>Ga0208735_100024_pt1 | contig 121010 bp, 137 predicted proteins | sample Subbio12Aug_8Aab_FD_184829 | JGI IMG/M metagenome (GOLD analysis project Ga0208735, IMG submission 184829) | Serpentinite rock and fluid subsurface biosphere microbial communities from McLaughlin Reserve, California, USA - CR12Aug_8Aab (SPAdes) | ecosystem: Environmental > Terrestrial > Deep... | reverse complement strand
CCTCCACGTGCTCTGTAGTGTGCCTACTTCCTCAAGCTATTTTAACAAAATTCTACAGGCTGCGGGTAGGACAATTGGTTTCATATCCTTTTGTGCCTTGAAGCGCAGCGGAAAGGAATGGTCATAACGATGAAATCAATCCATTACAGAGAAGGTGTAGTGGTAACAGCAACAGAACTAAAGCAAAATTTAGGAAAATATTTGGCTTGCGTTGAACAGCAAAATGATGTGGTAATAACGAAAAACGGCAGTAAGATTGCCAGGTTAACTCCTTATGTGACAGATATTGAACAGTATTTTACAGTAAGAGAAAAATCATTGGACTATCAATATGGCGGGAAAAAGGTTTCCTATGAAGAGTTTATGGAGATTAGTGAAAAAAGTACGCTCAGAATGGAATTAATTAATGGAGAAATCTATTTATTAGGATCTCCAAACATTATGCATCAAGAGCTACTAGGAAGACTACATCTTATCTTTAGTGAATATTTCAAAGGCAAAAAATGCAGAGTGTTTTTAGCGCCTTTCGATGTACATTTAAAAAAGAAAGATGTTAAAACGCCGGATGTTATGCAACCGGATGTATTAGTGATCTGTGATCTTGAAAACAATGTTACGGAAAAAGGTCGGTATATGGGTATTCCCGATTTGGTGGTAGAAATTTTATCGGACAACACACGAAGCAAGGATATGATCGATAAGTTAAATGCCTATATGTTGTCGGCAGTGAAGGAATACTGGATCATTGATCCGAAGCAGGAGACTATTATCGTGTATGGTTTTGATAATTATGACATTGATAAGGTTAAAACATTTGAAAAAGGAGTCTATGCCCAATCACTTGCATTTAATGGGTTATCGACAGATGTTAAGGCCTTATTTCATGAATTAATATAAGGTTATGGATAATCCGGGCCAAATTGAGCCACTGTTGTTCATTCCTTACTTCAAGCGCAGTGTGGCTCTATCCTATGCTATAAAATAAACACTTCATGTTTTAAAGTTGGTTTTTTTTCCTGAACAAGTGGAAAGTGGCTGCCACCAGAAGCAGGTTGTAGAGCAACCCTACCGTTATATACTGGTAGAAGCTCAGGTTCATGCTGATAAGGCCGGTGTTAATCAGCGGCTGAAGGATGGCATGCTGGACAGCCTTAGCCGCCCAAAACGCCGGAGCTATGGCAAAGAGCCATTCTTTGGCGTCCAGAAAAAAGAAGCTGCCGATCGGAAATAAGAGCAGAAAACCGCTGGCCTTCATGGTTACAAAGCCCTCCACCTTATTGTGGGCGAAGGCATTGACTAAAAAGGCGGTAATTGGTGTCTGCAGAGCGGACAGCGCGGCAATAAGCAGGATGTCGCCGGCAGAAAGCATTATGGCGCCGCTGAACCAGACAATAAAAAAACCCCCAACCAGCGCAAAGATATAGGCAAAAGTAATCTTGAACCAAATATAGAGATTAAGCGGCACAGGGGAGATCTGGATTGAGAGAAGCACCTGGTCATCGCGGTCGTCCAGCAGCGAAAAACCGGCCATCGCGCCGTAGGCAAAGCCGACTAATACTGTCATCAGCATGGCGGTGAGAGCTAAGGCTTCATCCGGTACGAGGTTATTGACGATCAAATGCCTGCCTAACCAGCCGAGAATAAGCGGGTAAAAAATCATCACTACCGTCATCTTGTTGCGCAGCAGGTTTTTCAGTTCAAATTTATACCAAGCCAAAAGCAGGCTCACACTCACACCCCCATCTCTTTCATCATGTACTCGTTGAACATTGGTTTTACTGAGAACCAATACATGAGCATGGAGAGCAGGGTAAGGTAGCCATAACTAAACAGGATTTTCCATAACTCGACGTCGGCAAAACCAGAGGCAATCAGGATACTCGATGCCTCCGGAGGCAGCAGGATAAAAAACCTGGCTACGGATGCGTCAATCAAACCAAACTGCGCAAATACAGGCGGGAGCACGAACACAAATACGTAAATCATATAATTGATCAGTAGCGAAGTAAAATCTTTCGCGCTATAAGAGAGCCGTATGCCGATCAAGGTATGAACAACGGTAACTAGTAGCACGGCCGGGACCAGCAGCCAATAATTGTAAGTAACTCCCTTGATCAAGTAAACAGCTAGCGAGATAAAGGCGACCGTGATCAGTGAGTTTAGCGCGTTGACTAAAATTTTCGATAGCAGATACTCGTTTTCGGTGACCGGAGTAACCATGACTGAGTTTATGGTATGCTCCTTTTTTTCATAAAAAAGAGTGGCTCCAACCAGCAGGATGGTCATCATGACACTATCCATGAGAAATATAACAGGAATAAACTGCCGCAGCACATCGCCTTCCAAAAACCAGACCAGAAACACCCAGAACAGCAGGACAACAAAATTCGCCGCAAAAAGGTTGTATTTATTTAACCGGATGAACTCACCTTGGATTAGCGCTCTGAGGTTAGGCACGCAACTTCACCCCCGTTACTTTGATGAAAATCTCTTCGAGAGTGGTCTCGCCGCTGTGCAACGTCTCAATCTCCTTTTCCTGCAGGAGTTTAAAAAATGCCGGAGATTTAATCTCCTCCATCGTAAAGATCCGGGTATGTAGCTCGCCGTTTTCACGATACTCCATCGTGACGGTGCGCCGGCCGTACTTTAATTTGAGATCGCGCGGCGACCCCTCTTCGCGCAGCTTGCCCTCGGCAATAAAAGCTACCCGGTCACAAAGCTCATCGACATCGCCCATGATATGGCTGGTTAAAAATACAGTGCCGCCCTTTTGTTTAAACTCAAGGATCATATCCTTCATGATGCGGGAGTTGGCCGGATCAACACCGTTGGTCGGCTCGTCGAGAAATAAAAACATGGGATCATTTATGAGCGCCCGGATGAAATTCAGCCGTATCTTCATTCCCTTGGAGTATTCGCCGGCTTTTTTATGGCGATCGTCCCACAGACCGACTCGTTTTAAAAGCGGCGCCAGATCTACGGTTTTCTTGTAAAGCCTCTGAAAAAACTCGAGATTTTCCAGCGCTGTCAGCTTGGAAAAAGAGATCGGCATCTCGAAGCTCACGCCGATATCCTGGTAAAATTGGTCATCGTAGCTGTTCAGAGGTTTTCCTTGATATTCAATCTCCCCTTCAAAGCCGCGCAAGAGCTTGATCAGCACCTTTTGGGTGGTGCTTTTCCCTGCACCAGACGGTCCGAGGAACCCAAATATTTCGCCTTCATTGATCTGAAAATCAATTCCGTTGACGGTATAGTCTTTGCTTTTCTGATACTTATAACGCAGATTATTAACTTTTATCACCTACAATCCCTCCTTAGAAATAACTTGGATTCCCCTAACCGTGGAGAGAACGCTATATAGCAACAAGTCACCAAGTTGTATCCTTGATAACTTGTTTTGACACTACATACATTCCCCTCCTTTGGAGGGGTGCCCGTCAGGGCGGGGTGGTCGCAATCAGACTGTTCCTCATTGCAGTAAAGAAACCACAATTCCCCTCCTAGGGAGGGGAATGGACATTATTTTTTTAGCACGTCATTCCTTTTACCCCTGCTCAACTCGGGCAAAAACCAGCTTTAATAGGCTATGCTTACTGCTCTCGGCTTAAAGCCTTGCTGCCGATGTCTTTCCGGTAATGAGCGCCCGGAAAAGAGATTTTTTCCACAGCTCCGTATGCTTTTTGCAGCGCTTCCGTCAAACTGCTGCCCCAACCGGTAACACCGAGAACTCGTCCTCCGGCGGTAACAATCTTGCCGTCTTTTTGCGCTGTGCCGGCATGGAAGACATAAACGTCTGTCAGTTGCGCCGCGTGCGCTAAGCCGGCGATTATTTCGCCTTTTTCGTAGTGCCCCGGATAACCGCCGGCTGCCATAACTACACACGCCGTGTGATTGTCGCGCCATTCAATCTGTTGCCGAGAGAGACGACCGCTAATTACAGAGAGCATAATGGTAGGCAGGTCACTCTTTAATCGCGGCAGCACCGTCTGGCACTCCGGGTCACCAAATCGCACATTATATTCTAATACTTTAGGTCCGGTTTTTGTGATCATCAGTCCAGCATAGAGAATCCCCTTAAAAGTAATGCCTTCAGCAGCCAGTCCGGCAACGGTAGGGCGCAGGATTTTCTCCTCTACTTCCAAGAGCAGTTCCCTGCTAAGAACAGGCGCCGGCGAATAAGCCCCCATCCCGCCTGTATTAGGACCTGTGTCACCGTCATAGGCAGCTTTGTGGTCCTGTGCGGAAACCATGGGAATCACTGTCTGACCATCGCTAAACGCCAGCACAGATACTTCCTCACCCTCTAGGAACTCTTCAATAAGCACCCGGTTGCCCGCCTCGCCAAACTCTCGCGCTACCATGATCCGCCGCACGGCAACGGCGGCTTCCTCCGGCGTCGCCGCCACCACTACACCTTTGCCCGCCGCGAGTCCGTCAGCTTTAACCACAATAGGAGCGCTCTTTTCTTTTAAATAGGCAAGGGCGCTGTCTGCCGCTGTAAAGATACGGCTCTCCGCTGTGGGAATCCGGTATTTCTCCATAATTTGTTTAGCAAAAGCTTTGCTTCCTTCCAACTGCGCCGCCGCCCTGTTTGGGCCAAACACAGGCAAACCTGCCTCGAGAAACAAGTCTGCTAAGCCGGCGGTAAGCGGTGCTTCCGGACCGACGACTGTGAGGTCAACTTTATTTTCGCGGGCAAATTCCAACAGTTTTTCCAACTGATCAATGTCGATGGGTACGCATTCCGCCAGCTCAGCTATCCCGGCGTTTCCCGGTGCGCAAAACACTTTTTTTACTTGGGGGCTTTGCAGCAGCTTCCAGACGAGCACATGCTCACGGCCGCCGCTGCCTACTACTAATACGCGCATAAGTTTCCTCCTGCACTTAATGCTTAAAGTAACGGGTACCGGTCAGCATCATGGCTATGCCATGCTCATTGCATGCTTGAGTAGATTCCTGGTCTTTTAATGACCCCCCCGGCTGCACGACAGCTTTTACCCCTGCTTGCTGAGCCAAATCCACCGTATCACGGAAGGGGAAGAAAGCGTCCGAGGCGAGTACGCTGCCATCCGCCTTGCTACCCGCCTGTTCTATGGCAATTTTGGCGGCACCCACCCGATTCATCTGGCCGGCGCCAATCCCGACTGTCTGCCCGTTTTTTACCAAAACGATCGCATTAGACTTAACATGCTTTACTACTTTTAAGCCAAAAATCATATCCTGAACCTGTTGCACTGTCGGCTTAGTATCAGTCACAGCGCCCCAGCCGGCAGCATTGATAAAATTGTGATCTACTTCCTGGACTAGCAGGCCGCCGGAAACTTTCTTCACATCAAAAACTTCCCGCTTCTTTGGGAGTGGCGCCAGCAGCACGCGGACATCCTTCTTTTTTGCGAGCACTGCCAACGCTTCTGCTTCGTATTCGGGAGCAATAATCACTTCCAGGAAGATTCCGCACATTTTCTCTGCCGTCCTGGCATCAAGCTTGCCGTTTAGCGCCACAATTCCGCCGAAAATAGAGACCGGGTCTGCCTCATAAGCCAGTTCATAAGCCGCATAAATACTGTCGCCGACAGCCACGCCGCACGGGTTAGCATGTTTGACGGCCACGGCAGCCGGCTCGCTAAATTCCTGCACAAGCTCCCAAGCGGCATTCAAGTCGTTAATATTATTGAAAGAAAGCTCTTTCCCTTGCAATTGCTTAGCGTTTGCCACCGTGCCGGCCGCCGCGTTTGGCTCGCGGTAGAAGGCAGCCTTTTGCTGCGGGTTTTCGCCGTAACGAAGGTCCTGCACCTTGCAAAATGGCAAAACGAGCGTTTCGGCAAAGAGCGGTGCGCTCTTCACCTGCTTATAAAGCCAACCGGAAATCATGGCGTCATATTCCGCAGTATGGCTAAATGCTTCGACCGCCAGTGCGAAGCGTGTCTCCTCACTGATGGAGCCCTGCTGCCTTAGCTCCTCCAGCACAGTATTGTAGCGAGCCGGGTTGACGACGATAGCCACATCTTTAAAATTTTTGGCGGCGGAACGGACCATCGTGGGGCCGCCGATATCTATGTTTTCTATGGCCTGTGCCAGTGTTACGTCCGACTTGGCCACCGTCTGCGCAAACGGGTAAAGGTTAACTGCCACAAGGTCGATAGAGCCAATGCCGTGCTCCTCCATCTGCTGGCGGTGTTGCTCAAGGTCACGACGGGCAAGAATGCCGCCGTGGATTTTAGGATGAAGCGTCTTGACGCGACCGTCCAAAATTTCCGGAAAGCCGGTAATCTCCGAAACGCTTTTCACCGGAACTCCGGCATCAGCCAAAGCTTTTTTCGTTCCGCCGGTGGAAATAACGGTAAAACCCTGTTCCACCAGTCCTCTGGCAAAGTCTACCAGCCCGGTCTTGTCCGATACGCTTAACAATGCCAACTTAGTCATTAATCACACACCTTCTTCCCATAAGTTTAATTTTACCCTGGACCCAGAGGTTGATGGCTTTGGGGTAAAGCTGATGCTCTAACTGTCGAATCCGCTCATGCAAACTCTCCACCGTATCCTCGTCATTGACCGAAACTGCTTCCTGAAGCAGAATCGGCCCGGTATCCATTCCCTCATCCACAAAATGAACGGTGCAACCGCTGACTTTCACGCCGTAGGCCAAAGCGTCAGCTACACCGTGGCCTCCCGGGAAAGCAGGCAATAGGGAGGGATGAATGTTAAGAACTCGCTGTTGAAATGTTGAGAGGAATAATGACGTAATTAACCGCATATAGCCGGCAAGCACTACCAGCTCCGCCTGCGCTTCTTCCAGACAAAGAACGGCAGCCCGGTCGAATTCTTCCCGCGAAGCATAATCTTTTGCTCTCAGGTATTTTGTCGGGATATTCCTCCGGCGAGCGCGTTCCAAGGCATACGCCTCTTTTCTGTCACTCACCACCAATACTACTTCGGCGTCCCGAATCTCTCCCCTGTCGATGGCCTCCAGGATTGCCTGCAGATTGCTTCCACTGCCGGAAGCCAATACAGCAATTCTTTTCTTCACTTTTTCCACCTCCCTTGAAGCAGCTAAAAGTTAAAGCCGGACTCCTTCTTTTGGCACCACTTCTCCCAACAGCAGCGGAGCTTCACCCGCTTCTCTTAACAAAGTCATCACTATCTCCAGAGCATCTTTTGCGATTACCAGCACGAAGCCGATTCCCATGTTAAACGTCCGGAACATCTCGTCTTCCGAAACGTCGCCCAGTCGTTGCAACAGGGCAAATACTGGAGGAATAGTCCACGCCTGCCGCTCTAAGGAAACGCCCAGCCCCGGCGGTAAACAGCGAGGTACGTTTTCCAGCAGACCACCGCCGGTAATATGCGCCATGCCCCGCACCGCAGTTTTTGCCAGCAAATTGAGCACTGGCCGTACATATATTTTCGTCGGTGTCAGCAATTCCTCTCCCAAAGTTTTTCCCAGTTCTGGTATATACCTATCCAGGGACCAACCGGCGCCCTCAAAAAATATTTTTCTAGCCAGGGAAAAGCCGTTACTATGCAAGCCTGTGGACGGCAGGCCAATCACCAAATCACCCACTTGGCTACGTCTGCCGTTAATAATCTTTTGCCTGTCCACCACTCCAACCGCAAATCCGGCCAAATCATATTCTCCGTCGCGGTAAAACCCGGGCATTTCCGCCGTCTCACCGCCCAAGAGAGCACAGCCTGCCAGACGGCAACCGGCGGCAACGCCACCCACAATTTCCGCCACCTTCTCCGGCTCCAGACGGCCCACGGCCAAGTAATCCAGGAAAAAAAGCGGCTCTGCCCCCTGAACCAGAATATCGTTGACACACATGGCCACCGCATCCTGCCCCACAGTGTCATGTTTGTCTGCCATAAAAGCCACTTTCAGCTTCGTGCCAACACCGTCGGCACCCGACACCAGCACCGGCTCTTTGTATTTATGCAAGTCTAAGGCAAACAAACCGCCGAAACCGCCAATATCGCTCAGCACTTCCGGGCGGAAGGTGGAACGCACCGCACCACCCATCAGGCGTACCGCCTCGTTGCCGGCGTCAATGTCTACTCCTGCCTTTTTATAAGTGTCAGCCACAGCCACCGCACCCCCCTTCCTCCTCATTGCCAAGCAGATTCTTCCCGCTACATTTACCTTTTCCTAACGGATAGTAACCGCTAAAGCAAGCTGTACAAAATCCTTCCGGCGGCAGATCCATACACTCCAGCATCCCTGCCTCACTGATAAAACCAAGGGAATCGGCACCAATGGCTTTGGCCATTTCCGTCACACTCATCCGTGCCCCAATCAGTTCAGTAGAACTGGACGTGTCTATCCCATAATAACAGGGAGAAATTACCGGCGGGGAGCTGATCCGCACGTGAACTTCTTTGGCACCAGCGTTTCTCAGCATTTCTACGATTTTGAGCGATGTGGTGCCGCGTACAATGGAATCGTCCACCATAATAATTCGCTTTCCCTCCACAATTTGGCGCACAGGATTTAGTTTCAAGCGCACACCAAGGGAGCGACTTTCCTGCGAAGGCTGAATAAAAGTCCGCCCGATATAGCGGTTTTTAATAAAACCCATCTCGTAAGGCAAACCAAGCTGCTCTGCCACGCCGGAGGCAGCAGACAATGAAGAGTCCGGCACACCAGTAACAATATCGGCATCCACCGGCTGCTCCTGAGCCAGCTTGCGCCCGAGACGCTTCCTCACCATATGGACGTTTTTGCCATGCAGATTGCTGTCGGGACGGGCAAAATAAATAAACTCAAAGACACAGAGGGATTTTTTTTCCGAGCGGGCATAGCTAATAAAATGCGGGCCTTTCTTATCAATAACCACCATCTCGCCCGGTTCAATATCACGGATAAATTCTGCCCCCACCGTATCAAAGGCACAGGTTTCCGACGCCAACACATAGCCGCCGGCCGTTTCGCCCAAAGAGAGCGGGCGGATACCTTGTGGGTCCCGCAAACCAATTAGTTTGTCCGGTGTCATTAGGATAAAGGTAAAGGCGCCGCGCAAACGAGGTAGTGATTTTTGCAGCGCCGCCACAATCTCCTGCTCCCCGGAACGGGCAACTAAATGGGCAATCAGTTCACTATCGGTGGTGGCCTGAAAAATAGAGCCTTCTTCTTCCAGCGAGTGGCGCAGTTCATGTCCGTTTACCAGATTGCCGTTATGCACAATGGCCAAAAAACCGTTCCTGTAACGAATCAAGAGCGGTTGGGCATTGACTAATAAGCTGGAACCGGTGGTGGAATAGCGAACATGGCCCACACCGATATGGCCGGGGAGCAGAGCCAGCTTGCCTGTGTCCTGAAACACTTCCGACACCAAGCCCATGCCTTTTTCTCCCCGGATTGTCTTGCCGTCGGAAACAGCAATACCGGCACTTTCCTGGCCGCGGTGTTGCAAAGCATAAAGCCCATAATATGCCATTTGCGCTACATTGCTGCCGGGAGCGTAAATCCCCAGCACACCACATTCTTCACGCATTTTTTCTGCCGTCAGCTCAATTATTTCAGCAAACATCCGATAGCCTCCCGCCAGGCATTCTGCATTTTATCAAGCGGCAGATTTATGACTTCATGCCCATCTACCGTCAACGAGAGCTTTTGGCCGCCAGTTTTGCCAATTACACTGGCCGGTACATTTTCCTGCGCCGCCAGAGCAAGCAGCAGCTCCACTTTATCTGCTGCCACGCTAAGCAAAATTCGCGATTGGCTCTCACCAAACAACAGACTGTCGCTGCGCAAACCGTTAGTGCGTAATTCCACCGAGGCTGCAATATTTTTGCCGAAGGTGCATTCCGCCAGCGCCACTGCCAAGCCGCCCTCCGAAAGATCATGGGCCGATTTCACCAGACCTTGCCCAATGGCGCCTAAGACAAGTTGATGGAGAGCTTTTTCTTTGGCTAGCTCAAGTGCCGGAGGCATCCCTGCCACTCTGCCATGCACCGTGGCTAGGTATTCGCTGCCGCCCAGTTCCTCATACGTTTCACCTAACAAAACAATTAAATCACCGTCAGCTTTAAATTCCTGGGTACAACGTTTTTCGACATCTTCCAGCAGTCCAACCATGCCCACCGTGGGCGTGGGATAGATAGCTTCTCCATTTGTTTCATTATAAAAAGAAACATTGCCGCCGATCACAGGCGTTGCAAAGGCGAGACAGGCTTCACTAATCCCTTCCACCGCCTTGCGAAACTGCCAGAAAATCTCCGCTTTCTCCGGATTACCAAAGTTAAGGCAGTCTGTAACGGCAAGCGGCTCACCGCCACTGCAGACCACATTGCGCGCCGCTTCCGCCACCGCAATTTTTCCGCCAAGATAAGGATCCAGATAGACATAACGAGAATTGCAGTCTACAGTCATGGCAAGCCCTTTTTTGGTTCCTCGCAAACGCAATACTGCCGCATCAGAGCCGGGCAAGACGACGGTGCAAGTACGCACCATGTAGTCATACTGCTGCCAGACCCATTCTTTACTGGCAATATTTGGGGCGGCCAAAAGTAGCATCAGCACCTTTTCCGCGTCGCTCAAATCCGGGATTTCAGCAAGCTGCAACTGCGCAGTCGTTTTCAGATATGCAGGTTCATTAAATGCGGGGCAATAGACCGGTGCATCCTCTGCTAAGCTGCGGGCAGGGACTTCTGCCACCACTTTTCCCCCCATCCGGACACGCAAAACCCCATCTTCAGTCACCTGACCGATTGTAGTAGAGGTAAGTCCCCAGCGTCGGAAAACTTCATGGACTTTCTCTTCCTTTTCCGGGAGGACCACCATCAGCATTCTTTCCTGGGACTCGGAGAGCATGATTTCATATGGGGTCATTCCCTGCTCACGGCAGGGAACACGATCCAGTTCAATCTCCAGCCCGGTGCCGGCACGGCTAGCCATTTCAGAAGTGGCGCATGTTAGTCCGGCGCCTCCCAAATCCTGAATACCCACCACATCGTCGTGATAAATCAGCTCCAAACAAGCTTCCAGTAAGAGCTTTTCCATAAAAGGATCGCCCACCTGAACGGCAGGCCGTTTTTCTTCCGATGCCGCACTCAGCTCTTCTGAGGCGAATGTAACACCGTGCATCCCGTCACGACCGGTGCGGGCGCCGACCAGAATAACCGGGTTCCCCGTCCCGCTTGCCTGCCCCCGTTTAATTTTGTCTGTCTCCAGCAGGCCAACGCACATCGCGTTAACCAACGGATTCCCCTGATAGCACGGGTCGAAATATACTTCCCCGCCCACGGTGGGAATCCCGATGCAATTACCATACCCGGCGATGCCGCTCACCACACCGTTGAAAATATAGCGGGCGCGAGCATCTTCCAGTGTGCCAAAGCGCAACGAATTAAGCAGGGCAATAGGCCGAGCGCCCATCGTAAAAATATCGCGGATAATTCCGCCCACACCTGTGGCAGCTCCCTGATAAGGCTCGATGGCGGAAGGGTGATTGTGTGATTCAATTTTAAAACAAACGGCAAGTCCGTCACCAATATCCACAATACCAGCATTTTCCCCGGGTCCCTGTAAGACACGCTCCCCTTTTGTAGGGAAGGTGCGCAAAACTTCTTTCGAATTTTTATAAGAGCAATGTTCCGACCACATCACACTATACATGCCTAGCTCCACATAATTAGGGTCGCGGCCGATGATTTCGGTAATCAGCTGATACTCTTCGTCTTTTAAGCCCATCTTGCGCCAATCTTCAGCTCTCATCGTGCACCCTCCCAGTTCTTCAGGATGGACTCAAAAATAAGCCGGCCATCCTGGGAACCGAGGGCTGCTTCGCCGGCCCGTTCCGGATGCGGCATCATGCCTAAAACATTTTTCATTTCGTTGCAGACCCCGGCAATATTGGTCAGAGAACCGTTGGGGTTGGCAGTATCAGTAACTTCCCCGTCTGCCGTGGCGTAACGAAACACAATCTGACCGTTGGCTTCCATGCGCCGCAGTGTGTCTGCGTCTGCGTAGTAGTTCCCCTCTCCGTGGGCAATGGGGATTTTTAGCAGCCGCCCGACCTCTAGCCCGCTGGTAAATGGGGTCTGCCTGTTTTCCACTTTCAGATAGGTAAAATAACAACGAAACTGCAAACTAAGATTGCGGTAGAGCGCCCCGGGCAATAGGCCTGCTTCCTGTAAAACTTGGAAACCATTGCAAATCCCGATCACCAGTCCGCCGCTGCGGGCAAAAGCGACCACCGACTTCATCACCGGTGAAAACCGTGCGATGGCGCCGCAGCGCAGATAATCGCCGTAGGAAAACCCGCCTGGTAAAATCAGACAGTCAAACCCCGAGACGTTCTCCTCCTGGTGCCAGATATAGTCCACCGGCTCCCCAAGAACGTCTTTAACCAGATGGTAAGCGTCCAAGTCACAATTAGAGCCGGGGAAGACAACCACGCCGAATTTCATTGCTTAAACCTCCACCAGCTCAAATGTATAGTCTTCAATCACCGGATTAGTTAAGAGCCGTTCGCTCATTTCCCTCACTTGGTCTTCTGCTTCCTTGTGACTGCCGGCGGCAAAGCTCACTTCCAGATATTTGCCGATGCGCACATCCTGCACATTGCCGTAGCCAAGTGAGCTCAACGCTTTTTCCACAGCCTGTCCTTGCGGATCCAGCACACTCTTTTTGAGCAGCACCTTAATTTCCGCTTTCCACATCCTTAATTCCCTCCCGTCAGTCTACGCAATATTTCTTCGTATGCTTCCTCTACCCCGCCTAAATCCCGCCGGAAACGATCCTTGTCCAGCTTTTCTCTCGTACCTGCATCCCAAAAACGGCATGTATCCGGAGAAATTTCGTCCCCCAGCAAGAGGCTGCCGTGGAAAAGCCCAAATTCCAGCTTAAAGTCCACCAAGACGAGCTGACGTTCTTGCAATACAGCGATGAGAATTTCGTTAATCTTCAAAGATGTGGCGGTGAGCTCCCGCACCTGTTCTTCTGTGGCAATTTCCAGGGCGTAAAGATGGTACTCGTTAATCATGGGGTCTTGCAACTCATCGTCTTTATAATAAAGCTCCAACACCGGACGCCGCAGACTTGTACCTTCCTCCAGGCCAAGCCGCTTGGCAAGGCTGCCTGCGGCAAGATTGCGCACCACCACTTCAACTTTAAGGATTTGCAGTTTTTTGACCAGCATCTCCCGCGCGGACAACTGTCTAATGTAGTGGCTGGCAATCCCTTTGGCTGCCAGCAACTCAAAAAAATAGCCGGCGATTCTGTTATTAAGAACACCTTTGTTGTTAATTTGTCCTTTTTTTAGGCCGTTAAAGGCTGTGGCATCGTCTTTATACTCCACAATCACCAAATCGGGGTCGGCGGTAGCATACACTCTCTTAGCCTTGCCTTCATAAAGCAACTCCTGTTTCTCCATGCTATTCTTCTCCTTTGGAAATTAAATGGTTAAAGCAAATTCATCGCCTAGATGCCAACTTTGGCAAAAATTTCGTCTACATGCCGGAGATGAAAGGCTGGATCGAAACATGCTTCCAGCCCTGCCGGCGTCAGCAGCGCCACAATCGTTTCGTCCTCGGCAAGCAACTTTTCAAAAAGTTGCTGCTCTTCCCATGCTCTCATGGCATATCTTTGCACCAAATCGTAAGCCTCTTCGCGCTTCATGCCTTTTTCAATCAAAGTGAGCAGCACCTTCTGAGAAAAGGTGAGCCCAAGCAACCGATCCATATTGCGCCGCATATTTTCCGGGTAAACATGCAAATCAGCAATAATTCGCGTCATGCTGCGCAACATATAATTCAGTAAAATTGTGCTGTCAGGCACTATTACTCGTTCTGCGGAAGAATGAGAAATATCCCGCTCATGCCAAAGTGTAATATTCTCCAGCGCAACCAGCGCATTTGCCCGAACAATGCGGGAAAGGCCGCTAATTTGCTCACAGTTGACAGGATTTCGCTTATGAGGCATGGCGGAAGAACCCTTCTGCCCACTATAAAACGGTTCTTCCACTTCCCGTGTTTCTGTCTTCTGCAGTCCGCGGATTTCCGTAGCCAGCTTATCTAACGTGCCGGCAATAATGGCCAGCGTAGTCAAATATTCAGCGTGACGATCCCGCTGTAAAATCTGGGTGGAGATAGGCGCCGGCTGCAGTCCCATTTTTGCGCATACATAACTTTCTACAAAAGGGTCGATATTGGCATATGTTCCCACCGCGCCTGAGAGTTTACCATAGGAAATAGTCTCCTGTGCCCGCAGCATCCGCTTTTGGTTCCGTTCCATTTCTGCCACAAACAGCGCCATTTTCAGCCCAAAAGTGGTGGGTTCCGCATGGACACCGTGTGTACGCCCCATCATTAACGTAAATTTATGTTCCCTGGCTTTCTCCCTCAACACAGCCCCCAAAGCAGCCAAGTCGGCTAAAATCAACTCTGCCGCTTCCTGCATCAAGGCGGCTAGTGCCGTATCTGCCACATCGGAAGAGGTAAGGCCGTAATGGATATATTTTGACTCTTCCCCCAAACTTTCGGCAACGCAGCGGGTAAAAGCCACCACGTCATGACGAGTTTGAGCCTCAATTGCCAAAATCCTCTCCACGCTAAAACTGGCCTTCTCACGGATCAGAGCTACCGCAGCGTCAGGGATAACACCCAACTTGGCCCACGCCTCGCAGGCGTAAATCTCCAACTCAAGCCACTTTTTGAACTTATTTTCTAGTGTCCAAACTGCCGCCATTTCCGGCAGAGTATACCGCTCAATCAATTGCTTCACCTCTTGCTGCCGGTGTTGTTTTCATTACCGGCTGTCTCCAGCATTTTGGCAAGATAAACTTGCCACCCTTCTTCTCCTAAAACAGCGCCTTTCTCTTCCACCAGCCGGCATAAATTCTTTTTGTACGCAGCCATTTTCGTTAGCAATTTCCCATCGGCAACCGCCAGAATCTGAACCGCTAAAAGACCGGCATTCTTACCGCCGTTAATGGCTACTGTAGCCACAGGCACGCCGGGAGGCATCTGCACAATGGAGTAGAGGGAATCAACTCCGCCAAGCGCCGCTGTTTTTACCGGCACGCCAATCACCGGCAGCTCGGTGATAGCCGCCACCATCCCCGGCAGGTGCGCAGCACCGCCGGCGCCGGCCACAATCACTTTCAAACCGCGCGCCGCAGCTTCACCGGCATAGCGAAAAAGCCGCTCCGGAGTACGGTGGGCTGAAACCACAGTCAATTCATAGGGCACACCAAACTCTGTAAGTACTTCCGCCGCCCCGCTCATCACAGCAAGATCAGAATCGCTACCCATAATAATTCCTGCTATCGGCGCTACCGTCATCCCTTATCTCTCCTTGTCGGCCACCACCCGCAAATGCGCCGCCGCCGCCTCCGCAAGCCGAATCGCTTCGTCCAAGGTGGCTGCAGTCACAGTAAAGTGACCCATTTTCCGTTTTGGGGCTGTCTTTATCTTACCATAAAAATGTAAATGTACACCAGGCAAAGCAAGTGCTTCCGCACAGCCTTCCAGCACGGCAAATCCGTGCTGCCCTTCCTCGCCTAAGAGGTTGACCATCACCGCCGGGGATAAAAGAGAGACATCTCCCAGAGGCAAGCCGCTAATGGCGCGCACCTGCTGTTCAAACTGCGATGTCATACACGCTTCAATCGTATAGTGACCTGAATTGTGCGGTCGAGGCGCCACTTCATTTACTAAAACAGCCCCGTCCACAGTAACAAACATCTCCACACAAAAGACACCTACGCCGCCAAAGAGAGCCATTACCTTTTCGGCCACCGCCCGGGCACGAGCCGCTACTGTGGGAGAAACTCTGGCCGGCACTATGCTCCGACGCAAAATACTGTCTTGATGTTCATTTTCGCTTAGCTGATAACTGCGGATATCTCCGTCAATACTTCTGGCTACCAGCGTAGAAATCTCACATATAAAAGGAATAAATTGTTCAGCCAGCAATTTTGAGCCGCCAAGCGCAGCCAGCGCTTTTGACAACTCTACTTCGCTCTCCACCAGCACATTACCCTTGCCGTCATACCCGCCGGTAGACGCTTTAAGAAAAAACGGGTAACCCAAACGTTGCCCCGCCATAAGTGCATCTGCCAAATCTTCCACTGCCATAAACGGGGCTACCGCGATTCCCGCCTGCAACAGTGCCTCTTTCTGCCTTTTTTTATTTTGAATGACACGCAAAATCTGCGGCGCGGGATAAACCGGCTGCCCACCTTCTTCGAGGGCAATCAGCGTCACGCTGTCAATATGTTCAAATTCGTAGGTAATGACATCTGCTTCCCGCGCCAGGCGCCGGAGGGCGTCAGCGTCTGCAAAGTCAGCTACAATCTGGCGATCCGCCACTTGACCAGCCGGACTTGCCGGCGTAGGATCAAGCACCGTAACATGAAAACCCAACTGCTTGGCGGCCGAGGTCATCATTTTCCCGAGCTGTCCGCCCCCCACCACCGCGATGCGAAAAGGGGGCTCTTGTTTAATTCGCGTTAACATCAGCAAAACACCTCATTTAGAGAAGGAAAGGGAGCACAGAGCCCCCATTCCAGTTTATTGCCTTGTTACTTAATAAAGTGAACCAAGGAGATAACAGCAAGCAGATAGACGAACCAATGAACTTCTTTGGCTCGGCCCGAAGCGACTTTAACGATCGGGTATGCTAGAAAGCCGGCAGCTATACCGTGAGCGATGGAAAAGGCAAATGGCATGGCGGCGATCGTCAAAAAAGCAGGAAAAGCCTCTGTAAAATCTTCAAAATCAATTCCTGTAACAGCACCCATCATCAACACACCCACGATTACAAGCGCCGGGGCGGTCGCTGCCGCAGGAACAATTGCGGCAAGCGGCGTAAAGAAGAGCGCCAAAAGAAACAGCAGACCGGTTACTACAGCCGTAAGTCCGGTGCGACCGCCTTCGGCAATTCCGGCAGTTGATTCAACGTAGGTAGTCACCGTACTTGTGCCTAACATGGCACCGCCTGCTGTACCTATGGCATCAACCACCATCGCCTGCTTCACTTTAGGCAGGCAGCCATCCTTATCCAGATAGCCTGCACGAGCACCGGTACCCATCATCGTACCCATACTGTCAAACAAATCGACAAAAACCAAGGCGAAAATCACCATAAAGCCAAGACGCAAAGCACCGGCAAAATCAAGTTGCAAGGCAATGGGAGCCAAGCTGGCCGGCATGCCCACAACATCAGACACGCTTTGCGGTGCGTTAGCCACACCGGTAAACATCCCGATAATTGTGGTAAGCATAATACCCAGCAGAATAGCGCCTTTTACTTTAAAAGCCATCAAAATAGCAGTAATCAATAGACCAATCGCGGCCAGCGCCGGACCATTAGCCGTTAAATCTCCAAGTGCGACAAGTGTGGCAGGGTTGGCCACCACAATCCCGGCATTTTTCAGGCCGATTAGCGCGATAAAAAGACCGATGCCGGCAGCCACCGCCCGCTTCAGGCTGGTGGGAACCGCTCTGTCAATCTGGTTAATAATCCCAAACGCCGCCAAAAGGAAGAAAACGATTCCAGAAATAAGCACCGCACCAAGAGCAGCTTGCCAGCCGTGAACTGGAGCAACTGTAAACGCAAAAAACGCATTAAGCCCCATCCCGGAAGCTAAGGCAAACGGGTAATTTGTGACAAGGCCCATGAGGATAGTAGTCAGTGCGGCGGAAACGATGGTTGCTGTAACCAGCGCAGCCACATACGGGTCGTTTGCTGCATTAAATACTAGGGCATCCTTAAACATTGCCCCGGCTTGGTTCATTCCTCCCTGCTGCAGCAAGTACGGGTTTACAAAAATAATATAAGCCATCGTCATAAAAGTAGTAATACCAGCAATAATTTCTGTTCTGACGTTAGTGCCGTGTTCTTTTAACTTGAAAAATTTCTCCAACTCAGGGAGCCTCCTTTAATTGTTAGCTGTTACTCGAAACTGGAGCTTGTCCAATGGCCAGATCCCACCACCTCCGTGACATAGCGAGGAAAAGCAAGCCCATTGTCTTTAGCCAGTCCAGCGCAAAGCAAACGTGCACAAAACCACCACAGAAAATCACCATTGAAGGCAATTTCAGAACATTCAAACAGCCCAGACGGGTAGGTTACGCGAGCGAAACCTACCCGTCTGGGCTTTTATCCCTGCGGTGTAGCACATTGTGCCTGCGCCACTTGGACCTGCCCCGCTTACGCGGCGGAACCCTAGGCGCACTTTCCCCCGTAGTCAGATAATTTACGGTTATCTGGTAGAGACTTTCAGGCCATATCCCTGAGATTATACGAGCACTATTTATTTGCTTTCAGACTACCAGATTCGGCATGTTCTGTCAATCTCAAAACAAGCACATTCTTCCCTCGTCATTTGCCTAGATAAACCTTTAGTTTTCTTTGGCATCTATAATCGCCACCGCTCTAATTCCAGTCAATATCAGAATGATCAACAATATCGCCGTTAGCTATTTCTTTCTCTGCACCGGCCAGCCTATTTCTTTCAATGGGTGTTAGCTTGGTAAAATCATTATCCCATGCCAGCACCATTCTTTTTATGAATTCAAACGCCAGCTGCTGCTCCTGCTCAGGAAGCATATCAATCATTTCTATAATTTGTTTTGTTACCGGTGACATATGATTCATCTCCTTCACTTATAAATATCCCCACGGGAACCTACATCCTTTATCATCAAAACTTGATTGCCTCCAACAGTATTATACTCATATAATACACGATACTTGCCACTGCGTAAACGATATAGCGGCGGACTAAAGCCCTGCATCATTTTAATATCGCCCTTGGGCGGAGCTTCGGTTAACCCTTCTATACCTTGTTTTATCCTAAGTTTCGTGGCCTTATCTAGTGAATTGATTACCTTTGCGGCAGACTTTGAATAGTTAATTTGCAAAACCATCACCGCCCATATTAATTAAATCTTCGCCGGAATTTTTTCTTATTCCCACTCTATGGTGTAAAAAGTTTTCATGTTATCTTGCTCGTTTTTTGCTCGTTGTCTGTATTTATATTGTCCATACTATCACGCTTATTCTTCTCTCCAATTTTTTTTGGTACGTTTTCGGTACGCTCGTTCCTGTGAGTCTCCTGCTCGTCCTCCGGCAATCTTCCAAGGTGCTTTAGGTAAAAAGTCGCCGCCTCGTTGTAAAAGTCTGAACGGGAGTATGCCCCTTCTTGCCGCCGATCTCTCTCCTCGACATAGTCGTCGATGATGTCGAGCACGCCGACCGATGAATGAACAGTTATTGGTACTCGTCTCGTTTTACCCTTCATGGGGCGCCCGTAGTTCGCCATGGTCTGCCTCCTTTGTTATCCGTTTATTCGGTTGTTCACCGCCGCCTCCGCGAGTATGTCCATGCGGTTCCTGTCGTCCTCCGACAGTGCTTCTATCCACCTGGTGGGGATTTCTACGAATCCGTAAATTACACCGGCCAGTCCGCCCGTAATCGCCGCTATAGTGTCAGCATCGCCCCCGAGGTTCGCCGCCTTTATGATTGCGTCCTCAAACGTTCGGGTTGTGTAAACGCTAATCAGGGCGCACCTGAAGCTGTCAACGACATATCCGGTCGGATTGGCGATGTGGTGTTCCTTGTCTTCGATAAGGCACTCCACAAGGTCGTATTTCGTCTCTGCGAGTATTTCCGTCAGGAAACGGGATATCCTGTCCTCCTGGTCGTTACTAACCGCTTCGGTTATTAACCATAACATATCTGTGTATAAACTACAAGCCTCTGTGGAATTTTTGTCCCAGTGGGTCATCTGGGCGATGGCTCCTGCTGTCTCTACGGCCATCAGGCGGCTTGAATAATAAAGCCCTGGGTAAACCGTGCGCATGAGCGCTCCATTTCCGCCGCTGCGCCCTCCATTCGCCGTGGCGGTGTCTTTGGATGCAGTGAACCATTGCGTGTCGCTGGGACGGCCTGTGCCGCTCGTGCGTCCTGCTACAACCGCCTGGCGTATGCTCTGGGAGCAGGTTGCCCCGATGTCCTTCGGGCCGTTCTGCACCCATTTGATGAACCGCTCGCCGATGGCAGCGATTGGGTCATCCGGGTTCTCCAGTATGCCTTCGGCTACCGCCAGCGTCATGGCGGTATCGTCCGTGGTCTCGCCAGGTTTGACATTCAACCAGCCGCCGCCCATCATCTCAGTTACCCACCCGTACTGCTCCTTTATCCTGGCGGCGCTCATAAATTCTAAAGGAGCGCCCAGTGCGTCCCCGATTGCCACGCCGTATAATGCTCCAGCGATTCTGTCCTTTAGCTCGCCTCTGTTCATCGTGTTACCTTCCTCTCCGTGCCCGTATTTCAGACATCTTGTTTTGAAACTCCTCGTTTCGCTTCTGGCGCTGTTCCTTTTCCTCATCGGTTAGTAGCTCATATTCAAATTCTCTGACCATGCCGTTTACCTTGGCGATTATCGAATTCAGTTCCATCATCGCCATGCTTTCTTTTGTGGGGAGCTCTGCCGTTGCCTCCGCTCCCCAGAGGCGATCTATAAGTTTTCGCTTCTCGGTTTCAGTTATGTACCCCCAGCCGTATGCCTCTAGGACTTCTTCCTCTGTTTTGTATTCCATGAGCTTCGTGGCTCTGTCTACCGCCTGCTTTGCCTGCTTATCGATTGTCCTTTGGATTTGGTTTCTTAATCCCAGGAGCTTCTTTTCAAGATAGGCGTAGGCATTTAGCTCCAGCTTCATTGCCTCCTGTATTTCCCGTTTCACGTTTCTTCCTCCTCTAAAAACTCAGGCTCTCGTTGCCGCGTTCTTTCTGATACCGATACCAGTTCAGCATGGTTACGAAGTCGCCTCTCGTTTGCCATCCTTCTCCGGCTCGTGGACCGTAGCGTAAACCGGGCCATCGTCCCTCGCCTGAAACACTTCCATTGTGCCGTGGTTGTTAACGTTGAATTTCATCTTCATGGCTACTCCTCCTAAAATTCGCGGTATGTCTATTCTGCCTCTTCCTCGGTGTGGAAGTCCATCTGCTCCGTCATAAGCGCATCAAGGAGCTTTAGGGGTTTCTTTCGGAATGGCGGCTTGCACGTCGCTGTCCTAGCCCTGGTTATGGCAAGAGGGGAAATACTTTATCTATGCTATTAGGAGCATTGTCGATGATGTCCTTGATTTCCTCCAGCCGTTTATTCGCTTTTTCCCACCAGGTGGCGTTTGCCGCCATGTTCGGGAATCTCAACATCCCGTTCTCGTCCTTTTCCTCGCCCAGCTCCCGGCAAGCTTCCATTTCGCCTTTGCGGTAGCTGGTGGTCATCATGATGTAGATGACCAGGAGGCTCGCCTGTTCACCGGTTAAGTGGATGGTCTTCGGCATATGCATTCTCCTTTCTGCCGGGTTTAGCCGCCCGGCTCGGCATGTTGTTCTAATGTCCGAGCTTATCAGAAAGCTGGTATGCTGCCCAGTCAAGGGTCTTCCTGATGTCCTCCCAATACTGGCGGTCGACGTTGAACATCTTCTGCATCTCCTCGGCCTTCAGCATTTCTTTTTTAGCCTGCTGCATCAGCTCTGCGGCCTTGCGGGCCTTCTCCTCGGCGTCGCGCTCCATGCGCTCGGCCCTTTCTGCCATCGTGCAGCCCCAGTCGTTCTCAATGTTCTGTTCGGCCAACTCGAAGGCTCCGGTGAAGGCTGCGGCCAGGTAGCTGTCTTCGCCGAGTTCGGCGACCATCTGCTTGATTTTCTCCAGGGTCTTGCGCTCCTGTTCCTTCGTGACTATCATTGCCGCGCCTCCTTTTTGCTAATCCAGTTTTCCTTCGCCTGCCGGGCGGCTTCCAAGGTGGGCTTAACGCAGGAGAATAATTCTCCATCTGTGTGCCGGTAGTCGTATTGAACTGCTGCCTTACTGGTGGTGCTACTCCTGAAGGTTTCATACTGCTCTTGGCCGTTGGCCAGGTTTCTCGGATTTAACATTACACTTCCTCCTATTCTCAATCTTTGAGAACATTATAAACCGCCATCGGTTTATAAGTCAATACTTTCACCTCGTCTTCCGAGATGTTTTTTAAAGGCGCATCGCGTTCTCGTTTTTGAACCACCAAAAAAACCCCCCAGAGCACTATGCTCTGGGGGGTTTGGACTATGTCCTTCGGATTATTGACCGCTACTTTATAAACGCTATAACGGCATTGGCGATAGCCTGCGCAGCTCTCTGCTGAGTCTCCGGGCGGCGCAACAATGCCTCTTCCGCGGGGTTTGAAATAAAAGCAAGCTCCACTAGGGCGGCCGGTACTGTGCCTTGGTGCAGTACGCGGAAATTAGCAGTCTTGACGCCTCTGTCTCTGCGCCCCAAAGACTCAAGCAACTCTCTCTGTAGTACCCCTGCAAGCCGTTTGCTTTCACTTGTACCTCCTGTGCGCCAAAATACTTCCGTGCCGTTTGCCGTCTGCGTGGTGTGCGCGTTACAGTGGATGCTCACATACGCACGGCTGCCGGCAACCGCTGGCCGGCGGTTAAGCGCAAGGTCCACGTCAGTCGTGCGCGTGAGCCGTACATCAACCCTGCCGCGCAGTATCTCGCGGATATGCAGAGCTACTGCAAGGCATACATCTTTTTCCCGCAGCCCGGTCGGGCCAACCGCACCAGGCTGCCGGCCGCCATGGCCGGGATCTATTGTTATGATAGGTAGCGTACTCATGGCTTTATCCCTCCTAGACAGTCAATTCAGTCTTTGTGATAATCCTCAAACCCAGGTTCACGACCGCCAAAAGCGCCACGGCCTCCTCGGCGCTTACCTCAACACCGGTCAGGTGGGTGACCAGCGCCGAAAGCAGCGCGATGGCATTAACCCACAGCATCCGCGACTTATACCATTTCTTTTGTCCCATTTTTGCTCTCCCCTTTCAATTTTTCTTTTTTGATGCCGGCCAGCAACCAAAGCTCCCCTGTCGTAAACGCAAACCACGCTGCCACAAGCGCCGTAGGCTCGCTGCCTGTCTGCAAAAAGACCCACAGGACGGCGGTGGTAAAAATAACGTTCACGATGACGATGGCCAGCACCAGGCTCTTGCTGAACTCTGTACTTTTACGCACTCACACCAGCCCCTCTGCGCCCCGCGATTTCGTCGATACGCTTGTGAGCTTGTTTAGCGCTCTCCTCCACTCGCACCATCCGATCGCGATGCTCTTTGATTTCGCTTTTGATGTCTGCCATATCGTGGCCGATGGTAGAGACGCCTTTTTCTATGTGTTCCAGCTGGACTTCTACTCGTGTCAACTGTGATCCCTCCAGCTTGTCGTCGTTGCGCTGGAGCCTGCGGAAATTAGACATCCCGATGGACACCCCGAGTATGGTGCATGTTACGGATACAACAGAAATGATTATTGTGTACTCGATTGGCACATTGCGACACCCCTTCCCTCAATATTGAGTATTGTAAAGACTTGCTCAATCCATGGCTATTAAAGTGCTTAAGCATGCCGCTGTATGACGCCTCCGTTGAGTGCAGGCTCTCAGCATCAATCTCCCCGCGCTCGAAGGCTGCCCGGACGTATTTCAGCCGGGATATCATCTTCTTTGCGCTGGACTTTTTAAGCTTACGGTGGGTGGCAAATATCCGAAACCCCACAAACTCGACACCTTGGTTCACCGGCCGAACGGCTGTCTTCCTGTTGAGGCTTAGCCTCAGATTCTCCCATAAAAAGACTTCGATTATGGACTTTATTTCGTGTAGATACTGCTTGTCATTGTGCAAAACGATGATGTCGTCCATATACCGAATGTAAAAATGCAGCCGGAGTTCCTGTTTTGCGTACTGGTCGAGATGGTTTAAATAGATATTGGCGAACATTTGACTGGTAAGGTTGCCTATTGGCATCCCCTTGTCTAATAATCGCTCTGCTTTGGGGCAGTCTTCCGGGTTAGTGAACGCCGGCAAGCCAAACGCAGCATGTTCGCAGTTAATGATGTGACCAAGCAGCTCTATGAGGTCTGCATCATTGATTTTCCTTCGCAAGATGTTCAATAATATCTCATGGTCTACCCGGTAGAAATATTTTGAGATATCCAGCTTCAGATAATAGTATCGCCCCTCCTTTCTGCTAACCTGGCGCAGCCAATACTGGAGACGGTCCGCAGCCCGGTGCGTTCCCTTGCCTTTTCTGCATCCATAGCTGTCGTATATGAATTGCTTGTCAAACCAAGGGTTAAGCTGTCGGTAAATCGCCCACTGGACTACCCGATCACGGAATTGCAAGGCCATGATAAGTCTTTTTTTCGGTTCATGAACATAAAACTCGCGATACCGGCCTACCTGGTATGTCTTATAAATCAGCTCGTTTTGCAGCTGGATCAGGTTCTCCTCCAGCTGTGCCGAAAAGTCCAGTACATCGCCCCGGTATCGCTTATTCTTTCTGGCTTCCAGATACGCTTCATGGAGGTTCTCGAAGTCGTAAATTTTGGGGTAAATGTTGCGTAATGTTTCCAATTGTGCCTCCTCTGTCCTCAACGCCGAGCGTGACGGCTTTCGTTTCCTACCGGTCGCCTTCTCGGCAATTTAATCTTTTGCCCTCCGTTGTCTTAGGAAGGCAGGGAAATAGATCCCTTTGTCCCCTTGTACCGTCCCAGCGCCCAGTAGGCGCCGGGCTTCTGACGTGTGGGGGCAGAGCGGAGCGGAAGCCGATGTTCGTGTTCACATTCGACCGAAAGTTGTTGCCATTCAAGGAAAACACACCCGCATTGACGCCGTTGTCCCAATTGCCGCCGCGGAAACCGAGGCCCGCCAATTTTGCGACCTATCCCCCATAATTTGTTTTTACTATTGCGTTGCTTTGATCCATCCTCCGAGCATCTTGCCTATCTCATTTAGCTGCTTACTCCAAATTTCGTATTTTCGGAGCGGGAGATAAGCGGTTTGTTTGTCCGCAGCCAGCCGGATGAAAGTACGCAGCACATCCAGCTCCACGTCAATTTCGATTTGCAGTGGCCGTTTGTTTCGTTGCTTGTTTGCCTGAATGATAGTCCGCAGGATTTTATACATGCTTTGCTTTATTTCTGCTGCAAGGGCATACCGCTCTGCCCTGGGAAATTGCAGGAGGCACTGGTTGCCGTACTTGATCATGTCATATGTTTTCTGCAGAATTTTTAATTCTTCCATGCCATTCCTCCGTTCATGCCGTGTCCCAGAATACAGAGGGAGCCTTGCGGCTCCCCACTAAACAGATTATCAGGATTCCAGATATCAGATGCCCGGAATGAAAGCGGAGCGGAAGCCGAGGGCCGCGCCCACAAGCGACCGAAAGTCGCCGCCAAGCAAGGAAAACACACCCGCAGAGACGCCGAGGCCCCAACTGCCGCCGCGGAAACCGAGGCGTTCACCACGGTTACGCATCCACATGTTGTCACCGCCGTGGTCTCCTGTGTCGGCAGGCATCAGGGCAAGGGCTCTTAAGATTTCCGGTACGGTTACTCCTGCCGCTGCCGCGAGTGCAGCAAATCCGTTACTGCCTTGAGCGCTATCGTTATCTGCGGGATTTGCTAGGACGGTATTGAGCCTGAATCCGTAAGCTCCTGTGCCTCCGGGAGGCACTGCTGCTGAGTAGTCCCACTTCAGGCTGTCTGCTGTGCCCGGCGTGACAAGTGAGCCGTTCTGTAGTATAGCTCTCCATGCAGCGCTTGCTGCCGCTTGGCTGTTTAAGATAGAGGCTGCGTCGTTATTGGGCAGTATCTGTATCTCGCCTTCGTTTGTGCGGTATCCGCCTACCCATTCCCAAACATTTCCGTTAAGGTCAAATATACCGGTCACCTCGCCATTGTGTGCCCACTGCACAGGGCCTGTGCCCGTCGCGACCCTGCCTATAGTCTCGCCTGCCTGAAAAGTGCCCCCTGCTGAGTCCGATGTAGGTATCGCGACTACTGTCGCCTCTGCGGAGTCTCTGCCGTTTAGGTTATTGCCCCTTGGCATAAGATTGTTTCTGCGGCACCATAACGCGAGAGCTGCCCATTCTGCGTTGGTCATCAAATGCCATCCGGGGCCTTTAAGCTCACATGCGGCTCTGGCTGTGTCGAAATTCAAAGACGCTCGCGGATCTTCTCCCGGTAAGCTATATGCCCTGCCATTGTGAATAACGTTTTGGAACTTGGATATAAATATCTCTGTTACTTCAACTCCGTTGACGATAAATGCCGGATGCGTTGAGTTACTCCCCCCGGTGATTACATCTGATATGCGGAAACGCGGAATACGCACCATAACAGAGGGCAGCCCCACGTTATCCATCACAATCTCGTTGCCCGGACACGTTGCCTTAAGCGCCAAGTTTACTAAATCGAAATTGCTCATTATTCTTTGCCCCCTTTAAATTGTAGTTACCGGCACTGGGTTGACCAAGCTCCAGAGCGTTAGCGTGACCATGCTCATATCAATAGGCTTTGGCTCCGGCGTTTGCTCTTCCGTTACCGGCACAGTGTATTCCATCGCGGGTATCTCTATTTGCGCTACATAATGTAAGCCCGCTCCCGCACCTATGACAAGCATGTTGTCCTTATTGCTGCAAATATCGATTAATACCGGCCAATCTCTTTGGTATCTGGAAATATTTAGTGTTAACTCGTCTTCCCCAAAAGTTATTTTTGTCCCACTAAGCTTGTATGCAACTTTTAGCCCTTCGTTCTTATTGATGACTATCATATGAGCATACCTCCTTTAATTCTGGCCGTCAGCGTTACCCCTGTTGCGCTGCCCATAAACTCAATCTTGAATCCGTTCAGCTGCTTATCGGTCACCCTTATGTCTCCGACATTTCCGTTTGTAGCGGTGACTTCCCATGTCACATCATAGTTAAGCGTCCTTCTTACAGTTAAAAGGCTTACTGTGATAATGCTGTTGTTGAACGGGAACCTGAGCGAGTTTGATAGCGTGACTGTTCGCACTTCGCTCAAAAACTCTGCCGCATAGTTGGCTATTTGCTGCCTTACCCAGCGGTCAAACTGCAGGAAATAGTGCAGCAGTACCTGCAGCGCCATTTGCGCGGCCTGGATTCCGTTCTCGATATTGTTGAAGTTGGTCGCGCTTTGCGGTGTGCCTTGCTGGACAATTGTGCCTTGCTCTTTTGCTATCTCTACTGAGCCGTCCGGGTTGTTAGTAATGCGCCGTCGGTTCGGAAACTGTGTTACATGGTCAAGCCAGCCTGTCTGGTTATGCACCTTGCCTCACCTACCCTTCCTGAATTGTGAACGTAAACCGGTATAAAATGCCTTCTTGTGTTGCCCTGCGCAGAATGTTCTCCGGCTTTGCGAGCCAGAGCTGGTTGTTTGTGTTGTAAAGCTGCACCTCCGTTACCGTGATACTGCCGGCCAGTGTGTGGTCAACCACAAAATCAATTGCGAGTCTGCCGTCCGGCAACACCGATACCGATGATATGTTTGCTCGATGTAAAACTCCGGCTACCCGGTACATCGCATGCGACACCGTGCGGCGCGTATACTCCCTGTAACCCTCGATTGCTACTGGCGTCAATAGTGCCATGCTTGTGCCTCCTTTCTAATTGTCTCGCTCCGCTTCGCCGCAAAGCTGATATCCAAAGAGTGTCCCTGTTAAATCGACATCTGTGCTTACAGTTCTCTGCTCCAGGCCGCCAGCTATATTTGTTTCCGGGAACTCTCCGGTATTCTTGGCTCCTGGGAAGATATAGCCGAAAAGGTGACTGCTGATGTCCGTGTCTAGAACGAAAGTCTCATTGGCTAAACTTCCGACAATGTTTGTGTCCGGCACTGTGCCCGTTAGCGTATACGGGAAAGCATATGTTTCCTGGTCGTGGATTCTGACAACCACACCTACGTCTGTTTGGATAAGCACAATTGCCGCGATGTGCGATGGCTTTACGTTTCTGACCACGCTGCTTAGCTCGTCATAGTTAACCAGGCTATCGCCCGGAGCAATCGCCAGCGTGAATGTGTACATGTGCCCCTGTTCGGTGATGGCTGCCGACCGTCCCGTAATATCTGCGGCAATCTGTTCCAGCCTTGCCGGGCTCATCGGAGCGCGAATGCCGCGCCTGCCCATGGCACGATGCCTGCGCTCTATAATCGACCAGGCGTGGTCTGGCGCGATTCCGTAGCGCTCTTCCCAGTAATCAATGCCCCACGTGGCCGATTCAAGAAAAGCTTGCAGCCTGAGTTCATCGAACACTCGCCATGCCTCATCAAACTCTATGCCCATAACCTGATATAGCCACTTTGCAACGTAAGACTTTTCATATACCGGCGAAACTGACTCTATCATCCGCCTTGCTGCTTTGCTTGTCGGGAAATGCTCAAGGTTCGGCATTAAGCAGCACCTCCGACCGTTGCGCTGATTGTGCCTGTGACGGGATATTCGTCTGCGGCGATAACAACATTTAGCGTTGCCCCGTTAACCAGCAGGCTGGAGAAGTCCCTTATCCCTGGTGTCATAGACAAAAGAGAAGCTATTCGGTTATAGCGCACAATCCCTTCCTTTTTCGCTTCGATGTAGTACGTCCGGAGGCTTATAGTAAATCTGTCTACGACCGTTCCTTGTGTTTCGCCCGGTTGAAGTTCACACGTGAACGCATAATTTATGACCCTTGGCAATGGCGCTTCTATCGTCACAGCCGCTCCAATCGGCGCTTTTCTGTTCATTCTGTTTGCAGGCGACACTATATTGTTATGGACGGCTGTTACTATTGCGGCATTTGCAGGCTGTCCGGTTGTATCAAGCACAATAACCTTAACCGTCCCCGGACCTGCCCATTCTGGCTGCACAAGTGCTGTACCCACCCCTGGAACCTCTCTTGCCCATCTGATATAGTCAATGTCGCTCCCTACGTAGCTTGCTGCGCTTGCTAAATCAAGCTCGTCTATTCGTTGCCTCAGCGCATCGTCAGTTTCCGTATCCGTGCCGCCTGTAAACGGTTCAGGGTTGGTCACACCTGTTATACCGTTAATCGGCGACAGCATGATAGTAATCGTTCCCGCGGCAACATTCCCGAACGCGCCGCCCTCGACAGCAACTGCCTGGAACAGCACTGTCCCGCCGGTGCCTATCACCTGGCGCTCACTGGTCTGATACTGAATTGCCGGGGTATCGCCTATCCCCGGCACTGCGAACCTGAACCCTGCCGGAATGCTTGTTCCGGGGGTACCTGCAACAAGCAGCATCCCTGAGGCAGGATTAGGCGGTCTGCGTGTCAATCCCCTGGCTTGCGCATGTCGGTCGAGCCATTCTGCATATGCCCATGCCGGGAACATGATTTTAAGCGTTTCTACCAAAAAGAATTCTAACAGTTCGGCCTTTTCGCTTGCTGTCGGACGTGTGAAATCCCACGGAAAACCGCCCTCGGTTTTATCAATATCGGCGGGCAGCATATCCATCATGCGTTTGTGAATTGTTTCTGCGTTTTGGTTATCCAGAAAGGCCGGGGGCTTGAATGCTGGTATCGTCATATCTTCACCTCCTTGCAGGGAACCGTTTAAATGGTTATCACCGTGTTAATTCTTTCAGGAGTACCGATAACCGGAATTGCCATAAGAGTTACATACACCTCATCACCTTGCCAGCTAAAAACAAAATCTTTGACTATGCCCGTCCTCTGGTCCGCTAGCAGCGCCTCGGTTATCACCCGCTCCAGCTCGGCCTCGACTGCTTGTCGTGAAGCCTGTTTTCTGGCCTGCTCCAGCTCGCAGCCATAATCTGTGCCGTAGGCCAAGTGTGCAAACCGCTCTGTCAAGACCGCCTTTACACACCAGTGCGCCCAGGCTATATGCCCATCCGTCTGTAATACCTTGCCTGCCCCGTCCAAAACAAAATCTCCCTTTGCAAAATCAAAGAACCAGCTTTTGCCGTAGGTCGGCGCTGGTTCTGTTTGTTGCTGCTCTGTCAGCGCAGGCATATCGAATACCGGATATAGGTTCGCCATCAACTGCTCACCACCACATCAATAATCACCGGGTCCAGCCCGCTGTTTGTCCAGGCCACGAGCACGCGGTCACCGGCTTTTAGTGCCGACAGCTGCTGTGGCACGGGAATATCATGCCGATGTGCTCCCTCCGTATTGGGGTGAGTGTGTACCCCGTCCCCGGCCGCTTGAGTGTGCCCGCCGCTCGGCCCGTGTGGATGGTTGCCCTGTCCCGTCGGTGTAATCGTCATGGGGTCACTAAGCGTAAGGCTGCGGCAGATCAGATACTCCCCCCTGGGAATCGGGGCAGGAAAACGGTCCAAAAGCAGGCTCATATTCGCCTGGATAGTCCCCAGCTCCAGCGCATCCGGCTTCTTCGTCTGCGTTGTTATCCTTGCGGCAATAACCTGTGCCAGCTTACTTGTGCCGGTGCTAGGCATTCGTCCTCACCTCCAGGGTCATTGTGCGGTTTGAGGCATTATGGGCAACGCCTGACACGATATAATGCCCGTTAAGTGTGCCAGCGCCGATTCTTACGCGATCCCCCTTGCGCAGGAACGGCAAATCCGGCGCATGTATGCTACGCCCTCTTCTTGGCTGTCCGCGTTCTCTCAAGATGTTTTCCGCCGCACTCTTGGCCGCTGCAGCGGTGTCATGCTGGCGATGATATACAACCTCTTGCAACGTACCAAATTCTGTCCTGCCGCTAAGTGTCGCAATAACCGGAGCGCGTCCATCCGCATCCTCGGCCCCAATAATCCGCACGCGGGTCACAAGATCCTCGATGTCCTGCCGGTCATTGACGCTGCTTACGTTTGTGTCCGCGGTAAACTGATACACCGGCCTGTTTGCCCCTGTTCTTATGATATCAATTCTTCCTTGCCGGCTGCGCACCAGCCATTCCCCAGCGCCGCGCTGCTTTGCTTGGTCAAGCACTGAGAAGATCATATCCGCCAGCGATTCACCCCTGAAAACCTGCTTTGCCAAAGCGGTTGCCGGTCCCTGCACGTCGCCGAGCGGGATATTCCAGGCCCTGGCGATATCTTGTATTATCGCCCGTGCGGTCTGCCCTGCCGTATAGAATCGGTCATCCTTGCTCTTTGCCAGATAAACGAGCTGGTCATATGCTGTTATGGTTAGGTGTCCGAGCGGGTCTGTGTGGTAGTCCCAGTTAAATACTGTACCGCGGAAGATCTCTTGCTGTCCCGCTCCCCAGTCAGCAAGCAAGATTACCTGCCCGCCGAGTGGCACAGCCTGATGCAGCCACCTGCCGCCAACCAGCTGCTGGTTTTGCAGTTCCGCTTCCAGCCTGACGGCCAGCTCACCTTCATTTTCTTCCCAGCTCAAGCCGCGCAGGAATGGCGTTAGCTCAAGCCTACTGCCGACTGGTGTAACCAGTGACAACGAATAAGTGATTTTTGCAACGTCAATCATATGCAACACCCGCCTTAGGCGATTCTTAGTACTTGGCCTGTTCTTATTACATTCGGGTCTCTGCCGATAACGCTGACATTTGCGGCATATATTTCACGCCAGCGGCTACCGCTGCCTAGGGTACGCTTTGCGATGGCAAAGAGCGTATCGCCAGGCCGCACGGTGTAAGTTTTTGCCGGCGGCAGTGCTGGCCTTGCGGGCCTTTGAGCCGCTTGCTGTTGCCGTTGTTCACCTTCGGCCAGGGTAACCAGCTCCCGTACCTCTACCAAATCAAGCCGGTAATGGCAGTCACCGTATCCGCCCGTCCAGGCATGCTCAAACCCTGCGATATAGCAGTCCATGTTCAGGGGCGTTTCCGTTACCAGCAGCCGGGTTTTCGTATTGCCCCTGCGCCAGCCCGAGACTGTGCTGACAAGCGCCTTCGGGTCCTGCCACGTCTTCACAAAGACGGCATTCTGCCTGGCTGCACCCGGGAAGAAGCCCTCCCAGCCTATGCGAGCCGGGGTAATGCCGCGTGGGATGTCTATATCGCCGAGAGCTATTACCTCAAATGTCTGCGTTTTGCTTTCGGTCTGTGCCGTCACCCGCTCGGGGTTCACCGGCAAATGAATACGGCCCCCGCCAGGAGCCGTAAGGTAGAAGTCCATTGAAATCACCAGCCTTATCTATTGAAACATCGGATAAACATGAAACCCGTCCGCTACGTCCAGCAACCTTAACGGCATAAATTCGCTCCATCTGATTTTGCCTGCTGTTTCTCTGGTCATTATTATCCGTGTGACAAGCGCCGTCGTTGCTTGTCCACCTGCGCCTACAGCGGGCAGCTGCCAAAAAAGGGTTACTTTTTTTGCCCGTGGATCAGCGAATATCCGGCGTAGCACAGAAGCAGAATTTATTATCGTACCATCCCTGATTAGCCCAGGCGTGAGGTTGTCATCTGCCCAAAGCACTATCTCCAGATCGGATTTAGCTTCGTCGAAGAAGAGCATTGATTCTATCCTCTGTCTGCCAGCGTTGGTTTCACCTCCGGCTACTTCTGTTATCGTCATCCTTAGCCATTCTTCGTACGACAAGGCCTCCGCAGGCTTCGCCTCGGGCTGCTGCCCTGGTGCTGGCGTTACTGCAGGAACCTGTGCAGCCGGCGGATCACCTTGCAACTCTTCCTTTGGTGCTGTTTTTGTCGGTGGACTCTCGGCTCTCTCGGTACTTTCTTCGGTACCACATCTGGTCAACGTTATAACAAGCAGCCCCAAAAGTAGCAACAACAACAGATTTGCTCTCCGCACAAAACCACCTCCGCCATAGTTTATGCAGAGTATTCGCTATAAGATAAGATTTTCCTTTACCTGCCCCCGGTAAATACTGGCCTTAGCGTTCTGTTCTGAAAGCTCGCTGTAAGTTTGGTTGCAACATCATCCGCCAGCTGGTCTGCGATCTCTTTTTCGTGTGCCTTGATTATCTTCAGCACGCCCTCAGCATCAGCTGCCGTCTGAATATGGTATGTCGGCTTGCTTTCGGCATGGACTTGCACTCCCAAAGTCTGTCCTGCTCCTGCCGCAGCTACCGGCACGGGGACCCTCCTGGTATAGTCCACCGCCTCGCCGGCTGCGAATCTGCCGGCCAAGTAACCGCCGAGACCGCCGAGCGCACCGCCGATTATAGTTCCAACACCCGGTAGCATCGCCGTCCCGATCACCGCGCCCAGTTTCGCGCCGCCCCATCCGCCGCCGAGAGCGCCGATACCTTGGGCTGCAGCTCTTGCTTTATCCTGCGCTCTTGCAACGGTAGCCGCTTCAAGTCCAATTGCGAGGGGGAACACCGCTCTTCCAAGCAGCCTGCCGGCCTTACCCAGAAACGCCTTCGGAGCAACCGCCTTGACAGCCTGGACTGCCGGGGTTGCCGCTTGTGCCGCTTGAACTGCAGGCTTTGTGGCCTGCACAATCTGCCTTGCTTTCCTTGCCGTTTGTATTCTAGGCAATACCGCCTTGGCAGCCTGGACCACAGGCGCTATCGCCTGAACAGCTTTTGCCTTCGGAGCAACCGCCTTGACAGCCTGGACTGCCGGGGTTGCCGCTTGAACAGCTACGTGCCTGGCCAGCGCACCTTTCCCAAGCCCCCAGGCACCCTTGCCTAAACCCCAGGCGCCTTTGCCAAGCCCCCAGGCACCACGCAACAGCATTCCGCCACCAAGCAGGCCCGCTACGGCCAATAGCCCAGCACCGCCCAGATAATTGCCTTGCTGGACAGCTCCCACCGCGCCTCTGGCCATGCCTTCGAGGCCCATCAGCCATGCCCTGCCCGCTATCTCACCTATCTTGACGAATGTTTCCTGCACCCTTTTGCCGCCCTCGCCGGCGATCCAGATGTTTACTTTGTCTAAAGCGAAATCAAGCACATGGATTATCTTGTCGCCGAAACCGAGCTTTTGAAATTCCGGGTCTGCTGCGAACTCGCCCCACAGGTCTTTGACTCTCTGAAGCATCTCGCCAACTTTTCTAGTGATCACCGGCGTATGTTTTTCTGCCCAATCCGCCATAGCAAGAGCTACATCCTTAATCAGCGGGAGCAGTGGCATGAGCGCAGATATCTGCATAGTTTCTATAGCACCCCTGAATTGTTCAATGGCGCCTGCAGCATTATTCATCTTTTCTGTTGCAACTCGCAGGGCTGTAACGTTTGACATTGCGTGATCAAACCGTTTGACCCCTCCTGCGGCCTCACGGTAAAGAATATTCGCGGCCCGGATTGCATCGGATCCAAAGACGGTCTCCATGTAGAACAGCCGCTGCTGTTCAGTCATGTTGCCAAAAACTTTGTCAAGCACCCCGGCAATGTCAACCAAAGGCCGCATTCTGCCCTGCATGTCAAAGAAAGCGTTAGCCCCATTTGCTGTCATAAGCCCCAGTCTTTTAAACAGTTCGAGTTGTTCCTTAGTCCTGGGCTGAAGATTCATAAGCATGGTTCTCAGGGACGTGCCCGCGTCAGATCCTTTCAGCCCATTCTGAGCAAATAAACCCAGCGCGATATTAGTATCTCTGAATGACATGCCTACCCCGGAAGCCACAGCAGAAACCATTTGTAATGACATTCTCAGATCTTGCACATTCGCTGCCGAAACATTTGCAGCGCCTGCAAGTATATCAGAGACCTGGGACGGCCTAAGGCCGTCCCTGCGATATGCATTTAGTGCAGTAGCCATTACTTCCGCTGCTTCGGCCAACTCTAGCCCTCCGGCAACAGCAAGATTCAGCGCGGCTTCAAGCCCCCCTGCTCTGACCTTATCCAAAGCAAGTCCCGCTTTCAGGAGCTCTTCAATTCCTCTCGCCGCTTCCAAGGCGGAAAATTTAGTATTGGCACCCATCTTTATGGCCAGTGCCTGGACTTGTGCCAGCTCTCGCCCGGTTGCTTCAGTAAGGGCTTTGATGCTTGACATCTGGGCTTCAAAGGCAATCACATTGTTGAGTGCGCCCACAGCAAGTATACCCGGCCCCAAGGTAACAGCACCAACACCAAGTAGCCCAAAGGGACTCGTAAGTGCACCGGTGATGTTCCGCAACACATCGGTTGTCTTATCTTTGGCCGCCACGGTGACTTCCCACGTTCGGGCTGTCAGTCCGCGCAATTTATTGCTGATCTCTCTTGCCCTGGCCATGACACGCTCCCTTAATGTTGCTTGCGGCTCGGCTCTCGCATGATCAAGCTGTCGCAATACGTTCGTCGCACGCAAGAGCTGCATATCCAGATTCCCGCGCAGTTCCGCGACGGGAGCGGAGTCTATGTTGCCCAGAGCAACAAGGGCATTCCTCGCTGTGCTTATCTCATCCATCAGAGGCCCTGATAAGTCAGCTATTACATTGACATCGTTCTTCTCTAAGGCTTCCAGGAGCAAGTTTACACGCTGAACAACTGTTGATACATTATCCTTTGCCGCCAGCACGGGAGCAGCATGCTCCGCTCCCAGGCTCCTGACCAAAACCTTTGCTTTAATCACGTCTACCGTGAGGCTGTCCCGTATCCGCATAACCGGCTCGATTTTTGCCCGGGCAATGGTTTCAAAATGCTTGCGAATTTGCAAATTCCTCTTATGCGCATCTCGCTCAAATCTACTGATTCGCTCGTTGGCTTGAGCGAGAGGAGCGCCCGTCCGATCCTCAACAACAATCGGTATCTCAATCTGGTATGTTTCGTCTGCCATCAACTCACCTCCCCTACTTAGATCTCAATTGTTCCGCTTGCTCCGCCTCCGCCTCCAGTTGCACAAGCATAGACGCAAGCATGAACGCCCTGACTTTGTGTGTTTTTGTAAAGAATTCATCAGGGGTGATGCCGAGCCGCTGGAAGATGTGGTGCAAGAGTGCGGCCCGGCCCCCTGCTTTTATGAGTTTTTTAGTGTTTCCTCGGTTCCTGCGCTGTCCTCATCTTTGTAGCCGCTTAGCTCTTCAATCATTGTAATCACGGCCTCCTTCTCGCCGCGTCGCAGGATTTTATCCACAAGCTGCCAGCCCGTGACCGCCCCCCCAGCCTTTTGCCAGAGTGTCTTGTTGTCCCAAAGGGCTTTCTTGTCCTCTGCGTGTGTCGCTGTGTAAATCATCAGCGAGTTGAACTTTGCAGAATTGAAATCACGCGGGACAGCCAAGTTCCCGAGCCTGCGGTCCTTGACGGTCTTTGTTGCCTGGTCACGACAGTTCTCTACCTGCTCGTCGTCAAGTCCGCACACCCTAAAAGAGAACAGCTTTTTGCCGTTGCGGATAACTTCATAGACCTTGCTCTGCGTGACGGTTTCCATTGCTTCAAGCACGCCGCCTACATCACGTAGAATAGTGCTTTCCGCATCCAGCAGGTATTTTTCGTTGTCTTCAGACATACTCTATCCCCCCATTTTTAGTTATGCCCACGCAGTACGCCCATGAAATTAAGCGATACATCTGGTTCTCCTTTGCGCAGCCCGGCAATGACTTTCTGCAGCACCCTGGCGTCTTTAACGATTGTTTCGGTGAATGTCAGCGTGACTGTAAAGCTCTGCGGGATAGCCCAGGAGATTTTGTTGCCCGCGGCCTGGTAGTCAGTGTTCGTGTAATTAATCTGTGCCTGCCATGTATTGACCTCCGCCAGGTAGTTGCCCTCGCCGTCGTAAAGCTCACCGTTGAAACCACGAAGGATGCTCCGCGGGTCAAATGTGCCGGAATCAAGCAGCTCTTGCAAGTCCGGCGGCTCATTTACACGAAACGACCAGGCCCGGTTGAGGATATCCCCCGGAGTCACGTTTGCAATGTCAATTGCCCCGTCAGGCACGCAAGACCTGAAAATATAACGTCCGTCTGCCATCTGTTATCCCTCCTTTAGCTTGCCTGCGCCGGTGGCGCAAACCTGAATGCGAAGTTGATGTAAACCTTTTCGGCGCTATCGAGGTCATCCACCTGCACCACAAACCATGCCGAATCTCCGACCGGCGGGTTATTCGGGTCTTGGTGAATCGTACCCTGCAGCAGGGCGCCTTCCGCCACCATGCGGTTGATAATCCCCTGCGCGGCGGCAATAAGTGTGGCTCTTCCATCCGGGCTGTTATTGATTTTGCCGATAAGCGGATCCCAGGTGAAGGCGATACGGTCCATCAGGTTGTCCCTGGTCCGCACCCTGCGAATTTTGCGCCAGCCGGCATCCATTGTTGCTGTCACGGTTACAAAGGTGTTGATACCGAACTCGACCTGTATCTGCCGCTGGGCGCTCACAGTGAACACCAGTGCACCGGAATTAATGGCTTGCTCTACTTCGGAGTTTGTCAGCGCTCCGACAAGCTCCGCGGCCAGCCTCACGATGGAATGGGTCAGGCTCTCGGTTATCTGCGCCGATGCTACCATACCCGCTACCCTCGCGGCGGCTCTGTATCCGTCACGGGCCACGCCGTCAGAGCCACGGAAACCATTTGCTACGTAAATTATCGCCGGAGAGTTAAACGCCCGCGCATTCGTCATTCTTGTGGCAAGCGGAACGCTAACCGGTTCGCCTACTACCGATAGCACACGCTTCCCTTCGTTACGCACCCTGCCGATATATGTGCTTACCGTTGCATGGGTTGCCGGGTCTGCGGTATCCACGGCCAGCACGTTCCAGTCCAGGGCCTCGACAGCGGTCAGGCCCGTACTGTAGTCGGCGCCGGTCACGGTCGGGTCTGTGCCGGCTGTCATGGCTACTTGTGTTACTGCCGCAAGGATGTTGTTGCCTGCCGCAATCCGTGTGGCAGTGATGAACGGGCTGTTCGATGCTGTTATCGCATCCACCAGTGCCTGCGGCTCGCCTACTCCACCTGCTCCTTTCGCGAATGTAATCGTCTGCAGGAGGGTTGCCCCTTCATGCAGCAGCAGTTCTCGCAAGGTCGCCGGGCTTGCCAGCGTATCGCGGACAGTCAAACGGAAATCGTTACCACGCACACCCTCATGCCGTGCCGTGATTGTCACCACGTTTGCCGGCGTGCCTGCCGTGTCCTGCAGCGTCCTTGCAGCTCTTGCGCCGCCTGTTCCCAGCCGAAAACCCAGCACTCTACGGCAACCGCCCCGGAACGCCTCCAGCGCTGCGTCAATCGTGCCTGCAATTCCATAGATGGTATTAACCGCATCGGCGTTCTCCAATGTCACAACCTGCGCCAGCGGCCCCCAAGACGCACGGAACAGAGCCGCTACTATGCCCTGGGGGACGACCGCTTCCTGCGGTTCACCGATGTTTGTAACCCGTGCATACACGCCGGGCCTAATTTTTTGCTCGCCTACCTGAAAAACGGAACCTGCCATTTAATCACACCTCTCTTTCCAAGAAATTCTTAATTGCTTTTTCCGCTTCTAATCTCGTCATGCCGTCTCTGCCGGATAGCCTTAATGCCCCGGCTACTACCTCTTGCTGTACGCCGAACGACGCGGCGGCTGCCAGCAACTCAAGCCGAGCATAAACCTGCTCCTGTTCCTGAATAGCTGCTTCCACTTCTTTTGTTTTTTCACCCATTATCTCACCTCCTGGCTTATTGCACCGCTAGCGACAGCCCTTCTCAAGGTATCAAACTGGGCTGCCGGTTGCAGCACTCCGAACTTAACCCTTATCCGGAGTTGTCCCGTTGTTAAATGGTTATTGCTGCTATCGGCCTTCAGACTTAGGATAGACATCGGCGAATTGTCCTGCATTTTAATGCATTTTTGCACAGCGAGCCCGTCAGCTATCTGCCGCAACACCTGCAAACGCTGTTCCGTAGCCGGGATTATGATATGTCCGGCTATGTCCGCATGCAGCCACGTGACCGCTCCCGCGTGCCGGTCAACGCTCACGCCCAACAGCCGGTAGTAGATAACAGGCTGGGTGGCGGTCGGCATGAACTGTGCCGGCAGTGCATCAATTCCGATCACCATCGCCCCCGGCGTCTGCGCTTTCGTCCACGCGTTTATCGTTTGTATGGGGTCCGGGCCATGTGTATTTTGTGCCGTAAATGCCCACACATCAAATATTATTGTGACACCGCGCACTCCCGCTCCCTTGACGGCAACCGCCCGCGCCTCGAACGTGTCAGACCGCTGCCAGGTCAGACTGAACGGTGTCCCCGCCGCCGGTGTCAAAAATACGTCATTGAGCGCTTGTCTTATCTCCGGTTCGATTTCTTCCGGCGGCGTCATGCCCTCGCCACACCAGACATTCAGCACCAGTTGCCCAGAGGTATGCCGTTCCGGGTCCGCCTGCATCTCAACGCTGTAGTCAATCCTCGGGTACTGCGTCCTGCCGGCCCAATTGTCTGCCTGATCTCCCGGAGGCGATTGCAAAAAGATAGCCGGTGCTGTGCCAAACTGCGCCAGCCTACTTGTTAGCGCGGCCCTTGTGGCCAGTCGGGTATATATCAACTCCTCCAGTAGCATGGGCATCACCTCCGTTGCCGCTACAGGTAGGGTTCCCTGTAGATTTTTATGATTTTAAGCATTGCCCTTTCTTTGATTGGTTCCTCGAAGGGCCGCGGCTTCATCCTGCCGGTTCCTTTTTCAAGGAATGGCGCATATTCTACCCCCGTGATAATCGCCGGGTTGACCGATAACCTGTTTCCTGCCGCTTCTGACGCGGCAACAGACCGCCAGCTCCGTCTCAAAGTGCCGCTCCGTACAGCCGGGGCCTCTCCTGGTGCCGAGGCCGTGTATGTTTTCTTCGAAAACGGCACTCTGTAAACCCGGCCGGAACGCTGCCCGCGCAAAACATGGAGCGCCGCGTTTCGCAGTTCATTCGCAGCCCTGATTGCCCGTGATTTCGCCTGGTCGTTAATGTGGTCCACCAGCTTATTGACTTCGGGGCTAATGTTCATCGAACCGCTCCTCCGCATAGTAAATTGTCCACAGGCCAAGCTCCCCTGGTTCGTCTACCCCTTGGATATAAAACTTTCTTGCGCCAAGTGCCAGACGGTCCTCCGCTTCGGCCTGTGGACGGCCCTTTTGCGTGATGACATGGCTAATCGGATGCTGCAGCTGGTTCCACCGTTCCTGCTGTTTCGGGTCGGCTTTGGCAAGCACGGCGCTGATTGTCCCGCTTGGAGCGGCATATGTGCTCCGCGGTCTGCCTTGGGCATCGACTGTCACGCTTTTCTTCTCAATTGCGAAACTTTTAAAGAGCGACGCTGGCCGCTGATACATCACTTCTGCCCCCTCGGGTTGTCCATCATGCCGACATTAAAATACGGTGCTCCGGCTATTGATTCCGAGTTAGCGGTTGGCACGGAAAAGCTTCCGGCTTCGGCTTTCAGTTCTTTGTGCATCGCCCGCCAGGCATCTGCGCGTGCCTGCAGCCCGAGCTTAAGCGGCCCTACCGCCGTTTCTACCTCATACGCAAAACGCCGGCAGACGCTCTCGACGAGTGCCAGCTTCGCCCGCTTCCATTTTTGGGGGTAAGCGGCCAGCATTGCTTCAATTTCCCCGTCCGAGAGCGCCGCCGTTTCCGCACCGCCGCCAACCATAACATCGCCCAGCTCAAAGCGCATCCGGTCTTTGCCGTAGGTTCCTATCTGTGACGGGTTATAGGTGTATATCTGCCCGATCATGACCATCACCTGCGCTTTTTAGTGCTCTGTTGGGGATGTGCCGCATCTTCGGCAGGGCTTTCCTCTGCCGTGTCCGGGCCGGGCTCCACTGCTTGCTCAGTTTGCCCTTGTGCAGCTTCTGCGATTTGCGCTTCCAGCTCCGCGATCCTCGTCTTTAACGCTTGATTTTCCGCTATCAGACTTTCGAGGCTCTCGGCCCGCGCTATAAACCCTTGCCCGACGAGAGCCTTCTCCCGGCTTGGCAGCACAGCTTCCGAGGGTATGGCGTCGCCTTTATTATAGACGACGCCCCCCAAGTTGCACGCTTTTACGCAGATATATCCGCTCATGTTATCCCTCCGTTACGCGCAGTCTCTGAAGAATACAGCCAAGTCGTCGGCTGTCTTCTTCATGTCTAGGGCCATCAGTCCCTCGACAAATTCCGAATGCGTGCCCTTTTCGCCCTCGTACTGGTCAACCGCCACGAACTGGCCATTACCCAGCATGTCCCAGGTGAAGATGTACCCTGCGCTCGGCTCATCAATGGCCGGGTTCGGAGTGGCATAGCACAGCAGCGCGGCGTTTGCGTCACAGACAAACTGCATATCGTCCGCGCCGCCAACGCGGGCCATGTTGTATGTGCTCTCCAGCACCTTAACCTGGTCAATCTGGAATATCTGCGCCAACGCTTGCGTTGTTACCACCGCGGGATTAGCTGTGCTACCGGTATACTTTACCCGCTCCACGATGTCAGGATGATTTTTGAGCGCATTGAAAGCGTTTACGCCAAGTGCCAAGCGGTTCGGCCTACGCCTGCCATTGCGTTTGATTTCGGCAGAGCGAGCATCAAAGAAGTCAACCGGGTTGAAGTTAAGATCGGTAAAGCGCAGGAATTGTTTACCGGTCGGCCCTGATGCTACGCCCTGCCATTCATCAGCCCATACCCCCTGGCGGAAGAAGTTTTGCGCGAACAGCACATCAAGATGGAGCTTGAGCTGCTCTGTCACAAACCGCACTTTTGCGCGCCTGGGATCTGCTGCTCCAGGTGCGCGGCTGCGCTGATAGTTCAAAGCATCCAGCTGGTCAATGCCAACTATCACCTGATCCACCTCGCACTTGTAGGTGTTGTCGGTCTGCCCCATCAGCGCCGGCTGCACCTTGCCAAACTGCGGCTTGCGGGCCACGTTGTCACGCGCCAGGTCCCCTTTGTCGAAAGTGTAGTAATGGCTCGCGCTTAACCCCACGGGACACACTGGAAATATCGCCGGAGCCACGAAGTCCCCGGCCTCCTGGAAATACGCCATGCTCATGTTCGTCAAATAGTTGTTCGGCCTCCAGCCTTTGGCAATCGCCACCTGGAGTGAGGATGTGTTTGCGTTCTTCATCTTTCTGTATCTCTCCTTTCGTCAGTTCATTACGCCGGCTGTCTGCCGGATTTTACGATTTGAACTCTGATTACCTGCCCCGCAGCTGTCGCTGCCTCAAGCGCAACCGCTAGAACGTGGTTGCCGGTTGCTACCGCCACGGCTTGGCCTGCTGCGTTCGGCGTCAGTTCGGCTCCTGCCGCAACCGCAGCCCCTGCCGTCCATAGGCCAATGTCCTTAATCTGCACTGTGACATCATCGCCTATGGCAACCGCCACTGGGGTTGTGGCCACCAGCAGCCCGAGCGCATTACCGCCTGCAGCAGCCAAGACGATATTACCGGGGCCGTCGAACCTAACGGCCAGGAATGCGCCGTTTGTAATCGCTGCCCCGGCCTTGCCGGTAACGGTCGGAGATGAGTTTATTGCTGTTCCCAAAAACATTTTTGTTTGCCTCCTTTATCGGGTTGCTTCGTACTCGCGTACGAGCTCGGGATGGGACTGACACGCTTTGTCTATCGCCTGTTCTCTGGTCAGGCTTGGCATAGACTTTTGGATTTCGTCTGCGTGCTTTTCGATAACCGCCCAGGTGCTGGTCTCGCCGGTGCCCTTCTTGCCGATTTCGGCGAACAGACCGGACTTTTCGGCCGCTTCTACGCCTGCATCAAGTACCGCGATCATCTGCTCATAAGCATTGCCGCCGGCGGCTTTGAGGGACTTAAACAGCGGCACAAGCTCTTCGGTTTTTTTGCCGATGATCTCGTACTTCTTGGCGATGTTGGTCAGCTCGCGGTCTTCGGCAGCGTCTGCGGCCTTGCTTAAACGCTCCAGCTCTGCCTTTACTGCCGGATGCAACCCTTTGTAGATGTCCTCCGAGCCCCCTTCAGTGCCACTCGCGTTCTTCTCCGCTCCATCCGCAGGGGCAACGTCCTGAATGCCGGCCTTCTTCTCGATTGCCTCAAGGGTGGCCAGCTCTTCAGGCGTTAACTTGCTCTTGTCGATTTTCATGTCTCCAATTTCTCCTTTCGTGTTGGTCGGCTCATCGCCGCCGCTGTTGGTACCTGGGCTTTGGCTTGGTTCTGCCTTCGCCAAAACCGCATCTAACTTCGATTTTGCGATCTTCACATCTTCCAGCCGCTCCGGGGTTGTGGAGTATTCTGCCTTGCTGATTTTGTCGGATGTTTTACCTGCCGACCAGGAGGGGATCATCGTCCTGACTGCTATGTTGAATTCATCAAGGCTTTGCGCCATCATATCCGCCCTGTCCGCATTGGTCATCTCTGTGTCGTATATAATCGAACACAGCGAATTTTCTAAGGCAAAGCACACGTCCCAGATTTCGCCCGTAATCTCCCTGCGCCGCATCTCGTCGAGCTTGTCATCAAACGTGGCGGCCTCGTATCTTTTGCTGATTTCCTCGACGGCTTTGTTGACCTGCTCGTCTTTCAAGCCCAGCCCTTTAACGATTGCGGTAAAAAGTTGCTTGAACATGCTTTCGCTTTTTTCACCTCCCTTCGGCTGCGGGGATTGCTCTTTGTGCTTGTAGAGCAGCACATTTGCACCGGGGTTCGCGCCGCTGTCCACAAAGTCAATCTTCGTTATCCGCAAATCCTTAAGTTTCGCCCGCTTCTCCACCTCTTCGCCTTTTTTGTTGATTGCTAGTGTCATTTACTCACCTCCCGCTTTTTGGTTTATAAAACAAAAAACGCCGGTTTCTCGACGCTTCTTGGTTTACCAGTATTAAATTATCGATTGATTTTAGGCGAGCTCGCTTATCCTTTCTGCGGTGCCCTCAATACTGAACATAGAATACTCCCCGGATTTAACCTTGCCCCAGACATCCGGGTCTGTAACTTTAAAACCTATAAACCACCCTTCCGGCAACGTCCCTTCTGGGATACCTAAAGCAGTCATCTTCTCCTTGGTAAAAACCATACTTTCCACAAGGACGGCACAACCGCCGCGTTCGTGCATCTCGCCGCCTTCGCGGTAAAGCTCGACAAACTGGTATGCTGCGTTTTCCAGCTCTGCCGTCTCTATTGTGTCCTCGTGGTGATCCTCGACCTGCATGCCGCTGGCGGTTACGGTAACGCTTGCCCAGCCGAAAGCCAGCATTTTGTCGTCGTCGAACTTCTGGATTTTAAAACGGCTCCGCAATGCCTCTGCTGCCATATCTATCACCATCCAAATCCAAACTCTTTTCGATACCATTCGTGCAGGTCTTCAGTTGTCTTAATAACGCCTGCAAGGACATCACCGTCAATGACCAGTCTGTGGTATTTGCGCCGGAAATCTTCGATGGTTAGGACTTTAAATGCCCAGTCTCCCGGCGCATATCCTTCCGAGCGGAAAGTAAAGTCAGCGTCTGTGTCTTCGGTGACTGTTCCCTCTATCGAGTGCCCCCGCTCCGGCGGCACGAGGTATCTAAGGCCTTTCCTGTCGCCGTCCTGGTATATATGGCAATCACAGGCAATGCCCCTAAACTCGCTAGAGTCGGCCATTTTGTAAAGATACACTCTCCGCCTGTCCACTGCCCTCATCCTCTCTTAGCCCTCTTATGGATTGCCGATTACGGTGCTCACCCGGACGAATTTGCCAATCGGGATGCCGTTTACAGCCTTGATGCCAGCCTTTTTGAATTCCTGTAATAAGCTGTCCCGAAGCAAGTTTGACTCGCACGATATGCCAGTGATACTCTCCCTTGCAATCCCACGTCGGAACATAATCTCGTTGCTTTGCGCGTAGAAATCGCGCAATTGCCTGATAAACTCTGTTGCTCTCGGCCTGTTGTAGAACGTTGCCGGCTCAGTGGTGCCGTATAGATCGGCTGCGTATGCGTACCAGTCAGTACGCTGCATCTCTTTCTTGTCAATCAGGATGCGGTAATTCCCGCCGCGAAAACAGTCTTTGAACTTTGTTTTGGTTCCTGCCGTTCCGACCCGGGTGAACACGCCTTCGCTTCCGCCTCGTATCATGTCATCTTCCACCGATGCTCCAGTCATCCTCATTCCGGCCATGAAGCGGTTATTGCTCGCCATCAGACCACCTTGGGTAATCCTGACAACATCTGCAGCAGATTGAACCCCGGTCCAAACATACCGCAAGCCGGCATCCTCGTAGGCCCTGATAAGTTCTTCTGATTCGTTGACGTATGTCGAATACCCGTTGAATACTTGTTTCAGCTTCATGTTGTTGACCTGTGCGGCATTGATGCCTTCTTCTCTTAGTATTACATCTATTTTATCCATTTGTTGCGTTGCAGTCAACTTCTGCAGCTCCACCATGCGAGCGGGGGCATGTTGCCAGCCAAGCCTTATTTTTTTGAACAACAGTTCTTCCGCTGCCGTCGGGGTCTTGGTGAGCTCGCCCAGCCCGACCCGCTCCAGTGTCTGTGCCATGTTTCTGGCGTCTACCTGTGTGCTAACGCCAGAACTTTGAACGCGCACCCTGAAGAATCCGCGCCAGCCACTATATTGCTTTGTCTGCCCATCGATGTACATCTCAAATGAGCTTGTTGAATCTCGCAACACAATGCTACGAAGCGGGACAGATGCGTTTGTCTTGTTTCCAGCAGAAAATAGCTTCCGCGTGTCGTCCGCCGCTTCAAAAAATATTTCTTCGATAGTCCCCGTCGGTTTCAACCGGTTCCAGGTCGCAGACCAAGTCTCATATGTCAGTTTGCCGGTAATTTCATAGTAGTCTGTACCGTCGATGTTCATGCGCCTGGCGGTTAGATTCATACCTTCAAGGAGCGGCCCATCGCTCCGCACAGATATTCCGATGCGGCCCTCCGGCACCACAGCCAGATCCGAGAATATGTCCGTTGCGTTCGCTGTCGCTTTTTCTTTTGCCGAGTTTGCCGGCGCAGCTTTCCTTGCTGCTCTGGCCGCCGCCAGGCGGTCACGCACCTGGGCGCTTATCCCCGGCGCTTTTACCGGATCAGATATGCTGGTGATGAGCTGGCCTTTGTTCATGTTCAGATAATACGGTATCTGCTTCTGCTTCGCCAGCTGCTTGAGCTCGGCAATGCTCATCTTGCTGAGCATCTCGGGAGTGTGCAACACGCCCGCCAGCGGCTGCTTCATATGTGCCGCTGTTTCATCCGCCCAAGCGAACACCTGTTTCTTGCCGGTTTTTACTGTCAAAAGGTCGCAAAAGAATTCGCGGTATGCTTCACGCAGGCCCATTTTTCTGTCTACGATCTGGTCAAGGAGCGCCTCTGCAGCTTGTCCTTTGCCGTGTATCCCTTCGGCGTAGCCTCTGAATATCTCGCGATACGACACATCCGGTATGGATTCTACGCGCTTAATATATGTCAATGTATCCTGTAGGTTGAGGTCAATGTCACCCTTGGCAAAACGTTTAAATATCGTGTTGTAGATCGGCTCCGTCTCGCCGTATACGGCATTCGGGTGATATGCATAGCTCATTTTTTTAGAGCCTGCCTGGGTGATATAGCGGAAGGCCTGGTCTTTGTCCAAGCCTAACAGCCGGCCTGCATCGTCGATAAGAAATTGGCCGCCATGCGCATCGAAGTTGCCGATCAGCCAATCTGTCACGTGCTCCCGCTGGAACTGCGCCGCCATCCCCGGAGGTAGCGGGTCTTGCGCATATTGCCACGACTTGAAGTTAATCTGGTCTTTGCCAAGCGGTATGCGCTTCTGCAACGTCCCGAATTTTCCGCCCACCGTCCCTACTGCCATCGGCATCGCTGTTTCAGGATTGACTATGCCCTGAATTTTGTATCCGGCTTCCTGCACGTAAGCTCTGAACGCCTCCGGGACACCGGCCTTGGTCTGTGCGGGCTTGAAAAGCCATTCTATGCCGGCAGCGTCTTCATACAAATGCATCTCACCGGTCCCGCCAAGGTTTGTCCGGCCCTTGTATTTCAGGTTTTGCGGCATCGCAACCGTATTCGGTATTGCCGGGAGCGGCGGTTCCGGTAACTGCGGCTGCCCTGGGCTCCACTCATCGAGCGTTTCCGGCTCTGATGTTGCGAGATATTGCGGCGGTTCAATTTCTTCATACGCCACGGCGCAACGGCAGCGCGGATGTGCCGGCGGGGTCTGCTTATGTCCTTCGTAGAGTGTTTTGCCCGGAAAGTCAAAGTCCGCATCCATTTCGAGTTGTACGCCGTCAAGCGGCCCACATGTCTGGCATACCCGCTCATCATCTGCCGTGCTCCAGACCTTGACCATCTTACCCATCAGATTCTGCTCCTGCGACTGCTTTATCCCTTCGTGAGCACCTTTGTTATAGGCAAACGACATCTCTGTTGTCGCAATCATGTATGCCCTCTGCCGGTGCTGCCTGGCCGCATAGCGCAGTGCCGCATCTCGTGCTTTCTTCTCGGCTGTCGCCTCCCTCATGCCGGGGTTGTTTTTAAGCAGGCTTGCTTTCACGTGTTTGTAGTAGTTGACATTCGCCTTGGCCTGGATATGATTTAGCCCGATGGCTGGCCTGATTGCCCGCGAAAGTTCATCAACCGTGAAGTCGCCGGCGAAGGTCTTGTCGAGCATGGCTGCAATCGCTTCGCGCTGCTCATCCGCTATTGCTGTTGCCCAGTGCGCCCCGCGCCCGGCTGTCCACTTTCTAACGCCCTCCGCCATCGGGTCAAAGAAATAATCCGGGTGCTGCGCCATGAGGTGAGCGTTTGCTGCTTCCATCGCCTGGTGCCAGATGGGTTTTAGGTGCTCGTTTACAAAGTTAGCATAATCAAGCTGCCAGGCTTGCAGTGTTTTTTCATCCAGGAAGCCGTTTTGTATCGCTTCCCGCAGCTGCTTGTATGTGACGGCCTTCTGTTGATTATTCCAGAGCCGCGTCAGGAAGAATACCGGCTCTGGTTCTGCGGCGTTAAGATAGCTGTTTAGCCTTGTCAATACAGCCCGGGCCTTCCCGCCCTTCGCCTTGCTTACGGCGCGGCGGCGATGCATAAAGTTCAAGTATTTCAGAGCCACCACCATCAGTCCAACCTCCCCAGCCGCGCCATTGCCTTTTTGACTTCTTCCTCGTCTTCGTCTTTTGCCGCTGGGGGTTTGGGCTGTGCCTCACCGGCGTCAATTCGCTTCGGCAATCCGGCAGCCGCCCTTACGAAGTCCTCTATCCCTTCGTCGGGTATCAGGATGCCTGCACCGGTTACCTCCTTGAGATATACCGCCAACGCCTCCAGGTTGGCGCCTTCAACGTCACCGTGTTCCAGCGTCGGGTAACCGGTAATGCCATTGAAATATTCAGCATTCAGATTGATAAGCGCTGGTATCGCTTTGTTGTTGAACGCTTCACAGATAATGTCAAGATAAACGGCGATGGCCATGCTGAACAGCTTCGTTTTGTCGCTTGACAATGCAAAGCTGCCGACCTTCTGGTGGCCGAGCAGGACAAAGTCCGCCAACACCGTCATCGCTATGCGCGTATCGTATCGCTCGATGATGGCGCATGTGTCGAACTGCCGGCGGCCTCCGGTGCTTAACAGCTCAAGTTTCCAGCCCGAGGGCATGGTTAGTCCCTCGAGGCTGTCGCGCCGGATACTCTGCACAATCATGTTTGCTGCTGCTCTGACTGCAGCCATGTCTGGGTTATCCTCATCCCAAAGGTCTAGACCTTCCGGTGCTGTCAATACCGGAAAGCCTGCGAGGTCTCGTTCAACACCTATACCCTCAATCTCCTGGATACGGCGCTTAAAATACCAAGAGCGATAAGCCGACCGCAGTATACTTCTGCCCTCAGGGCTACCTTTCCGACTCTTCGTTCTAAACAGTAGCAGCTTGTCTATTGGTATTGTTATAATCTCATACCCAGGCGGGGGCATCTGTGCCATGCCAATCAGATTGTCATTGTCATCGTATATCCACTCCCAAAGCGTCTCTTGCGCCCGGATCGGTAGTTTGCGCCAGCCTATCAGCCCGTCATCATGTTTGCTGTTTAGTCTTTCGTCCGCGCTGCTACCTCCGCGCCGCTTGTAAACGATTTCAAGGGCACTCCACCCGAATACCAAATACGATAAAATTTCAGATACGGTATCCGTCCACGTGTCGCTCATATCATCCATGCAGCTTTGAACGAACTCTGCCGCCTCTTGATCTTTTGCGGTGGCGCCGCCTGGCTGGACTGTCCACGGCGCCTGCCGGATAAGCATTTCGGTTGCATAAAGAATCGCACCGATCACATCATCGTTTTCGCTCATCTCTTTGTATACTGCCATTCCCCGCCGGCCGTGAAGCTCTTTTAGGAATTCTTCATATATCTGTCCGCCCCAGCGGTTTTGGCCTGTGCGGCCAAGCTCGTTTAATCTATCCATTATTTTCTCACCTCGTTTTCCGGCTTGTCCTGGATATACAACCATTCTATATTTAATCCTCACCCTTCCGCACCATATCGGCGTAGACGGTAATAGGGTACCAGTAATAGGGTACCAGTAATAGGGTACCAGCGTGGCTTCTTCTATGCTTCTTCTGTGCTTGTACTGTGCATGTCTGGTGCTTGCCTAGTGCTTTAAGTTATTTCTTCCAGTAACTACTCTTTGCAAGGCTAAGACCGCTGTCTTTTGGAGGGCCCACAGTAGCTGGTTTATCCATTAAATACAGGATTCCTTGCACCAAGGCATCAACACAATCCTTGTATGTCCCCTTCGGGAATATTAAAAGGTCGTTAATCAGGTCGTGTACCCATGGGTGTGTCGCCGGGTCTGGGAGCCAGATGTTCCCCGCTTCAAAGTATGGGGTGACGCTGATTGCTCTCTCTTCCTTACTCCCCTTCGGGTTAAACTCTACCATCCCCGGGATTTCTTTTTTTAACAGATCAACAATGGCCGGTCCGTTCGCCTTGTTTTCGACTACCTTCGCTCGTGCTTTTGGCCATTTGCCGGACATGGTTCGGACGGCTGCCACGCTCTCCGTAAAGGTCATTTTGTCGTTCACGAGGTCGTGAATGTAGATGTTGCTCCCGCTTCTCCCCATAACAAAGCCGGCCACTTTGGCGCTACCTTCACTCTTGGTAAATGCCATATCCCAAGATTGTATCAAGCTTGCTTGGTGCGGAGCCGATGCTGGCTTATAGAAGTTGCCCAGCCATTCTCTCTGGAATATAACGCCTCCAGTCGGTGCCGGTGTCTGCTGAAACTGCCCAGCATATTGCGCACTGCCCATGCTTTTTTTTAATTCGTTAAGAATTGATCTATCGAATCGATCAGGATTAAGGATATCGCCTTCATCCCGGATGATCTCCTTGCCGCTGACCGGAAAGCGGATAATGGTTCGCTGTTCCGCCTCCGCTGGTAGGCATAAGTGCGTATAGCCGAGTTTTTCAGTCAGAATATAGCCGGTCAGGTCGTTCTCATGAAGCCTCTGCATGATGATTATAATCGCGCCCTTCTTTGGGTCGTTGAGCCTGGTTTGCAACGTGCTCCTAAAGAAGTTTATAGACGCTTGTCGCTCCGTCTCGCTGTTAGCCATAAGTGGATTCTGTGGATCGTCAACGATGATCACATCGCCACCCTCACCAGTCAAGCTTCCTCCTGTACTTGTGCTGTACATCATGCCGTGCAAGTCGTTTTTAAACTCGTTCTGCCGATCCACGTCATCTTTAATCGTGAACCGGTCACCCCAGTTTGATTGATACCACTGACTTTTAATAATATCCCTACAAAGGATATTATGTTTACGACTCAGGTTGTCGCTATAGGACACCTTAACAAACCTCTTCCCCGGCCTTTTTATCCACGCCCATGCTGGGTAGCAGACGGTTGCCTGTATTGACTTCATGTGGCGAGGCGGGATGTTAATTATAAGTCTCGATATTTCGCCGTTTTCTACCGCTTGAAGATACTCGCTGATTAAAGCGATGTGCCAGTTTTCTACATACATCGTGCCTGGTTCGATTACCATCCACGCTTGTTTGATGAACTCCGAAAGGTTACGCTCCGCCTTTTCTTTTTGCAGCGCATCCTGCAGAGCCTCAATATCAAACGTCTGGTTCTGTATGTAGTTTTGCCAGTAGCTGTTCAAGCTCTGCAATCTCCTCGTCAGACAGGCAGGAAAGATTCAGGTCTCCTGGGCTTTTTTGATTCAGTTTAATTTCGCCCTGATGGGTTACTTTTGCCTCCCCGCTTATCTGTTTGTTCTCAGTGGATTCTCCACGGCTCAAGCGTTCTATCTTTACTCCGACATCAACCAGGCGCACAATGTCGGACGCAGTGATATCATCCTCTGGCATGGTAAGCAACCTCTTTGTGGCTTTCCTGATCATCTGGGCGGCAAGAAGAGCATGGTTTTTTCGCATATCGATTATATCTTCTTCGCTTTTCTCTCTGATTTTGGTAGCTAAGTATGCATCATATGCCGCCGCCCTGCTCACCCAGTCATGCGTGGAGCTTAACCTTCGCAAGTAGTCATACGAGAATTCTATTTCTTTAGTCAGCTTTAAAAGGTTTCGCGTCCGGATCGGCTTTTCCGCCGTGTTCATTTCAAGGTATGCACAGAACATTTGATATTGTCGTGGCGTTTCGCTTGGCTTTCTGTCCCAAGGGTTCTCTTGTACATGTTTTTTGCGGTTCCCCATGCTTTCTGCCCTCCTCTCATATGCTGTATCCCCGCTCAGGAGTTATGCCGTTTAGTTTATCGTTCTCGGCTTTAAGCTGTATGTACTGTAGTTCTTGGCCGTTCCTCTGGCACGTCACACCGATGTTTCCCGTAAACCGGACATATCGGTTGATGATTACGTCGCAGTACCTAGGGTCAAGTTCAACTATATTGCATCGCCTGCCAGTCATCTCGGCACCGATAAGAGTGCTTCCACTTCCTCCGAAGAAGTCAATCACAAGATCTCCCGGCTTGCTGCTGTTGTCTATCGCCCTGATTGCCAGCTCGACAGGCTTCTGCGTCGGGTGTTCTGTGCCGGTCTCTTTGGCCACCTCCCAGACGGTGCTTCTCTTGCTCTCTGAGTAGAGGCAGACGCTCTTACCGCCAGGCAGGCGTATATAGCGCATTTTCTTGCCCTTCGGCGGCTTGTCATTGAGGAAAACTTTTCCTCCCGCCCCATCTGTCAGAACAACGCCGCCGGTGAGGACGGTTGCGATCTGGTCGGCTCCCCGGAGTACTACCTTCCATGTGGTTCTCTGCGACCGGTCTCCGTAGAAGTGCGCGCTCTGTCCGGCCTTTTCTGTGTAGAAGCACGGCTCGTGCGCCCAATGGTAGTCTGCGTGTCCAAGTACCGGCGCGTTCTTTACCCAGACGATGTATTGCTTCTCTATCAGCCCCGTAGCTGTCATCGCGTCCTCAAAGTCCCGCCTGGTGCTGGATGCGTGCCAAATATAAAAGGCGGCGTCCGGGTCGCTGAACTCCACATAATTCTTGAACGCAGGAATGAGAAGCCCTGCCATCAGGTCGTCATGTGTGAGGTCATCGTTCTTTATCTCCTCGAACTTGCCGCTCTGGGTCTTGTAACTCACGCCGTATGGCGGGTCGGTGTTCACTATCTGCGCCTTTTCGCCGTTCATCAACTTGGCAATAGTCGCTCTGTCTGTCGCGCTGCCACATATCAGTCTGTGGCTGCCGAGGCTCCAAATGTCCCCCGGCTTGCTCATCGGGATGTTCTGTGGCGCAGGTACTGCGTCTGCTTTGTCATCCACGGTGTCGTCTGCTCCATCTAATGCCGCGATGATTGCCGCCAAGTCTTCCTCGGTGTAACCTGTCAGCTCGACCGGCACCTCTCCGGTGTCCATTTCGTTAATTAAATCAACTAACATCGCCGTATCCATCGTCGCAAGCTCCGCAAGTCTGTTATCCGCTATAAGATCTGCCCACTCCTCGGCGGCGCTTGCGTATTCTTGGTAATCAACTGGCAGGTAATTACTCCCGATGCTGATTGCGGCTAAGCGCCGGCCATGTCCTTTGACTATGAAGCCGCTCCTTTTTGATATGGTAACCGCTGCTCGCCAGCCGTTGGCTCGGATGATGTTGCCCAATAACCGCACCTGCTCCGTACTGTGCTGATTTGGGTTCTTCGGGTTCGGGATTGCCTTCTCCACTAGTACAATCTCGTCATGAACACAAAACACCGGAATGCCGTCTGGTGTGAGGTCTCTCGGTGTGGCTTCAGTGGCGTAGTCAATCTCTGTGAAGGTGTTTTTTGGCTTTCTTTTGCCCATCTCACATTCCTCCATGCTATAATTTTACAATATTGCTTATGCCTTGTAAGTGCCCATTTTGTGTCCTTGCCAAGCTTAGTACACCTTTAGGCTATCAATGCCGAAAATCAAGGCAGAAAGGGTCTTTATCGCCATGTTGATATCCTTGTAAATTGTCCGCCTTTCGATATTTTCATCTGTCGCTATTTCCTCCGCGCTCTTTTTTTCGTCATTGATGTAGGTAGCCATAATCACCCGGTACCGGCGAAGCTCTTCTGCCTTACCGCTCTGCTCGCAGTTTATTCGGTAGTACCTCAGCATCTCCTCGATATGCCGCAGTATGATGAGTGTCCGCTGCCGGCTCTTTTTGATGCTCTCAACGTAGAGATCATCGTCAAAGCTGTAGTCATTCAACCCGTCCAGAATGTCCACCGCGTTTTCCTTGGCTTGTGTTGCACTAAATACAGCATCCCGAGCGTGTGTTTTAAGCGATCGGTAATTCCTTAGCAGGAGACGTGTATTACGCAGGCGCTTGTCGTATCTACCCTTCCGAAGCACCTTCTTTTCCTGGGCTATAAAATCCAGCGCTGTTTTTGTGCCGATTTCCACGCCTCTTTGTATGGCGATTTCCAGCGCCTTGGTGCTTAAATAAGCATAGTTAACGCCTACGATCCCCAGGCTCTCCTTGCTGTTCATGCTCTTTTCCTCCTCGCTTTACTCAGATAGCTGTCTACTATTTGTCTTACGGTTTCCTCCGGTATGTAAAGTATCGAGATATTTAAGCTCTGTGCAAACTCAATTTCCGCCCTCATCCCTTCACTGGGTTCCCCGAACACCCAGAGTTCGTCGCATCGTCTTAATGCGTGAAGTCCCATTGCCATTCCCTCGGCCCGTTCCTCTGGCTTCCGGTCATCGAGGAAGGCTGAAAAGTAGAGATGAGGGGCTATCGGCACCACTCCCGCCTCCGTCGCTGCCCGGCAATAAGCCGCGGCTTTGCGGAGATTGCCTTCAATGTCACCGCGTAGGGGGCTGGCAACGTAGACCATGCGTCCGTCCGCAGGTTTGTATCGTAGTAGTTCGTGGTTTGCACAATGCTTGTCCAGTGCTTTTCTGTAAAACGGGCATGCACCTGGGTATTCCTCGTGTGTATCCGCGCCAATTTGGCAGTTGCCACAGAACCCTATCATGGTTTTATTTTTCACTATTATATCTCCTTCCCCCTAAAAGGGCACCATAGCGGGCTGGTTCTGACGTATCTTCCCGGAATTACTCGCCTTCTCCCTGCGCAGAAGTGGTTCATAATGGTCTTGCCGTGCCGTTCGTTATAATGGCGCTCCGTCTCCTCGTGGTGCTCGCATTCCAGGCAGTGGGGGATTGGTTTATCTTCTTCATGCGACATGTTCGCAGGATACTTCCGGATGAGTTCTTTTCCCCATGCGCCAGCCAGGTTGTCCTTCATGAATAATGGAATTCCGGCCTTCTTGCAGGCTTTGGCGATGCTCTCTATCCAGCTGCGCTCGGGCACTGTCTTTCCTTTTTGGTTGCCGGTCTCCGCCCCTATGATAATCCACCTGGCCTTTTGCATGCCGTTTTCCGCTTTGTTCACGTCTGGAAATGGCGCCTTTATTGGTTCTATGCTTACAAATGTGTTTAAATGGTCGTGCCAGAAGAATTCCGACTCCGGCGTTGTTGCCGTGCTGCCGTACCAGAAATTATCCCCTGTGCGGATTATTCCTTTCTCGGCTAGCTCCATGTACCGGCGCGGGTTCTTGGTTAAAAACAGGTAGGTGTGCCATGGCGCCGCGTCGCAGGCTCTAAATACCCCCTCTATCCAGCCGTCGGGCACCCAAGCTCCGAAAAGGTCGGCCATGCTGCAGACAAAAATGTTGGCCGGCTTCTTCTTTTGTGCCGGCATCTCCAACCTGTAGTAGTGCATCATCGGTTCAAATCCCACCGGGTCTGGTATCACTTTGCCGCTCTGGTTCCTGAATGGGTTGTCCAGGACATAAAGGCCGTTCTTGTCCTTTTGGAGCTGTCTTGATGCCTTGTTTAGCCTGATGTCCCCGGAGAAGCGCTTTGTCTGCTTCGCTGCGTAGCAGTATGGGCAGCCGTGGCGGCATCCGGTCACTGGATTCCAGCTAAAGTCGCACCAGTCGATGCGTGAGCGATTCATCATCGTTTTTCTCCTCTCTGCAAGCTACCGTTTATTTGCATGATCCGGTCGCGTACCAGCTTGTCAACGACACGACCTTCGTTCCTCTGCCCGTCCATGTCTGCCAACTTCTTTAGGTTGAACGCGGTCTGTGCAGTCACAAGGACGCTGATTCGACGCATGTTCTTTTTGTTCATCGTTCCTCCCTATTCTCTCCTGAGCCGCTTAAGCACGTTCAGGATCATCCACTTCTGGTGTTCTTCGGTCATGCTTTTGAATGTAGCGTCTTGCTTCCTGCGAAGGCTCCCGGCATTGTAAAGAATAACTCCGACACCTTCTGGAACATGATCCTTGATACTTTCGTAAATTTCTACTGGAACAACGTAATAATTCAGGTTTCCTACGAAATTGTGACCGTTCTTATTCTTAAAATCCGCCTTAGTTATCTTGATCTCAAAGCATTGAACTAGAACTTTTGGTACCCCTACCTCCCTCCATATGTTCCACGGGCATTTGTTGTTGTCGCAAAGCTCCGGTGTTTTGTCGCTGTCGGCTAATCCTTTCGGGCAGTTGATTGGCATCTTGCGGAGGCCGTCGCGCTTCCATGTATGACAGCGGCACACTCTGATTTTTTGCTTTTCTCCGAAATATTCATTAATCCTGACGCAGTCGACTATTCCTGCCGTGATGGTTCCGCACTCAACCGGGACCTCGAAGGCGGTTGATCTGCCCCTGATTGTGTTTATCGTTATTCCTCCGAGCTCTCGTGGTGCGTAATACCGCAGCGCCTTTTCTATGTCTCGTGTTTTGTCTGTTTTAGTCATCTGTTTCTCCTTCTCGGCGGTTACCAGGGCGACGCTGCAAGCTCCTTCTTGGTCGGTGGCTCGTGTCCTATTTCCCAGTACCTTGCCTTATATTTCATCGAGTCCAGCATCAGGATTGTTCCGGTAATCTCGCAGATTGTGCTTGCGAAATTTCCACTGTATCCGATCTGTATTTGTTCGTATCCTTCGACCTCTACCCAGTAGGGGATTCCAAGGTATTTCATGTCGCTATCCCTGATTGGTTTTCTCAAGGTTATCCACATCTTCCCATGCGCTCTGTATCAGTTCATCGTTCCTCATTCCAATTGCTTGAACAGTGGTCCTTTTCGCCCTCGTCCCAGTTCCATAATCCTTGCGCCCCCTTCGCTCTTACTGGCTTGATCAGGCGCTTCACGTTCGCGAGCTCCCATGCGTATCTTCCTGGGGTCCAGTCCCCGAGTAGCATTTCTCTTTCTGTTGGCACTATATAGCGTCCAAAGTCCAGGTGTTTCCGGGAGACGTCCAGCTCTGCTCCGACTGGGATGTGCTTTGCTATGTCTACGTTTGTGCCGGGGTGCCCCACGATGTGCCAGCAATTTACCAGCTCCGCTGTGGCGATTACGCTTCCGGTGTGGAGCAAGCACCATGCGAGTCCTGCTTTTTCTAGTTCATCCTTGACGGCTTTCTCAAATTCTTCAAGTCCTAAGAGTGGCACTTTGCAAGGATCCTTCTTGGCTGCGTGGATAGCTATCGGTCCTCTGTGTTCCGTCTTCCAGCCACGAGTTTCGTATTGCTTTGCGCCTATGGCTAGCAAGCTCGCCCACGGCTGCCAGATTGTTATCGCTTTCATTGCGCCACATCCTGACAATCCGTGCAAAAGTCGCACCATTCTCCGTCTATCTTCCTGCTTTTCCATCCAGCCTTCTTCTTGGCTTCTACTGCATCGTAGAAGTCGTATTCCTCTTTTAACTCAGCTCCGCAAACGTCGCAGGTCGGCGTGTATTTATTCTTGCTTTGCACTATGCTCATGGCCTTCCTCCTTTTTCTTTGCCTCGTCCATCTTCTGTATGTGGTGTGCGCTTCCGCCGATTAACATAAAAACCTTTCAACAATTCTTTTACTCATCGTTCTACCTCTTCGGTGGTGATTTCTTCTGGCTGTATTCCGTACTCAAACGCGAGCAGTTCGGTGGTCGCCTTCTGCTCTCCTGCGAATGTTTCCGCCTGCGTGTAGGCTGCGAGCTCCTTGCCCTTGCCGTCATAGAAAACAGTCCATTTTTCCATTGCTCTGCCTCCTCTTTATTTTCTGAACGCCTCCATGATTTTCTCTGTGGCGTCTATGTACTCGTCGACTTCTTCCTTCGTCTGAAAATCTGGCCAATGTCCCGGTACCACTCTGAAGCTGGCTTTCTCATATCTCTCGAAGAAGTAGGCCATGACCTCGTCGTGCTGCTTGTCATCTTTTTTCATATCCAAACCTCCACGATGCACGGGTCGTCTTTTGGGTGCCTGTCCATCCTCACCATGCTGCTGGGTATCTTATCTCGCAGCTCCTCCAGCGTGTCCGCTGTTGCCATGATGTGTGTTGGTACGTTGCAGTCCCATAATCTTGCGATGAATTTATCCGGGTAGTCTGTCGGATGTTCATAAACGCAAATCAGGGGAATACGCGCCTGCCTCATCGACTTTTCAATATCGAAGCAGTTCACTTCTCTGTCTGTACTCATGATCTTCTCCTTTCTATGCTCATGCGTTCTATGATATCAAGATAAGGGAGGCCGCTGGTTCCTCCGGCCTTGACCTCCCACTCCGGGTGGAGCTGTGCTGCGCTGGCGCTTGCCATGCCCGGTGTGTCCCAAAACCATCCATATGCTTTGACCGATATAGGTACATTGCCGCTTCCTGCTTGCCAAGCGTCCCGGGCCTCTTTCCAAAACTGCCACGGTACTGCAAAGAAACGCTGTAACTTGAAGCTCACCAGAATGATGCCGACCGCTTCTGGGTCTCTGCAAAAGTCGTTCAAGAACTCTGCTTGATGCGGTTCCACTCGGGAGAATAGCATTCTGTCGTTCTCCGTGTATTTTGCTTCAACCGCTACCGGGGCGTTTTTGTATCTCCCGAGGAAGTCTACGCAGCTCTTGTGCTCTACCTTGACGCTACTGACTTTGCCTGTCCCGTCTCTCAGCGGAATAAATTCTGTCGGTATTTTATGGACGCAGGCTGTTCCTGCTGCTTGGTATCTAGCGTGGACAAATTTTAATAGAACCTCTAACTGTTGTCCTTGATTGGCATGGCTCTGGCTTTTCCTATATCCCTTCATCGACCCACCTCCCCGCAAAACAGCCCGTTTTTAATCGCCTTCTCCAGCTCTCGGTTCAGCTGCAGGATTGTACCGCATCCAATGCGGTTGCCGCTTCCGGTGCGACCTTCAAGGTATTTAATAAATCGCTTTACTAGGTCTGCCGCATCTACAGGCTCCTGCTGCGCTTGTGTCAGCTTATCGCCCATTTCAGTCCTCCTCACAAAATCTGTATTGGGTTACTGCGATACAGAAGGGTTCTATTTCGCTCGCCCATCGGGCGGTGCCTCGCCCATTTATCTGCTCCCAAATCAGCGGGAAACCTCCTATGCCGTCAAACAGCGAGCCGAGCGTTGCGTCCCTCTCGTAAAATGCCGCTATGCGCTTCAATATCCATTTCCACGGTGGGAGCGCTATCGAATTTCCCAGCGCCTTGTATCTGGCGGTGTCGGATGTCGGGTTCTTCATCCACCGGATGATGGTCGCTTCGCTTCTTCCTTTGACCTCGCCGTGCTTCAGCGGGCGCATAATCTCGTCGTATCTCCTGAAAGCGTCCAGCCAGAAGGCCATTTCCTCTGCGGTCGGGTTCTTGATTCCCGGTACGTCCGTCCATTTGTCAGGAAAACCTTGCAGGCGCTCACATTCGAGTGGAGTAAGACGACGCACTCTGTATTGGTTTCTGACCGTATTGGAGTAGTTCAGCGACCATTCGTTAAGATTTCGACAGCCTATCCCCAATACAATTGGCTGCTCGTGGTTGCAATTAATGGTTGAACACAGATCCTCTGTTATCTCTGCATTGGCCTGTCCGTGAGCCATAACCATCATCGCTGCTCCCGGGTGCCTTCCTGTGATCGTAAACGCTGTATCGGTTTCCGCATCTATTCCCATATCTCTGTTCGTGTTTGCCCCTGCGTTGTACGAAGCCTTATCAAGCGCTATCGCCGTATAATCCGTTATCCTGTTCTGATGCTCTCCCGTTAAAGTGGGGGCAATAAATCCATCTCCGTTTCCTCGCGCATCATATATCGCTACGTCTATTGATGCCTGGCCGTTTCTCGGGTTTCCTCTTGACATACATGGTGTTTTTTCACTTTCGCTTATCGGGTCTTGGAGCAAATGAAACGCGATGGCCAGAACTTGACCTGTTTCACCAAATCCAGCCGCCTGCATAATGATTTCTGGCCCTCGGTCAATGCATGGACTCCCGTCGTTTCTTGCTGTCAAGCTCCTTGCGACTGCCGGATTAACGCTGTTTTTAAAGCTTCCGGCAGCCCCTTTCCTCGCCGTTCCGCTCTCCGAAGAATCCCAAGACATGCCGTCGCGGACAAAAAGTATTTCGGGTGCGGATTTTCCTCCAAAATCTGCGACAAGCGCGATTCTACGGCGGCGTTGGGGGACTCCCCAAAACTGTGCATCGAGAACTCTCCAAGCGACCGACCATCTTCCGTCCACGCCTTGGAAGCACCCGCTTGTCGGCCACCCCCCCTCAGGCACATGAATATCGGGAGCCTCCGGCTCGACGATCCTGATCGTTTCTTTGAGGACGGCGCGAAAGTCTTCACCTCCGTTGCTGGAGAAGGCTCCGGGTACATTTTCCCAAACCATATACCTTGGTCGAATAGCGACATCTGTTCTGCCTCTTGCCTCATCCGCTTTCCTCATCTCCTTTATGATTCTGACCTGCTCAATGAACAGCCCAGACCTCGTTTTTGTAACTTTAGCTCCGCAGTCCGGGCAGGTGTCGATGTCTTTTTTTATGTCGAATTCCTTCCCGCACTGATCGCAGGTTTGCTTCATTCCGGCTCTTTTCCCAGCGACGCTTAAGTCCTGGCACGGGCTTCCGCCCGTTATAACATCCACCGGTTCGAGCTCATATCCTTTCAGTTGGCTAATATCTCCCACATGCCTCATCTCGACCTCCAGCTCGGGCCGGTCATTGGAATGCCTACGCACATCTCCCGGAGCCTGTCGACCGTGGCCTCCGCTGTCATTGGGTCCTTTGTCGTTGTTGGGGTCATCCGGTTTATCAGCACCGCGTCGTCGTAGTTAGTCGTCACGACGATTGGCAGGTATGCCTCGTATCGGCTGTTGATAATATTGTAAATAGTTGAAACCGCCCACTCTGTCGGCGGTTCTTTCCCCATGTCGTCGATGATCAGCAGGGGAACGCTCTTGTAAAGTGTCAGGACGCTGACTTCGTCGTCTTTTGCGCTGGCGTATGTCCTCTTTATCCGCTCCAAGAGGTCAATCATGGTCATGCAAATTACCGGTGTTCCTTGGTGCATGAGTTGGTTTGCGATTGCCGCCGCGAGGTGCGTCTTTCCGGTGCCTACGCCTCCGGATATAAATATTCCATTGCGTCCAGGTGCCGGGTTTCCTTTTTGCGGGGTCATGGCGGCGAAGTTGTCAGCGTATGCCCTGACAGCCTTGAAAGCCCTCTTGTTGTCATTCATGACCTCGAAGCTCTCAAAAGTGCGGCTCAGGAACCGGTCGCGCATGCCACTCTCGCCGATGATTTTGCGGATACGGTTGCGCATTTTATGGTCTTCCTCTGCCTGTTTGCGCTCACATTCCAGTCGCTCTTGCTCTGCCTTCTCGGCTTGGTATGCCGCTTCGCCTACTGGGCAGGTGCAGTGTTCTGGGCCGTATGGTGCCCACATAATCCTGCTTCCGAGGTGGATTCCTCTGGTGTATCTCATGGCGCCGCAGTATTCGCAAGATACCGGCTCAGGCGGGTTGAATGCCGCCGCCTGTGGGTCGTCGCTTGTGATATTTCCAAACCCACTGCGCTCCTTCGGCTCCTCACTCCTCATTGTCGCTTTCGTACCACGCTCGCTTAAAGCCATTGAGCTTCGGCTCTCCGGCATTCTCGGGTGGTCGCTCATCGGTGACATTCCGCTCAAAACCTCTGCCATGCTTTGCAGTGCCATTTATTTCAACCTCCCCGTATTCATCTTCCCAGCGCCCCTGGTTGAGCCAAGTTGCCGGGTTTGGTATATACCGTCCTCCTTCACGCTGCCATTGTTCGGTGACTCGTGCCCTCCCGATGGCTGTCATAATCCGGTCGTAAAGCTCCGCATCCGGCTTTATCTTCTTCCAGGACGATTCCGCCGCTTTTTTCCCGACCTTCTTCGGGTAAGCCTTCCAGAACTCATCAAACCGTCTCTCCAGGATTGGCTTCTTTGGCTCCGGTGGCTTCACCCCTGGCCCACCAGCCTCCTCGCTTTGCGGGTTACCCGTAGTGGGTGAAAGGGTACCAGTAGAAGGTAATAGGGTTCCAGTAATAGGCGCGGCTTGTTCTGTGTTTGCCTGGTGCATGTATGGTGCATGTATGGTGTTTTGCTCGTCCCCTGTGTCATCCGAGGTCGCGGAGTGGTGCACAGGCTTCCCGCTACCTGCTCCGTCGGCCATTTCAACCGTTAGGCTCTCGCCCGGTGAGGGGATTTCGCTCGCCTTTTCCTTGATGTGTGGATTTTGATGCTTGCTAAAATTCACCACCTGGATGTATTGCTCTCCATCTGTTGTGTATCTGTATATGAACCCAGCGTCGTGCAATGCCTGAAGCATTTTATCTGCGCCGTCGGCATCCACGTCGTCATATCCCAATAACGCCTTTTTTATCCTTCTTGGCCTGTCCTGCAGGCGCCCTTCCCTGTCCGCTATGCACCATAACCCTATGAATAAAAGTCGGGTCAATGGTGGAAGGTCGCCGATGATGTCGTTGTCAAAAAATCCAGGCTTAATGCTCCGCGTTCGTGCCATCTTATGTTACTCACCCCCCCTCGTATCGCCTTTCAGCAGACGTACACTTCCGCCCCGGTGAGTTTCTGCACCTCTTCTTTGTAACGGTTCTCGTCGCTGTTGTTGTCGCTCAAATGCAAGAGGTATATTTGCCTCACTTTTCGAAGGTCATTTGCCCGGAGCAAGTCCAGAAAATGCTCCAAGCTCATGTGGCTCTTCATCAATCGCGGCACCAGTTCAAGCGGTATGTACCCTGCGTCCACGCTCCTCTGCAGGCTGTCCTTGTCGTAGTTGCACTCTCCCATGATGTGGGTCAGCCCCTGAAAGCGGTACTTGATGTAATAGGTATCCGTGAAATATAAGAGCTTTTCTCCCGTCTCCGTGGAGGTGAAAAGGAATCCGAGCGGCTCCGGCACGTCATGCTCGACGTCGAACGGCAGGATTTGAAATGTTCCGACCGTTATCTCCTCCAGCGCCTTTACGGCGTGTATCCGGTGCCCTGTGAGCTTACAGGCGGCGATTGTGCCCTGTGAGGTATAAATGTCCACCCCAAGCCTTGCAAGCTCTTTGGCGGCTTTACTGTGGTCATTGTGCGCATGTGACACAAAGCAGCCCCTTATTTGCGTCACCTTAAACTGGCACCCGACCTGTATCGCCTTAAGCGGGATTCCCGCGTCCAGCAGCAGGCTGGTCTTGCCGTCGCTTATATGATAGGCATTTCCTTTGCTGCCGGACGCGAGTACCGTTATCTGCATCAGAAGCTCGGCCCAGCTGGGGTTGTCGCTGCCGGAGCCGCTTCGGCAGGTTTCCCTGAAGCAATAACCTCGCCGGTTTCGGCATCTACATTGGGTGGCGGTAGTGGTAGCTTTCTTTGCGGCTGCGGCGTTGTGTCAATGATGATTGCGTTGGCGTTGACCTCGATTTCCGCCTGAGCCTCCATCTCCGCATAGCGAGCCTCTCTCATGCGCATGTATTGGTAGTTGTCGTCGATTTTTTTCGGGTCGCGGGGTATGTGCTTTGCACTGTAAGTCTCGCGCTTTAATGTTTTGAGGCACATCTCTTCAAACCAGCCTTCTGATTCCTGCTCCACCTGTTTTCCGTTCTCCCAAACCTTAACCTTGCCGCCCCAGAACTCCGCAGCCGCATATTTTGGCTTGCGCTTCTCGATCTCCTTGATCGTCATGATGATAAGCTTGTTCTTAACCGGGTCTGTGTACTCGATGTATCCGAAGCCCCCGACGACCGCCCCTCTGTCAAAGGCGTTGTTAATCTCGAAATCGTACCCTTCGACCTTGTTGTCCTTGCTCTTTTTGATGGGGCGGAATGTATCCGTCGAGTAGACCAGCTCGATGGTAACCGCCAGTGGCTGCTCGACCGCGTACTTCTCAGCGATGTACTTGATGCCGTTGTATCCGGGCATCAGGGTGATGTCGTACTTGTTGGTCTTGTTATTTTTGTAAGGGATGGGCGAGAGGTGGTTGTCCTGCATCATGTCGAGCCCCATCCTCGCGTAGTGAACTACGTCGAGGGCTAAGTCGTTGAGGTTGACGTTCGCCCAGACGACCGGCAGGGGGTTATCGTATTTGTGGTCTTTGTTGTTCTCGTTCTTGCGGATTCGCGCTTCCTCTGCCATCTTCAGAGCGCGGTCAATGCTGATGAAGTATCCCTGGATAAGCTGGCGCTGGTAGTCGGTGACCTGGAGCGCTCCGGCGACGTTGCTGCCGAACTCTCGGAGCACCTGGTTGGTGAAACGCTCGCTCATTGCGAGGGTCTGGTTTTCTGCAGGCTGCAGGGCCGCATCGTTTTGGGTTGCCGCCTGTTTCTGTGTATTTGTTGCCATGGTCTCTTCCTCCTTAAATTTGTTTGATTTGGGACTTGTATTTTTCCATCAGGGTGCCTGAAAAGCACCCTGATTTGTTGAACCGTTTGCACGTTCCTTCTGCCGAGCATTTTCCAGATTATCAGGATTCCAGATATCAGATACCCGGAATGAAAGCGGAGCGGAAGCCGAAGTGCGCGAGCACATTCGACCGAAAGACGCCAGCCAAGGAAAACACACCCGCATCGACGCCGCCGTCCCAATTGCCGCCGCGGAAACCGAGGCGTTCACCTTCGGTATCCACCCAGAAGTAACCGTCCACCTTCTCGTCGTCCGCCTGGTAAAGCGCCAGGGCTTTCAAAAGGTCGGGAACCTCCAGCCCATCCGCTTGCAGGTCTCTGAAATAGCAGCCGTCCCAGCCGCATCTGGGCTTCTTGGTCGTGAGGACAATCCTGCCGGTGCTGACCTTGTACTTGATGGTCTTGTCGCCGATTCTGACCGGCTCCCATGCTGCGCTGTCTTTGCTCTGGTCGGCTCCTGCCGCCGCGTTGTTGTCGGGGATTATCTGGAGTTCACCGTCTACCCAGCGCACTCCGCCCACCCATTCGAACAGGTTTCCGTTAAGGTCGTGAATTCCGTCTGGGGTGTGGTCATGCGTCCATGTTGCGGGGCCGCTGCCCGTGAGCGTCCGGTACCCGTCGTATGTGATACCCTGCTCCTCCGGGTGCGCGTAGTCCCTGCCTCTGTTGTTGTTGCCGTGGGGCAGGGTGCCGTTCTTTTTCGCCCAGAGGGCTAATGCCGCCCATTCGGCGTTGGTCATCAGGTGCCAGCCCGGGCCTTTGGCCTCGCAGGCGGTGACCGCCTCGTCAAAGCTGATTGTGTCCTTCGGCTCCTGAAGTTGGGCGCTATATGCCCTGCCGTCAATGACGATGTTCTGGTATTTGGAAATCCAGACTTCGTTTATCTCCTTGCCGCCCACCATGAAGGCGGGGTGCGGAGTGTCCGGTGCTCCGGCAATCACCTCTGAAAGGTTGAATTTCGGAACCGGCACCATTATGCTGGGTCTTCCAGCATTGTCGTAGATGAGCTCGTTTTCCATTGCTTTGCCTCCTATCATTTTTTTATGCCACCTCCAGCCGCAGGGCTTTGTCCTGCCCGGAAACCACCAGACGTATTACCTGGGTGTCCATTTGTATGAGCCTGGTCACGCTCTCCGCGTTGTCAACAAAAACCGGCATTGTCAGGTTCCAGTGGTGGGAGAGAGTGTCGATAATCTCCAACCCCGCGTTAATCCTCGCGGCGTTATTGGCAAAGGTGAAGGGTACCATTCGACCGCCTTCGGTCGGTATCATGACTTCGCAGTCTTCTTTGATCCCGCCGTTCTGCTGCTCAATAAAAAGCCGGAACCGGACGCTCTGGAACTTGCTGTTAATGCGCTCTGTAAGGAGATTGACTTTTGCCTTGATGAAAAGCTCGCAGAGGTAAATTCCTTGCTCCAGCGCTTCGTACTGCCGCGAGAGGTCTTTTTCTCTCGCCTTCAGTTCGTTTATGCGCTCCTGCTGGCCGGCCGCTATCCTGAAGTTGGCCTTGATGTTCTCCTGTTTGCGTGTTTCGTCGTACAAGGCTTGGATTCTGCTCGTGAAGCCCGAGGCGATTGCCTCTGTCTTCTTGTCCGTGTCGCTCTCTTCGTCGCGGTATGCGGCAATCCGGGCGGCAATCTGGGCATATTCTGCGGTCGCCTCGAAAGGCGCCGGTGTTTGAAGCCGATTCTGCAGAGCGACTATCTGCTGATCGTAGTCCTCGGCAATCCGCTCGTTATCCTTGATTTGGTCTTTGAGCCCCTTTATCTTAGAGTTCTGCTCCTCGATCATCTCCTTGCTGGCTTCCTTCTTGCCCTGCTGGTTGATTTTTTCGAGTCTCCGGCTCTTCTGCAGGTTGAAAGCCTCGCGGAGCCTCTGAACTTCTTCTTCCGGTAGCGTCCGGTGGCAGGTCGGGCAGGTTTCGTTCCCTTCGTCCCATGTCTCCTTCAGGATTGCCATGTAATCACTAAGGAGGCTTTCCCGGTGGCTGTTCAGCCTTTCAACATGTCGCTGCGTCCTCTCTAAGTCGTTTTTTGCGTCCTGCAGGCGGTTCCTTGCGGTGATCTGCTCCTTTTTCAAGGCGTTTATTGCCGTGTACGTGCCTTCGTTCAGGCTACTGGCCTTGATGGCATGTGCCGCCCTGGCTTCCGCTAGCTCGGTGTTCGCCTCGGCTATCTGGTTCCTGATGGTCGCCGCAGCAAGGTTGCCGCTCAACGCCTGCGCCTTTTCGATCTCCAGCTCCTCTTTCTGCTTGGTGAGGTCTTTAATTTTGCGGTCGATGGCGCTCTGGTCTATCCCTGAAATGTCCGGCATGGCTCTCTGGGCCTCGTCGATTCTGCCGGGGATGTCCTGAAGCTGCTTGTTAATGTCGCCCTTCTTGGCTCCAGCTATCTTCTTGTACTCGTCCACCGTGTAGTGCTGGTTGGTGGTTCCGGGCATAAGAAGGTAGGTTGGAAGCTCTTTAAGCTCCGGGGTACTGCTGATTACATCACTGTCAGAAACATCGCCGCAAATCTCCAGGAGTATCTTCCTCCGGGTCTCCCAAGTCATTTCTTCCGGGAAGTAGCTTGGCATGGTGAGCATTTTCATCTTCTCGGCGCTACCGCAGAAGGCGAGCATGGTCGCCTGGTATTCCTTCTCGTTGCTTGGTACTCCGTCGATGTAGTAATCCGTTGTGTGGCCGTCGAATTCGTCCACATTGGAGCCGCGCTTCTTTTTGTAGTTCTCGTGGAATACCTTCCGCAGTACCACTATGCGGCCATTATCGAGGCTGAGTGTAGCTTCTGCGGCATGGTCTAGGTGGTGCAGATCTCCATCCGGGCCTTTGGTCTTCGGGGTGAAGTTTTTTGCTCCGGTGCTGGCCTTGTCGAACAAGAGCCAAGTCATGGCGTTGAATATCGTTGTCTTGCCTGTGGCATTGTCGCCGTAAATGCTGGCGCTCTTTCCGCCGAACTGAAACTCTTCCGCTTTCAATCCCTGAAAGTTTTCAAGCTTGAGTGTGAGTAGCTTCATTTGTCATCCTCTCTTTACTGATTTTTTGGTGGATTGATAAATCGCATATCCAGGGGATATAATTTTTGTGTGGTTGGGTCGCCAAATAGGGCGGCCTATTTTGTTATAGCTTTTCTTCGCCTCGCTTTCCCCCACGAGACTTGTCCATTCTTTCCTGGCTGTCCAACCGATGTAAACCAAAAGGATTATCATGGGTAAAATCAACACCTCGCCGCCGACTGTTCCGGTTCTGCTCTGGATGGTTTCCCAGCCGAGCTTGGCAACGGTAACGGTGCATGCTGCCGTCAAAATGAAAACTCCTACCTTAATTCCGGCTCTTATGCTCCTCTCTAATCGGAGGGGCTTTTTTAGTGTCTTGCCTATCATTGCTGGTCGCCCTCCTCCTTGATTGGCGCCTTACCGATGATGGTCTTTGCGCGGTCTTTGAAGGGCGCGATTTCCGCCTCCGGTACATTGGCCTGGGTCACGATGCCTTTGGCGATTCCCTCTCTGGCTTCAAGCTCCACAATGTCTCCAACCGCCGCCTCGGTATTGGTGTAGTAGGTGTACTCCCTGCCTGCCGGCTCTCCGCTTCTTAAGAAGCGGAGCTTGATGATGTTCGTCTTTACGCTGTTTTCTTGCACTCTTCTTCCTCCTCTCTTTTTGTTTGTTTTGGTTCCTGCCTGCAGTCGCGGTGCTCGCCTTAGCCCCTCAATAAAGGCGCTCCTCAACGTAGCGGCGGGATATTCTGCCGGCAACGACAATCTTCCCCTTTTTCTTCAGTTCGTTATTTAGTTCGCGCATAACCTTGTAGGCATGGCTTTCAGAACATTGGAGCATTTCCGCCATATCTTCAACTCGGAGAAATCTTGACTGTTCTGTTTTAGCTACTGTCTTGCTCATCCTCGCTCCCTCTACCTCTATGTTCCACGTATCAGACGCCTTCATCCTCTCACCTTCTCTCATTCAAAATGTCCTAGCTTCTCTGCCTTTTCTAAAACAGCTAGGTTCTCGTCCATTCGCTGCCGGGTCTTGATGAACTGGTTTTTAAGCTTTGGGATAAGTAGCATCTCGTTATCCGAAATCAGGCCATCGTCCATTATTTCACTTAAGGTTTGCATTTCCTTATCCATTTCCCTGATGGAATTCCTGAGCCTTATAAAAGCTCGTTCTGATGGCATGTTCGGTATTTCCTGCATGTCTTTGCCGAGCGGACATTCATTAGCACAGTACCACACTCGGAGTTCTGGGCAGGCATAAGCATCCGCCATCAAAGCAACTACAATATTCGGTGGTCTGTTGATGTCCAGTTCATACTTTTTGAGACTATCCTCTGTCACACCGGGAAGGTGTTTTACAGCCGTTGCTCTGGTTGATAGCTCGGAGTTGTATTTTGCTGCCTTTAACCGTGCCTGGCAATATCTGTTACCGGCGGCGGTGGTTACTTGCTTCGGCATTTATCTCTTTCACCTCCTAGGAATATAATGGAAGTGGATGCAGAGCTCCTCGGCATAGGGGGTTACACGGCTATAAATTCTCGTTTTTTGAGAACTCATTCGCAAAAAAAATTGCCGGACTGACCTCGTATCCGTTTACGCAAAGCTCCACGAACTCGTCGGCTGTCAACCGGATTCCGCCGGTTTCCAATGCGCTTATTCTCTGGGTCGGCTTTCCGGTCTTCTTGGCGATGTGTATTTGCGTTATGCCCTTGCTCTCTCGGTACTCGCGGAGCCGTTGGTAAACTGGCTTCATTGGCATATCCTCCTTTCGTTTTTTCTCAAAATTTGAGATACTGTAAGCTTATTATAATGCTCGCTTACTGAGAAATCAATATGTTTTTCTACTTTATTGAGATATTTGTTCTCAAATAATGCGATTTGGATATAATTGTTAGTGGAGGTGCTTGCATTGCTCACTTTTGGGGAACGGTTACGGTTGGCTCGGGAGAGAAAAGACATGTCCCAGATGGACGTTTATAAGGCCATAAAATTAAATAATAAATCTCTGTCGCGGTACGAGAACAATGCCACAACACCCGACCCTGAGACAGTAAAGACTCTTATTCAGCTTTATGATGTGTCGGCTGATTTCATCATGGGTCTGTCAAACGAGATGGGACACGCATCTCCTCCGTCCGGCACCTCGAAATCAAAGCCAAAGATTGCGGACGTGCTCTCACCCAAAGATACCGAACTGCTTAAAAAGCTTGATAGCCTCTCTCCCGAAGCCAAGGAAAAAGCCATTGAATATATCGAGATGCTGAAAACGCTTCAGGATGTCAAAGAGAGTAAATCTAATGACAACATTGTTGATTTCAAAGAGAAAGCCTAAAGCGCGAGCTGCGCCAGTACTTTATTTTCTAGAGCTACAGAAATCGGAGGTGGAATTGTGATGAGCGATTACTACAAAGTCTGGTCTTCCGGTCTTGATGGATGTTCCTGTTCCCTATGCGCCAAGTTGGAGGGTAAGGCTGTAAAACGTAACGAGCCGTTCGTGATTGCAGGACGCTCTGTAATGGAGCCGCCACTGCATGATGACTGCCGCTGTGCATTGCTATATGAGGAAAAGCCTAAGCCTCAGCTCCGTCGCGATTATGAAACATTTTTATCATATGCATCACTCGCCAATGATTCAGTAATCTTCAGTTCGGCAGTCAATGGCTATTTTGCAGCTCTCTATTTCCTGCAAAAACTGACAGACGCTTCACCTTATGAGTTAAAGACCGCTGGTCTCTCGGTAGGAAACGGAGCCTCTTTGAAAGCACAAATGGCCAATATCAAAAACCATCAGGATCAGATTTTTAATGCCGCGATAAAGCGGGCCTACGACCGCGAATGGCACGAAGTCCAATCTCTAAAAACCGAGCGCGGGCGCGAGGCCCGTATGGAGCGCTTTATTCAGGGGATTATTGCGACACAGGCTCTTTCTCCCGCAAATCATGAATTCTTGCGCGAACTGTCTAAATAACTGGCATATGAGGGGGAGGTGCGTTTTTGCCTGCGTATAAATATAAAACTAAAAGCGGCGCCACAAAATGGTATGCGGCCTTCTGGTATACTGACTGGACTGGAAAGAAACGAAAAAAGAAAAAGGAGGGCTTCGATAAAAAAGGGGGTGCGCAGGCGTTCGAGCGTGAGTTCCTGCTCAAAAATAGCCGTAGCTGTGATATGTCTTTTACATCCTTGGCCGAGCTCTACCGCACAGACGCGGAGCATCGTGTTCGTGAGGGGACACGCGAAACGCAGAACTCCATCATAGACAAGTGGTTACTCCCTTGCTTCGGCGAGCTTCAGGTCAACGAAATTGACGCTGTGACAATCCGCACATGGCAGAATGAGGTCATGTCCGCTATCAACCTGCGCACCAGCAAAAAGTACTCCGATACCTATATTCGCACCATCAACAGCCGCCTCTCGGCGATCTTTAATTATGCAGTGATGTACTATGGCTTGAAGCAAAATCCATGCCGGCTAGCTGGCTTCATGGGAAAGAAAAAGGCAGGGAAGATGAAGTTCTGGACGCTGGATGAGTTCAATTTGACAATGGCGCAGGTGTCAAACTGGAGCTTTCGGGTCGCCTTTCAGATCATGTACTGGCTCGGTTTCCGGGAGGGAGAGTGCCTCGCCTTGCAGCCCGCCGATATCCTTCCGTCGAAAGTAGCCCGTGTTGAAAAGACTCATCACCGGCGTAAAGGCGAGGATACAAACGGTCCTCCCAAAACCGAAAACAGTTACCGCGATACTTCGATGCCTGATTTTCTATACGATGAAATCCATCGGTACATTGATGCCCTGTATGATATTCAGGAGAATGACCGGATATTTTATTTCCAAAAGGGGACGCTGGGACGCGCACTCACCGAAGCGGCCAAGGCGGCAGGCGTGAAGCGTATCCGCGTCCATGATCTCCGGCATTCACATGCCGCTCTGCTGGTCGAGCTCGGTTATAGCATTGTCGCCGTGGCGGAGCGCTTGGGTGATACGGTAGAGGTTGCCATGTCCACCTATTCCCATCTGTACCCAAACAAAATGGAGGCGATCGCAACCGATTTGAACCGGCAGAGCGAGGTTAAAAACAAAGCCCCCGATTCTGTCGTTTTGGAGCTTGAAAAGATCGAAAAAGACCATAAAAATTGAAAACGGTACGCTTTCGGTACGCTTTGATAAAAAACAAGACCGGAAATCCAGTATTTAAGCTGGTTCCCGGTCTTTATGCTGTCACTCCCACTCGATTGTGGATGGCGGTTTAGAAGTAATATCGTAGACCATGCGATTTACATGAGGCACCTCGTTAACTACTCTGTTCGAGATACGCGCCAATACATCTAGAGGGAAGCGATACCAGTCTGCAGTCATTCCATCCTGGCTGGTAACAGCACGCAGCGCCACGGTATAAGCATAAGTTCTGCAGTCACCCATTACTCCCACAGAACGAATGTCAGGCAAGACAGCGAAAGCTTGCCAGATTTCCCGGTACAGCCCCGCCTTTTTTATTTCCTCAATCACAATGGCATCTGCTGCTTGCAAAATAGCAACCTTTTCTCTGGTTACTTCCCCAAGAACACGAATTGCCAATCCAGGGCCGGGAAACGGATGGCGCCAGACAACCTCTGTCGACATTCCCAATTCTTCCCCTACCTTACGTACCTCATCCTTAAACAGATGATTTAAAGGCTCAATCAGTTTAAATTTCATATCCGCCGGCAAGCCGCCCACATTATGGTGAGACTTAATAACGGCGGCGGTGGCCGTACCGCTTTCAATTACATCGGTATAAAGAGTTCCCTGCACCAGGTAATCAACTTGAGCAATCTTAGCCGCTTCCCGCTCAAAGACGCGAATAAATTCATTGCCGATAATTTTGCGCTTCTTCTCCGGGTCGCTTACCCCCGCCAGCTTAGTGAAAAATTCTTCCGCCGCGTCTACTTTAACCACTTTCATGTGAAACTGCTCGGAAAAAGTCGCCATCACCTGCTCTGCCTCATCTTTTCTCAGCAGGCCATGGTCCACAAAAATACAGGTCAGACGGTCGCCAATCGCTTTATGCACAAGTACTGCCGCCACCGAAGAATCTACACCACCGGAGAGGCCGCAGACCACCCGCTCCTCCTCACCCACCGTTTCCCTGATTTGCCGCACAGTGGACTCAATAAATGAGCCCATGCTCCAATCGGCAGAAAGCCCCACCACATTAAAGAGAAAATTTTTCAGCATCTCCATCCCATGCGGTGTATGGATCACCTCCGGATGGAACTGTACTGCATAAATCTGTTGTTGTGCGTCAGACATAGCGGCTACCGGCGTATTGCGAGTGGTGGCAGTCACAGTAAAGCCTGTGGGAGCCTCCTCCACAAAATCACTATGGCTCATCCAGACATCTTCTTCTTTCCCTAATCCGGCAAAAAGATCTCCGTTATCCAGAACTGTCAGCTCCGTTTTGCCATATTCCCGACGATCAGCAGCACGGACTACGCCACCCAGGTCTTTAGCCAATAATTGCATGCCGTAACAAATACCCAAAATTGGCAAGCCCAGCAGATATAACTGCCGATCGACAGCCGGTGCTCCTTCACCATATACACTAAACGCTCCGCCGGAAAAAACTAAAGCTTTAGGATTTAACGCCTCGATCTGCTCCAGCGTTGCGGTATAAGGCAGAATCTCACAATAAACATTTAGCTCCCGAATCCGGCGCGCAATCAGTTGAGTATACTGGCCGCCGAAATCAAGAATCAATACCATTTCCCGTATCAACATCTCTAACCTCCCAGACTTTTTGAACTTAGCTTCGACAAAAGAAGCAATCCTCCTTCTTTCCTTGACTTTTAGACGTTAATTCGATAAATTTATGATAAGTTTCAGAGCGGCAAAGGGGACGCCCCTTTGTCAATCTAAGGAGGAGAAAAGGATGACGCAGACAAAAATACTGCTTGGTGAGGAGCATATCCCCAAGGCCTGGTATAACATTATGGCGGATATGCCAAACCCCCCGGCACCGCCCTTGCACCCCGGCACCCAAAAACCGTTGGCAGGCTCCGACCTTGCCGCCATTTTTCCCGCGGCAATCATTGAACAGGAAGTAACCGACAAACGCTGGGTAGAAATCCCCGAAGAAGTCAGGGAGATTTACCGTCTGTGGCGACCATCTCCTCTCTTCCGTGCTCACCGCCTCGAACAGGCTCTAGGCACACCGGCACGCATTTACTATAAATACGAAGGGGTAAGCCCCGCCGGCAGCCATAAAACGAACACAGCCATTCCCCAGGCGTTCTACAATAAACAGTCCGGCATCAAGAGATTGGCTACAGAAACGGGTGCAGGCCAATGGGGCACTGCGCTCTCGCTTGCCTGCAGCTACTTTGGCCTGGAGTGCATGATTTACATGGTAAAAATATCATTTACCCAAAAACCGTACCGTCGTTCGCTCATGGAGGTGTGGGGTGCCAACGTAATTCCCAGCCCCAGCTCGCAAACTAACGCCGGCCGCAAAATTCTGGCAGACAACCCCGATTCCCCCGGCAGCTTAGGTATTGCCATCTCTGAGGCAGTGGAAGACGCCGCTTCCCGAGCCGATACTAACTACGCTTTAGGCAGCGTCTTAAATCATGTCCTGTTACACCAAACGGTCATCGGTCTGGAAGCAAAGGAGCAACTGGCGTCGGTTGGAGAATATCCTGACTTTATCATCGGCTGTTGCGGCGGCGGCTCCAACTTTGCCGGCCTTAGCTTCCCCTTCCTCTACGATAAGATTCATGGCAAAGAAATGCGCGTCATCGCCATTGAGCCGGCAGCCTGTCCTACGCTGACAAGGGGCAAATACACCTACGATTACGGCGACACTGCCGCCCTGACCCCCCTAGTTAAGATGTATACCCTAGGCCATGACTTTATCCCGCCCGGCATTCACGCCGGCGGCCTACGCTATCACGGCGATTCCCCTTTGGTCAGCCAACTTTACCACGAAGGAATTATTGAAGCCCAAGCCCCGGTCCAAAAAGGGGTTTTTGAAGCCGCCATGCTTTTTGCCCGGACTGAAGGAATTTTGCCTGCCCCCGAATCAGCCCATGCCATTCGCGGTGCCATTGATGCCGCCTTAGAGTGCACGGCCGCAGGCGAAGATAAAACCATTCTCTTTTGTCTTAGCGGCCATGGCCACTTTGACCTTACCGCCTATGATGCTTACCTCTCCGGTAAAATTGTGGACTATCAATACACCGAGGAAGACCTGGCAAAAGGCCTCTCAACAGTACCGCAAATAAACACTTCTTTTTAGGCACCAAAATAAACTAACACTTCTCTAAAAATCCCCCTTCCCGGCATTTCTCCTCTCCAAGCCCGGCAATTCCCCTCTCCCCCCGGGAGAGGGCGAGGTGAGGGCCGGCGCAAAAGTGAGGGCAACGTGAAGCCGGCATCGAAGGCAAGGGCTAACGTGAACCACCCTAAAATTTACCCCGCCGAAAATAATTTGTGTGCAGCAGCCTTTTCGCTTTTTCGCTGAGGGGATGATCCAGGTATTGCTCGTAGATTTCCCAGACCGCCGGGTTTTGGTGAGCTCTACGCAACTCTTTTTGCTCGTCAATCCGGTAGAGCGCATCTGCCCTGTCCATCCGGTAATCTCGATTTTTCTCCCAACGCTGTTTTTTAGCTAAAATCGGCTGCCCGCCTCCCCCCACGCACCCGCCGGGACAGCCCATGATTTCAATGAAATGATACATTTCTTCGCCTTTTTTAATTTTATCTAACAACAGCCTGGCGTTGCCGGTACCATGGGCAATCGCCAGCTTTATTTTTTTATCCAAAATCTTAATATTGGCTACCTTGACTCCGTCCATCCCCCTCAGCGCCTGAATAAATTCCGGCTGTTGCAACTCCTGACCGGTAAGGTGCTCATAAATCGTGCGGATGGCCGCTTCTGCCACGCCGCCGGTCGCGCCAAAAATGGTGCCGGCTCCGCTCGACTCACCTAACGGCGTGTCGAAATCCTCCTCCGCTAAGTGCACGAAATCAAGACCTGCTTGGCGGATCATCCTGGCAAACTCCCGAGTAGTTAAAACCACATCAACGTTTCTTAGGCCGCTGTCACTAAGTTCAGGCCGCGCCGCCTCATATTTTTTGGCTGTGCACGGCATGATTCCCACCACGAATATCCTCTCCGGTGCTATACCAAGCGCTTCGGCATGAAATGTTTTCGCCAATGCGCCAAACATGGACATGGGCGATTTTACGGTAGAAATATTACCCAGAAATTCCGGATAAAAATGTTCGCAAAATTTTACCCAGCCCGGGCTGCAAGAGCTAAGATGAGGCCAGGGACCGTTGTGTTGCAGTTTTTCCAGAAATTCATAACCCTCTTCCACGATGGTCATATCAGCGGTAAAATCTGTGTCGAACACCTTATCAAAGCCCAGCTTGCGCAGTGCTGACACCATCTGCCCTGTCATCACCGTGCCATACGCCATACCAAATTCTTCCCCGATGGTCACCCGGATACTGGGGGCTGTCTGTACCAACACATAAAGATCCGGATTTGCAAGCGCAGCCCATACTTCCTCTGTTTGATCCTTTTCCCGCAACGCCGCGGTAGGACAGACTGTCACGCATTGTCCGCAGGTAGTGCAGGAAACATCTGCCAAACTGCGATTAAAGGCAGGCGCCGCAAACGCCTTAAAACCCCTGTTTAACATGGTGTAAACATTAGCGGTAACAATTTTACTGCAAATACTAACACACCGGTAACAGAGAATACACTTTTCCGGCTCACGCTCAATGGCTGCCGATTCAGTATCCAGCGGAATCCTAATCTTGTCGCCTGCAAAACGGATTTCCCGAATATTTAACTCATGTGCCAGCGCCTGCAGCTCACAGTTTAGATTACGAATACAGGAAAAACAATCGGCAGGGTGGTTAGACAGTAGCAGTTCCAGTACAGCTCGTCTTGCGTCTTGGATTTTCTTTGTGTTGGTGCGGACGACTAAGCCCTGACTGACTGGGAAGACGCAGGCTGCCTGCAATGTGGGCGAATTATTAATTTCCACAACGCAAATGCGACAAGCACCTACCTGATTAATTTCTCGCAGATAACAAAGCGAGGGAATATTTACACCGCTTTTTCGAGCTGCTTCCAGCAGAGTACTTCCTTGGGCAGCCTGAACATTTTGACCATCAATAGTCAGTGACACTACAGGTGCAGCAAATTTTTTTCCAAAACTGTTTTTTTTAGTCATCGCTTGCCTCCCTGCGGGAAATTGCGTCGAACTGCTTCGATAATTTCGGCACGCTGACTATCAAGAACGGCCCCAGACAAACCCGGATCAGATACTTTCCCCGTGGTTTCATGCTAAAATATGAATAAAAGCTGACTACACCGCACACCTCGCTCAGTGGCACACTCAATTCTTCCGCAATATGTTCCTGTAATTTTTCGGGCAAGAACCCGTAAATCTCCTGCGCTTGATGCAACACCGTAATCAGCGCCCCACGCTGCTGTCTCAGCTCCTCTATCGACTGTCGCAGGCGCATAAAGCGTTTGTCTTGCTCGTTAAGCTCAAAACATCCCTGCATAAACAAAACCCCCTTTCCAACCGCAAAACAATTGCCACTTCTAGTTTTCGTCGCCCTATTGCCCATATACAGGCAATATTGACTTGCAAAGGGAACGGTAGGAAATAAAAAAATAGCCTCGCAAGAGCGAAGCTATTTTTTTATTTGTTTTGAGTCACTTTGTTTTGAGTTATTTACTTACATTGGGGGCATTTGCGGCATGCCCGACGCTTTGTTCTCATCAGGCTTATCTGTGACCACAGCTTCTGTGGTTAAGAACATAGCGGAAATGCTGGCAGCGTTTTGCAACGCGGTACGCGTCACTTTTGCAGGGTCAACAATCCCGGCTTCAATCATATTTACATAGACACCTGTCGCAGCGTTATAACCTATGCCAGGCTTCTCCGCCTTTACCCGTTCCACAATCACGGAGCCTTCCAGCCCGGCGTTAATGGCAATCTGCCGCACCGGCTCTTCCAAGGCGCGACGGATAATTCTTACGCCTGTCGCCTCATCACCTTCTGCCTGAATCTTATCCAAAGCAGGCAGTGCATTAATATAGGCGGTGCCTCCGCCGGAAACAATTCCTTCTTCTACTGCGGCGCGTGTAGCAGAAAGAGCATCTTCAATGCGCAACTTCTTCTCTTTCATTTCGACTTCGGTAGCTGCGCCAACCTCAATGACGGCAACACCGCCAGCCAGCTTGGCTAAACGTTCCTGCAGCTTCTCCTTGTCAAATTCGGAAGTTGTTTCTTCAATCTGCACACGGATTTGGTTAATACGCTTCTTAATTTCAGCGGCTTCGCCTGTCCCGCCCACAATGACAGTATCTTCTTTATTGACAATAACCTGACGCGCGCGTCCCAGCATGGAAATCTCGATGTTTTTCATGTCCAGCCCTAAATCTTCGGAAATTACTTGGCCGCCGGTAAGAATGGCGAGGTCTTGAAGCATGGCTTTACGACGGTCGCCGAAACCGGGTGCTTTAACAGCCACGCAGTTGAAAGTGCCACGCAGTTTGTTAACTACAAGAGTAGCCAGTGCCTCGCCTTCAACGTCTTCTGCTACCAACAGCAGGGGACGACCGGACTGAACCACTTTTTCCAAGATCGGGAGAATATCATGAATATTGCCGATTTTACGATCTGTCATCATGATAAAGGGCTCATCAAGAACGGCTTGCATTTTTTCCGCATCTGTAACCATGTAGGGAGAAATATAACCGCGGTCAAACTGCATCCCTTCCACCACATTCAGATCTGTGGTGAAGCCTTTGGACTCCTCAACGGTGATAACACCATCCTTGCCTACTTTTTCCATTGCTTCGGCAATCAGGCGACCGATTTCTTCGTCTGTTGCTGAAATGGAGGCTACCTGGGCAATGGCTTCTTTCGTTTCCACAGGCTTAGACTGAGACTTAATTTCATCGACAGCAACTTTCACAGCTTTTTCAATCCCGCGCTTGATGGCCATGGGATTGGCGCCGGCGGTGACATTTCTAATCCCTTCGCGGATAATGGCTTGAGCGAGCAGTGTGGCTGTAGTAGTCCCGTCGCCGGCCACATCCTGCGTCTTAGTAGCCACTTCTTTAACCAACTGAGCGCCCATATTTTCAAATGGGTCTTCCAGCTCGATTTCACGGGCAATTGTCACCCCGTCATTTGTAATCAGCGGACTGCCAAATTTTTTATCGAGCACAACATTGCGGCCTTTGGGGCCAAGAGTTACTTTTACTGTATCCGCTAATTGGTTAACGCCCTTTTCCAAGGCGCGGCGAGCTTCTTCACGAAACATAATCTGTTTTGCCATGGATCTCTCTACCTCCTGTTTGATTAGACTTTAAGTACGTTTAGAGCAGCTTGGCAAGAATATCTTCCTGACGCATAATCAGGTATTCTTTGCCTTCCAGCTTAACTTCGGTGCCGGCGTATTTGGAGAAAAGAATTCGATCGCCAACTTTAACGTCCATTTCTACACGGTTGCCGTTTTCTAGAATACGGCCGTTTCCTGCTGCCACAACTTCGCCTTCTTGCGGCTTCTCTTTAGCCTTGTCAGGCAGGACAATGCCGCTGGCAGTTTGTTTTTCAGCCTCCAGCACTTTAATCACAACACGGTCTGATAATGGTTTGATGTTCATGGATTGACCTCCTTTTTAAAATTGATCTTTTCCTTTTAGCACTCACTGCTTGTGAGTGCTAATTGCCACAACAACAACTATATACGAAAATAGAGAATGATGCAACTATGCTGCCGGGAATTATTTTGCAAATAATTGCATTTATCCTTAATTAACTCAAAATATTACTTTTTTTCTTCTTCTCTCTAATTTTTCCTGTTTAACACAAAATAGTATACTCCCCTAACAAGAACTTATACATCATTTTTCCGCAAATTTGCACACTCGCCAGTCTGCCCGCAAAGCACATCGAGCGCATGTGGGATAGCAGGCAGAATGACGCCCAGATTTTCCCGTACTGCCCGGGGGCTGCCGGGCAAATTCACAATTAAAGTTCTGTTCCTAATGCCGCAGACGGCGCGGGAAAGCATGGCATGAGGCGTTTTTTGCAGACCGAAGGCCCTCATTGCTTCCGCCATACCTGGAACCTGTTTTTCGATCACAGCTAAAGTGGCATCCGGTGTGTTGTCTCGCGGACTTAACCCTGTTCCGCCTGTAGTCAGCACTAGATGAATCTGCCGGTCATCAGTGTACGCCACCAGTTTGTCACGCAAGACACTAAACTCATCAGGCACCACCTCATAAATGACCACATTGCCACCGGCAGCTTCTACCATTTCCCTAATCAGAGGACCGCTTTCATCCTGACGTTCACCCCGGGCGCCTTTATCACTGGCAGTCAGAACGGCTACTCGAAATGACTGCATAATCAATCACTCTCCTTGCCAGACAATTTGACCTGTCTTTTCAGTGTGATATCCTCCCAGCTCATTTACTGCCTGTTTAAATTGGTCAGAGCGAATCAACTGCAGCAGTTTTTGTAAATTTAAGTCAGTATAAAATTTAGCGGGAATAGCTAAATCATAGCGTTCTTTGGCGAGCGGGATAAAATCAAGCCCTAGTGCTTGCGCCGCCGCAAATACGCCAAGAGCAACATCGGCTGAACCGGCTGACACTGCTGCCGCTACCGCCAAATGAGTATACTCTTCCCGGTGATAGCCTCTGATAGCTTCCGCTGCAATACCGTCTTTTCTCAGGCAGGCATCTAAGAGTAACCTCGTCCCGGCGCCGCGCTGGCGATTGATGAACGTCACATCTCTCCGAGCCAAATCGGCAATCTGGCTAATTCCCTGAGGGTTGCCGGGCTGAACCATCAACCCCTGCTCCCGTTCCACCAGCGTCACGAGCACCAGCGGAAGGTCAGGGAGAAACTGCTGCAGAAACGGCAGATTATACTGGCCCGTTTCTGCATGCAGCAAATGAATGCCTGCCAAATGTGCCTCGCCGCGCCGCAAAGCCATAATACCCCCGGTACTGCCTACGTGGGCAGACGACAGAGAAAATCCTGGATAGTGTTGACTCAGTAGATCTCCGAGGATATCTAATGTTAAATCGTGGCTACCGCTACAAACTATTGTCTGGTCTATGTCAAGCAATGAACGCAAGAGTTCCACAGTCACCAGTTCACCAGCCACAATTCCTTCCTTTTGTTGAGGGATGCGGACAATTCCATCGGCTCTCACCAAGGAGGTTATTACGCCCGACCCTCTTGCCAGAGGGGTAGCCACATAGCGTTCTGCCACAGAACCTATTTTGACACGAATCCACTCCTCCGCAGACAGTGGGGAAGTGATCTGCCGGGAGAAAGCCGCCCGGACCACAGGCCTTTTCGGTTCTTGCTGACCCTGGAGCGCATAGAGTAAGGGTTTGAGAAAAAGATCCAATGAGACCACCGCCGAAACCGGGTAACCGGGCACGCCAATCACCGGCTTGCCTGCCACAACGCCTAAGATAACCGGCTTCCCCGGGCGAACAGCCACCCCATGGATGAGCACTTCTCCCAACTGGGCCACCACATCAGCAGTATAATCCCGGCGCCCGGCAGAGGAGCCCGCATTAACCAGCACCACATCGCTTATCCGGGATGCATTGAGCACCGCCGCTTTAATCAGCTCAAAATCATCCCGCACAATCTCTTGTTTAAGAGCTTCACCCCCCCATTCTGCCACTAAGGCAGAAAAAATGGTGGAGTTATATTCGACAATCTGGCCTGGGTTGGGCTTTATCCCTGCAGCAACCAATTCATTCCCGGTGGGGATTATTGCCACTCTGGGTCTTCTACGTACTGCAACGCTGGTCAAGCCTCCGGCCAGCAGTGCGCCTGCGTCCACAGCGCCAAGACGGTGACCACCCGGTAGTAGCATTTCCGTGGCCACAATATCTTCGCCAATGGGGCGGACATGCTGCCAAGGAGCCACCGCCGCCATAATTTCAATTACTTCTCCATGCTCGAAAATGTCTTCCGCCATGATCACCGCATCACAACCCGAGGGAAGAGCATTCCCTGTATCCACGGGAAAGGCCTGCTCCCCCAGAAGCAGCCGTTTGGGAAAAGTCTCACTTGCCCCCCTCGTATCGACCGCCCGCACAGCCACCCCATCCATTGCCGCAGCATGGTAATGGGGCGAGGACATTTTAGCAAAGACGGCTTTCGCTGTAACTCTTCCCACTGCTGCTGCTACCGGAAGAATTTCTTCCTGTGTTAGCCCCCACTGACGGCCAAGAAAAAGATTCTTGGCTTCAGCCACAGGCGTATTATGCAAATAGCGTCTCCGTTTTTCTGACAAAAAAGTTCACCTCAGCCCTAAATTAACAATACTTCCACCGACTCCCCGGCTTCCACCCCTTCACTATTTTGCGGAATACGGAGCAAAGCATTCCCCCGCACCACAGTGGAAATCAGGTTCGCCTGCCCCAGAATGGGACGGGCCCAGAGCTCATCTCCCTCGGCATACAGCCAAGCGCGAATATAATCCTCCCGACCACTGGCAGACGACAGATTCCGCTCCACTTTGGCCCGAAACAACGGAAGCGTCTCGGTTGCTCCCTGCATTTGCCAAAGCAGCGGACGTACCAGGAGCAAAAACCCAACCATGGCAGACGCAGGATTGCCCGACAAGCCAAAATACGGTTTTCCGTTAACCACACCAAAAATCAGCGGCTTCCCCGGGCGCATTGAGACACCATGGAAGAGCACTCCCGGTTTCCCCAGTTCATCAATACATGCCGCGGTGTAATCGCGTGTCCCGGCAGAGCTGCCACCTGAAAGAAGAATACAGTCATAAGTGCCGGTTTCCTGCAAAGCGGCCCTAAGAGCGTCTCTGCTGTCCGGAATAATGCCGCGACGGTCTGCCACCGCCCCACAACTTTCTACCCAGGAAGCGAGCATATATGAGTTAATATCCCGAATTTGGCCTGCTTTAGGCTCCACATCCGGCATCACCAGCTCATCCCCGGTGGAAAAAATAGCCACCCGCGGTTTTTTTGCTACAGTCACCAGCTGCGCTCCCAGTGCCGCCAGAACACCGATATCCTGAGGCCTCAGCACCTGTCCCGGAAGCAAGATGCTTTCGCCGGCCCGGAGATCTTCGCCCCTGAGAATGATATTCTCGCCCGGTGCCACGGCCCTGTTCAGAGCCATGCTCTTGCCACCCAGCATTTCTGTGTGTTCCACCATTGCCACCGCATCACTGCCCGCCGGCAACATCCCGCCGGTAGCAATCCGCATTGCCTGTCCGGGAGCCAATGCTACTTCCGGCGCCCAGCCCATTAAAATTTCTCCGCCTACATCAAAGAGCGCCGGCATAGCCTCCGACGCCCCGTAACTATCTTGCGCTCTAACTGCAAAGCCATCCATGGTTGAGCGAGCAAACGACGGCAAATCTTCCTTTGCCGCTACCGGCTCAGCCAACGTGCGGCCCGTAGCAGCCGTAAGCAAAATGCGCTCTTGCTCTGTTCCAGCCGGTACAGCAGCCAAAATTTTTGCTTTTGCCTCCGCCACACTTAGCACTGTCAGCATTCTGTTCTCCTAGAAGCAGCCTAGTTGGCAGCCTTTAATTTTTATCTTCTCTTCCTCACAAATTTGACCGACCTGCCAAAGCTTAAAACCATGCGCTGCCGCTAGCTCGAATGCCTTTGCACAATAAAGCCTGCCATCTTCCAAATTTTCCCGAATAATAGCGACGAAAACTTCCCTTTCCATTTCGCACCACCTCGTTGTTATCTTACCACAGGGCATGTTAAAATAACAGCGCAATTCCTTTAGCTAGCACTGCTAAGCCACAATCTGGCTGCAACGCGGACAAATTGTGGGATGCTCTCTGTTTTCACCCACCCCGGGATGAATCAGCCAGCAACGCCCACATTTTTCGCCGCTTGCCGGGCTTACCTTGAGTGCCAGCCCTTTTTCAGCCGGCAGCACACCCGACACGTTTCCCGGCTGATGCAGGCTGCAAGCAGAAACTAAAAATATTTCCGCCAAGCGCTCCCTAAACGGCGCAAGCGCTTCGTATGCCACTTCATCCGGGTAGAGTTCAAGGGCAGCACCCAGCGATGCGCCGATTAGCTTCTCTTTGCGCGCTTCTTCCAACTGACCGGTCACAATTTCCCTGTACTCCAGCAATTTTTGCCAGCGGGCAGCCAGTAGATTATCTTTGTACTCCTCGGACGTCTTAGGCCAATCTGCCAACTGTACCGACACCTCCTTCTTCCCAGGGAGATATTCCCAAACTTCTTCTGCGGAAAAAGTGAGCACCGGTGCGATCAGTCTAACAAGTACAACCAGAATTTCGTGCATTGCCGTCTGTGCGGAACGGCGGGCCGGAGAAGCAGCCGGCGAAGTATATAGCCTATCTTTTAAAACATCCAGATAAAAGTTGGACATTTCCAGCACACAAAAATTGTGAATGGTATGGAATACGACGTGCAGGTCGAATTCAGCATAGGCGCGGCTGACTCTCTCCACCAAGAGCTGCAGACGATGCAAAGCGTAACGGTCCAGTTCGTCCAGTTCGCTGTAAGGCATTTTGTCTGTTTCGGGATTAAAATCATAGCAATTCCCTAAAAAGTAACGTATGGTATTACGAATTTTGCGATATACTTCCACCAGTTGTTTCAAAATATCGTGGGAGACCCGCACATCGCTCTTGAAATCCGAAGAAGAAACCCAGAGCCGCAAAATATCGGCACCATACTGTTTGATAATCTGCTCCGGGGCGATCACATTACCCAACGACTTGGACATTTTTTTGCCTTCGCCATCAACCACCCACCCATGGGTCAGCGTGGCTTTGTAGGGCGCACGACCGCGGGTAGCCACAGACGTAAGCAGCGAAGATTGGAACCAGCCGCGGTACTGGTCTGACCCTTCCAAATACAGGTCGGCAGGCGACCTCAGTTCAGGATAAGTTTCTAATACGGCAGCATGGGTGGAGCCGGAATCAAACCAGACGTCCATAATATCAGTTTCCTTGCGAAATTCGGCGTGGCTGCAGCCGGGACATAAAGTGCCCGCCGGCAGGATTTCCGACGCGTCACGAATAAACCATGCGTCAGAGCCTTCCTTGCCAAACAACTCCACCACTGCCCGAATTGTGTCTTCGTTGATTAGTTCTTTGTTGCAGGCGGTGCAGTAAAAGATGGGGATGGGCACTCCCCAGACACGCTGACGGGAAATACACCAGTCATGCCGATCCACAATCATATTGTAAATCCGCTCCTGCCCCCAGGCCGGAATCCACTGCACCTCTTTAATCGCCGACAGCGCCGCTTGCCGAAATCCTTCCACCGAGGCGAACCACTGTTCAGTAGCTCTGAAGAGTACCGGCTCTTTGCAGCGCCAGCAATGTGGATAAGGGTGCTTAATAAAGGAAAAGTACAAAAGAGCGCCTGCGTCTTTTAACGCTTGTGTCACCTGCTTGTTACCTTCCTGATAATGAAGTCCCGCAAAAGGGCCTGCTTCGCCGGTGAAGCAACCGGCATGATCCAAGGGAGCAAGAATATCCAACCCGTACTTAAGGCCCACCTCGTAATCATCCTGGCCGTGACCCGGGGCTGTATGTACACAGCCAGTACCTGCCTCGAGCGTCACATGCCTGCCAAGTACGATCGGTGACATCCGCTCATATAGCGGGTGCTGGCAAAGAATGCCTTCCAAATCTGCGCCTTTATATTTGCCCAACACCTTATAGCCCGTAATCTGCAGAGTCTCAATTACGTTACCGAGCAGTTCCTCGGCTAAAATTAAGTCGCCGTGCTCCGGCGTGCTTATGCGAAGATAGCTATACTCAGGATGGAGGCAAATGGCCAAATTGGCAGGAATCGTCCAAGGAGTAGTAGTCCAAATCACAAAGTAAACCTCTGCTGCCGGCGCCAACTTTCCTCTGTCATCAAACACCGGAAAGCGGACATAGATAGACGGCGACCGATGCTCATTATACTCAATTTCTGCTTCCGCCAGCGCAGTTTCACACTGCGGACACCAGTGCACCGGCTTTAAGCCTTTGTAAATATAACCTTTTTGTGCCATTTCCCCAAAGACCGTAATCTGTCTGGCTTCAAATTCCGGTTTCAAAGTCACATAAGGATTGTCCCAATCTCCCCTTACTCCCAGCCGCTTAAACTGTTCTCGCTGCACATCAAGAAAGCGCAGCGCAAAATCGCGGCAATGGCGGCGAAACTCCACCGGAGAAACTTCGCTGCGTTTAATTTTACCCACTTTTACCACCTGATGTTCGATCGGCAGACCGTGCGTATCCCAGCCGGGAACATAGGGCGCGTCAAAACCCAGCATACTTCTGTGTTTAACAATAATATCTTTTAACACTTTATTCATGGCCGTTCCCATGTGTATGTCGCCGTTAGCGTACGGCGGCCCATCGTGCAAAATATATTTAGGCTGCCCTTGTCTTTTTTCCTGCACTCTTTGATAAATGTCAAGTTCTTGCCATTTCGCCAAAAAATCCGGCTCACGCAGCGGCAACCCGGCCCGCATCGGAAATTCTGTTTGCGGCAAATTCAGCGTCTTAGCATAATCTTTTTCCACTATTATGTCCCTCCGTCAATTGCATGGTGCACCTCTAAAAAAACACCCGTCCTATCATGAGGACGAGCGTTTCGACCGGCGGCACCATCCCGCTAGCCGCAAAAATACTTTGCGGCCGCTTCCTTAGATAACGGCTTCATTATAAACAAAAAAGCAGTCGCCTGTCAAGGCAGAGCGTCCGGCTCAAGCAGTGTGCTTTAGGCGCCGCGCTTAACCGCATCCCGATCCTGCGCTAAATTAAGCGTATACCAATCTTCCATTTCTAGAGCAGCCAACTGTGCCTCCACCAAGGAGCGGAAACGCATCTTGTAAATTTGTGCCTGCTTATACACCTCTTCATGCTCTGAAAGGATTTTGCTCGCTTTATAACGAGCCTCATCCATATTACGGGCCGCATCTTTTTCAGCCTCGCGCCGAATCAGCTCAGCTTCCCTTGAAGCGTTCCGCTTCACTTCCTCCGCTGCTTCCTGAGCAACCACGATCGCATTATGCAGCGTTTCTTCCAATTTATGGTAGTGGCTCAGCTTGTCCTTTAACTGAGAAAGCTGCTCCTTTGTAGAAATATTTTCTTTAATCAGTGTCTCATAATCTTTAGACAAATGTTCCAGAAATTCATCCACTTCCCTGGGAGAGTACCCTCGCATTGAGCGGCTAAATTCTTTATTCTGAATATCAATCGGCGTTAACGGCACACTATCCACCTCCGCATAATTTTCCATCTCTCCCATTATTTCGCTGAAGAATGACTAAAATCCTGCCCTTTACAGCCTTTTTTTCAGCAAAAGCTGAATCCGCCCTTTCTTGCTTTCGCCAAGAACTTCCGCTACCTCCACCCGTCCACGCCCAGCCAAAGAAATTATATCTCCCGCTTTTACAGAAGCGCTGGCGCTAGTTACAGACTGCCAATTCAGCTTAACTTGGTTGGCACGGATTGCCGGTGCCAGTTTACTGCGAGACAAGGCAAAACCGGCACTTGCTACCGCATCCAGGCGCAGGCTGGCCACCGTAGTTTTAATTTCTTTAACCTGGATTGGTGGCGGGGCAAGTTGCTCGAGCTTTATTTCCCGGACAGCAACACTATATTTGCCTACTTCTTCCCAGCTTGAGAGCAAAAAAGGCAAAATTTCTGGCTGAACGATAATTTGCGCTTTTCTTTGCTCCAAAACCAAGATGTCGCCGATTTTTTCCCGGCGCAGCCCAAGTCCTAAAATGGCGCCGAGAAAATCGCGATGGGTAAGCTGCTCCGCCCGCATACCTGCATCAACCTCCAGGGCAGCAAGAGCCACATCTGCTGTACCGGCTTGCCGCTCCGCCGGATAAAATAGCAGGCGGCACCGTTCCGCCTCTGGATAACCGCCCCAGGTGACGGATTTTAGCTCCTGGAAAAAATGTAAAACGCGGTCTGCCGTCCGCTGTTGGTGCGGGTCCAAGAAATCGCTGACTTGCCACTGTCCATTCTTTTCCAGTTGCTCGATCCGGTCGAGAATTATTCCCGCCGTAATCCGTTCAAGCTCTTGCACAAAGCGTTGCAATATTTTTTCCCGTTCCATAGTGCCTCCAGTGCTAAAAAATCAGCAAAACCAGCCTGATCATCAGCCGTTCGAGATAGGGTAACAAAATAATCAAAATCAGTGCGGACAAATCGAAATATGCTCCATTCCCCAGATGAAGCGGCGGAATCAGCTTGCGGATTGGTGACAACACCGGTTCTGTCACAAGATTGATAAATTGGCGAACTGACAGCAGCGTAGGGTTAGCATCCCTGCCCAAGCGGATGAAGGAGAAAATAATACGTCCGAACAACATGTAGTAAAATAACTGAAACATTAGGCCAATCAAGGCAACAAGGTTGTAAGCCAATGAAAAAGTGGGAATAACAATCAGCTCCTTAATCTTCCAGTGTAGCAGCCACACCCCGACCACTTAATTCTTTACGAATTTCTGCATTTACCTCTACCTGCGCAGGCGCAAAGACAAAAATCTGCTGACTCACCTTCTGCATATTGCCATCTAGTGCAAATGTAGCCCCGGCGATAAAATCAATGATCCGCTTAGCTTCGTTCTTATCTGTCTCTTCCAGATTAACAAGAACCGGTTTCCTGTTTTTAATATGCTCGACAATCTGTTGAGCTTCTTGGAACTCCATCGGCTTAATAATCACAAGGCGCATATTCTTGGCACTATGTAAATTCAGTACCGCTCCTTTGCGGGCGGGAGGACGAACAAATTCCGAATCCTCAATAATTTCCTCTTCTTCAGTCACTTCCATCAAGCCCAGAAACGACAACACTTTCTCCCAGATTTTTGCCACCTTCATTCCCCCTGACTATATTTTTCTCTGCCAAACAGCAAGCTGCCCACCCGGATCAGATTGGCGCCTTCTTCAATTGCCACTTCAAAATCATTAGACATGCCCATAGATAATATCTTCATTCCTCTGCCGGGCAGCCGACAGTCGCTAAACAACCGGAACATTTCCCGAAAATATGGCCGGGCTTCCTCCGGATCTGTCATGTATGGCGGGATTGCCATCAGACCTTCCACCTGCAACTGCGGCAAGTCAACCGTAGCCGAAAGAAAATCTTGAAGCTCTGCGGGAGAGATCCCTCCCTTTTGCTCTTCGCCGCCCAGATTAACTTGAATCAGCACGCTAACCCGCAAGTTTTGCGCTTGCGCCTCTCTCTGCAATGCCTCTGCCAAGCGCCAGCGGTCCAGAGAGTGAATCAGCTGAAACCGTCCCACCACATCCTTTACTTTGTTAGTCTGCAGGCGCCCAATAAAATGCCACTCGACTGTTGGCAAGGCTTCTATTTTAGGCCACGCCTCCTGTACGCGATTTTCCCCGAAAACTGTCAAACCCAGAGCTATCGCCTCAGCAATGATTGCAGTCGGCACCGTTTTAGTAACTGCTACCATGCCCACATTGCCACGGCCGCTGCGCTGTGTCGCCCGAGACAAACGAATACGGAACTCTGCCAACCGTGCCGCCAAACTGCTCATAGGCGCTGTCCTTCCCTGACGAGAAACGGATTTATTATCACTGTTCTTCCGCTCCTGACACCCTCAATCACCACGTTCTCCCCCACCTCGCCCAGCACTTTGACTGGCAGAAAGCTCACTAGCGACTTTTCAAGAAGGTAGACTCCTTGTTCAGCTCCCCGCGAAATCAGCGCCGACGATGGCAAGACAAAACCTGTAATTCTGCTCACCACGATTTCCGCATCGCTAAGCCGTTGAACAAAGAAACCTTCCACATCCTCGCTGAGCGCAAAAGCCAAGCGGACAGTATCTGCGTCTTCTTTGAGCACCGCCCATGAAGCCGGCACTTCTTCTTCCGGCGAGAAAGCGAAACGCAGGCGGTTTCTTTGCGGTGTCAACAGCGCAAAATCAGCTCTGGTCAAATCAACGACATAATACCAGCTAAAATTGTCTACCAACTTAAAAAAAATGGTACCCTGCTTTATTTCTGCACCATCCGGCACGGCTTGGTTTTTTTCAGACAGCTTACGAACTTCTGACACATCAACCCGCTCCAAGTCAGCCGGTTGCAACGCGCCTTCTAGTCCGTCAAGCACAGGAATCATCACGCCGGATACCGGTGCGGCAATATTTTGCACGTCGCCGTCCGCAGTATAAATCTTAGCTACACTCGCTCCTGCCGCCAGCCGCGCGCCGGCAGCAGCTACCCAGCGGACGGTGCCGGTAACCGGCGCCGCCACCACATGCTCTTCGCGCACAATTACTCCGCTAACTGAAACAAGCTGCTCCAACACGCTCTCCTCGCTGACGACAGTTTTTAGCAGCAGACCGGTCAGTGTGCTTCTGGCAAAAAAATAGGCTACCTGTAAAACGAGTACTGCCACAACCAATGTCATAATCCCCTGGAGAAATTTCTCCCTAATGCCTTTTTTCTTCCCCTTGCCGATAATTACGGCAAATCTTTTTTTTCGTTTCATATTATTGCCTTCCTGCTTGGCGTCAAAGAAATAATCCCGGCCATCCGCCCTGTCCTGCCGCCGTCAAAGCGGTAGGAAAAAAAGTGCTGTTGATGGCAGCTTGTACAATAGCGGCTGCTTATAATATTCTTTGCCATAATGCCTGCTTCCTGCAACAGCCGCAAATGATACCCCGGTAAATCCAGATAGAATCCGTCCTTGCCTTGCAAAAGCACATCCCTGGCCAGATGACTAGCAACCTCCCGTGCGACATTATCGCCAACCTGATAACAACATGGTCCGATTGACGGCGAGAGCGCCACACGAATGTTTTGGCGCAGGCAACCCAATCGGGCCATAGCCTCCACCATCGCTGGCGCCATGCCGGCCACTGCCCCACGCCAGCCGGCATGAGCCAGCCCAATGCAGCGCCGCTGCGGGTCAAAGAAAAAGAGAATCGTACAATCAGCCGCATACGCCAGTAAAACCACATCCGGTTCAAGACAAATCAGACCGTCTGTATCCGGCAGCACAATTTCAGCACCCCCAGAGGCAGAAAGCCGGTTTCCTGCCACAACCTGTTCGATCTTAATGCCGTGAGTCTGCTGCCCCGAAACCACGTGATGTCCTTGATATCCTAGAGCTTCTGCGAGCAGCTGCCGGTTTTTTTTCACAGCAGCCGGCTCGTCCCCCACATGGCCGCCAAGATTTAAGGTATTGTATGGTGCCACGCTTACGCCTCCACGGCGAAGGGTAAAAGCATGCAGGACTTCGCTGGAATGTAGATTTTCAAAAGTTAGATAGCTGATCTCTCCAGCCGTTCTGATTTCTTCCTTAACCATACAACTGTTCCTGCCCGCGAGAATGTAACGACGAGAGAACCGGCGAACCGGCCTGCATTGTGGCAGGCAAGTCAATAATCCGCTGGTTCCGTGAACCGCGGTATCTGAGCGAAATGTCACGCTCCGCCATAAGAAACGGCCCATCAATCAACATGTCTCCCGCGGCAAGTAATGCTGCCGTAGCTTTGTCAGTCAAAGCCTTTTCCTTTAATTGCTCATAGGTATAGCCGGAGTAAATCAGCAAATGGCAACCGGCCTTTTTTAAGATTTCCGCCAGCATAGCTAACGGTTCTGCCTGGGCAAATGGTTCCCCGCCGGAGAAAGTCACGCGACGCACTCGGCTGTCAGCACATATTTCTTCAGCCAGCTTAGTCACATCCAGCCATCTTCCTGCTGCGAAATTCTGGGTCTGTGGGTTGTGGCAGCCGGGACAAAGATGCGGGCAGCCCTGAAGAAAGACTGACGTTCTTAAGCCTGGTCCGTCGACCACACTGTCATGTTGCAGTCCTGCAAGTTTCAATTTCATGCCTGCCCTCCTTGCTCAGATCTGCTCACTGCCGCACAAGCCCGCACTGCTAATTGCAATGCGTCTTTCTGTCGCGCAGCTCCGCCTGCTTGGCGCTATTAAAGCGATCATCTGTGGAAAGATAACCGGTAATCCGCCGAATCCGGCGCACTTCGCTACTGCCGCATCCCGGGCAGCAGTCGGACACAATCCCGCTATACCCGCAACTGCGGCATTCATCAATAGGATAATTGATTCCACCATAGCCAATGTCGGACACAGACATCTGGGAAATAATTTCCTCAACCGCTTCTACGTTTTCCCCTGGCGGCGCATCCAACTCCACATAAGAAATATGCCCGGCGTTACAATATTTATGGTACTCTCCCTCTAGAGAAAGCTTGTCGAAAAGCGACATACGGTAGTTCACAGGAATATGGAATGAGTTTGAGTAATACTCTTTGTCTGTTACTTTCGGAATCACGCCATAAATATCACGATCCATTTTAACAAAGCGCCCGGAAAGACCCTCCGCCGGCGTAGCCACCAGCGTAAAGTTTAAGTCAAATTCTTCGGAAAACTGTTCCATCCTTCTACCCATATGAGAAATAATTTTCAAACCTAAATCCTGAGCTTCCCGGTCTTCCCCGTGGTGTTTGCCGATCAGCGCTTGTAAAGTTTCCGCCAGCCCGATAAATCCAACGGCCAGCGTACCATGCTTAATCACTTCTTTAATAGGCTCGTCCCACGCCAGCTTTTCCGAATCCATATACAGCCTTTGCCCCATTAAAAACGGCAGGTCACAAACCCGCAGATTACCCAAGATTTCAAAACGGTGCAACAGTTGCCGTGCGCCCAAGCGCATCAGACGGTCCAGTTCCACAAAAAACAGGTTCACATTCCGCGCCTGCAAGGCGAGGCGTGGCAAATTCAGGGAAACGGGAGCAATATTGCCGCGGCCGGCAGATCGTTCTTCGCCATGGCGGTTACCGATCACCCGGGTACGACAACCCATATATGCTACTTCTTCCCCAAATTTAGCGTTAAAAGTCGTGTCCATGAAACTAAATGTGGGATTCAGTCGCTTAGCGGCCACTTTTTGTGCCAGTTTAAACAAATCAAAGTTAGGGTCATCCGGCTCCATGTTCACACCTTTTTTCGTCCTGAAGACCAAGTTTGGAAAGATCGGGCTCTCACCATTACCCAAGCCGCGGTCAAAGGCTCGCAGAATGGAACGTGTAATCGCTCTGCCCACCTCCGATGTGTCAGTACCCACATTGAGCGAAGAAAATGGGACTTGGGCACCCGCGCGGGAGTTGTGAACGAAAATACCTTCCGCCGTCAAAAAATTTTCATTGTCGCTTACCGAAATATCGTAGACAAACTCCTCGTGCGGTGCTTCTTGAAGTTCTCTGACCTGCATCGGCCAAAGCCGAAGAACCCTGTTGATCACTTCTAGAAGAGAAGCCATCTTATCATTTTGTTCCATAATCATGCGTGCCCAAGCCATAACAAGGGCTGGGCTCTGGCAACTGTTGTCAATCCTGCTGCCGCTTTCGTCACAGACTGTTTTTGGCAGAAAGAAACGTGATAGCATCTCTGCGTAAGGGTAAAAAACGGGCAGGTATTTGCTGAAGCGGGGCAACTGCCGGCTGTGAAGTTTTTTAAGCAAATGATATTTTTCTGTTGTCTCGATCTGCGGCAGTATATCCGTCAGCCTACCAAACCAGAATTGTTCGCGAGCCATTTGCTCGATGTTTTCTTTTTCATGATCCTCCAGGATGCGACTGGTCAAATCTTTTGCAATGTTTTCCAGATACTGCGGTTTAATCCTGTAGTTATACGCATTTCCACAGAATATACCATATACATCTTTAATCATCTGGCGTAAAAACTCGTAATCGTATGGTGTTTGCTCCCCTTTGACACTATCCGCTTCAGACAGTTTACCGCCTTTTCCTCCGCTCAGCGCCAGATTGCCAAGATAATATCCGCCCGCAGATACCATATACCGCTGATGCGCTACCGCGAAATTGCTCTGTGGCAGCATATCCCGCAGAGATACCGGAATACCAAGCTTCAGACACAAAAGCTGGATACCGTCCCGCAATTCTCTCGAAACGGTGCCGGCAACAACCCGATTAACGCCAACCGTCCCGTCTCCGGAAAGGTATCCGTCCAAAAATGCTCTGACGCACGCTTCTCCAGCAAAGAACACCTCACTCGGCACACGCTTATTTGTAGCCCCCCGCCCACATTTATCGGCCAAAAAAGCTGCGAAGCGCTGGCCGACATTACAAGCCAGATCACGCGTTTTTCCCTTTGCCACACGAAGCCGCACAGAGAATTCTGGATGAATTTCTCTAAGCAGGCTTAAAGCCTCTGTTTCCAGTTCATTGTTGAAAAGGGCAAGGTAGAGAGTGGACCCAGACACTGAACCTTCGGCCGTATATAGCCCCATCACTTTAGCCAATGCCGGCGAGAGCGCCAGCCTGTCCAACTCATATTTCACCGACGCCGGGTATTTTGTCAGGTCAAAAACAATTTTATCTTTCTCTAACTGCAGTTCCCTAGGCACCAGCGCACGGCGCAAACGGGACGGAACCGCAGTTCCAATCTTTCCGCTGTCCCCGATTGTCATCACAGAATGATTGTCTGTCACAGTTACTTTCTGTCCGGACTTCAACTTCACGTGGAAGATCTTATTAACATTCTTATGCCTGATACTGGCTGTAATATCCTTTAATTCTGTGACACCTGTCCTGTAATTCACGCTCAACGCCTGATAACGACCTTCCTCAAACGTCCTGTGGAACTCTTCCATGGAGCGCGTGGAAAACTCGCCGACCTGTTTGTCCAAAATCCAGATTCGCTCGTCACCACTCAGTGAGTGCATAGTATTTAGGTTATATACCAAGCCTTCCATCGCCTGAAAAATTTCTTCCTCCGCCGGCACAGACGCCATAGTCTTAACAATTTCAGCCATCGAACGGTCAAAATGGGGAAAACTCTGGCCGCCGAACATATCATTTTGATTACTTTGCAAAATAATGGCAGCCTGGGCAGCAGCAGACGCCACTCTTCTTGGTGGACGAATAAAACCGTAGCCGGTGTTAAATCCTTCAGTCAACAGCTTTGTTAAATCTACTTGCAAGCAGTTGAGCGTCTTGCCGTAATAATCCAGATCATGAATATGAAGCGCCCCGCTCGTATGGGCATTGGCAAATTCTTCTGGCAAAAGATTGGTCAGGTAATATCGCTTGCTGGCGGCGCTGGCAATCTGCAGCATCTTAGCGGAAGGCGAATTAGACACATTAGCATTTTCGCGGCTAGTTTCCACTAAAATTTCCTTGACCGTATCCATTAAATCTGACTTACCTTCACGAATCCGGCTCCGACGGTCACGGTAAAGTATGTATGCTTTCGCCGTCCGGGCATGTCCATTTTCTATGAGAACTTTTTCCACAGTATCCTGAACATCTTCAACGGCGGGAATAATCCCGTTATAGCCCGATTTTGCAAGTTCAATCTCAACTTGCTTAGTCAGGCTCTCTGCGATTTTACGGTTTTCGCCACCCACAGCCCTTGCTGCCTTCAAAATTGCTTCCGTAATTTTTTCAGCATTAAATGGCACCACACGGCCGTCACGTTTTTTGATTTCCACAAACATCCTCTTATGTCCCTCCGCTCTCGGTCACTATTTACTTAGCTATCTTTTTTGGGCATATTCTTTAGAACTTCTCTAAAATCATTGATATCTTTAAACTTGTGGTAGACCGAGGCAAAACGCACATAAGCAACTTCGTCTATCTCGCGAAGCTTAGCCAACACCCGTTGTCCGATCTCATCTGAGTTCACTTCGTGATGGAAATTATTGCGCAACTCCCGCTCAACTTCATCGACCAAGGCCTCAAACACACTAAGCGGAATCTTCCGGTTGCCCCCGGCATAAATCAGGCCGTTTAAAATTTTCGCACGCTCAAAGATTTGCTTGCTGCCATCCCGCTTAGAGACAATAATCGGAGACTCCTCCAGCTTTTCATATGTAGTAAAGCGCTTTTCACAAGCCGTACACTCCCGTCGCCGGCGGATGGCACCGCCCTCATCGGTAGACCGGGAATCAATCACCCGGCTCTCAACACAGCCACAGTAAGGGCATCTCATCTGGCTCTTGCCTCCTTTAACCATGCACAACATCTAGTGCTGGTACAATTATACAACACCAGATGTTGTATGTCAAAGCCTAATTTAGCAGTTTGTGTTTAGCGGTTACGATACCCGGTCTCCTTGATTTCTACAAGAATAGTATCAACACCGATTCTTACAATGCTTTCCCAAGGGATCAAATAGTCGCGCCCGCTGCTAAAGAAGCTGAAAAAACGGTTTGAACTGGGGACAATGATTGCAAGAATCCGGCCATTATCCAGGTCTAAATCCAAATCGCAAATCACCCCCAACCTTCTGCCATCTGCGATATTGACCACATCCCGGTTCCTCATCTCCGAAATTTTGATCATCAGACACACTCTCCCGTTTTTTTAATTTCTATAGTATATGATTGCCATCCGGCTTTAAACAGTCCAATTAGCGGCTGGGCCTTCATTTTGTTGAGCCATGCTTCCTCCCCGCTGCCCTCACCCATTGCTAGAGGTCGGAGGTCAGATGTCGGACTCGTCGGAATCGGCGAGATAGCCGATTCCCAGAAACAATTATGCATGCCGGCCGGCTCCATTCCTTGGTTCGCCTGCACTTCTAACCACACGTCCACATCTCGCTCAAGCTCTCAACAAAAAAGCATCAGGTAAGGACAATAGCACCTTTTGCCTTCAAAAACCCCTCCCAGATATTGTAGACTTTCACAGAATGCGAGCGCGAGCGTTAAGTGTCAGCAGCGTTAAGAGAACGGGAATTCGCAGCGTTAAGACATGCCAACGGTTCACATGCAGTAAGCCCAGAGGTTTTGGCATGTCAGCAAGAATGACCGTTCGTAGCTGCGAGAACGTGCGAGCGGAGCAGCTGAGAAAGGCAACATTGCCCGGAATGCTTCGCTGTCTCATCCCCTCTGCCCTCATCCTAGCCCATGCCGGCCGGCTCAGTCCTTGGGTCGCCTGCACTTCTAACCACACGTCCACATCTCGCTCAAACACTCTCAACAAAAAGGCATCAGGTTAGGACAACAGCACCTTTTGCCTTCAACAACCCCTCCCAGATATTATTGACTTTCACAGAATGCGAGCGCGAGCGTTAAGTGTCAGCAGCGTTTAGCGAACGGGAATTCGCAGCGTTAAGACATGCCAATGGTTCACATGCGGTAAGCCCAGAGGTTTTGGCATGTTAGCAAGAATGACAGTTCGTAGCTGCGAGAACGTGCGAGCGGAGCAGCTGGGGAAGGCTACATTGCCCGGAATGCTTCGCTGTCTCATCCCCTCTGCCCTCACCCTAGCCCTCTCCCGCAGGGAGAGGGAAATAGCTGAAGTGAGAGAGGGTACGATGGTGGGCAAGACAATCTGATTGTGAGGGCAAAGAGTCAGGGAGCACAATGATGGCAGGGTTAACAATAAAAAATAAAGCGCAAAAAAACCTGTCGACATTAACTGATCGACAGGTGAGCGAGCAAGAGCCTTTGCTTTAGCGATTTTTGCCTCATGGCATCATATCAGAAACAGGTGCGAAACGCCTGTAAAAAAGCTGCCCGTCCACTTCCCGTATTTCAGCAACACGAATCAAGTTGGACTGGTTAAACGCCTTAAGCGGCTCGGCGGTGGGGAACAAAAACACTGCCAGGAGGACAAAGATCACAAGCAAGCCGAAACTCCCTTTGCTTACACTCTTTGTGTGCACTTTCTCCACCTCCTTTTACTGTACATGCTTGCGCAAATGTCCAAGCGCTGCTTTTTCCAAACGTGAGACTTGTGCTTGAGAGATCCCGATTTCGTCAGCCACTTCCATCTGCGTCTTGCCACGGTAGAACCGTAAAGTCAAGATCAATTTTTCACGTTCATTTAATTTCTGGAGTGCCTCTTTGATTGCCAAAATCTCCAGCCACTTTTCATCTTGGCATTTATCATCGGCAATCTGATCCATCACAAAAATCGGGTCACCGCCATCTTGGTAAATAGGCTCAAAGAGTGAAACCGGCTCTTGGATTGCATCTAAGGCAAAAACAACATCTTCCCGCTTCAAGTCTAACTCTTTGGCAATTTCATTGATATTTGGCTCTCGCCCGAAACGGTTCGCCAAAATATCCCTGATTTGCAAAACTTTGTAGGCTATATCCCGCAATGACCGTGATACACGGATAGGATTATTGTCGCGCAGATAGCGCCGAATTTCACCGATAATCATTGGCACTGCATAAGTAGAGAACTTGACATTCTGACTTAAATCAAAATTATCTATTGCTTTAATCAGGCCTATACAACCAACCTGAAACAAGTCATCCACATATTCACCGCGGTTGTTAAAGCGTTGAATCACACTAAGCACCAGACGCAAATTTCCGTTAACCAGCTTCTCTCGAGCCGACTCGTCCCCTTGGCGAAAAAGAGTGAAAAGACGGCGCATCTCGTCGCTTTTTAGTACAGGTAATTTCGCTGTGTTAACACCGCATATTTCTACCTTATTGATCAAACTGCTCCCCTCCCAGTTTAAAATTGCCTGGAATAAAAACACCTGCCCTTATAAATGCAGTATTTCCTGGGAGGAGCTTTTTATGCAGTGACGCTGACCACGGAACTTATTTTGCTGCTATTCCATCTTCTTGATCTCTTTTTTCAATCGTTTAATAATTCGCTTTTCCAACCGTGAAATATACGATTGCGAGATTCCAAGCAAACTAGCCACTTCTTTTTGCGTCCTTTCTTGCTGACCTAAAAGGCCAAAACGCAATTCCATAATTCGCTTTTCACGTCTGTTCAATTTATCAATGGCATTGTAGAGTAAAGTGCGTTCTACCTCAGCCTCAATGCCTTTTAATATCAAATCGTTTTCCGTACCCAATACATCGGAGAGCAGCAGTTCATTGCCATCCCAGTCCACATTTAGCGGTTCATCGAACGAAACTTCGGACTTTATTTTATTATTGCGCCGCAGAAACATTAATATTTCATTTTCAATGCATTTTGAGGCATAAGTAGCGAGCTTAATATTTTTATAAGGATCAAAAGTGTTTACAGCTTTAATCAAACCGATTGTCCCGATAGAAACCAAATCATCCACATGAATACCGGTATTCTCAAACTTTCTGGCAATATAAACCACGAGACGCAGGTTACGTTCAATCAACACTGTTTTTACGGCAAAGTCACCGCTTTTTAGTTTTTCCACCAGAAATACTTCTTCATCTTGGGACAAGGGCGGCGGCAATATCTCCGAACTGCCAACATAATAGACTTCCGGGAGAAATTCCAACCCCAGACGCCGCATGAGGCGAAGAATGATCAACCTCAGCTTCAGCCGCCAATGGACTAAGCCTTTCAATAACTTGCACCTCCTATAAAATCCATGATGGCCGGATTGAGTAAGATTTCCGCCTCGTTATCTAACGATAGTGCTTTTGCCGAAATAGCGAAAACAAGGTCGTCACACTCCTGCCGTACTCCCGTGCCCTCCAGAACCACTTTGTCTGGACGGAAGGTAACAAGTACCCCGGCGTTCTCCAGAGAGCGAAAAGGGGTCACACCGTAGCGAACAGCCTCAGGTCCGGTTAACTCTCCCAGCGCACTCACCGGGTCTGCTGCCCGTCTATAGGCTTGCTGCAAGACGGTCGGCAAAAAAACTTCCACAGCACCGTAGCTGGCCACAGACAGCGGCCGCCCGGAGAGCGGGTCACGCAAGTGATTCCCTGTATCTACCAATCCAGCGACTTCGACACTTTTATCCCCGCACTTAATAGTCACACGAAAGCGGAGGCTCTTACTTCTGCGCTGCCGTTCACTGAAATGCCAAACCCCCGCCAAAAGCAATAATGATACCAAGACGCCGCCAAAAAGCAGCCCCGGACGGGGCGCAGTCAAGTAAAACACCCCACCCTGCACCATAGCTGGTGCGTCACCAAAAAAATAGAGCGCAAACACAGTTCCTGCCAAGAAAAAGGAGGCTAGAAAAAAAGCGCCGCACAGACGCAAACCCTCCACCAGACGAGCCGGTCTGAATGTAAAAATAATAATCAAAATTGACGCCCCGATTTTCCCCAGCCAAGTATAAGCGAAATCGGCGGCCGGTAAAAAAATAATCAGGCTATAGAGCGCCGAAAAAAACCCGCCGGCCAAAAGGCGCCCTCCTTTCAGCCTGCGCCCGGTCAGCCGCGCCGTAAAATACAGCAATACTGTATTCATCAGAAAATTTAGCGCGAGCAAGTCCTCCACATACATCTTCTCACCGCCCTAAGGCTGGACAAACCGTTAATGTATATGCAAATTCTCTAACCTCTATGTCTGATTATAAAGCAGCTTCCCACAATAATTTGTCACAAACTGGTGTCGAACTCAAAAACATTGGCTTTACAGCTCTGAAAATTCTCCCCCCTTTGGAAGATATACCTCCACCCTCGTATACAGGCAAGCCAAACAATTTCCTGCACAGAAAAAAGAAAGCTAGGGCCGTATTATACGGCTCTAGCCCTTGTCTTTTCACAACATATTTACCGAAATTTAGCTGAAAACACTATCTTCTTTGCAAAAAGATCAAATACTTAGCGCATTGAGCAAAGATACATTTTGAGCAAATTCCATCTGCAATAAAAGAAGCAACCTAGCGCTTGCGGCGCAGAAAAGCAGGGATGTCGATATCATCGGAGGAGAAAGATCGCTGAGTCAACTCTTCAATAATTTGTTTCCGTTCCGATGCACGATGATCAAAGCCGGTGGCAATAACGGTGATGCACACTTCATCATCCAAGCTTTCGTCGATCACGGCGCCGAAAATAATGTTGGCGTCCGGATCGGCTGCTTCGGCCACAATATCGGCAGCCTCGTTAACTTCAAAAAGGCTTAAGTTTACGCCTCCGGTAATGTTTAAGAGGACGCCGCGGGCTCCGTCAATTGATGTTTCCAATAACGGACTGGCAATCGCTTTTTTTGCCGCATCCACCGTTCGGTTGTCTCCTGTCCCGACCCCTATCCCCATTAGAGCCGCACCAGTTTCCTTCATAATCGTTTTCACATCAGCAAAATCCAAATTAATCAGACCGGGAACGGCAATCAAATCAGAAATACCCTGCACCCCTTGGCGGAGAACATCGTCAGCGATGCGGAATGCTTCTAAGATCGGTGTGCGCTTATCGACTACTTGCAATAACCTGTCATTGGGAATGGTAATCAGTGTATCAACTTTTTCTTTAAGATGACTAATCCCTTTTTCCGCGGCAGCAGCCCGCCGCCGTCCCTCAAAGGTGAAAGGCTTAGTTACTACGCCCACAGTCAGCGCACCTAGTTCCCTCGCCACTTCCGCAATTACCGGGGCAGCCCCCGTACCGGTGCCGCCGCCCATCCCGGCAGTAACAAACACCATGTCGGCACCCTTAAGCGCCTGTTTAATCTCTTCCCTGCTTTCCTCGGCAGCCTGTGCGCCTATTTCCGGATTAGCGCCTGCTCCGAGTCCCTTAGTCAATTTCTCGCCGATTTGCAATTTACATTCCGAATTAGCTAAATATAGCGCTTGTGCGTCCGTATTTACCGAAATAAATTCCACGCCGCGCAGACCGGCGGCAATCATTCGATTAACAGCATTGCTACCGCCCCCGCCCACGCCTATAACTTTTATCTGGGCAAATTGTTCCATTTCAAGATCAAACTCAATCAAAGCAAAGCATCCCCTTCCCCGCAGACAAATTAATCAAACATTTCCACGAACCAAGCTTTAATTCTCTGTAAAAAACCTGGCAAAGCCTTACGCCCTCCCCGGTGTTCTCGCCCCACAAACATATGAGCATGCTGCACATAGTGGATGATTCCTACGGCTGTGGAATAAATCGGACTTTTCACCCCCACATAACCAGGCTGGGCGACGCGGACCGGAGCCCTGAATACCTCTTCACTCAGCTCCGCGATACCGCGCGTCAGCGAGACTCCGCCAGTCAGCACAACACCTGCCGGCAAAGGCTCCCGGTAACCCATTTTGTCTAGTTCCTTCGCTGCCAAATGCATGATTTCCACCAGGCGCGGCTCAATAATCATTCCCAGCTCCCGGATTGCAACTTTGCGCACATCCTTCCCGGACAGTTGGGGCAATTCCGCTGTGACATTTTCCGGTACCAAGCTAGCCAGAGCTACTCCGTGTTCCAATTTGAGCTTTTCGGCCATCTGAATTGTGGTGCGCAGGCCGACGGCTATATCGTTAGTTATGTAGTCACCACCCACAGGGATTACAGCAATATCCTTGATATGCCCATTTTGAAAGACTGCCACTTCCGTGGTACCGCCCCCAATATCAATTAACACCGAGCCCAATTCCTTCTCATCACGAGACAATGCAGTCTCCGCGTTAGCCAACGAATTAAGCACCATACCGTCAATCTCCAACTCGGCTCGCTCCACACAGCGCACCAGATTACGAATGGAAGTAACCATTCCCGTAATAATCATGGCGTCTACCTCCAGCCGTACGCCGACCATCCCAACTGGGTCACGAATTCCGTCATAACCGTCTACAATATATTCTCGCGGCAGAACGTCGATAATTTCACGATCCGGCGGCAGAGCTATTACCCTAGCGGCCTGCAAAACCCGCTCCACATCGTCTTCGGTAATTTCTTTATCTGCACCTGAAACGGCTACCACACCGCGGTTATTAACCAGCCCCACCTGGGAACCCACAATGCCTAAAAAAACAGAAGGTATCGCCGTGCCCACCATTCGCTCGGCTTCTTCCGCAGCGCGCTTAATTGACGTCACAGTCTTATCCAAATCAACAATAACACCTTTTTTCAATCCTTCCGACGGGCTCGTCCCAACACCGATTATATTGATGGAACCGTCACTATTAATCTCGCCGATAATGGCTCGGACATGTGAGGTTCCGATATCCATTCCGCAGACCAGATTCCGTTTAACCACAACTACATCCCCTCGCCCCTCTTCTTCACTATTTTCTTATTCCACAAGACCAGCCTTTTCCCTTTTTTTAGACTAATTGTTTTTTTGTGTTTTTTCTTCTGCTAGAGGTTTGAAAGCCGGCGCCTCCGGAACCCGCAAATCCAAGTATCCCTCGGCTTGCCTGCCCTGTAACTGACCCATAATCTGTACCAGCAAAGCCGCTTTTTCACTGTGGCCGCCCTGTCCCAACCAGACTGTAAGCCCATCCATCGTAATCAACACTAACTTATCAGCTTCGGCAAAATTCAACTCCGACACAGTCACTCCCGCCGCGCTCATAGTCTCGAGCGTCTGCACAACTTCCTGCAACGCCGGACCGCTCAGCAGTATTTCCCCCACTGACAGTTCCAGCGGAGCTAAGCCGGTCAGCATGGGAATGTGATAGTTTTGCGGATTCCGTGTTGTGGCCAGCACCATCCCATCACTACCCATTACCAATAAATAGCCATTGTATGGGACTAGAGCCACCGCCCGCTTTTCCTTGATTTCCACCTTTAATCTATTTGGCAGCTCGCGAGTCACCCGCGCGCTTTCAATTCTAGGAATTGTTTTGAGTTTATCAGCCTGCTGCGCCTTATTTAATCGCCAAATATTATCTCCCTCAGCCACTGTAAGCGCTAGGCGTATTTCACTTTCCGTGGTGTACGTGTTGCCGTAAATTGCGATTGTGGCAATACTAAAAAAATCGGAGCCGATAAAACTAAGCACTGTCCAAAGAACGACGATAAAAAGCAGCATAGCCACTAAGCGCCGCTTAATCTGCCGCGTTTTTTCCGGCGGAATTGAAGATTTTTTTCTGACTTGAACCGGCCTTACCCAGCGTTGCTTGTCCATCTTATTCTTCCTCCAAAATGATAACCGGCAAGGTTGGCGCCTGCAAATTACAGCCCGCCAACCCTCCTAATGTCTGCTCCGATCCTACTTAAATCCCCCTCGAGGTTCTCATAACCGCGCTTGACGTGTTCCAATCCTTCCACGACCGTCTCACCCTCCGCCGACAGTCCCGCCACCACCAGGGCAGCGCCAGCGCGCAGATCAGAGGCGGTGACAGTGGCGCCTGTTAATTTTTTCACGCCATTGACGATGGCAGTACGGTTGTCGGTAGCGACAATAATGCTGGCACCCATGCGATTCAACTCGCCCACATGCTTAAAACGCGACTCAAACACGCTTTCCACAATGATGCTGCTTCCTTTGGCACGCGTCAGCAACGCCATCATCTGCGCCTGCAAATCGGTTGGAAAGCCTGGATAGGGCAGTGTGCGGACAAATTCCACCGCCTCAGGTCGAGCCAGCGCTTGTATGCGCAGCCGGTCATTTTCTTCCCTGATTTGCACACCAGTCTCCCGCAGTTTGGCTGTTACCGCCTCCAAGTGAGCAGGAATCAGATTTTCCAAAACCACATCTCCGCCGCTCGCTGCCACTGCCATCATCAACGTCCCTGCCACAATTCTGTCCGGGATGACGCTATATTCCACGCTGGCTAATTGCGAAACTCCTTCTACCCTGATTTGGTCAGTCCCCGCACCCCGGACCCTGGCACCCATTTTATTTAGAAAGTTTTGCAAATCAACAATTTCCGGTTCTTTTGCGGCATTAGCAATGGTCGTCATACCATGGGCGCAGACGGCTGCCAACATAATATTTTCCGTGGCGCCTACGCTCGGATAGTCAAGATGAATCTCTGCGCCCGTCAGGCGCACACTGCTGGCGTAGAGATAGCCCTGCTCCTGCTCCCGAAAACGGACGCCCAATGCGGTAAGACCCTTTAAGTGCAGACCGATGGGGCGATGTCCGATAGCACAGCCGCCAGGACGGGAAATACAAACCTCCCCGAAGCGACCGAGCAGCGCTCCCATTAAGAAGACGGTGGAACGCATTTCTCTCATCAGCTTTTCATCAATCAGGTAACTGTGCACATTACGAGTGGAGATAGCCATATTGCTGCCGCTCCAGGTGACACTCACCCCGAGACTGCGCAGAATTTCCACCATTTTAGCCACGTCCCGAATTCGCGGCACATTAGTCAGAATTATTTCTTCACTTCTTTTATTTAACAAAACAGCGGCCAGGATCGGCAGGATCGAGTTTTTTGCTCCCCCTACTCTCACGACCCCCTCAAGACGGTTGCCACCGCGGATTACATATCTCTCCATTTTCTCACCTTCCTGCTTAATAACCAAGCAAGCGAATCTCCAATTCCAGGTTTACGCCAAACTGTCTTGCCACTTCTTCCCTAGCCATTTCCAGCAGATACCAGACATCAGCGGCGCTGGCATTACCACAGTTAACAATAAAATTGGCATGCAGCTCGGAGATCATTGCCCCGCCCACTCGCCGCCCCTTTAAACCTGCGGCTTCAATCAGACGCCCTGCAGAATCGTGTGGCGGATTCTTAAAAATACTGCCGGCATTAGGCTGGCGTGGTTGGTGTTTCCGGCGAAAATGAAGATACTGATCACACTTTTTTTCTTGTGTTTCCCTCTCTCCCTGCAACAGTCGCAGCTTAACCCGGCAGACTACAGAACCGGATGTAATATTGCTTTTACGGTAAGACAGGCCTAGATCCTCTGCCGTAAAACTATGTAAGTTTAGTTTTTCATCCAGAATCTGGGCCTCCGTCAGCAGATCGCCAATCGCAGAGCCATGTGCGCCTGCGTTCATCACTAAAGCACCGCCCACAGTACCGGGAATGCCGGCTGCAAAATCGAGTCCTGCCAAGCCGCGCTTGCCGGCATCGACAGCCAACCGTGCGAGCGGCACTGCCGCCCCTGCATCCACGCAGTAGTTACCATAAATAAACTGCTTGAACTCACCGGCCAGCCGCACCACCGCGCCGCGGTACCCCGCATCACTGACGAGCAAATTTGTGCCGCTGCCAAGCAGATAAACAGGAATCTCCTCCTGCCGCAGAGTTGACAGCACCATAACTAATTCCGTCATTGTTACCGGCTCTACGAATAAGTCAGCTGGACCGCCGATTTTAAACGAGGTATGCCGGGACAATACTACATCAGTTCCGACTATCCCGCTGATCTGAGCCGCAATTTTTCCCGCCGTTTTTCTCATCCATGCCTCCATGCGCCGTACCGGTACCGTAATTTATCATATGCAAAGGCGCCTGTAGTGTGTTTTCTTATTGGGCCAATTTACGAATTATCGCAGCCATTCTTTCAGCGGCGTCACGCACACCAAGAGCCCGACTTGCCGCAGCCATCTTTTTTAGCCGCTTCCCATCGGAGAGGAGCTCCATCATCAGTTCGGCCAAACTCTGACCACTCAATTGACTCTCTTTTAACAAGACGGCTGCGCCCTGCTCAGCAAGAAATTTGGCATTATGCTCCTGATGGTTGTTAGTAACGTTGGGAGACGGCACCAATACCGCAGGCACACCAAGTGCAGTAATTTCTGCCAAGGTGGTGGCGCCGGCTCGACAGATTAACAAGTCAGTTCTGCTAAGTAGTTCAGGCAAGTCAGGATGATACGGCAAAATTTGCAGCCGATTGGGGAAACGGAGCGTTAGCGGAGCCAGCTTTGCTTCCAGCTCGGCAAAGTAACGCTTCCCCGTAATATAAACTGCTTGCGCGTCACCGGCAGCCAGCACCTGCCCCACCGCCTCCGAAAACGCCTGGTTAAGCTTGGCCGACCCATGACTGCCACCCACACACAAAAATACAGGCCTGTCCGGTCGCAAGAACACGTCACTTGCCCCTTTACCGGTGGCAGCAGCCGCTTCTGACGCTCGCGGATTCCCGGTAAACACCGTCCGTTTTGGCCTCGGAAAATAATGTTCCGTGCCAGGGAAGCTTAGACAGACTCGTCCGGCAATGCGAGAAAGCAAAATATTTGTTAGCCCAGGAATAGCGTTTTGTTCATGGATAACTGTGGGTATCCGCGCCAGAGCGGCTGCCAGCACCACCGGACCTGCCACATAACCGCCTGTTCCCACCACTAGGTCCGGCTTAAACTGCCTGAGTATCCGTCTGGCGGCAAGCACTGCCGAGGCTGCCAAAAATACAACTCGTCCCGTTTGCAGGGAGAGCCGCCTCTGCATACCCACCACCGGAATTGTTTCCAGCCTAAAGCCGGCTGCCGGGACCAGCTCCTTTTCCATGCCGTGCTCAGTCCCCACAAACAAGATTTCCGCCCGGTCTGTGGCAACCAAATGGCGCGCCAGAGCCAAAGCAGGATAAATATGACCGCCTGTGCCGCCACCGGCAAATAAAACGCGCACGGCAAAGCCCCCTCTTTACCTGGAATGTTTAGAAATATTTAGCAGAATGCCGATACTGCTTAATATAACAAGCAGCGAAGAACCACCTGCGCTAATTAACGGCAGATTAATCCCGGTAACCGGGAGAGAGCCGGTAACAACGCCGATATTGATCAGCGCCTGCACACCAATCATGGCCGTAATTCCAGTAGCCAATAGACTGCCAAAGGAGTCGGGAGCCATGAGCGCCACTTTAAATCCGCGCCACAACAAGAGTAAATACAGCAGCAACACGCTGCTCGTGCCGATAAAACCCAGTTCCTCGCCGATTACCGCAAAAATAAAATCACTATGCGGTTCTGGCAGAAAAAATAATTTCTGACGCCCCCGTCCCAACCCTACCCCAAACAGACCACCGGGCCCCAGGGCATAGAGCGATTGAATAATCTGGTACCCGGTATGTAGAGGATCAGCCCAAGGGTCGAGAAACGAGGTCATGCGGCGCAGGCGATAAGGCTCACTGACCATTAAGTATAGAGACGCTGGCAGCGACAGGGCAGCAATTAAGCCTAACTGATACAGAGGTATCCCTGCCGCAAAAATTATAATCATAATTGTGGCAGCCATAGCCAACGCCGTCCCCAGATCCGGCTGCAGCAGAATCAAGATAAAAAACAGCCCCAGCACCGCCAGTACAGGGAACGGCCCTTCGAGAAATTTGTTCATACGAATATCTTTTCGTGACAGATAAGCGGCAGCAAATACTAACAGCGCCACTCTGGCAAAATCGGATGGCTGCCCCGTAAAGCCGCCTAAATCAATCCAGCGTCGTGCCCCGCTGATTTCCAAGCCGACACCGGGAATAAAAACTGCCAGGAGCAAAAAAAGACTAGCCAAAAGCGCCAAGTTAACCCAGCGCTTCAGTTTCCTGTAATCATAATTGCTAAAAAAGAACATCCCCGCCAAACCCAGCAAGGCCCACATCGCCTGGCGGCGCAAATGAAAGAAAGAATCACCCCGGCCTGCTTCCGCAATCCAGAGACTGGCGCTAAACACCATGACAATACCGAAAGACACCAGCGTCACGGCTGTAAACAAAATTATGAAATCAGCTTCTTTTGTTTTGATGTTCCGGTTAGTCCTCCCGGCCATCTCCTATCCCCCCAGCTCCCTGACTGCCTTTTTAAACCGCTCTCCCCGTTCTTCAAAGCTGCTAAACATATCCCAAGAAGCGCAGGCGGGCGACAACAGCACCGCCTCACCCGGCTGCGCCAGCCAATAAGCGATGCTTACCGCCTCTTCCAAGGTGGCGGCAAAAGTATAAGCGGCAAATCCCGCCTGATCAAAGGCAGCAGTTAAGCGTTTTGCCACCTGCCCGATCACCACAACATGGGAAACATGTTCCTTCACCGCTGCGGCAAATAAAGTAAAGTCAGCGCCTTTATCGTATCCGCCTGCAATCAGCACCTTCTTTTCCGGTAATGCAGTCAACGCCTTCAAGGCCGCATCAATATTAGTTCCCTTAGAATCATTGACGAAATGGACGCCACTCACACTCCCCAGAGATTCAAGCCGATGGGGAACACCGGGAAAGCGGCGCAACACGTCCGCAATGATCTCCGCCTCGATTCCGCCAAGCCAAGCAAGTAGTGAGGCTGCCAAAGCATTTTCAAGGTTGTGTGCCCCGGGGATACATATTTCCTGCTGATGCAGAAGAACTGCTTCCCGCTCTCCGTCCCGCAGCACCAGAAAGCCGTTACGCAAGAAAGCGCCGCGCGCCACTTCCTGTCTGCGACTAAAGAGATAAACCTGGGAAACAGGCTGCTCTCTTAAAGCATAAGCCTCAGGGTCATCCGCATTGATAACTAACATCTCCGCCGGCCCTTGATTAGCAAAGATTCTTGCTTTCGCTTCCCGATAAGCCGCCATACTGCCGTGACGGTCAAGATGGTCAGGCGTAATATTTAGGATGGCCGCCAACTGCGGGCGGAAAGTAGCTGTCCCTTCCAATTGGAAACTGCTCAATTCCGCCACCACAACCTCAGGCCGCTCTCCGGCTAAAACTACTGCTGACAGCGGCAAGCCGATATTGCCGGCTACCGCCGTCTTTTTCCCGGCAGCTCTGTACATTTCCCCGGTCAATGCGGTGGTAGTCGTTTTTCCGTTGGTGCCGGTAATTGCAACAAGCGGGCAAGCCAGTTGCCAGTAAGCCATCTCCACTTCCGCAATCACCGGAATACCTAGCTCCTTGGCTCTGACAAGCGGTGGCAGGCTATCCGGTATTCCCGGGCTTTTTACGACTAAAACCACATCTTCATTAACAATTTCTGCGGGGTGACCTCCGCCGACAATCCGTAATGCCTCGTTAGACACCGGCATCTCCAGTTCCCGCGCCAACTCGGCTAGCGGCCGGCAATCATTGATTGTCACTAAGGCGCCCTGCCGCAACAGCAGCATGGCGCTTGCCACGCCGCTTCTCGCGGCGCCGATAACCACCGTCTGTTTTCCTGACAACTTCAACAAAACTTATCTTCCTTTCCCTACAGTGCTCCCAATTCCAACAGCCCCACTACGGCAAACAAAAAGCCTACCGCCCAAAAGCCTGTAACAACTCGCCACTCGCCATGTCCGCCCAGTTCATAATGATGATGGAGGGGACTCATGCGAAAGACCCGTTTGCCTGTCAACTTGAAAAAGATTACCTGAATAATCACAGAGAGAGTTTCCAGAACAAACACTCCGCCGATAATGACTAGATAAAGTTCTGTTTTAGTCAGCACAGCCATGGAGGCCAGCGCGCCGCCTAGTGCCAAGGAACCGACATCACCCATAAAAACGCGGGCAGGATGCAAATTATATATCAAGAAGGCAAAAACTCCGCCAATCATCGCCGCACCAAATTGAGCAAGAGCAACTGATTCCTGGGCGCCGGCCAAAATCGTATAAGCTAAGAATGCTAAAATGGCAGTACCTGCGGCCAGCCCATCAATACCGTCCGTCAAATTAACGGCATTAGTCGTGCCGAGGAAAAACAGGACAAGAAAGAAAAAATAGCCTATTCCTCCTAAATCAACGACAGCTATGGTAAAAGGAATCTCCAGCGTCGTGTCCCCTCCCAGCCCGCGCCAGGCAATAAAAAACAACACCACAAGTAAAAGCTGGCCCAGTAGTTTACTGCGTGCCTTAAGTCCCAATGACTGTTTGCGTACCACTTTCAGATAATCGTCAAAAAACCCCACCAATCCGTTGCCAAGCGTCATCAGCACAGCTAAGTAGAGTGGCAAAGTTTGCGGCGCGAAAATCAGCACAGGCGGCAAAAAAGCTAGCAGAAAAATTACACCGCCCATCGTCGGAGTGCCTGCTTTTTTAAAGTGCTTACGTGGCCCATCCTCCCTGATCTGTTGTCCCAGATCTAATTGTCGAAAGAGACGAATAAACAGCGGGGCCAAAATAATCCCCGCCAAAAAAGCCAATAAAGCTGTCTGTGTTAAAACCTGGTTCATTGTTTCCCCTCCAACAACTCCGCCAAAACAGCTTCCATCCTCATGCCGCGAGACCCCTTCAACAACACCCAGTCGCCGGGATTTGCCACTTGCACAATTAAATCTGCGGCATCACCATGAGCTTCGGGCCGAAACACCCGTTCAACGGGATAGCCTGCGGCTATGGCGGCATCAGCAATTATTTGCGCACGCTTACCTAGGACAATCAAGACGTCCACAGCATGGGCCGCCACTAAACTACCGATTTTCCTGTGTCCTTCCTCTTCCAGCCAACCCAACTCCAACATATCGCCCAGCACCGCGATTTTCGCGGCGCCTCCCGCCTGTTCCATTAAAACGTCCATGGCTGCTACCATCGAAGTGGGGCTGGCGTTATATGCGTCATTTAGTACATTAATCCCTGCCGGTGTCTGTACCTTCTCCAAGCGCATCCCGCTTAAAGATACTCTAGCCAACCCGGCAGCAAATTCTTCATCTGTCAACCCCAGCAATCTGCCTACTGCCAGCGCCGCCATTAAATTGCAGATGTTATGGCGTCCGGGCAGGGGAGAAAGCAGTGTTAACGGCTCAAACCCTACCTGCTCAATCTGCACGATCCTCTGCCCTTGATCTTTACGGGTAGCAACGCAGCGCACTATGGCAGCCTCTGAAAAACCAAAAGTAATCACCTGGCAGCCGACTTGCTCTAAATACGGAACAAGTAACCGTTCGTCGGCGTTTGCTACCACCGTCCCGGTTAGCGGAACGTGGGGAAGAAGCTCACACTTTGCCTTGGCAATTCCTTGGCGGCTGCCCACCATTTCCAAATGTGATTCACCTATATTGGTAATCACTGCCACGCTGGGCCGGGCAAGCCGTGCCAGCAGGTCAATCTCTCCAAAGCCGCTCATGCCCATTTCCAGCACTGCCGCCTGATGGCTGGAATCTAACCGTGAAAGCATCAGTGGCACGCCAAGATGATTATTCAAATTTCCCTCCGTTTTTAAGGTCTTCATAGTCACGGAGAGAACTGCCGCGATCAGTTCTTTAGTAGTAGTTTTTCCCACTGAGCCTGTAACAGCCACCACCGGCAAGACAAATTTTTGCCGATATACTGCTGCTAACTGTTGCAGAGCCAAAAGCGGGCTCGGCACTCCGATTACTGTCATCCCCTGCGGATAAGCAGCAGTTTTTCCCAGAGCCGAAAAACAGCCGATGGCACCGTTTTGAGCCGCTTGCGCGATAAATTCATGGCCGTCAGTTCTTGTTCCGGGTAACGGAACAAAAAAATCTGCAGCGCCAATAACCCGCGAATCAATACTTAGCCTGTTTACTCTTCTCTCCGGCAAAGCTGGGACAAGCAGCCTGCCGTCAACTGCCGCGCAAATTTCCCTTAGTGTCATCTCCATTGGTTTCTCCCCGCCTTTGAATCAGTTCCCTGGCAATCTGCCGATCGTCAAAAGGAATAGTTCGCTCGGAAAATATTTGCGTTGTCTCATGACCTTTGCCGGCAATCACCACAATATCATTTGCCTGGGCCAGCTGCAGCGCCCGGGCGATCGCGTCTCTTCTGTCGGGCTGAATTTCGAAACCGCCCGCGCCTATCGTTCGCAGCAGTCCCGGCAGTATTTCAGCGATAATTTCCTCCGGCTCTTCCGTCCGCGGATTATCCGAGGTGACTACGCAATAGTCGCTGTATCTTCCCGCCTCTTCACCCATCAACGGCCGCTTTGTCCGGTCACGATCGCCCCCACAGCCAAAAACAGTCAACACCCGGGCAGGCGCAAACTCCCGCACAGCCCGCAGTACATTTTCCAAACCATCTGGCGTGTGGGCGTAATCGACAATCACCGTAAAATCCTGCCCCGCATCCACCAGCTCAAAGCGCCCGGGAATCCCGCTGACTCCCTCCAACACAGCTTTAATCTGGACAAGGGAGAGACCCTCCAGATAGGCTACTGCTGTCGCTGCCAAGGCATTATAAACGGAAAATAAGCCGGTCATTTTCAATTTAATCGTTGTGAAGGCTGTCGGCGTATCTAATCGGAAGCTGACACCTTCCCGTAAAACTTGGACTGCAGACGCGCGGATATGGCAGCGAGGAGAAAGGCCATACAGAAGCACTTCCGCCGGCGTCTGTTCCGCAAAATGCGTCCAGTGCGCATCATCTCCGTTAACTACAGCCCGGCGAGGACGGCCTTCTTTCAACGGAAATGAACCTAGCGAGGAAAATAGTTTAATTTTGCTCTTTAAATAGTGCTCAAAAGTCTGGTGAAAGTCAAGGTGGTCTTCTGTCACATTTGTCAAGACCACCGTGTCGAAATCACAGCCAATAGTTCTCTGCAAAGCCAGCGCATGGGAGGAAACCTCCATCGTGGCATAAGTCACGCCTGCTGTACGCATCCTGCGCAACAACGCCTGCAACTCATTAGCTTCCGGTGTAGTAGCCAATGAAGGATATTCCACACCGCCGATATGATAGCGTACCGTGCCGATTAAACCAGTGGTGGCGCCACTATTCGCCAGCAACGCATCAATTAAGTGTGTGACCGTTGTTTTTCCATTCGTCCCTGTAACACCGGTCAACACCAGTTCTCGCGAGGGATAGTCATAAAAATGAGCCGAAAGAAGGGCTAACGCCATTCTTGTTTCCGGCACCCTGACTAATGTGAGCGACGTCTCCACTTCCGGCAAGTCGGTAACTATTGCTACGGCACCCGCAGCTTCCGCCTCTGCCACATAACGCCTGCCGTGCGACCGGGCACCGGGCAGACAAAAAAATACATCTCCCGGCTTAACTTGGCCGGAATGATAAGCAAGCCCGCTCACGGCTAGCTCAACAGGCCCCCGGACCTCTTTATGAAGTAATACCTTAACCAGCTCAGCAAGAGTTTTCATGTTGCTAGTATTCCCCCCTCATTGCTGCAATCATGCCCGTAAAATCTATAGTTTTACGGCAAAGCTAGGCGCCGTTGGCGCCTAGCTCTCCTCTTCCGTTTCGCCGGGAGAAGTAAACTTTACATTAACAATGCTATCTGTCGGCACCAGTGACTGCGGCTCCGGATCCTGGCTCACTGCCACACCGGACCCGCTGCTATTCATCCTTAAACCGAGCCAACCCAATATTTCTCCTGCTTCACGCATAGTTTTCCCTGCCAAGGCCGGCACAAGCACTTCTCCTTGAGCCTCCTGTCCGCCAAGATGAGCCAATATTTGCGTATGCAGCGGCACTTTTGCCCCCGCCTTAGGCGTCTGATTCAGTATCTCCCCGCCGCTGCCGACAAAACGAATCAGTAGTCCGGCTGAATCAAGAAGCGCACTTGCCTCATCGACCGTCAAGCCGACTAAATCAGGCACATTCACCATTTTGGGCGGCTCATTTTTCATGTTGCCTGCCGGCGGGATATCTAAATAAGCCAAAATACGCTCCATCATTTGCTTAAACATTGGTGCCGCCACCAAAGACCCCCACTGTACCCCAACCTGTGGAGCATCGACAGCGATATAAATCAAAACTTGCGGCTCCTCCGCCGGAGCAAAGCCGATAAAAGAAAGAATATATTCCCCGGCAATATAACGGCCGTCAGCACCTATTTTCTGAGCAGTCCCAGTTTTTCCCGCCAGCCGATAGCCTTCGATAAAAGCATTAATTCCGCTGCCCTCAGTAACTACCAGTTCCATAATCCTGGTAACTTCCCTAGCAGTCGCCCCGGAAACAACGCGGCGCACGACTTGGGGTTCATTCTTGCGAACTGTGACGCCTTGACTGTCTCGAATTTCCCTGACGACATATGGCCTCATCAGATAGCCGCCATTAGCCATGGCCGCCACTGCCATCACCTGCTGCAGCGGCGTAACAGAAATGCCCTGCCCAAAGGTTGTGGTGGCTGCCTCCACCGGCCCCAATTGTTCCGGTGTAAACAAAATACCAACACCTTCGCCAATGGCGTCAATACCGGAGCGCTGACCAAAACCAAAAGCTTCTATGTATTGCAATAGCTTTGGCGCTGTAATCCGCTGGCCTAAAGTGATAAACCCGGGGTTACAGGAACCTAGGACAACTTCGGTAAAATTTATTGCTCCATGTCCGCCCCGGCTTCTAGTCCAACAACCAATCATCCTGCCGGCGACTACCATTGAACCGGAGCAGTAAAAGCCTTCATTGGCACGGAATTGACCTTCTTCAATCGCAGCCGCCAACGTTACCAGTTTAAAAGTGGAGCCCGGTTCAAAAGTGTCGGTGATAGGCGAGAGCCTCCAGTTCTTCTCCGGGTAGTCAGCAAAATTATTCGGATCAAAATTTGGGGTGCCGGCAATGGCCAAAACCTCGCCGGTGCGAGGATCTAAGGCAATCACGTTGATTCCCTTAGGCTGCAGTTCCAGCATGGTTCGTGCCATTTCCTGCTCCACAATAAACTGGATATTGCGATCAATAGTCAAGAACAGATCGTTGCCATCAACAGGCGGTGTATAATTCTGCACACCCTGCGGGATTTGGCGACCTAGTCCGTCACTTTCAAAAGTTATCAGCCCATCTCGGCCTCTGAGTTCCTGCTCATACTTATATTCCAGCCCGCTTCTCCCGTCATCTAGACCCATAAAACCGATCAGCTGAGACGCCAAATTGTTGTGCGGGTAGTACCGCTTAGGTTCCAAGGTAAAACGGATGCCGGCAAGCCCCAGCTTGCGGATTTCCAAAGCAGCTTCCTCAGTTATTTTGCGCCGCAGGTAAACGCCTCCTGTCCTTTTGCTCAGCCGCTCAAGCAAAACGGCTTCATCAAGAGCCAAGATTGGAGCCAAAAGGCGCGCCGCTTCTTCTTTGTCTGTAATTTGCGCCGGATAAGCCAGCACAGACACCGAACTGGCACTGCCCGCCAAAAGCCTGCCGTTTCGGTCGAAAATATCGCCGCGGGGCGCAATCACTCGTTCTCTGCGCATTAACTGATCCCAGGCCTTAGCCCGCAAATCTCCCGCAATCACCACCTGAATCCAAAACAGCCGCAAAGTCAATGCAAAAACTGCCAGTACGGCACAGCCAAAAAGAAAGATTAGTCTTCTTCGCACAGTCGTGCTTGCTACTGTGTTTCGTTTCAAAAGCTAACCCTCCCGAATCATGACGCAGCTCTTTAATATGGACGCGTAACTGTTAATTAATTCCCGGCGGCAACAGCCGTCAGAATCACCAGCTGTTCCTGCCCAGGATACTTCAGCCCCATTTCCAACGCCAGCTTTTCCAGGCGCTCAGGCGACTGCAGAGACGCCATTTCTAATTTTAAATGCTTACCTTCATCCTGTAAAGCGCGCAATTCTTCCATACTGCGACCTATACGATGATTTACATCGACTAGATATGTAAAATGCGCCACCAGGGCAACTGCTATCAGCGCAAAGACTAGCATAAAACTAATCATTTTTGCTTTCTGCTCTGCCAGCCGGAGAGAATGTTGCTGCCGCGCCGCCACCCTTTGAACATGTTGCCTTCCGGGCGAAAATGATTGCGACACCTGTTTTTTCGCTACTAACAATTCTATTCACCCTCGCTCTCTTCTAGAACTTTCCTTACCGCGCGCAGCTTAGCGCTGCGGGCTCGAGGATTATTTAACAACTCTTCCTCCGTGGCTTGCACCGGTTTCCCTGTCAAGATTGTTACCAGTGCTTCCTTGCTGCACACACATTGCGGCAAACCAGGCGGACAGTGGCAATCTGCGGCGGCATACTGAAAGATTTTCTTGACGATTCTATCTTCCAGTGAGTGAAAGGTAATCACTGCCAGCCGCCCTTTATGGCGCAAGCAGGATATCCCTTCATGGACGCCTTTCTCCAGCAGTGCCAGCTCGTCATTAACTGCAATACGCAGCGCCTGGAATGTGCGGCGTGCCGGGTGCGGACCGCGGCGCCTGGCTTTTGCCGGGATTGCCGCTTTAATTACTTCTACCAGTTGGCTCGTCGTTTCAATCGGCCCCTTCGTTTTTCGACTGGCCACAATAAACGCGGCAATCCTGCCGGCCCAGAGTTCCTCGCCAAAATCACGCAGTATTCTCGTGAGTTCTCTTTCGTCCAGCCGGTTAACCAAATCGGCTGCCGTCAGAGCAGCACCTTGATTCATGCGCATATCAAGCGGCGCATTTGCGTGGAAGGAAAATCCACGCTCATCCTCATCTAGCTGGTGGCTTGAAACACCGATATCCAGCAAGATGCCGTCCACTTTATTCAGCTGCAGTGATTTCAAAACATTCCTGATGTTAGCAAAATTATCATGAACAAAAGTAACATTATTTCTCCAGGGCGCTAAGCTTTTTTCTGCGGCTGCCAGCGCGTTTTGATCTTGGTCAATGGCGATTAGGCGTCCGTTGCTACCAATCTTCTCCAGAATCGCCCGGCTATGCCCTCCGCCACCCACGGTACCATCCACGAAAACCTCACCCGGCTGCGGGTTTAGAAGCTCAAGTATCTGCTTTAACAGCACCGGCTCATGCGAAAACAGCAATTTGCCCACATCCTTACATCGCGTTATTCCGACTAGTATTGCCATCTATAGCGCAAGATCAATCATTTTTTCAGCAATATCTTCATAGGAAAGTCCGGTCTGCCGGCTGTACTCGTCCCATACTTCCTGGCTCCAGATTTCCACTCGGTTGGAGACACCAATGACCATCACATCTTTAACCAATTTTGCATGCTCCCTTAAATTATTGGGAATCAAAATCCGACCCTGCTTGTCTAGTTCACAGTTCACCGCACCGGAAAAGAAGAAGCGCATAAAAGCCCGGGCATCAGCCTTGGTAAAAGGCAAATCCTTTAACTTCTCAGTTAAAAGATGCCACTCTTGCAGGGGATAGACAAAAAGGCAGCTTTCCAGTCCACGGGTAACAACAAAACTCTCCCCCAAATCCTCACGGAATTTGACAGGCATAATCAGGCGGCCTTTACTGTCAACCGCATGCTGATGTTCTCCCATGAACATAGAAATTCACCCCTCTCCGAGCAATCCCCCACTTTTCCCCACTTTGAACCACTTTTGTACAATTCAACGCTATTTTTGAGATTCCTTCTTCATTTTTAAAATTACTGCTAAAAATTTCTAAAAAAGCAGTTATATCACCTGAAACCCTTATTTATTTCTTCTCGCCAAAATTTAACATTCCCTTAACGGTAACACCGTTTGTTTTTAACAAAGATTTGTTAAGCTTGTTTTATAAATCTTCCGAGGAGGCAAAAAAGTACATGATGAAAAGAAAGACATCTTTTTCGAGTTTTTTTACGGTTTTAATCTGTCTTGCTATCCTGGTCTCCCTCTTACCGGCTGCGGCATTCACGCAGACGAGAAGGCCCATCTCCATCGAGTTTGACGGACGTGGCATCACAGGTGACGTCTCCCCCATCATCATCGGAGGCCGCACACTGGTACCCATGCGGGTTATCTTTGAAACGCTGGGCGCCGATGTAAACTGGAACGAATCCACCAGAACTGTTTCCGGTAATAAAGCCGGCAGAGTCATCAACCTAGTCATCGGCAGCAGAACGGCAACAGTCGATGGTCGTTCCGTTGCTCTCGAACAGCCGGCCCAAATCAACAACGGCCGCACGCTTGTACCGCTCCGCTTCGTTGGCGAAGCGCTTGGCGCCCAAGTAGAATGGGACAGCGCCAGAGCCATCGTCCGCATTGCCAGCACGGAAGCATCCCGCCGGCGCACACCCGTTGAACAGGCGCTGCGTCTGACGACAGGCGGCGCTACCTTTCCCTTCCCCCTTTACACTCGCTTGGTAACTGAATACCGGCGCATCACCAACCCGGCCGTAACTATCGATTACGCTTCAGTCGGCTCAGGCGCCGGGATCAGAGGCATCCTCGCCAGAACCTTTGACTTTGCCGGTACCGATGCGCACCTGACAGATGAACAAATGGCCCAGGTAGCACCAAACCAGATCCTGCACATCCCCACCGTGATGGGCGCTGTCGCCGTAACTTATAACGTCAGTGGTGTCGGCACCGGACTGCGCATCACCCCCGATGTACTCGCCGACATCTACCTAGGCGTGATCACCAGATGGAACGACGCTCGCATCACTGCCCTGAACCCCAGAGTACAACTTCCCGACCAGCGCATCACTGTAGTCCGCCGCTCCGATTCCAGCGGCACCACTTTCATCTTTACCGACTACCTGTCTGAAGTCAGCGAACGCTGGCAAAGAGACGTGGGCAGAGCCACCGCCGTGCGTTGGCCCGGCACGACTGTAGGCGCGCACGGTAACGCGGGAGTGGCGGCAAAAGTAAGCCAGCTCCCCGGTGCAATCGGCTACGTGGAACTCTCCACAGCCATCCAGGGCAGATTGAATATGGCGCAAATACGCAACAGAGCCGGCAATTTTGTGACCCCCTCAGTAGAAGCCACCTCAGCAGCCGCCGCCGGATTAGTCCGACAAATGCCCAGAGATATGCGGATGTCGTTAGTCAACTCGCCCGGCCCCGAAGCCTACCCCATTGTGGGTCTGACTTGGATTTTAGTCTACCGTGACCAGACAGACCTCGCCAAAGCTCGCGCCACCGTGGACTTTCTCCGCTGGGCTGTAGTAGAACGCAACTTGGAGCCATTTGCAGCCGACCTGCACTATGCACCGCTGCCTGAGGGCGTGATCACCAGAGTACGGGAACAATTACAGACGATTAATCACAACGGTCAAGCCATCTTGCGGTAATATTTTCCAAAAATTAGCATTACCATAGGCAAGGGCGCACGTCCGTGCGCCCTAATGCCATTCTTTAAAAAACGTTTGGAGGAGATTTGCCGATGGCAGCAACTGAGCAGCCTACCCGCCCACAAAATGGAGAGGGCGTTTTTCCTTATTTTACGGCAGCAGCAGCCGTCCTCATTTTACTATTAACCGGCAGTATCTTGCTCGTTGTCCTTTGGGGAGCATGGCCGGCTTGGCAGGCCTTTGGCCCAGCTTTTCTTACGACGTCCATCTGGGACCCGGTACAAAATCTTTATGGTGCTATCCCAGCAGTTTTTGGCACGCTGATTACATCGCTACTGGCCTTGGCTCTCGCCGGACCCCTGGGTATCGGCACAGCCATTTTTTTAAGTGAGCTGGCGCCGCCTTGGCTAAAGAAACCGGCCTCCTTTACAGTGGAGCTGCTGGCGGCTGTCCCCAGCGTGGTCTTTGGACTCTGGGGACTCTTTGTATTGGCTCCTTGGTTTCGGGTAGGTCCCGGCCAATTTTTAGAAGATAATCTTGGTTTCCTGCCCCTTTTCCAGGGACCGTCCTTGGGGATTGGTGTCTTAACAGCCGGCCTCGTCTTGGCGATGATGATTCTACCCACCATCACCGCTATTTCCAGAGAAGTGATCCGGGCGGTGCCGCAAGAACTGCGGGAGGCGATGTTTGCTTTGGGATCCACTCGCTGGGAGATGATTGCCAAAGTAGTATTGCCGACCAGCAAAGTTGGGATTACAGGCGCCCTCTTGCTCGGTCTTGGCCGCTCGCTTGGCGAAGCCATCGCGGTAACCATGGTCATCGGCAACGCTAACCTCATCCCCGCTTCCCTGCTGGCACCGGCGCAAACCATCGCCTCGCTCATCGTCAATGAATTTCCGGAAGCTTTTGACTTACAACTATCAGCCCTGCTCCTGCTCGGCTTGCTTCTTTTTATCATTACTCTGGCCGTCAACATGGTGGCTGTCTGGCTTGTCCACCGGACGGCTCAGGGAATACCGAGCTCAAAAGAAAAAAGGCGCGGCAAAAAGCTGACGCCCAGGAGGTGTCTCGGTGATGGCCACTAAAAAAATGCGCAAAGCGACCGGTTCTCTGCTGGAATTTGCCTGCCTGCTTTCTGCTTTGTTGGTTTTGCTGGCGCTCTGCCTAATTTTATATTATATCTTTCGCCGTGGAATCGGCGCGATTAACATCCCTTTTCTGATTAGCCTGCCCACGCCGGTAGGCGAACCTGGCGGAGGCATCGGCAATGCTTTGATTGGCAGTGCCCTCATGGTCGCCCTAGGCTCATTACTAGCCATACCTTTTGGCATCGCCGCCGCCATTTATCTGGATCAAAACCCGCGCACCAGACTTGCCGCGGCAACCCGTTTCGCCAATAGAGTTTTAACCGGCGTCCCCTCCCTGATTATCGGCCTGTTTGTCTTTACCGTACTCGTGCTGCGCACGGGAAACTATTCTGCCTTGGCAGGGGGCATCGCCCTGGCAGTGATGATGATCCCCGTCATCACCCTTTCAGCCGAAGAAATGCTGCGTCTGGTGCCGGGCAGTTTGCGGGAAGCTTCGCTGGCGCTTGGCGCCAGCAAAAAACAGACTGTCCTGATGCTGATTCTGCCTGCCGCTACCGGGGGGCTGGTCGTAGGCATCATGCTAGCTGTGGCGCTGGCGGCCGGCCAAACGGCGCCTGTGCTGCTCACCGCCCTCACCAGCCGTTTCTGGCTGGAAAACCTAAATCAGACGTCTGCCTCATTGCCGGTGCTAATTTATAATTACGCCTCATCCCCTTTTCCCGACTGGCAGGAACAAGCTTGGGGAGCCGCCTTGGTGCTGGTGGCAACTATTTTAATCTTAAATGTTACTGCACAACTATTTGTTGTGCTCAGAAACAGGAGGCATTAAGATGACACAAAGTATTGCTGTTGAAAACTTATCCGTTTGGTTTGGACGGCACCAAGTCCTCAAAAATGTCTCTCTGCACGCCCGTCCTAAGGAAGTAACCGCCTTAATCGGCCCCTCTGGCTGCGGCAAAACCACCCTGCTCCGTTGCATCAACCGTTTGCATGATTTATATTCCAATGCGACAATTCACGGGAAAATCACGGTGGGCACGCAAAATATCCTTGACGCCAATGTTGACCCGGTAGAACTGCGCCGGCGTGTGGGCATGATTTTTCAGAAGCCAAACCCCTTCCCCCACCTCTCCATTTTTGAGAATGTCGCCGCCGGTCTGCGCTTACACGGCCTAGCCTGCGGCCGCGCGGCTACAGAACGTGTGGAAGCCTGCCTTCGTAAAGCTGCGCTTTGGGAAGAAGTCAAGGACAGCCTTAACCGCCCCGGCATCATGCTCTCCGGAGGCCAGCAGCAGCGCCTCTGCATTGCCCGCGCTCTGGCCATAGAACCTACCGTTTTTCTCATGGACGAACCGTGTGCCTCTTTAGACCCGGTCAGCACCATGCGCATTGAAGAACTTATTAAAGAGCTTAGAGAAGACTATACGGTGATTATTGTCACCCACAACATGCAGCAAGCCGCCCGCATCTCTCAACAGACAGCCTTTGTTTTAAACGGCGAACTGGTGGAAGCCGGCCCCACCGCCGAGATGTTTATTGCCGCCAAAGACGACCGCACAGAAGCTTACCTGACTGGCCAAATGGGCTAAGTGAACTACTCTCCATTGAAATGGAGAGCTTCAAGATTCTAGGCGACGAAAGAACATCCGTCAAACCTGTACATCTTTGGCGTACCCAACACCACTACTGGTTGCTCGTTAAAAGTTTCCAGATACTTTTTGGCAATATTAATTGCCCCATTTACATCAGCATTGATAACTGTACCCCAATCCTTACACGTATAAAGTCCACGGTGTTTGCGGTTGGACTTATGGGCATACTCTTGGCCTGGTATCGGCTTGCACACAGAACACGTTTGTGACGTATACTCCTCAGTGGTTTTTAGTACAGCAA
>Ga0208735_100022_pt1 | contig 128940 bp, 125 predicted proteins | sample Subbio12Aug_8Aab_FD_184829 | JGI IMG/M metagenome (GOLD analysis project Ga0208735, IMG submission 184829) | Serpentinite rock and fluid subsurface biosphere microbial communities from McLaughlin Reserve, California, USA - CR12Aug_8Aab (SPAdes) | ecosystem: Environmental > Terrestrial > Deep... | reverse complement strand
TGGTCTGCGAACCCGCGAAGGTGCTTCCGATGGCGCAGCGGTACTTTCTGTTCTAATTTCGTCATGCCCGGCCTTGTGCCGGGCATCCGCGACTTTACAGCGCTTAAATGAGTAAGGCGTGGATGGCCGGGACAAGCCCGGACGCAGGAAGAGTGAGTACGAAATAATGATCCGCGCCACCGAACTGCTGCCGTCCGGTCATTGGGATCGCGCAGGCGAAGCCGACACCATCGAACTGCCGCATGATGGCCGTCACCGCCGCCGTATCGCCATGCGCGGCGCGAAGGACACCGTATTCCTGCTCGATCTCGCCGAAGCCACGATGCTGCATGACGGCGACGGCCTGAAGCTCGAAGACGGCCGCGTCGTGCGCGTGATCGCGGCGAGCGAGCCGATTGCCGAAATCACCGCGGGCGACCCGCATCATCTCGCGCGCATCGCCTGGCATCTCGGCAACCGTCATGTGCCGGCACAAATTCTCTCGGATCGTATCCGCATTGGCCGCGACCACGTGCTGGAAGAACTGATGGTGAAGCTGGGAGCGAAGGTCGCACGCATCGAAGCGCCGTTCGATCCGGAGGGTGGCGCTTATGCGGAAGAGACCGCGCATGCGCACGGCCACCATCATCACGGGCATGATCATGCGCATCATCACGATCATGAACATGGCGACAACTGCGGCTGCGGCCACGATCATTCGCACGACCATCATCATGACCACGGCCATCATCATCACGGTCATGCCCACAAGCGCTAAATCGAGATCCGTAAATGCAGGGGACGCGCTGCCGCTGCTCGCGTGGCTTTCGCCGGCCTTTCCGGTCGGTTCGTTCGCCTACAGCCACGGCATCGAATGGGCGTTCGAATCTGGCGATGTAACGGATGCAAAATCCACCCAGGCGTGGATCGGCGATCTCATCGAATGCGGCGGGCCGTGGTCGGACGCGGTATTGCTTGCCTGTGCGCATCGTGCGGTAAGCGCAAAGGAATTTGACACATTGAAAGATGTCTCGGAGTTTGCAGCAGCATTTTCGCCGTCAAAAGAGCGCAAGCTTGAAACGATGGCGCAGGGCGAAGCGTTCATGAACACCGTAAGCGCCGCGTGGCCGAACAAGCCGCTTGAAAAAGTCATCGGCACCATCGGCAAGGAAGTGGCCTACCCGGTAGCAGTTGGCGTCACGTCAGCGGCATATGAAATCCCGCTCCGCGCGACTCTGGAATCTTACCTGCTCGCCGTCGTCTCGAATTTCGTATCGGCCGCCGTGCGGCTCATTCCGCTCGGTCAGACCGACGGCACCAGGATCGTCGCGGCGCTGACGCCCGCGGTTCGCGAAATTGCCGCCCGCGCAGAAAAATCCACGATCGAGGATGTAGGCGGCGCGGCGATCCGCTCGGATATCGCCAGCATGAAACACGAAACACAATACACAAGGTTGTTCCGGTCATGAGCAAAGTTGAAAGAAGCGGGCCTCTTCGCGTCGGCATCGGCGGGCCGGTCGGCTCCGGTAAGACGATGCTGATGGAACGGCTCTGCGAGGTGTTCCGCGACCGCTACGATCTCTGCGCGATCACGAACGACATCTATACGAAAGAGGACGCAGAAATTCTCACGCGTACGGGCGTGATTCCGGCGGAGCGTATCATGGGCGTCGAGACCGGTGGCTGCCCGCACACCGCAATCCGCGAAGATGCTTCCATCAACCTGCGCGCGATCTCGGAAATGCGCGGCAAGTTCCCGAAACTCGATCTCGTTCTGGTGGAGTCCGGCGGCGACAATCTTGCGGCGACATTCTCGCCGGAACTCGCCGACATCACGATCTACGTGATCGATGTGTCTGCCGGGGAGAAAATCCCGCGTAAGGGCGGCCCCGGTATCACGCGCTCGGATATGCTCGTCATCAACAAAATCGATCTCGCGCCGATGGTCGGCGCCTCGCTGGAAGTGATGGACCGCGATTCCAAGCGCATGCGGGGGGAGCGCCCCTTCGTGTTCGCCAATCTGAAAGCCCGCAAGGGGGTCGAGGAAATTGCGGGCTTCATCGAGCGGACAGGCGGGCTCGCCGCCTAGACCGCAGTGCATGGCCTCTGCGGGGTGCGGCTAGCCCATTGGCAAAGCAGTATTTTTAGGCACCGTGAGCAGTTCCCGGCCGGTAACTCTTACAGCAACTTAATGCTGCTAAGCTCGATAGAATGATAGAAGCAGCACGTCCGGTCCGATGACCGGTCCCCGCCAGTAATGCCGGAAATGCAATGGCCGCTAAAATTCAAATCACGCGAAAAAGCTATCTCGTCATCGCCGCCTGTATTGCGCTCGTCGCCACCGGCCTGTGGTGGACCCTCGGCGGCTCGGGCACGCAAACCGCGCAGCAAAAGAAAAAAGGCACGCCATCGATTGCCGTGCTTGCGGGCAAGGCACTGCGCAAGGACGTTCCGTTTCGTGTCGAGTCGCTCGGCACCGTACAGCCGCTCGTTTCGGTTTCGATCCGCTCGCGCGTAGACAGTCAGGTGCTCAAGGTGCACTTCGAGGACGGCGCGAAGGTCAACGAAGGGGATATCCTGTTTACGCTCGACAGCCGCGCCATCGACGCGCAGATCAAGCAGGCGGAAGCGACGGTGACGCGCGACAAGGCGCAAATCGAGAAAGCGGAGCGCGACAGCGAGCGCATCGCGGGCTTGGTGGCGAAGGGCACGATCTCGCAGGTCCAGGAAGCCGACGCCAAGACGAATGTCGAAGTCCTGAAAGCGACGGGTGCGCAGAACGAAGCCAATCTTCAGAATCTTCGCGTGCTCCGGACCTATTACGATGTGAAGGCGCCGGTCTCGGGCCGCATCGGCATTGCGAATGTCCGGCAAGGCGCAATCGTCCGTTCCGCGGACGCGGGCACGCCGCTCGCAACCATCAATCAGATTGCCCCGATCTATGTTGCGTTCGGCATTCCCGAGCGCTTCATTCCCGAACTGCGTACCGCCGGAGACACGGCCAAGGTCGAGGTTCAGTTTCAGAGCGAATTGACGCTCAGCGGCGGCAAGGTGGCATTCATCGAGAACACGGTCGATCCGCAAACCGGAACGATCCTTGTACGCGGTATTTTTGAGAACAGCGACGAGAAGCTCTGGCCCGGCACGCTCGCCTCGGTGCGTGTCACGCTTCGCACCGATGCCAATCTCGTTACGATTCCTTCTGAAGCGGTGCAAAGCGGGCAGAAGGGCACTTTCGTTTTCGTGATCGAGAATAATGTCGCCCGTGTCCGCAACGTGAAGGTGCTGCGCACGGCGGATGGAGAGACGGTTCTCGCCGAGGGGCTCGAGGGCAACGAGACCGTTGTTATCGATGGTCAGCTATCGCTCCGCGACGGCAGCCGCGTCGAAATCAAATCGCGGCAGGCAGGCTCCTGACGATGAGCTTCTTCGAGCTTTGCATTCGCAGGCCGGTGCTGACGACACTTCTGATGGTGTCGATCATCATGGCCGGTGTGTTCGGCTATCGCCTGCTGCCGGTCTCGGCGTTGCCGCGCGTGGATTTTCCGACAATCAATATTACGGCGTCGCTTCCGGGCGCGAATCCCGAAATCATCGCTGCGACGGTGGCGACCCCGATCGAGCGGCAGCTTGCGACGATTGCCGGCATTACTTCGATGACTTCGTCGAGCGTGACTGGATCGACGCAGATCACGGTTCAATTCGACCTCAACCGCAATATCGACGCCGCGGCGCTGGACGTGCAGTCGGCGCTTTCGGTTGCGCAGCGCAATCTGCCGGTCGAAATGACCACGCCGCCGAGTTTCCGCAAGGTGAACCCGGCAGATGCTCCGGTTCTTTTCCTTTCGTTGGTATCGGACACGCTGCCGCTATCAGTCGTGAACGAATATGCCGAGACGGTGATCGGGCAGCAGATTTCGCAGATCACCGGCGTTGCGCAGGTTAACGTCTTCGGCGGCCAGAAGTATGCGCTACGCGTCCGCATTAATCCGGAAGCGATTGCGGCGCGCGGCATATCGCTGACCGAAATCAATCAGGCGATTGCCTCGGCGACCACGAACTCCCCGCTCGGCGTGATCTCGGGACCTAAGCAGAATCTTACGCTCGATATGGGCTCGCAGCAGGCCGACGCGAAGAGGTATCAGGACCTGATTGTGGCCTGGCGCAACGGTGCGCCGATCAAACTGACCGATGTCGCCATCGTCGAGAATGGCGTCGAGAACGAGCGCATCGCCGGCTGGTACAATGACAAGCGCGCGATCAATCTCGCGATCTACCGTCAGCCCGACGCAAACACCATCGATGTCGTCGATAACGTGAAGCGCCGCTTGCCCGAATTCCGGGCTTCGGTGCCGGGTGCAATCAGCATCGAAGTTCTGATCGACCGTTCGATCTCGATCCGCAACTCGGTAAGCGCCGTGCAGCGCACGCTCCTAGAAGCCGTGGTGCTGGTGGTGCTGGTGATCTTTCTGTTCCTGCGCTCGGGCCGCGCGACATTGATTCCTGCCCTCGCTCTGCCGCTGTCCATCATCGGCACGTTCGGGGCGATGTATGTGCTCGGCTATTCGATCAACAACATGACTTTGCTTGCGCTGGTATTGTGCGTGGGCTTCGTCGTCGACGACGCCATCGTCGTCCTGGAAAACATTTATCGCTACATCGAGCGCGGCATGCCGCCATTCCAGGCGGCGATTACAGGCGCACGCGAAATCGGCTTTACCATCGTGTCGATGACCGTCTCGCTGGTTTGCGTCTTCATTCCCGTGTTGTTCATGGGCGGCATCGTCGGCCGCGTGTTCCGCGAGTTCGCGGTAACAATTTCCGTTGCTATTCTCGTGTCGGGCTTCGTCTCGCTCACGCTCACGCCGATGCTCTGCGCGCGTCTTTTAAAGCCTGTCGATCACGAGAAGAAGCCGGGCCGGTTCATGCAGGCGTCCGAGCGCGTATTCGACTGGAGCTTGGAGAAGTACAAGCTGTCGCTCGATTTCGTATTGAAGCACAGGCCAGCAACACTGATCGCGACCTTCGCGACCCTGTTCATTGTGATCGGGCTCTATGCCTGGGTTCCGAAGGGGTTCTTCCCCGTCGAGGATACGGGTTTCATCTCCGGCACGATCGAAGCCGCCACCGACACCTCGTTCGAGGCGATGGCGCAACGCCAGCAGGAAGTCTCGGATCTGGTGCGCAAGGACAAGGACGTCGCCTATGCGGTGTCCATCGCCGGCGCCACCGGCATCAGCCGCACAACGAATACGGGCAGGCTATTCATTTCCCTGAAGCCGCGCCACGAGCGAACCGAAAGCGCGAACCAGATCATCCAGCGCTTGCGGCGGACGGTTGCGCAGGTTCCCGGCGTCAAGGCGTTCTTCCAGCCGGTCCAGAATATATCCGTCGGCGGCACCGCGGCACGCGCGCTCTATCAATATACTCTGCAGAGTTCGGACACGGACACGCTATTTTCCCTCGCGCCGCAACTGACGGAGAAAATCTCAGAGCTGCAGATCTTGCGAGACGTAAATTCCGATCTCCAGATCACCAATCCGCAGCTCACGATCGATATCGATCGCGACAAGGCTCGCGCATTTGGCATCGGCGACGACCAGATCAGGAGCGTTCTATACAGCCAGTACGGATCGCGACAGGTTGCGACGCTCTATACGGCGAATAACCAGTTTCAGGTGATTGTCGAAGCGCAGCGCCGCTTTCAGCGCGACGAAACCGATCTGTCGCGAACATATCTTCGTGCGTCGACCGGACAGTTGGTGCCGTTGGACGCCATTGCGACCATGCGCAGAACCGTAGGCCCGCTGCAGATCGCACATCAGCAGCAGCAGCCGGCGGTTACGATCTCGTTCAATCTAGCCCCGGGCGTATCGCTCTCTGAAGCAGTAGCCGCAATCCAGCGCGTTGAACGCGACTCCAATCTGCCTGCGAGCGTGACCACGGGCTTTCAGGGCACGGCACAGGCGTTCCGCGACTCGCTGTCGAGCCAGCCGCTCCTGATCCTTGCTGCGATCCTCGTAATCTACATCGTCCTCGGCATTCTCTACGAAAGCTTCATCCATCCGCTGACGATCTTGTCGGGTCTGCCTTCGGCCGGGATCGGCGCGCTCTTGACCCTTCTCCTGTTCGGTATGGATCTGTCGGTCATCGCCATCATCGGCATCGTGCTTCTCGTCGGCATCGTGAAGAAGAACGCGATCATGATGATCGACTTCGCAATCGAACGAAGACGCCACGGCATGGGCGCAGAAGAATCGATCCGGGAGGCTGCGCTCCTGCGCTTCCGCCCGATCATGATGACGACCATGGCCGCGATCTTCGGCACGCTGCCAATCGCGATCGGCGCGGGCGAGGGCGCCGAGCTGCGCCAGCCGCTCGGTGTCGCGGTGGTTGGCGGCCTGCTTCTCTCCCAGTTGCTGACGCTCTACATCACACCTGTGATCTACATTTACCTCGACAAGTACGATCAGAAGATCGCGGGCGCGATCAACGAGCCGGAGCCGGAGATCCAGCAGAAGCCGTCCGCGAAACGCGGCGGCAAGGACAAGATCGTAGCGGCGGAATAGTTACGCCGCGGCCGATTTCCTCGGCGCGAAGGTGCGCTCCATTTCGCGCCTGAATTTTACCGTGTCGTCCTCCGCTATCGCGACGTCGTGCCAGGTGACGGCGCTTCCGGCCGGAATGCGCTTGTTCAGTTTCACTTTATGCGCGAGCCCGATCGGCAGGGCGCCTGCCGTGAGCGAGTCTTCGGCGCGCATGATCTTGCCATAGACCGTATATCCGCCTTCGCCGTCCAGTACTTCGCCTTCGGCAAGGTCGCGTTTGGCGACCGCGGCGACATCCGACCGGAATGCGTCGGCAATTCCGGTTGCTTCGTTGCGGAGCACGGCCGCAGCGGCGGAGATACCAAGCTCCAGCCCGATCATGTGATAGGGGCGATAGAGCGCGGAGTAGCGGCCGGACTTGTCGGTGATCATGCCGTATTCCGCGAAACAGCGGCGCGTATATTCCGCGCGCGCGTCGTCGGAGCCTGCTTCGAAGACGACATAGACGCCCCAACGCAGATCGCGCTCGACTGGCGAGCCGTCGCGATGGAGGCTGGAGATGACTTCGACCATTCCGCTTTCCTCGAGTACGCCGCCCGCAGTCCGCGGAATGAGATGTTTCGGCAGTTCGTCCGCGCCGCATGGCGGGAAGGCGAGCCCGTCTCGCGGCGCTTTCAACCCGGTTGCATTGGAGATCGCGGCCATCTCGATTGCCGACTTGGTGCCATCGAGGAATGAATTGAACATCTGCGAGTTCATGCCGGCGCTTGCCGCCTGCTCGGCGGTCATGCCGTAGTAATTCCACACAGTGTCCGGCGTCGATTGCGGATATTCGGGCAGGTATTTTGTACCTTTGCCTGCGGAAACCACGCGGAAGCCGCAGGCTTCCGCCCAGTCGACCATTTCGCAGACGAGTGCCGGCTGGTCACCGTAGGCGAGCGCATAGACGACACCGGCTTCCTTCGCGCGCTTCGCAAGCAGCGGCCCCGCGAGCACATCCGCTTCGACCGTTACGTTCACAACATGCCGCCGCGCTTTGAACGCTGCAAGACAATGCCGTATCGCGGCGGACGGGCTGCCCGTCACGTCCAGCACGACATCGAGACCGTCGGCGTTGATCAGCGCCAGGGCATCTTCGGTGATCGCGGTCTTTCCGGACTTGAGCGCGTCTCCAAAATCGCGCGCAATCTGCGCCTCGTCCCATCCGGTGCGCTTCAGTGCATCGCGGGCGCGCTGTCCGGAAAGATCGGCGACACCGAGCACGTGCAGGCCGGGCGTCGTTCTTGCCTGCGCCAGAAACATCGAGCCGAATTTTCCCGCTCCGATCAGCCCTGCGCGAATGGGGCGTCCTTCCGCAGCGCGGGCTTTCAGCATCCGGCCGAGATTCATGTCGTGAACTCCATAATTTAGCGAGATCGGTTCCGCGTGGTGGTCATAGCGCGGGCAGCCATGCGTTGGCTACCGGGTCGACCGGCTGGCGCTCTCCGCGCGCGGGGTTTATAGCCAAGAACATGAAATGTGCAGCGCGGCGAACCCCGCGCCGCTTCGAAGAAACCGCCGAGGATTTCATATGAACAAGCCGCTCGCGAAAGAATCCGCCAAGCCCACATCCGCCGTTTCCTCGAACTGGGAAGACCCGTTCGATCTGGAAAGCCAGCTCACGGACGACGAACGCATGGTGCGCGATACGGCCCGCTCCTACGCACAGGAGAAACTGCTGCCGCGCGTCACCGAAGCTTTCCTCCAGGAGAAATACGATCGCGCGGTTATGACCGAAATGGGCTCGCTCGGTCTCCTAGGCTCGACGCTGCCGGAGAAATACGGCGGCGCGGGCCTGAACTATGTGAGCTATGGCGTGGCGGTGCGCGAAATCGAGCGGGTGGACTCCGGCTATCGTTCGGCAATGAGCGTGCAGTCCTCGCTCGTGATGTATCCGATCTATGCCTACGGATCGGAAGAGCAGCGGATGAAGTACCTGCCCAAGCTTGCGACCGGTGAAATCGTCGGTGCATTTGGCTTGACGGAGCCGGATCACGGCTCCGACCCGGGCGGCATGCGCACCCGCGCTGAGAAGACCGCGAAGGGTTACAAGCTTACTGGCGCGAAGCTCTGGATCACGAACGCGCCGGTTGCCGACGTCTTCGTCGTTTGGGCGAAGTCGGACGCCGATGGCGGGCGCATTCGCGGCTTCATCCTGGAGCGCGGCATGAAGGGTCTGACCACGCCGAAGATCGAAGGCAAGCTTTCGCTCCGCGCTTCGATCACCGGCGAAATCGTGATGGAGGGTGTCGAGGTCGGCGAGGACGCAATTCTCCCGAACGTCTCCGGTCTCGCGGGCCCCTTCGGCTGTCTCACCCGCGCGCGTCTCGGTATCGCCTGGGGCGCGATGGGTGCCGCGGAAGCTTGCATGGCCGCTGCGCGCGATTACACGATGAACCGCAAACAGTTCGGCCGGCCGCTCGCTGCGACGCAGATCGTGCAATTGAAGCTCGCGAACATGCAGACCGAGATCGCGCTCGGCCTTCAGGCGGCACTTCGTGTGACGCGCTTGATGGACGAGGACCGCTGCCCAGCGGAGGCCGTGTCGATCATCAAGCGTAACAACTGCGGAAAGGCGCTCGATATCGCGCGGGTTGCGCGCGACATGCACGGCGGCAACGGTATCACTGCCGAGTATCATGTTATGCGGCACGTGATGAATCTGGAAACGGTGAATACCTACGAGGGCACGCATGACATTCATGCGCTCATCCTCGGCCGGGGCATCACCGGCATCCAGGCGTTCTCGCAGTAAGTTCATCCGATGACTGCACCGCTGGACGGCATCAAGGTGCTGGAGCTTGCGCGCGTGCTCGCAGGTCCCTGGGCCGGGCAAATTCTCTCCGATCTCGGTGCCGACGTGATCAAGGTCGAACGTCCCGGGCAGGGCGACGAGACGCGCACGTGGGGTCCGCCTTATGTCGAAGGTAAGAGCGGCGAAAATCTTTCCGCCGCGTATTATCACGCGATCAACCGCGGCAAGCGTTCGGTGCTCGCCGACTTCACCCGAAAAGAAGACATCGATCTGGTCGCGGCGCTCATCCGCGAAGCCGACGTCATCATCGAGAACTATAAGGTGGGTGATCTCAAGAAGTATGGCCTCGATTACGAGAGCGTGAAAAAGATCAACCCGAAGATCATCTATTGCTCCGTCACAGGCTTCGGGCAGACCGGGCCTTACGCGAGTCGTCCGGGCTACGACCTCATCATTCAGGCGATGGGCGGCATCATGGACATCACCGGCGAGCCGGATCGGGAGCCGATGCGCACGGGCGTCGCGTATGTGGATGTCTTTACCGGATGCTATTCCGCAATCGCCATTCAAGCGGCGCTAATCGCGCGCACAAAATCCGGCGAAGGCCAGCACATCGACATGAGTCTGATGGATGTGCAGACCAGCGTCCTCGCCAACCAGGCGCTGAATTATCTCGTGTCCGGCAAGGCGCCACGGCGCATGGGCAACGCGCATCCGAATGTCGTGCCCTATCAGGCGTTCGAGACGTCGGACGGCTACATGATTATCGCCGTCGGCAACGACGGCCAGTTCAAGAGCTTCTGCGATGTCCTGGGCCTGCCTGAAGTGCGCGACGATCCGCGCTATGCATCGAACGGCAAGCGCAACGAAAACCGCGCAACCCTTATTCCCGCGCTGATGGCGAAGACGAAACTTCGCACGCGTGCCGATCTGCTTGCGGCGCTTGAGCAAGCGAGCGTGCCCGCGGGCCCGATCCGGTCGATCGACGAGGTCTTTGCGGACCCGCAGGTCATCGCCCGCAAGATGCGGATCGATCTACCAGACGCCAGCGCGAAGGGCGGCTCGATCCCCGGTGTTCGTGCGCCGATCATGATGGCTGGCACGCCGCTGCAATACGATAAACCGTCGCCGCGGCACGGCGAGAATTCGGATGAAGTCCGCGCCGCGGTCTCCGCCGGAAAGCCCGCCTTTCGCGATACGCGAAGCCGTTAAAGCGGAATCACAGCCCGAAGCGGACCTGAATCAACGCATCGCGCCAAGCAATTCAGAAGACTCAGGTTTTCGGGTTCAGTTGAATCGCCCTCTGAAGTCCGTATGAATCGGATGATGAGATGCGACCGCAGCGTCAATATCGCATCCGTAAAAGTTGAAGGCGCAATAGAAAGCTTCCGGCCGGAAGCCGGATCGCATTGCGCTCGTCGGCTTTTGTGCAGCCGGGAAAATTGAGGCGTACGAAGGAAAGCGTTGGTTGGGGGACTAGGATTCGAACCTAGATTGACGGAGTCAGAGTCCGCAGTTCTACCGTTGAACTATCCCCCAACGGGCCACGAAAAGCGTATTCGGGCTGGGGCCTGGCAGCGATGCCGCCGAAGCGCGGTTCTTCTAGCCGACCGCGCCATGCCCCGCAACCGGCTCGATTTTAGGGTTATTCAGCAGGTTGAACGCCCGATTCCGCGTCTTCGCCAGGCAGGCGGCTGATTGCGACACCGGCGACGACGGCCCCGACCGCGAGGATCGGCAACAAGCGCCGAAAGCCGATTGTGCGGACGACCTGCAATCCTGTGAGCAGGATTGCGGGATCCTGCCACCACTCCGGATTTCGGTTGCGCTCGGCTTCCGCCTTCGCTGCGCGCTGCTCGACGGCCCGAGAGAGTATGCGGCGTTTGCGTCCGGACGAAAGAAGCGGAATAAGCGCAAGAAGCGCGATCACGCCGAATGCCGATGCGATCGCACCCCAAGCGTACATCATTCCATAGGTCTCTAGGGTCCAGAGAAACAGAATGACAAGGCCGCAAGCGAACGCGGCAACGCCCGCAGCCGCGAAAACCACGCCTGCGATCATGGCCTTCAAGGTAAGGTCGAGCCTCACCTTGAAGTCGTCGATTAATCCACCGAGCACGTACAGCCCTCCGGTGTGTTTAGCGGCGCCACATCGCGCCGATCAGGAAACCGATGCCGGCTGCCATCATAAGCGTCGTAACGGGACGCTTGTAAACTGCATCCTCGACCGCGTCGCTGATCGTTGTCGTCACATCCTTCACGGCGTCGACCGCTTCCTGGCCTTTGCCGCTCGCGTCCGAAATCACACCATCGAGATTCTTGCGCGCCCGGTCGTACGCGGCACTTCCGGTAGCCGACACCAGTGAGGCGACCTGTTGGGTCAGCTTGGAAACGTCGCCTTTCAGATTCTCGAACTCGCGATCGATCGACTCTTTCGTATTCGAGCCGTTGGATGTGGTGCTGGTTGAAGTAGCCATCGGACAATCCTTTGCATTCCTCCGCGCGAAGGACGCACGGGAACAGGTTGAGACAGGAAGGTTCGCAGGCACAACGCCGGAGAGCGGGTAGGGTTCCGCCCTTCAGCCCGGCAGTTTCACTTCTTCTTTCGCAGCGAACTGATTGACGATCACGATAATGACGATCAGCAGCGGCACCGCGAGGAGTGCGCCGAACGGCCCCCACAGCCACACCCAGAAGGCGATCGAAAGGAATATGAAGAGCGGGTTCAGCGTCAGCCTTGCGCCGAGGATCGTCGGGGTCACGAACTGGCCCTCGATCGTGGACATTCCGACGAATAGAAGTGGCGCGATCAGCGCCTGATAGAACGAGTCGAACGTGACCAGTCCGACGCCAAGCAATGTGACGAACATCGTCGCAGGTCCGATATAGGGCACGAAGTTCAGCACAAAGGCGAGGAAGCCCCATACCAATGGGCTGGGCAGACCGATGAAGTAGCAAGCCGTGCCGACAATAATGCCCACGCCCGCGTTGATCGCGGCAACCGTCGCGATATAGGTCGCAAGACTGGCCTCGACAGCGTTCCAGATTCGAATGACGCGCAGACGCGCTTGGCGCTCCGAGCCAAAACGAACGATGCTCTCCTTAAGCCTGTTCCTGTGACCGAGAAAAAAGAACAACGTGCCGAAGAAAATGAGCAGTTGTCCGACCGCAGGCGTCAGCGACGCGAGTGCCGGCTGCAGCAGGCTGGTATTCAGATCGAAGGCGATGGTCTTGCTCTGCGACGGCGCGGCGCCGAGCGCCTCGCGCACGCGGTTTAGCGCTTCGATGGGCGCATCGAAGATGACGAGCTTTTCGCGGAGGTTGGCGCCGATCTCGGGTGCGCGGCCAATCCATGCGCGAACGGGATCCGACAGATAAACGATTCCGGTAGAAAGCAGCGCAATCGTACCGAGCACGAGGATCGCGGCCGTACCGGCATGAGGGATGCGGTAGTTCGCGGCGAGGCTCGTGAGCGGAGCCAGAATCGTGCCGATAACGAGTGCAAGCGTGATCGGCAGGAAGACAGCACGGCCGTAGCCGAGCATGGCCATCAGCAAAATGAGAAAGATGCCGATCAGCGCAATTTGCGCGAACGTCGCGCCAGGTTTCGATTGCGCGTGGCCCGCGGCAGGCTCGTCCGCCGATCCGTTGTGTTTTGTAGAGGTGAGGTCGTCCATATTCTCTTTCCGGCCCGAGCGGGTAAGGGCGTCCGGTTTGTTCGCCATTTTCCGGGCCATGGTGACGCAGCCGGAGCGCGCGGGAAAGGGGGGCACTCAGCCGCAGCATTTTCCGTTGAACAAAAGCGGGCGCTTGCGCGTTAGAGCCGCCGGGGCCGCGGCTTCCGTCCGGGAGCCGCCGCCGTCACGGGAGTCGGGCAGATGGGCCTTCTGATAAGCATTCTGATTACATTTCTGGTCGTTATTCTTGTTCTTTATCTCGTCAATCTCCTTCCGATCGACGGGCGGGCGAAGCAGATCGTCCGCATCATCGTCATCCTTGTCGGCATCCTGTATTTGCTGCGCTACCTGATGGCGACAGGTCCGCTGATTTAACGGGCGGGCGCCTTTCGTTTGGAGGCCGATGGCGGCTCCGGTCCGCATGCGCTAGCCTGAAGCGCATCTTGGATCGGAGGCTGCGATGCCTGATTCAATTCTTTATCACGAAGCCAATCGTGCGTTGCAGGATCAATTCAAGAGCCGCGCGATTGCCGACCGGCTTGAGGAAAAGCTGGCGCGCACCGAATTTACGGGCGACGACCGGGCCTATATCGAAAGCGTATATCTGTTCTTTCTTGCAACGGCCGATGCCGAAGGAAAACCCGATTGCTCCTTCAAGGGCGGCCCGCGCGGGTTTGTCCGTGTGACAGGGCCGAACGAGATCGTGTTCCCGGATTACGACGGGAACGGGATGTTCAAGAGCCTCGGTAATATCGATGCGAATCCGAATGTCGGTCTCCTGTTTATCGACTTCGAAAGGCCGAGGCGGCTGCGCGTGAATGGCACGGCGAAGGTCAACCGAAACGACCCCCTGCTTGCGCTGACCACCGGTGCGCAGTTGATCGTGCGCGTAACCGCGACGGCGATTTTTCCGAACTGCCCGCGCTACATTCCGACAATGACGCTAGCGAGTCCTTCGAAATACACTCCGGCGGCGGGAGTCGTGCCGGAAGAGCCCGGATGGAAAAGCTTTCCGGACTTCAAGGACCACGTGCATCCGCGACATCCCACGGCGTAGATCGAGGATACTCGCTTAAGACCGGAAAACCGGGTTAGGCTTCGCGCATCAACCGTCCCGGGGGCGGACCATGCATAGTTTCGGCCGGCGAGTTTTCCGCCTCTCTGTCGCGAGCCTGTTTTTCTGTATTTCGCTCTTGCTGCTGGCGGCCGGTTCGGCGGAGGCCGCGAAACGTCCGTTCTATGCGATCGCGCATCGCGTCAACGACATCGAATGGGTGAAGTACGCGCTTTCGCGCGGCGCGAATGCTATCGAGATCGATATTATCTGCCGCGACGGCGAGTTCTACGTCGCGCACGATTTTCTGGAAGGTTATGGCAACCCGCTCGGCGAGTTTCTGCACCGTCTTCAGATCGTCGCGCGGCAGCATACGCGGCTCGCGCTTGTCATCTTCGACATCAAGGATGTCTGCGCTCCGGGTGGGGATTCGAAGCAGGCGGTGCTTGGCAGAAAGATCATGCAGGAAGCGCGTAAGACGCTGCGCGCCGAGGGCGTTCGCGTACTCTATTCAGTAGCGAAGAAGAAGGACGCCGCCTGGTTGACCAATATGGTGACAGGGGACGGAGCGCACCGGATAAAAAGTGGCGAGGCTTTTGCCATCGATCAGGAAGACGACTACCGGCAAGTCGCTGAAGAGCTACGGCGTAGCCATCCGATGCCGTTCGCTTACGGGAACGGGATTTTTGTCGCGAACCCGCTCTTCTTCCTCAATTGCGCGATTGAGGAATCGGTCGCGAAAGCCGCCGCCGCGCCGCGCGGCAAGCGCCCGAGGCTGGTTTACATCTGGACCATTCGCTCGAGCGCAACGATGCGCCGCATGCTGGCGGCGGGCGTCGATGGCATCTTCGTCAATCCGCAGAATATTCCGAAACTGGTCGGCGTCATGGAAGAAAGCGGCAAGTACCGTCTGGCGACGCGCCGCGACAGCCCGTTTTGAGCCTGTTCCGTCTCGCGGTTGCGAAGCGCCGATTTGCGCGCCCGGGCAGGGCTGCCTAAACTGACGGCAACGTAAAATCAGTAGCTGGAACTTCGTCGAGCGCTTGTTGCAAGCGCTCCGGGTTTCGGGGAAAGGCATGGCATGGCGGACCAGCCGCGCGAGAGCGCGTCCGGGCCGCAGCAAGCGGCCAAATCCGGCCGGCGCCGCCGCAGGCGCCGCGGACGCGGAAGAAACCGGGCGGCGTCGCAGGCGCAGGCGTCCTCGCCTGCGCATTACGGCGCGCTCGATCTCGGCACCAACAACTGCCGCCTTCTGGTGGCGGCTCCCACGCAGGATTCCTTCCGCGTGGTCGATGCCTTTTCGCGCATCGTCCGGCTCGGCGAGGGGTTGTCGCGCAGCGGCGAGCTTTCGGAAGCCGCGCAGGAACGCGCCATCGCGGCGCTGAAAATATGCGCGGCGAAGCTCGAGAGCAGGAAAGTCACCCGTATGCGCCTGATTGCGACCGAGGCCTGCCGCGGCGCGCGAAACGGTCCCGCCTTTCTGGAGCGGGTCGGACGCGAAACGGGGTTGCATCTCGAAATCGTCAACCGCGAAACCGAGGCGAAGCTTGCCGCGAATTCCTGCGCCCCGCTGCTGGACCGCACAGCGAGCGGCGCGATCCTGTTCGACATTGGCGGCGGCTCTTCGGAACTGGCCTGGCTCGGCAAGGCTGCCGACGTGGATGGCGGACCGCCGCTCGCGCCGGTGCAGGAGTGGGATTCGATGCCGCTCGGCGTGGTGACGCTTGCCGAGCGATTCGGCGGCGAAAATGTCACCGCGGAAGTATTCGGCGCCATGGTGGAGGACGTGCTGCCGCGCGTGAAGGCGTTTGCGGAAAAAACCAACGGCGCTGCCTCCGGGGAGTTCTACCTGCTCGGCACTTCGGGAACGGTGACGACGCTCGCGGGCATCCACCTCGAACTGCCGCGCTACGACCGCCGCCGGGTGGACGGCATCTGGCTTTCGAGCGAAGAGGTCACGAACGTCGTGAACAGGCTTTGCGCGACGAGCTACGCAGAGCGGGTGGCGAATCCCTGCATCGGCGTGCAGCGCGCCGATCTCGTGCTCGCCGGCTGTGCTATCCTCGAGGCGATCCGGAAGGTCTTTCCCTGCAAGCGGCTGCGCGTCGCTGACCGCGGCTTGCGCGAGGGCATGCTCGTTGAACTGATGCGCGCCGACGGCGTATGGAAGCGGTAAATGAGCGAAAAAAAATCGCTGCCAGAGCGCGGCAAGGTGCGCGTCAAGAAAAAGACCGGACGCTCGCACTCCTCCAATCAGTGGCTCAAGCGCCAGCTGAACGATCCCTATGTGCGTAAGGCGCATGCGGAGGGCTATCGTTCGCGGGCGGCGTTCAAGCTTCTCGAGATCGACGACAAGCATAAGATCTTGAAGCGCGGCGCGCGTGTAGTCGATCTGGGTGCTGCCCCCGGAGGCTGGTCGCAGGTAGCGGCTGAGCGCGTGGGCGCGGAAAAAGGACAGGGCAAGGTCGTCGCGATCGATCTCCTCGAGATCGAGCAGATCAGCGGTGTCGAATTTGCGCAGATGGACTTCAACGATGACGACGCGCCCGCGCGCCTGAAGCAGATGCTCGGCGGGCAGGCGGATGTGGTCCTGTCCGACATGGCTGCGAACACCATCGGCCACCGCCAGACGGATCATCTCAAGATCGTGGCGCTTGTCGAGATGGCCGCGGAGTTCGCGCGGGAAGTGCTCGCGCCCGGCGGAAGTTTCCTCGCAAAAGTTCTGCAGGGCGGTACCGAAGGCGAATTGCTGAACGCCCTGAAACGCGACTTCAAGACGGTGAAGCACATCAAGCCGCCGGCGAGCCGGAAGGATTCCGCCGAGCTTTATGTGCTGGCGACCGGATTCAGAGGAGAGAATTAAGCCTGCGGGCCGCGCTCGGTATCCTGCGCTTCCGGCGGAGGCGGGGTCACGAGCGAAGCGCCGGCATCGATTGGCAGCCTCAACAGCAAGAATATCGCGGTGAGCGAACACAGCGACACCGCGAAGAACGCGATCGAAAAATCTCCCAAGAGAATCTCGTTCGAGCCGCGCACATAGCGCAGGCTTTCCAGCACCATCGCCGCGACCGCGACACCCGCGGAAACCGAAATCTGCTGCGCGACGCTCGTGAAACTCGTCGCCTGACTCATGGTCGATGAGCCGAGATCGGCGAAGGCGAGCGAATTCAGGGTGGAGAATTGCAGTGCGCGGAAGAACCCGCCGATGAAGAGCACCGCGATCACGATGAAATAGGGCGTGCCGGGCTCGAAAAATCCGGCGGCTGCGATGAAGCCTGCCGCTACCACGGTATTGACGACGAGAACGCGCTTGATGCCGAAGCGGCGCAGGATGGGCGCGACGCTCGCCCGCATCAGCATCGCGCCGGCCGCGCCCGCGAAGGTGAGCAAGCCGGATTGCAGCGCGTTCAGGCCGAAGCCGAGCTGAAACATCAGGGGCAGCAGAAACGGCATCGCGCCGACGCCGATCCGAAACAGCGAGCCGCCGACTACGCTTACCCGGAACGTCTGCACCGACAACAGTTTCAGGTCGATTAGCGGCGCGGGATGCGCGCGCGCGTGGCGCACGTAAAGGTACATCACGACCGCGCCGACCACGATCATCGAAGCCGAAAGCCAGAACGGCAAGAGCTCCTGCCCGATGGTCGTGAAGCCGAAGGCGAGCCCGGTAAGGCCGATGCCGGAAAGCACGAAGCCGGAGACATCGAGCGGCGGCACGTTCTCCTCGCGGATGTCCTCGATGTATTTTGTGGCGAGCCAGAAGCCGACGATGCCGATCGGGATGTTGATCCAGAAGATCCAGCGCCAGTGGAAATAGGTGGTGATGAAGCCGCCAAGCGGCGGGCCGATCATCGGGCCGATCAGCGCAGGCACCACGAGCCAGGCGAGCGCGGAGACGAGTTCGTGCTTCGGCACCATGCGCAGGATCACGAGGCGGCCGACCGGCACCATCATCGCGCCGCCCATGCCCTGGATGATGCGATAGAGCACGAGATCGGGCAGCGAGACGGCGAAGCCGCAGGCGAGCGAGCCCAGCGTGAAGACGACAATGGCGGCGCGGAATACGGTGCGCGCGCCGAATTTGTCCGCCATCCAGCCGGAGATCGGGATGAACACCGCGAGCGACAGGAGGTAGGAGGTGAGCGCGAGCTTGAGCGCAATCGGGTCCACGCCGAGGTCGCGCGAGATCTCCGGGAGCGAGGTCGCGATGACGCTCGAGTCCACGTTCTCCATGAAGAGCGCGGTAGCGACGATGAGGGGGACGAGGACTTCGCGGCGCATGCGGGGGTGTTCCGGGGACTGAATAGACCGTGAAACCGGCGGCGTCATCCTGCGTTGTGCAGGACTGCCTTGCGGCACGCGCGAGGCTCACCATATGGAGCGCGGGTTCAAGGAGGCCTGTTGCCGATGATCTACTTTCTCGCGTTCTTTGTTCCGCCTCTCGGTCTGCTGCTGAACGGGCAGCCGTTCGCGGCGATCTTGAGCGCGATCCTCTGGGTGATTTGCTTCTTCGCGGGCTTCTTCTTCTGGCCGTTGTGGTTCCTGCCGTCCACGCACGCGATCGTGGCGATCATGCTCAGGAACGACGACCGCCGGCACCGCGAGCTGGTCGATGCGATCGAGAGGCACGGGCCTCCGCCGGGGTGGAAGCCGTAAGGCGCGATGGCTTCTCAAACAGCATTCCGCGTTTCCGCGCTTCATAGGAAGCCGGAGTAGAGGCGGCGGGGACGCCGGGAGAATTCCGTCTCCCACGGCCGTCTGTGTGAAAGAGAAAACACAGACGAGGGTCGTCACCGCGAGGTCCGGAGGTTCTCCGGCGTCCCGCAGCGCGCGTGGGCTTTATCGCGAATGCCGCAAGCGGCACGCGCGGTCCCATTCGCGCCGGCAACACGCGATGGTTTACGGCCTGCTTCGCATGACCCCCGGTGGACTTACCTTGCTATCCACCGCTGGCGGGTCTTCTCGGTTTCGCCGTTGCGCATTGGCATGCGCCCGCACGAGACCGCCAAGTAAGACCCTGTGACGCGCGGCAGGCGCGCCGGGATCATTCGACTTCAGCCGCCGCATTTCGCCTCTCGCGTAAGAGACTGGATGCGGCCACCGCTTCCGGCCCACGCTCTGCTACGCGGTGCAAAGCGTCCTGTATTTGAGCCAGAACGCGCGCAGTTTATTTCGAGCGCGGAGGGGCGGGGATAAGTTTTTTCGAGGATTCGGGGAAGTAGTTGGGCGCAAACGAAAAAGCACTGCCGCGGAAATGCCGCTATCCCCGTTACGGTTGTGACCAATCTAATGTGTTGTCTGGTGCACGATCTAAAATTGATCGCGCAAAATCTCTGGCAAGAAAAAGTTTTTGCCGATCTTTTCTTCCTGCCATCTGCACAACCTTTCGCAATCATCTAAACCGAAACGCGAAAGTAGAGAATGTTTGCAGATATTTTTAGACTTGAGAGATCAGCGCAATCCGCAGCCGGGTCAAGCCCGGCCATGACGAAGTTGGTGTTACGCCACCTTCGTGAAATCCGGCGGGCGGCGCTCTGCAAAAGCGCGGAAGGCCTCTAAAGCCTCCGGCGATTTCAGGCGCTCCTTGAACGCGGCACCTTCGGTTTCCATCACGCGCTTGATGATCGCGGGATCGCGCATCAGCTGTTTCGTGAGCTTCAAGGCGCCGGCGGGGCGGGTCGCCAACTTCTTCGCATAATCCAGCGCGCGTGCGCGGACCTGTGAAGAGGGCACCGCTTCGGTGACGATCCCGATCTCGGCCGCTTCCTTGCCGGTGACCGGCTCGCCGAGTGCGAACATCTTATAGGCCCGCGCATAGCCGATCCGCATGGGAAGCAGCATCGTGGAAGCGGCTTCCGGGACGAGCGCCAGATTCACGAAGGGCACCGTCAGCTTCGCGTCTTCGGCCACGACGACCATGTCGCAGTGTAAGAGCATCGTGGTGCCGACGCCGACGGCGTTGCCCTGCACCGCCGCGACATAGGGCTTGGTGGAGGAAGCCAGGCACTGGAGGAAGGGCGAGGCGGCGACGTTCTCCGGCTGCACCTTGCCCATCGCGACCTCGGTGAAGTCCGCGATGTCGTTCCCCGAAGTAAACATGTCGCCTTCGGCCTGAAACAGCACGGCCCGGATGCCGGCCTCTTCTTCGGCCCGGATCATGCCCTGCACTAGCGCGCCATACATGGCCTTGTTGAGCGCGTTCTTCTTCTCGGCGCGGTTCAGCGTCATGGTGAGCACGCCGGCTTCGAGCGTGGTGCGGACGAGATCGGTCATTTCGGCCTCCGGGATTTGGCTCACCGGACTATAGCGGGGGACGTGCAAAAGATGCAGGGGAGGAAGGTATTGGTTGCGCTACGGCACCTTTGCCTTTTGGAACCGCCATGCTAACGACCCTCGCCAACCCGATGCTTACGGCGATTCCAGCCCGCGTGGCGGCACGCCATTTTCCGGCATAGACCGGTGGAACAGGAGTTGGCGATGAACCGTCTTACCGGCGGCCTCGCGCAGGAAGCGCTCACTTTCGACGATGTGCTCCTGAAGCCCGGCCTTTCCGACGTGCTGCCGTCCGAGGTGGATGTCCGCACGCGCCTCACCCGAACCGTATCCCTGAATATCCCGATCCTGTCCGCGGCCATGGACACGATCACAGAGGCGCGGCTTGCGATCGCGATGGCGCAGGCGGGCGGCATCGGCGTGCTCCACCGCAACATGACGCCCGACCAGCAGGCGGAAAACGTGCGCCGGGTGAAGAAGTTCGAAAGCGGCATGGTGGTGAACCCGCTCACCATCCACCCTGAGGCGACGCTGGCGGAAGCGCTGGAGCTGATGCGCGCGCATTCGATCTCCGGCGTGCCGGTCACCGAAAAGGGCAGCGGCAAGCTTTCCGGCATCCTCACGCACCGCGACGTGCGTTTCGCGACCAACCACAAGCAGCGCGTCTCCGAACTCATGACCAAGGACCGCCTCGTCACCGTGCGCGAAGGCGTCTCGCAGGACGAAGCGAAGAAGCTCCTGCATCAGTTCCGGATCGAGAAGCTCTTGGTGGTCGATGAGAGTTATCGCTGCGTGGGCCTGATTACGGTCAAAGACATCGAAAAGGCGGTCGCCAATCCGAACGCCTGCAAGGACGAGCAGGGGCGGCTTCGCGTCGCCGCTGCGACCACGGTCGGCGATGAAGGTTTCATGCGCACCGAGCGGCTCGTGGAAGCGGGCGTCGATGTCGTGGTGGTCGATACCGCGCACGGGCACACCAAGCGCGTGCTCGACGCGGTCTCCCGCATCAAGCGGCTCTCGAACGCGGTACAGGTCGTCGCCGGCAACGTCGCGACCAAGGAAGGCACCAAGGCGCTGATCGACAGTGGCGCGGATGCGATCAAGGTCGGCATCGGCCCGGGCTCGATCTGCACGACGCGCGTGGTCGCGGGCGTCGGCGTGCCGCAACTGACTGCAATTCTCGACGCGGCGGACGAAGCGAGGAAATCCGATGTGCCGGTGATCGCCGACGGCGGCGTGAAGTTCTCCGGCGATCTCGCGAAGGCGCTGGCGGCGGGCGCGGAATGCGCGATGATCGGCAATCTTCTCGCGGGCACCGACGAGAGCCCCGGCGAGGTGTTTCTGTATCAGGGCCGCTCCTACAAGTCGTATCGCGGCATGGGTTCGGTCGGCGCGATGGCGCGCGGCTCGGCCGACCGTTACTTCCAGCAGGACATCAAGGACAGTCTCAAGCTCGTGCCGGAAGGCATCGAAGGGCAGGTGCCCTACAAGGGGCCGCTCTCGACCGTCCTGCATCAGCTGGTCGGGGGCTTGCGTGCTTCGATGGGGTATGTCGGCGGCAAGACGCTGAAAGATTTCCGCGAGAAGGCGCAATTCGTGCGCATCTCCGGCGCGGGCCTGCGCGAGAGCCACGTTCACGACGTGACGATCACGCGCGAGAGCCCGAATTATCCGGGCAGGATCTGACGAAGATGATGGTTCGCATTGCTGTTGCGCTGCTTGCGCTGATCTTTCCGTTCGCGGCGGCTCACGCCCAGCCCAAGAAGGAACAGTGCGTCACGCAGAACAACCAGTTCGCGGAGACGCAGTTCTGCGTGGATTCGGTGCTCGACCCGGAAGGCGAGAGCCGGTTCGGGCCGGGTGCCTTTCTCGATCCGGACAGCGGCAAGGCCTGGTGCGAGGGGCTGGTCGGCTACGGCATCGGCGAGACGGTGACGATCCGCTTCAAGCCCGCGGTGCGCGTGCAGGAGTTCACGTTTCTGAACGGCAACCCGAAAAGCGACGTGACCTACAAGAACAACAGCCGGGTGAAGCAGCTTCGCATCCAGACTTCGGACGGCATCGGCATCCTCGTCACGGTGCCCGATACGAAAGAGGCGCACACGATCAAGCTGCCGCGGCCGGTGAAGCCGCAATGGGTCCGCTTCTCGATCGCCGAAGTCTATCCGGGCGAACGCGGCGGCGACACCTGCATCGCCGGCATCATTCCGAATCTCGAACAAGCCAATAACTGAGATCAATCATGAGCACGCTTATCGTCCTCGGCCCGCTGCTCGCGATGGCGGCGATCACCTTCGTTCTCATGTTCGGCATGGTGATCACCCGCCGCCGCGCGGTGATGGAGAAGAAGACCGACCCGAAGGATCTCCTCGTGCGCGGCGGGAGCAACCCCTGGCCGCCGCAGGCCGCGCAATTTAGCGACGCCTACCAGAATTCGCTCGAGCTGCCGGTCTTGTTCTACGCCGTGGGGGTGCTCACGCTCATCACGGGCCATGCCAACGCAGCGTTCGTCGTGCTGTCGTGGCTGTTCGTGCTTTGCCGTGCGGTGCAGAGCTATGTCCACGTGACTTCCAATACACGCAAATACCGCAGCTACGCTTTCCGCGCCGGCGCGATAGTATTGTTTTTTATCTGGGCTTCGCTGACCAACCGGCTCATCACGTCATAAGGAATCGAAGCCATGACCGTCCCGACGATCCTGCTTCCCGCCTTTGTGCTGATCGCGCAGATTTTTGCGCTCGCGATCTGGATGGGTGCCGAGCGCAACCGCGCGCTCTTTGCCAAGGAAGTCCGCATCAAGGACATCGCGCTCACCAGGGAAAGCTGGCCGGAGCGCGCGAAGCAGATTTCGAACAGCTACCATAACCAGTACGAACTGCCGGTGCTGTTCTTCATTCTGGTCGCTTTCGCGCTGATTACGCGGAAGGCCGACCTGATCTTCGTCGTGCTGTCATGGGTCTTCGTTATCGCCCGGGTCGTGCACGCTTTCATTCACACGACCTCGAACCGGGTGCCGCGCCGCTTCTTCGTTTATGTCGTGGCGCTCGTTACGCTTGCTGTGATGTGGCTCTATTTCGCGATCCAGATTCTGACCGGCATCTGATTGATGGACGAGTTCAGGCTCTGGAGGGATCATCCGCTTCATATCCTGTTCGTCATGGCGACCGAGCAGGAATATGGCCCGGCGCTTCAGGGGCGGATTCAGCCGTTGATTACCGGCGTCGGCCCGGTCGAGGCCGCGAGCGCAACGAGTGAAGCGCTTGCGCGGCTGGATGCCGAGCACGACCTGCCGCAGCTCGTATTCTCGTTAGGCTCCGCCGGCTCGCGCAAACTGGAGCACGCGAAGATCTACCAGCTTTCGAGCGTCTGTTATCGCGACATGGATTGCACGCCGCTCGGCTTCGAGCGTGGCGTCGTGCCGTTCCTCGGCCTGCCTGCCGTGGTGAATATCCCGCAGCAGATTCCCGGCATCCCCTCCGCGTCGATCGCGACCGGCGCGAGCATCGTATCGGGGGCCATGTACGACACGATCGAAGCCGACATGGTCGATATGGAAAGTTACGCGGTCTGCCGCGCCGCCGGGCGTTTCGGCATTCCCATGATCGGGCTTCGCGGCATTACCGACGGCAAGACCGAGCTTTCGCAATACGAAGATTGGGCGAGCTATCTGGGAATCGTCGACCGAAGGCTCGCAATCGAACTCGACAGGTTTTTCGCGGCTGTCAAAGACGGCACATTCTCTCTATAAGCCCGGTCATCATGACCCCCGCCGCGCGGCTCTCGGCCGCCATCGAAGTATTGACCGAAATCGAAGGAAAGCGGCGGCCGGCGCCGGATGCGCTTCGCGAGTGGGGGCAGATGCACCGCTTCGCGGGCTCCGGCGACCGCGGCGCGATCGGTTCGCTCGTGTTCGACGCGCTCCGCCGCCGCGCGTCTGCCGCCTGGTTGATGGGCGAGGAAACGCCGCGCGCGGTGATGCTCGGCGCGCTCCGGCTCGCGCGTAATGTAAGCCCCGATGAAATTTCCAAACTGGCGGACGGCTCGCGCTTCGCGCCGGAACCCTTGAGCGATGACGAGAAGAAGTGCCTCGAAAGCGGATCGCTTGCCAAGGCGCCGCCGCATGTCGCGGGCGACTATCCGGAGTGGCTGGACCCGCATTTCGCGGAAAGCTTCGGCGAGGAGCGCTGGCAGGAGGGCATGGCGCTTGCCGCCCGCGCGCCGCTCGACCTTCGCGTCAATACGCTGAAGAACAGCCGCGATGAAGTTGCAAAAGAACTTTCGCACCTGAATGCGGCAGCTGCGCGCTGGTCGCCGCACGGTTTGCGTATCGAACTCGGCGCCGACGGCAGGCAGCCGCCCGCGACTTCCGAGCCTTCGTTCCTCAAGGGCGATTTCGAGGTGCAGGACGAGGGCTCGCAGCTTGCGGCAATGTTCGCGGGCGCGGAGCCCGGACAGCAGGTGCTCGATCTCTGTGCGGGGGCGGGCGGCAAGACGCTCGCGCTCGCGGCTGCGATGAAGAACAAGGGGCAGTTGTTCGCCTACGACTCCGATCTGCGCCGCCTCAAGCCGATCCATGAGCGGATTGCGCGGGCGGGCGCACATAACGTGCAGGTCGTGTCGCCCAAGGGTAAGCAGGACGTGCTTTCCGACCTCGCGGGAAAAATGGACCTCGTGCTGCTCGACGCGCCGTGCACCGGCACCGGCGTGTGGCGGCGGCATCCCGACGCGAAGTGGCGCATCCGCCCCGGCGCCCTGGAAATCCGGCAGCGCGAGCAAACGGCGCTGCTCGACGAGGCTGTGCGGTTCGTGAAACCGGGCGGCAGGCTCGTCTATATCACCTGTTCGATGATCGACGCGGAGAACGGCGCGCAGATCCGCGCATTCCGTGAGCGCGATGCATCGTTCCAGATTGTGCCGCCGGATGAAGTGGTGAACGCGCTCGGAGAGAATGCGCTGGTGTTTTCGCGCGCCGCGAAGCTCTCCGCCGAAGGCATCCAGATGACGCCGCGGCGGACGGGGACGGACGGCTTTTTTGTGAGCGTGTTGAAGCGCACCTAGTTGTCGTTCCCGCGAAAGCGGGGACCCATAATCCCTGTGCTTAAGAATGGACCCGGTGGTTATGGGTCCCGGCTCGCGCGGCTTCGCAAGTCGGATTTATCCGACTTGCGCATATTTGGATCGGAAGTCGGGTAAACCCGACTTCCGCTCGCTTGGCCGAGACGACGACGAACTATGGGGTGAGCGCTTCCATTTTCTCACCCGGCATCCAGTCCGCAATCGACTTCAGATCCGTCTCGCACTGCCACCGGCCCGGACGGCAGATTTCCATCGTGCCGCGGTCGAGGATCGCCTGCAGTTCTGTACGCGGAATCATGCGGAAGTTCATTTCGTTGATGGTCGGCGTCGGGTCCTTGCCGTCGTTGAGCAAGAATCCCCACTTCGCGAGATGCCAGTTGAACAGCATGAAGCCCATCTTCGAGGTGTTGCTCTCGCGCGAAAATTGCGACTCGGTGAAGAACACGCCGTTCACGGCAACACCGTAGCCGCCGCCCACGAGCGCGCCGTCCCTGTTCCAGACTTCGAACGAGTGTGCGTGGCCGGCGTCGAATAAATCCGCGAAGGCGTGCATGATCTGCGGGCGAAGCCAGGTGAGACGAAAGCGCCCCGGGCGGCGCTCGGCGCAGGCGCGCATCACGCCTTCGAAATCGGAATCGAAGGTGACGCGGTACTCGTTCTGCTTCATCTGGCGGCGAAGGCGTTTCGCGATGTGCAGTTCGTTGAAGAAGAGCACGCAGCGCTCATCGGTCGAGAGCCATTTGAACGGCCCGACATGACCCCACGGATAAAGCGTGCGCTTGTAGGCTTTGAGCAGCGTTTCGACGGAAAGATCACGTGCGATTCCTGCGACGCCGCCTTTGTCCGCTATGCGCGGGTCCGGCAATCCGCCGCCGCTACGGAACGCGTCGCGCAGCCAGACGCGGGCGAAGCCGGGCAGGTAGCCGATGCGTTTTGGCATGAGCGGCCATACGAGCCCGAGCGCGATGCGCTCCAGCTTGTCGCGCGGGGTTTCAAAGAACAGGGCCTCGCGGCGGGCGCGGGTGTCCGGGATCGGCGGTACGATGGAAGGCGAATTCATGCCCGGTTTTTAGCCCGGCTCGGCCTAACGCAGGGTTAGGAGCGGGCGGGGCGCGGTAAGTTGTTGGAAAGCATATTGGCGAAGCAAACCCTCGCTTGCGGGCAAGAACGGCATCCCTTACTCCCGTGGCATGAGCAGCCCCGCCAAAGCGGCCCCGCCGCCAACCGCTTCCACCCCCGACCACGACAAGATCCTGATCGTCGATTTCGGCTCGCAGGTGACGCAGCTGATTGCGCGGCGCGTGCGCGAGATGGGCGTCTATTCCGAGATCGTGCCGTTCCAGTCGGCGGAAGCGGCTTTCAAAAAGCTGAACCCGAAGGCGGTGATCCTGTCGGGTGGGCCGGAGTCGGTGCATGAGGAAGGCTCGCCGCGCGCGCCGCAGGCGATCTTCGACGCGGGCCTTCCCGTGCTCGGCATCTGCTACGGCCAGATGACGATGGCAGCACAACTCGGCGGCAAGGTCGAAGGCGGGCATCACCGGGAATTCGGCCGCGCCGATGTCGAGGTGAAGGCCGCGAGCCATCTTTTCGAGAGCGACTGGAAGGTCGGCGAAAAGCATCAGGTCTGGATGAGCCACGGCGACCGCATCACGCAGATGCCGCCGGGATTTCAGGTCGCGGGTGTTTCGCCGAACGCACCGTTCGCGATCATTCAGGACGAGAAGCGGAAATATTACGGCCTGATGTTTCACCCCGAGGTGGTGCATACGCCGGACGGCGCAAAGCTGATCCGCAACTTCGTCCACAAGATCGCGGGCGCGAAGGCCGACTGGTCGATGCGCGCCTTCCGCGAGGAAGCGATCGAGCGCATCCGCGCGCAGGTCGGCAAGGGCCGCGTGATCTGCGGGCTCTCCGGCGGCGTTGATAGTTCTGTTGCGGCGCTTCTCATTCACGAGGCGATCGGCGAGCAACTCACCTGCGTATTCGTCGATCACGGCTTGCTGCGTTTGAACGAAGCGAAGACCGTGGTCGATCTGTTCCGCAATCATTACAACATTCCGCTCGTTCATGCCGACGCCAGCGAGACGTTTCTACGAGAGCTTGCGGGCGTCACGGACCCGGAGCAGAAGCGCAAGATCATCGGGAAACTGTTCATCGATGTGTTCGAGGCGGAAGCGAAGAAAATCGGTGGCGCAGAGTTTTTAGCGCAGGGCACGCTCTATCCCGACGTGATCGAGAGCGTGAGCTTTACCGGCGGCCCTTCGGTGACGATCAAGTCGCACCATAATGTCGGCGGGCTTCCTGCGCGCATGAACATGAAGCTCGTGGAGCCTCTGCGCGAACTCTTCAAGGACGAAGTGCGGAAGCTCGGGAAAGAGTTAGGCCTGCCGGATGTGTTCGTCGGCCGGCATCCGTTTCCGGGGCCGGGCCTTGCGATCCGCTGCCCGGGTGCGGTCACGAAAGAGGCGATGGATATTCTGCGCCTCGCCGACGCGATCTATCTCGACGAAATCCGCAAGGCGGGATTGTACGACGAAATCTGGCAGGCGTTCGCGGTCATTCTTCCCGTGAAGACCGTCGGCGTGATGGGCGACGGCCGCACCTACGATCATGTGCTTGGACTGCGCGCGGTGACCTCGGTCGACGGCATGACCGCGGACTTCTATCCCTTCGACATGAAGTTCTTAGGCGCGGTCGCAACCCGCATCATCAACGAGGTGAAGGGCGTGAACCGCGTCGTTTATGACGTGACGAGCAAGCCGCCGGGGACGATTGAGTGGGAGTGATGTTCAGGGCCTGACCATGGGATTTGGGGTTTTCGTACACCGCGCTGATTCAATCTACGACGATAGCCCTGCGGAACAGTATCAGTTCCCCAAGCAGTATCTCACGCGTATTGAGAAGTGTGTAGGCGACTGGATAGTCTACTACGAGCCGACGAAAATCACTGAATCTCGCGGTTACTATGCGGTCGCTAAAGTTCAGCAGATAATTCCCGATCCTAAGAGCCTAGATATGTACTTGGCGCTTATAGAGCCAGGGAGCTATCTTGAGTTTTCGAATGCAGTGCCTTTCAAGGATTCCGCTGGCCCTGTCGAGCGAGGGGTTCTGAATCTTGAGGGCAGAATTTCTGGTCGTGCACAATCGGCTGTTCGGTCTCTTTCTGCTGATGATTTTAAGCGAATTGTGGGGCGAGGACTGGAGGAACGAAGCCCGCTTCTACCTCGTGTCGAGGACAGCCAGACAGCAGGCTTGCAAGAGGACGCATCGCCATTCTTGTTTGACCAACAACGCGAACGCGCGAGTTTTACAGTTTCAAGAGTCGTTCGGGATCGCGTATTCAGAGAAGTGGTACTGCGCGCCTACGATCAACGCTGTGCAATTTCGGGTCTCCGGTTTATAAATGGCGGAGGAAGGGCAGAAGTAGCGGCCGCTCATATCCGGCCAGTAGAAGCCAATGGCCCTGACATTGTGAACAATGGCATTGCGCTTTCAGGTACAGCCCACTGGATGTTTGACCGCGGACTGATTAGTTTGTCTGACGACCTACAAATTCTGATTTCGCGCCAGGCAAACGACCAAGATGGCATGCGCGCTTTCATAAACCAATCGGGACGAGCTCTTGAACCATTGAAGACCTCTCAGCGACCTCATCCTAGTTTTCTAAACTGGCATCGAAATAACTGTTTCAAGCAATAGACAATGCCCCGCCCCCTGAAAATCTTTCTCGCCGTCATCGCCGGTCTCGTCGTCGGCGAGGCGATTCCGATTGTCTGGTACATCCTTGCTACGAATTACTTCGGCATGTTCGACCGCGACGGCGGGGGCGCGATGGGCGCGATCTTCTTGATGGGGCCGCTCTGCGCGGTCGTCTGCGCGATCATCTTCGGGGTCATTGTCGCGAAGCGCACGAAGAAGGTTTAGCGCGCGAGCCCCTCGCGATAGCTGCGGTACCGCGGCTGCCAGCCGAGTGCGGCAACGGCGCGGGCATTTTTCAGACGGAAAGACGGAAAACCCGGAGGCCCGCCCGCTTGCGGCGGCTCCGCGCCGACGCTCTGACAGATGAAGCCGAACAGATCGCGCCATTGCACGGGTTCAAAATCGCAGATCGTGAGCACGCTGCGCGATGAAAATTTCCGCGCGGCCAGCACGGCCGCCGCCGCCATGTCGGCGATATGCACGAGTGAGACGTATTCGAGTCCGTCGCCGGGCAGGCGCAGTTTGCCGGCGGCAGCACGCGCGAACCAGCCTTCGTCGAAGCCGGTGCCGGGTCCGTAGAACAACCCGCCGCGCAGGATCATCCAGTCGAGGCCGCTCTGCCTGATCGTCTCTTCCATCGCGAGGGCCGCGCGGATCGCGCTGTTCGAGATGCTTTCGCCTTCCGGGCGATAGACGTGGTCTTCATCGGTCCATGCATCGCTGCCCGAGGCCGCGACCCAGCCGATGCTCTGCTGGATGATTTTCGCGACACCCGCTTTGCGGCAGGCTTCGACAAAATTAGGCACGCCTTCCACGCGCAGCCTGTCGTTCGCGGCAAAATCCCCGCGCCCGCTCGGGCCGGGGAGCGAGGTCGCGAGGTTGATCGCGAGATCGCAGCCCGCGAAAGCCCCGCACATAGAATCTATGTCGAAAATATCTGCGGTTGCGACGGCGGCACCGCAGGCGCGGGCGAAACCCGCAGCTTCCGGCCTGCGTACGACCGCGCGGACGTCAAAGTTCTCCGCGGCGAGGCGCGGGATCAGGTGCCGGGCGAAAACGCCGTTCGCGCCGAGAATTGCGATCTTGTCTGTCATCGGAGTCTTATCGGCCCGCCGCGCTTCGGTCGCGATCTAATCTTGCGTGCTCACCGGGTCGCGCTCGCTTGCGGCATCCGTATCCTGGCCTAAGGTCAGCGTGTAGCGCACGCCGGACGGTTCGTAAGCGAGCTTGCCTTCGCCATGGAGGTCGCGCGCGACCAGTTCCAGCAGTTTGGTGCCGAATCCAGATATTGCCGGTGTTTCCACCTGCGGGCCATTGGTCTCTTTCCATTCCCAGCGGAAACGGCCATCGCGGATCTTCCAGCGTATGTCGATGCGCCCTTCCGGCACCGAAAGCGCACCGTATTTGGCCGCGTTGGTCGCAAGCTCGTGAAGTAATAGGGTAAGCGAAAGCGCGCGCTTCGGGGACAGGTCGACATTCTTCCCGTCCAGGTGAATCTGTGAGGAGGAAAACGTCTGCAGCGTACGCGCGATCACGTCAGTCAGCTTTGCGCCGGTCCATGCGCGCATGGTCAGCAGATCGTGCGCCTGAGCCAACGATTTGATGCGCCCTTCGAGCGCCTCCCTTGCGGCAGGGATGTCCGTTGCACTGCGTAATGTCTGTGAGGTAATCGCCTGCACCGTCGCGAAAGTGTTTTTTACGCGGTGATTGAGTTCATTAAGCAGCAGCTGCTGCAAATCCTCGGTCTGCTTTTGTTTGGTAAGATCCCGGCTCGCTCCGGCAATCGCAACCGGCTTCCGGTCGGTTCCTTCGCCCTCGAACTCGACGAGACCCCACGCGCTCAGCCATCGCCAGCGGCCGTCCGGCTGCTTCACCCGGTATTCCACCTCGTAGCGGCCGTCGCCCGCAGGATCGAGCGCCTTTTCAACGCGCGACCACATCAAGGGCAGATCGTCGGGATGAAACTTGTCCTTCACGCCCTCTTCGTCATGAAGGAAGCGCGCTTCGCTCAGACCGTAGAGGCGTTGGGCATTGTGATCGTATTCGCAAATGTTGTCGGCCAGCGTGTAACGCCAGGTTCCCATCTCCGACGCGACCATGGCGAGATCGATCGTCCGGAGCTGGCGTGCCAACTCCGTGGAGAGCAACAGCTCTGTATCCGGTCTTTTTTCGGACCGGGCACGCACAACTTTCGGGACGCGCAGTTCCGCCACCGCGGGGCCGCCAGCGCCCGGCACCACGAGATGGTGCCGGCTCATGATCTGGAGATGGGCGCTATCCGCTAGCCCGTCGGTACAGTAGCTGCACATGCAGATCATGCGCCGCCCCTGCATGAGCTCCTGCACGCGCTGTTCGTAGTCGAGGAAATCGTCCCACTGGGATTGCGAAACCCACGAACAGTTGCCGTTCGTCCTAAGGCCCTTGAAACCGCTGCCGAGCGCTTCCTGTTCCCGCTGGATAAGGCCCAGAGTCAGTTCACGTGGCTTAAGCTTGTCGTTCGCCGAATACCACGAACTTGCGTTGGCGATTTCGATTTGCCGATTGTGCTCGCGGCGGTCGAGGTCGGGGACTGCCGCGCGCAGGGCGGAGCGCGCGTCGTCCGCGGAGAATTGTTCGCCCGTCACCCAAAGGCACCGCTCGTCGTTTTCCAGTCCGGCCTTGAAGTAAGGGACGAGCACGTCCCGCAACTCGTGGCCCACTCCGAAGAAGTGTGCCATGTGGGTTCCCCACTGCAAGCTGGGAACGTTGGGCAGGCCGGAAGGGGAGGTCTCTTGCATCGACTAAAATCAATTGTTTGCAATGGACAATAACGAGTCACTTTAACAACTGGGCGGCTTTCTGAGAAGCGCGCAACCTTACGGAAGTAAGCTGCAGGCCATAACCGGTAGGCATCCCGGCGGAAAGTTCCATCGCTCGCCAAATAACTTTGAACGCTCTCAGGACTCGGCTCGGTACTGATCGTCCGTCACCTGCTCAAGCCAATCCACTGCCTTGCCGTCGAGCGCTTCCTGAATCGCGATATGCGTCATGGCGCTGTTAGCACTCGCGCCATGCCAGTGCTTCTCGCCGGGCGCGAACCACACGACATCGCCCGGTTTGATCTCCTCGACCCGCCCGCCTGCGGTTTGTGCCCAGCCGAGGCCCGCGGTCACGATCAAGGTCTGGCCGAGCGGATGCGTGTGCCACGCGGTTCGTGCGCCGGGCTCGAAGCTCACGGTTGCCGCGCGCACGCGGGCTGGCGCCTCCGCTTCGATCACGGCCTCGATAGATACGGTTCCGGTAAAATATTCAGCCCGCCCCTTGCTGGCATTGCGGCTGCGTTTAATTTCCATACGCGCTCCTTCGAAGATCTCGCTTTACGCCAATCCTTGCACGTCATTGCGACCGGATTTCATAAACGCGGATACTGGTGATGTAAGGATTTCCGCTCGCGATTTTCTCGGCAGCTTCAAGGCTCTCGGCCTTTACAATGACGAGACCGGTTAACGACTGCAAATTCCAGGGTAAATCGCGTGTACCTTCGCGCGAAATTTCTCGCCCGGCGCCGAAGCCCATGGTTTCGACAACATGGTCCTTGATCGAGCCAAACCACGCTCCCCACGCCGCCATGATCTCCGGCGTCGGTTTCTCAAATCCGTAGGTCAGCAGTGCAAATCGCTTCATGAAAGTGTCTCCGGCGGCATTTCATTTGCCCCTTCCTGCTTTGCAGATCCGCATTGTCGGGCTAGGAAACCGAGATGGCAATCACGATCTACGGCATCAAGAACTGCGATACCATGAAGAAGGCCCGCGCCTGGCTCGACAAAAAGGGTGCCGCCTACGCATTCCATGACTACAAGGCGAGTGGCATCGAGAAAGCGAAACTCGAAGGCTGGGTGAAGAAGGCTGGATGGGAGGCGCTGCTCAATCGCGCGGGCACGACCTTCCGCAAGCTTTCCGAGAAAGAAAAAGAAGACATCACCGAAAAGAAGGCGATCGCGCTGATGCTCTCGCAGCCTTCGATGATCAAGCGCCCGGTGCTGGAATTGCGGGGAGGGAAATTGCTCATAGGCTTCAAGCCGGAAGAATATCGGAAGGCGGTCTGAATTATTTCGAAATTTCCGATTGTTGCTTGCGATCACGCATTAACCAGATCGAAGTAACGTTCGTTCATGGTCGCTGAATTGCGCCGGGAACATCGATGGCGAAGATTGTCCGCAAAGCAGAACTTCTCGGTGCGCTCAGCCGCGCACTCGACCTGACGGAAGGGCAGCCGGAAGGCCATTGCGTCCGCTGCTGCTGGATCGGGATCAACGTCGGGCGAAAGCTCATGCTCCCGGACGAAGTGCTTCACGATCTCTATTACACGCTGCTGCTGAAGGACCTCGGCTGCAGCAGTAACGCCGCGCGAATCTGCGCGCTCTATCTGGCGGACGATCTTTCGTTCAAGCGCGACTTCAAGCTACTCGACGGAAAGCTCCCCGAAGTTCTCCGCTTTGTTTTCGCCAAGGTCGGTGCCGGCAGCGACCTTGCGGCACGCTTCCGCGCAACCGTGAACATTCTGAAGAATGGCGGTCCTATCGTGACCGAACTGATCGAAACGCGCTGTCAGCGCGGCGCCGAGATCGCGAGACAGCTGCGCTTTTCGCAGAACGTCTGCAACGGCATTCTGGATCTCGATGAGCACTGGGACGGCTCCGGCCGTCCTGCGGCTAAGAAAGCGTCGGACATTTCGCTGCTTTCCAGAATCGCGCTGCTGGCGCAGGTCGCGGATGTTTTTGCGACCGCATCGGGGAAGGAGGCAGCACTCGCCGAAGTCGCCGCGCGGAAGGGGCGCTGGTTCGATCCGGCAATCGCCGAGGCGTTTCTTGCGTTCGCCGATGACGAGAATTTCTGGCGTGTCCTTTCGAGTGACGAACTCGAGCATACCGTTCTGAAGATGGAACCGGGCATGAGTGCCGCGCATGCAGACGAGGCCTATCTCGACGACGTCGCCTATGCCTTCGCACAGGTCATCGACGCGAAGAGCCCCTATACCGCGGGTCACAGTGAGCGGGTCGCGCTCTTTGCCGACCTGATCGCCGAGGAACTGGGATGGAATGCGGAGCGGCGGCGGCACATCCGGCGCGCGGCACTCCTGCACGACATCGGCAAGCTCGGGGTGAGCAATTCCGTTCTCGACAAGCCGGGCAAGCTCGACGAACAGGAATGGCGGCTCATGAAACGGCACGCTGAACTTTCGGAAGCGATCCTTTCGCGGATCGATGCCTTCGCCGACCTCGCGGCCATCGGCGGCGCGCATCACGAGCGGCTCGACGGCAAGGGATATCCGCGCGGTCTTGCCGGAGACGGGATCGATCAGGAGACGAGAGTGGTTTCCACTGCCGACGTATTCGACGCGCTGACGGCCGACCGGCCTTATCGAAAGGCGATACCAGTGTCGCAGGCATTGGCGATTATCAGGGCGGATGCCGGCACCGCGCTCGATCCGGTCTGTGTCCTGGCGCTGGAAAGCGCGATCGCGAAATCCAGCATCATCGACAAGGCGGAGGCTTCGCCGCGCCTGAAGTCCGCCTGATCTCGCGCTGATTGCAACGCAGATCGTACGCTAACGCGGCAGCGGCCAGAGCCTTGCAGCACCCCGCACACCCGAGTCCGGCCCCCACCTGCTTTTCACGATGCTCGTCGCGAAGCGCGGAGACGCCGGCGAAGAGTGAAACATATGCGCCGCGATGCGCTCGGGGAGTTCACGGTAGATCGCGTGAATGCTCGATACGCCGCCGCCGAGTACGATGACTTCCGGGTCCAGCACGCCGACCACGGTGGCGAGCGCCTTGCCTAGATTGTCGATGTATTCCGTGAGCACTTCGCGCGCGACCGGATCGCCGTCCGCGACCATCTTTTCGATCTCGTGAAGCTGCGCGTTCTCGCCGGCCGTCGCGTCGGCGTAAGCCGCGACCAGCGCGGGACCGCTCAGCACCGTCTCGATACAGTTGTCGCGTCCGCAATAGCAGGGGCTGCCGGTGTGTCCGCCGTCGCGGTCTGGGAATGCATTGTGACCCCATTCTCCCGCAAGGCGATTGTTGCCGCGCCACGCTTCGCCGTTGATCGCGACCCCGCCGCCGACGCCAGTGCCGAGGATCACGCCGAAGGCGACGGTCGCGCCTTTCGCCGCGCCGTCATGCACTTCGGAAGAAATCAGGCATTGCGCATCGTTTGCGATACGCACCGGCTGCCCGAACACGCGCGCAAGATCGGCTTCGAGATCGTGACCGATCAGGCAGGTGCTGTTCGCGTTCTTGACGGTGTTCGAGACGACGTCGATCTCGCCGGGAATGCCGAGGCCGATCGAGGCGTGTGAGGCTTCCGGCACGGCTGCGTGCGCCTGTTTCAGCAGGGAAGAGGCGACCTCGAGAAAACCCGCATAGTCGTCGCGCGGCGTCGGGCTCTCCGTCTTGAAGACGTAGTTTCCGGAGGCGTCCAGCACGCAGATCGAAATCTTTGTGCCGCCGACGTCGAACCCGATCCTGAGCCCCTGTCGTTCCGGCATCTCCTCGCTCTTGTTTTCTTCCCCGCGGGGATCATAACGCGGCGCGAGGCTGCGCCAAGCGCTTAAGCTACCTCGAAGCGCGGCAGGCGCGGATCGGCGGGATCGCTCCACTGTTTTTCTTCGGGAATCCATTCGATGCCGCGATAGCTGCGCTCGACAGGTACCCAATCCGCAAATTCATGCGGCAGTTCGACATGACGCACCTCGAAGCCTGCATCCCGCGTCTCCACGATCGCGTAGTTGCCGGCGATGTAGTTGCGGCAGTCTTCCTTGAGCCAGACCGGCTTGTTCTTCGGTCGCGAGGAGATTTGCCGGTCGAGCACGCCGAGGTTCACATATTTCGTGGTCCTCACGTCACGCTGCTCCATGACGTGCGTATGGCCGTAGAGGTGCAGCGCGAGGCCGGGGAAGTCCTTCTCGATGCCGCGCAGTTCGTAGTGGCACAGGAGGATCGTACGGGAGAAATCCGCTCCCGCTTTCTTCAGCGCGCCAGCGACGTGCCGCCGTGCGGTGCCGTCCGGTTTGTCGCTGAAACCCGCGAGGGTGAAGCCATCGAGCGTCACGGAACTGCGGTGCAGGATCTGCGCGCTCGGATGGTATTTCGTATCGGGCGAGAGTTCGATGTCCCAGTTCCCGTAAACGTAGAACACGGGGCATTCGAACGTCGCCAGAATTGCGAAGAACTGCTCCGGGATTTTCCGGCCGATGTCGCCGCCGAACAGGATGGCGTCGAACGCGTTCTTCTCCCGAGCGCGCATCTTGCGCACGCAGGCGAGGTTGTTATGGACGTCGGAGAAAGCCAGAAACCGCATCGATTCGGAATCCTAGCCGCCTTCCGGGCTTGACCCAACCGCCCGGATCGTGGATGCACTCCGCGCCTGAAACAGAGCCATGTCCGACACCTCTCTCGCCCATTCCCGAGCCAACGAGACGCCGATCGAGCGCGAAGTCGCGCGCAGGCGGACGTTCGCGATCATCTCGCACCCGGACGCGGGCAAAACCACGCTCACCGAAAAGCTTCTCCTGTTCGGCGGCGCGATCAATCTCGCGGGCGAGGTGAAAGCGAAGAAGAACCGCATCAACACGCGCTCGGACTGGATGGCGATCGAGCGCGAGCGCGGCATTTCGGTCGTGACTTCGGTGATGACCTTCGAGTTCGGCGGGCTCGTGTTCAACCTGCTCGACACGCCGGGCCACGAAGACTTCTCGGAAGACACCTACCGCACGCTGACGGCGGTGGACTCAGCCGTCATGGTGATCGACGCGGCCAAGGGCATCGAGGCGCGCACGCGCAAGCTGTTCGAGGTCTGCCGCCTGCGCGACATTCCCATCGTCACCTTCATCAATAAAATGGACCGCGAGAGCCGCGATCCGTTCGATATCCTGGATGAGATCGAAAAAACGCTCGCGCTTGATACCGCGCCGGTGACCTGGCCGATCGGAAGGGGCCGCGATTTCGTGGGCACGGTCGAGCTTGGCTCGGGCGGCGTGCGGCGTCTGGAGGCCGATGCCAATGCGCCGCGCGAGCAGATGGACGCGAAGCAGATGGCTGCACTCTCTTCCAATCTCGATGCCGCCGCGCTCGAAGAAGAACTGATGCTGGCGAAGGAAGGCACCAAGAAATTCGAACTGGCGCCGTTCCGCGAGGGGCATCTGACGCCGGTGTTCTTCGGTTCGGCCCTGAAAAATTTCGGGGTGCGCGATTTGCTGGAGGCGCTCGGCGATTACGCGCCGCGCCCGCGCGCACAGGCCGCCGACAAGCGCACCGTGGAAGCGGCAGAGCCGAAGCTTACGGCGTTCGTGTTCAAGATCCAGGCGAACATGGACCCGAACCACCGCGACCGCATCGCGTTTGCGCGGCTCTGCTCGGGCAAGCTCACGCGCGGCATGAAGGTGAAGGTCTCGCGCACCGAGAAGCAGATGGCGCTGAACGCGCCGCAGTTCTTCTTCGCCAAAGACCGCGCACTCGCGGAAGAAGCCTACGCGGGCGACGTGGTCGGCATCCCGAATCACGGCATCTTGCGCATTGGGGACACGCTCACCGAAGGCGAGGCGCTGAACTTCGTCGGCGTACCGAGCTTCGCGCCGGAAATCATCCGCCGCGTGAAGCTCTCCGACCCGATGAAGGCGAAGAAGCTCAAAGAAGCGCTTCAGCAGCTTGCGGAAGAGGGCGTGGTGCAGGTGTTCCAGCCGATGGACGGCGCCCCTGCGCTCGTCGGCGTGGTCGGGCCTTTGCAGCTCGACGTCCTGAAGGCGCGGCTGGATGCCGAATACGGGCTCCAGATTTCGCTGGAGCAGAGCGAGTTCGATCTCGCGCGCTGGGTCTCGGCGGAAGACCGCACCAAGTTAGATGCCTTCATCACCGCGAAGAACTTCTCGATGGCGAGCGATCTCGACGGCGACCCGGTGTTCATGGCGAAGTCGAACTTCGACCTCGACTATACGCGGGATCGCGCGCTCGGGATCGTGTTCTCGGACATCAAGGATGTGAAGAAGGCGGCGGCCTAAGCCAAATTCCGCTCCAGCTCGTTATGAATCTTCGTCGCCGCGATTGCCGCGTGACCGATGCCGACGCTGATCTGGTGCAAGTCTGAGACGACGTCGCCCGCGGCGTAAATCCCTTTCACCGAGGTAAGCTGCGCGTCGTTCACGATCAGGTTGCCGGTCTCGTTTGCCTTCGCGCCGAGCGCGGTCGCGAGCGTGGATCGCACCTCGCTACCGAGCGCGGGATACAGAACGTCGAACTCCATCCGCTTTCCCGATTCCAGAACGGCGACAACCTTCTCGCCGCTGCGGTCCACATCCACTGCGCGCTCTTGCGGAAGATTGACGCTCGCGTCGTTCAATTCGCGAAGGCACTCTTTGGACGCCTTGCCCGGATCGTCGATGCTGACAAACGTGACGTCTTTCGAATAGGTGCGGAGGAAAAGCCCCTTGCGCCAGCTGGTCGCGATGTTGCCTAGCACGGCGATGTTCTGGCCGCGGACTTCGTAGCCGTCGCAGATCGGGCAGAAGCGCAAGCTGCCTTCGTAAACCGCGTCACGTAGGCTAGGCAGGTCGGGCGTTTCGTCGACAATGCCGGTCGCCATCAGCACGCGCTTGGCGGCAACGGTCTTGCCGTCCACCGTCGCCACGAAGCCGTCGCGCGCCTGCTCGAGCTTTGTGACTTCGCCCTGACGCAGTTCGGCACCATATTCTTCGGCCTGTTCGCGGAGCTTGGCGAGCAGCGCCTTGCCGGAGATGCCGTCCTCGAAGCCGGGATAGTTGTGCGTCTTCGGTATCCAGGCCGCGCGGCTTTTCCCGCTATCGACGACAAGCACGTTCCGCCGGTAGCGCGCGAGGTAGATTGCGGCCGTAAGGCCGGCCGGTCCGCCGCCGACGATCAGACAGTCATACATATCCGGCATGGAAAGGGCCCCGTTGCGCTGGTTAACGCCGGTCGCGGGCGGAAGTTTCGCATTGCGGCAAAAGACTCGCCCCGCCACCCCTTCCATTGTAAAGAGCGCTTCTTATCTGCTGGCCGCGCGGGAAGAAGTTATTCCGCGCAACGATTGGTGGAGACGACCATGTCGATCCAGAACACCGCCGACATCCGCCGCAACACCGCGCCCGACATCCGCGCCCGCAAGGGCCGCGAGCCCATCGTGTCGCTGACCTCCTACCACGCGCACACCGCGCGCTGGCTCGACGCACATGTCGATCTGCTGCTCGTGGGCGACAGCCTCGGTATGGTGATGCACGGCTTCGAGACCACCGTGCCGGTGACGCTCGACATGATGATTCTGCAGGGCCATGCGGTGATGCGCGGCTCGAAGAAGGCGCTGGTCGTCGTCGATCTGCCTTTCGGCACCTATGAGGCGAGCCCCGAGCAGGCCTTCCACACTGCCGCGCGCGTTTTGAAGGAAACCGGCTGCGGCGCGGTGAAGATGGAGGGCGGCGTGAAGATGGCCGAGCATGTCCGCTTCCTCACCGAACGCGGCGTGCCGGTGATGGGCCATGTCGGCCTGACCCCGCAGTCGATCAACACGCTCGGTTCGTTCCGCGCCCGCGGGCGCGAGGAGAGCGAATGGGGCCCGATCCTCGACGACGCCAAGGCGATTGCCGACGCTGGCGCGTTCTCGATCGTGCTCGAAGCCATGGCCGAGCCGTTGGCTGTGAAGATCACAAAGGAAGTGGCGGTGCCGACCATCGGAATCGGCGCGTCTTCGGCTTGCGACGGCCAGATTCTGGTTCTGGAAGATTTGCTCGGTCTCTCGCCGCGCGTACCGAAGTTCGTGAAGCAGTATGCCGACATGGGCCGCCTGATCGAGGAAGCGGTGTCTTCTTACGCGAACGAGGTCCGCGACCGCTCGTTCCCGGCGGCCGAGCACGTTTACGCCTTGAAAAACAAGGCAAAAACGCCCTCCTGAGGGCGTTGCCACGATACGCCCACATCTCTATTTTACGCCCGCTTTAACGAATTACCGGGCATACCAAGGGCTGCGCGCCCGCGCGGCCCTTAAGGATTTGAGATGTCGGACATCATCCGCGAAGTAGACGAAGAACTGCGCCGGGAACGGCTCGCCAATATCTGGAAGAAATACCGCGGGCTGATCGTCTTCGCGATTTTCCTGATCGTCGCCGGTACCGCCGGCTGGCGCGGATATGAATACTATTCGCAGAAGCAGGCCGAGGCCGCGAGCGAGCGCTACGCAAGCGCCCAGAAGCTCGCCGCCGACGCGGGCAAGACGGATGAAGCGATTGCCGCCTTCAAGGCGCTCGCCGCCGACGCGCCCGGCGCCTACAGGCTGCTTGCGCGCTTCTCCGAAGCCGCCGAACTCGGCAAGAAGGATGCGAAAGCGGGAGCCGCCGCCTTCGATGCGATCGCAAACGACTCGTCGGTCGAGCAGCTGATGCGCGAAGTCGCGAGCATCCGCGGCGCTTCGCTGGTCGTCGATACCGCCGACGCCGCCGCGATGCAGAAGCGCCTTGCACCGGCGCTCGCGGATAGCTCCGCGTTCAAGCACTCCGCGAAGGAATTGCTCGCGCTTGCGCATATCCGCGCCGGCGAACAGGCCAGCGCGCAGAAGCTTCTGCTCGAGCTTGCCTTCGATCCCGAAACGCCGCCGGGCATGCGCAATCGCGCCCAGCGCCTGCAATCGGCGCTGTTCAGTAACGCGCCTGCCGCACCTGAGAAGAAGTAAACCCGATGCCGCGTCTGCGCCTGAATCCGTTTTTGCGTGTAGCGCTTCTGCTCGCGCCGCTCTCGCTTGCGCTCTCCGCCTGCGAGACGATGGAGAAGCTTAATCCGTTCGACGATCAGGCGAAGAAAACACCGCTTTCCGGCGACCGCCGCGCGGTGTTCCCTGAAGGCGTGCCCGGCGTGCAGTACAACGCCCCGCCGACGCAGCCGTCGAACTCGAACATCAACGTCGCCCCGCAGGAAATGCCGGACCAGAATCCCGACGCGCAGAGCACAAACACGCCGCGCGCGCCCGGCCCCTCGCAGGGCTCGTCGGAAGATCCTTGGGCAGGGCAGCGCCGCTGACGCGGCGCTTTACGCTGGCCAACGCCACGGATCGCGGCTAAGGCCCTGCCATGCTTCCTTCCGTCGCCATCGTAGGCCGGCCCAATGTCGGCAAATCGACGCTGTTCAACCGGCTCGTGGGCCAGCGCCTTGCGCTCGTTGACGACACGCCTGGCGTCACCCGCGACCGCCGCGAAGGCGAGGCGAAACTCGGCGATCTCAAATTCCGCGTGTTCGATACCGCAGGCTTCGAGGAAGCGGGCGCGGAGAGTCTCGCGGGCCGCATGCGCGCCCAGACCGAGAGCGCAATCGCGGACGCCGACGCCATCCTCTTCATGGTCGATGCGAAGGCCGGGCTGCTTCCCGACGACAAGGTATTCGCGCAGATCGTCCGCAAATCGGGCAAGCCTGCAATCGTGCTCGCGAACAAGAGCGAAGGCAGGGCGGGTGCGGCCGGGGCGCTGGAAGCCTATGCGCTGGGGCTCGGCGACCCCGTGAACATCGCAGCCGAGCACGGCGAGGGAATGGGCGAGCTTTACGATGCGCTCGCCGCACTGCTGCCGGAGCCCGCGGAAGAAGCGGACGAGCGCGATGAAGCGGATGCGGAGAGCGAGAAGGCGCCGGACACGATCCGCGTTGCCGTCGTCGGCCGCCCGAATGCGGGCAAGTCAACGCTGATCAACAAGCTCCTCGGCGAAGACCGCCTCGTCACCGGCCCTGAGCCGGGGATCACGCGCGACTCCATCGAAGTGAAATTCGAATACGGCGGGCGCAAATTCGAGATGCTCGACACCGCCGGCATGCGCAAACGCGCGAAAGTGCAGGAGAAGCTCGAGAAGCTCTCGGTAGGCGACAGCTTGCGCGCGATCCGCTTTGCCGAGGTCGTGATCCTCTTGATGGATGCGACCAAGCCGTTCGAGGAACAGGATCTTCGCATCGCCGATCTCGTGATGCGCGAGGGCCGCAGCTTAGTTATCGGCATGAACAAGCGCGATCTCGCGGCCCCCGAGATGACCATGGGCAAGACGCTGCGCGAGGAGGCCGACCACTGGCTGCCGCAGGCCAAAGGTATGCCGATCATCGCGCTCTCGGGCATGCACGGCGACAACCTCGACAAGCTGATGAAGGCGGTGGTCGAGACCTACGAGGTCTGGAACCGGCGCGTTTCGACTTCGGTCATCAACCGCTTCCTCGAGCGCGCGCTGTCGATGAACCCGCCGCCTGCGGTTTCGGGGGCGCGGATCAAGCTGCGCTACATGACGCAGGCGAAGGCGCGGCCGCCGAGTTTCGTTCTGTTCGGCACGCGCATCGACGCGCTGCCCGAGTCCTACATGCGCTATCTCGTGAACGGCGTGCGCGAGGCCTTCGAGATGCCGGGCGTGCCGATCCGCTTCACGTTCCGTGCGCCGGAAAATCCATTCAAGAAGAAGATGGAAAAGAAGGACGCCCGCGGGAAGCGAAAGAAGAAAAACCGCAAATAGCGTCGTACGTCCTCGCGCATGCGGGGACCCATCGCCCCTGTGCTCAGTATCGACTCGGCGGTTATGGATTCCTGCCTTCGCGGGAATGACAAATTATGCCGGCCCCTGATAGCTCAGCCACTTTTTCGTCGGGTAATTATAGAGCTTCCCGTTTTCCGAGACCGACGGCAGGCACAGGTCCACGATCGCTTCCGCGACCGGCTCGGGCGGGGTGAGCGTCATCGGGTCTTCGCCGGGCATCGCCTTCGCGCGCATGCGCGTGCGCACGGGGCCCGGGTTGAACAGGTTCACTTTCATGGTTGTATTCGCGACTTCCGCTGCATAGGTGCGGACCAGCATGCCGAGCGCGGCTTTCGATACGGCGTACGGCCCCCAATAGGCGGTGGCCTTGTTCGCGGCCCCGGACGTGATGAAGACGGCGCGTGCCGCATCTGCCGCGCGCAGTAGCATGTCGAGCGAGCGGATCAGGCGGAAGTTCGCGGTCACGTTGACTTCGATGACTTCGTCCCAGGCTTTCTGATCGACATGCGGGAGCGGCGAGAGCACGCCAAGCGAGCCGGCGTTACCGACCAGAATGTCGATCTTCTTGAAGCGCTCGAACAGCGCCTGACCCATGCGGTCGAGATCGTCGAACTTCCGGATATCGGCGGGCACCAGCGTGGCCTGGCCGCCGAGCTTCTTGATCTCGTCGTCGAGTTCTTCGAGGGCGCCGGTGGTGCGGGCAAGCGCGATGACATGCGCGCCCTTCGCTGCCAGCGATTTCGCGACGGCGGCTCCGATGCCGCGTGACGCGCCGGTGACGAGCGCGATTTTGCCTTCGAGAACTTTCGACATATTACTCACTTGTCATGGCCGGGCTTGTCCCGGCCATCCACGCCTTAAAATCCATCACGGCATAAAAGACGTGGATGCCCGGCACAAGGCCGGGCATGACGAAATTGGATGGGAAAGCTCAGCTCGCTTCCGCGAGCAACGACAATTGCCGCGGCGCGATTTCGCCGTTCCTGTCGGTGAGCGGGGTCGGGTACTCGCCGGTAAAGCAATGGTCGGTGTATTGCGGGCGCTCGGCGTTGCGGCTGCCTTCGCCCATCGCGCGGTAGAGCCCGCCGATGGAAAGGAAGGCGAGACTGTCCGCGCCGATGTATTTCCGCATGCCCTCGAGATCGTGGTTCGCGGCGAGCAACTTGTCCTTGTCCGGCGTGTCGATGCCGTAGAAGTCCGGATGCGTGATCGGCGGGCTCGCGATGCGGAAGTGCACTTCCTTTGCGCCGGCCTCGCGCATCATGCGCACGATCTTCACCGAGGTGGTGCCGCGCACGAGCGAGTCGTCGATCAGTACGATGCGCTTGCCCGCCACCGCCGCCTTGTTGGCGGAGTGCTTCATGCGCACGCCGAGCTCGCGGATCTGCTGCGTCGGCTCGATGAAGGTGCGGCCGACATAGTGGTTACGGATGATGCCAAGTTCGTAGTTGAGGCCGGAAGCCTGCGCGAAACCGATCGCGGCCGGCACGCCGCTATCGGGCACCGGCACCACGATGTCGGCATTCGCCGGAGACTCGCGCGCAAGCTCGGTGCCGAGATTGCGGCGCACCTGATAGACGCTTTTCCCGCCCACGATCGAGTCGGGCCGCGCGAAATAGATATATTCGAAGATGCAGGGCCGCGGCGGCATTAGCGGGAAAGGCTTGTGCGACTCGACGCCGTCCTCGCTGATGACGATGACTTCGCCGTTCTCGACGTCGCGGACGAACTTCGCGCCGATGATGTCGAGCGCGCAGGTTTCCGAGGTCAGGATCGGCGCGCCGTTCAGTTCGCCGAGCACCAGCGGGCGGATGCCCTGCGGGTCGCGCGCGCCGACGAGCTTCTTGTTGGTGAGCCCTACGAAGCTGTAGGCGCCTTCGATTTCGCGGATCGCATCGACGAAGCGCTCGACGAAGCGGGCGCGCTTGGAGCGGGCGAGAAGGTGCAGAATGACTTCGGTGTCCGAGGTCGACTGCATGATGGCGCCGTCGCGGACCAATTGGCGGCGGAGCGAGAGGGCGTTCGTAAGGTTGCCGTTATGCGCGACGGCAAAACCGCCGCCCGAGAGTTCGGCGAAAAGCGGCTGGACGTTGCGGAGGATGGTTTCGCCGGTGGTGGAGTAGCGCACATGGCCGACCGAGGCGTGGCCGGGGAGGCGTTCGATCACCTCGCGTTTCGAGAAGGTGTCGCCGACGAGGCCCATGCGGCGTTCGGAGTGAAACCGCTTGCCGTCATAGGCGACGATGCCGGCCGCTTCCTGACCGCGATGCTGTAGGGCATGCAGCCCTAGCGCGGTGAGGGCGGCTGCGTCCGGGTGGCCGAAGATGCCGAATACCCCGCACTCTTCGCGCAGCGTGTCGCCCATCGCCTGTTTGTCCAGGTCGTCGCTGGTAAAGTGGGCCGTCTCGTTCGCCACGGTCATAGCAAGCCCTTACCGGTAGCGCGTCATTGCGAAGGCGCGCGGGTACTTTCGATCAGCTGATTGAAGCCCGCCCGATCGTTGCGCTTGTAGGCAGGCTCCGTCGAATTCGTGTTTGCTTGCGAGGAGCTCTTGTCGGCTCCCCTTTCGGTGCGCCCGGGTGGCGTCGGCGCGGGATTGGTATTGGGAGGCGGCACTTGCTGCTCGTCGCCGCGCGGCTTTCTTAAGCGCTGCAAGATGGCGTTTTCAGGATCGTCCGGCAGCACCGACTTCAGCCAGTCGCCGGTGCTTTGGAGGATCGGGCGGGAGCGCGCGTTCTTGACCCAGTCGGGCTCGGTCTTCGCAGGCACCAGCCAGGTGAAGAACAGGAACGCGACCACCATGATGACGAGGCCGCGGGCGAGGCCGAACAGGAAGCCGAGCGAGCGGTCGAGCGCGCCGATGCGGCTGTCGAGCACAAGGTCCGAAATCTTCACTGTGAACAGCGAGACGAGCAGGAGCGTCAGCAGAAACACGCCGCCGACCGATAGGCCGGTCGCGAACAGGTCGTTCTGGACGTACTGCTTCACCAGAGGCAGCACGCGGGAATAGGTATAGAGCGTGACGATGGCGGCGATCACCCAGGAGGCGATCGAGAGGATTTCGCGCATGAAGCCGCGCACCATCGCCAGCACGCCCGAAATCAGCATGACCGCGAGAAGCCCGAAGTCTAACGCGGTGGGGGTCATCGAATACGCTGCTCCGCCTTGGATTGCCGCCGATTATGGGCCGATTCGGACGCCCCGGGGTCTTCGCGGCATGCATATAGCCCCTCGATCCGCTTCCGTCACCCGGCGCGGCACGCGATGCACGTCCTTAATCCGGGCATGGTGACCGGAAGGTTCAGGCTAGCGCCGGAGCCGCAGGCGGAAGGAGCGGGTCAGCGCGGCGATCAGGTCCGTGACCACGCTTAAGAAAAGGGCGGCGATCCCCATCATGACAAAGGGCTTGGTTACGAGCCGGAGCCCGGTCCAGTCCTTCGGCCAGAACAGGCGCATATACTCGAGCGCGAGTTCCCGCGAGCGGGCGCCCGTGAACCATGCCGGCAGGTCGCGCGGGCGGTAGAAGAGGTCGATCAGGACGACCGCGATCGCAAAGATCAAAATGCCGCGGACGGCCCCGAACAGAAGTCCCAGCAGCCGGCTCGGCGTCGTGATCCACGGGCTCATGCCGAAGTGCGAAACCCACGCCGCGATCAGGAAGGTGACGAGGGTCGCGCCGAGGAAGACGTAGGCCGCCATGTAGCGGAACGACGGCCGCACCCATTGCGCGAAACCCGCGTTCAGCGCGTAAGCATAAACCACGGCCAGCGCCACGCCGAAGCAGGCGAGCCCGATCGCTTCGCGCAAGAGCCCGCGCGCCCAGCCGAGGATCGCGGAAAGCAGGACGACCGCGACGAAAATGCCTTCGAGCAGCGTGAATTGCATTGTCCGCTTACCCCGCGTCGCGGCTCGGCAGGCGGCGGACCTTCTGCGCCGCTGCGCCGATGTCGGCGACCAGCGCGTCGAGTGCCGCCACGGTGCGGACGCTCAAGCCTTCGGAACTGTCGCCGCGCCCGGCTTCCGGGATCACGGCGCGGGCGAAGCCGAGCTTCGCCGCTTCCTTCATGCGTGCGGTTGCCTGCGGCACGGCGCGCACGGCGCCGGTGAGCGAGGCTTCGCCGAAATACACGCAGTCGGCGGGCAGCGGCACGTTATAGAGCGATGAGATGAGCGAGGCTGCGATCGCAAGATCGGCGGCGGGTTCGGTGATGCGAAGACCGCCTGCGATGTTGAGATAAACATCCTGTTGGCCGAGGCGGACACCGCAACGTGCTTCGAGGACGGCCAAGATCATCGAGAGGCGGCTTTGCTCCGCACCGACCACCGCGCGGCGCGGGGTGCCGAGCGAAGTGGGCGCGACCAGCGCCTGGATTTCGACGAGCAAAGGCCGCGTGCCTTCCATGCCGGCGAAGACGGCGGTGCCCGGCGAAGACGTGTCGCGGTCGGACAGAAACAGCGCGGAAGGATTTTCCACTTCTTTCAGTCCGCCGCCGGTCATTTCGAACACGCCGATCTCGTCGGTCGGGCCGAAGCGGTTTTTCATCGCGCGAAGGATTCTGAATTGGTGCGCGCCGTCGCCTTCGAACGAAAGCACGGCATCGACCATATGCTCGACCACGCGGGGGCCTGCGATCTGCCCGTCCTTGGTGACGTGGCCTACGAGCACGATGGCGGTGCCGGATTTTTTCGCGAAGCGGAGGAACTGCTGCGCGGAGCCGCGCACCTGCGTGACGGTACCCGGCGCGCTCTCGACGGTCTCGGTCCACATGGTCTGGATCGAGTCGATGATCGCAAGCGCGGGCGGTGTGCCTTCGGAAAGCGTGGCCACGATATCTTCGACATTGGTTTCGGAAGCGAGTTCGACCGCCGCGTCGGTGAGGCCGAGGCGCTGCGCGCGCATGCGTACCTGATCGATGGCCTCTTCGCCGGAGACATAGACGACACGGCGCTTCTTTCGGGCGAGCGCAGCGCTTGCTTCGATGAGGAGCGTGGACTTGCCGATGCCGGGATCGCCGCCCAGGAGGATCGCGGAGCCGCGCACGAAGCCGCCGCCGGTGACGCGATCGAGTTCCTTGATGCCGGAGGCCACGCGCGGCGCTTCCTCCGATTTTCCGGAGAGCGGCTCCAGCACGAACAGCCGGCCCTTGCGCGAAGTGCGCTGGGTCGCGGGCACGGAGGCCTGCGCGGCCGTTTCTTCGGTGATCGTATTCCACTCGCCGCAGGATTCGCACTTGCCCTGCCAGCGCGGGGTTACCGCGCCGCAGCTTTGGCAGACGAAGGTCGAGCGGGCTTTGGCCATGAGGGGAATCGCTTTGTCGGTAATAACCAACGATAACACTAACCCAATCGTCATGCCCACGCTTGTCGCGGGCATCTCTATTCTCAAGGCAGTACGCGATTGATTGAGATGGCCGGGACAAGCCCGGCCATGACGAAAAATCAATCCTTCTTCGCCGGCAACAGATTGCCTGCGAGATCGGAGAGCTTCGGGCGTGGGAGCGCGGCAAACGGCAGGGGCCTTGTCACTTCGATCGCGGCGATGCCGAGGCGGGCGGTGAGCAATCCGTTCAACACGCCTTCGCCGAGTTTCGCGGAAAGTTTGGCGGCAATCCCGTGCCCGAGCACCTGCTGCACCAGACTGTCGCCGACCGCCATGCCGCCGGTGAGCGCGAGATGCGAGATCACATGACGCATGAGGCGGAACATGCCGAGCACGCCCGGGCGGCCGCCATAGAGGGTAGCCAGCTTGCGGATGAGAAAGAGGGTGTTGAAGAGCACGAACAGCATGTCGACGGCCGCCCGCGGCGAAATCGCGGTGACCAGCGAGACGCGCTTCGCGGCTGAGCTCACGAGCTTTCGCGCTTCGGCATCGAGCGGCGCGAGCAGTTCGCGTTCCGCAAGCTTCACGAGATCGGCTCCGTCGATGATCTCGCGGGAGTAGCCTTCGAGTGCCGCGCGGCCTTTCGCGAGCCGCGGCATCGTGCGCGCGAGCGAGACGAGTTCGCTCACGACCGCGCGGCCTTCGTCGCGGTCGTCGGAGGCGAGCACCTCGACTGCGCGTTTCTGGATGCGCTCGATCTTTCCGAGACGGAAGATCGCGAAGAGCTCGCGCATCGCGATCACGAACAACGCCAGCGAGGCGAGTGCTGTCAGCGCGAGCGCGAACCAGCCGAGCCAGGGCGCATAGGAAAAGAGCGACTGCACGAGGTTTGCGACTGCAAGGCCGAGCGCGAGCGAGACAAGACCGCCCGCCGCCGACCAGAACAGCTTGCCCCAGAAGCGGCTTTTCTTCTGCGCGGGCTCGATCACGGCGGGAAGGTTCGCAGCTTCCGAAGCTTCGAGTTCGCGCAGCTCGGCGCGCGTCAGCAGCGGCTCGTCGGCATCTGCCACCGTCACACGCGGATCGTCGGGCCGGAAGGAAGCGGGCTTCGTCATTCGAGGCGGTCTCCGGTCAGGAACTGCAACGCGCGGTCGAGGCGAATGTGAGGCAGCGCCGCTCCGGGTTCAACGAGCGGCGGGCGAAATTTCAGGAAGCGGAAATCGGTCTCGTCGTGCGAGCCCGCGGCGAGGCCGCGGAATTTCCAGGTCATGTTTTCGCCTTCCACGAGATCGGGGAGCGCGCCGGGGAATACGGCGGTCTCTTTCGAGCCGTCGAAGGTCTCGCTCCCGATGCGTTCGCCCGCAAGCGGCGTGCCGACGATGGCCGGAAGTTTCTCGGTGCCGCGCGCGACCACCGCTTCGCGGGTTGCGCGGATCGCGGCCATCGCAATCGCATCGGTTTTGGCACCCGCAAGCTCGGAGCGTTCGGACGCACGCTTCACCATGCGTAAGAGAATGTTCTCCAGCCGGTCATGCTCCAAGTGATGCAGATGATCGGCCTTGGTCGCGGCGAAAAGGATTTTATCGGCGCGCGGCTTGAAGATCGAGGACAGGATGGTGCGGCGGCCAGTGTTGAAGCAGGCGGCGATCGCGCTGAGCGTCTGTTCGAGATCGGAAAGCGCCTCCGGCCCAGAGTTGATCGCAGACAGCACGTCCGCGAGCACGATCTGCCGGTCGAGCCGCGCGAAGTGTTCGCGGAAGAACGGGCGCACCACGCGCGCGCGATAGGCTTCATAGCGTTCTGCCATCAACGCCCAGAGCGAGCCGCGCGGCGCGCTTTCACCGCGCGGAAGATCGAGCGGCGCGAAGGTGACGGCGGGGGAGCCCGCGAGATCGCCGGGCATGAGAAAACGCCCGGGCGGAAGCAGGTTCATCGCGAAGCGTTCGTCGCGGCAGGCGAGGAGATATTCGGTGAAGAGTTTGGCGGCATGGATCGCCTGCCGCTCGTCGGCGGGTGCCTTGGCATCGAGCGATTGGAGATGCGTGTGCCATTCACGCGCGAGCGTTGCGCGCGGGGCTTCGTTTGATAGCGCGATCGTTTCCGCCGACCATTCCTCATAGGTCTTGTCGAGGAGGAGAAGGTCCAAGAGCCACTCGCCGGGATAATCGACGATGTCGAGGGTGAGCGTTCTCTCGCTGCCGCGCTTGCTCTGGTATTCGATCTCGATCCGGATTTCGGAGATCGCACGGGTCGATTCCGGCCAGCGGCGGTGTTCGACGAGATCGCTCAGGTGCTTCTCGTAGTCGAAGCGCGGGATCGCAGCGTCGGGCTGAGGCGATAGCTTCACCCGCGCAATACGCCCGGAGTTGAGCGCCTCGAACACGGGTAGGCGCGTGCCGTGCAGGAGCGCGTGGATCAGCGCCGTGATGAAGATGGTCTTGCCGGAGCGCGAGAGGCCCGTGACGCCGAGGCGCAGCGTGGGACGCAGGAAGCTTGAGCCGTAATCCGCAATCGCGCGGCCGGCGAGGCGTGCTTCTTCAAGATAATCGTCGAATGCCATCAGCTCCTTTCTTATGCTCCCGAGCGGAATATGGGGAGGGAAGGCGCGGGATGCGAGTCTCTTTAGCTTCGTCGTCCCGGGTAAGCGATCAAAGTGACCGTGAGCCGGGACCCATAACCTCCGAGCGGATTCTTGAGCACTGGGGTTATGGGTCCCCGCTTTCGCAGCGACGAAAAAGGATACGGGATTCTGTTCAGTAAGTTACCCCAACCCCGGAATGCTCACGATCAACAGGAACCCGTTGATCATCAGGAGCGTGCCGAGGATGCCGAGCGCGGCGCTGCCGATCACCAGCCACGAGATGCCCGAGACGATGGCGACGGAGGCGAGCACGATTGCGATCTGCAGCAGCACCTCCGCGTAATCGAAATAGGGGTCCTGCTTCAGCGCGTGGTCGCGTAATTCCTCAGCCGCTTTCGCGCGCGCGAGCAGCTCCTTCTTGCCTTCCTGCGTGCTGGGCTCGGACTCGTAGCGCGCGACGTTCTTGCGGTAGGCGTCGATCTTCTTCTGCATCTCCGCGCGGGCTTCCGGCGTGAAATAGCCCGGCACCGTCATCTGGATTTCGAACTGATCGGCGGCAAGCGCGAAACTGGTCTGGCGGATATTCTTCGCCTGATAGAAGGCATAGAGGTTCGCGGCGAAGATGTTGTTGTTGGTCGCTTCCTTGGCGGCGTTCTGTCCGCCGAGGCCGGTGATTGCGAGCAGCATCGCAAGCACCGCGATCATGATCGCGGTACGGGTCTTGAAACGGTCTTCGGATTTTTCGGCGTCCATCAGTTCGCCAGCTTCGTCAGCTTTCATTTTCGTCCCCTTTGAGAAAGTTATTCCCTGTAGATGCGTTTCCAGCGCCGCCCCAGCGAGGTCAGCACTTCGTAGCCGATGGTGCGCGCGTGTCCCGCGAGGTCATCGACGGTGATGCCGTCGCCCAAGAGCGTCACGAGATCGCCGCGCTTCACGTTGCCAGCGGGCACATCGGTCACATCGACGGCCATGAGATCCATCGAGATGCGGCCTGCGATATTGCAGCGCGTGCCCGCGACAATCGCCTCGGCGCCCTTCTTGTTGTCGGATGAGCCCGCCGCGCGGAAGATGCCGTCGGCGTAACCGGCGGAGAGGATCGCTAGCCTCGAGTCGCGCGCAAGCTTCAGCCGCGCGCCATAGCCGACCGTCGTGCCCGCCTTCGCTTCGCGAATGGTGACGACCCGCGCTTGCAGTTTCACGACCGGCTGCATCGGGTTTTCGCCTGCATTCAGCGCGCGTCCGCCGTAAAGAGACACGCCCGGACGCACGAGGTCGAAATGTGCTTCCGGGAACGCGAGCAGACCGGCGGAATTGCACAGCGATGCCGGGATGCCGGGAAATTTTTTGGCGATCGTGGAGAAGGCTTCGATCTGTTGCTTGTTGAGCGCGTGCTCCGGTTCGTCCGCGCAGGCGAGGTGGCTCATGACCAGCGCCGGCTTGAACGTGATCTCGGACGAGACGAGCCGCGGCGCGAGCGCCTCAGCTTCGGCAAGCGAAATGCCGTGGCGGTTCATGCCGGTGTCGATGTGAATGGCAGCGGGCGCTTCCTCGCCGCTCTCGTCGGCATGGGCTTCCCATTCCTCAATCTCGGCCATCGAGCCGAGCACGGGGCGTACGTCGATGCCGCAGACGAGTTCGGCGCTGCCGGGGCTCAGGCCGTTGAGCAGATAGATCGTGACCATCGGCAGGATGGTGCGCAGCCTGAGCGCCTCGTCGAAGGTCGCGACGAAGAAGGTGTCGCAGCCTGCTTTAGAGAGAGCCTGCGCCGCCTGCTCAAGACCCACGCCATAGGCATCGGCCTTCACGACAGCTGCGCATTGCGCGCGGCCCGCGCGCTTGGCGAGTGCTTTCCAGTTTGCGGTGAGCGCCGAAAGATCGACGGTCAGCAATCCTGTCGCTTCGGCGGGGAGAGAGTCGGACATGGCGCGGAACTTACTCAACGGCGAAGAAATTGTCGCGACATTCGCTTCGTCATGAAGGGGATAAACGCGGTCATGACGATCCGGTGAATAAGGCTAGCCCCTACGCTCGGGCAGGCGTTCGTCGCGCGCGAGATTGCCGAAGCGGGTGAACTGGTCTTCGAAGGTCACGTCCACCGTGCCGGTGGGGCCGTGGCGCTGCTTGCCGATGATGAGCTGGGCCCGGCCGCGCGCCGCGTCCATCTTCTGCTGCCAGGTCGCGACCTCGTCGGGCTTGTCGGTGTTCTTCGGTTCGGCGTTCTTGAGATAGTACTCCTCGCGATAGACGAAGAGCACGACGTCGGCGTCCTGCTCGATCGAGCCGGATTCGCGGAGGTCGGCGAGTTGCGGGCGCTTGTCGTCGCGGCTTTCGACCTGACGCGAGAGCTGGGAGAGCGCGATGATCGGCACGTTCAGTTCTTTCGCCAGCGCCTTCAGGCCGGTGGTGATCTCGGTCACTTCCTGCACGCGGTTTTCGTTCGAGCGGCGATTCGAGCCGGACAAGAGCTGGATGTAGTCCACCACCATGACGTCGAGGCCGCGCTGGCGCTTCAAGCGCCGCGCACGCGCCGCCAGCTGCGCGATCGACAGGCCGCCGGTTTCGTCGATATAGAGCGGCGTGCGCTCGAACTGCCGCGCGGCTTCCGCGAGCTTCGAGAACTCGGAGTCGTTGATTTCGCCGCGGCGGATGCGCGACGACGAAATCTCGATCTGCTCGGAAAGGATACGGGTGGCGAGCTGCTCGGCTGACATTTCCAGCGAGAAGAACCCGACGATGCCGCCCGAGACGGTTTCGATCGTGCCGTTCGGCTGCGGCTCGCCGACATATTCTGCGGCGATGTTGTAGGCGATGTTGGTCGCGAGCGCGGTCTTGCCCATGCCGGGACGGCCGGCGACGATGATGAGGTCGGACTTCTGCAGGCCGCCCATGCGCTCGTCGAGATCGACAAGCCCGGTGGCGAAGCCGGAAAGCTTTCCGTCGCGCTGGTAGGCGAGCGAGGCGAGGTCGGTCGCAAGCTTCGCGGCGTTGCCGAAGCTCATGAAACCGCTGCCGTACTTCCCGGTCTCGGAGAGTGCGTAGAGCCTGCGCTCGACATCCTCGATCTGCTGCTGCGGCGTGAGGTCGGGCGGCGCGTCGAAAGCGAAGTTCACCATGTCCTCGCCGACCGTGATGATCTCGCGGCGCGTCGCGAGATCGTAGATCGAGCGGCCGTAGTCTTCCGAGTTGATCACGGTGGTGGCTTCGGCGGCGAGTCGCGCGAGATACTGCGGCGGGTTCAGGCCCGCGATGTCGGTCTCGGCGGGGATGAAGGTCTTCAGCGTTACGGGCGACGCGATCTTGCCCGCGCGGATCAGGCTGCCCGCGATCTCGAAGATCTGCTGGTGGATCGGTTCGTAGAAATGTCTGGGTTCGAGGAAGTCGGAGACGCGATAGAACGCCTCGTTGTTGACAAGGATCGCACCGAGCAGCGCCTGCTCGACTTCGATGTTGTGCGGCGCTTGCCGGTAGTCCGGCGCTTCCGGTTCCGGGAATGCTTTTCTGAGGGCGTTGTCGAGGGCCATCGTCTCGCGTTTTCTTTGAATTGAGCTTTGCCAGACGCAACCGTGACGCTCAAGGAAATTGGATTAGCACGCAGCGGCACCGTCGCAAGCGTGAATCTGCCGTTCACAGGAATCCACAAGGCGTAAAATGATTCGGGAAGGAAGTTGACAGACGCAGGATGGCAAAATTTCGCCGCAGGTTACTCGCCTGCCAGTTGCAGCGGCCGCTTGACATTGTGTTCGATAATCCGGAGCCGCTTTTCGGCGTCCTCGATATAGCCGCGCGTCAGCGGCACGGCCTCTTGCCGGTGCGCCATCTGGATATGAAATACCATCAGATGCCGGTGGCGGAACGCCATTTCCGAGGCCGCAAGGTAGAACTCCCACATCTTGCAGAAGCGCTCGTCGTAAAGCGCCAGCACTTCCTCCCGGTGCGCAAGAAAACGCTGACGCCAGGCTTTCAGCGTTTCGGCGTAATGCAGCCGCAGGATCTCGATGTCGGTCACAATGAGCCCGGAACGCTCGATCGCTGGGATCACTTCCGACAGCGAGGGGATGTAGCCGCCGGGAAAAATGTACTTCGCGATCCAGGCGCTTGTCGCGGTGGGGCGGTCGGAGCGGCCGATGGAGTGCAGCACGGCGACGCCGTCTTCGTTCAGGAGCGAAGCGGTCTTCCGGAAGAACTGTTTGTAGTGATCGACGCCGACATGCTCGAACATCCCGACCGAAACGATGCGGTCGAAGCTTTCCGGAATATCGCGGTAGTCCTGTAAGCGGAACTCGACCTGCCGCTCCAGCCGTTTCTCGGCCGCGCGCTGCTTTGAGACCGCGTATTGCTCGTCGGAAAGCGTCACACCCGTCACCTTCGCGCCCGCGATTTCCGCGAGATAAAGGCCGAGCCCGCCCCAGCCGGAGCCGATGTCGAGCGTGGTGAGCCCCGGCCGGTTCAACAGAAGTTTCGCTGCAATGTGCCGCTTCTTCGCAAGCTGCGCGTCGTCGAGCGTCTGGCCGGGGCTTTCGAAGTAGGCGCAGGAATATTGTTTGTCCGCGTCGAGAAAAAGCGAATAGAGCCGGCCGTCGAGATCGTAATGGTGGTGCACATTCTTGCGTGCCCGCCCGCGCGGATTGAACTGGGCGAGGCGGCGGGTGAGGTAGCGCGCGGTGTCGAACAGCTTTGCGGTCGGCGTCGGCGCATTGGCGCCGGTCTGGCGCAGGAGAAGATCGAGGAGCGATGCGATATCGCCGCGCTCGATCACGAAACCTTCGTTCATAAAGGCTTCGCCGAAGCGCAATTCGGGATTGATGAGCGAGCGGACCAGCGCGATCCGGCTTTTGAAGCGGATGCGGATCGGCTCGCCGGTGCCGTCGCCTACGGCAAAAGGCGGCCTCTCGGCGATCGCGATCTCAAGCGATCCCTCTTTTACAAGCGAAGAGAATATGCCGCGTACAATACGCTCGAACATGGCACGCCTCGTCGTCCCGCGGCCGGCGTCCGTTCGTCTGAGCCGCCTTCCGCGGATGAGAAATTCAAGCGCAAAGGCGACGGTCAGGCAATATTCAAAATTGCGGCACCGGCCTGAAAACAAAAACCCCGGAAGCGGCGCGCCGTTCCGGGGTTTGTGCCAGAATTTGCCCAGCCGTTACGCCTTCGGTGCCTCTTCGGCAGGCGCTTCCTCGCCGGCCTTGAGTTCTTCCGGGGTCTGTTCGAAGAACTTGCCGGCTTCGACCTTCGCTTCGGCGCGGGCTTCTTCCTGATCCGTGCGGGCGCCGGTGAGGTCTTCGCCGCGCGCCTGACGCTCGGCTTCGTCCGGCGTGCGGGCGACGTTGACGGTGATCTTCACTTCGACTTCCGGATGCAGCGCGACCGGCAGCACATGGAGGCCGATGGTCTTGATCGGTGCGTTGAGCACGATCTGGCGGCGCTCGACGGTGGTGCCGTCCTTGGTGAGCGCGTCGGCGATGTCGCGAGTCGAGACCGAGCCGTAAAGCTGGCCGGTTTCGCCGGCCTGACGGACGAGAATGACCGACTTGCCGTCGACCTTCTTCGCAACCGCCTCGGCTTCGTTCTTGCGCTCGAGGTTCTGCGCCTGAATTTGCGCCTTCATGCCCTCGAACTTTTTCTTGTTCGCTTCGGTCGCGCGCAACGCCTTGCCGTTCGGCAACAGGAAATTGCGGGCGAAGCCGTCTTTGACTTTCACGGTTTCGCCGATCTGGCCGAGCTTGGCGACGCGCTCGAGTAGAATGACTTCCATTTTCGTTACTCCTCTGATCTCAGGTTCTTTGAATGGGCGGGGAAGGCGGTTGCTTCGCGGCGTATTTGCCGCGCAGATTGAAGACGCTGTCGGCGATGCCGAGGAGCGCCACGAACAGAAGCGGCCAGCCGAGCACGAGTACGCTGAACCACGCGCCTGCGAGCAGCCATGTCCGCGCCGACATGGTGCGCGTGAGCGCGTGCAACGCGGAGAAGCCGGCGATGGCGTAGGCGAGCGCCAGCACCGCGACACCGATTGCCGCGATGAAGCCCGGCATGCCGGTCATGAAGGAAACTGCAAGTGCCGCAGCGAGCAGGATTGCGGCCGACGGCGGCAGTGAAATTTCGTTCAGGTCTGGCCACGGCCGGCGCAGGCGGCCGGAGACGAGCGCGACGCGGCACGCCAGCCACAGATTGACGAGACTCGTGAGCATCGAGAGCAAAGCCGCCGCCGCCGGCATCACGGCAACCAGCGTGTTCAGGAACTGCTCGGGGTTCTGCACGCCGGGGATATTGAGCGGCTGGTCGGCGGCGATGCGCGCCTGGAGCTTCAGCACGCGCTCGAAAGTGGTGCGGATTTCTTTCTTGTAGATCTCGAAGCTCGTGCCGAATTGCAGCACCACGAACACGACCAGTGCGAACGCGATCCAGGCCGCCCAGAGCACGATGCGGCCCGGCGGATACCACTCCATTTCGGCAGGCGCGGTGCCGCTCGCGGGCGCAACTTCGCGGCCGAGCATTGCCATATATGCGAGCACGTAGGCTGGTGTCGCAATCGCTGCGAGATAGACGAGAGCGATCCAGGAATTGAGGAATGCGGCGAGCGAAAGCGCGCCGAAGGTCAATGCGAACAGGCCCGCCATGTGCGACCACGCGATCGCGGCAAGCATGACGGGAAGCGCGGAGAGATAGAACAGCAGGATCGCGAGCGGCGAGCCCGACACGATCGACGCAAAGAGGAGCGCTGAAGCCGCGCCTGCGCCCAAGCCGATGAGGAAAACGTTTGCCATCGACAGCTGTCCCGCCCTTTCCGGCGGTTAGAGGCGAAGAACCATTCTTCACCTCAACCATGGCCGCGCGGGCGTTACCCCGCACGGCTGAGTTTTGTGTTTCTTACTTCAGAACGTAAGGCAGCAGGCCGAGGAATCGCGCGCGCTTGATCGCGGCAGCCAGTTCGCGCTGCTTCAGCGTGGAGACCGCGCTGATGCGGGCCGGAACGATCTTGCCGCGCTCGGAGATGTAGCGCTGCAGGAGCTTCGTGTCCTTGTAGTCGATCTTCGGCGCATTATCGCCCGAGAACGGACAGGTCTTGCGGCGGCGGAAGAACGGACGGCGCTGGCCGCCCTGTGCACCCATGGCCATTAGTTTGCCTCCTCGGTCGAGTCTTCGGTGACGACAACGTCGTCGCCGCCTTCTTCGCCGTCACGGTCGCGGCGCGAACGGCGCTCGCCGTCGCGGCGCTCGTCGCGGTCGCGCTTCTGCATCATGACAGACGGACCTTCTTCGAGCGCTTCGACCTTCACGGTCATGAAACGGATAATGTCTTCGGAAATCCGCATCTGCCGCTCCATCTCGTGCACGGCGGCGGCCGGCGCGTCGATGTTCAGGAGCGCCATGTGCGCCTTGCGGTTCTTGCGGATGCGATAGGTCAGGGACTTCACGCCCCAGTATTCCTGCTTGGGGACCGAGCCCTTACCGGCCTCGATCACGCCCTTGTACTGGGCGATCATTTCTTCGACTTGCTGCGCGGTCACGTCCTGACGCGCGAGAAAGACATGCTCGTAAAGCGGCATGGATAAGCCTTCCAATGTTGCACCGGTCTGGCGCCGAGCCCTCCGAGCCTTCGCGAAGGCTCGAAACATCTCAGAGGCGGGAACACTGAAGGACGAACCGACTGGCCCTGTGACTTTCGCCACCCTTCATTCAGCTCCCGGCCTAAAACCGGCAGAAGGCGCGGTTTATAGGGGATTCCAGGCCAGAGGCAAGGGCTTCCGGCTGGCTTGACTTGGGTTCGCAGGGAGTGTCCAAGGGCCCGGAAAATAAGCATTTTCGGGGGTTTCATGGCACTCGCATTCACCTTTCCGGGTCAGGGCAGCCAGGCGGTCGGTATGGGTAAGGCGCTGGCCGAGAGCTTTCCGGCGGCGAAGGCCGTGTTCGAAGAGGTCGATGCCGCGCTCTCCCAGAAGCTCTCCCAGATCATGTGGGAAGGCCCGCAGGAGACCCTGACGCTCACCGAGAATGCCCAGCCCGCGCTGATGGCGGTCTCGGTCGCGGTGGTGAGGGTGCTGGAAGCGGAAGCAGGGCTCGATCTCGCCCGCGACGTGAAGTTCGTCGCCGGCCATTCGCTCGGTGAATATTCGGCGCTCGCGGCAGCGGGCGCATTCTCAATCACGGATACCGCGAAGCTTCTGAAAATCCGCGGGCAGGCGATGCAGAAGGCGGTGCCGGTCGGAACCGGCGCGATGGCAGCACTTCTCGGCGTCGAGCTGGATGCGGCACGTGCGCTCGCGGCGGAAGCCGCCGGAGGCGAAGTCTGCGGTGTCGCGAACGACAACGGCGGCGGGCAGGTCGTCGTCTCCGGCTCCAAGGCTGCGGTCGAACGCGCGGCCGAAATCGCCAAAGGCAAAAGCATCCGCGCGATGATGTTGCCGGTATCCGCGCCCTTCCATTGCGTGCTGATGCAGCCGGCGGCGGACGCCATGCGCGAGGCGCTCTCGAAGGTTCAGATGAATAAGCCGGTTGTGCCGTTGGTCGCGAACGTGACCGCGAGCGCCGTCAGCGACCCCAAAGAGATTGTCGATCTTCTCGTGAAGCAGGTGACCGGCACGGTGCGCTGGCGCGAATGCGTGCAGTATCTTGCTGCGAACGGCGTCACCAAGGTCGTCGAAGCCGGTTCGGGCAAGGTGCTGACCGGGCTCTTGAAGCGCATCGCCAAGGAAGTCTCCGGCCAGTCTGTCGGCACGCCGGATGATGTCGCGGCCTATAAAGCGGCAAAAGCATAAGGATAAAGAGATGTTCGATCTTTCGGGAAAAACCGCGCTCGTGACCGGCGCCTCCAGCGGCATCGGTACCGCGATCGCAAAAGCGCTGCATGCGCAGGGCGCGACGGTCGCGATCTCCGGCACGCGCAAGGATGCGCTCGATGCCATCGCGGCAGAGATGAAAGACCGCGTTCATGTGCTGCCGTGTAATCTTTCGGACCCGGCTGCGGTCGAAGCGCTGATTCCTTCTGCGAACGGGAAGATGGAGCGAGTCGACATTCTCGTGAACAACGCGGGCATCACCAAGGACAACATCTTTATCCGGCTCAAGGACGAGGACTGGGATCAGGTGATCGCGGTGAACCTCACGGCGGCCTTCCGCCTCGCCCGCGCCGCGGCGAAGGACATGATGCGCAAGCGCTTCGGCCGCGTCATCGGGATCACGTCCGTGGTGGGCTTCACCGGCAACGCGGGGCAGGGCAATTACGCCGCCGCCAAGGCCGGCATGGTCGGCATGACCAAATCGCTCGCAGCCGAACTCGCAAGCCGCAACGTGACCGCGAACTGCATCGCGCCCGGGATGATCGCAACCCCGATGACCGACGCGCTGAACGAAGCGCAGCGGAAGGCGATCCTCGATTCTATTCCGGCGAAGCGCCTCGGCACGTCCGAGGAAGTCGCGGCAGCGGCCGTCTATCTCGCCTCTGACGAGGCCGCATACGTCACCGGCACGACGATTCACGTCAACGGCGGCATGGCGATGTTCTAAAGCCCCAGGCGGGGGTTTTCGTGCCGGAAAAGCGAGCGCTTTCAGGGCTTTGTACCGGTAAAGCCCCGCTTTGACAGGGCAGGCGGTTATGTTACGACCGCTCCCGGCCACGCTTCGGTTGCGGGCCGCTACGCAAAGGTGCCGGGGAACTCCCGCATTTTTCGCTGGCGCGGCGCTCTGCAATCGGACAAAGAAGGCCGGACCCGCTGCGGGGGGACAATTCTCGCGGCAACAATTTGAACAAAGCTTGCGGGCGACCAAGGGTGTATCAATGGCCGACATTGCCGAACGGGTTAAAAAGATCGTTGTCGAACATCTCGGTGTCGAACCCGAGAAAGTGAACGAAAAGGCGAGCTTCATCGACGATCTGGGCGCGGACAGCCTCGATACGGTCGAGCTGGTCATGGCCTTCGAAGAAGAATTCGGCTGCGAGATTCCCGACGACGCCGCGGAAACGATCCTCACCGTAGGCGACGCCGTGAAGTTCCTCGAAAAGAACTCGAAGTCCTAAGCCGGACTTTATCGGCGCGGGCAGCCATGGCGCGGCCCGCGCATCAAACGGGATTCAAGAAAAGATGCGTCGCGTCGTCGTCACCGGGCTGGGGATGGTATCGCCGCTCGGTTGCGGCGTCGAAGTCTCGTGGAAGCGTTTGCTCGAAGGCAAAAGCGGCGCGAAGAAGATCGACACCTTCGACGTCTCCGACCTGCGCTGTCAGATCGCCCATGTGATCCCGCTCGGCGACGGCTCCGACGGCACCTTCAACCGCGACCAGTGGATGGAAGCGAAGGAAAGCCGGAAGGTCGACGACTTCATTCTTTACGGCGTCGCCGCCGCGACCCAGGCGCTGGACGATGCGGGCTGGAAGCCCACCAAGACGGAAGATCAGGAACGCACCGGCGTCCTCATCGGCTCGGGCATCGGCGGCATCGAGGGTATCGCGGAGACCGCGATCACGCTGAAAGAAAAAGGTCCGCGCCGCGTTTCGCCGTTCTTCATTCCCGGGCGTCTCATCAATCTCGCCTCCGGCTACGTTTCCATTCAGCACGGCCTCAAGGGTCCGAACCATTCGGTGGTTACTGCCTGCTCGACCGGCGCGCACGCGATCGGCGATGCCGCGCGGCTGATCTCGCTCGGCGATGCCGACGTCATGGTCGCTGGCGGTACGGAGTCTCCGGTCGGCCGCATGGCGCTCGCGGGCTTCTCAGCGATGCATGCGCTGTGCGCGGCCTACAACGACCGCCCGACCGAGGCGTCCCGTCCCTACGACAAGGACCGCGACGGCTTCGTGATGGGCGAGGGCGCGGGCGTCGTGGTGCTCGAAGAATATGAGCACGCGAAAGCGCGCGGTGCGAAAATCTACGCGGAGCTGGTGGGCTACGGCCTTTCCGGCGACGCCTACCACATCACGGCACCGTCCGAAGACGGCGACGGCGCGTTCCGCTGCATGACCATGGCGCTGAAGCGCGCGGGCATCGGCGCCTCCGATATCGACTACATCAACGCGCACGGCACCTCGACCATGGCCGACACCATCGAACTCGGCGCGGTCGAGCGTCTCGTTGGTAATGCGGCGTCGAAGATCTCGATGTCGTCGACGAAGTCGTCGATCGGTCATCTCTTGGGCGCCGCGGGCTCGGCGGAAGCGATCTTCTGCATTCTCGCGATGCGCGACCAGATCGCGCCGGCGACCCTCAACCTCGACAACCCCGAGCGCGAAACACCGATCGACCTCGTGCCGCATACGCCCAAGAAACGCGAAATCAATACCGTGCTTTCGAACTCGTTCGGATTTGGCGGCACCAATGCGTCGCTGATCTTCCGCAAAGCGCACTAATTTTCCTGGCTTCCTGCTTTGGCCATAATTGGCCTTAGGTTTGGCCCCGCGCGGCTCGGGGGCGGGCCGTCCAGAACAAGAAAACGGGATCGAAATGCCTGGACGCGAAGACGATCACTATTACGAAGCCCCCGCTGAATCGCCGCCGCCCACGCGGGCCGGCCGCCAGCGCATCGCAGCACCGCCGTCGCGCCGCGCGCGTCATCCGATCGTCATCGTCGGCAACGCGATTTTCACAATCCTGCTGCTGCTCGCGGTATTCGTCGGCGGCGGCGTTCTCTACGGCTCGAAACAATTCACCGCGCCGGGCCCGCTTGCGAGCGAACACACCGTCAACATTCCGCAGCGCACCGGCCTGCGCGACATGGCCGATTTGCTCAAGCGCGAAGGCGTCATCGAAAATTCGACCTTCTTCGTGATGGGTGCCGTCATTCTCGGCGCCACCGAAAAGATGAAAGCGGGCGAGTACGTCTTTCAGAAGAACGCCAGCATGAGCGAAGTGCTGGAGACGATCATCGACGGAAAATCGATCCAGCATTCGGTCACCATCGCGGAAGGACTGACGACGCAGCAGATCGTGCAGCGCCTGAACGAGTCGGAGGTGCTTAGCGGGCCGATCCAGCGGATACCCGGAGAGGGCAGCCTGCTGCCTGAGACCTATCGTGTGACGCGCGGCACCACCCGCGAACAATTGCTTCAGCGCATGGCCGCCGCGCACAAGCGCATGGTCGAGGAAATCTGGAGCAAGCGCGCAGCGGATCTGCCGATCTCGAACATTAACGAGTTCGTGACGCTGGCCTCCATCGTCGAGAAGGAAACCGCGATCGCGAGCGAGCGCACGCGCGTTGCCGGCGTGTTCGTGAACCGCCTCAACAAGAAGATGCGGCTGCAATCCGACCCGACGATCATTTACGGTCTCGTGGGCGGAAAGGGGTCGCTCGGCCGTTCGCTCACGCGCGCCGATGTCGACCAGCCCACACCTTATAATACGTACACGATCGCCGCGCTGCCACCGGGACCGATCGCAAACCCGGGACGCGCTTCACTCGAGGCTGTCGCCAATCCTGCGCGCACCAAGGAACTCTACTTCGTCGCCGACGGCACCGGCGGGCATGTCTTCGCCGAAACCTACGAGCAGCATCTGAAGAACGTCGCGCGCTGGCGCGATTTCCAGAAGCAGAACGCTCCGCAGCAGACGCAGCCGGCAGCGGCACCACAGACCCCGCCCGTGCAGACCCAGACGTCCGGCGCGACGCCGACATTCCAGGGCGGCGATCTCAGCAAGAAAGACCAGAAGAAAGAAGAAAAGGCCGCGCAGAAGAAGAAGGTAGAAAAGAAGGCCGCGGAAAAGAAAAAGGTCGAGAAGAAAAAATCCGACGCGAAGGCGGAGCAGCCCAAAGAGGGCGAGGCGAAGCAGTAGGGTTTAGAGTCCCGCTCGCCGGGGACGACGACATCACGCCTTGGCTTGTTTGCACCTGCCGCTGTCGTTAAGGTCGCGCGGCCTTCAGAACACAGAATCGCGGACAGTCCTTCCGATGACGCTTGCCAGCATGACCGGTTTTGCCCGTTCTTCCGGCGTGCATGGCAGTCTGCGCTGGGCCTGGGAACTGAAGTCGGTCAATTCCAAGGGTCTCGATCTGCGCTTTCGCCTGCCGCCCGGCCGCGATGCGCTGGAACCCGCGATCCGCGCGGCGATCTCGAAATCGATCTCGCGCGGGAATGTGACCGCCAATCTCGCCATTCAGCGCGAAGGGGCCGCCCCGCAGGTTCGCGTAAACGAGGAAGTGCTTGCCGCCGTGATCGCGACCTCGCGCGACCTCTCGAAAAAGATCGAAGCGCAGCCGCCGACGCTCGACGGCATCCTCGCAATCAAGGGCGTGATGGAAGTGATCGAGACGGAGGAAAGCGAAGCCGAGCGCGAGGCGGCCAACGCCGCGCTCCTCAAGGGTTTCGAAGCGGCGCTAAAGGATCTCGTTGCGATGCGCGGCAAGGAGGGCGAAGTCATCGGCGGCGTTCTCTCCACGCGCGTCAGCGAAATCGAAAAGCTGACGAAATCTGCGGAAGCTTCACCCTCGCGCTCGGTTGAAGCGATCCGCGCGCGGCTCGCCGAACAGGTGAAGGAACTGCTTGCCGCGAGTTCTGCGCTCGATCCCGAGCGCCTGCATCAGGAAGCGGCGCTGCTCGCCGCCAAGGCCGACATCCGGGAAGAACTCGACCGCCTGCACGCACATGTGGGTGCTGCGCGGGCATTGCTGAAGAACGGCGGTTCGGTCGGGCGCAAGCTCGATTTTCTGGCGCAGGAATTCAACCGTGAGGCGAATACGCTCTGTTCGAAATCGAACGACGTTTCGCTCACCGCGCTCGGGTTGGATCTGAAAACCGCGGTCGATCAGTTCCGCGAGCAGGTGCAGAACATTGAGTAAGAGACGGAAAGCCGTGAAGAAGTCCGGTGCCAAGCGCGAGAAGATCGCGCGGCGCGGGCTGATGTTCGTGCTCTCGTCGCCTTCGGGCGCGGGCAAGACCACGCTCACGCGTCTTCTCGTGCAGAAGGAGGAAAACATCGACCTTTCGATCTCGGTGACGACGCGCAAGCGGCGGCCAAGCGAGGTCGACGGCGTGCATTACCACTTTCTGACGCGCGAAGCCTTCGAGAAAATGCGCGATGCCGGTGAGCTGCTCGAATGGGCGGAAGTGCACGGCAATTATTACGGCACGCCCGCAAAACCGGTCGAGAAGGCGCTTGCGAAAGGCAGGGACGTGCTGTTCGACATCGACTATCAGGGCACACGCCAGCTTTACAAGAAAGCGGCTTCCGATGTGGTCAGCATTTTCATCCTGCCGCCGTCGATCGCGGAGATGAAGAAGCGCATCCGCCGCCGCGCCACTGAAGACGAAATGACGATCAAGAAGCGCCTAGAAACCGCGAAGCACGAGCTGACGCGCTGGGGCGAATACGATTATGTCGTCATCAACGACGATCTCGATGCAGCCTTCGCGGATATTCACGCAATCCTGTCGGCGGAACGGATGAAGCGCGTACGCCGCACCGGCGTCGTGGCGTTCGCGAAGAAGCTGCAGTCGAAGCTTTAAGGAACGAGTACGGTCCGGCCGATGGTCTTGCCTTCGCGCAGGTCGCGAAGGGCGGCATCGGCCTCCACGAGCGGCCGGGTTTTCACCGGAATCGGCGCGACTTTTCCGGCCCGCACGAGCGCGAGCATTTCCTTGGCCTCCGCTAGCGATCCGACATAGTTGCCGACGATGGAGACGCCCTTGAGCGGCAGCACTGGAATGGAGAGCGGCATCTCGCCACCGATCAGGCCGGCTACGACCAGCGTGCCGCCTTTTGCGAGCGCACCGAAGCCGAGTGCCGCGGATTTATCCGAGCCGACGAAATCGATTGCGCCCATGACGCCGCCGCCGGAAGCGGCCATGATTTCCTTGCGCGTCGTCTTGTCGGTCGGATCGAATGCCGCGGCAGCACCGTTTGCGAGCGCGTGCTCGCGCTTCTTGGGGTCGATTTCGATTACGATGGGTTTGTGTTTCGAGCGCGCCTTCAGGAACGAAAATCCCATCATGCCGACGCCGCCGAGGCCGATCAGCAGTGCGGGTCCGCGTTCCGCGAGCGCGCCGAGCTTTGCGATCGCCGAGAAGGCGGTGACGCCCGAACACATATATGTGCCTGCGAGATCGCGCGGGATCGGGTCGTATTCGAGGAGATACTTCGGGTTCGGCACGAGCACATGGCTCGCGTAGCCGCCTTGCGTCTGGATGCCGATCTGCTGCGGTTTTGCACAGAGGTGTTCGTCGCCGCTCGCGCAGGTCGCGCATTGGCCGCAGCCGATCCAGGGATAGATTACATAGCGCTTGCCGACGGTGACGCCCTTTGCATCCGGGCCGCAGGCGACGAGTTCGCCCTCGATCTCGTGTCCGAGCGCGAAGGGAAGCGGGCGGCCGCCCGCAAGCTCGGCCTTGCGGCCGCCGCCGAGATCGAAATACCCGTCATGCAGGTGAATGTCGGAATGACAGACGCCGCAATGCCCGACACGCACCAGAACTTCCGTTCCCTTCGGCTCCGGCGCGTCGACGATTTCCTCGCAGAGCGGTTTGCCGTAGTCGGTGAAAACCTGGCGCGCGATTTTCGTCATGGGTCACTTTCTCATCGCGGCGGCAACATTCGCGAGCCGCACAAAACCTTCGACCGGAATTTCTTCCGCGCGCCGGGTCGGTTCGATTTCCGCCGCCGCAAGAAGGGCTGCGGCATCGAGCCCTAACGAGCGCAGGCTTTGGCGTAGCATCTTGCGCCGCTGGCCGAAAGCGGAAGCCGTAACCTGTCCGAGAATTTTCGCGTTGCAGGGAAGCGGGTTTTCGCGCGGAACGATCTGCACGACGGAAGAGGTAACCTTCGGCGCAGGCACGAACGCGCTCGGACTGATGTCGAATAAAATCCGCGCTGCGGAACGCCAGCCGGCTAAAACGCCAAGACGTCCATAAGCGTCGTCGTCCGGCGTCGCAACGATGCGCTCGGCGACTTCGCGCTGAAACATCAGGATCAGCGAGTCGTAATATGGTGGCCATGGCTCGAGCGTGAGCCAATCGATCAGAAGCGCGGTCGCGATATTGTAGGGCAGGTTCGCGATGATGCGCGCCGTTCCGCCATGCAGGAGCGGCTGCGGGTCGAAGCGAAGCGCGTCGGCCTCGACGATCTCAAGCTTGCCGGGATAGTGCGCAGAAATTTCGTTGAGCGCGGCGATGCAGCGCGCATCGCGCTCGATCGCGATCACGCGCGAAGCCCCTTCCGCGAGCAGCGCGCGGGTGAGCCCGCCGGGACCGGGGCCGATCTCGATCACGGTGACACCGTCGAGCGATCCGCCCGCGCGGGCGATGCGCGACGTGAGATTGAGGTCGAGCAGAAAGTTCTGGCCCAGCGATTTTTTCGCCTGCAACTCGTGCTTGCGGATCACGTCGCGAAGCGGCGGCAGTCCGTCGATCTGGCTCATGCTTTAGCGGCAAGGCGTGCCGCGAGTTTCAACGCGGCTTCCAGGCTCGACGGGTTCGCGGTGCCGCTGCCTGCGAGATCGAACGCGGTGCCGTGATCGGGCGAAGTGCGCACGAAGGGCAGGCCGAGCGTCACGTTCACCGCACGGTCGAAGGCGAGCGCTTTCACGGGCGCCAGCACCTGATCGTGATACATGCCGAGTGCAACGTCGTAATATTTGCGCGCGTGTTCGTGAAACAGGCTGTCGGCGGGGTGCGGTCCACTCGCTTCGATGCCTTCATCGCGGAGCGTGCGGATCGCGGGCGCGATGACGTCAATGTCCTCGCGGCCGATGGTGCCTTCCTCGCCCGCGTGCGGATTGAGACCGCAGACCGCAAGCCGCGGGTTTGAAATGCCGAAACGCACCCGGTAGTCGTGCGCCGCGATGCGCGCACTCTCGACGATCAGCCGCGTAGTCAAGGCATCCGGCACATCGCGCAGCGGCATGTGGATCGTGATCGGGATGACCGCGAGTTCCTCGCTCCAGATCAGCATGACCGGACGCGGGGCGCCGCTCAGATGTGCGAGATATTCGGTATGGCCGGGAAAGGCGAAGCCGCCGGCCTGCATGACGTGCTTCGCGATCGGATTGGTGACGACGGCCGAAGCCTTGCCTTCCTGCACGAGCTTCACCGCAAGATCGATCGAGGCGCGCGCGGCCTTTGCGCTGGTGCCGTCGGGCTTTCCGGGCGGTGCGCTTGCTGCCGCACCCGGAGCGACAAGCGGGAGCGCCGTTTCGAACGCCTGCGCCGCTTCTTCAACGGCGCATTCAACGAGCGGAATGTCGAGCTTCAGCGCGCGTGCGCGCTCTTTCACGAATGCAGCGTCGGCCAGAAATGCGAAAGGCGGAAGCTTTCGTGCCTTGCGTTCAAGCCAGAGCCTGAGCGTGAGGTCGGGGCCGATCCCGGCCGGCTCGCCGAGCGTCAGGGCGAGCGGAAGCATTGGCTTTAGTTCTCGGAGATAATCTGGATGATCGAAGTCTTGCGCATCCGGTCGAGAATGCGTTTCTCGTAGGCCTCGAGACGCTTGCCGAGCAGTTCGTTCCGCAACTCGCGGTTCGAGGAAATGTCCGCGGGCACCTCGCGGCGGTCGCAGATCGCGACGACTTCGATGCCGTTCACGGTCGCTTCCGGCGGCGCCATGCGGCCGTCGGGCAGGGACTGCAACAGCTTCTGCAGCGCAGGCGGCAGATCCGACGAAAGCCGCCGGATCGGCGGTTTCACCACGACTTCGTTGTATTGGCGCGCAAGCCCGGCAACCTGATCGCAGGAGGTGACGAGCGCCCGGAGGTTCTCCGCTTCTTTCGCGCGCATGGCGCGGACGTTGTCAGGCGCATTGCGGCGCACGACGAAGATCACCTGGACCATCGTGTACTGCGTGGATTTCAGGTTCATGTTCTGGCCGCGCGCATGCATCGCGGCGACCAGATCGGCGTCGCGCACGACCACGTTGCCGGAATTCGCCTGCACGTATTGCTGCCAGGCGAGGTCCGACTTGATGCGTTCCTTCAGCCTGACAACATCGACGCCGGTCTGCTTCAAAGCCTGCTCGAACTGCGAGGAGGACCTGCCGGATCGCTGCGCCATGCTGGTGAAGGCGCGGTCGACCTCGGACTGGGTCGGCGAGATGTCAGCGCGCTGCGCGACCTGAAGCTTGAGCTTGAACTCGATCAGCTCCTCGAGCACTTCCTTGCGTGAGGTATTCTTTCCGGTGCCCTTATGCAGCTTCTGCCGCTCGGCGATGTCGAGCATCGTGATCGGCTCGCCGTTCACGACGGCGGCGACCTGCGCGCGGACGGACGAGGGAGCAAACGCGGCAGCGGCGAACGCCAGCGCGGCACAGGCGAGAAGAACGGGTCTGCGTGAGGCGGACGTGTTGGGCATGTCTGGCGTCGAACGGTCTCGTTTCAGCAAATAATACAGCACATTGCCCGCCGAAGACTATGGGCAGCTCCTGTGGCGGCAATAGGACCGCTAATTAGTGGTCGTGACCTGGTTGCCGAGGTTCTGCTTGAATCCGGTTTCGCCGAGCGTGCGCAGGTTTAGGCGCAGCATGAATTTGTGCACGGGCGAAGACGTAATCAGGTTCGTGTAATCGGCGACGTAGGTTGCGCTGATGGCGATACACTCGTCGGTATAGGTCAGACCGACTGTCCCGAAGTCGATCCGGCCGCGCTCGAGGTCGTAGCGCACGCCGCCCATGATGCTCCAGTAGTCGTGGAAGTGGTAGTTTGCAGTCTGGTAGACGCCATTGCGGCGCTCTAGGTAGCCGATCATCGGTTGCGCTTCATAGCGCGAGTAGATGGTCGAGAGCGTCAGGCGGTCCCAGCGCGAAGTCGTCTCCGCCTCGAAGCGGCGCAGCGACAGGTCGTCCTTGTCGAAGCGGAAGCGCGTGACAAAGGAGAGGCGTCCGGTCGGCTGGAAATAGATGCGCGAGACGTAGTCCGACGTGCGCTCTTCGAGGCCGGAATGTGCGCCGGTATTGGCGATGTCGTAGACCGAGTACGAATTCAGGCCGAACATCTGGTACGACTGGCCGAGCAGCACGTTGACCATGCCGAAGCGGTGGACGTTGGCGGTGTATTGCAGGCCGTAGTTCAGGCGCGAGCCGCCCTCGACGCGGTCGTAGCCGGAATATTTGTCGATCGCGAAGAGGTTGGTGTCGTCGAACACGAGGCTCTGCGCGTCTTCGTTCGGGAAGCGGCCGATGCGGGTTTCGTTCGGGCGGATGATGGTCTGCACGATCGGCTCCAGCGTCTGCGTGCCCCACGAATGCACGGAGATGAAGGGCCAGCGCGCTTCGAGGCCGACCACCGGCATGGCGCGGATCAGTTCGTCGTTGGCGACCGTGTTCAATGCCGCGATGTTGGCGTCGGGGCTGACCTGAATCGACGCGGCGTCGGCACGCATGCGCGCAAAGGGCGTGAACAGGATGCCGGTGACGTCGCTCGTAATCGTGCGCTTCCAGTCCATCAGCGCGGAGAGCCGGTTGTAGGTGCCGGGCAGGCCGCGCACGAAACACTGGTTCGGGTTCGGATTGATGGCGATGCAGCGCGAGAGATCCTTGCCGTTGGTATCCAGGACCGAAGTCGCGCCAAGGTCGGCCTGATCGCGCGAAATGCTCGTGAAGTTCAGCCGGTAGGAAAGTTCGCCGCCCAGAATCGGATTGCCGAAATAGTAGGAGTAGTCGATCACCGGGTGCACGAACGGCAGCTGGCGGTTGTTGTCGAGTTCCGACAGCCCGTAGAAGCCGAGCGCGCGCATGTCGAAGTGCGAGCGGTCGCCCTGACCGGTCAGGAAAATCTGCGAGGTGCGCTCGGTGAGACGTGTGCGGTTGATATAATAGTCGTTCAGGAACGAACGATCCGAGAGCAGCGCGCCGTCGAAGCCCCAGTTCCAGCGCTGGTTGATGTTGAATTCGCCGGAGGCTTCCAGCGCGCCGCGGAAGTCACGGTTGCCCGACAGCGAGCCGAACCGCTCCGGATTGGTCTGGTCGATGCCCGCGGCCTTGATCTGGTACGCACCGTTCACGAGCCGGTGGCGGAATTCGCCCTTGCCGAGCACGCCCTGTCCGCTGAACGGAACGACCGCGACAGTCGCGTCCATGTTCGGCTTGATCGACCAGAAGTAGGGCGCTTCAACACCGACGCCGACGCGGCTGTTCGAATAGACGTGGGGCGGCAGGAAGCCCGACTGACGCTTCACGGTCGGGTCCGGATGATAGAAAAACGGCAGATAGGCGACCGGATAGCCGAACAGTTCGAGCGTGCCGTTCTCGTAGTAAATCTTGCGCTCGCCTTCGTTATGGATGATGCGCGCGGCCTTCACCTGCCACAGCGGCGGCTTTTTCGGATCGTCGCGGCAGGGTTCGCAGGCCGTGTAGACGCCGTTCGAGAATACGGTGATGTTGCCTTCGGTGCGGTCGGCGCGCGAGGCCGCGAAGCGCGTGCGCTGCGGCGTCTCGACCAGCATCGAATTGACGAAGGCTTCGCGGAAGTCCTGCGTCATGTCCAGCGCGGTGGCATGGATGACGTTGCCGTCCTTCGCCTTGTAGCGGACGTTGCCTTCCGCGAACATCTTGTTGGTGGCGCGGTCGTAGGTGACCTTGTCGGCTTCGAGCACGCCGCCGTCGTAGTAAATCTGCACGCCGCCGACTGCATGAACCTTGTTGTTCTTGTAGTCGTAGATCATCTCGTTCGCGGTGACCAACATCTGCGCGTTCTGATCGCGGGTGGTCTTCTTGCCCATCAGGCGTTTGGTGAGCGAAGGCTCCACCGTCTTCGAGCGCGGCAAGGACTGCGCGTAGGCAGCGCCGTTCCAGCACGCAAACAAGAGGGCGCAAAGAACCGCAAACCCGGCGCGGCGGAACGGCCGGCCGGATGCGTGCACTCCGGAGGTGACGGCGGAAAGGGAACGCATCTAGCCGTCTTCCTGATGCAAAAGAATTGAACAGCCGATCATCGCGGCGCAGACCACGGGCAGCCAGCCGGCGACGATCGGATGCAGGAACCCGCCTTCGCCGAGTTGCTCGGAAAGTTGCGACCCGACGTAAAGGAGGAAGCCCGACAGCACGCCGATCGTGACCATCTTGCCGACCCCGCCGAGCCGGAATACGCGCAGGCTTACCGCCGCCGCGATGATGACCATGGTGGCGAGGAGAAGCGGGCGCGCGAGCAGGAGCTGGTACTGGATTTCGTAACGCGCGGCGGAAAGCCCCGCGGCCTTCACGAGTTCGATCGCGGCGGGCAGTTCCCAGAACGACAATGCCGCCGCATTCGAGAAGGTGCCGCGAACCTGATCGGGCGTGAGGCTCGTCGGCAGCAGATGCGACGCGAGCGTCTTCGGACTGTTGGTGGGCGAGAAGATCGAAACCTCGGTGAGGCGCCAGGCGCCCGGCTGCAACTCGGCCGACTTCGCTTCGACGCGCTCGATGAATTCGCCCTTGGCGTCGAACACGAAGATGCGCACGCCCGAAAGCGTGCGGCCCTGATTGCTCGCGGCCTGCGCGTTGATGATCGCCTGGGTGTTGTCGGAGCGCTGGCGAACCCAGATGTTGCCCTGCGGCTTTTCCTGGTTCCAGCCGATGGCGGCGGCGCGGGCTGCGAGCAATTCGCTCTCGATGCGGTCCGCACTTTCCTTCAGCGCTGCGGAAAGCGGATTGTAGACGGTGGTAGCGGCGATGCCGATCAGGAGCGCTGCCGCGACCGCACTGCCGATGAACTGCCAGGCGGAGATGCCGGCCGCGCGCGCGACCACGAATTCGAGCCGGCGCGACAGCGCGAGGAATGCCGACATCGCGCCGATCAGGGTCGCGAACGGCAGCATCTGTTCGGTGAAGGAGGGCAGGCGCAGCAACACGAGGTAGCCGATCCGGGAGGCCGTGCTGTTGGGCTGGTCGCCAACGCGGCGCGTGAGCTCGAAGAAATCGACGACCGCAATCAGCGCAACGCAGGTCAGGAATGCGACCGCAACCGCCGTCAGGAAACGGCGGCCGAAATAACGACCTAGCATGCCGAATGCGACCATCTTGCTACGCCGTCCTCAATCGTTCGAAACGCGCGGAGAGGAGATCCGCGATCTTCTGAAGCAGTGCAGGCACCCTGAACTGCGCGAATCCTGCGATCACCGCCAGCCCGTAGAGGATTCCGGCGACCGGCACGAGATAGGTAATCCAGGTCAGCGCCGCGTTGCGCGCGACCATCCCCGAGGTACCGAAGCCGAAAATTTCCACAAGCGCGAATGCGCCCGCTGCGCCCGCGATCGCAAGGCCGCGGCTTTGCCGCGTGGTGCGCGCTTCGCCGAGGAATGCGAAGGCAAGCACGAAGGCTGCGATCGGAAACAGCGGCGCGGAAAGGCGCTTGTGCAACTCGGCGCGGAAGCGGCCCGGGTCCTGCTTGTACATCTCGTCGGACTCGTCGGCCGTCACGAGATCGTAGAGCGTGCGGTCGGTCGCGCGATAGAGCACGTGCTGGTTCGGCGTGAGCTGCGACATGTCGAACGCGTAGCGCTGAAACTCGACGAAGTTCGGCGACTTGTTCTGCCCCTGGCGGCGCTGCATCACGCCGCCGTCGAGGATCAGGTAGGCGCCCTGCGGCGAATGCACGATGCGTCCGCGCTCGGCGATATAGGTGGTTTCGTTGTCCTGATTGCGCGCATCGAACACGAAGATGCCGAGCATCAGTCCGTCCGGGCTGCGTTCGCGGACGTGGAAGGTGAGCCCGCGGTCCATCGACATGAAGCGGCCGGGGATCGCGACGTTCGAGACGATGTCCGCGTTCACTTTCGAGATCTGCTCGCGCAGCGTGCGCAGCGTCCAAGGGCCTACTTCGGCGCTGACGGCGATGGTCAGGGTCGCCACGATCATGGTGAGCGCGAACAGCGGGCGGAAAATGCGCCAGCGGCTGACACCGGCGGCGTTCATCACGATAAGTTCGGAATCGGCGGAGAGGCGGTTCAGCGTGAACACGATTGCGATGAACAGCGCGATCGGTGCGATCACGAGCATCAGCATCGGCAAAGCGAGGGCGGTGATCGTCATGAACACGAAGAACGACTGGCCCTGGGTCGCGAGCAAGTCGAAGCGGCGCAGGACCTGCGTCAGCCAGACCAGTGTGGTAAGGCTTCCCAGCACCGCGAGGAACGCGATGGCAGCAGTCGAGAACAAATACCGGTCGAGCCGCCCCATTCGCGTCGATACTCACGGTGCCGATTCTCCACCCAGAATCGGGACCGCCCCCTACTAAAATTGACCGGTCGAAACTGGCCGGGAATTGAGGCTTTCAGGGGGCGCTCGCCCCACAAAAAATCCTCGGTTAATACTGTCCCATCAATCCCTTAACGGACTCCGACATGGCCGAAGCCCCGAAGATCTCCATAGCCGAGCTGAAGACCCCCGTCACCGGTACTCTGGTAGTGTTAACCGACGAAAATCTGGATTTCGGCGCCGCCGCCAGGGCGGCGATGAAGCCTTCGGGCGATCTTTTCCAGCGCGTCGCCAAAATCGAGAAGTTCACCGGCAAGCGAAACAAGATTTTGAGCCTGGCGGCGCCCTCCGGTCTCAAATTGGAACACCTGATCGTGGCCGGAACGGGCAAGTCGAAGGAGATGAAGGCCGAGGACTGGCTCAAGCTCGGTGGCGCTATTGCGGGAAGGCTCCCGGCCGGCGCCCGGAATGTGACCGTGCTCGCCCAGACTCCCGGCGGAAAACTGGGTGCCGACGAGGCGGCCCAGATCGCGCTCGGGATCAAGCTCCGCGCCTACAAGTTCGACCGCTACAAGACGAAGAAAAAATCCGGAGAGGATGACGAGTCGAAGACGCCGGCAGCCGACATCCGGGTCGCGGCCGAGGATGTGGCGGGCACGAAGAAGGCGTGGGTTGCTGCGGAAGCGGTCGGCAGCGGCATCGTGCTCGCCCGCGAGCTCGTGAACGAGCCGCCGAACGTACTCTTTCCCGTTGAGTTCGCGCGCCGCGCGTCGGAACTGAAGAAACTCGGCGTGCAAATCGAGGTGCTCGACGAGCCGGCGATGAAGAAGCTCGGCATGCACGCGCTCCTTGCGGTCGGGCAGGGCTCCGAGCGCGACAGTCGCCTCGTCGTCATGCGCTGGAATGGCGCGAAAAAGAAATCCGAAGCGCCGGTCGCGATCGTGGGCAAGGGCGTGTGCTTCGATACCGGCGGTATTTCGATCAAGCCCGCGGCCAGCATGGAAGACATGAAGGGCGACATGGCAGGCGCAGCCTGCGTTACCGGCCTCATGCACGCGCTTGCCGCGCGCAAAGCCAAGACCAACGTGGTCGGCGTGATCGGCCTCGTCGAAAACATGCCGGACGGAAATTCCTATCGACCGGGCGACATCCTGAAGTCCTATTCGGGCCAGACCATCGAGGTCATCAACACCGACGCGGAAGGCCGCCTCGTGCTCTGCGACGCGCTCGCCTACACGAACGAGCGCTTCAAGCCGAAACTCATCATCGATCTTGCAACGCTGACAGGCGCGATCCTTGTCGCGCTCGGGCAGGAATACGCGGGCCTGTTCTCGAACGACGACAAGCTAGCGGAACGTCTCACCGAAGCGGGCAAGGTCACGGGCGAACTCGTGTGGCGGATGCCGCTCGCGCCTTATTACGACAAGATGATCGACTCGAAGTTTGCCGACATGAAAAATACCGGCGGACGTTTCGGCGGCTCGATCACCGCTGCGCAGTTTTTGCAGCGCTACATCGGCAAGACGCCGTGGGCGCATCTCGATATCGCGGGCACCGGCATGGCCGCGCACAACACCGAGATCGGGGATTCATGGGGTCCGGGCTGGGGCGTGCGGTTGCTGAACGAGTTCATCGCCGCGCACTACGAGAAATAATCCAGCCGTGACAGAGGTTTACTTCTACCACCTGCAAAACCAGCCGCTCGAAAAGGTGCTGCCTCAACTCTTGGAGAAGTGCCTTGAGCGCGGCTGGCGCTGCGTGGTGCAGGCGAGCAGCGACGAGCGCGTGCAGGCTTTGGATCAGCATCTTTGGACGTGGCGCGACGATTCATTCCTGCCGCATGGTCTGGAGTCGGAAGCGAACGCTTCCGAACAGCCGGTGCTGCTCACGATTTCGGAGAACAATGCGAACGGTGCGAAGGCGCGATTCTTCGTCGAAGGCGCGAGCAGCGAAAATCTCGCTGGCTATGAACGCGCGATCCATCTGTTCGACGGCAACGATCCGGATGCGGTCGACAACGCACGCGCGCAATGGAAGATCGCGCAGGCTGCGGGCCACGCGGTGACGTACTGGCAGCAGGACGAAGCCGGCCGCTGGCAGCAGAAGGCGTAAGCTAGCCCTTCTTCCGCCCGCGCAGCACACGATATTCGAGCACGCCGTCAACCGCGAGGCGCTCGATCATGAGCCCGCCGATATTTGCTTCCGGAATCATCCGCAATCCCGTCCAGCGCAGCCAGCTTGCGCGCCGGGTGTCGCGCTTGATCAATGCGTTCATCTCTTCGACCGGGCGGTGATAGATCAGCTTGGAGAGATCGCGCGAGTGTTCGATCTCGAGACCGGCCGCTTCGAAGGCCGCGCGCCAGCCGCGCTCGGTCGGCATCACCGGGCAGCGCCACATCTTGCGGACGATGTCGAGGTCGCCTGCGAGTTCTTTCGGGAAGTTTTCGATCGGCATGTCGTCGACGAGCACGAACGTGCCGCCGGGCTTCAGCGCGCGGGCGATGTTCGCGACCGTCGCGTTCGGATTTACTGAATGCACCATGCTCTCGATGCCGATTGCGAGATCGAACTCGCCTTCGATCGGTTCGTCATAGGATTTCAGTTCGAAGCGGATGCGGTCCTCGAGGCCGCGCTTCTTTACTTCCTCGCGCGCGCGGTCGATCTGGATCGGCGAGATGGTACGGCCGAGCCAGGTGCCGCCGATTTTTCCGATCAGGTCGAACGCCGTGCCGCCGTAGCCGCAGCCCGCGTCGAGCACACGCGGGTTTTCGGGCAGCTTCAAGCCTTCGAGCATGAGATTGTGCAGGACGAAGGGGCCGTTATGGCCGGTGACCGGATCGTCCATCAGGCGATGCACGGTCATGCTGTCGTACCCGGAATAGCGGCGCACGATCCGGTTCCAGCGGACCCAGCGGTCGAGCCAGCGGTAATAGCTCGAGACCTTGCGTAGCTGCGTGGTGCGTGCGGCGTTCGCGGAGACTTCAGTCATTCTGCAATTGCCAATCAAAAAAAGCGCCCCGGTCGAGGCGCTGAATGGCACAATCGTAGCCCCAAGAGCGTGTCCGCAAAAGGGCGGAAGGATTCAGGCGCGGGATCTACCGCGCGGCTTTTGCGGGCGGCGCCTGTAGGAGCCGGCGCAGCCACAGCCCAGCGAGCAGTCCGGCGAAGCAGAAAACCAAGAAAACCCAGCCACTTAGCGCACCTGCATGAATGCCTGACAGCAGTACGCCGACGGTGCAGCCGAGAGAGACCATCGCGCCCCAGCCCATCAGCACGCCGCCGATCAATCCGCGCAGCGCTTCATCGAGTGTCGGCAGCCGCAGCTGGAATTGCCCGGAGACAAGTGCTGCCGCGAAACTCGCGAGAATAATTCCGCCGACGAAGATTCCGTTCGGAGAAAGAAGCGCAGTCTTGACGACGGTCACGCAGCCGCGGAACGCGTCGAGCCCGTGGAGTGTAGAGGGCAGCAATCCCGCCTCTTGCGTCCATGTGCGGGCGAGCGAACCGAGTTCCGCGGTGACGCCGAGCGGCGAGACGCGCAGATAGGCGACCGCGGAAATCACGCCCACCAGCAGTCCGCCGGTCCATGCGGGCCAGCGCTCGACGAAAATAGAATTGCCGATGCTCGCGGCATCGACGCGTGTTTCCTTACGCGCGGAAATCTTGAACGAAGTTCCGGCGAGCACGTACCAGGCGATCGCAAGCAGGACGGCCAAGGTCAACGCCAATGTGCCCGCGTAGCCGAGCGTGTGCGGCAACCACACGACAGGGCTGTCCACGATCGTTGCCAGATAGAGCGTGTTCCAACTCGCAAAGCCGAGACCGAAACCGATCACGGCGCCGACGAGCGCGAAGGGCGAGGTCGGCGAACCTTCGCCCAGACGATAGATGTGTGCGGAGATGCAGGAGCCGGAAATCGACATACCCGCGCCGAACACGAAGGCGCCGAGCGCAAGCGCGTAGCTGACCGGGCCGATATGGGCGGTGGGCGGCAGGCGGTCGGCAAGCGGAAGCGGCATCCATTGCGTGAGCACGGCGAGATAGCCGAGCGCACCGACGCCGAGCGCGAGCAGGATCGACAACACGCCGCGCGGATCGCCTTCTTCGAGATATTCGCGGCTGTGACAGAAAAAGCAGAAGCGCGAGCGTTGCAATACGAAGCCGAAGCTGCCGCCAAGCGCGAGCGAAAGCGCAAGCGTCCGCGTTTCCGGCGTGCTGTAAAGCGATATGACGCCAAGCACGATCGCCGCTGCGACGACTAAGGCCGTAACGCGAGGCAGGGTGATTCCGTTCATGGGCCGAACCTATCAGAAGAAGAAAGGACGCGGATGCTTTCGCAATCCGCGTCCAGTTGTGCGCCTCGGGAGGAACAATCGAGCGCGCGTTCTCTGCGTTACTTGCCGTTCCAGACCAGACCGGCGTTGTTCTGCACCGGAACGCCGACAGCGTTGCCGTATTCGGTCCACGAGCCGTCGTAGTTCTTGACGTTCTGGTAGCCGAGGATCTTGGCAAGCGCGAACCAAGTGTGGCTCGAACGTTCGCCGATGCGGCAATAAGTGATGATCGGCTTCGAGCCGTCGATGCCGGCGTCGGCATAGACCTTCTTCAGTTCGTCGGCAGGGAGGAAGGTGCCGTCAGCGGCGACTGCCTTGCCCCAGGGGACGTTCTTCGCGCCCGGGATGTGGCCCGCACGCACGGAGAGTTCCTTGATGCCGTTCGGCGCGATGATCTTGCCGTTGTATTCGTCCGGCGAACGGATATCGACGAGCACGGCGCTGTTGTTGCCGGCGTTCACGACCGAAAGCACGTCGGCGAGCTTCGCGCGAAGCTGCGGCTTGCCTGCGGGCAGGGTGAAGTTCGACTTCGCGTAATTCTTCACGCTGGTGTCGAGCGGCAGGCCCTTGGCTTCCCAGAGCTTGCGGCCGCCGTCGAGCAGCTTCACCTGGTTGCCGAGTCCGTACACTTCATAGACCCACGCACCCCATGCGGCGAACCAGTTGTTGTTGTCGCCATAGAGGATGATCGTAGTGTCCTTGTTCACGCCGGCTGCCTGCAACTGCGCTTGCAGATTCTGCGCGCTGACGATGTCGCGGCGAACCGTGTCGACGAGGTCGTGGTGCCAGCGGATGTTGATCGCGCCCGGGATGTGGCCGCGTTCGTAGACGCCCGGATCGACGCTGACTTCGAACACGCGGATTTTCGGATTTTCGAGATTCTTCGAAAGCCAGTCGACCGTCACCAGCGGGCCTTTCGGCAGTTCTTGCGCAGAGGCGGGGAGTGCGAGCGTCGCGGCTACGGCGAGACCGGCCAGCAAACGAAGGGGGGACATGGATAGCTCTCCTGATTTTCTTGCGGCGACGAACCGTCGACCGTTTCAGGAGCATTTCACATGAATAATTGTGTTGTCAATAATTATACAATCTACGATGGGATTGTGGGAATAATATACAAATGTACAAGTGAAATAAACTAGAGCATTCAAAACTAACAACGAAAAAGCCCCGGACATTCTGTCCGGGGCTCTTACTTGGGCGTTTGCGAGTCGTTGTTAGAAGCTGCTGAAGCGATAGTTCGCTCCGACGCGGATCATCGAGGCATCGAAGTTCGCGCCGAGATCGTAATAGAGGTACTCGGCCTTGAGGCTCCACGAATTCGAATAGGCCCATTCGAGGCCGCCGCCGATGGTCCAGCCGGTGTCGGTATCGTGGATACCCAGTGCCGCGGCGCGCGAGAAAGCCAGGCCGCCGGTGCCGTAGATCATGGTGCGGTCCCAAGTGTAGCCGATGCGGGCGCGCGCGGTGCCGATGTAGTCGACGTGCGTGGGAATACCGCCCGGCGCGCCGTTCATATCGGTGCCGGAGATGTCGGCTTCGATCCCGAACACGATGTTCGGCGAGAACTGCCAGTTGTAGCCGAGCTGAACTCCGCCGGTGAAACCGTCGACGTCGTCGCTGAAGCCGTAGCCGAGATGAAGGCCGGCATACATGCCGGTCCAGTTGAAGACGGCAGCCGGCGGCGCATATTTGTACATGGGTCCGCGAACCGGAATGTCGGCTGCGTTGGCCGCAGGCGCGACCGCGAAAGCGGCGAGCGCGGCGCTGAGTGCGAGAGTCTTTTTCAAGGTTGCCCCCTAGAGCGAATGGAAATTGATCGGGCTCGCGGGTAGGCTAGTTTTTTATGGTTAATGGCTGCTTAGGATTGGGTTAGCGAAAGGTTAAGCTCCTGCGCCCGCCAAATCGTGTTGCGCCCGCGCCACAGTGCGCGGGATGGCCTTCAGCCGCTGACGACTCCGCCTGCGCCCGTCTCCCGCTGATAGAGAATGAGATCGAGCGAAGGCGCGAAGTCGCGGCCCTTCAGGCCGGTTAGGATCGCGTGTGCCTGCCCGCGGTGATGGGTCTGGTGATTGAAGAAGTGATCGAGCGCGGGCGCGAGCGGCTGTGTCACGGTCTTCGGGTTGACGATGGTGATGTAGCTGAAATTCGCAGCCAACTCCGCTTCCGTAAGCTGGCCGATATAGGCGGAGATGCGCGCATCCTCGCGGTCGCGTGCCGCGCGCAACGAAGCGAGTTCTTCGTGGAGGATCGCATCGAGCTTGGCAGGCGCCTCGCCCTGTCCGGTGAAGCGCTTCATCCAGATGCGGTCGGCGACTAGGATGTGATTGAGCGTGCCGTGCATCGACTTGAAGAACGCACCGCGGTCGGCGCGGTATTCGTCGGCGGACAGTTTCGCCGCGGCGTTATAGATGCGTTCGTTGGCCCAGCTATTGTAGCCGGAGAGCATGACGTAGCGGTTTTGCGGCATCGAAGTCCCCTAGAGCCAGAAGCGCACCGCGATTTCGCGGAGCGCGATCACAGCGGCAATCAACGCAAACGGCCCGAAACGGAGCAGCGCGGGCAAATCGCTTCGCATGACGACGCGCGAGACGATCACGGGTGCCGCGATCAGCGCGCAGAGCATGGTCCAGTAGATGTAGCGGTACTCGTGTGCGATTCCGATCACGAACAGTGCCAGCGTATAGAGCGTCCCGGAAGAAACCAGCGCGAAGGTGACGTGCCGCGTCACGCGTTCGCGGATGCCGGTGGATGCCCACAGGAAGGCGATGCAGACGAGCAGGTAAACGTAAGGCGGGCCGAACGGCGACAGGCTCCAGTTCACCGAGAACCATTCGATCGCGTCGTAGACCGGGTTCGGCGTGAAGGTGACTTCCTTCTGGTTGTTCGATTGCCAGCCGGTCTTCACCGGCTCCTCGCACCCCTTGCAGAGGAATTGCAGGAAGCGGTTCAGATGCGCTGCGCGGTGCGTGAGATAGGCGCGCGGCTCGGAGAGGATCGCATCCACCCAGATCTGCGTGAGTTCTTTCCCGAACTTCGGCTTGAGGTTTTCGTAAACCTCGCCGCACCCGCCCTTGAGGTCAGGGTCCCAGCCGTAAGTATCCCAGTGGCGCGGCGTGTAGCAGCCACGGCCGCTCTCCGGGCGGTCCTTGAACGTGCGGTTCTTCTCGACGAAGTCCGGGCCGAAGAAGCCTTTGTATTGATCGCGGCCCGAGAAATAGGTGATGCCGCCGAGATCGAACACCTGCAGCGGCGAGATCGGCTTGATGTCGGGAACGCGGAATAAATAGGGGTCCGCGAACATGTGTCCGGGAATGAACAGCAGCGAAAGTGCGCCCGCCATGATCGTGCGCTTGATGAAACCAAGCGTGCGCCACCGCGGACTCACCGCGGAGATCGCAAGATCGATCAGTGGCGGCATGCCGAAGACCGCGTTCGCGCGAAAGAAGCCGCCAAGCAGGATAAAGAGCCACATGAAAGCGGCGGCGATGCGCGTGCGTTTGAAATAGCCGCGCAGCAGGAGTGCTGCGATGCCGGCAGCCAGCAGCATCGAGATCGACATCGCGATGTCTTTGACGAGCTGGCCGTTGTAATTGATCGCCATCGGGAAGAAGGCCATGGCGAAAACGAAATAGGGGAGCGTATTGCTCTCTTCGTCGCGATAGCTCAGTGCGATCAGGACGAAGCCGCTCCAGTAGCCCGCGAGGAAAAGAGCCAGCATCGGCTGCGGGCCGGACCAGAACCATTGCAGCGGAATCCATAGATAGGCGAGAAGCGGCGGCTGCCAGTTGTTCCAGCTGCCGGTGCGGAGCATCGCGACATAAGCCCAGGCGTCGTGGTGATAGAGGCCGGGATAGAGTGCGTAGAAATTGACGAGTGCCGCGACGAGCGCGGCCGCAAACAGGCGCCGCGTCATCGAAAGCGGGGGAAGCGCGCTGGCGTGCATGGGAGGGCGGGCATCTCGACGTGGCGGGAAGGCTTCCTTGCCAGCCAGTTATGGCAAAGAAAAGCCCGCCTTGAAGCGATCCGCCGCCGCCGCTATAGACCCGCCAACTTTTACAAATCCCCGAACAAGCAGGAAAAGCACATGGCGGTCGAACGCACCTTCTCGATCATCAAGCCCGACGCGACCAAGCGTAACCTCACGGGCGCGATCAACCAGAAGATCGAGGCCGCCGGCCTTCGCATCATCGGTCAGAAGCGGATCAAGATGAGCAAGACGCAGGCCGAGGGCTTCTATGGCGTTCATAAGGAGCGCCCGTTCTTCGGAAGCCTCGTCACGTTCATGACTTCGGGCCCGGTGGTGGTGCAGGTGCTTCAGGGCGACAACGCCGTCGCGAAGTACCGCGAAGTGATGGGCGCGACCGATCCCGCGAAGGCGAATGCCGGGACCATCCGCAAGGAATTCGCGGAGTCGATCGAGGCGAACTCGGTGCACGGCTCCGACAGCCCCGAGAACGCGAAGATCGAAATCGATTTCTTCTTTAAGCCGGAAGAAATCGTCGATTGACCGCCTCGATCCTGCGAGTTGCAGGGTCGATATTGTCGCTTATTGCGCTGCAAACGTCCGGTTTTGCTTGGCAGAGCCGGGCGTTTTCTTTATTCCCGTTACGGAACTTATACACCCGTATAAATGCGGGTGCGGGATTGCGCAGATCAACGACGCCATCCCGTGAACAAACGGGAGAGGCGCGTGGACTTTCTTCTCACAGACATGACGCAGGCGGCGTTCTGGATCGCCGCGCTGAAGATCATCGGCATCAACATCATTCTCTCCGGCGACAACGCGGTGGTGATCGCGCTGGCCTGCCGCATGCTGCCGCCGAAGGAACGCTTCTGGGGCATGGTACTCGGCGCGGGTGTCGCGGTGCTGTTGCGCATCGTTTTCACGCTCGTGGTCGCCGAAGCCATGGGCTACCAGTGGCTGAAGCTGATCGGCGGCGTGCTGCTCCTATGGGTCGCGGTGAAGCTGCTCGTTCCCGAAGACGAAGAGAACGAGAAGATCGAAGCGGCGAGCAACCTCTGGAAAGCGGTTCGCATCGTCGCGGTCGCCGATATCGTCATGAGCCTCGACAATGTGATCGCGATTGCGGCTGCCGCCGAAACCGCGGCTGTCGCGCTCGATCCCGCGCATGCATCGACCATCAAGGCGGTGCTGATCGGCTTCGGTCTTGTGACCTCGGTCCCGATGATCATCGCGGGTAGCGCACTCCTGATGGCGTTGCTCGACCGTTTCCCGATCCTCGTGTGGGCGGGCGCGGGTCTGCTCGGCTGGGTCGCGGGCGACATCATGATCAAGGACGGCGCGCTCGCGCGCGTCTTCAACCCGGCGATGCTGGACCAGCTGCATTATCCGGCCGCGGCTGCGGGCGCGGTTTTCGTGCTGCTGCTCGGTTCGCTGATCCGCCGCTCGCGTCATCTTGCGGCGATGGAGGAACCCTTCATCACGCGCGCGGGCCACATCGGCGAGCCGCCGCATAAGAAGTAGTCTTTCTCCATAAGCAAAGTCTCACGGCCGGGCAAATTCCAACCCAAGTCGGATCTATCCGACTTGGGTTTTTCTATAATTCAAAACTCGGGCAAGCCCGAGTTATGATGCCATCTTCTTTTCAGAGCTTCGCCTTGCCTTCGGCGACGAGACGCAAGGCCTGCGGATAAATCCTGTGCTCTTGTTCCAGCACGCGGGCGGCGAGGGTGTCTTCGCTGTCGCCGGGAAGCACCGGCACCTGCGCTTGAAGGATTGCAGGACCGTCGTCGAGTTCGGGCGTCACGAAATGCACGGTGCAGCCCGCGAACTTTTCTCCGGCCTCAATCGCGCGCTTATGCGTGTGAAGTCCCTTGTACGCAGGCAGCAGTGAGGGGTGGATGTTGATCATCCGTCCGTGCCATTTCTCGACGAAGCGAGGAGACAGGAGCCGCATGAAACCGGCGAGCGCCACGATCTCGACGTTGGCGGCGTTGAGCGCAACATCCATCGCGTTGTCGAAAATCTCGCGCGATGGAAATTTCTTGTGTTCGATGACTTGCGCCTCGATGCCGTTCCCGCGTGCGAATTCAAGACCGCTGGCGTCGGCGACATTTGAAATCACGAGCACGATTTCCGCTGGGTAGTCTTTTTCCTTCGCGGCTTCGATCAGCGCCCGCATGTTCGAGCCGCGTCCGGAGATCAGGATCCCCACGCGCTTCTTCATGAAAGCGCGAGCTTTCCGTCGAACAGCGTCACCGGCTCGCCCTTGTGTGAAACGATCTCGCCGATGCGGATGGGCTGTTCGCCGGCTGCGCGCAACGCGTTCTCGACGCCGGTCGCCTGCGCCGGATCGGCGGCAAGGATCAGGCCGATACCGCAATTGAAGGTGCGGAGCATTTCGAGTTCTGCAACGCCACCTTCTTTGGCGAACCACTTAAAGACTGGCGGCACCGGAATTTTCGAAAGATCGACCTTGGCCGCAGTATTCTCCGGCAGCACGCGCGGAATATTGTCGACGAAGCCGCCACCGGTGATGTGGGCGAGCGCCTTGATGCCAGAGGAAGCCTTGATCGCTGCAAGCACGGACTTCACGTAGATCCGCGTCGGCACGAGCAGCGCTTCGCCGAGCGTGCAGGAAGAATCGAACGGCGCCACTGCATCGAGTTTCATGCCGCTTTTCTCGACGATCTTGCGCACCAGCGAGTAGCCGTTCGAATGCACGCCGGAAGAGGGCAGGCCGAGCAGTACGTCGCCCGCCTTCACGTCCGCGCGCGGCAGCAGCGCATCGCGCTCCACCGCGCCGACCGAAAAGCCGGCAAGATCGTAGTCGTCTCCGGAATAGAGCCCCGGCATTTCCGCAGTCTCGCCGCCGATCAGCGCGCAGCCCGCTTCTTCGCAGCCCTTGGCGATTCCCTTCACGACCTGCGCCACATGCTCGGGTACGAGTTTTCCGGTCGCGAAATAGTCGAGGAAGAACAGCGGCTCGGCGCCCTGCACCACGAGGTCGTTCACGCACATGGCGACCAGGTCGATGCCGATGGTGTCGTGGCGGTTCGCGTCGATCGCGAGCTTGACCTTGGTGCCGACGCCGTCGTTGGACGCGACCAGGAGCGGGTCGCGCATGCCGAGTGCCTTGAGATCGAACACGCCGCCGAAGCCGCCGATTTCGGCGTCCGCGCCGGGGCGGCGCGTCGCGCGCACGAAGGGCTTGATGAGATCGACCAGCCGGTTGCCGGCGTCGATATCGACGCCTGCCTGCCGGTAACTCAGGCCGCCTTCCTTGCCGGACATCGGGCGCTCCTTGGGGTTCCGCTTTTCGCTTCCGGCCGTGTGAATAGCGCGTGGAACGTGGGTTTTCCTAGCCGGATTCCGGGGCTGCACCCCGGAATCTGCTGGCCGCGGTTGGCGGCTGAAGTTTTTGCAGGTAGCCAAGCTTTCCGGGAATGATTGGAGCGTCTTACGTGCTGCAAAGTTTGCCGAATCTGATCACGGTAGGCCGTATCGTCGCGGTGCCGGTGGTGATCTGGGCGATTACGTCCGGCAACATGATGCTGGCGTTCTGGCTGTTCGTGGCGGCCGGGATTTCCGATGCGGTGGACGGGTTCCTAGCCAAGCGCTTCAACGCACAGACCGAGTTCGGCGCCTATCTGGATCCCTTGGCCGACAAGGCGCTGCTCATGTCGATCTATGTCACGCTCTCGTTCGAGGGGCTGCTCCCCCGCTGGATCGTGATTGCGGTGGTCTCGCGCGACATCATGATCATGGGCGCCGTCGTGCTGTCCTGGATCATGAACAAGCCGGTCGAGATCCAGCCGCTGATCGTGTCGAAGCTGAACACTGCCGCGCAGATCGCGCTTGCGGCACTGATGCTCGCGTCCAGCGGCTTCAAGTTCGACCCGGGGCAGGCGAAGAATGTTGCCCTGCTGCTCGCGGGCGGCCTTACGATCATTTCCGCCGGAGCCTATCTTGTGGAATGGATGAAGCATATCGCCTCTCACGGCGCGGAGCCGAAGCGATGAATTTCCAGCGGCAGGCATTGTTCTGGGTCGGCGCACTCGTGCTGTTCGTGCTCGCGATGTGGGTTCTGCGCGAGGTGCTGCTGCCGTTCGTGGCCGGCGTCACGCTCGCCTATTTCCTGAACCCGGTCGCCGACCGGCTCGAGCGTTACGGCATCAGCCGCATGTTTGCATCGCTCATCATGATCGCGATCGTGATCCTGAGCTTTGTCGTGCTGGCGCTTCTGTTCCTGCCGATCCTCGGCACGCAGATATCGGCATTCGTGCAGGGCCTGCCGGGTGCGGTCACCCGCCTGCAAACGGTGCTGACCGACGAAACCAAGGAGTGGCTTACCAAGATCGCAGGCGACCGCCTGCCGGACCTGACCAAGTCGATCGGAGAGATCGTCACCGAAGGCGCGAAGTGGATGGTGACATTCATCGGGTCGATCTGGGCGGGCGGGCAGGCGCTGTTCTCGATCGTGTCGCTGCTCGTGGTCGCGCCGGTGATCGCGTTCTACGTGCTCTACGACTGGCACAAGATGATGGCGAAGGTGGACAGCTGGGTTCCCCGCAGGAACCGCGAAACCGTCCGCGCGCTCGCGCGCGAGATCGATCTCGCAATCGCGGGCTTCGTGCGCGGGCAGGCGGGCGTCGGACTGGTGCTCGGCGCCTTCTACGCGCTCGCGCTGACCTTCGCGGGGCTGAACTTCGGTTTTCTGATCGGCATGATTTCCGGCATCATCAGCTTCATTCCCTATGTCGGATCGCTGACCGGACTTCTGCTCGCCAGTGTGGTTGCGATCGCGCAGTTCTGGCCGGACTGGCAGTGGATTCTCCTGATCGTCGCAATCTTCCTGACCGGGCAGTTCATCGAGGGATACATTCTTCAGCCGAAGCTCGTCGGCGAAAGCGTCGGACTCCATCCCGTCTGGCTGATGTTCGCGCTGTTCGCGTTCGGCTATCTGTTCGGCTTCGTCGGGCTCCTGCTTGCGGTGCCGTTGGCGGCCGCAATAGGCGTGCTGATGCGGTTCGCGCTGCGCCAGTACATGGCGAGCAGCATCTACACGGGTGCTGCGCCGAAGCGCCGCCCAAGGGACCGCTGAAATGCGAGCCAGTGCCGCGCGGCAGCTTCCGCTCGAACTGCCGCATGTCGTGAGCTTTCGCCGCGACGATTTTCTGGAAAGCCGCGCGAACGAAGCGGCGCTCGCGCTGGTCGAGCGCTGGCCCGACTGGCCGTCTTATGCCGCGGCGATCACGGGCCCGCACGGCTCCGGCAAGAGCCATCTCGCATCAATCTGGGCCGAGCGCGCGGGCGCACGCACGATGCCCTCGCGTCTGCTCGTGCGCGAAGAGGTGCCTCGTGCGTTGGCGACCGGCGCACTCGTCATCGAGAACCTGATCCCCGGCGATTACGACGAGCCTGCGCTGTTTCATCTGTTCAATCTTGCGAAGGAAGACGGCGCCTCGCTGCTCTTCACTTCGGATCGCGCGCTGGAAAGCGGGATGGCGTCGCTTCCCGATCTCGCCTCGCGCCTGCGCCTCGTGCCGGCGGCGAAACTGGACGCGCCGGACGATGCACTGATCGCCGCCGTGCTCGTGAAACTGTTTGCCGACCGGCAGATCGCGGTCGAGCAGGATCTGATTGCGTATCTGTTGCCGAGGATGGAACGCTCGCTCGGAAGCGCGCGCGAACTCGTGGCCCGGATCGACGCGGCCGCGCTCGCCGCGGGCAAGCCCGCGACCCGGGCTTTCGTCTCCGCGCTGTTGCGGGCGTAGTTCTTTCATCTTCTTGTAATGATTGCACAATTTACGGTCATATAGTTTTCGTGAATTCTGCCTATGATTGCGTTCAAGCGCTGGAAGGGCGCCGAGGCGTAAATGAATCTCGAGTTCAAATCCCCAGCCGACCTCCCGATCGCGGAGGCGAGCACTCCGGCCGTTTCGCCGGAGGCTTTGGAGCTGCGCGGCAAGCCCGAGCGTTTCATCAACCGCGAACTTTCCTGGCTGAGCTTCAATCGACGCGTGCTTGAGGAAGCCGAGAACGAAAAACATCCGCTGCTGGAGCGGCTGCGCTTCCTCTCGATCTCGGCTGCGAACCTCGACGAATTCTTCATGGTGCGTGCGGCCGGCCTCAAAGGGCAGGTGCGCGAGGGTGTCACCACGCCGAGCCCGGACGGGCTCTCGCCCGCCGAACAGCTGATCGAGATTGTCTCGGAGACCGCGAAGCTCGCGTCGAAACAGCAGGAACAGCTTCGGCTGCTGCGCAAGCTGCTCTCCGAAAATGGCATCGTCATCGTCGATGCCGCCGATCTTTCGAAGGCCGATCTCGCTGCGATCGAGCAGACCTTCCTGCACGAAATCTTTCCGGTGCTGACGCCGCTTTCGATCGATCCGTCGCATCCGTTTCCGTTCATTCCGAACCTCGGCTTCTCGCTTGCCTTGCAGTTGTCGCGCATCAGCGACCAGAAGGGCATGAACGCGCTGATCCGCGTGCCTGCGCAGATCGAGCGCTTCGTCCGGCTGCCGGAGGGCGAAAACAAAGAGGCACGGTTCATTGCGCTCGAAGCGGTGATTGCGCTGTTCACCGCAAAGCTCTTTCCCGGCTATGTCGTGCGCGGCCAGGGCGCGTTCCGCGTCATCCGCGACAGCGATATCGAGGTCGAGGAAGAAGCCGAAGATCTCGTGCGCGTATTCGAGACCGCACTGAAGCGCCGCCGCCGCGGCTCGGTGATCCGTCTCGAAATCGAGGCGGGCACACCGCCGCAATTGCGCGATTTCGTTGCAGATGCGTTGAACGTGCTCGAATACGAAACCTTCGTTTCGGACGGCATGCTCGCGCTGAACGAATTGAACCAGCTCGTTTCCATCGAGCGGCGCGACCTGAAGTTCAAGACCTATAACCCGCGCTTCCCGGAGCGCATCCGCGACCAGGGCGGCGATTGTTTTGCGGCGATCCGGCAGAAGGACCTGATCGTCCATCATCCCTACGAGTCGTTCGACGTCGTCGTGCAGTTCCTGCGGCAGGCGGCGCTCGATCCGAACGTGATCGCGATCAAGCAGACGCTCTACCGCACCTCGTCCGACAGCCCGATCGTCAAAGCGCTCGCGGAAGCGGCGGAAGCCGGCAAGTCCGTGACCGCGCTCGTGGAACTGAAGGCGCGTTTTGACGAGGAAGCGAACATCCGCTGGGCGCGCGACCTCGAGCGCGCGGGCGTGCAGGTCGTGTTCGGCTTCATCGAACTGAAGACACATGCCAAGATATCGATGGTCGTGCGGCGCGAAGGCAAGTCGGTTGCGACCTACTGTCATCTCGGCACCGGTAACTATCATCCGGTCACCGCACGCATCTACACGGATCTTTCCTTCTTCACTTCGGACGAAGTGATTGCACGCGACGTCTCGCGCATCTTCAATTTCATCACGGGCTACGCGGAGCCGCAGGGTCTCGAAGTGATGGCGGTTTCCCCCGTCAGCCTGAAGCAGCGCATCCTCGATCACATTCAACAAGAGATGGCGCATGCCCGCTCGGGCAAGCCTGCCGCGATCTGGGCCAAGATGAATTCGCTGGTCGATCCGGTCGTGATCGACGCGCTTTACGACGCGAGCCGCGCGGGCGTTGAAATCGATCTCGTGGTGCGCGGCATCTGCTGCCTGCGGCCGGGCGTCGCGGGCCTCTCCGAGAACATCCGCGTGAAATCCATCGTCGGCCGCTTCCTCGAGCACAGCCGCATTTTCTGTTTCGGCATGGGCCACGGCCTGCCGCACCGGAAGGCTGCCGTTTACATTGCGTCCGCCGACCTGATGCCACGCAATCTCGACCGGCGCGTGGAAACGCTGGTTCCGATTCTCAACCCGACCGTGCACCAGCAGGTGCTCGACCAGATCATGGTCGCGAATCTCAAGGACAACGAGCAAAGCTGGCGGGTCTTGCCCGACGGAAGTTCGGAACGCATAAAGCTGGGCGAGGGCGAAGAATCGTTCAACGCCCATCAGTATTTCATGACCAATCCGAGCCTCTCGGGACGTGGCAAATCTCTCAAAGACTCTTCTCCGCGCAGTCTCGTCCGCAAGACGGAGCGGACAAAGCAATCCGGCTGAGGCGCCGGGGCGATTGCCTGCGAGCAAGCCCGTTGCCGTTTTCGATATCGGCTCGAACTCCGTCCGGCTCGTCGTCTACGAGCGGCTGAGCCGGAATCTTACGCCGCTATTCAACGAGAAAGCGCTGTGCGGTCTTGGCAGGGAAGTCGCGACCAAGGGCAGGCTCGCCCCCGACGCGGTCGAGAAAGCGCTTTCTGCGCTCGCGCGGTTCCGTGCGCTCTGCGACGTCATCAAGGTCGGCGAAGCGATTGCGATTGCGACAGCCGCCGTGCGCGATGCGAGCGACGGCGGCGCCTTCATCGAGCGCGCCAAGAAAATCTGCCGCTGCGAGATCGAAGTTCTTTCGGGCGACCGCGAAGCGAAACTCGCCGCACTCGGCGTCATCTCCGGGTCCATCGATATCGACGGCGTGATCGGCGACCTCGGCGGCGGCTCGCTTGAGCTTATCGACGTAAAAGGCAAGGAGATCGGCCAGGGGATCACGATGCCGCTCGGCTCGCTGTCGCTTGCAGACGCCTCGGCGCGGTCGATCAAGGCCGCGGAAAAGATCGTGCGCGAAAAGCTCGAGGACGAGCCGCTTCTGAGGAACCTCAAGGGCCGCACCTTCTTCGCGGTCGGCGGCACCTGGCGCGCGATTGCCCGGCTGCACATGATGCAGAAGGGCTATCCGCTGCATGTGATGCACGGCTATTCGATCCCGGCGAAGGAGGCGATGGAGTTTTCCAGTCTCCTGCACCGCGTCGATCCGGAAACCCTGTCGCGCATCGAGGTAGTTTCGGAAGCGCGGCGGCCCTTGCTCGCTTACGGCTCGCTGGTGCTCGAACAGATCGTGAAGGCGGGCAAGCCCTCGGACATCATCGTTTCGGCACTCGGCGTGCGCGAGGGCCTGCTTTACGATCGCCTTTCCGAAGAAGACCGCGCGCTCGATCCGCTGGTCGAAGCATCGCGGGAATACAACTATCTGCGTTCGCGCTCGCCCGAGCACGGCGAGGAACTGATCGGCTGGACCGACAAGTTCATGGAAAGCACAGGCATCGACGAGACGCCGGAGGAAATGCGGCTGCGCCACGCGGGCTGCCTGCTCGCCGACATCGGCTGGCGTGCGCATCCGGATTATCGCGGCGAGCAGAGCCTCAACATCATTTCGAACGCCGCCTTCTCCGGCATCGATCATCCGGGCCGCGCCTATCTCGCGCTTGCGGTATTCTATCGTTACGCCGGCCTGAACGACGACGAACTGTCGCCGCGCATCCGCGAAATCGCGAGCACGCGGCTCCTGGACCGGGCGCGAATTCTCGGCGCGGTGATGCGTGTCGCCTATGTCGCGAGCGCTTCCATGCCGGGGGTGCTGCCCCGTTGTCCGATGGTGGTCGACCGGGGCGTGCTGAAGCTGACGCTCTCCGGCGAGCTTGCAGCACTCGCGGGCGGCAGGCTCAACAACCGCGTGCGCCAGTTGGGAAAGCAGATCGGGCGGGAATACAAGATCGAGATTGTGTGACTGTCATCCCCGTTTTCGCGGGGACGACGAAGTCAATTGTCCTTCGCCACCACACGCCCGCCCTCGATGGCGAGGGAAATGCCGCCGTGCTTGAGCTTCAACGCGCGGTCGCCGAACAACTCGCGCCGCCAGCCTTTCAGCGCTTCGATATCGGCATTGTCATCGAGCGCGATCGCTTCGAGATCGTCCGCGCTCGCGATCACGCGCGCGGCAACGCCGTTCTGTTCGGCAGTCATGCGCAGGAGCACGCGCAGGAGTTCGACAGTCGCGGAAGCGCCGTTCGAAAGCGGCTTGTAGCGCTCGAACTTAGGAACCGTCGCGGGGTCGCGCGCGAGTCCGGCTGCGACCGCAGCCAGGATACCTTCGCCTGAGCGCGAGCGCTCGAACCCCTTCGGGATCGAGCGAAGCTGGCCGAGCTGCTCCGCCGTCTTCGGCTGCTGGATCGCGATCTCGCCGATGACGTCGTCCTTGATGATGCGGCCGCGCGGCACGTCGCGCGACTGCGCCTCGCGCTCGCGCCATGCCGCGACTTCCATCAGTACGGCGATTTCCTTCGGCTTCTTTACGCGCGCCTTGAGACGCATCCACGCATTCTCCGGATGCTGCTCATAGGTCGAAGGCGAGGTGAGGATCTGCATCTCGCTGTCGAGCCAGCTCGTGCGGTTCTTCTTCTCGAGATCGGCTTTCAGGCTCTGATAGATGTCGCGAAGATGCGTGACGTCGGCGATCGCGTAGGTGAGCTGCTGCTGCGTGAGCGGACGGCGCGCCCAATCGGTGAAGCGCGAGGACTTGTCGATCTGTCCGCCGGTCGTGCGCTGCACGAGCTGGTCGTAGGAAATGGAGTCGCCGTAGCCGAGCACCATGGCCGCGACCTGCGTGTCGAACACCGGATGCGGGATGATCTTGGCGCGGTGCCAGACGATTTCGATGTCCTGCCTCGCGGCATGGAAGACCTTGACGACCTTCTCGTCGTTCATAAGCTGAAAGAAGGCGGAGAGATCGAGACCGTCCGCGAGCGCATCGACCACGACCGCTTCGTCGGTAGAGGCCAGTTGCACGACGCAGAGCTTCGGCCAGAACGTCGTCTCCCGCAGAAATTCGGTGTCGACCGTCACGAAAGAATGTTTCGAAAGCCGTTCGCATGCCGCGTTCAGCGCGGCGGTAGTGGAAATCAAATCCATACTTGCTGATAGCCGCGCGCGGCGGCGCCGTAAACCCGCCTATTGGTCACACGCCGCGGATTTTCGGCATCAGGATGAACTCCCATGGGCTCGGCATCGGGCCTACCGGCACGTCGATCAGCGTCGGGCCGTCGCGCCGCTTGAACGCGCGGCTGAGGGCTGCGCGCAGCTCCTCTGCGTTGCGCGCACGCTCGGCCGCCGCGCCGAAGCTTTCCGCGAATTTTACGAAGTCCGGGTTTGCCAGATCGCTTGCAATGAGCCGGTTGCCGAACTGCTCTTCCTGAATGCGCCGCACATTGCCGAAGGTGCCGTCGGAGAACACGATGGCGACGAGCGGTATCCTGTGCCGGATCGCAGTCGCAAGCTCGTTTGCCGTGTAGAGGAAGCCGCCGTCGCCGTTGATGGAAACCACCGGCACGTCGCGCCTCGCATCCTGCGCGCCGAGCGCGGTGGCGAAGCCCCAGCCGAGATTGTCCTGATAGCCGGGCGAGAGGAATGTGCGCGGCTTGTAAACCGGGAAGGCGAGGCGCGCGGCAAAACCCATCTGCGTGACTTCATCGACGAAGATGCCGTCTTCGGGAAGCTCGTCGCGGATCGCATCGAGGAACGCTTTCTGCGGTGCGATCTTCGCGAAGCGGCCGTTCATCTTCGCGTGGCGCTCGTGCATCTCGCCGGCGCGCGGCTCGCGCTTCGTGAGGAAGGAAGGCAGCACCTCGACCAGCCGCCGAAGGATCGGCTGCGCATCGCCGATCAGCGAGACGGAGGGCTTGTGAATGCGCGCAGGCTCGTCTTTGTCCGCATCGACACGGATCACGTCGATCGCATCATCCATGCCCCAGTGCATCATCGGGTAGAGCATGTGCGTGCCGACGCCGAGCGCGACATCGGCTTCGCCCCAGAGTTCGCGGCCCAAAGGCAGTGTCACGCTGAACGGAGATTTGCTGGAAAGCACGCCGCGTCCGCGGCGATAGCCCAGGACCGGCGCCTGCAACATTTCCGCAAGCTGCGTGATTTCAACGGACGCGCCCTGCGCGCCGCCGCCGCAGATGATGAGCGGGCGCTTCGAATTGGCGAGGCGTTTCGCGGTGTCCTTTATCGCGTCCTCGTCGAGCGCCGGCTGCCGGGGAGAGAGAGCGGGCGCGATTTTCTCGTCCGCGCTTTTTCTTCCCCACATGTCGATCGCGCATTCGATCGCGGCAGGGCCGGGCCGATCCGAATAAAGCGATTGAATTGCCTGTGCGACGAGACCGGAGGCTTCCTCCGGCCTTTTCACGCGTGCGGAGAAATCCACGAGCCGCGCGATGATGCCGGCCTGATCCTTGATCTCGTGGAGGTGCGAAAGCCCCTTGCCGATGTCCGCGTCGGGGATTTGTCCGATAAGAGCCAGCACCGGTGCGTTCATCGAGTAGGCGGTGAGCAGGGCCGCGGAGGTGTTGAGCAGGCCGGGGCCGGGCACGACCGCGTAGGGCTGCGGCTTGTTGGTGGCGAGTGCCGCACCGAGCGCCATATAGGCCGCGCCCTGCTCGTGGCGCGTGTGCACGGTGCGGATCGCATCGCCCGCACGGAAAACCGAGTCGAAGAAGTGGTCGTTGTGGACGCCGGGCAGCGCATAGAGCGTGTCGATACCGTGGGCGATGAGGGATGCGACGGTCAAATCGGCGGCGGTCTTGGACATTCTTCTTTGCTTTCAAGGAACTTGTAACAATAAAGCCCTGTAGGGCCTTGTATATTCGCCGCGAATAAGCCACATGGGCCCTATCTAAGGACTTACACGGGCCGCGTGACGAAGCCAAAGCAGGCTTACCGCCCGTCCTTATCAGAGCGATTTCCCTGACTTCCCAGGCCACGCGGGGTGTCTATCAACCCCCGCGATTCGCGGATTCTGCCATCCCGGCGGAGCCCTGCGCCTCGCTCGTATGAAAGAATGAAGTTGAACTCCTTTGCAGAACTTGGCCTCGCCGCGCCGATCGCGCGCGCGCTCGCCGAAGAAAACTACACCACCCCGACCCCCATCCAGTCGCAAGCCATTCCGCCCGTGATCTCGGGCCGCGACCTCGTCGGCATTGCGCAGACCGGCACGGGCAAGACCGCTGCCTTCGCGCTTCCTATTCTGAATCACCTCGCGGTGAGCCGGAGCGGGCTGACGAAGAAGGCTGCGCGCGTGCTGGTGCTGTCGCCGACGCGCGAGCTTTCCGGCCAGATCGCCGATAGCTTCAAGACCTACGGCCGTCATCTCAAGCTCTCGACCACGCTCGCCATCGGTGGCGTCAATATCGGCCGCCAGATCAAGGCGCTCGCCAACGGCGTCGACATTCTGGTCGCGACCCCGGGCCGCCTGCTCGATCTCGTAAATTCGCGCGCGATCCGCCTCGACCGCATCGAGGTCTTCGTCCTCGACGAAGCCGACCGCATGCTGGACATGGGTTTCATCGGCGACATCAAGAAGATCGCGAAAATGCTGCCCGAAGGGCGCCAGACGCTGTTCTTCTCGGCGACCATGCCGAGCGAGATCGAACATCTCGTTTCGCAGTTTCTCAAGGAGCCGGTGCGCGTCGCCGTAACGCCGGTCGCCAAGACCGCCGACAAGGTCGAGCAGCGCGTCATTCTCATCGAAAAGAACGGCAAGACCGGCTTGCTGGTCGAGACCCTGAAGGCCGAGCCGATCGACCGCGCGCTGGTGTTTACGCGCACGAAGCACGGCGCCGACAAGGTCGTGAAGTCGTTGCAGAACGCCGGCATCGCTTCGGACGCGATCCATGGCAACAAGTCGCAGAACCAGCGCGAGCGCGCGCTCGGCACATTCCGCTCCGGCAAGGTGCGGGTGCTGGTCGCGACCGACATCGCCGCGCGCGGTATCGACGTCGATGGGGTGAGCCATGTCATCAACTTCGATATGCCGAACATTCCGGAAAGCTATGTTCACCGTATCGGCCGCACTGCGCGCGCCGGGGCCGAGGGCATTGCGATTTCGTTCGTCGCGAACGACGAGCGTCCGTTCCTGCGCGACATCGAGCGGCTGACCAAGATTTCGATCCCTTCAACGGATCGGCGTCAGAACCCTTCGCTGGGCGAGGGCAAGGGCGGCGGCGAGAACCGCGGCGGGCGTAACGGCCAATCGAGGGACAATAACGGCCGCAAGAGCCACCGCAGGGGTACAAACCCGCACCGCGGGAAGCCGGCTCAGCCGCAGGGTGAGGCCCTCCAGGCCGTCCACTCCGAGCAGCCGCAGCGTCAGCAGGGCGAACGCAAGCACGAGGCCCGCAACGAGCGCCGCGGAAAGCGCCCGCATCCGCACGGCGAGCGCAGCGAGCGTCCGCAGTATAATGGCGAGCGCAAACACGAGCAGCGCAGCGACACCCGCCAGCAGCGTCCGCACAAGCACGGAAAGCCGGAACACCGGCAGCGCAACGACAATTCCGCTCATGCCCAGCCGCATGCGGCAGGCGGTGGACATCTCACCGGTGTTGCCTTTATGAACCGCAAACCGAAGCGCCGCAGCGGGCACCAGCCGCGCCCCGCGCAGACTTAAGGACCTACATGGCGAAGGAAGACCTTATCGAATTCGAAGGCGTCGTCACGGAAGTGCTTCCGGACGGCAACTACCGCGTGAAGCTCGACAACGAGCACGTCATTCTCGCGTATGCGGCGGGCAAGATGAAGAAGCACCGCATCCGCACGCTCGAAGGCGACCGCGTCACCGTCGAGATGTCGCCGTACGATCTCGGCCGTGGCCGCATCTCGTTCCGCCACAAGGGCGATGCGCCGGCCATGGCGCCGGGTGCCGCCCAGCGCAAGCCGCCGTTCAGAGGCAGGCGGTGATACTCGCCATTCACTGATGTCGTCCCCGCCCACGGGCCGCGTTTGCGCGCGCCCGATGACAAGCTCCGGCGGGGACCCATAAGCCCGGCATTAGAAAAACGAGAGATGGGCGGCTATGGGTCCGCCCCTCGCGCTTCGCTTGGCAGGGACGACGGCGAACTAAGCCGCATCCTCTTTCAGCACCCCGCGGCGAATCTGATCTTCCTCAATCGATTCAAACAGTGCGCGGAAATTCCCTTCTCCGAAACCGTCGTCGCCCTTGCGCTCGATGAATTCGAAGAAGATCGGGCCGATCGCGTTCGCGGAGAAGATCTGCAACAGCACTTTCGTCTCGCGGCCGTCGACGACGCCTTCGCCGTCGATCAGGATGCCGTTCTTCTCCAGCCGCTTTAGATCTTCGCCGTGGCCCGGCACGCGGCCGTCCACCTTTGCGTAATAGGTTTGCGGCGGCGAGGGCATGAATTTCAGCCCGTCCGCGCGCAGTTTCTCGATGGTCTTGTAGATGTCCTTGGAGCCGCAGGCGATGTGCTGGATGCCTTCGCCGTTATAGGCGTGCAGGTATTCTTCGATCTGCGATTTTGCGTCCGCGCTCTCGTTGATCGGAATGCGGATCTTTCCATCCGGGCTCGTCAGCGCCTTCGAGAACAGACCGGTGAGCTTGCCTTCGATGTCGAAGAAGCGGATCTGCTTGAAGTTGAACAGCCGCTCGTAAAATCCGGCCCACACATCCATGCGTCCTCGCATCACGTTGTGGGTGAGGTGATCGAGATAATACAGACCGACGCCTTCCGGCCTCGGGTCGCGCTTCCCCAGCCAGTCGAATTCTTCGTCGTATGCGTTGCCCTTCGCACCGTAGCGCTCGATGAAATAAAGCAGCGAACCGCCGATGCCTTTGATTGCCGGAACGTCGAGCGATTTCGTGCCGTCTTTCGGGTCGGCGGGCTCGGCGCCCATTTCGATGGCGCGCTGGTAAGCGTGGTTTGCGTCAACGACGCGAAACGCCATCGAAGGCGCGCAGGGCCCGTGCTTCGAGACGAAATTAAAGCCGTGCGAGCCGGGCTCCTCGTTGACCAAATAGCTGACGTTGCCTTGCTGGTAGACGGTGATCTTTTTCGTCTTGTGCTTCGCCGTCGCGGTGAAGCCCATGAGCTTGAAAAGCTCGTGCAGTTTCCCGGGCTCGGGATGCGCGTATTCGACGAACTCGAAGCCGTCGGTGCCCATCGGATTGTGCTTCGTGATTTGCGCGGGCTCGGCGTCGTGCGGGAAGGGACCCATGTTTGTTTCCTCCTGCGATTTCCCTGATTCAACGCACAGAATTGCAGGAAGTTCTTGCAAAAGGCGGTCATTTGAGGCGTTCTACAGGCCATCTGTGCATGAAATCAGCAAATTGAGCCAGGTCAATGCAAGAAACCGTCGCTTTGGATGCCCAGGACCTCGCAATCCTCGCAGCGCTTCAGGAAAATGGCGCACTGACCAATGCCGAGCTTGCCGAGCGCGTCCGGCTCTCGGCATCGCAAAGCTCGCGCCGGCGGCAGCGGCTGGAGGAAACAGGCGTTATCAAAGGCTACCGGGCCGAGATCGAGCCTACGCGCGTGGGCCTCACGGTCACGGTTTATATTCAGGTCTCGCTTGCGACCCATTCCGGAAAGAATGCCCAGCGTTTCCGCGATCTCGTCGCGCACACACCCGAAATTCTGGAGGCCCATGCGCTGACGGGGGATGCCGACTACCTGATGAAGGTCGTGGTCGAGGATCTGGCTGCGCTCGGCCGTCTCGTGAACCAAGTGCTGTTGCCGCATGAATCGGTCGAGCGGGTGCGCTCGAACGTGGTGCTGGAGACGCTGAAACAGGGCGGGAAGCTGCCGCTCTGACGGAGGGTGCGCCTTTCCTTGACATCCATGGCCCCCCATGCGCTTTTCCCCGCGATTTCAAAGGCGAATCCGGCTCCCCAATGCATCGCTACCGCTCCCATACCTGCGGCGCGCTCCGCGCCTCGCACATCGGCGAAACCGTCCGGCTCTCGGGCTGGTGCCATCGCATCCGCGACCACGGCGGCGTGCTCTTCATCGATCTTCGCGATCACTATGGGATCACGCAGGTCGTGGCCGACCCGGATAGTCCGGCCTTCAAGGCCGCCGAGAAGCTGCGCTCGGAATGGGTCGTGTGCGTGGACGGCAAGTTGCGGAAGCGCCCCGAGGGCACGGACAACAAGGACCTGCCGACCGGCGAAGTCGAACTGTTCGCGACCGAGATCGAAGTGCTGGGTGCTGCCGGCGAATTGCCGGTGCCGGTGTTCGGCGATCAGGAATATCCGGAAGAGCAGCGCCTGAAGTATCGCTTCCTCGACCTGCGCCGAGACCGGATCCACAACAACATCATGAAGCGCGGGCAGATCATCGACAGCTTGCGCCGCCGCATGAAGGAGCAGGGCTTCTTCGAATTCCAGACACCGATCCTGACGGCGAGTTCGCCGGAGGGCGCGCGCGACTTCCTGGTGCCGTCGCGCATTCATCCGGGCAAGTTCTACGCACTGCCGCAGGCGCCGCAGCAGTTCAAACAATTGCTGATGATCTCGGGCTTCGATCGCTACTTCCAGATCGCGCCGTGTTTCCGCGACGAAGACGCGCGTGCCGACCGCTCGCCCGGCGAATTCTACCAGCTCGATATCGAGATGAGCTTCGTGACCCAGCAGGACGTGTTCGACGCGGTCGAGCCTGTGATGCGCGGCGTGTTCGAGGAGTTCGGTGAAGGCAAGCCGGTGACGCCGAAGTTTCCGATGATCCCCTATGCGGAAGCGATGCGGAAATACGGCTCAGACAAGCCGGACCTTCGCAATCCGATCGAGATGCAGAACGTGACGCAGCACTTCGCGGGCTCCGGCTTCAAGATTTTCGCGAAGATGATCGAGAACGATCCGGCTGTTGAGGTTTGGGCGATCCCGGCGAAGACCGGCGGCAACCGCGCCTTCTGCGACCGCATGAACGCCTGGGCGCAGGGCGAGGGCCAGCCGGGCCTCGGCTACATCTTCTGGCGCGAGGGAGAGGAAGGCGGCGCGGGCCCGCTTGCCAAGAACATCGGCCCGGAGCGCACGACCGCGATCCGCGATCAGCTTGGTCTGGCGATCGGCGACGCCGCGTTCTTCATCGCGGGCAAGCCGAAGGACTTCGTGAAATTCGCGGGCCCCGCGCGCACTAAGGTCGGCGAAGAACTCAATCTTGTTGCGAAGGATCGCTTCGACTTCTGCTGGATCGTCGATTTCCCGATGTTCGAGTGGAGCGAGGAAGAAAAGAAGATCGACTTCTCGCACAACCCGTTCTCCATGCCGAACATGGACCCGGACGAGTTTTTGGCGCTCAAGAACGACGACAACGACAAGATCCTCGGCATGAAGGCGATCCAGTACGACATCGTCTGCAACGGCATCGAGCTGTCCTCGGGCGCGATCCGGAATCACCGTCCGGAAGTCATGAAGAAGGCCTTCGCGATTGCGGGCTATGGCGAGGACGTGCTGGAAGCGAAGTTCGGCGGCATGTTGCGCGCGCTCTCTTACGGCGCGCCGCCGCACGGCGGCATCGCACCGGGCGTGGACCGCATCGTCATGCTTCTCTGCGGCGAGGAGAACCTGCGCGAGGTCGTGCCGTTCCCAATGAACCAGCGCGCGGAAGACTTGCTCATGGGCGCGCCCTCGGAAGTGACGACTAAGCAGTTGCGCGAGCTGCACATCCGGCTGTCGCTGCCGGACAATAAATGATGGAGCGGTCTGCAAGCGGCGTTGCGGCGGAGGGCTCCGCCTCGCTCGGCACGACCAACGCATTCGTGCTGAACAGGATCAAGGAGAGCGGCAAGCTCGGGCTTCCGTTTCTCGATCTCGGCGCGGGCTCCGGATTCTTCACGCGATTGATCTCGAAGGAGCGTGAGGCTCTGGGCCTCAAGCCGGGCGAGGGCATCTCGGCCTGCGACATTTCCGGCAGCACCTTCAAGGCGGACGGCGTCACGCTGAAAGAGTGCGATGTCAATCTCGGCCTGCCCTATGACACCGCCGCATTCGATACCGTGGTTGCGATCGAAGTGTTCGAGCACACCCGCGCGCCGTACGACGTGATTGCGGACGTCTATCGTGTGCTCAAACCCGGCGGATTGCTGGTTTTCTCGGTGCCGAACGTGGGCCACGCGCTCTCGCGCGTGAAGTTTCTACTCAGCGGGCACTACCACATGTTTCCGTCGCCCAGCATCAAGCCGGAGAACGGCGGGCGCATCTGCGGGCACATCGCGCCGCTGCCGTTTCAGTATTGGCACTACGGTCTGCGCCGCGCGGGATTCCGGAGTATCGTGCTCTCGCCGGATCGCGCGAAACGCAGCGCGTCATTCTTCGCCGGGCTGCTTTGGCCGTTCACGAGGCTTGGCACGGCCGCACATACCAGCCGTATCGAGCGGCGCGAGCCGGAGCTTGCTGCAGAAACAGGCGATGTGGCGCGCGAGGCCAATTCCTGGGCTGCGCTGACCTCACGCAGCCTCGTGTTCACAGCGCGCAAGCCTTAAGCGGCGAGCGCCTTCCGGAATACTTCTTCCATCGCGTCCAGCATCGCGGCCTTGGTGTGTTTGCGTTCGACGATAACGCGCCCGGCATCGCCGAGTCGTTTTGCGAGCGCAGGATCGGAGAGCACCGCCGCGATGCCTTCCGCGAGCGAAGCCGGATTTTCCGGCTGCACGATAAAGCCGCTCTCGTTGTGCACGACGAGTTCAGGGATCGCTCCGACCGGGGTCGTTACGACCGGCAATCCTGTCGCCATCGCCTGCATCAGCGCCTGCGGGATGCCCTCGTTGCCGGTGGATGGGAGCACGAAAACATCGAACGCGCGGAGCCAGTCCTGTACGTCTTCGCGGCGGCCCGCGAAGATCACGCGATCCTTGAGGCCGCGCTCCTCGACCTGTTTGCGTAGCATCGGCTCCTGCGGGCCGTCGCCAACCAGAACGAGGATCGCACCATCGAGCTTCCTCTCAAGCAGTGCATCGACCATGAAGCGGTGGCCCTTCCAGCTTCTGAGCGTCGCGACCATGCCGATCAGTTTCTTGTCCGCGGGAAGACCTAGTTTCGCGCGCGCCTGCGTCTTGTCGCCGGGATGATAGCGCGAGAGGTCCGTGCCGGTCGGAATGGAAACGACATGCGACGGATCGAGTTTCAGCACCTCGATCAGATGGCTCCGTATCATTTCGCCGGTCGTGACCACGCGCGCGGCGCGGCGGCCGTAAAGCCAGCGGTTGCGCAGGCCCGGCTTCACCGGGATCGAAACATGCCGCATGCGGATCAGCTTCGCGCGCCCGCGGCCGAACAGGATGCCGAGTGTCGCGATCCAGGTGTCGTTGCGGCTGTGGGTCACCACGATATCGGGATCGAGTTGCCTGATGAGCCCGATCATCGCCCGCACGGTATTGAAGTTCACGCGCCCGAACGGCAGTTCGAAAGTTTCGATGCCGCGTTTGCGCGATGCCGGCACGATCTGCGAATGCGGCTGGCCCGCGATCCACACTTTATGTCCGCGCTCGATGCAGCCCTCTGCCTCGTCGAGCACGCGGATTTCCTGGCCGCCCCAGCCGGGCGAGGCTTCGGTGTGAAGGATCTTCATGATTTCGGCGCGCTCACGGTTTCATAGAGCGCTAGCATCCGCTCGACCATGAGGTCCATGTCGAAACGGGCGGCAATGTCCCGCGCAAGCTTCGCAGTTTCCGGGTTTCCGGAAAGCGCGAGCGCGATCCTGATGGCATCGCCGAGTCCGGCAATGTCGTTCGCATCTCGCACGAGTCCCGGATCAAGTTCGCGCGCAATGTCGCGTGCGCCGCAGGCTTCCGAGGTAATGACAGGCAGGCCGGCGGCGAAGCCTTCGAGCGCCGCCGAAGGGAAGGGGTCGTAGAGCGAGGGCAGGATCATCGCGTCGGCGGCCGCGAGATATGGCAGCACGTTCTCCTGCCTACCGAGGAAGTGTACGTCGTCACCGATACCTTGGCGATGTGCGACAGCGCGATAGCGCGACCCACGCTTCTCGTGGCCGATGACCAACAAGGCTGCACCCGTCTTGCTGCGCGCAAGCGCCTCGATCGCCTGCGCGACGCCTTTGCGTTCATACCCGGATCCGACGATGACGAGCACCTTGCGATGTTCGGGAATGCCAAGCCTGCTCCGGGCCTCGCCGCGCAACCGCACAAGCGAAGTTACGTCGAAACGCGAAAGATCGATCCCGTTCGGGATGAGATGGATGCGTTCGCGCGGATAGGCGAAGTGCGACACGATTTCGTCGGCGACCATCTGCGAATTCACGATCACGGCCTTCAGCCGCGGGCTCGCGAACATTTCACGCTCGAGCCGGAGTACGTCGCGGTGATAGCCGCTGATGGTCTGGAAGAAGCGGCGGATCGATCCGATGCTTCGTGCGCGGTGTTCGAGATAGGCGGCATGCACGCCGTCACCGGCGCGGTAGATATCGCAACAGGTCATCCGCTCGTGCGACTGCACGAGCACCTCGGGCATTCTCGAGACGATTTCGCAGGCCGCCTTGGCGAAGCGCGTATCGCGGGTCGAACGCGGCGTGCGCGCCGGATCGCAGCGGTGGAACACGACGCCTTTGTGCGGCTCCCATTCGCGCGCGATGATGGCAACTGCTTCGCCGCGCTTCGCCAGCGCTTCGATGGTCCGGTTCAGAATGAGTTCGCCGCCGCCAAAGCGGGAGAATTTCTGACGCACGAATGCGAGTCTGCGGGACTTGATCACGGGCTGGACGTGCGAACCGGGCTGCGGCATATCGAAAGAATTCAAGCAAGGCGAGCCGTTGCCGCGCATGAACGGGCCGCGCCCCAGATAGCCTGAAACGGACTGTCTTCGCAACGAAACGGATATGCCCCGTCTTTCCCTGATCGTCATTACCAAGAACGAGGAAGCCTCGATCGGCCGCTGCCTGGAATCCGCTGCGGGCATCGCGGACGAAATCGTCGTCGTGGATGGCGGCAGTACCGACCGCACGCGCGAGATCGCGCGCGGACTCGGCGCGAAAATTCTTGAGCCCGCGGACTGGCCGGGGTTCGGGCCGCAGAAGCAGCGCGCGCAGGCAGCGGCGAGCGGCGACTGGATTCTTTCGCTCGACTCCGACGAATGGATGGAGGAGGGGCTGGTGCGCGAGATCCGCGAGGTGCTTTCCGATCCCTCCGCCGCTGCAGGCTACCGCATGCCGCGGCGAAACCGCTTCATCGGCGAGATCGTGCGTCATGGCGGCTGGTGGCCGGACTATGTGCTGCGGCTCTATCGCCGCGACAGGGGCCGCTTCAACGACAATCTCGTGCACGAAAGCGTGGCTGTCGATGGCGAGGTTCGCACGCTGAAACATCCCATCGAGCACAATACGATCGTAAGCGCGGAAGACGCCGAGGGAAAAGTCGAACGCTATTCCCACATCGCAGCGCAGGAACTGCTCGCACGCGGCAGGAAATGCGGCGGACTGGAAGCGCGTTTGCGCGGAGCGGCGGCGTTCGTGCGCAGCTTCGTGCTGCAGGCAGGCTTTCTGGACGGCACGGCCGGCTACCGGGTCGCCCGCTATCAGGCGCGCTACACATATAAAAAGTGGGCGAAGGTCGCGGCTGCGAAAACGCACTGACCGCTGCGCTGGTGATCGTTAACGCAGTCTTAATCCGGAACAGCTCCTATAGCGGCATCCGGGCGGCCAAAGGCGTATTGCGTGCGCAAATCGAAAGCATGGTGGGCAGGAGTTGTGCTGGGCGGCATTGCCGTGGCCTGCGTTCCGGTGCTGCTCGTCGAGTATTCCTTGAATACCTATGTCGAGCGCAGTGCGCGCGCGAAACTGGAATCGCTCGCGCGCGGCGCGCTCAGCCTTGCCGAAGTCCGCCTCGGAAGTGTGATGGCTTCGCTCGTCGATCTATCCCCTGCGGTGGACGGCTGCGATCAGCGCTCGCTGGAAGTGATGCGCAAGAGCGCAAGCACCTCCCTGCCGATCAAGGAGATCGGCGTGCTCGACGAAGGCGGCACTACACTTTGCACGAATTTCGGCGACGGCGGAGAGACGCGGGCAGTGTCGCGCGAGATGCCTCTCGCCGACCGGCGCTTCGAGATCTCGCTGGTCCGATTCCGCGACCGCGCCGACCGCTCGATACGGCTCAGGCTCGACCGCAAGAACGGGAAACCTCTCGGCGCATTGATCCCCGCCGACTTCCTGGTTCCCGATACGCTCGACGGCGATTTTCAGGAAGGCCGCAGCCTGCGTCTCGTGCTGAATAACGCGGAAATCGTGGCGGCCCGCCCGGTCGGTGATGAAGGACTCAGCATCGACAGCGCACGTACGATCGGCGTCCACTTGAAATCGGAGCGCTTTCCGATCTCCGTCGTGGTCGAACGCAGCCGCGCTACGCTTGCAGGCGACTACCGGGATCTGATGACCGTGGGCAGAATAGGTTCCGCGCTGATCACCATTCTCGCGCTCGCATTTGCCGCGCTTTATTTGCGGCGGAATTCGAACGATCCACTGGTGCAGTTCCGTCAGGCGATTGCCAACGGCGAAATCGTTCCGTTCTTCCAGCCCACGATCGACATCCGCTCGGGCAAGCTCGTCGGCTCCGAAGTGCTTGCGCGCTGGCGCCGTCCGGACGGCACCATGGTTTCGCCTGCGCAATTCATTCCGCTCGCGGAGCGCTCCGGGCTGATTTATCCGATGACGCATGCGTTGATGAAGAAGGTCTGCCTCGAAGTCGGGGCGGCGCATGTCGGACGCCCGCACATCAAGGTGGCCTTCAATCTCTACGCCGGTCATTTCGTCAACGACTCGATCATCGGCGAGTTGCAGAGTATTTTCACGAAGTCGCCGATTGCGCTCTCGCAGATCGTGCTTGAGGTGACGGAACGCGAACCGCTACCTGATCTCGACCTCGCGCGCGACATCATCGGGCGCCTGCAGAAGCTGGGAATTCAGGTTGCAATCGACGACGTGGGAACCGGCCACGGCGGTCTCTCGTATCTGATGAAGCTTGGGGTCGACACCATCAAGATCGACAAGATGTTCATCGACGCGATTTCGACCGAGCGGCACTCGCAGACCATTATCGAAACGCTGCTCGAACTTGCGCGCACCATGAACATGGAAGTGATCGCGGAAGGCGTCGAGAGTTTCGATCAGGTCGAGTATCTGCGCCGCAAGGGCGTGCATCAGGCGCAGGGCTACGTATTCGCGCCTCCGCTTCCGGCCAGTTCATATCTGGCGCTGATCGAAGCGATGGACTCAGACGCGGCAGCGCAGCCAGGAAAGTCTTCCGCAGCCGCTTGAATCTCCGCCTGAACTCCCAGAACCGACGCTATCCGATTCATCCGACTCGCGAATCCGGTTTCTCTAAAGCCGCGCTTTAGGCCGCGCAGACGCCGCGTCAGGCGCGCTGGATAAGCCGCTCCGCCGACTCGCAAATCCGGAACGAGGGAGGCAATATGCGCCTTCTTGTACGGTTACGGGATATCGACATGGCACTGAACGATCCGATCGATCTCTATTGCGAGCGGCTGCATGCAGGGTTCTGGGCTGAGCCGGTGAACGCCGTCTCGAACCTCGCGTTCTTCGCCGCCGCAGCGGGCGCCTACATGCTCTGGAAGCGGGACGGCAAGAACGACCGCTTCATTCTGCTCCTGATCGGATTGGCGACGCTGGTCGGCATCGGCTCGACGCTGTTTCACACCTTTGCCACGCGATGGGGGCTGTTCGCGGATGCCGTGCCGATCGCGATCTTTGTCGTCGCGTTTCTCGTTTACACGCTACGCCGGTTTCTCGGGCAAAGCGTCATCGCGACCTCGATCTGGATTGCGCTGTTTCTCGCGATCTCCGCTGTGTTTCCGCGTCTGTTGCCGCCCGGGTTCCTGAACAACTCAGGCTTTTATTTTCCGGTGCTGGCCGCGCTGATCGTGCTCGGGGCGCTGCTGCGCATGAAAGGCGGGAGCATGCTGTGGGTCGGCGGCGCCTATCTTTCCGCCGCGGCGCTGTTCGCGCTTTCGCTCGGGTTCCGCATCGTCGATCCAAGCGTCTGCGACCGCTTCCCGCTCGGCACGCATTTCATGTGGCACGGCCTGAACGGCGCGCTCATCTTTCTGATGCTGTGGACGGTGATTCAGCAGAAGCGGGAGGCGGCGTGAGGCTGGCCGGAAACCAACCCAGAAACAGAAGAGGCGGCTCGAGAGCCGCCTCAGTTCTTTACGCCACGCCGGGAGGAGTGGAGGGAAGCGTCGCATTCGCGAATCGCCTCGATAGAGCGATGGTAACAGGTTTATGACGGAACGCTCGTCGATCCCTGATCACAAGCTGTGAATTTCGGTTACGAATCGCTGCATCCTGAACCACTGGGCGGAACGGTCTTATCCAATGCAGGCAGGCAATCTCGAGGGCGAGCCCGGATATGCGCCCGAGCCAGGAGGGCTGGACAGGCTGGGGCTGTATCTGCCGATCGCCATCGTCCTGACTTCGAACCTGATCCCACTGATCGGCGTCGTGTACTGGGGCTGGGATACCTTCGTCCTTTTGATGCTTTACTGGCTGGAAACGCTCATCATCGCGTTCTGGACCCTCCTGCGCATTCTGATCGGAGCGGACTTCTCGACAAGTTTCGTCGGGGAAGTGATCAGCCGCGCATTCATGTTCGGGTTCTTTCTGGTCCACTCCGGCGGCTTCATGCTCGGGCACTTCGTGTTTCTCTGGGCCTTTTACGGAAAGGCGTGGAGCACGAAGATTCCGGTGTCGGGGAACCTGTCCTCGCTTCCCGTGGAAGCGTTCTGGGAGAAGATGATCGTTGCGAACGGCCTGCTGATTCCGCTGGCGGTGTCATTTGCGGGCCGCGGCGTCGCTTTTGCGATCGAGATGGCGAGGTTGCCGCTATGGCAGCGGCTCGTGAGCAAAGCCTCGGACGAAGGCAGACAGGCCGGAGCGCTGGTCGGCAGCCTCTACACCCGCATCGTGATCATGCACCTTGTCATTCTCGGCGGTGCCGCGCTCGCGCAGAAATATGGCGCGCTCGCGCCGCTCGTGCTCCTGATCCTCGCGAAGACCGTCGTCGACATATGGCTCTTTATCAAGATCGACCTGAAAGGCCGCGGGGCAACCGCGATGGATACCCGCAAAATAAAATGACCGGAGCGGGGTGCTCCGGTCATTTGCCTGATGGCTGCGAGTAGGAAAGTCGCCGGAAAATCGACGATCAGCCCAGACCGCCGAACAGCCAGATGAGCAGAATGATCGGCAGCGGAATGCCGATCAGCCAAAGCAGAAGTCCGCGTCCCATGTTAATACCTTCCGTTTTGCATTGGTTCGCGCGGTCAACGCGCGGCGGCGCGGAAGGTTCCCTCGCGATTGTTGCATGTGGTTTCGCCTGCTAGCCTTCGAGAGGGAAACGCCGGGCTGAAAAATGCAGTACCAAACCATTCTCTATGACACGGACGAAGCGGTTGCGACGATCACGCTGAACCGCCCGGACGAGCTCAACACCATCGTCCCGCCGATGCCTGACGAACTGGAACACGCTGTGCATGCGGCGACGCGGGATCCGAATGTGAAGGTGATCGTGCTGCGCGGCGCGGGCCGCGCCTTCTGCGCCGGATACAATTTCGGCAAGGGATTCCATCATTGGGACGAGTTCATGAACACTGGCGGCAAGTGGGACGCCGGCAAAGACTTCGCGTTCGCGACCACGCCGGCGCTGTCCCCGCACCAGAAGTTCATGAGCCTGTGGCGCTCCTCGAAGCCCGTGATCGCGCAGGTTCACGGCTGGTGCGTGGGCGGCGGTTCGGATTATGCGCTCTGTTGCGATCTCGTGATCGCAAGCGAGGACGCGCGTATCGGCACGCCCTATTCGCGGATGTGGGGTGCTTATCTCTCCGGCATGTGGATCTATCGCCTTGGACTCACCAAAGCGAAAGAGTATGCGCTGACCGGCAAGGCGCTGTCGGGCAGCGAGGCCGCGCAGATCGGACTCATCAATCAGGCAGTACCGTTTTCGAAGTTGGAAGACACGGTCGCGGGGCTTGCGAAGAAGCTCTGCACGATTCCGCTCTCGCAACTTTCCGCACAGAAGATGATGGTCAATCAGGCCTATGAGGCGATGGGCCTGGCCACCGTGCAGAATCTCGGGCCGATCCTCGACGGCCTGATGCGAAACACGCCGGAGGCGCTGGAGTTCATCGAGGTCGCCGAGAAGAAGGGCGTGCGCGAGGTAATCACACGCCGCGACTCTCCGTTCGGAGATTACTCTGCCGCGCCTAAGGACCAGCAGCCAGACCCGAACAACGTGATCGTACCGAAGAAGAGGTAGTCAGAATTTCGGGTCGATCACTTCCACCTTCGGCGCGCGGGCCTCAATCACTTCCGCGGCATCCAACGCCTTCGCTTCCTCGAAGCGCGCGGTCACGAGTTGCACACCCATCGGCAGGCCGTCGGCGAGCCCGGTAGAGACCGCGACGCCCGGCAGTCCGAGGATTGGCGTAGACAGTTGCGGGCTCTGTGCGTCGGCGAGATCCATGAAGGCGTTGCCGCCGTGCAGGTCCGCGTCGATGGGAAACGGCTGCTTCCAGCACGACGGCATGAGGCACACCGGATACTTCTCGAAGAACTCGTTCCACGCGCGAAGATATTTGCTGCGCAGCGCAAGCTCTTTCACGAAGGTTTCGTAATCGAGCTGGGGGCTCAGGCCGTCCTTCGCGGAATAAGATTTCTTGATCGCGTCGTCACCGAACTGCTGGATCGCCTGTTCCATGCCGAAACGGCCCTCGTTCAGGACGAGCCGCAGCCATAGCGTTGTCGCTTCGCGGAAAAACGGCGGCGCTGCGCGCTCGACGCGATAGCCGGCATCCTCGAGCCACTGAGCAGATTTTTTCAAAGCCGCCGAGACCTGCGGGTCGGCCTTGCAGCCCTCCCATTCGTCGAACAGCGCGACCTTCACGGGTCCTGCGTTCGGGATGTCGACCGGCGCGAGCGGAATCCAGAGCGGATCGCGGATGTCGCGCGCCGACATCGCGTCGAGCGAAATCCTCAGGTCGCGGATTGAACGCGCGAGCGGACCCTGCATCGAGGCATATTGCGCGACATGCGGACGCTCTGTGGCGAGCGACGGATTAAACGTCGGCACGCGGCCGAAGCTCGGGCGGATGCCCTGCAAGCCGCAGGCGTAAGCGGGATAGCGGATCGAACCGCCGATATCGTTGCCGTGGCCGATCGCGCCCATGCCGGTAATCAGCGATGCCGACGCGCCGCCTGACGAGCCGCCCGGCGTGATGTCCTTGTTCCACGGGTTGAGCGTGCGGCCGTGCAAGGCATTGTCCGTGAACCAGCGCATGGAGAAGGCCGGCGTGTTGGTGCGGCCGATGATGACGGCGCCGGACTTCCTGATGTTCGAAACGACCGGGTTGTCTTCCTTGCCGATGTTGTCCTTGTAGGCGACGACGCCGTTCGTATTCGCGCGGCCTGCGAAATCGACGTTGATTTTCACGGTCACCGGAACGCCGTGCAGGGGTCCGAGACGGCCGCCGGCCTTGGTTGTCTTGTCGGCTTCGGCGGCGGCTTGCAGCGCTTCTTGCGCCATCAGGTCGACGATCGCGTTGATCTTCGGGTTGATCTTGTCCACGCGCGCGAGCGTCGCCTTGGTAAGCTCGACGCTCGAGATTGCGCCCGTTCGGATCAGCCGCGCCTGTTCGGTCGCGTCCAGCCGCCAGAGATCGGTCATCGGGGGAATTCTCCTTGCACTACGAGATGGGAGGGTCGCCGGAGGGCTGCTTCCGCGTCAAGGCTCAAGTTTTAACGGCGGCTCGTGGTCATGTGGCACACGATCATGCTATGCAATCGGAATACTTTCATACGAATTGGTGACACCATGTTTTTGCGCGGTCGAGGCGTTCTTGGGTTTATTTTCGCGTCGGCGATGCTTGTGCTTCCGGTATCGCAGGCAGGCGGGCAGGTTCGCTCCGACCAGTGGAATTCCCTGTCGTCGAAGCAGCTTGAATCCGGCATCGAAAAGGAACATCCGGCGGCGTATTTTATCCTCGCGCAAAAGCTCTACGGAGAAGGCAGGCGAGACGATGCCACAATGTGGTTCTATATCGGGCAGATTCGATACCGCGCCTATCTGATCACGAACCCGAACCTCAATCCTTCCGGCGATCCGGCTGTCTTCTCTTCGCTGTTCAACACGATCGGTCCCGTCATCAACGGCTACGCTTTCGGCGATATTCCGCAGTTGCTCAAGATCATCGACCGCGCGCTGGATTGGGATGCGAAGAACCCGGATGCCTTCACGCCGAAATCGGCCAAGCGCGATGAAGTGCGGGCCGGTCTCGCGAAGCTGAAGCTTCAGATCGCGGCGCAACAGGACGAAATCCGCGCCCAGCGCAAGAAGAACGGGCTCGAGAACCGCAACTGAACGAAGCGCTACTTCTTCTCTTCACGCGGATTGTGCAGCCGGAATACGGTCGGCCGTTCGAACTTGCCCTGCCAGATGCCGCGCTTGGCGGCTTTCGCTTCTTCCTCGGCGGCTGTGTATTTGCCTTCGCCGAGCTTTGCGGCGTTGATCGCCCAGCCCATCCGCACCATCGCTTCGGCGATGTCGGGCGTTTCGAGCGCCGAGCATTTCGCGATCGTACGGCCGTAGCGGTCCTTGGCCTGCGGCTCGCACTTCACGTCGCCTTTCCGGAGCAGCTTTGCGAGCTGGTTGCGCGCCTCGCCGCCGCAGCGCCAGATCGAACCGTCTGCGGAGAGACAATTCTGCTTAAGCTCCGGCGCGTCGATTCCATCGAGCCGGATTGCAGTTTGCTGGATTACAAAGCTGTCGCCGTCCTGCACGGTGATGCCGCGGCCGTCCTTGTCCACGCGCGGTTCGCGGTCGATATAGAAATTCCACACCAGTACGCCCGCAACAACGAGTACCACGAAAATCCAGGGGGCGAGGCGGCGTGCGGTCATTTCCTGCAACAATCCTGGCGGGTTGAACGGCGGCGGGAAGAGTGCCACGTAATCGGGCGACCGCCGAAAGCTGGCCATGCCTCTAGTCGAATCTTCCGACCGCGAAAAGCTCATTTTTCACCAGCCGTTGCACTGGCTCGCGCGCACGCTGCTGATCGGCGGTGGCGTGCTTGCGCTTTCCGCGCCGCACGAGCTTCTGATCCGCCCGGGCATACCGCTGTTCCAATGGGGAATGCTGCCGTTCTGGCTGATCGGTGCCGCGGCCGGACTGCTTGGCGCGGTTCTGCTGCTTGCAGGCATTCTCGGCCTTACGCGGACGGTGACGTTCGATGCGGATAAACGGATGTTGCGTGTGGATGGCAACGGCTCGTTCGGCATCGGGTGGAGCGAGCGCTACGCCTTTGCCGACATCCTCGAGTTCGGCATCGTGAAACAGGAGCGGAGCGAAGGACCGCCGCGCTTCGTCCTGCATGCGGTAGTCGCCCGCGCACAGGGCCCGCTCGAGATCGACACTTTCGCAAGCGAGCATGAGGCGATCGTGGCGGAGGAGAAGATTCAGGCGCTGATGCTTGGTGACGGCATTTCATGAAGCCTTCATGGAGTGCATAAAAGCGGCAACGCTGACGCTTGCAAAGCCGTTATGGCCGGGCAGAATGACGGCACCCGATTCCGTTCCGGAATCCGGTTTTAGGAGAACTTCCGTGAAATTCATACTGACTGGCGCGCTGCTTGCTGCGGCGTTTGCTGTGAACGCGCCTTTGGCTTTCGCGCAAATGAGTGCCGACGATCTTGCCTGGATCAACCGCTGCATTTCCGACAACAAGCGCGGCGGCGCAACTGCCGAAGTGGTCCGCAAATATTGCATTTGCATGAACGAAGAGATGGACGACAACGAACGCTTGTCGATTTCGGCCTGGGAAAAGAAGAATCCCCAAGCCATGAAGAAATGCGACAAGGAATCCGGCTGGAACTGAGCCGTGGTATTACCGATGTAAGCGAACGGGCCGGGCGCGCAATCGCCCGGCTTTTTTGTATACGCGGAGCGCTGCGGCGCTACTGGAGGCTCAGGAAGCTCCGCATCAATTTCGCATTCTCTTGGGCTTCGGCTCTGTCGTTTGCGCCGAAGGCCCAGGCTGTGCCGCTCTTGAACACGATCATGGTGTTGCAGATTTCGACCCCGGACGCGCGGTCGACGCCGGCATCGACGGAAATTTCGGCGACGTTCGCGAGCGGCTCGGTCACGGGTTTCGGCTTCCACAAGAAGCCCTTGCGTTGCAGTTCGGCCTGCTTTGCATTCTTGTCGAAACTCAACGTCGCGCCGCCGGACTGCAGCACGAGCCGGGTCTGCGTCTTCTCGGCAACCGTCATGGCAGTTCCTTCCCTCAAGAACCGCCCCCTGTTCGAAAATGTAATGCGAATCGTTCCAGCCGGAAAGTGCACTGCTTGGGCCGCATTCCTGCGGGTTCCGCGCCCTCGGATTAGCCGATGATTTCCGCTGCCGCCTGCATCGCGTGACAGTTCCACGGCGGCTTTTAGCTCTGGTTAACCATGTCGGGTGTAGAAAAATACCTTCGGCTGGCATGTTGCCATGCCGTTCCAGAGGTGCCCCGGCCATGAAGAAACTATTCTCGATTGCTGCGTTTGCGGCGGCGGCATTCTTGCTGACTGTTCCTGCGGACGCGCAGGTCAGCACCAAGACCGCGAAAGTGAAACCGACCTACACCTGCAAGGCGAAGCCCGCGAAGGGCAAGCGGATCTATACCGGCGTTTCGCGCAAGAACGTAAGCTTTGCACGGAGCAGCGCGCTCAACTCCTGCCGCAAGGTGAGCGTGAACAAGAGCTGCAAGGTTACGAGCTGCGTCGGCTGAACCCCCTTTTCGTCTAAGTGATGCGGCGGCGGATGGCAGCATCCGCCGCCGTTTTCGTTTGGGAAGCGCGCATGCATTTTCTCGCGCCCGGCTTGAAACCGGGGCGCGTTAGGGCCGGCGGGGACGCCGGGAGAATTCCGTCTCCCACGGCCGCCTGTGCAGAAGAGCAAGCACAGACGAGGTAGTCACCGCGAAAGCCGGAATTAAACCGGCGTCCCGCACGCGATGGAGTGACGGCCTATTTCGCGCGGCCCCCGGTGGACTGACCAAGCTATCCACCGCTGGCGGACCTTCTCGGCTTCGCCGTGTGCGCGTTGGCACGCGCTCGCACGAAGCCGCCAGAGGAAGGCCCTTGTGACGAGCGGCAGGCTCGCCGGAACCGCACGACTTCAGCCGCTGTGCTTTTGCGTTGCGTGAAACGCATCGGCGCAGCCACCGCTCCCGATCCGCACATCGAACACGCCGCGCGACGTGGCCCTATCTTCGGATCGAGACAACAAGGAATATAGTCCTAGATTTTGAAGAAAGTATGACCTTGCGAGGGAGGTTGGCCATTACCTCCGTTTGAAGGGGTGTTCCGCGCGTGCAAGCATCGAATTCTCTTCAATGGGAGGTTTCATGACTCGCTCTCTCGTTTCGAATTCCTTGCGTAGCCTTGCTCTTGCGTTTGCGTTTCTTGTCGTCGTGAGCGGTGATGCGTTCGCTCAAAAGGTGGGCGAGGCGTGCAGCACGCTTTCGCCGGCGCCGCGCGGAATGTGGTGCGATCCTGTCCCGGGCACTTGTGGCATCCTGACGGTCGGCACCTGGGCGTCGCTGACATGTGCCGGGCCGCAGGCGCCGGTGTGCGGTTGCGACGGCGAGACCTATTTCAACGACTGCTCGCGCGTGCAGGCGAAGAAGGCCAAATTCGCGGGCGGAGCTTGCATCGGCTCTCAAGGCAAGATGAAGCGCTGACAAGTCGCGGAAGCGGTGAAAGCCGCTTCCGCATTTCATTCCGGCTCGATCAACGCCTCATCGTTCTCATCGGCGCGGCGCGCTTGGGCTTTTTGGTTGGGCGCGAATGCCGCGAGCGGCAAGCGCGCAGGCCATTCGCGCAAATAAAGGGAAGCACGTCACTCGGGTTCAATGAGCGTCTCGTCGTTCTCATCGGCGCGCGAACTATTTACCCGCCGGGAGACACGATGTTCTTGCAGCGTGCCTTCCGGCGCGGGCTTGAGCACCTCGACGCCGCTTTTCCCGAACAGCCATTTCTCGATCTGATCTTGCTCGAGGATCACCGGCATCCGGTTATGGATGTGGGCGACTTCCTCGCTCGCGTCGGTGACGATGATGGTGGCGGATGTGACGATCTTGCCGGTCGCGGGGTCTTTCCATTCTTCATAGAGCCCGGCCATCGAGATGACCGCGCCGTCCACGCGCCTGAAGTAATGCGGCTCGCGCCCGCCGTCTTCGCCCTTGCGCCATTCGTAATAGCCCGAGGCCGGGATGATGCAGCGGCGGGACTTAAACGCCGCGCGGAACATCGGCTTCTCGGCGACCGTCTCGGCGCGGGCATTGAAGGTGGCGGGGAGTTCCTTGAGCGGCTTCTTCCACCAGGAGGGGATCAGCCCCCAGCGCGCGGCGAGAATCTCCGGCCTGCCGTTCATGTCGCGGATGATGTCGATCTGGGTGGTGGGGCAGATGTTGTAGCGCGGCTGGAGGTTGGAGCGCGCGGCGGGATTGCCAGACTTCCACGTCGCCTCATGCGTCAGCATGTAGAGCCGGTGAAGCTGCTCCCATGTGTACATCTTGGTGAAGCGTCCGCACATGGATTTAGGTTAGCACGGAGAAAATCGCGGCTAAGGCAAAATACCCGGAAAAAACCACTTTACCTGTAACGGATCATGCGGCCATCAAATCCATCTATCTCGGTTACGCTATTGCGGCCAATCGAGTGCCATTTGAAGAACCACTCGTTTGCCATGCGCAACTGCTCTTGCTCAAGTGCTAACTGAAGTTTCATTCCACACGGTGTCATGGCTCACAGATCAAAATAACGTTCACGGAGCTGCTCACATGCGCCATCCAGACCGGGAAATAGCGAGCCTGCCGTTATACCCATTAGACTTAATTCTTGCATTACTCCTTTTCGAATCGAAACCGGCAAATCAATTACTTGAAGATACTTTTTACCCTGCTGAAGTTCGCGGGTGAAAATATACCCTTCAATGTCGTCAACGTTTGTCACGCTCGAAATTGCTTGTTGGGGTACAAGGCGGCTGTTGTTAAATGCCATAGCATCTAAGATGGAGAAATGTGGGAGGGAAGGAGCTAATTTTTGAAGTTGATTGAAGTCTTTTATCCATTGCAGGCGATCAATATGAAAACTCGAACGAATTTTGAGTCTTCGTAGCTTCGCCGTCGAATATTTTTGTAAGCGAAGTACGCGGCAATAAACGGTGAATGTGTCCAGTCCAACAATGGAGTGGGATAGCCATGGTGCTGCACGAGACTATAAAACGCACCATTCTCGACGGGATCCAGCAGGTTAAATTTGTGCGTTGTTAGGTTACTTAAGTTCTTGCTCAGAGCTGGAGTATCTTCAGTAATGAATTTAACGAGATCGGCGCGTCCGGTGCGATGGAAATGCGTACGAAGTCGCCATGTGCTGTCTTCTTGTCCGCGAAATATGAACCGGTAAGGGTCAAGACTGGCCGCAAAATTTTTGAAGTCATTCCAAGTGTATGCTTTGGGAGGAGTATAGAACGAAGGCGTGTGGGCAGCGCTCTTATGAAGTTCTGCCTTGCCACTTGTGCCGATATCGGTTGTCCATGTTACTTCCATCTTATCTCCGATGACCTTCCATGAGGAATCCGCCACCGTTGGAAAAGTAACACCGGGGTATTGAGGTGAAATTTGAGCCCAAGTTACTGGGTTCATTAATTTATCAAGCGCCAAAAGAGGCGTCTTTAGCTGAAATGAGTTTTGAGCTTTGGGAGCGCTAATCGCTGCGGCTGTTCCAGGCAATTGCTTGTTGTCATCGTAAAGATAAACAGCGCCTTGATAGTCAAAATCGGTCTCGTCGAGTTCTAAAATCGCCTCGCCATCATTTGAGCCTGTATATCGGCCCATCCATTGTCCATTCAGCATTTAAAAGCCCGCATTATAAAAAAGTGGGCCGCGGATTTCTCCGCGGCCCTTTTCTATCTTAAGCAATAAGTAGTCGAAGCATTGACGTATTTCACCTCTTCAGCGACACCGCCATCCCGCTCAAATCGAGATTGACGATAACGCCGGTTTGCGCGCCGGCGACTTCGAGCACGACGCCCTTTTGGTTCGTGAGCACCGCCGCCTGCGGCCCGCGCACGATGGCGGCACCCGCGCTGCCAGCGCCGTAAACGCCTTCGATGTCGCGCGGGCGGCGGACGTTGCGCGCAACACCGCGCAGGTTGACCGAGGACGCGCCAAACGTGAAGCCGTAAGACAGGCCACCGATCGAGAGCGGATAGCTGCGGCCCCCGCAGGTCAGCGTGCCCGAGCCCGCCGTGCCGCCGATCACCCAGCCGGCTTTGACGAAGTGGATGCGGATCGAGCAGGTGTCGGCGAAGGCCGAGGCGGAGAGCGCAAAGGTGGCAACGAGCGCGAGAGCAGCGACGCGAAGAGAACGGAGCATCTTACAGTCTCCTTGTGTTTAGCGCTGAGCAGGAACCCAAAGTCGCCTGAGTCGGGCAACCTGTCGAATCCGGTATAGCTCCCGTCCATCTCGTTGAAACGACTGCAAGTTCTCACTCGGCATTGCCGGATCAAACCCAGCAATGACGAGCGTTTCAGAGTGACGAAGATCGAGGGCTAGTCGCCGGACTTAAATTCGCGGATCAGTTGCAGTAGAACGGTATCGAGGGTTGGCAGTGGAGTTGGGGGCAAGCGGACGCCGCGACGGCCATCGCGATAATCAATACCGTCGTCGAGTAACAGAAGCGGATCTCGCGTTCCAACGTGATTATTCATCCAGTCGACAAGAAGCGCAAAGCACTCTTTTGTAAAGAAGTCTTCCGCCGCCTCGCAAAGCGCGGCGGCGTCGATTAGGCGGTCAAACGTGTCCTCTAACGCGCGACGAGCACGGCGCAACATTGTGGTTCTGAGCAAGTCCGTCTGGCCAACCGTGCGCGTGATTAGCTCCACAGCTTCGATCGCCTCGTCGATGGCTACGAGCGGTCTTTCTGTTTTGAACAGTTCGGCTCCAGGTAAGGCCGCAATCGTGTAGCGAACGGAGCGGACGCCCTTCGGCGAAGCCTCGGTCGGTCGTTCTGACACGTCTTTGAGGGCCGTCAATTGGCCACCGTGAACGGAAGCTGCCTCCGATACGCGCGAGGCGAGTTCGCCCAAATGGCGTTTAAATGTCTCACGCCGCGCAACGACTTTGTCGACCGTGTTGCGCCACGACGGTAGCACGCGTTGAAACGACGGGATTGCCGTTTTGAGACGGTCAAGTTGAGCCAGTTCCCACTGGCGGTCGGTCCGCTCCTTCATGCGCTTTTCAGCGTCGGTCCAGCTTTCACCGAAGAGTTCACCACCGCACTTGCTTCCCAAAAGAACGCGCTGTCCGTTTGAAAGAAGCGCCGTGAACCCGTTCTTGTGGTGATGACCACGACACTGAACGCAATAGACCTTCTGCTTCGGCCACCGGTCGAATGTGTAAAGGTTCAAAATGTCGAGCAACGTAACGTCCGCGGGAATTTCCCAAGCGAGATCACGCTGCTCATACGGATCGGATAATTTGAGAGCTTGCTGACGAAGCTCTTTGTCGGAAAGTTTAGCCGACAACTAGCTGCACCCCGTCGTCGAGCCGCAGGTGTCGCACTTGAGGCAGGTGCCGTTCCGCACCATCGTGAAGTTGTGGCACTCGGGGCAGGAGGAGCCTTCGTAGCCCTTGGCCTTCGCCGCCGCGCGCTGGTTCACTTCAAGCGCCTTGGCGCGATCGACTTCCGTCTCGACGGCAGGCGAGGGCTTCAGCGCAACCGCAGCACCGGCCACCGGCCCGCCTGCGAGGAACGCCGAGACCACATTCGCGGCCGCCGTAGCGCGGGGGCTTTCCGTGCCGCGCGCGTCGGTCGAGGACACCGCCGAGAGCGTCGGCGCCTTGCCGCGCACCAGGCCGCGCGAAATCACCGGCGCCTGCTTGCCTTCGTTCTCGCCCTTGCCGAGCGCGCCGCCGTCCATGTCGGAGGGATCGACGTGCGCGAGGTCGTAGCGGCCCATGTAGGAGATCGCGAGCTCGCGGAACACATAGTCGAGGATCGAGGTCGCCATCTTGATGGTGTCGTTGCCGGTCACCATGCCCGCGGGCTCGAAGCGGGTGAAGGTGAAGGCGTCGACATATTCGTCGAGCGGCACGCCATATTGCAGGCCGAGCGAGATCGCGATCGCGAAGTTGTTGAGGAGCGAGCGGAGCGTCGCGCCCTCCTTGTGCATGTCGACGAAGATCTCGCCCAGGCGGCCGTCGTCATATTCGCCGGTGCGCAGGTACACTTTATGGCCGCCGACGACGGCTTTCTGCGTGTAGCCCTTGCGGCGCGAGGGCAGCTTCTCGCGCTCGCGGACGCGCTCCACGCGCTCCACGATGCGCTCGACGATCTTCTCGGAAAGGGCCGCAGCGCGGGCAGCGTTGGGTGCCGCGATGAGCGCTTCGAGCTGATCGTCCTCGTCGTCCTCGTCCTGGATGAGCGCGGAGTTCAAGGGCTGCGAGAGCTTCGAGCCGTCGCGGTAGAGCGCGTTGGCCTTGAGCGCGAGCTTCCAGGAGAGCATGTAGCTCGCCTTGCAGTCTTCGACGCTCGCGTCGTTCGGCATGTTGATCGTCTTCGAGATCGCACCCGAGATGAAGGGCTGCGCCGCCGCCATCATGCGGATGTGGCTATCCACCGAGAGATAGCGCTTGCCGATGCGGCCGCAGGGGGTCGCGCAGTCGAACACCGGATAGTGCTCGAGCTTCAGGTGCGGAGCGCCCTCGAGCGTCATCGCGCCCGCGACATGGGTGTTTGCGCTCTCGATATCGCGCTTGGAGAAGCCGAGATGCGAGAGGAGGTCGAACGCGGGGTCCGCCATCTGCTCGTCGGTGACGCCGAGAGCCCGCATGACGTCGTCGCCGAGGGTCCAGCGGTTGAATACGAACTTGATGTCGAAGGCGGTGGCGAGCTTGCTCTCCAGCATCTTGATGGTGTCGGCCGAGAAGCCCTTCGCGCCGAGCGAGGCGTGGTTGATCGCGGGCGCGTTCGAGAGCGTGCCGTGGCCGACCGCGTAGGCCTCGATCTCGGCGATGTGGGCTTCCGAGTAGCCGAGCGTGCGGAGCGCTTCGGGCACCGCCTGGTTGATGATCTTGAAGTAGCCGCCGCCGGCGAGCTTCTTGAACTTCACGAGCGCGAAGTCGGGCTCGATGCCGGTGGTGTCGCAATCCATGACGAGGCCGATGGTGCCGGTCGGCGCGATCACGGTGGCCTGCGCGTTGCGGAAGCCATGCTTGTGGCCGAGCTCGAGTGCGCGGTTCCACGCGGCTGCCGCGCGCGCGATCAGGCGCTGGTCCGGGCAGTTCGCGATATCGAGCGGCACGGGCGGGATGGAGAGCTGCTCGTAGCCGTCCTTGTCGCCATGCGCCGCGCGGCGATGGTTGCGGATGACGCGGAGCATGTGCTCGCGGTTCGGCTCATAGCCGGGGAAGGCGCCGAGTTCGGCCGCCATCTCGGCGGAGGTGGCATACGACACGCCGGTCATGATCGCGGTGACGGCGCCGCAGAACGCGCGGGCCTCAGCCGAGTCATATGCAATGCCTGCGGTCATCAGCCAGCCGCCGATGTTGGCGTAGCCCAGGCCCAGCGTGCGGTAGCGGTAGGAAAGCTCCGCGATCTCCTTGCTCGGGAACTGCGCCATCATCACCGAGATTTCGAGCACGATGGTCCAGAGGCGGACGGCGTGTTCGTAACTGTCGACGTCGAAGGATTTGTCCTCGGCGCGGAAGCGCAGGAGATTGAGCGAGGCGAGGTTGCACGCCGTGTCGTCGAGGAACATGTATTCCGAGCACGGGTTCGACGCGCGGATCGGGCCGCTTGCCGGGCAGGTGTGCCAGTCGTTCACGGTGGTGTGGAACTGGATGCCGGGATCGGCGCAGGCCCAGGCGGCGTGGCCGATCTTTTCCCAAAGCTCTTTGGCTTTCAGGGTCTTTGCGACCTTGCCGTCCTTGCGGCGGAGGAGATTCCAGTCGCCGTCGTTTTCGACCGCGCGCAGGAAGTCGTCGGTGACGCGCACCGAGTTGTTCGAGTTCTGGCCGGCGACGGTGAGGTATGCCTCGCTATCCCAATCGGTGTCGTAGATCGGGAAGTGGATGTCCTTGTAGCCTTGTTTGGCGAACTGGATGACGCGCTGGATGTAGTTGTCCGGCACCATCGCCTTGCGCGCGGCTTTAATTTCGCGCTTCAGCGCCGGGTTGCGCTCGGGATTGAAGCAGTCGTCGCCTTCGCCTTCGCAATTGATGGCGGCTTTCATCACCGCCTTCATGTGCTTCTGCACGACCTTGGAGCCGGTGACGAGTGCGGCGACCTTCTGCTCCTCGATCACTTTCCAGTCGATGTATTGCTCGATATCCGGGTGATCGGCGTCGACCACGACCATCTTGGCCGCGCGGCGCGTGGTGCCGCCCGACTTGATCGCGCCGGCTGCGCGGTCGCCGATTTTCAGGAACGACATCAGGCCCGACGACTTGCCGCCGCCGGAGAGTTTTTCGTTCTCGCCGCGGAGCATCGAGAAGTTGGAGCCCGTGCCTGAGCCGTATTTGAAGAGGCGCGCCTCGCGCACCCACAGATCCATAATGCCGCCTTCGTTCACGAGATCGTCGGCGACGGACTGGATGAAGCAGGCGTGCGGCTGCGGATGTTCGTAGGCGGATGCCGATTGTGTCAGCTTGCCGGAGAAGGGATCGACATAGAAGTGGCCCTGGCCGGGACCGTCGATGCCGTAGGCCCAGTGCAGGCCGGTGTTGAACCACTGCGGCGAGTTCGGCGCCGCCATTTGCATGGCGAGCATGTAGCGCATCTCGTCGAAGAAGGCGGAGGCGTCCTGCTCGGTGTCGAAGTAGCCGCCCTTCCAGCCCCAATAGGTCCAGGTGCCGGCAAGGCGGTCGAATACCTGCGTCGCCTGCGTCTCTCCGATGGTGCGTTCTTTTTCGGGGAGACCGGTGAGCGCCTTGTCGTCCGCGACGGAGCGCCAGAGGAAGGAAGGAACGGTTTCCTCTTCCACGCGCTTCAACGCCTTCGGGACGCCGGCCTTGCGGAAATACTTTTGCGCGAGCACGTCGGTCGCAACCTGTGAGAAGTGCTCGGGCACGTCGATGTTGTCGAGCTTGAAGACGACGGAGCCGTCCGGATTGCGAATTTCACTCGTCGCCTTACGGAAGGTGATGGCGGAATACGGCGACTGACCTGCTTTGGTGTACCGGCGCGGAATACGCATCTTTATCGTCCCCTTGATTCAGGCGCCGGAACCTGTCGTTCCGTCGCTCTTATGTTGCAGGCCCGATCTCCGCCGAGGCCTCACTGTGTTGGGACCAACCCGCCTCTATCGGGCGGGTTCGGACCCGGATTTTAGACCCCTGCGCGCGACAGAGCGACCATTCGCCGGGCAGGCATTTCGCCCGGCGCCGCGCCTCTAGCCTCCGCTTGGAGATGTCCGGAATCGACCCCAAACGCCGCGGTCCCGGACGAAACATGACGCTACGGTGACTCTACCCATTGCGTCAAGTAATAGTACGCCAACCGTTACGAAACACTAAAAGTGGTGGGTCAGCTGTGAATTTTGGGCATATCGACTTGCCCGAATCCCCGGACCCTATGGCGGTATTCGGGGGCGATTCCCGATCCAGAACAAGAGTTGACGCGACCACCGTAAGAGCTAGGCCGCGAGTCGATAGCCCCGTTTGCTGGGCTTTGCCCGCAATCCCCGGAATCCCGCTTCCGAAAAAATAATTTGTGGCCGCCCGTCCGCTCGCAAGAGCGGATCCAGTGGACAAGGCTAAATAGATGTATATACATATATTACATGATCGCCCGTGAAGAAGTGATGGAGTGCCTCGATTGCCTGTGCCTTGCTTCCCGCAAGGCCGCGCGCACGATCACACGCACTTATGAAGCCAGACTCAGGCCGCTCGGTATTCGCGCGACGCAGTTTTCGCTGCTCACTTTAATTCTCGGACACGGCAAAATCGGCATCGGCGCGCTCGCGGAAGTGTCAGCAACGGAACGCACGACGCTGTCGCGGAATCTCGCACTGCTCGAGACAGCCGGGCTGATTGTGCTGGAGCCCGGCGAAGACGCGCGCGAGCGGACAATCAGAATCACCCGCAAAGGCTCGGATCTGATCGGGAAAGCGCTGCCGATCTGGCGCGAAGCGCAGGCCGCGATGGTCGCCTCGATCGGCAGCGACAGTGCGGCTGTACTTCGAAAGCTCGGCGCTCGGCCAGTGCAAAGTCAACTTGAGATGCCTTCACAACGGGAAGCAGGAGAAAGTCATGCTTGATTTCATCGGCGCGATCGCAGTTGGCGTATTCGCGGCAACCGCGCTCGCAGGTTTTACCGCGACCATGCAGACCAGCTTGCGGGCGCGGTTGCTGCTCGGGGCTGTGGTCGGCATCTGGATCGGTCTCGCAGGCGCGCTCGCGGGCGCCGGCGCGTTCGACGATGCCGGACGGCGGCCAGTACCGCTGGTCGCGGTTTTTGTCGTGACGCCGCTCATTGCTGTTGCGCTGCTTGCGTGGCTGTCGCCTGCCGCGCGCAAGGCGATGCTCTCGGTCCCGATGCCGCTTCTGGTCGGCCTGAATGCGTTTCGCTTTCTTGGCGGGCTGTTTCTGCTGCTTGCGGCGGCCGGACGGCTAGGCGGTCCGTTTCCTCATGCTGCCGGCTGGGGCGACATCGCGACCGCAGCACTGGCGATCCCCGCAGCCTATATCGCCGCACGTCCTCCGTCCGGGCGCGACTGGTTTATCGGTCTCGCGACCTTGGTCGGTGCGCTGGATCTGGTGATTGCGGTCGGCCTCGCGACGATCACGACGCCGGGTTCGCCGCTGCAAATCATCCCCGAAACCATCGGCCCGCGCGCGATGCTGCATCTGCCCTGGACTCTGATTCCGACGGTGCTGGTCCCTTACATGCTGATCGCCCACGGCATCGTGTTCGCGCAGCTCCGCAGGCGGGCTGCTGGATAACAGTCCGGGCGGCGCGGCAGTTCGCACGGCTGGGCGTTCTGGACACGCCCGGACCCTTGTCCCAAAATGCACTGCGCGACTGTTGCGTCCGGGTGAGGGGTATTCAATGCGGGCCGGGCTTGTAGGCATTTTCGTTTTCGTGGCCCTTCTTGCGCTCGGGCATTACGTGGCGGCACCGTTCTTCTGCCGCGGTGGATTTTCGCTTCCGACGCTGGATTCCCGTGCGTTGTGCGGCGCCGACCTGCATCTCAACCGCTCGGGCTCGATGCTGCTCTACTTCGGCTCGATTGCGATCGCCTTCGTGTTCGGCGCGATCGCGGGAGCGCTGCCGGGCAAGAACAAGGCCGCGACGCAGCCGGATGCGAAAGCGGCGGGCAACGCCGCCGAAACCTTCGAGCAGATCCTCGCCGCCGAAGAAAAGAAGCAGGCGGTAGCAAGCTCATCCGCCGGAAGCGGTTCGTCAGCTAGTCCCGCAACCGCATCGGCGGAGAAATCGAAAATGTCTTCCGCTGCCGCGCCGGCGGGTACACCTTCGGCCAAGAAGGACCCCGCGCAGCCGGAAACGAAAACATCGGAAGCCGAACCGAAGAATGCCGGCGAAGCCAAGAAGCCCGAAACGGGTCCGGCTGCCGTCACAGCGGCCGACGCGATCACGGTCGGGCTTTCCGCGGCGAAGAACGGCATTCGCGGCACCTTCGAAGGCACCAACCAGGAACTGATCGCGCATTTCCGCGAACTGAAGAAGCAGGAAGGCGTGAACGCGATCGCACAGGCGCAGCGGCTGCTCGACGAGAGTACGGTGGCCGCGCTCGCGAAGGGTGTGGACCCGAAGCAGCATCTTTCCGAGATCGCCCATCTCGTGCTTGCCGAAGACCCGGACCTGCAATCGGGCGTGGTGCGCGGGGTCGTGGTCCACATCGCGGCGCGGCTCAAGGAACTTGGTATAGCGAACAAGCTCGCCGCCGCTACGAAGGGCGCTGCATAGGCCAGGTCGCGAACTTCATCCTGGGAAGCGGGCGAAACCCGCGTCTCGAAGGGTGAGGACATTTAAAGTGCCGCGTTTGCGCGGGCGCGGCTGCGTGCTAGACGGGCGCCATGAAAACCTTCTTCCTCGGCATCTTCACGTGGTGGAATTCCGCGACCTGGGGCACGTTCTGGTGGACATGGCTCTATGGCGAGCATGTCGGCACCGACAGCCAGGGCAACCGCTATTACCGGACGGATCGCGGCCGGGTGGAGAAGGACTTCCAGTTCGAGCGCCGCTGGGTGATCTATAACGGCCTCGCCGAGCCTTCACGCATCGGCCCCGACTGGCACGGCTGGCTGCATCACACCGTCGATACGCTGCCGACCGAGGACAACTACAAGGCGCGCGATTGGGAAAAGCCGCATCGCCCGAACTACACCGGTACGCCGAATGCGTGGCGTCCGCGCGGCTCGACGCTCGCCTCAGGCAAGCGCCCGCAGGCGACGGGGGATTACAAGGCGTGGTCTCCGAATGATTGATCCAGTCGGACATATCCGATTTGGTATCGACTAGTGGCCGACCACAACTACAGAACATTCCTGCATTGGTCCGCCGACGGCGGCGAGGGCACGAAGACCTATAGGTCATTCGCCCGCACGCACACGATCACGGCGAAGACGAAAAGCGGCGCGGAGAAGCCCGCGATTGTCGCGACCTCGGCGTTTCATTCGCTCGATCACTATAATCCGGACGAGATGCTGCTCGCCTCGCTCTCGTCGTGCCACATGCTCTGGTATCTGCATTTGTGCTCGGAGAACGGGGTTGTGGTCGTCGATTATCGCGACGAGGCGGAAATCCTTTTGCGGCTGGATGCGAAAGGCGAGGGCAAGGTCGAACGCGCGACGCTGCATCCGCGCGTCCGGATTTCATCCGGCGATGCTAAAGTCGCGCGGGCCTTGCACGGCGACGCGCATCAAAAGTGCTTCGTCGCGAACTCGGTGAATTTTCCGGTTCAGTGCGAGCCGGAGATTGTGGGCGGCTAGCGCACGAACCAGCCGTAAGCGAACCAACCGGCCACGACTGCCGCGGCGATCCAGATCAGTACAATCACTGTGGCTGCTGCGTAGCTAACCGGCCTCGCGGCAGCTTCGGCCCGTGCGCGGCAATCAGCCAAAACACCCGCGGGAATCGCTTTCAGCGCTAACGCAAGACCGAGCGGCACAATGAGAAGATCGTCCAGATAGCCGAGCACCGGAATGAAATCCGGAATGAGGTCGATGGGCGAAAGTGCATATCCCGCGACGAAAAGTGCAAGCAGCTTTGCGTACCACGGCACACGCGGGTCTCGCGCAGCGAGGTAGATCGCATGGATGTCCCGCTTGAAAGCGCGCCCCCATGCCTTGAGCCGCTCAAACATCTAAAGCACCACGATCCCAGAATGCTTCGCCTTGTCGTCGGGCTCGACGTGAATTGAGATCAGCGCGTCGTGCACCTCGGCCTTGATCGCGCGCTCCAGCCGGTCACAGATTTCGTGTGCATCGGTGACCGACATCGAGCCTTTCACCACGAGATGAAACTCGACGAAGGTCATCGGCCCCGCGTGGCGGGTGCGGAGATCGTGCGCCTCGATCGCGCCGTCGGCATTCTTCGCAATCGCCGCGCGGATACGCTCGAGCGTCTCCTCGGGCAGCGCTTCGTCGAGCAGCCCGCCGGCGGACTCTTTCATGAGTTTCCAGCCGGCCCACAGGATGTTCAGCGCGACCAGCACCGCGAGCAGCGGGTCAAGCGCGCGAATGCCGGAATAGACCGCGAGCACGAGCCCGGCGAGGACGCCGACGGAGGAAATCACGTCCGTCATCAGGTGCCGTCCGTCGGCGACAAGCGCGGGCGAGCGGTGCTTGCGTCCCTGCCGGATCAGCACCGAGGCCCAGAGCAGATTGACGAGGGTGGCGGCGCCATTGACCGCAAGGCCGAGCCACGGCGCTTCGACCATGCGCGGGATCTGATAGGCGTCCCATGCCGCGCGCAGGATCGCGAGTGCGGCGATCACGATCAGCACGCCTTCGATAACCGCGGAAACATACTCCGCTTTGTGGTGGCCGTAGGGATGATCCTTGTCGGCGGGCTGCGCCGCGAAACGGATCGCGATGAGGGCCGCGATCGCGGTCAGCACGTTGACGATGCTTTCGATCGCGTCGGACAGGAGCGCGACCGAGCCGGTCAGATGATAGGCGAGGTATTTCAGCGCGAGGACGGCGAGGCCGACCGCGATGCTGCATGCTGCGAGAATTTCGAGGCGCTTCATGGGATTGCGATCTGACGGACGGCGCCGGTCTAGGCGGTTCGTTCCCTCTTCGCAACCTGCGGATGCCCGAATGCAACTCACTTGCAGGAGCGGGCGTGGACAGGCTCCCGAAGCGCTTGACTGACAATTGATATACTATATCAATAACGATACAAAGTATCCAGATGGGGGCGTTTCGTGAAATTCGGATTGCTGGGTGCCGCACTGCTCGCGGCGGGATTGGGCATCTCTCAGGAAGCTTCTGCGCGAAGCGAGACGTTCGGGCAGGAAACCGCGGAGACGCGGACGCCGCGCTATCAGCGCGCGCCGCAGCAAGGGCGTCACAATCATCACGCGCACGACGGGCACAACCATGACGGCCACGGGCGGCATCCGGGCGACGCGCATTTCGGCCATGGGCACGGTATCGAAACCGAGAGCCTGTTCGGCTTCGTGCTCGGCTCCGATACCGAACATGCGGGCGCAAGAGGCATCGCGCTCGAAATCGTCGGCCGCTTCGGCAAGCGCGACGGCTCTTACACCGGCATCGGCAAGAAACTCGAATTCGCTTACGGCATCACAGACAGGGTGAGCGCCGGGGTCGGCCTGTTCGCGATCAACCAGCGCATTACGGCAGTGACCGGCTTCGACGACGTGCGCACTTTCTCGTTCAACGGCATCGGCGGCGAGCTGCGCTGGAATCTCGCGAAACGCGGGCCTTCGCCGGTCGGCGTGACCCTGCATTTCGAACCGTCATGGCAGACGCATGACGAGCTTTCCGGTCTGCGCGGCACCAAATACGGTGCCGAGAACAAGCTGATCTTCGATACCGAACTCGTGAAGGACAAATGGTTCGCGGCCTTCAACCTGCTCTACGAAGTGGAGCGCGTGCAGGAAAAGGGCGAGACGGACATCGAGCGCGCGTCGAAATTCGGCTTCGGCTTTGCGATGACGCATCAGATCGCGCATCACATTTATGTCGGGCTGGAAACGCGATACCTGCGTGCCTATGACGGCCTGACGCTGAACGATTTCACGGGCGAGGCGCTCTATCTCGGGCCTACGCTCTATGCGAAGCTTGCGGACAATGCGTGGCTGTCGCTCGCGTGGAATCGTCAGGTGTGGGGCGCCGAGCTCGGGAATCCGGAGCGTCTCGATCTCGCCAATTTCGAGCGCAATCAGGTTCGTCTCAAAGCCGGCTTTGAATTCTAGGGGACCGCGTCATGCGCAAACTGCTTTTCGCCGCTCTTGCCGCCGCCGCGCTCGCGCTGCCTGCGCAGGCGCAGGATAAGGCCCAGGAGAAGATCAAAGTGCTCGCGAGCTTCTCGATCCTCGGCGATCTCGTGCGCGAGGTCGGCGGCGAGCGCGTGGAGGTCTCGACGCTCGTCGGCCCGAACACGGACATGCACGGTTTCCAGCCGACGCCTGCGAACGCCAAGGCCGTGGCCGGCGCGAAACTCGTCGTCATCAACGGCCTCGGACTCGAAGGCTGGGCCGACCGGCTCGTGAAGGCCGCGAACTACAAGGGCGCGCGGCTGGTCGCGAGCAAAGGCGTGAAAGCACTGTCGGCCGAGACCGAAGGCCACGGTCATAACCACAAGCACACGCATAGCGGCCGCTACGATCCGCACGCATGGCAGGAAGTCGCGAACGTAAAGATCTATGTCGCAAATATCCGCGATGCACTGGCCGGCGTCGATCCGGAGAACAAGGAAGTCTACGTGCGGAACGCGGCGGCCTATTTGCAGAAGCTCGACGCGCTCGAGGCCGAAATCAAGCAACTGTTCGCGGGCTTGAGCGAGAAAGAGCGGCGCGTGATCACTTCGCACGACGCATTCCACTATTTCGGCGATGCCTACGGCATTGAGTTTCTTGCGGCGCAGGCCGCGGGCGGGGATACGCAGCCGAGCGCACGCGATGTCGCGCGCCTGATCCAGCAGATCAGGAAGCAGGGCGTGAAAGCGGTCTTTATCGAGAACATCTCGAACCCGCGCGTCATCGAGCAGGTCGCGAAGGAAACCGGTGCGAAGATCGGCGGCACGCTCTATTCGGATGCGCTATCGGAAGCGAGCGGCCCCGCGCCGACGTATCTCGACATGATGCGCCACAACGCAAAGACGATCA
>Ga0208735_100021_pt1 | contig 136508 bp, 156 predicted proteins | sample Subbio12Aug_8Aab_FD_184829 | JGI IMG/M metagenome (GOLD analysis project Ga0208735, IMG submission 184829) | Serpentinite rock and fluid subsurface biosphere microbial communities from McLaughlin Reserve, California, USA - CR12Aug_8Aab (SPAdes) | ecosystem: Environmental > Terrestrial > Deep... | reverse complement strand
CGTTTCGATGGAAGTGCAGCTGATCGTCCCGATCGCGATGGAAGAGAAGCTCCGCTTCGCCATCCGTGAAGGCGGCCGCACCGTCGGCGCTGGCGTCGTCGCAAAGATCATCGAATAAGTGAGTCGCGACTCACCCAAAGAAAATAGGGGCGCCTTTGCGGGCGCCCCTTTCAGTTTGGGGTCATCGATGAGGGGGCATCGATTGATCCACCATAGGGGGTGCCGCCGGGAGCACTGTGATACCCATCACATTTGTTCGGTTTTTCGCGCCTGAAGGCGGGATTTCGGGCCGGAACGGTGCCCCAGCCGGCGGCAAGGGCAGGCGCCAATCAGTTGGGGATCGAAATCACCTTACAAACGACCGAATTGGCCCTATATTCAGCGCCAATCGCCCTTGCAAACACTGACCTGATACTGCATTAGTCCCCACGCGGCGGGCCTTAAGGCCTTTTTGCCGCCTTTCCCGCTTGCGGAGGAGTGTAGCTCAATTGGCTAGAGCACCGGTCTCCAAAACCGGGGGTTGGGGGTTCGAGTCCCTCCACTCCTGCCAGCCAGCGAGTGGCGGCACCGGCAAGCGAAGCAGGGCGTAGAGATAAAGACATCGCGCAATACCGCGCGAGGCAAAGGGCGACGGCGAAGAACATGGCGATCAAACCATTCGAATTCTTGCAGCAGGTAAGGTCGGAGACCTCGAAGGTCACCTGGCCGACCCGCCGCGAAACGCTGCTCACGACCGCCATGGTGTTCGTGATGGCGGCAGTCGCCTCGATTTTCTTCCTGCTCGCGGATCAGGTGATCCGCTTCGGCATGAACTTCCTTCTGAACATGCTGCGCTGACGGAGAAGCAAGTGGCCAAGCGCTGGTACATCGTTCACGCCTACTCGAACTTCGAGAAGAAGGTCGCGGAGTCCCTGCGCGAGCAGGCGAACGCGCGCGGTCTCGGCGACAAGTTCGACGACATCCTCGTGCCGACCGAGAAGGTCACCGAGGTACGGCGCGGCCGCAAGATCGATACCGAGCGCAAGTTCTATCCCGGCTACGTGCTCGTGAAGTGCGAACTGACCGATGAGGTCTACCACCTCATCAAGAACACGCCGAAGGTCACGGGCTTTCTCGGCGCCGACAAGTCGAAGCCGATTCCGATCCCGGATCGCGAAGCCGAGCACATCCTGCAACAGGTGCAGGAGGGCATCGAGCGCCCGAAGCCTTCGATCACCTTCGAGGTCGGCGAGCAGGTGCGCGTGGCCGACGGCCCGTTCGCGTCGTTCAACGGCACCGTGGAAGAAGTCGACGACGGGCGTTCGCGCCTGAAAGTTGCCGTTTCGATTTTTGGCCGGGCCACCCCGGTCGAGCTGGAATTCGGCCAGGTCGAGAAGACCTGACCGGCATTGTGGGAGGCAGGGCCTGCGCATCGCCGCGCAGTCCCGGGAGCCGCACCACGACACTAGACGCGGGTCCGCCCGTGTAACTGGAGAAGACGATGGCGAAGAAGATTACTGGCTACTTGAAATTGCAGGTGCCCGCGGGCGCTGCAAATCCGGCGCCGCCGATCGGCCCTGCACTGGGTCAGCGCGGCCTGAACATCATGGAATTCTGCAAGGCGTTCAACGCGAAGACGCAGCAGATGGAAAAGAACATGCCGGTCCCGGTGACGATCACGATCTATGCGGATCGTTCGTTCACCTTCGAGATGAAGACGGCTCCGGTCTCTTACTTCCTGAAGAAGGCCGCGAAAGTGCAGTCCGGCTCGAAGACGCCGGGCCTGTCCGCTGCCGGTTCCGTCACCCGCTCGCAGATCAAGGAAATCGCCGAGAAGAAGATGGCCGATCTGAACTGCGACACCGTCGAAGCCGCCTCGAAGATGATCGAGGGTTCCGCGCGTTCGATGGGCCTTACGGTCGAGGGATAAGCGTCATGGCAAAGGACAAGCGTTATAAGAAAGCCGCTGAAGGCATCGTGCCGCTCAAGCTCTATTCGCTCGATGAAGCGGTGAAGATGGTCAAGGAACGCGCGAAGGCGAAGTTCGACGAGACCATCGAGGTCGCGATGAATCTCGGCGTCGATGCCAAGCAGACCGACCAGATGGTCCGCGGCGTCGTCACGCTCCCGAACGGCTCCGGCCGCACGGCGCGCGTCGCCGTGTTCGCCAAGGGCGCGAAGGCCGAAGAAGCGAAGAAGGCGGGCGCCGATATCGTCGGTGCCGAAGACCTGTTCGAAAAGGTGAACGCGGGCAATATCGATTTCGATCGCTGCATCGCGACCCCGGACATGATGGGTCTCGTCGGCCGTCTCGGTAAGGTACTCGGCCCCCGCGGCATGATGCCGAACCCGAAGGTCGGCACGGTCACGATGGACGTCGCCAACGCCGTGAAGGGCGCCAAGGGCGGCTCGGTCGAATTCCGCATCGAGAAGGCGGGCATCGTGCAGGCCGGCGTCGGCAAGGCGTCGTTCTCGGCCGAGCAGCTTTCGCAGAACATTCGCGCTTTCGTAGACGCGGTTTCCAAGTCGAAGCCGTCGGCCTCGAAGGGCACGTTCATCAAGAAGATCGCCGTCTCATCGACGATGGGACCTGGCGTTCGGGTTGAGCCGGGTAGCGCGCTCAACGCCTAAATAGAGTTTCCGCGCGGCGTTCGCGCCGTGCGGTTACGTCAGCGAATCGAAAGTTCGCTGACGGTCCTGTCCGAGACTGCCGGTGCTCCCGCTTCTGATGCGCGAGCTTAATCCGCAAGGGCCAGCAATAGACGGGGAAGACCGGAATTGGCGCCATCCGCGCCCGTGACGGTTCGAACCAAAGACCGCGCGTCTGAGCGATCGGACGAACGGGGACAGGGCAGTAGAGCGCCGGCTTGGCTCTTTACGCCCAACAGCGTGAAGGACGGGCCGGCATTGTCGAAGCCGGCGGCGCGGGAATGGTCCCGCACCGTCAACCGGAGAAGTAAAAGTGGACCGAGCGGAAAAGCGCGAGTTCGTCACGAGCTTCAACCAGACCATGAAGTCGGCTGGTGCAGTCGTGGTGGCTCAATATTCCGGTCTCACTGTTGCTCAGATGTCGGACTTGCGCCGGCAGATGAAGAAGCAGGGAGCCGGCGTGAAGGTCGCGAAAAACCGCCTCGCCAAGATCGCTCTCGAAGGTACCGACGTTGCACATGTCGCACCCCTTTTGAAGGGACCGACGGTCATCGCCTATTCCGATGATCCAATTGCAGCGCCGAAGGTTGCAGTCGACTTCGCCAAGGCGAACGAAAAGTTCGTGATCCTGGGCGGCGCGATGGGCACAACCTCTCTGAACGTCGACGCAGTGAAGGCACTCGCCTCGCTGCCGTCGCTCGACGAACTGCGCGCGAAGTTGATCGGCCTCATACAGGCGCCGGCAACGAAGATTGCGCAGCTCGCCAACGCACCGGCTGCGAAGCTGGCCCGCGTGTTCGGAGCCTACGGAGCAAAGGATGCCGCGTGAGGCGGTCCGGTAGCAACATTCTGGTTCGAACCTAAATAAGGAACTGACAAATGGCCGATCTGGCAAAAATCGTCGACGAACTTTCGAAGCTCACCGTCCTTGAGGCGGCTGACCTCGCAAAGATGCTTGAAGAAAAGTGGGGCGTTTCGGCTGCTGCCGCGGTTGCGGTTGCAGGTCCGGCGGGCGCTGCCGCTGCTCCGGCGGAAGAGAAGACCGAGTTCACGGTCGTTCTCAGCGCCGCAGGCGACAAGAAGATCGAAGTGATCAAGGAAGTCCGCGGTCTCACCGGCCTCGGACTGAAGGAAGCCAAGGACCTCGTCGAAGGCGCGCCGAAGACCATCAAGGAAGGCGCTTCCAAGGACGAAGCCAACAAGATCAAGGCTACGCTCGAGAAAGTCGGCGCGAAGGTCGATCTCAAGTAAGTGCTTGCGTAAACCGGGCGGCGGTCTCGCCGCCCGGTACTACCGCTTCAATTTTAGCGGACGAGATTCTTTTCCGTTCTGATCGAACGGAAACAAATGCGGAAAAAGGCGAGCGGCGCGACATCCGCGCGGCAGCCGAACCTGAGCGAGGAAAGAAATGGCGCAAACTTTCACTGGCCGGAAGCGGGTTCGCAAATTCTTCGGGAAGATCGCGGAAGTGGCTGAGATGCCGAACCTCATCGAGGTTCAGAAGGCGTCCTACGACCAGTTCCTTCAGATCGACGAGCCCGAGGGCGGCCGCCCGGACGACGGATTGCAGGCGGTCTTCAAGTCGGTATTCCCGATTTCGGACTTCGCCGGCACGTCGATGCTCGAGTTCGTGAAGTACGAGTTCGAGGCGCCGAAATATGACGTCGATGAGTGCCGCCAGCGCGGCATGACCTTCGCTGCGCCGCTGAAGGTCACGCTGCGCCTGATCGTGTTCGATGTGGACCCGGAAACGCAGGCGAAGTCGGTCAAGGACATCAAGGAGCAGGACGTCTACATGGGCGACATCCCGCTCATGACGTCGAACGGCACCTTCATCGTGAACGGCACCGAGCGCGTGATCGTCTCGCAGATGCACCGTTCGCCCGGCGTGTTCTTCGACCACGACAAGGGCAAGACGCATTCGTCGGGCAAGCTCCTGTTCGCCGCCCGTATCATTCCCTACCGCGGCTCGTGGCTCGACATCGAGTTCGACGCGAAGGACATCGTGCACGCGCGCACCGACCGCCGCCGCAAGATCCCGGTGACGTCGCTCTTGTATGCGCTCGGCCTCGACGCCGAAGAAGTGCTGCGCACGTTCTACGAAATCATTACCTACAAGCGCACCAAGGACGGCGCCTGGCGCGTTCCGTTCGATCCGCGCCGCATGAAGGGCTTCCAGGCCATCGTCGATCTGCACGACGCCGACACCGGCGAAGTCGTGGTCGAAGCCGGTAAGAAGCTTTCGGTGCGTCAGGCCCGCACGCTTTCGGAAAAGGGCCTGAAAGCGATCAAGCTCACGAACGAAGACATCTACGGCCAGTTCATCGCCGAAGACATCGTCAATCCGCAGACCGGCGAAATCTTCGTCGAGGCCGGCGCCGAGATCGACGAGAAGGTCATCGCGACGCTGACCGAGGCCGGCTACGACGAGATGCCGATCCTCGACATCGATCACGTCACGGTCGGCGCCTACATCCGCAACACGCTGATGGTGGACAAGAACAACACGCGCGAAGAAGCGCTGTTCGATATCTATCGCGTGATGCGTCCGGGCGAGCCGCCCACCGTCGACACCGCGGAAGCCATGTTCCACTCGCTGTTCTTCGATCCGGAGCGCTACGATCTCTCCGCGGTCGGCCGCGTGAAGATGAACATGCGTCTCGATCTCGATGCTGCCGATACGGTGCGCGTACTCCGCAAGGAAGACATCATCGCGGTCATCCGCACGCTGCTCGACCTGCGCGACGGCAAGGGCGACATCGACGACATCGATCATCTCGGCAACCGCCGCGTGCGTTCGGTCGGCGAACTGATGGAAAATCAGTATCGCCTCGGCCTGCTTCGCATGGAGCGCGCCATCAAGGAGCGCATGTCGTCGGTCGATATCGATACCGTGATGCCGCAGGACCTGATCAACGCGAAGCCGGCCGCCGCCGCCGTGCGCGAGTTTTTCGGTTCCTCGCAGCTCTCGCAGTTCATGGACCAGACCAATCCGCTCTCGGAGATCACGCACAAGCGGCGTCTCTCGGCGCTCGGACCCGGCGGCCTCACGCGCGAACGCGCGGGCTTCGAAGTGCGCGACGTGCACCCGACGCATTACGGCCGCATCTGCCCGATCGAAACGCCGGAAGGCCCGAACATCGGTCTCATCAACTCGCTCGCGACCTTCGCGCGGATCAACAAGTACGGCTTCATCGAAAGCCCGTACCGCCGCGTGAAAGACGGCCGCGTGACGGAAGAGGTGCACTACCTCTCCGCCATGGAAGAAGGGAAGTATTACGTCGCGCAGGCGAACGTGCCGCTGGATGCCAGCGGCAAGTTCACCGAAGAGCAGATCGTCTGCCGCCACCAGGGCGACGTGCTGCCGGTTCCGGTCGAGCGCGTCGACTTCATGGACGTGTCGCCGAAGCAGCTCGTCTCGGTCGCCGCGGCGCTGATCCCGTTCCTCGAGAACGACGACGCCAACCGCGCGCTGATGGGCTCGAACATGCAGCGTCAGGCTGTGCCGCTCCTGCGTGCCGAGGCGCCGTTCGTCGGCACCGGCATGGAAGGCGTGGTTGCGCGTGACTCGGGTGCTGCGATCGCGGCCCGCCGTACCGGCGTGGTCGACCAGATCGACGCGACCCGTATCGTCGTGCGCGCGACGGAAGATAACGATCCCACGAAGTCGGGCGTCGATATCTACCGGCTGATGAAGTACCAGCGCTCCAACCAGAACACCTGCATCAACCAGCGTCCGCTGGTTCGCGTGGGCGATCAGGTTCGCAAGGGCGACATCATCGCCGACGGTCCTTCGACCGAACTCGGCGAACTCGCGCTCGGCAAGAACGTGCTCGTCGCGTTCATGCCGTGGAACGGCTACAACTTCGAGGACTCGATCCTGCTTTCCGAGCGGATCGTGAAGGACGACGTGTTCACCTCCATCCACATCGAAGAATTCGAAGTGATGGCGCGCGACACCAAGCTCGGACCCGAGGAAATCACGCGCGACATTCCGAACGTCTCGGAAGAAGCGCTGAAGAACCTCGACGAAGCCGGCATCGTCTACATCGGCGCCGAAGTCCGCGCCGGCGACATCCTGGTCGGCAAGATCACGCCGAAGGGCGAAAGCCCGATGACGCCGGAAGAAAAGTTGCTCCGCGCGATCTTCGGCGAAAAGGCTGCGGACGTCCGCGACACCTCGCTCAAGGTTCCGCCGGGAGTGCAGGGCACCGTCGTCGAAGTCCGCGTGTTCAACCGTCACGGCGTCGACAAGGACGAACGTGCGCTCGCGATCGAGCGCGAGGAAATTGAACGCCTCGCGAAGGACCGCGACGACGAACAGGCGATCCTCGACCGCAACGTATTCGGCCGCCTGGCCGAGATGCTCGACGGCAAGGAAGCGACCGCGGGTCCGAAGAACTTCAAGAAGGACTCGAAAATCACCCGCGAAGCGCTGAACGAATATCCGCGCCAGCAGTGGTGGCAGTTCGCCGTCTCGAACGAAAAGCTGATGGGCGAGATCGAAGCTGTCCGCAAGCAATACGACGAATCGAAGAAGCGTCTCGAACAGCGCTTCCTCGACAAGGTCGAGAAGTTGCAGCGCGGCGACGAACTCCCGCCGGGCGTGATGAAGATGGTCAAGGTCTTCGTCGCGGTGAAGCGCAAGACGCAGCCGGGCGACAAGATGGCCGGCCGTCACGGCAACAAGGGCGTGGTCTCGAAGATCGTGCCGCAGGAAGACATGCCGTTCCTCGCAGACGGTCAGCCGGTCGATATCGTGCTGAACCCGCTCGGCGTGCCTTCGCGCATGAACGTCGGCCAGATTCTGGAAACACATCTGGGCTGGGCCTGTGCCGGCCTCGGCCGCATGGTTTCCAACGCGGTCGACCAGTACATGGCGCAGGGCAATGTGGCGCCCCTGAAGGAAACGCTCAACAAGATCTACGGCAAGGACGAAACCGTCGCCTCGCTGGACGATAAGGCGCTGGTCGAACTCGGCACCAACCTTCGTCGCGGCGTGCCGATGGCGACGCCCGTGTTCGACGGTGCCAAGGAAAAGGACATCGAAGACATGCTCTCGATCGCAGGGCTGGAAAGCTCGGGTCAGGTGCAGCTCTATGATGGACGCACCGGCGACGCATTCGACCGTAAGGTGACCGTCGGCTACATCTACATGCTGAAGCTGCATCACCTCGTGGACGACAAGATCCACGCGCGCTCGATCGGCCCGTACTCGCTCGTCACCCAGCAGCCGTTGGGCGGCAAGGCGCAGTTCGGCGGACAGCGCTTCGGCGAAATGGAAGTCTGGGCGCTCGAAGCCTACGGCGCAGCCTACACGCTGCAGGAAATGCTCACGGTGAAGTCGGACGACGTGGCCGGCCGCACCAAGGTCTACGAAGCGATCGTCCGTGGCGACGACGCCTTCGAGGCAGGCATTCCGGAAAGCTTCAACGTGCTGGTCAAGGAAATGCGTTCGCTCGGTCTCAACGTCGATCTCGTATCGACCAAGATCAAGACCACGGCTCCGGCGGAGCCGGCAGAGTAGTGGGCAGGCGCGGGGAGTATCTCCCCGCGTCGGCTTCTTGTTCGCTCGCGTTTTGAATTTGAACTGATCCTCCGGCAGCGGCACCGCCGCTCACCCGGAAAAAGGAGAAGGTAATGAACCAAGAGGTTATGAATCTCTTCGGCCCGCAGACGCCGGCCCAGGTTTTCGATCAGATCCGCATCTCGATCGCGAGCCCGGAGAAGATTCTGTCCTGGTCGTACGGCGAAATCAAAAAGCCGGAGACGATCAACTATCGTACCTTCAAGCCGGAGCGCGACGGCCTGTTCTGCGCGCGCATCTTCGGCCCGATCAAGGATTACGAGTGCTTGTGCGGCAAGTACAAGCGCATGAAATACAAGGGCATCATCTGCGAAAAGTGCGGCGTCGAAGTCACGTTGCAGCGCGTGCGCCGCGAGCGCATGGGCCACATCGAGCTTGCTGCCCCGGTCGCGCACATCTGGTTCCTGAAATCGCTGCCGAGCCGCATCGGCCTGCTGCTCGACATGACGCTCAAGGATCTCGAGCGCATTCTCTATTTCGAATACTACGTCGTGCTTGAGCCGGGCCTGACCCCGCTCAAGGACCGCCAGCTGCTCAACGAAGAAGAGTACATCAAGGCGCAGGACGAGTTCGGCGAGGACAGCTTCACCGCCAAGATCGGCGCCGAAGCGATCCGCGACCTCATGCGCTCGCTCGACCTCGACAAGATCGCGGCCGACCTGCGCGTCGAGATCAAGGAATCGACTTCGGAACTGAAGCCGAAGAAGCTCGCCAAGCGCCTGAAGCTGATCGAGGCGTTCCAGCAATCCGGTAACAAGCCGGAGTGGATGATCATGACGGTGATCCCAGTGATCCCGCCGGATCTGCGTCCGCTGGTGCCGCTCGACGGCGGCCGCTTTGCGACCTCCGATCTCAACGATCTCTATCGCCGCGTCATCAACCGCAACAACCGTCTGAAGCGGCTGATCGAACTCAAGGCGCCGGACATCATCATCCGCAACGAAAAGCGCATGTTGCAGGAGGCTGTCGACGCGTTGTTCGACAACGGCCGCCGCGGCCGCGTCATCACCGGCGCGAACAAGCGTCCGCTGAAGTCGCTCGCCGACATGCTGAAGGGCAAGCAGGGCCGCTTCCGCCAGAACCTCCTCGGCAAGCGCGTCGACTACTCCGGCCGTTCGGTGATCGTCGTCGGTCCCGAACTGAAGCTGCACCAGTGCGGCCTGCCGAAGAAGATGGCGCTCGAACTGTTCAAGCCGTTCATCTATTCGCGGCTCGAAGCCAAGGGTCTGTCGACCACGGTCAAGCAGGCGAAGAAGCTCGTCGAAAAGGAAAAGCCCGAAGTGTGGGATATCCTCGACGAGGTCATTCGCGAGCACCCGGTTCTTCTGAACCGCGCGCCGACGCTGCACCGTCTCGGCATTCAGGCGTTCGAACCGACACTGATCGAAGGCAAGGCGATCCAGCTGCATCCGCTGGTCTGCGCCGCGTTCAACGCCGACTTCGACGGCGACCAGATGGCCGTGCACGTTCCGCTGTCGCTCGAAGCGCAGCTGGAAGCGCGCGTGCTGATGATGTCGACGAACAACATCCTGCATCCCGCCAACGGCTCGCCGATTATCGTGCCGTCGCAGGACATCGTCCTCGGTCTCTACTATCTCTCGCTGATGCGCGAGGGCGAGCCCGGCGAGGGCATGGTGTTCGGCAACATGGGCGAACTCGAACACGCGCTGAATGCCGGCGCGGTTTCGCTGCACGCCAAGATCAAGGGCCGCTATATCGGGGTCGACGAGGCCGGCAACAAGGTTTCGAAGATTTATGAGACCACGCCGGGCCGCATGAAGCTCGGCGAGGTGCTGCCCAAGCATCACCGCGTGCCGTTCGACGTCGTGAACAAGCTCATGACCAAGCGCGAAATCTCGGGAATGATCGATCAGGTCTACCGCCATTGCGGTCAGAAAGAGACGGTCATCTTCTGCGATCGCATCATGGCGCTCGGCTTCCATCATGCGTTCAAGGCCGGCATCTCCTTCGGCAAGGACGACATGGTCGTGCCGACCAAGAAGTGGGGCCTCGTCGAGGAGACCCGCACGCAGGTCAAGGAATTCGAGCAAGAATACAACGACGGTCTCACCACCGAGCGCGAGAAGTATAACAAGGTGGTTGACGCCTGGGACAAGTGTACCAAGCGCATCGCCGAAGAGATGATGAAGGAAATCTCGTCCGTGAAGAAAGACGCGTCCGGACGCGAGACCATCAACTCGATCTATATGATGTCGCACTCGGGTGCGCGCGGTTCTCCGGAGCAGATGAAGCAGCTCGCGGGCATGCGCGGCCCGATGGCGAAGCCGTCCGGCGAGATCATCGAGAGCCCGATCATCTCGAACTTCAAGGAAGGTCTCTCGGTGCTCGAGTACTTCAACTCGACGCACGGCGCCCGGAAGGGTCTCGCCGACACCGCGCTGAAGACCGCTAACTCGGGCTACCTGACGCGCCGTCTTGTCGACGTCGCGCAGGACTGCATCGTGACCGAAGAGGACTGCGGCACGAAGCAGGGCATCAAGATGCGTTCGATCGTGGACGCGGGCACCGTCGTTGCCTCGCTCGCGAGCCGCATCCTGGGCCGCACCACGCTCGAGGACATCACCGAGCCCGCCACCGGCAAGGTGATCGTCAAGAAGGGCGTGCTGCTCGAGGAGCAGCATGTCGACCAGATCAGCAAGGGCAAGGTGCAGGAAGTCCGCATCCGCTCGCCGCTGACCTGCGAAACGATCACGGGCATCTGCCGCAAGTGTTACGGCCGCGACCTCGCGCGCGGCACGCCGGTCAACCTCGGCGAAGCTGTCGGCGTCATCGCCGCGCAGTCGATCGGCGAGCCCGGCACGCAGCTCACGATGCGTACGTTCCACATCGGCGGCGCCGCACAGATCGCGGATCAGTCGTTCGTCGAGTCGAACTTCGAAGGCGCGGTCAAGATCAAGAACCGCGAACTTGCGAAGAATTCGGACGGCGACATGATCGCGATGACCCGCACCATGTCGGTCATCATCGTGGATCAGGACGGTAGCGAACGCGCTACGCACCGCATCCCGTTCGGCGCCCGCGTGAAAGTGGACGAGGGCGACAAGGTCGCCCGCGGCCAGCGCATCGCGGAGTGGGATTCGTACTCGCGTCCGATACTTACCGAAGTCGACGGCCACGTCGCCTACGAGGACATGGTCGAAGGGGCGTCGCTGTCTGAAACGGTCGACGAAGCGACCGGCATCTCGCGGCGTATGGTCACCGACTGGCGCGGTTCGGTTCGCAAGAACGAAGAACTGCGTCCGGCGATCGTCATCAAGGGCTCGGAAGGGCCGCTTGCGAAGCTCAAGCTTCGCCGCTCCGGCGCGGAAGCGCGTTACTCGCTTCCAGTCGATGCGATCCTCTCGGTCGATCCGGGCGAGGCGGTCAAGGCCGGCGACGTGCTCGCGCGCGTGCCGACCGAAGGCGCCAAGACCCGCGACATTACCGGCGGTCTGCCGCGTGTTGCCGAACTGTTCGAGGCGCGCAAGCCGAAAGATTCCGCCGTTATCGCGGAAGTGGCGGGCGTCATCTCGTTCGGCAAGGACTACAAGAACAAGTATCGCCTCTCTATCGTCCCGACCGACAAGGATCTCGAGCCGGTCGAGTATCTCATTCCGAAGAGCCGTCACGTCTATGTGCAGGACGGCGATACGGTCGAGAAGGGCGACTACATCGTGGACGGCAATCCCGCGCCGCACGACATTCTTGCGATCAAGGGCATCGAGGAGCTTGCCGCGTACCTCGTGAACGAGATCCAGGAGGTCTACCGGTTGCAGGGTGTCGGCATCAACGACAAGCACATCGAGGTGATCGTTCGCCAGATGCTGCAGAAGGTCGAAGTGTCGGATCCAGGCGAGACCGGTCTGCTCAAGTCCGAGCAGATGGACAAGATCGAGTTCGACCAGATCAATGCCCGCGCCAAGGAAGAAGGAAAGAAAATGGCGGTTGCGACGCCGGTGCTCTTGGGCATCACCAAGGCGTCGCTCCAGACCCGCTCCTTCATCTCGGCGGCGTCGTTCCAGGAGACCACGCGCGTCCTCACCGAAGCCGCCGTCAACGGCAAGGTCGATACGCTCGAGGGCCTGAAAGAGAACGTCATCGTCGGCCGCCTCATTCCGGCCGGCACGGGCGCTGCGATGGCCCAACTCCGCACGGTTGCGACCAAGCGCGACGACCTCATTGTCGCCGAACGCGACAAGGACAAGGCTGAGGCCGCGCCCGCGCTGCCTGCCGCGGAGTAAGGCGAAACCAGAACCGGAAAAGGCCGCCCTTCGGGGCGGCCTTTGTCATATGGCGGTGCAAAACCAGTCAGTTGTAGCAGTGGCGCGACCTCAGGGGGCCGATCGGCGGATGGCCAGGGAATCCTGCATGTTCCCCTTGCTTGCGGGCTGGCGTTTCTGGATTGTCATGCTTTTGATGCGGGTTGTGGGCCGGTGGACGACAGCGTCGATTACATTGACAGCATTTATGAAGCGTCGGCCGTTCCCAGCCTCTGGCCGAGCGTGCTGGAAAAGCTCGCGCGCAGGGCGGACGCGGCGCTGGGCAGCCTCTACATCGCCGAACCCGACGGATCGTTCCGATGGATCGGAACGGAAGAGGCGACCCGGCTCTTCAACGAGTTCATGGCGCTGAAGCCGCCGCTCGAGCCGATCCGCATACGCAAGGCCGACGAGCTGGTGCATGACGGCTTCTACACCGATCTGGACTTCAACGATCCAGCGGTGTTCGAGCACCCCGTCTATACGGAGTTTCTGTATCCCCGGAATTACGGCTGGCACGCAGCCGCGCGGTTCGAATTGCCGACCGGAGAATCCGTGTCGATCGGCTTCGAGCGATATCGCGACCGCGGCGTCTTCGAGCCTTCGGTGATGCAGGACCTCAATGCGCTGCGGCCTCATCTCGGCAGGGCGGCGGTGATGACGGCGCAGCTATCGCTCGAGCGCACGAGGGGCATGACCGCCGCGCTTGATGCGGTCGGTATCCCGGCTGCCGTGCTGAAGCGGGGCGGTGCCCTGTTCGTCGCAAACGAGCAATTTCAGAAACTGGTGCCTGCCGTCGTGCTCGACCGGAATCAGCGCGTTGCCATCGCCGATACGAGAGCCGATGCCCTGCTTGCCGATGCGATCGCGCGGCTTGCGGTACGGAACGCGTCCGGCCAGTCGCGTTCCATTCCGGTGGCGGCGCGCGACGGGCGGCCTCCGCTAATCTTCCATGTGCTGCCGGTTCGGGGTGCGGCCAACGACATCTTCGCGAAGGGGCTCGCGCTTCTGATGGTGACGCCCGTGGACCGCTCGGCGGTCCCATCCGCGGAAGTGCTGCGGGCTTTGTTCGATCTCACGCCTGCCGAAGCGCGGGTTGCGCGCGGTATCGGGCAGGCGAAAACGGTCGAGACGGTTGCGCTTGAGAGCGGCGTGTCACGAGAAACGGTGCGGACGCAGCTCGCAGCCGTGCTGGCGAAGACGGGAATGACCCGTCAGGCGGAACTCGTCGCGCTATTAGGCGGAAAAGTGCTGGCGACGGACTAGCGTCTGTCCGAAAGCCCGTCCGTCGGTAACGCAATCGGGTGAGGCGGAACTCCGTGCTGCCGGACTATCGTTCGCTATCGGCACTGTCCGGCCTATTTCACTTATTGATTGGGTGCCGGGGGATGTAAGTCTACGGGGGATTGCAAGGCACCTTTTCATCGTTATTCGGGCCGCCCGCGAGGGCGGCCCTTTTTACTGGTACCCAGGTAGCTATTGGCCGGACGAAGCAGCTCTTTGCCAGACGCCTGCGCATGGGATTAAAGCGCCGGTCGAAACGTCGCAAAAACCCGCGATTCTCAAGGGCTTTTCGCCTTGACGTGACCGGTACTGCGAGTCTAAAACCCCGCGAACTTGCAGGCAGACAGTCGGATCCGCCGATTGGTGCAACAGCGCCGATCCAGGGCTCCGAGACGCTGCCTCTGACTACGACGACGTCAGATCAGGGTCCTATGACCGGGCCGGGGCAACCCGAACTCGGTCCTCTGTGCAGACAATGAGCGCTTTTCCGCGCGCCACGCGGAATGAGCGCGCGTTTCGTTTGCTCGTTTTTCTACTGCCGAAAGCCGGACGCGGCTTTGGCGATTAAAGGGTGAGAAGGCCGAATGCCTACGATTAACCAGCTGATCCGCAAGCCACGGACGCCGCCGCGCTACAGAAATAAAGTGCCGGCGCTCCAGTCGAGCCCCCAGAAGCGCGGCGTCTGCACGCGCGTCTATACGACGACTCCGAAGAAGCCGAACTCGGCGCTTCGTAAGGTCGCGAAGGTGCGCCTGACGAACGGCTTCGAAGTGATCGGCTACATCCCGGGCGAAGGCCACAACCTTCAGGAGCACTCGGTGGTCATGATCCGCGGCGGCCGCGTGAAGGACCTTCCCGGCGTGCGCTATCACATCCTCCGCGGCGTCCTCGATACGCAGGGCGTCAAGAACCGCAAACAGCGCCGTTCGCTCTACGGCGCGAAGCGTCCGAAGTAAGGATCGCGAGACATGTCACGCCGTCACCGCGCAGAAAAACGCGAAACCCTCCCGGATCCGAAGTTCGGTTCGGTCGTCGTCAACCGCTTCATGAACGCGGTGATGAAAGAGGGCAAAAAGTCCGTCGCCGAAGGCATCGTCTATGGCGCGCTCGAGCAGATCGAGGCGAAGGCCAAGACCAGCCCGCTTACCGTTTTCCAGACCGCGCTCGACAACGTCGCGCCGTCGGTCGAAGTCCGCTCGCGCCGCGTCGGCGGTGCGACCTATCAGGTGCCGGTCGAAGTTCGTCCTGACCGCCGCCAGGCGCTCGCGATTCGCTGGCTGATCACGGCCGCTCGCGAACGCAACGAAAAGACGATGGTGGACCGTCTGTCGGGCGAACTGCTCGACGCAAGCAACAACCGGGGCAACGCCGTCAAGAAGCGCGAAGATACGCATCGCATGGCCGAAGCGAACCGCGCCTTCTCCCATTATCGCTGGTAACGCCGAAAACCGGCCGAGGATTTAAAGATGCCCCGCAATCATAAAATCGAAGACTACCGCAACTTCGGCATCATGGCGCATATCGACGCCGGCAAGACGACGACGACCGAGCGGATTCTTTATTATACCGGCAAGTCGCACAAGATTGGCGAAGTCCATGACGGCGCCGCGACGATGGACTGGATGGAGCAGGAGCAGGAGCGTGGCATCACGATTACGTCCGCCGCGACCACCGCATTCTGGGCCGACAAGCGTCTCAACATTATCGACACCCCGGGCCACGTGGACTTCACCATCGAAGTCGAGCGTTCGCTGCGCGTGCTCGACGGCGCTGTCGTCGTGCTCGACGGCAACCAGGGCGTCGAACCGCAGACCGAAACCGTCTGGCGCCAGGGCGACAAGTATAAAGTCCCGCGCATCGTGTTCGCGAACAAGATGGACAAGACCGGCGCCGACTTCTTCAAGTGTCTCGACGACATCGTGAAGCGTCTCGGCGCGAAGCCGGTTGCGATCCAGCTGCCGATCGGCGCGGAAAGCTCGTTCAAGGGTGTGATCGACCTCGTGAAGATGAAGGCGATCATCTGGCACGACGAGTCGCTCGGTGCGAAGTTCGACGTCACCGACATCCCGGCAGACATGCTGGATCAGGCTAAAGAATATCGTGAGAAGCTCGTGGAAGCTGCGGTCGAACTCGACGACGCGGCACTCGAGAAGTTCCTCGAAGGCGTTGAGCCGGACGAGGCGACGCTCCACAAGCTCATCCGCAAGGCTGTGCTGACCAGCGCCTTCTATCCGGTGCTCGCGGGCTCGGCATTCAAGAACAAGGGCGTGCAGCCGCTGCTCGATGCAGTCGTCGCTTACCTGCCGTCGCCGGTCGACGTTCCGGCGATCAAGGGCGAAGACGCGCAGGGTAACGAAGTTCTGCGCAAGGCGAACGATAGCGACCCGCTTGCGCTGCTCGCTTTCAAGATCATGGACGACCCCTTCGTCGGTACCATCACCTTCTGCCGCATCTACTCGGGCGTGCTTACTTCGGGCACCGGCGTCGTCAACTCGACGCGCGAGAAAAAAGAGCGCATCGGCCGCATGCTCCTGATGCATGCGAACAACCGCGAAGACATCAAGGAAGCCTACGCCGGCGACATCGTCGCGCTCGCAGGCCTCAAGGAAGTCCGCACCGGCGACACGCTCTGCGATCCCGACAAGCAGGTGATCCTCGAGCGCATGGAATTCCCCGAGCCGGTCATCGAAATCGCGATCGAGCCGAAGTCGAAGGCCGACCAGGAAAAGCTCGGCGTCGCACTTGCGAAGCTCGCGGCGGAAGATCCTTCGTTCCGCGTGTCGACCGATCAGGAGTCCGGCCAGACCATTCTCAAGGGCATGGGCGAACTTCATCTCGACATCAAGGTCGACATCCTGAAGCGCACCTATAAGGTCGACGCCAACATCGGCGCGCCGCAGGTTGCCTATCGTGAAAAGATCTCGAAGCCGGCAACCATCGACTACACCCACAAGAAGCAGTCGGGCGGTTCGGGCCAGTTCGCGCGCGTGAAGATCGAGCTCGAGCCCGGCGCACCTGGAAGCGGTTTTGTGTTCGAAAACGAGATCGTCGGCGGCGCGGTGCCGAAGGAATACATCCCCGGCGTCGAGAAGGGCCTCGAGTCCGTGCTCGGCGCGGGCGTGCTCGCCGGCTTCCCGGTCGTCGATCTCAAGGTTCGCCTCGTTGACGGCGCGTATCACGACGTCGACTCTTCGGCGCTTGCGTTCGAAATCGCGTCGCGCGCGGCGCTCCGCGAAGGTCTGCAAAAGGGCGGCTCGGTGCTGCTCGAGCCGATCATGAAGGTCGAAGTGGTGACACCGGAAGACTACACCGGCTCGGTCATCGGCGACCTCAACTCGCGCCGTGGCCAGATCCAGGGTCAGGACATGCGCGGCAATGCGAACGTCATCAACGCGATGGTGCCGCTCGCCAACATGTTCGGTTACGTGAACAACCTGCGTTCTTTCTCGCAGGGCCGCGCAACCTTCACGATGCAGTTCGACCACTACGAACAGGTTCCCAATAACGTCGCGCAGGAGGTTCAGGCGAAATACGCCTGAGCCTTTTGCATTTGATTTCACACGTATCCGCTGAACGGAGAGCGAGATGGCCAAGGAAAAATTCGAACGCAACAAACCGCATGTGAACGTCGGCACGATTGGTCACGTTGACCACGGCAAGACGTCGTTGACTGCGGCGATTACGAAGGTGCTTGCGGAGACGGGCGGCGCCACGTTCACGGCCTATGACCAGATCGACAAGGCGCCGGAAGAGAAGGCGCGCGGGATCACGATTTCGACGGCGCACGTCGAATACGAGACCAAGAACCGCCACTATGCGCATGTCGACTGCCCGGGTCACGCGGACTACGTGAAGAACATGATCACGGGTGCGGCGCAGATGGACGGCGCGATCCTGGTTGTGTCGGCTGCCGACGGCCCGATGCCGCAGACGCGCGAGCACATTCTGCTGGCGCGTCAGGTCGGCGTTCCGGCGATCGTTGTGTTCATGAACAAGGTGGACATGGTCGACGATCCGGAATTGCTGGACCTCGTCGAGCTCGAAGTCCGCGAACTGCTCTCGAAGTACAACTTCCCGGGCGACAAGATCCCGATCATCAAGGGCTCGGCGCTGATGGCGCTGGAAGGCAAGAACCCCGAGCAGGGTCATGACGCGATCCTGAAGCTGATGGCTGCGGTCGACGAATACATTCCGACGCCGGATCGTCCGGTTGACGGCGCGTTCCTGATGCCGGTCGAAGACGTGTTCTCGATCTCGGGCCGCGGCACGGTTGCGACCGGCCGCGTCGAGCGCGGCATCGTGAAGGTCGGCGAGGAAGTCGAGATCGTCGGCATCAAGGCGACGGCGAAGACGACGGTGACGGGCGTCGAGATGTTCCGCAAGCTTTTGGATCAGGGTCAGGCCGGCGACAACGTGGGCATTCTTCTGCGCGGCACCAAGCGCGAGGAAATCGAGCGCGGCCAGGTTCTCTGCAAGCCGGGTTCGGTGAAGCCGCACACGAAGTTCACGGCGGAAGCCTACATCCTGACGAAGGAAGAGGGTGGCCGTCATACGCCGTTCTTCACGAACTATCGTCCGCAGTTTTACTTCCGGACGACGGACGTGACGGGGATCGTGACGCTTCCGGCGGGCACCGAAATGGTGATGCCTGGCGACAACGTTTCGATGGAAGTGCAGCTGATCGTCCCGATCGCGATGGAAGAGAAGCTCCGCTTCGCCATCCGTGAAGGCGGCCGCACCGTCGGCGCTGGCGTCGTCGCAAAGATCATTGAGTGATCCCAGCGTAGCTAGAGACGAACAATAAACTTCAACGCGGGGATACCCCGGAGTAAGCGATGAACGGCCAGAATATTCGAATCCGCCTCAAGGCTTTCGACCACCGCATTCTCGACACCTCTACGCGCGAGATCGTGGCGACGGCCAAGCGTACGGGCGCGCAAGTGCGCGGGCCCATCCCGCTGCCGACGCGGATCGAGAAGTTCACCGTTAACCGCTCTCCGCACATCGACAAGAAGAGCCGCGAGCAGTTCGAAATGCGCACGCACAAGCGCCTTTTGGATATCGTCGATCCGACACCGCAGACCGTGGACGCGCTGATGAAGCTCGACCTGGCTGCGGGCGTCGACGTCGAGATCAAGCTCTAAGCTCTTGTAGAACGAGGAAGTAACAATGCGCTCCGGCGTGATCGCACAGAAACTGGGAATGACCCGCGTCTTTACCGACGCCGGCGAGCATGTCCCCGTGACCGTGCTGAAACTCGAAAACTGCCAGGTCGTCGGCCATCGTACGATGGAAAAGAACGGCTATGTCGCGTTGCAGCTCGGCGTGGGTACGCGCCGCGCTTCGCGCGTCTCGAAGGCGATGCGCAGCCATTTCGCCGTCACCAAGATCGAGCCGAAGCGGAAGGTTGCGGAGTTCCGCGTGCCTGCCGATGCGCTCATTCCGGTCGGCGCCGAAATCACCGCGGATCATTTCGTGGTGGGTCAGTTCGTGGACGTTACCGGCACCTCGATCGGTAAGGGTTTCGCGGGCGGCATGAAGCGCTGGAATTTCCGCGGCCTTCGCGCAACCCACGGCGTTTCGGTTGCCCACCGCTCGATCGGCGGTACCGGCGGCCGTCAGGACCCGGGCAAGACTTTCAAGAACAAGAAGATGGCCGGCCACATGGGTGACGAAACCGTCACCACGCTGAACCTCAAGGTGGTCCGCACCGACGTCGAGAAGGGTCTGCTTCTCGTCGAGGGCGCGGTGCCGGGTTCCAAGGGCGGCTGGATCATGGTGCGCGACGCCGTGAAGAAGGCGCTTCCGAAGGAAGCACCGAAGCCGGGCAAGTTCCGTCTCGCGGACGAAGCGAACAAGAAGCCGGAAGCGAAAGCCGAAGCGCCTGCCGCTGACGCTCCCGCGGCCGAAGCGAAGGAGGGCGCATAATGGAACTCTCCGTAGTTTCGCTCGACGGCAAAGAGGGCGGCAAGGTGAAGCTGAACGACGAGATCTTCGGTCTCGAAGTTCGCGCCGATCTGCTGCATCGCATCGTCAACTGGCAACTCAACAAGCGCCGCGCCGGCACGCACAAGGTGAAGAACCGTGCGGAGATCTGGCGTACCGGCAAGAAGATGTACGGCCAGAAGGGCACCGGTAACGCACGTCACGGCTCGGCACGCGTGCCGCAGTTCCGCGGCGGCGGACGCGCCTTCGGCCCGGTCGTGCGCTCGCACGAAACGGAAATGCCGAAGAAGCTGCGTCAGCTCGCGCTGAAGCACGCGCTCTCGGCGAAGGCGAAAGAGTCGTCGATCGTCGTGCTCTCGGAAGCGACGCTGAAAGAGCCGAAAACCAAAATGCTGGTGCAGAATCTCGAGAAGCTCGGCTTCTCGAATGCGCTGATCATCGGCGGCGCCGAAATCGACAAGAACTTCGGCCTTGCTGCGCGCAACCTGCATCAGATCGACGTGCTGCCGGTTCAGGGCATCAACGTCTACGACATCATGCGCCGTCAGAAGCTCGTGCTGACGAAGGCCGCACTCGACGCACTGGAGGCGCGATTCAAATGAGCAAGGACCCGCGCCACTACGACGTAATCCTCTCGCCGGTCGTGACCGAAAAGGCCACCGCCGCGTCCGAGAAGAACAAGGTCGTGTTCAAGGTTCGCCTGGACGCGACCAAGACCGAGATCAAGAACGCCGTCGAAAAGCTGTTCGAGGTGAAGGTGACGGGCGTGAACACGCTGACCCGCAAGGGCAAGAACAAGGTGTTCCGCGGCCGTCCCGGCAAGCAGGGCGACGTGAAGAAAGCGATCGTAACGTTGGCCGAAGGCCAGACGATCGACATCACGACGGGCCTCTGAGGTAAAACGAAATGGCACTCAGAACATACCGACCCATTACTCCCGGCCTCCGGCAGTACGTAAGCGTCGACCGCACCGGCCTGCACAAGGGCAAGCCGGAGAAGAGCCTTACCGTCGGCAAGACGAATACGGGTGCGCGCAACAACAACGGCCGCATCACGGTTCGTTTCCGTGGCGGCGGTCACAAGCGTGCGCTTCGGACGGTCGATTTCAAGCGCATCACGCGCGATATCGTGGGCACCGTCGAGCGGATCGAGTACGATCCGAACCGTACCGCGTATCTCGCACTGCTGAAGTACGACAACGGTACGCTCGCTTACATCCTCGCGCCGCAGCGCGTGTCGCCGGGCGACAAGCTCATCGCCGGCGAGCAGGTGGACGTGAAGCCGGGCAACGCGATGCCGCTCGAGAATATGCCGGTCGGTACGATCGTGCACAACATCGAGTTGAAGATCGGCAAGGGCGGTCAGATCGCCCGTTCCGCCGGCACCTACGCGCAGATCGTCGGCCGCGACCAGGGCTACTGCATCCTGCGTCTGCACTCGGGCGAACAGCGTCTCGTGCACGGCCGCTGCTTCGCGACCGTGGGCGCGGTGTCGAACCCCGATCACATGAATACTTCGATCGGCAAGGCCGGCCGCAACATCTGGAAGGGTAAGAAGCCGAGCGTTCGCGGTGTCGCGATGAACCCGGTCGATCACCCGCACGGCGGCGGTGAAGGCCGCACCTCGGGTGGCCGTCATCCGGTCACGCCGTGGGGCTTCCCGACCAAAGGCAAGAAGACGCGCAAGAACAAGCGCACCAACAAATTCATCATTGCGAACCGCCATGCGCGGAAGAAGAAGGCGTAACCGATGACCCGTTCGGTATGGAAAGGCCCGTTCGTCGACGGCTATCTGCTCAAGAAGGCAGATGCAGCCCGCGCGTCCGGCCGCTCGGATGTGATCAAGATCTGGAGCCGCCGCTCCACGATCCTGCCGCAGTTCGTCGGCCTGACCTTCGGCGTCTACAACGGCCAGAAGCACGTTCCGGTTTTCGTGTCTGAAGAAATGGTGGGCCACAAGTTCGGCGAGTTCTCGCCGACCCGCACCTTCACCGGCCACACCGCCGCCGACAAGAAGGCCAAGAAGGTTTAATCGAGAACAGTCATGGGCAAGCCATCCAGAAAACGAGTTCTGAAGGACAACGAGGCGAAGGCGATCGCGCGCAACCTGCGCGTATCTCCTCGCAAGCTCGACCTCGTCGCGGGTCTCATCCGCGGCAAGAAGGTCGCGGCTGCGCTTGCCGATCTGACCTTCTCGAAGAAGCGCATCGCGAAGGACGTCAAGAAGTGCCTCGATAGCGCGATCGCGAACGCCGAAAACAACCACCAGCTCGATGTCGACAGCCTCGTCGTGTCGGAGGCCTATATCGGCAAGGCGATGACGATGCACCGCTTCACGGCGCGCGGCCGTGGCCGTTCTTCGCCGATCGAAAAGCCGTTCTCCTCGATCACGATCGTCGTGCGCGAGAAGGAAGAAGAAGCGCCGAAGAAGAAATCGAAACCCAAAGCAGAAGCGAAAGCGAGCGCCTGATGGGACAGAAAGTTAATCCGACCGGACTCCGGCTCGGCATCAACCGCACCTGGGACTCGCGCTGGTTCGCCCGCAAAGGCGAATACGGCAAGCTCCTGCACGAAGACATCAAGATCCGCGAATTTCTGATGAAGCACCTGAAGCAGGCTGCGGTCGCGCGCATCGTGATCGAGCGCCCGCACAAGAAGTGCCGCGTGACCATTCACTCGGGCCGTCCGGGCGTGGTCATCGGCAAGAAGGGCGCTGACATCGACAAGCTGCGCAAGCAGATTTCGAAGATGACGGACTCCGAGGTCATCATCAACATCCTCGAAATCCGTAAGCCCGAACTCGACGCGCATCTGGTCGCCGACTCGATCGCGCAGCAGCTCGAGCGCCGCGTTGCGTATCGTCGTGCGATGAAGCGTGCGGTGCAGTCCGCGATCCGTCTCGGCGCCGAAGGCATCCGCATCAACTGCTCGGGCCGTCTCGGCGGCAACGAAATCGCGCGCATGGAGTGGTACCGCGAAGGCCGCGTGCCGCTGCATACGCTCCGCGCCGACGTCGATTACGGCACGGCAACCGCGTTCACCACCTACGGCACCTGCGGCGTGAAGGTCTGGATCTTCAAGGGCGAGATCCTCGAGCACGATCCGATGGCGCAGGACAAGAAGCTTGCCGAAGGCGAGGGCGGACGCCCACGCCGCGAGCAGGCGGCTTGAGCGACAGGAATTAAAGAGTAACGACAATGCTGCAACCCAAGCGCACCAAATTCCGCAAGCAGTTCAAGGGCCGCATCCGCGGTACCGCGAAAGGCGGCACCATGCTCGCGTTCGGCGAGTACGGCCTGAAGGCGCTCGAGCCGGAACGCGTCACCGCGCGCCAGATCGAGGCCGCCCGCCGCGCCATGACCCGTCACATGAAGCGTGCGGGCCGCGTGTGGATCAACATCTTCCCGGATGTGCCGATCTCGAAGAAGCCGACCGAAGTCCGCATGGGCAAGGGCAAGGGTCAGCCGGAATTCTGGGCGGCGCGCATCAAGCCGGGCCGCATCATGTTCGAGCTCGACGGTGTCGACGAAGCGACCGCGCGCGAAGCGCTGCGCCTCGCCGCCGCCAAGCTTCCGATCAAAACCCGTTTCGTCACGCGTATTCAGTAAGGGAGAAGCAAGATGAAAGTCGAAGACGTTCGTCAGATGACTCCCGACCAGCTCACCGAGAAGATCGCGGAGCTGAAGAAGGAACAGTTCAACCTTCGCTTCCAGAAAGCGACGGGTCAGTTGGAGAACACCTCGCGGGTGCGTCAGGTGCGTCGCGACATCGCGCGCCTCTCGACGGTCGCCTCCGAGAAGCGCGCCGTCGGCGCCAAGAAGGGCAAGTAAGATGCCGAAGCGCGTATTGCAGGGCACCGTCGTCAGCGACAAGCAGGACAAAACCGTCGTCGTGCTGGTCGAGCGCCGCTACACCCATCCGCTCCTGAAGAAGACCGTGCGCCGGTCGAAGAAGTTCCACGCGCACGACGAGAGCAACAAATACAAGGTCGGCGACCAGGTCTCGATTTCCGAGCACAAGCCGATTTCGAAGCTGAAGCGCTGGATCGTCGTCGAAAACGAGAAAGCCTGAACGAGAGACAATCCCGCGTGAGCGGCGAAGAAGAATAAAGGTGCCTTTATGATTCAGATGCAAACAAACCTCGACGTCGCTGACAATTCCGGCGCGCGCCGTGTCATGTGCATCAAGGTGCTGGGCGGCTCGAAGCGCAAATACGCGACCGTCGGCGACGTCATCGTGGTCTCGATCAAGGAAGCGATTCCGCGCGGCAAGGTGAAGAAGGGCGAAGTGATGAAGGCCGTGGTCGTGCGCATCCGCAAGGATCTGCGCCGCGCCGACGGCTCCGTGATCCGCTTCGACCGCAACGCGGCCGTCCTCATCAACAACCAGATGGAGCCGGTCGGAACGCGTATCTTCGGGCCGGTGCCGCGCGAACTGCGCGCCAAGAACCACATGAAGATCATTTCGCTCGCCCCGGAGGTGCTGTGATGTCCGCCAAGATTCGCAAGGGCGACAAAGTCATCGTTCTCACTGGCCGCGACAAGGGCAAGTCCGGCGAAGTGATCGAGGTGCGGCCGGCGGAAGCGCGTGCGCTCGTGCGCGGCGTGAACATCGTCCGCCGCCACCAGCGCCAGACGCCGCAGAACCAGGGCGGCATTATTTCGAAGGAAGCGCCGATTCACATTTCGAATCTCGCGCTGGCCGATCCGAAGGACCCGAAGAAGGCGACCCGCGTCGGCTTCAAGGAAGTAAAGGGCGAGAAAGTGCGCGTAGCGCGCCGCTCGGGAGAGACGATCGATGGCTGAGAAGAGCTATATCCCGCGTCTGAAGACGCAGTTCGAAAAGACCATCCGCCCGAAGCTCGTCGAGCAGTTCGGCTACTCGAACACGTTCGCAGTGCCGCGGCTCGACAAGGTCGTGCTGAACATGGGCGTGGGCGAGGGTGCCTCGGACCAGAAGAAGGTCACGGCCGCCGCGAACGACCTGACGGCGATCTCGGGCCAGAAGGCGATCGTCACCAAGTCCCGCAAGGCGATCGCAAACTTCAAGCTGCGCGAGCACATCGGCATCGGCGCGAAGGTCACGCTGCGCGGCGACCGCATGTACGAATTCGTCGACCGTCTGGTGACGGTTGCGCTGCCGCGCGTCCGCGACTTCCGCGGCCTGAACGGCAAGAGCTTCGACGGCCGCGGCAACTACACGCTCGGCATCAAGGAGCACATCATTTTCCCCGAGATCGACTACGACAAGGTCGAGGCGGTCTGGGGCATGGACATCACCGTCTGCACGACGGCGAAAACCGACGACGAGGCGCGGGCTTTGCTCGCGGCTCTGAACTTTCCCTTCCGGCAGTGAAGCAGCGCTTCAAACGCGGATACCAGGAGCAGACATGGCCAAGAAGAGTTCAATCGAGAAGAACAATCGCCGCCGCAAGATGGTGAAGAACGCCGCGCCCAAGCGTGCGAAGCTGAAAGCGATCGTGATGGACAAGAAGGTGTCCATCGAGGAGCGCTTCGAAGCGGTTCTGAAACTCTCGAAGATGCCGAAGAATTCCGCGAAAGAACGCATTCGCAACCGTTGCGAAGTGACGGGCCGTCCGCGTGCGACCTATCGCAAGCTGAAGATGTCGCGTCTTGCGCTGCGCGAGTTCGGGGCGAAGGGGATGATCCCCGGCCTCGTGAAGTCGAGCTGGTAAAGGGAGGCGCGAACCATGGCTTTGCATGATCCTCTCGGCGATATGCTGACCCGCATCCGCAACGCGCAGATGCGCAAGCGCGATCGCGTTTCCACGCCCGGTTCCTCGTTCCGCGCGCGCGTTCTCGACGTGCTCAAGGACGAAGGTTACATCCGCGGCTATTCCACCACCGAGTTCGGCAACGGCCGCACCGAGTTCGACATCGAGCTGAAATACGCCGAGGGCGAGCCCGCGATCCGCGAAGTTGCGCGCGTATCGAAGCCCGGCCGCCGCGTCTACGCCTCGGTCGATGCGCTGCCGCGCATCAACAACGGCCTCGGTATCGCGATCGTCTCCACGCCGAAGGGCGTGATGGCCGACCACTCCGCCCGCGAGCAGAATCTCGGCGGCGAAGTGCTCTGCACGGTGTTCTGAGGAAGGAACGGGATCAGATGTCCAAAATCGGCAAACGCCCCGTCGCCATTCCCTCCGGCGTCACGGCAACCGTCACGGGCCAGACCGTCAAGGTCAAAGGCCCGAAGGGCGAGCTATCGGTAGTGATGAACGACAACGTCACGCCCAAGCTCGACAAGAACCAGATCACCTTCGAAAAGAAGGGCAACGAGAAGCAGGACGCCGCGTCGTGGGGTCTCTATCGCGCGCTCGTGAACAATATCGTCACCGGCGTCACCAAGGGCTTCGAGAAGAAGCTCGAGATCACCGGCGTCGGCTATCGCGCGGCGATGCAGGGCAAGAACCTGAACCTGTCGCTCGGCTACAGCCACGACGTGGTCTACGAAGTGCCGGCCGGCGTCACGGTGGCGACACCGAAGCCGACCGAAATCGTGGTCTCGGGCGTCGACCGGCAGAAGGTCGGCCAGGTCGCATCCGAGATCCGCGCCTACCGCAAGCCGGAGCCCTACAAGGGCAAGGGCGTGAAGTACGAAGGCGAATTTATCTTCCGCAAGGAAGGCAAGAAGAAGTAACGGGGAACGACGATGGCAACAGTTGCAGCACGATCCACGCGCCGGAAGGCGAGCGTGCGCCGGTCGCTCAAGGCTTCGGCCTACGGCCGTCCGCGCCTGTCGGTTCACCGCTCGGGCATGAATATCTATGCGCAGATCATCGACGACGCGAAGGGTGCGACGCTCGCAGCCGCCTCGACGCTCGAAAAGGACATGCGCGGAAAATTTAAATCGGGCGCGAATGTCGAGGCCGCGAAAGCGGTCGGCAGCCTGATCGCCGAACGCGCGAAAGCGAAAGGCGTGAAGGAAGTCATCTTCGACCGCGGCGCATACCGCTTCCACGGCCGCGTCAAGGCACTCGCCGACGCTGCGCGTGAAGGCGGACTGAGTTTCTAAGGACAGCATCATGGCACGCGAAAGAGACGAAAAACGAGGCCGGGGCAAAGATCGCGATCGCGATCAGGAGCGCGATGGCTTGGTCGATAAGCTCGTCCACATCAACCGCGTCGCGAAGGTCGTGAAGGGCGGTAAACGCTTCGGCTTCGCCGCACTCGTGGTTGTCGGCGATCAGAAAGGCCGCGTCGGCTTCGGTCACGGCAAGGCGCGCGAAGTTCCGGAAGCGATCCGCAAGGCGACCGATGCCGCCAAGCGCGCGCTGATCCGCGTGAACCTGCGCGACGGCCGTACGCTGCATCATGACGTCAACGGCCACCACGGCGCGGGCAAGGTCGTGCTCCGTGCGGCTCCGGCCGGTACCGGCATCATCGCCGGCGGCCCGATGCGCGCGGTGTTCGAGACCGTCGGCGTGCAGGACGTCGTTGCGAAGTCGTTCGGTTCGTCGAACCCCTACAACATGGTTCGCGCGACGTTCGATGCGCTGAAGAGCCAGGACAACCCGCGTGCGGTTGCCGCGCGCCGCGGCATCAAGGTTTCGACCTTGCAGGCCCGCCGCCGCAACACCGACGTCGATGCGTCGGCGGAAGGCTAAGGGAGACCCGCGATGGCCGGTAAGAAAATCACCGTCGAGCAGTTCGGCAGCCCGATCCGCCGCGACGGCAAGCAGGAAAAGACCCTGATCGGTCTTGGCCTCAACAAACGCGGCAAGAAGCGCGAGCTGGTCGATACGCCGGCCACGCGCGGCATGGTCGCGAAGGTCGCGCACATGGTGCGGATCGTCGAAGGCAAGTGAGGGTTAGACCATGAAACTCAACCAGATCGCGGACAACGAAGGCGCGCGCAAAGAGCGCATGCGCATCGGCCGTGGCATCGGCTCGGGCAAAGGCAAGACCGGCGGCCGCGGCGTGAAGGGTCAGAAGGCGCGTACCGGCGTTCGCATTAAGGGCCGCGAAGGCGGTCAGATGCCGCTGCATCGCCGTCTGCCGAAGCGCGGCTTCAACAACATCTTCGCCGTCGAATACAACGAAGTGAATCTCGGCGGCATTCAGAAGGCCGTCGACGCGGGCAAGATCAAGGCTGGCGACACAGTGACCGCCGACTCGCTCGCGAAAGCGGGCGTGCTGCGCCGCGCCGGCAACGGCGTGCGTCTCCTCGGTACCGGCGAACTGAAGGCAAAGCTTTCGTTCGAAGTCGCCGGCGCATCGAAGGCGGCGATTGCCGCGGTTGAAAAGCTGGGCGGCACCGTAAAGACTCTCGTCGTCAAGAAGGCCGACCAAGAGCGGCCGAAGAAAATGACCAAGAAGCCGAAGAAGGAACCGGCCAAGTAATCAGGCCGGTTTACTTCACTCGGGGGAATTAGCAGGGGCGGATCGGAGCGAACATGGCGTCGGCAGCCGAACAACTTGCGGCAAACCTGAACTTCAGCGCGCTCGCGAAAGCGGAAGACCTGAAGAAGCGCATCTGGTTCACGCTGGGTGCGCTCTTGGTCTATCGCCTGGGCACATTCATTCCGATGCCCGGCATCGATCCGATCGCGTTTTCCAACGCCTTCAACCAGGCGCGGGGAGGCATCCTCGGTCTCTTCAATATGTTTTCCGGCGGCGCGGTCGAGCGTATGGCGATCTTCGCGCTCAACATCATGCCGTACATCTCGGCGTCGATCATTCTCCAGTTGCTCACCACCGTCTCGCCGACGCTGGAAGCGCTGAAGAAGGAAGGCGAGCAGGGCCGCAAGGTCATCAACCAGTACACCCGCTATCTCACCGTCGTTCTTGCGATGCTGCAGGCTTACGGCATCGCGGTCGGTCTCGAAGGCGGCGGCGGCATCGTGCAGGAACCGGGAATGTTCTTCCGGATCACGACCGTCATCACGCTCACGGGCGGCACCGTGTTCCTGATGTGGCTCGGCGAACAGATCACCGCACGCGGCATCGGCAACGGCATTTCGCTGATCATCTTCGCAGGCATTGTCGCGGAATTGCCGGCGGCGCTCGCGGGTCTTCTCGATCTCGGCCGCACTGGCGCGATTTCGACCGCCGTCATTCTCCTGATCCTCGTGGTCGCGGTCGCTGCGATCACCTTCATTGTGTTCATGGAGCGCGCGCAGCGCCGGCTCCTGATCCAGTATCCGAAGCGCCAGGTCGGCAACAAACTCTTCGAAGGCCAGACCTCGCATCTGCCGCTGAAGCTGAACTCTTCGGGCGTGATTCCGCCGATCTTCGCTTCGTCGCTACTGCTCGTGCCGACCACGATCGCACAATTCACCGCGGGTTCGGGTCCGGAGTGGCTGCAGTATCTCACCACCGTGCTCGGCCACGGTCGCCCGGGTTACATGGCGCTCTATGCGCTGCTGATCGTGTTCTTCGCGTTCTTCTATACAGCGATCGTGTTCAACCCGGCCGAGACCGCGGACAACCTGAAAAAGCATGGCGGGTTCATTCCGGGCATTCGTCCGGGCGAGAACACCGCCAAACACATCGATTATGTGCTGACGCGCATCACGGTCGTGGGTGCCGCCTATCTCGTGATCGTCTGTCTGCTGCCCGAGTTTCTCGTGGCTTACGCGGCGGTGCCGTTCTATTTCGGCGGTACGTCGTTGCTCATCGTCGTCTCCGTGACGATGGATACGGTCGCGCAGGTGCAGGGATATCTGTTGGCGCACCAGTATGAAGGCCTCATCAAGAAAGCGAAGCTGCGCGGAGCGCGCCGATGAGGCTCGTCCTTCTCGGGCCTCCGGGAGCAGGCAAGGGCACGCAAGGCGACCGCCTGATCGAACGCCACGGCATCGTGCGCCTCTCCACGGGCGACATGCTGCGCGCGGCCGTGAAGGCGGAAACGCCGGTCGGCCTCAAGGCCAAGGACATCATGGCGCGCGGCGATCTCGTCTCCGACGACATCGTCATCGCGATCATCGGCGACCGGCTGAAGGAATCGGACGTCCAGAAGGGCTTCATCCTCGACGGCTTCCCGCGCACGGTCGCGCAGGCTGAAGCGCTGGATAAGCTCTTGGCGGCCCAGGGGATCCGGCTCGACGCGGTGGTCGAACTCAAGGTGGACGAGGGCGCGCTCCTGAAGCGCATCGAGACCCGGATCGCCGAAATGACCGCCCGGGGGGAAACCGTCCGGGCCGACGACAACCCGGAAGCGCTGAAAAAGCGCCTCGACGCCTATCGCAGCCAGACCGCTCCGCTTTCGGCCTATTACAAGGCCAAGGGCAGCCTTCTGGAGATCGACGGGATGGTGCCGATTCCCGAGGTCGAAAAGGCCATCGACGCCGGTCTGAAAGCCCGAAAAGCAGCGGTTTAACGGCGTTTTCGCGGTTGACTTGCACCCCCCGGTGCACTATTTGCACCGCATTCCAATCGGATAGAGGCTGGCCGCTCTTTTTGGGGCGAAGCCAGTTTTTTGATTGAAATACCCGCAAGGGCCGGCCTCCACCGGACGCGGGTCAACCCACGCGCCGCCGGACCCGTTTGTTTGGTAGCCCATATGGAGACGAGACGATGGCCCGTATCGCAGGCGTCAATATCCCGACCGGCAAGCGCGTAATCATCGCGCTTCAATACATTCACGGCATCGGTCAGCTGCGCGCGAAGAAGATCGTCGACGAACTGAAGATTCCGGCCGAGCGCCGCGTGAACCAGCTCACCGATCAGGAAGTCCTCCAGATCCGCGAGCTGATCGACCGCGACTACATCGTCGAAGGCGATCTGCGCCGCGAGGTCACGCTGAACATCAAGCGCCTGCAGGACCTCGGCTGCTACCGCGGCCTGCGTCACCGCAAGGGTCTGCCGGTGCACGGTCAGCGTACGCATACGAACGCGCGCACGCGCAAAGGTCCTGCCAAGGCAATCGCCGGCAAGAAGATGGCAACGCGCTAAGCGCCAACAGAACAGAGAAACAGGTCCGTCATGGCGAAAGAAGCAAAAGTCGTCCGCAAGCGCGAGCGCAAGAATATCGCGGCCGGCGTCGCGCATGTTGCGGCTTCGTTCAACAACACGATGATCACGATCACCGACGTGCAGGGCAACACGATTGCCTGGTCGTCGTCGGGCACGATGGGTTTCAAGGGCTCGCGCAAGTCGACGCCGTACGCCGCGCAGATGGCCGCCGAAGACGCGGCGCGCAAGGCATCCGAGCACGGCATGCGCACGCTCGAAGTGGAAGTTTCCGGTCCCGGTTCGGGCCGCGAGTCGGCGCTTCGCGCGTTGCAGGCCGCGGGCTTTACCGTGACTTCGATCCGCGACGTCACGCCGATTCCGCACAACGGTTGCCGTCCGCGCAAGCGCCGCCGCGTATAAGAGTTTCGTTTCGCCCGGCTCCGGCCGGTTTTAGATGATCGCCGCGCTTCGCGCGGTCGCGGGGCAACGGCTCCGCACGAAGGGACCAGAATGACGACTGTGATCCAGAAAAACTGGCAGGAGTTGATCAAGCCCGAGAAGCTCAACGTGCAGGGCGGGTCGGATCCGAAGCGTCTGGCGACCGTTGTCGCCGAGCCTTTGGAACGCGGCTTCGGTCTCACGCTCGGCAACGCGCTGCGCCGCATTCTCCTGTCGTCGCTGCAAGGCGCGGCGGTGACCTCGGTTCAGATCGACGGCGTGCTGCACGAGTTCTCGTCGATCCCGGGCGTCCGCGAAGACGTCACCGACATCGTCCTGAACATCAAGGACATCGCGATCAAGATGCAGGGCGAAGGCCCGAAGCGCATGGTCGTGAAGAAGACCGGCCCCGGCGCGGTCACCGCCGGCGACATCCAGACGGTCGGCGACGTGCAGGTGCTCAATCCGGATCTCGTGCTCTGCACCCTCGACGACGGCGCGGAAATCCGCATGGAATTCACCGTCAACACCGGCAAGGGTTACGTGGCTTCCGACCGCAACCGCGCGGAAGACAGCCCGATCGGCCTGATCCCGGTCGATAGTCTCTATTCGCCGGTGCGCAAAGTTTCATACCGCGTCGAGAACACCCGTGAAGGCCAGATTCTCGACTACGACAAGCTCACCATGACGATCGAGACCGACGGTTCGATCACGCCGGAAGACGCGCTCGCCTATTCGGCGCGCATTCTGCAAGACCAACTGAATATCTTCGTGAACTTCGAAGAGCCCCGCCGCGAGGTGGAAGCCGCGCCGATGCAGGAACTGCCGTTCCCGCCGGCGATGCTCAAGAAGGTGGACGAACTCGAGCTTTCGGTTCGCTCGGCGAACTGCCTGAAGAACGACAACATCGTCTATATCGGCGACCTGATCCAGAAGTCGGAAGCGGAAATGCTCCGCACCCCGAACTTCGGCCGCAAGTCGCTGAACGAAATCAAGGAAGTGCTCGCGACCATGGGCCTGCATCTCGGCATGGAAGTGCAGGGCTGGCCGCCGGAAAACATCGAAGAACTCGCGAAGCGCTTCGAGGATCATTACTGAGGCGCGAGACCGCGCTTCGGAGGAAAGAACTATGCGTCACGGTAAAACCAATCGCCGCTTCAACCGCCGCCCCGAGCATCGCAAAGCGATGCTCGCGAATATGGCTGCCTCGCTGATCACGCACGAGCAGATCGTCACCACGCTGCCCAAGGCGAAGGACATCCGTCCGATCGTCGAGAAGCTGGTCACGCTCGGCAAGAAGGCGAGCCTGCACGCGCGCCGCCAGGCGATCTCGGAAATGCGCGACCGCGTTGCCGTGAAGAAGCTCTTCGAGGTGCTTGCGCCGCGCTACGCCTCCCGCAACGGCGGCTATCTTCGCATCATCAAGGCCGGCTATCGCTACGGCGACATGGCGCCGATGGCCGTGATCGAATTCGTGGACCGCGACGAGAGCGCGAAGGGCAAGGAAGATCTCGCCCGTCACGAGGAGTGGCTGAAGACGCAGCCGAAGGACGAGCAGCAGGCCGTCCCGGCGTAAGCAACTACCTCCGACCAAGTACAAAACCCCGGCCATCGAGCCGGGGTTTTTGTTTGTTCGCTCCTGTTCCCCGCGTGTTCGCTCTTAACCATTTGGATTATCAGCGTTTCCCGATTTTCGCCCCGATTGGCCTTATGCTACCGACGGGGTCGAAGGCTGGCAGGGGATCGGTTTTGTACGGGCGCTTCTTCGCACCGCTGGCGGCGGCACTGGCGCTATTGAGCGCCGGCTGCACCACCTTCGATACCAACACCGACGACGTCGTGACCTTCGTCTTCACGCAGCCGACGACCGAATGCGAAATCTTCGTCGGTAACGCCTCGCAAGGGCGCGTATCCATTTCCAGGTCGGCGATCGGAATTCCACGCAGCAGCGAGCCGCTGCGGCTTTCGTGCGGGGCTGCTTCCTTCGCGCCGATATCGGCCGAAGTTTTCATCGAGCGGGCGCGCGACGAGAAGGTCGAAGTGCTCGGCGTCGGCGTGCCCACGCCGCGCGCGCTCGGCGCCCGCGTAACCGAGCCGGTTACCAGCATCACTCCCCGGGGCGTGCCGACGCTGGGGCCCACCGATAAAACGGGCTATCCGCCGCGCATCACGGTCGATATCGCGCAGCGCACGGTGATCGTGCCGCCCGGCTGGCAATCGCGGATGTAGCGACGAAAAACCCCGGAGCGCGTACGCTCCGGGGTCATTCTTGCGGTCACGAGAGAGAAGTTCAGAACGCGATCTGCATGCGGGTCGCGAACACGTCGTATTCCGCGCCGAGGTTCACGTTGGCTGCGTTGAAGCGTTCGACCTCGCCGTGGACCCAGTTGAACATGAAGCGGATGTTCTGGTTCGGATACCAGTTCAGGCCGAGCGTCGTGTTGCGCTGGGTGCCGCCGCGGACGACAGTCGCCGCGCCGAAGTCGTTGAGGTTGGCGTAGCTGTAGCGTGCGGCGACTTCCCACGCGCCCCAGCCGCCGGTGCCCATCAGGAACGGCTTCTTCGGATTGATGCCGCCGAACGCGCCGTTGCTTTCGCTGTAACGGCGGCTTTCGCCGGTGAGCGCGAAGGCGGCCTGGACATAACCGCCGTCGAATTCGGCGTCGCCGCCGACCGTACGCTCGATCTGGTAGTTGAAGTACTCGCCCTGGAAGTAGAAAGCATTCCATGCGCCGGCGAAACCGCCACTGAATACGTCCGCACCCGTGACTTCGGCAAGCGCGCCGGTGTCGAGCAGGCGGACGCCCGGATCGACGCGGACTTCGATGCGGTCGCGCAGGCGAAGGGTGGCGCTCGTCTGCGGCGTGATCAGCTTCTGGTAGTCGCCTTCGACCATGAAGGTGAAGTCGTTGGTGCGAACCGGCACGAAAACGCCGCGTGCGGTGACGGCCACGTTCGCGCGCGTCGTGTGATCGGCGCCGGCGACGGGTCCGGTGATATAGCTGCCGATCCAGTGCATTTTGCCGAAGTTGCGGAAGCCGAAAGCCGAGCGGTTGTCGCCGGCGCCGATGTCGACCGCGAGAACCTGCGCGGTTGCGCGTTCCATGAACAGGATGTTGTTCGAGCCGACCTGTTCGTCGAGCGTGTAAGGCACGTCCATGTAGCCGGCTTCGATCCAGGTGTTGCCGAAGCCGCGATACTGGATCAACGCGTTGTTCAGCACGCCCGCGCCGTCCTGCGAGCCGCCGAAGTCGCCGACGATGGTCCAGTGCCAGTCGCGCATGAAGTTACCGGCGAGGCCGATGCGGGCGCGGCGGGCGTTAATGCCATTGTGCGGATTCTGCGGTGCAGTCAGCGCCGAAGCGGGCTGATAGCTGTAGGCAGCCGCATCGAAATGCAGGCGGCCGGTGATGAAGAGGCAGTTGTATTTGTCATAGGTGCAGATGCCAGGGCGGTTGCCCGAGGTCATCTGCACGATGGGTCCCGGAGGGGCCTTCTTGGCCTTGGCCTTTACGTCGGCAGCCGACACATCGACTGCGCGCTTCTCCTGATCGGTGACGCGGCCCTGAAGCGAGTCGACTTTCTTCTGCAGCTGGATCAGCTGCGACTTCATCGCGTCGAGTTGTTCGCGGCTCGGCGCGGTCTCCTGCGCCATCGCGTTGTTTGCCAGCAGCAAGGCGGTAAACGCCGCCGCCGGTACACCCCATAAGTTCGGTTTCATTCTCTTATCCCTCGTTGGCGCGGACCAACCGGCGCAAGTCCGCGCATTCGCTGCGGACGCGCTTGTCCGCAACGTTTTGCCTCTCTTCTTTTTCAGACGCCGGTCTGACCCCTTGGGAGAAGGGTGATGCCCCCGCTGCTCCCGATCGCCTCGCCGAACGCTTGCAAAACCGGCCGGTTTCCGGCTTTTGCAGGGGCGAGCCTAAAAACCGCATGTAACGGTTTTGCCCAGGTTCCGTGACAAGACGTACCTGCATCGCGCATGTGGTATATAGGCAACGTGATTTTCGGCGTTTCGCGCGGGTGCGCGCATGCGCCGCGCGCAAAGGTAAGATGATGACGATGATCCGGTTTTTCTCTCTTGTTCTTTTTTCTCTTGTGCTCACAAACACGCACGCCGCGTTCGCGCAGCGCGTGCCGGTGAGCCGCGGCGAGATCGCGCTGAGTTTTTCCGCAACGGTGAAAAAAGCCGCGCCCGCGGTCGTCAACGTCTATGCGCTGAAACGTGCCGAGCAGCGCCCGAACAATCCGTTCATGGACGACGAGTTCTTCAGGAGGTTCTTCGGCGGGTCGCCGTCGCAGGGCATGCCGATGGAGCGCGTGCAGCGCTCGCTCGGTTCGGGCGTGATCGTGCACGAATCCGGCCTCGTCATCACCAACCATCACGTCATTCAGGGCGCGAACGAAATCCGCATCGCGCTCGGCGACCGGCGCGAATTCGAAGCCGAAGTCATTCTGCGAGATCCGCGCTCGGATCTCGCGGTGCTGCGCATTCAGGAGACGAAGGAACGCTTTGCCCCGATCGAGATTGCCGACTCCGACGAGGTCGAGGTCGGCGATCTCGTGCTTGCTGTGGGCGATCCGTTCGGCGTCGGCCAGACCGTGACGCAAGGCATCGTTTCGGCGACCGCGCGCACGCGCGTCGGCATCACCGACTTCCAGTTCTTCATCCAGACCGATGCCGCGATCAATCCGGGCAACTCTGGCGGCGCGCTCGTCGACATCAACGGGCGCCTCATCGGGATCAATACTGCGATCTTCTCGCGCTCGGGGGGCTCGCATGGCATCGGCTTTGCGATCCCGACCAACATGGTGAAGGTCGTGGTCGCGTCGGCGCTCGCCGGAAACAAGTTCGTCATGCGTCCCCATTTCGGCGCGCGGTTGCAGCAGGTGACTTCCGAAATCGCGGAGAGCCTCAATCTCAAGCGTCCGGCCGGCGCGCTGGTCGCGAGCATCACGCCGGACAGTCCGGCGGCAAAGGCAGGTTTGCGCGCGGGCGACGTGATCCTCGAAGTGGATGGTGTTGCGGTCGACGATCCCGCGGCCCTGAACTACCGCTATGCACTGAAAGCGATTGGCAGCAACGCGAAACTCGGCATCGAGCGCAACGGCAAGCCGCTGACGCTCAACGTCAAGCTCGAAGCGGCGCCGGAGCGGCAGGCCGACGAGACACAGATTACGGCGCGCTCGCCCTTCGAAGGCGCGCGGGTTTCGAACTTCACGGCGGAAATTGCGAAGCGGCTTCGCGCCGATCCGGCAACCGCGGAAGGCGTGGTCGTCGTGAATATCTCAGAGGGTTCGACCGCGCAGCGCGTGGGCCTGCGTCTCGGCGATGTAATTCTTGAAGTGAACGGCATCCGGATCGAAACCACAGCCGATCTCGAGCGCGCGGCGGCACAGGCCAGCCGCGAGTGGCGGATCACTTATGTCCGGGGCGGGCAGAAGCGCAGCACCGTCATCCGCGGATGAACGCGCGGCGCGGATCGCAGACGTCTGCGAACCTGTTCGAGGCGGCGGGATTTGCCGACGACGCGCCGCGCCCGCTCGCGGACAAGCTGCGTCCGCGCAACCTCTCGGAAGTGGTCGGGCAGAAGGGGCTGATCGGACCTGACGGCGCGCTCTCGCGCATGCTGGAATCGCGCTCGCTCGGCTCGTTGATCTTCTGGGGCCCGCCGGGGACCGGAAAGACCACGGTCGCGCGGCTGCTCGCAAAAGAAACCGATCTGCATTTCGAGCAGGTCTCCGCGATTTTCTCCGGGGTCGCCGAACTCAAGAAAGTTTTCGAGGCCGCCCGCGCCCGCCGCGAAACGGGGAAGGGCACGCTTCTCTTTGTGGACGAAATCCACCGCTTCAACCGCGCGCAGCAGGACTCCTTCCTGCCGGTGATGGAAGACGGGACGATCACGCTGGTCGGCGCCACCACGGAAAATCCCTCCTTCGAACTGAATGCCGCGTTGCTGTCGCGTGCGCGGGTGCTCGTGTTCAAGTCGCTCGACGAAGAGGCGATTGCGGAGCTTCTGTCGCGCGCCGAGGAGATCGAAGGCAAAAAACTTCCGCTCGACGATGAAGCGCGGCTCACGCTGGTCCGCATGGCCGATGGCGACGGCCGTGCGGCGCTTACGCTTGTCGAAGAAGTCTGGCGCGCCGCGCGCAAGGACGAAGTGTTCGATTCGAGGCGTTTGCAGGAGATCGTGCAGCGCCGCGCTCCGATTTACGACAAATCGCAGGACGGGCACTACAATCTCATCTCGGCGCTGCATAAGAGCGTGCGCGGCTCCGACGCCGACGCGGCGCTTTACTATCTCGCGCGCATGTTGGACGCCGGCGAGAACCCGCTTTATATCGCGCGGCGGGTCGTGCGCATGGCGGTGGAAGACATCGGACTTGCCGATCCGCAGGCGCTCGCCATCGCGAATGCCGCGAAGGATGCCTACGATTTCCTCGGCAGTCCCGAGGGTGAACTCGCGATCGCGCAGGCCGTGATCTATCTTGCCACCGCGCCGAAATCGAATGCGGCCTACGCCGCCTATAAAGGCGCGATGCGGACGGCGAAAGAGGCGGGATCGCTGGTGCCGCCGAAGCACATCCTGAACGCCCCGACCAAACTGATGAAAGAAGAAGGCTATTCGGAAGGCTACGAATACGACCACGATTCCGAGGAAGCCTTCTCAGGACAGGATTATTTCCCGGAGAAGCTCGGGCGGCAGGAATTCTATCATCCGGTCGAACGCGGCTTCGAGCGCGAAATCAAAAAGCGGATGGAATACTGGGCGAAGCTGCGCGGCGAGAAGAAGTGATCGTCACTTCTGTTGCGACGGTATTTCCTGTCGCTTCCGCTCGTACGGATTCTTTGACGTATTCAGGTTGGGGATCGGCGCCGGCTGCGTCTGGATCTGCATCGGCGGGGTCTGCGGCGGTGGCTGCACCTGAATCGTGCCGGGGTCCATCTGCTTCAGTTGTTGCGCCATGGATGCGCTCATCCCGAAGGAGAACACGGTGACAACAAGTAAAGTTGTGAGGAGGTGCCGCATGGCCTGTGACCTGTGCGCGGGTGCGCCGTCTTCGATAGCTAGCGCGAAACGCTTAACGCGGGGTTCCATGGAGGCATGATTTTCCCTCAAGCTGGCAAAATCGCGACGATTCTGTAGCTCAAAGGGTCGATCACGACGATCTTCCGGGACGCGACCACGTAGAAGTAGTTGCCGTATTCGGGCGCGATTTCGGCCACTTCCTTCGGGAAGGGGTAGAAGTGGAGATTGCGCGGGATTTCGGCGCCGACCCGAAGCGTGATTTCCATCTTGGCCGCGTGGTCGACATTCGCCGCTTTCACGGCCTCCACGATCTTGGCCTCCTGCTCGGAGGAAATCGCAGGCGCAGGAGCGGCTGCCGCCGGCGGCGCGGAGGCGCCCGCAGACTGCGCGCTTACGCTGCCGGTTCCGGCTGCGAGTAACGATAGTGCCGTCAGGACAAGAAGATGTGCACGCATGTTGCGCTGGTTTCGCTGCAAAGTGTAAAGGTTCCCTGCATTGCTAACCCCGCTCGCGGGGAATAGGTTCCGGCCAAACCGAAAGGGCGAGCGACTCATTATGTACGCGCTACTTCTCGTGATCGCAGGCGGCGGCATCGGCGCGGGCCTTCGTCACGGCGTCAATCTCGGCGCTGCGCGCTGGCTCGGCATGGAATTTCCCTGGGGCACGCTTACGGTGAATGTCGTCGGCTCGTTCCTGATCGGCGTGCTCGCAGCGTGGTTCGCCTTCCGCGGCGACAGTTATGCGACGCAATCGCTCCGGCTGTTCCTGACTACCGGCATTCTCGGCGGCTTCACGACCTTCTCGGCCTTCTCGCTCGACTTCGCACTCCTGTTCGAGCGCGGCGATGCGATGCTCGCCGCGATCTACGTGGTCGCCTCCGTTGCGTTGTCGCTCGTGGCGATCTTCGCCGGCCTCTGGCTCGTACGTTCGTTCGCGTGAAGTGATGGCTGTTCAAACCCGCAAGGTAAAATCCGGCGAAGAGGGGATGCGCCTCGACCGCTGGTTCAAGGCGAACTTCCCCGATCTTTCATTCGGTCACCTGCAAAAGCTTCTGCGCACCGGGCAGGTTCGCGTCGATGGCGCTCGCGCGAAGACAAGCATGCGGCTCGAGCCGGGCATGGCTGTGCGCGTGCCGCCGCTCGAAAAAAGCGGCAAGCAGGAGGAGAGCGAAGGAGAGACCACGCCGGGGCGCGCCGCACGTCCGCTGAAACCGCCTTCCCAAATGGGCGATGCGAAATCGGACGCCGCCTTCCTGAAGTCGATCACATTATATGAAGACCGCGAGGTGCTCGTGCTGAACAAGCCGTTCGGTCTCGCGGTGCAGGGCGGTTCGGGTACGACGCGGCACATCGACGGCATGCTGGAGGCATTGCGCGGCAAGGACGGTCAGAAGCCCCGGCTCGTGCACCGCATCGACAAGGACACCTGCGGCGTTCTCCTGATTGCGAAGACGCGGCTCGCCGCCGCGACGCTTGCAAAGACGTTCCGTTCCCGCTCGGCGCGCAAGTTCTACTGGGCGCTGGTCGCAGGCGTGCCGAAGCCGCGGCAGGGACGCATCTCGACCTATCTTGCGAAAGGCGCGGGCGAAGGCGGCGAACTCATGCGGGTCGCGAAGCACGGCGAAGACGAGGCGAGCCATGCCGTCACGTACTATGCTGTCGTCGACCAGGCTGCGCAGAAACTCTCCTGGCTTTCGCTGAAACCCGTCACCGGCCGCACGCATCAGCTTCGCGCGCACACCGCGCATATCGGCAATCCGATCGTGGGCGACCCGAAATATTTCTCGATCGAGAATTGGGAACTGCCCGGCGGTATGCAGAACCGCCTTCATCTCTTGGCGCGCAGGCTTGTCATTCCGCATCCGAAAGGCGAAGGCGTGATCGATGTTTCCGCGCCGCTGCCCGCGCATATGCAGCAGTCGTGGAATCTGCTCGGGCTTGATGCGAAAGCCTACGATCCGATCCTGGACGCGCCGGAAGAATGAGCGAATCGGACAACCCGATGCGCCGGGCGCAGGCTGCGATGCGCGCTGTCTTGCCGAAGCGTTTTTACAAGGAAGCGCGTGTCGGGGTTGCCGGAGATACTTTCGACATATTGCTCGACGGCAGGCCGGCGAAGACGCCTGCGCGCAATGCACTGACGTTGCCGAACGAGAAGCTCGCGGCCGCCATTGCAGCGGAATGGAACGCTATCGAAGACACAATCGATCCCGCGCTTCTTCCGCTGACACGTCTCGCCAATCTTGCAATCGATGCGGTCGCGTCCGCGCCGCAGCCGGTGATCGACGAGATCGTGCAATATGCAGGCAGCGATCTGGTGCTCTACCGCGCCGAAGGTCCGGAGGGGCTCGTCGTGCTTCAGAACGAGCGCTGGAATCCGGTGCTCGCATGGGCGGCGGCTAGTCTCGGTGCGCGCTTTTCGCTCGCCGAAGGCATCGTGCATGTGCGCCAGCCGGATGAAGCGCTCGCTTGCGTCCGGGAAGCTGCCGGCAGACTTGCCCGGCCTTTCGTGCTGACGGCGGTCGCGAGCGCCACCAATATCGGCGGCTCGGCGCTGATTGCGCTTGCGCTCGGCGAGGACGCGCTATCCGGCGACGAAGCCTGGAACGCGGCACATGTCGACGAGCAGTGGAATATCAGTCAGTGGGGCGAGGACGCGGAAATGCAGCAGCGGCTTGCCGCGCGCCATGCGGAGTTCTCGGCGGCTGCGAAGATGCTGAGCCTGCTCCGCTAGCCTGCTTTCCCGATCCGCCCGAGATGCGTATCGGAAAAGCCGCTTTCGTATTTCAGCCCGAAGGCTGTAGACTGTCCCCGGGACGATACCCCGGGGCTGGTCCGCATGCTATGAAGCCCGCGGGGCATCGTGGGGGAATTTCATGAAAGTCGTTCTCGATCTTTCGCAGCTGCTCGAAGACGGGGAAATCACGCAGGCCGAAGCCGACAAGCTGAAGCGGCTTTCGGTGAAGTCGACCGGCTCGCTCGCATTCAACATCCTGATCGGGTTCGGCGTGATCGCAGTCGCGCTGGGTGCGATCTTGATCGTGCCCGACGCGATCACCGGCATCCTTCTCGGGGCGATCATCCTCGCGTTCGGTCTGGTGCTTCTGCACTATTCGCCGGTCGAGTGGGGCGTGCTCGGCAATATCTGCGTCATCCTCGGTGCGCTCGGGCTCGGCGGTGGCGTCGTTTACATGACGCAGGGTTCGATCTGGGCATTTCTCGGCTGCGCCGTCGGCTTTGCTGCTGCCGCCATCGTCGCGCGCAGCGGGCTTCTGATGGCGCTCAGCATTCTCGCGCTTTCGTCCGTGCTCGGCGCGCGCACCGGCTACTTCCACGCGAGCTATTTCCTCGGCATCAAGGAGCCGACGCTCACGATCATCGTATTCAGCCTGATTGCACTCGCGGCCTATCAGGTCTCGCTTTTCGTCGGCGCGGCCTATGAGCGGCTGGCGCTGATGGCGGCGCGCGTTTCGATCCTGCTCGTGAACTTCGGGTTCTGGATCGCTTCGCTGTGGGGCGACCGGCTGGAGCAGGTCTCGAGCCTGCTCGGGCGCACGAAAGAGAGCATCATCTTCATTCCGCGGCTCTATTTCGTGATCGGCTGGGCGCTCGCGCTGATCGCGTTCGCGGTCTGGGCCATGCGCAACGACCGCCGCTGGGTCGTCAACGTCTGCACCGTGTTCGGTGCGATTCACTTCTACACGCAGTTCTTCGAACGCCTCGGCCCGAATCCGCTTGCGATCCTGCTCGGCGGCGTGACCGCGCTCGGAATCGCGATCGGCATCTGGCAGTTCAACAAAAAAGCCGTGGCGAACCCGTCATGATCTCCCTGCGCGAAATGAAGAAGTTCGGCCTCGCCGCCGCGCTGGCGCTAGCCTGCTTCGCCACCCCCGCTGCCGGCGAGGGAGCGCTTGCGGTCGCGATACCGGAGGGCGGATTGCGGGATAACTTCGCCTTCGGCCGCGCCATCGGCGGAGACAATTCGTCCGAGCGCGCGATGCGGATCTGTATCGAGCAGGCGACGAAGAGGGGCATGCCCGCTTCCCAATGCAAGATCGTGGAAAGCTTCCGCAATGCCTGCATTTCGATTGCCTTCGACTCGGTCGATCGCTGGGCCGGATGGGCCGTCGCCGATAACGCGGACAAGGCCGCGTCTGAAGCGCTCAGGAAATGCGCGGAAGGCGGCAAGAACTGCAAGACTCACAGCACCGAATGCGACCGCTGACACGGGTGAGCCTAAAGGCAGCGATGAAGAAGATAGTTTTCTCCGTGCTGTTGCTGATCGCCGCCGCGGCATCTCCCGCGCGCGCGGACGGTGCGCTTGCCGTCGGCATTCCCGACGAAGGCATTCAGAAAGGCTTCGCCTACGCCTTCAAGCTCAATCTCGCAGCCGACGACGCGCGTAAGGAAGCGCTCGCCGCCTGCTGGGAAGCGGCCACAAAGAACAAGGTGCCGCCGGGCAAATGCAGGATCGTGGAATCCTTCAAGAAGGGTTGTCTTTCCGTGGCACTCGACAAGAAAGGGCAGTGGGCCGGCTGGGCGGTCGCGAAAGACGAGAAGACGTCGCAGACCCGCGCCGTCGGGCGCTGCAAGACGGGCGGGATATCCTGCGCCGTCGCCGAGACCGAATGCGAGAAGTAGGATAGAAAGTATCTTCTTCCTGGGCTTGGCATTATCCGCAATGAAATTCTTCGCAATCGCGCTCGCAATCCTTCTCGCTTCGCCCGTATTCGCCCAAATGCCCGAGCGGCAGGTGACGGCGCGCGACGATCTCCGCAAGGCGTTCACCGATGCCGGCACCGAAGGCACCTTCGTGATGCTGGAGAAGAGCAGGAACCGCATCACGGTGGTGAACGGCGAGCGTCACGCGAAAGGCTTTCTCCCGGCTTCGACTTTCAAGATTCCGAACGCGCTGATCGCGTTGGAGACCGGCGTCGTGAAGGACGCGGATCACCCCCTATTCAAGTGGGACGGCATGAAGCGGGAGATCGAGGCGTGGAATCAGGATCACACGTTGCGCACGGGCTTCCGCGCGTCTGCGGTCTGGATGTTTCAGGAGATTGCGCGGCAGATCACGCGGACGCGGATGCGCGTCTATGTTTCGCAGTTCGGCTACGGCAACGCGAATCTCGGCGGCAACGAGGATTCGTTCTGGCTCGACGGCAGCCTGCGGATTTCCGCGCTTCAGCAAGTCGAGTTTCTCGCGCGCTTCGAGAGCGGCAGGCTGCCGGTCAATCCGAAAAGCACGGACATCGTGAAAGACATCATGTTCCTCGAGAAGATCGGGAACGCGACATTGCGCGGCAAGACCGGCTGGATTCCCTCAGGCGAGAACAAGATCGGCTGGTTCGTCGGCTGGGTGGAGCGCGGGGAGGAAGTCTATTTCTTCGCACTCAACCTCGATCCGAACGAGGAAAAGCACGTTGCCGCCCGCATCCCGATTGCGAAGTCGCTGCTCGCGGCGCTCGGCGCGCTGCCGAAGTAGAGGCCCTAAAAAGCGAAACCCGCCGGGCATTGCTACCGGGCGGGCCAACCGTGCTTCGTGTCTTCGCTTTACACCGCCTCCCAGTACATCCGTGGTGAGGGGCTAGGCTCTCCGAAGTCCGATGCTGGCTATATAGGCGCGCTTTGTGACGGTTCAATGACCGGCAGAAAGAATTTTCAGGCCGCCGACCAGGCCACGTAGCGGTCGCGGCGGTGGTTGATCCAGAGCACGAGGTTCATGGCTATCGATCCGATCACCGAGGCCAGGATCAGGAGCCAGTGAACCGCAAACAGCGACAGCAGGAGCACGACGATATCGACGCCCAGTTGCAGCTTGCCGGCCGGAATCCGGTATTTTTCCTGCAGGTAGAGCGCGAGGATATTGATGCCGCCGAGGCTCGCCTGATGGCGGAACAGCACGATGAAGCCCATGCCGAGCATCAGCCCGCCGATCGCCGCGGCATAGAACGGCTGCAGCTTGTCGATCCCGATGAAATAGCCATGCGTCTCCGACATCACGGAGACGAGCGCGACTGCGCAGAAGGTCTTCACCGTGAAACGCCAGCCCATGCGCATCAGCGCGAGAACGTAGAAGGGCAGGTTGATGACGAAGAAGGCGAGGCCGAACGGGATCGCCGCCAGATAATAGGCGAGGAAAGCGATGCCCGAGGTGCCGCCGGTCAGGAGCCCGGCCTTCTTGAACAGCACGATGCCAAAGGAAATGAACAGCGTGCCGACCACGATCGCGAAGATATCTTCGGCGAGGGAATGCCTGGGGGCGCTGTCATCGGGGTTTGCCATGGGACGAGAGTAGGCGACGCGAGGCCGCCGCTCAATTCGCGGCTAATCCACCCGCTCGTCCTGCTCCGCCGCCTTCTCTTCCGGGAAAACGGGATAGATGCCGGCGACGCGGCCCATTTGTTGCGTGAGCGCCAAAACCGCATCGATATGCGGCGTCTCGACTTCCGCGAGCTTGCCGAGCTCCTGCACGGAGGTCAGCAGCGCGTCGAGTTCTATGGGGCGGCCCTTATCGACATCCTGCAGCATCGAGGTGCGGTGCGCGCCGACGCGCGCGGCGCCATTGATGCGCCGGTCGACATCGACGCGGAAGTGAACCCCGATGCGCCGCCCGATCTTCTCGGCTTCCAGCATCATGTTGCGCGAAAGCGCGCGCGTGCCGGGATCGGTGGCGACCACATCGAGCGTCGCCTTCGTCAGCGCCGAGATCGGGTTGAAGCAGAGGTTGCCCCAGAGCTTGAGCCAGATGTCGTTCCGGATCTCGGGAATGATCGGCGCCTTCAGCCCGGCCCTGGTCATCATTTCGGAGAGTTTCGTCACGCGCTCGGTGACTTTGCGCGTGGGCTCGCCGAGGCCGAACTTGTCGCCGTCGATGTGCTTGATGACGCCCGGCGATTCGATCTCCGCCGCCGGATAGACCGTGCAGCCGATCACGCGCTCCGGGCCGATCGCCTGCCATTGCCTATCGCCCGGATCGACGCTCTCGATGCGGCGGTTCGCATACTGGCCTTCGAAGCCATAGAAGTACCACCACGGCAGGCCGTTCTGCATGGTGACGACGGCGGTATTCTTCCCGCACAGGAGCGCGATCTTGTCCGCGACCTCCCATGCCTGATGGGCTTTGAGCGCGCAGATCACGTAGTCCTGCGGCGGCAGCTCGGCCGGGTCGTGGGTCGCCCTGATCTTGGCGTTCTTGGTCTCGCCGCCGATCTTGAGCGTAAGCCCGTGCGCCTTGATCGCCTCGAGATGCGCGCCGCGCGCGATCAGCGAGACTTCGGCCCCGGCCTGCGCCAGCAGCACGCCGACATAGCCGCCGATGGCGCCCGCGCCATAGATGCAGATTTTCATTTTCGTCCCCACCGCCCTTGTTGATCCCCGGGCTTGGCGCACAGGATACCGGAGCGAGGCGGGGTAGCGCCATGCGGCGAACGGTGCACTTTCGTCGCCTTGGCCGGGACGGCGGGAGTCATGCTACCTTCGCCCGGCAATAGAGGGGCTCTATCCGATGAAGGAAATTCTCGAAGCGCTGGAAAGCCGCCGTGCGGAAGCGAAACTCGGCGGCGGCGAAAAGCGCATCGAAGCGCAGCATGCGCGCGGCAAGCTGACCGCGCGCGAGCGCATCGATCTCCTGCTCGACAAGGGCTCGTTCGAGGAATTCGACACCTTCGTGCAGCACCGCGCGACCGACTTCGGCATGGAGAAGACCAAGATCCCCGGCGACGGCGTCGTCACCGGCTGGGGCACCGTGAACGGCCGGCAGGTTTTCGTCTTCGCCAAGGACTTCACTGTCTTCGGCGGCTCGCTCTCGGAAAGCCACGCGCAGAAGATCACCAAGATCCAGGACCTCGCGCTGAAGACCCGCGCGCCGATCATCGGCCTGTTCGACGCAGGCGGCGCGCGCATTCAGGAGGGCGTGGCCGCGCTCGGCGGCTATGGCGAGGTGTTCCGGCGCAACGTCACGGCGTCAGGCGTGATCCCGCAGATTTCCGTGATCATGGGGCCGTGCGCCGGCGGCGACGTCTATTCGCCCGCGATGACCGACTTCATCTTCATGGTCAAAGACACGAGCTACATGTTCGTGACCGGCCCGGAAGTCGTGAAGACGGTGACCAATGAGACCGTGACCGCCGAAGAACTCGGCGGCGCGAGGGTGCACACCACGCGCTCTTCGGTCGCGGACGGCGCGTTCGAGAACGATGTCGAGTGTCTCCTGCAGATGCGCCGCCTGATCGACTTTCTGCCGTCGAGCTATGAGGCGGGCGTTCCGGAATGGCCGAGCCATGACGACGCCGAGCGCATCGAGCCTTCGCTCGACAGTTTAGTCCCGGAAAATCCGAACAAGCCCTACAACATCAAGGAACTGATCCTGAAGCTCGCCGACGAAGGCGACTTCTTCGAGATACAAGAGGCGTTCGCGAAGAACATCGTCACGGGTTTTAGCCGCATTGAGGGCAGGACGGTCGGCTTTGTCGCGAACCAGCCGATGGTGCTCGCGGGCGTGCTCGACAGCGACGCTTCGCGCAAGGCCGCGCGCTTCGTGCGCTTCTGCGATGCCTTCAACATTCCGATCGTGACCCTCGTGGACGTGCCGGGCTTCCTGCCGGGCACCGCGCAGGAATATGGCGGGCTGATCAAGCACGGCGCGAAGCTCTTGTTTGCCTACTCGCAGGCGACCGTGCCGCTCGTGACCGTGATTACGCGCAAGGCCTTCGGCGGCGCCTATGATGTGATGGCGAGCAAGCACATCGGGGGCGACGTGAACTATGCCTGGCCGACGGCGCAGATCGCGGTGATGGGCGCGAAGGGTGCGGTCGAGATCATCTTCCGCGCGGACAAGGACCCGGCAGTGATCGCCGAACGCACCAAGGAATATGAGCAGCGCTTTCTAAGCCCCTTCGTTGCGGCCGAGCGCGGCTATATCGACGAGGTGATCGAGCCGCATGAAACCCGCCGCCGCATCTCGCGGGCGCTCGCGATGCTCAAGACCAAGCAGGTCGAGCAGCCGCGCAAGAAGCACGACAATTTGCCGGTGTGAGATATGTGGCCGCGACTTATAGCTTTTGCTGTTTGCATCGCAGTCCTCGTAACCATTTTTCTTTTTGCAGGAAAATTCTCTGCAAGAGACGAGACCGCTATAGTTATTCTCGCGACGTTGGTTTCGTTAGTGACCGCGAACTTTCTGATGGAGAAGTTTTTTACAACTCCGACAGAGGCGTTCGTAAACTCGTTTAGCGGTCTCGTTTTGTTAGCAACTAGCTACGATGCCTTTAAGGGTGCTGGTCATTGGTATTACGTATTAATTGCGTATATCGGGTCAGTGCTTCTTCTATCTTCTGCATCCATGATCCTGTTTGAATGGGGATCGGCGAAGGCTCGTCAGATATCTAACCAAATCAAGCGGATCGTTACAAATATCGGTTCGGGAAAGAGCGTTTGGTTCACGCTCACAATTTCGGCAATCGTCGCGAGTTACTCGCTAACGCACGGATTTCCGACGGCATTGCTGTTCTTTGCAGCAACAATGCTTGCGTTTGATAAGCAAATATTGGCTGCCACTGAGTCGTTCTTCAACAGGCCTTTGCATACTCCTGAGCTGGGGCAAATTATCGGTGTGCAGTCTCAGAATGTATTTCTAGCTCGACTTCTTAAGACTCGTAGCGAAGTAAAATTATTTGATCATGTGGGCTTTCGGTACGCCATCGGCGCGCATGATCAGAAAGGAACTGGCGTAATAATCGACCGTTTCATGCTGGATGACGAGCGATGGATAAAGGTTCTGAGATATCCGTTTGAAAGCGCCAACAACCTATCTTCGCTTAGCGAGAACGGAATCATAAAGCTCGATGACGCAGTTACTGACTTCAAGGCGCGATTTGTTGGAGTGGTCGATAAAGACTCTACTATTAATGAGTTGAGGTTTAGATACTTAGCGAGCGCTCCTGTGTTGGAAGGCCAAATTCTAAGTGCTGAAGCGAATGGAAAGAAGCTACTGTTTCAAATCGCAGACGCCAACACAAACATTGAGCGCTTAGAGGATAAAAATGAAGCAGGCTTTATAGTGGGTCAGGCGGTCCAATTGGGGTGTTGGAACGCTGAGAAGAAAGCATTTGAAAGGTACGGTTGGCTGCCGGACGTTATGACACCGGTTTACCGAGCCGCCGCTTTGGATGAGCCGGCAGCAGAAGATCAAACGACCGTCGGTAAGATTCGTGATTTAGGGAGCGCGGTCAATTTTAACTTTGACGACGGCATTAGACATCACGTTGCGGTTGTAGGCGTTACTGGATCTGGCAAGTCAGTTTTCGGACGGCACCTAATAAAAAAAGCAGTTGCAAATGACGTGAAGGTCATCTGCGTTGATTTGACCAGCGAATACGAAGGTAAGCTAGCCGACGTCAAGACGACGAAGCTTAAAGACCTCTTGAACCTCGATGAGGTCGCAAAGCAGCTTACGATATTAGGAAGCCAGCTTTCGCAGTGGCCGAATAACCAAAAGCAAGACATTATTGCTAACGCTACGAGCGCCATCCGGAAGCCGATGCGTGAAGCCTTAGAGAAATTTGTAAAAAACGACAGCGGTGTTTTGATTGTTGATTTGCCGGACCTAGAGAATACGGCAGACATGATGGACTTTTTGAAACATCTTTTTGTTTGTATTTTTATGGCTGCAAGACACGGAGTATTTGGGAAGCAAAAACTAGCCATTGCTTTGGAAGAAGCGCACACTTTGGTGCCAGAACACAATTTTATGAGCACAAATGACAAGCGCATTGGCGGAGTACTCAATGCGATATCTCAGATCGCGCTGCAGGGCAGAAAATATGGCGTTGGGCTGATCGTAATTGCTCAGCGAACTGCCAACGTCTCAAAAACGATTCTGACCCAATGCAATACAATTTTCGCATTTCAACAGTTTGATAAGACGAGCATAGAATTTTTGGGAAGTTACTTTGGCGAATTTGCTAGAGCCCTTCCTCTTCTGGCTTCTCGTGACATGATTGTCGTAGGCAAGGGAGTGGGAAGCTCCGTACCTTTTATTGCTACCGTGCCTACGTTGGATGAAGCGCAGCTTCCTGAGCCAGAGATGCCGACCGGTGAGCCCATTATAGTGGAAGAGGCATTGCCAGAAGAAGTGGAGCCGCCTGCTATTCCAGAGTTGCCGAATAGGAACGGTGCCTGAGTCGACGTGCACCGCTTTATGACGGCGCTTAGCCGCGCGTCCTAGAATACCTCCCGCGAGAGTCGAGGTGAGGGACACCATGGCAAGAAACCAGCACATATGACCGAGCGGCAGGCCGAGGCGAGGGTGCGGGGCTTATAGTTCGTCATGCTCGTGCTTGTCGCGAGCATCCACGCCTTTCTGAACATCAACGCTGCTAAGGCATGGATGCCCGGCACAAGGCCGGGCATGACGAAGTAAAAGAAGCCGCGCTCTCAAATTTCTTGACTTCCCCACCCATCGAGACTATATTCCTATCCGCCATTTCCGTCGAGGGCGCTCTCGCGAGGCGTCGAAAGAGCGGGGAATGGCCGGCGCCTCCGTTTGTCGTTCGCAGCGATAAACCGGGGAGGCTTCGGGTCACCGTCCGCGGCTATTACGGGCCGCCGCCGCACCCTTGACGGGTCGCAAGCTCCGCTTGCGAGGCTGGAATGGAAACGGGAAGCGGAGAAGAAATCTCTCCGGGGAACGTTTCGGAAGCACGGTCCTGAAGCCTTGAAGAACGCCGAAGCGGAGTGCTGCGAGGCGATACGTGCGCGCAAGCGCGCTTGGGGCTTGCCCCATTCGCGAAAAATGCGCGTACGACAACGAAATGCGTGGCGCGTCGCAGCGCTCCGCTCCCTCATTTCTCTCGGGAGCAGTGAGGCAAAGGTTCGGGGCGCGGCAAAACGCTGTGTCCGGTGAATGAATCGCGCCCGCTGTTTGATCCGACGAATTGACTACCGATCGCCTGCGCGCTCACATACGCACGGGAGAATTCACCATGCGCCGCTCGATCCTTTTCGTGTTTGCGTTCCTGCTGCTTCCGGTTCGCCCGGCCTCCGCCGCCGAATGCAGGATCGGCGAGCGCGTGACGCTCACCGTCCTGATGCTCGCCAATCTCGCGAAAACCGAAGGCGGCTGGTTTTACGAAGGCGTCTCGGCGCGGCCCTGCACGGTCAGCAAGATCCTCGGCAAGGGCAGGCCGCCGGCAAGCTGCAAGGACGACGCGGTGCTGACCGCAACCGGCACAGTCGAGGAATTGCTCGGCCCCACGCTGAGCGTCGAAAGCGTGAGCTGCAAATAGCGGCCCGCGCGCAAACGGGAAAACCCCGCCGGTTTCCCCGCGGGGTTTTTCGCGCTTACTTTTTTATTCGCGCGAATGGCGTAAACGCCAAGCGCGCTATCAGCAAGGCCGGCAGCGGCCGCTGCGGCTGCGATACCAGCCGAAGCCGCAGCCGTCGCGCGGCGCGTTAATCCAGCAGCGCACGGGCTCGGCCTGCGAAGCGATGGCAGGGGCCGGCCCCTTGATGATCGCGGCGGCGTTCGCCTGCCAGGCGCTCGCACCGAGGGTGACAAAACCGAGGGCGAGGATCGAAGAGAGAATGAGGTTACGCATCGCGAAGTCCTCCGAAAAAGTTGTTGCTCGTCCGGCCGCCCGGACGAAGTGCGGGAGCCCGCCGCCCCGAAACGGGGACCGCAGGGCTTGGTTCCCGGAGGTAGGATGATCCGGTGGGCGTGAATTGGAAATGAACGCCGCGCGCCGCCCGGTTCCGCTTAAGAAAGCTGCCGCATAAAGCGGGAAGCTAGCGGCCGGACTTCTTCCGCTCCCGCTCGCGCTCGCGGAACCAGCGGTTCAGGTGGTTGCTGCTGTCCGCCTGTTCGCACTCGCCGGGCAGGTTCTTGCGCGTCGGGCCGCTATAGCGCGCGTTCACATAGTTCAGCGTGTTCGCGACCACGATCTCGACATCGCGCGTAGGCAGCCGGAAGCGCAGGGCATCGTGATCGAACGGGCTGCCTTGCGTCTCGACCTCGACCTTCTGCGGCTTGCCCTGCGGCGGATCGAAGGTCGCTTCGTCAGCCCAGTCCGTGTGGTTGATCTCGTCGATGCGAAATTCCGCATAGACCTTGCCGTCCACGTAAAAGCGGCAGCCGTAAACCGCGGTGACCTTGGCCTCGGCGGCGGTGGCAAGAAGGCTCGCGCAGAACACGCAGCCGATACCCAGTTTGCGATAATGGGTCATCTCGTCTCCATCTTGTGCTTCGATTCCCCGAGTTTGAATCCTTTGCCGCCCGGAGACAACCGCGCGCGTCGCCGCACACGCGAATGCAGCGCGTCGTGACTTTCCCCCGCGCATTCGCGTAAAATATTTCCCGGATTCGGGGAGGACGCGATGGCGAAAACCAAACCCGCGGAAAAGAGCGGCGAGGGCGCCGAGCACAGGCTGCGCATGTTCGTGCACCGCTCGGGGAACATTCTGGTCGAGGGCTTTCACCTTCTCGGTCTCTTCGCGATCGGCGCAAGCACGGTCTGGGCCGCGGTCGCGACCTTCATCGCGATGGTGGGCAAGGGTACCGCCTCCATCGAGGATCTGTTGCTCCTCTTCATCTATCTCGAGATCGGTGCGATGGTCGGCATCTATTTCAAGACCAACCGCATGCCGGTGCGCTTCCTGATCTATGTGGCGATCACGGCGGTCACGCGCCATGTCGTGGTGGTCGTCACCACGCATAAAGTGCCCGAGATGGAAACGCTGCTCACCGCGGTCGCGATTCTCGTGCTTGCGCTGGCGGTGGTGGCGCTGCGCTTCGGCTCTTACTATCTGCCGTCGGCATCGAGCGGGAAGCCATACTTTCATTCCGATATTGGAGGGAAGACCTGAGCGCACCGGGGGCGGACGTGGCGGGCAGGCAGGAGTTTTCCGACTACGTGCTCGGCGCGCTGCTCGCGGCACTCGGCGCCGCCGTGCTTGCCAGCGGCTATGCCGCGGGATTTCGCGAATTCGCGAGTGCTGAATTTTTTCCGGCGCTGATCGCAGCTTGTATGTGCGTTGCCGGCGTGCTGCTCGCGGCGGCTGGTTGGTTCTTGCGCGATCTGCCGCCGTTCCGCTGGACCTGGCTGACGCTGCTTGCGGCGGCGGTGTTTGCTTTCGCGCTCAACATCAGCCTCGCGGTCCATTTTTCACGGGTTTTTCTGCTGCTCGGGCCGCCGGAATACGCGGCGGCGATCTTTCTGCTGCTTGTGCTGGCGGTGGCCTTCGCGCGCCGCTCGCATCTGCGCGCACTCGGCATGGCGCTCATCGGCTTGCTGATCTCGACCGCCGGCATCGATAGCATCACCGGACGCCCACGCTTCACCGGCGGCCTCGACGTCTTGTTGGACGGCTTCGATATTCTCGTGGTGGCGCCCGGCCTGCTCGTGATCGGGGAGGCGATGCTCTGCCTCTATTCTCCGCAACTATGGTTCTCGACCATCGCGCGCTGGCTCGTGCCTACGGTTGCCATCCGGCTGCGCTGGCCGCTGTTGCTGCGCGTGCTTTCGATTGTCGCCATTGCAGCGTCGCTATGGCTCGCCTGGGAGTTGAACCACCGCATCTCGGACATGGCGCTCGCGCTCTTATTCGGCGCCTTCGGTGTCGCGTGTCTGCTGTTGGGCTGGAACCGGCTCGTGCTTTGTTTCGCGCTCTATTACGGACAGGAGCTGGAGCAGAGCCTGCGGCAGTCGCTTGTGCTTTCGCGCGATGACCTGCGTATCTTCACGGATCGGCCGTTCAGCGGGCTTCTGATCTGGATTGCGCTCGCCGTATTCGCGGCCGCTTTCGCGCTATGGCTGCGGCGCTATCTCAGGTTGCGCCGGGCTACACCAGCGCCACCGGCCTGAGCGGCGAGCCGGTCGCGCCCTTGATCCGCAGCGGCAGCGTCACGAACGCGAAGTCCGCGCGACCGCTTCTGCTCAGTTCCTCGAGGTCGAGATTCTCGATGATATGAATACCATGCTGCGCGATCAGGATGCGGTGCGCATCCATCGTGATACTGGTCTGCACGATCTGCTCGAAGCCCGCCGTGTCGTTGCCGACTGCGAAAGGCTTCTTCCCCGCGAGCCACTCGGCACCTTCGGCTGCCACGCCCGGAGTGCCTTCGCTGTCGAGGCCGAGATATTTCCGCGAATCCGTCCAGTGCCTGGTCCAGCCGGTACGCAAAAGAATCACGTCGCCTTGCCGGAATGAAACGCCGGCGTTCCCGGCCGCGGCTTCGAGATCGGCGACGGTGATCTCCTCGGCAGGTGCGAGCGCTTCGACTTTCTTTGCGCCAGCAATGTCCAGGAGCACGCCGCGCCGGAAGATGGGAGCGATGGTCTCGACGCCGTGCTCCTTGAACAGCTCGGTGCCTTGCTGGGCTTTCGCAGCATCGACGCCGCCGTGCAGCATTCCGTTTTCCGAAACATGCGAAAGCGCGTCGATATGGGTAGAGGTGTGCGTGCTCGTGATGATGAGCTCGTTGGACGACGAAAACCCGCAGCCGCGATGAATGTCGCCGTGGCGGTTGTTCAGCGTAATGTGGAAGGGCGGGTGCGTCGGGTAGATCGGCATGCCTTTTTGCAGCGGATGATCGAGCTGGATCATCCGTGCGCCCCGCGTCATCGCGAGCCAGGCATCGACATCGAGCTTGCCGCCGCTACGTTTTCCTTCGTGCATTTGACGTCCTCCCGAAAGGTCCGCGAAGCTAGCACGGGAATCAGGGGGATAAAGAATGGCCACGCTTCCAGTCACATCGGTTTTTGCCGGTCTCGCGGCGCTTGCGCTCGCGTTTCTCGGGCTTCGTGTCGCCTACTACCGCATGCGCGCCCGCATCGCGTATGGCGATCAGGACGACAAGGAATTGCGGCGCCGCGTCCGCGCGCATGGCAACTTCATCGAGTATGTGCCGATCGGGCTGATCGCGCTCGGCCTTATTGAGATGAATGGCGCGGCGAAATGGCAGGTGTGGGCGCTCGGCGGCGCACTTGCGCTTGCGCGCGCCGCGCATGCGGCAGGTCTCGCATTGAGCATCATAAGGCTGCGCGCTCCCGGCGCGACCATGACATTCATCGTGCTTGCGCTTTCCGGCTGCCTGCTGTTGTGGCAAGTGCTTTGAAGGCGCAGTATCCGCCGTTAAGTTAGGGCATATGGGAGCAACACGCATGGCCGTCATCTTCGCATTCCTGCATCATCTCTTTTTCGTCGCACTGTTCGTGACGCTGACGATCGAGATGGTATTGCTGCGCCAGCCGCTGACGGTGGAAAACGGCAAGCGGCTTCTGACCGTCGACGGCCTTTATGGCGGCTTTGCCGGTGCGATCCTCGTCGTCGGCCTGCTGCGCGTGTTCTTCTTCGAGAAAGGCTTCGCCTATTACTGGGCGAGCCACGCATTCCTGACCAAGTTCGGCATCTTCATCATCGTCGGGGCGCTCTCGATCATCCCGACTCTGGAGTTCCTGCGCTGGCGCAAAAGCCTGCGCGAAGGAAAAGTGCCTGAAGTGGCGCCGGAGACGATCCGGAAACTGCGTCGCATCATGCATTACGAGTTGACGGGGCTCGCGTTGATGCTGTTCTTCGCGGCATGGATGGCGAAGGGGCGCTTCTACTGAGTGACCGTGCCGCGAAAGTGGTGGATGCGCGTTATGAGTGCTGCGAAGTGGATACGCTTCGCGGTGCTCGGTTCGTTTTCGGCGCTGTTCTTCTGGCTGTTCTATGTTCGCTACTGGAAGCATCGCGACTGCGTCGCTGCAGCAAAATCCAGTTGTATTACGCCCGAGGGCGACAATCTGATTCCGGCCGGCGCATTCTGGGTCGTGCCCGCGTTCCTGTTTCTGCTCTTTGCATTGGCCGCGTTGCGTAAGGGACGCGGCGCTAGAGGACGAGCATCAGGATAAACCAGAGCAACGCCGCGGCCGGCGCAAACCGCGCTAGCGCGCTGTCCTGCTCTCTTTCCGCCGCGCGCCATACCGAAACAACCAGAAGCGCGTTGAGCGGCAGCGCACCGAAGTGGAGCAATAGCCCGAGCCACGCCGGCGCACCTTTGAGAAATGCAACCAGCGCGGCGCCGGTGCACATGAGATTGATGAGGGTCGCCCAGCCGATCGTGTATTCCCAGAAGACGCGGGCGAGGGGCACCTCGCCGCGCCATAGGGAGCCGATGCGGCCCGCGCTCATTCGGGCATCTGCTTATTTAGGCATGGGGATCGGCCCCATGTCCTTGGGAACTGCGTAGCCTTTGATAACGGCAGGTCGTTTCGCGATTTCGAGATACCAGCGTTTCACGTTGGGATACGCGTTCAGATCGATGCGCTGCCACTCGAAGCGCGAAATCCATGGCCAGGTTGCAATGTCGGCGATCGAGTAGTCGCCTGCCATGTATTCGCGACCTTCGAGGCGGGTATTCAGCACCGAGTAAAGGCGATGGGCTTCCTTCCCGTAGCGCTCCTCGGCATAAGGTGCCTTGCCCACATTATATTTTAGAAAGTGATGGGCCTGGCCCAGCATCGGACCGATTCCGCCCATCTGCCACATGAGCCATTCGATCACGCGATAACGGGAAGGCAGGTCCTTCGGCATCAACTTGCCGGTCTTCTCGGCGAGGTACATGAGGATCGCGCCGGATTCGAACAGTGGATAGCCTGAATCTCGGTCCACGATGGCCGGGATGCGGTTGTTCGGAGAGATTTTCAGGAAGTCCGGCGCGAACTGTTCGTCCTTGCCGATATCGATCGAGTGAACCGTGTAAGGCAGCCCCAATTCTTCCAGAGCGATGGAAACTTTTCGTCCGTTCGGCGTTGTCCATGTGTAGAGGTCGATCATTCCGGTTCCTTCGTAATTCGCGGAGGGGCCGCTTTGCATATGGGCATACTATCGCCGGGCGGGCGATTTCAACAGGAGGGGTTCATGAATGCTACCATGCTCGCGACACGCTTCTGGATCGAAATCATTGCCGCGTTGACGATTACGCTTGCCATCGCCGCCGTCATGTATCAGCGCTTCCAGCAGGGCGGCTCGATCAGCCTGCGTACGATTCAGCTGCTTGCCGTTGCGGTGCTCGCGCCGCTCATTCTCATTCTGGGGCTGGAGCGCGTTCTGGAGCCGAGCGCGGTCGGCGCCCTGATCGGCGCTTTGCTCGGCTATCTATTGTCGGGAATCAGCAGCGAGAAGGCATAGGCGACCCCGGTCGCCTAGCTGTTCTTCATCTCGACTTCGGAGATGCGGCGGCGAAGCACTGCAAGCTCTTTTTCGAGCTTTTCGATACGTTCGACCAGCGAAAGCTCCTGCGTCGAGGCATGCGCGCCAGGAGCAATCGAAGGCGCGGAATGCGTATCGGTGCGCACAAAAGCGACCCCGACATCAGTGCCGTGATTCCAGATGGTTTCGACGCGCAGCGTCTGGTCGCGGTTCGGGATATGCAGTTCGAACGCGTGCGGCAGGGCCACCGGGTCGGTGAAGGACAGGCGCGCACCTTCGTCCGTGAGTTCGCGGATGATGCAATCCGCGCTCTGACGGCGGTTGTTGTAGTACACACGCCCCTGCAGGAAGGTGCGGTGGCGCGGCGTATGTCGGCGCTCGTCCATGTTTACCGGTTCACGCAAGCTCATATCGCCTGAATTTGCGCCCTACCTCTTAACGGCTCGTTAAGCGCGTTGATCTCCGCGAACGATGCTGGCAGAAAGGCCGGCCGCTGCAATTCATGACAATGCCCCAGAAGTCCTCCCGTTCGTTCGAACTGATCGTCAAGGCCGCGCCTGCGCTGTTCGTGCTGTTCTGGAGCACGGGCTTCATCGGCAACAAGTTCGCGCTTCCGCATGCGGATCCGCTGACTTTCGTGGCGATCCGGCTTTGCTTCGCCACACTCGCCATCACGCTGCTCGCACTTGCGTTGCGCGCGCCGTTGCCTCGGGGGCGGGCGATCCCGCACAGTATCGTCAGCGGCGTACTTGTACACGGCATGTACCTGACCGGGGTCTGCGTGGCCATGGCGCAGGGCATGCCGGCGGGGATCGCTGCACTCGTGGTCGGCCTTCAGCCGGTCCTTACATCGACGCTTGCGAACCGTTTTCTCGGCGAGCGTGTCTCCGCGCTGCAATGGGGCGGCCTCGTGCTTGGGCTGGTTGGGCTTTGGCTTGTGGTGCAGGCGAAGGTTTCGGGCAACACGACGCTGTGGGGCTGGAGCGCAATTTCCGGCTCGCTTGTCGGAATTACGGTCGGCACGCTCTATCAGAAGCGCTTCGGCGGGGGTGTCGACTTTCTTTCCTCCATGCCGATCCAGTATGCGTCCGCTGCGGTGTTCGCGGGCCTCGGCGCGTTCGCGTTCGAGGCGCGAAACGTGGACTGGACCGGCGAGTTCATCTTCGCGGTGGCGTGGCTCGTGATCGTCCTGTCGGGCGGCGCGATCGTTCTTCTCTATATAATGATCCGCAGGGCGGCGGCGACGCGGGTTGCTTCGCTCTTTTATCTGACGCCCGCGGTGACCGCGGTGATGTCCTATCTTCTGTTCAACGAGCAACTGGGCCTCGCCGCGCTCGGGGGCATGGCGCTTTGCGCGACCGGCGTGCTGCTTGTGAACTGGAAAGCCGAGCCTGCGGCAAATTGAATCAACCGCGCGTGACCGGCCGGTACAGGAATCCTTAACCGGTACCTTATTACTGATTAACCGGATAGATTCGGTACCGGAATGCAGGCGCCCTCAGGGTTTCGATGGTTCGATACGCTGCTTCTCGCTGGAGCGGCGCTATTTAGCTTGGCGGCCGTTGCAGTGATCACGCTTGCGCCGAAAGAGAACGCGGAAGGCATTGCCGTTATTTTCGCGCCATGGACCAGCGCCGCGGAGACGATGGCGCGTTCCGTGCAGCCGGGCGGGCGCTTCGTCCGCTTCGGCGCCTTCGACTTCATCGCCGTGATCGAACCGAACGGCGGCACCCACGCGCAAGTCCTCCGCGAGAGCGGCGCCTGGCTGCTTGCCGATCCGGCAGCGCTTGCCGCGTGCCTGAGACCCTTCAAGCCAACCAAGATCTGAAAGCCGGCCGGAAATGAACAATCTCGAACAGTTTCAGCACAAAATCACAGTCGCGCTGACGGGCGTCATCTGGCTGCATCTTCCGGTTTTGACGGTCACTGCCATGATTACGCAGAAGGCAGTCTTCGCTCCCATGGCCCTGGCGCTGATGCTGGCAGCGCTGCCGACGGTTCTGCTCGTCCTGAAACGTCCGCCGATGGTGGTTTCGATTTCGCTTGCGATTGCCATGGTCGCGCATGCGTCGCTGTTTGTGTACCTGCTCGAAGGTCACCCGTGGCAGATCGAAGCGCACTTCTACTACTTCGCTTTGCTCGCGATGCTTTCTGGCCTGTCGCAGTGGCCGGTCATTGTCGTGGCTGCCGGTCTCATCGCGGTCCATCACGTCGGGCTAAATTTTCTCCTGCCGAGCGCGGTCTATCCGGGCGGCAGCGATCTGGGCCGTGCATTCTTCCACGTCGTAGTGGTGGTGATCGAAACGGTCATGCTGGTAATGATTGCAGTCCTGTTACGCCGGGTCTTTGCGGAGGCTTACGGGGCGACCGGCAATGCCGAAAAGGTTGCTAGCGAACTCCGGAGTCTCGCCACCGACCGCGAGAAGGAATATGCGCTTTCAAGGAAGCGTACAGACGATCTCGGTTCGCTTCTCGTACGTTTCGAGCAGGAAATGGCGGATTCGGTCGATGCCCTGCATCGCGCAGCACAGGAGCTCGAAGACGGCGCCCGGAACTTGGGATCCACCGCGGAATCCGCGAGCACGCAATCTGTGAAGGTCGCCGCCGTTACCGAGGAGGCGTCCATTCAGGTGAATACGGTTGCGGAAGCCGGAGAATCGCTCGCGCAGACCATCGCTGAGGTCGGCGCCAACGTCTCGGAGTCCTCGCGGCTTGCAGGCGAGGCCGTGAGCCGCGCGGTCGCAACGACCGAAGCGATCGACGAGATGGCGAAGGTCGTGGCCGAGATCGGCAACGTCACCAACCTGATTTCCGCGATCGCGGGGCAGACGAATTTGCTGGCATTGAATGCGACCATCGAAGCCGCAAGGGCAGGCGAGGCGGGCCGCGGCTTCGCGGTGGTGGCGCAGGAAGTGAAGGCGCTCGCGGCGCAGACCGCGAAGGCGACCCAGGACATCGCTACCAGAATCGAGGCAATGCAGCAGGCGACCGGAAAATCGGTTTCTGCCATCGAGCAGATATCAACCGTGATTGCAGAACTGGACCGATTCTCCTCGCGGATTGCGGATTCGGTCGAGGAGCAGGTCGTCTCGGCACGCGAAATCGCGGCGAATGTCGCTTCCGTCGCCGACGGCGTCGGTGAAGTCGCCGCATCGGTCGGGCAGATCGAGTCCGTCGCGGAGAAGGCCAATCGAGCCGCAGGCCAGTTGAACGGATCGGCGACGGCGGTGACGAACCAGACGCTTCGCATCCGCGAGCGGGTCCATGCTTTTGCACAGGAAGTGCAGAAGATGAGGGCCTAGGCCGGCTTCGCCTCCTTCGGCGCGATCACAAGCTGCGATTGGGTAACCAGTGCTGCGAGCTTGCCGTCCTCGCGGAAAACTTTCGTTTGCCAGACCATCAGCGTCTTGCCGCGGTGAACCGGTGTGCACTCCGCGCGTGCGGTTTCGCCGACCGGGATCGCGGAAAGAAAGTTGGTTTTGCTTTCAGTCGTCAGCGTGCGGTAGCCCTTTGGCAGGTTCGCGGTCGTGCCGACGCCGCCGAGCGTGTCGGCAAGCGTCATGATCGCGCCGCCGTGCAGGAAGCCGCCGCGGTTCGACAGTTCCTCGCGGGCGGTCAGCTTCGCTTCGACGAGATCGGGCGAGTATTTCGTTATTTCGATCCCGATATAGGAGGCGAAGTGTTTCTCTTTATGTTTGAAAGTCTGTTCCACCTTCGCCTCGCTCAAAATAGCACCACGCTGCGGATCGACTTGCCCTGATGCATCAGGTCGAAGCCCTTGTTGATGTCGGAAAGCGGCATCGTGTGCGTGATCATCGGATCGATCTGAATTTTCCCGTCCATGTACCAGTCGACGATTTTTGGCACGTCGGTGCGGCTTCTCGCGCCGCCGAACGCTGTGCCTTTCCATACGCGACCCGTGACAAGCTGGAACGGCCGCGTGGAAATCTCCGCGCCAGCGGGTGCTACGCCGATGATGATGCTTTCGCCCCAGCCGCGGTGACATGCTTCCAGCGCTTGACGCATCACGGTCGTGTTGCCGGTGCAGTCGAAGGTGTAGTCCGCGCCGCCAATCTGGTCGGCTGAGGTCTTCGTCATGTTGACGAGATGAGCGACGAGGTCCTTGCCGGCTTCAGCTGCATTGACGAAATGCGTCATGCCAAACTTCTCGCCCCAGGCTTTGCGCTCCGGATTGATGTCGACGCCGATGATCATGTCGGCATTGGCCAGCTTTAGGCCCTGAATGACGTTGAGGCCGATGCCGCCGAGGCCGAAGACCACGGCCTTCGCGCCCGGCGTGACCTTTGCGGTATTCAGAACCGCGCCGATGCCGGTCGTAACCCCGCAGCCGATGTAGCAGACCTTGTCGAAAGGTGCGTCCTCGCGGATTTTCGCGACCGCGATCTCGGGCAGCACCGTGTAATTCGCGAACGTCGAAGTGCCCATGTAATGGAATAGTTTCTTGCCGCCGATGGAGAAGCGGGACGTGCCGTCCGGCATCAGGCCTTGCCCCTGCGTCGCGCGGATCGCGGTACACAGATTGGTCTTGCGCGAAAGGCAGGAGGGGCACTGGCGGCATTCCGGCGTGTAGAGCGGGATGACGTGATCGCCTTTTCTCACGGTCGAGACACCCGGCCCGACATCGACAACGATGCCAGCGCCTTCATGGCCGAGGATCGCGGGGAAGATTCCTTCCGGGTCCGCGCCGGAGAGTGTGAATTCGTCGGTGTGGCAGATGCCGGTCGCCTTGATCTCGACCAGCACTTCGCCCACTTTTGGACCTTCGAGCTGAACCGTCGTGACTTCGAGCGGCTTCCCTTTTTCGACGGCGACAGCGGCGCGGACGTCCATCCTCGCGTTCCTCCGGATTCTTGTTGGCGCAAGTCTAGCGGCTCATGCCAGTGATGCAAAAGATGACGGGGAGTGACGGGCTCGTGAGTTGTTCCGCAAATTCGATGCGGATAGTGTCGGGCACGTATCTGGGATGTTTGATATGACCGTCACGCGCGGGTTCACCGGCAAGCAACGCGAAAAGACCGAAGCCGAGCGGCTGCCTCCGGGGCAGGCGCTTACAGCCGATTTTCCTGTGCTTTCGGCCGGTCCGACGCCGCAGGTCGATCTTGCGAAGTGGTCATTCGCACTGAAACATGGGCCCCGTCCGGTCGTGAAGTGGACGTGGGAAGAGTTCAACCGGCTTCCGCAGTCGAAGCTCACGCGCGACATCCATTGCGTCACCACCTGGTCGAAGTTCAACACAGGGTGGCAGGGCGTGATGATCGACGATGTCTTGGCCGCTGCCGGCATCGAGGCGCCGACACAGTTCACGCTCGCGCATTCGTTCGATGGCTATTCGACGAACGTTCCCACTGCTGATCTCGTCGGCGGCAAGGCAATGGTCGCGACCCTCTACGAGGGCAAGCCGATCACGCCCGATCACGGCGGGCCCGCGCGCCTGCTGGTGCCGCATCTGTATTTCTGGAAATCGGCGAAGTGGATCAACGCGCTGCAATTCACCGAGCGAGATACTGCCGGTTTCTGGGAAGAGCGCGGCTATCACATGTACGGCGATCCGTGGCGAGAACAGCGATACTCCGGTGACTGAATCAAATCCGTCGCCGATCCCGCCTGCGATCCGCTGGCAGAAGGTCACGATCAGCAAGATTGAAAAGCGCACGTCGCGCGTGTCGAGCTTCTTCTTCACGCCGTCGGAGCCATTCTCGTTTCGCGCGGGCCAGCATGTCGAGGTGCGTCTGACCGCGCCCGACGGCTACCGCGCGCAACGCGCCTATTCGATCGCATCCGCGCCGGAAGACTCCGGCAGCATCGAACTCGCCATCGAGAAGCTGGAGACTGGGGAAGTCTCGCCGTTCTTTCACGAGGTCGCGCAGGTGGGCGACGAGATCGAGTTGCGCGGGCCCATCGGTGGTCATTTCATCTGGGAGCATGCCGATGGCGGGCCGGTCCTTCTTGTGGGAGCCGGCTCGGGTGTCGCGCCGCTGATGTCGATGATCCGTCATCACGCGAATCAGCGATCCAGCGTACCGATGCTGCTTTTGCTTTCGTCGCGCATTCTGGAAGAGGTTATATTCCGGGATGAACTGCTCGCGCTCGACGCGAAGAAGGGCGCGTTCCAGCTCGTGCTCGCCATTACGCGCGAGACGCCGGGGCGGGAAGGCGATTTCGGCCGCCGCATCGACACGCCGATGATCGCGGAGATACTCAGGCGTCTGCCGTCCTCGCTGAAGCGCGCGTTCATCTGCGGCTCGAACCCGTTCGTTACCGTCGCGAGCGAGGCGCTGACCGGCGCGGGTGTTGCGCCGGGCTCGATCCGCACCGAACGCTACGGTCAGTAAAACTCGCTGCAATCCGTTCACTTACGATTCACCACGCGAAGCCGCGCAAGCGCTGGACTTGCCGCCGTTTATCTTTTTTCGCGGCATTCCCGAAGGTTTCTTTAAACGCTCTTCGCTAGGCTCCGTCACAACAAAAAAGAGCAGGGACGCAGGCAAACGAAAGCGATTCTTTCCGGGAGCGGAGAGAATGGCTATGCATTTGCAGCTTCCCGAAGGTCACGCGAGGAAGCTGTCCTTGGTTGATACACATTTCGGTCTCACCCGCGAAAGCGCCGCCGTTTTGCGGCCGGAAGCGGCACGGGCGGCCGAACTCGTCGCGTTGGAAGCGGTTCCCGTCGGCGCATGGGCGAGCCTTTATGCGCGCGCAGTCGAACCGAACGTTTTTTATTCTCCCGAGTGGGCGCTTGCGGTCACGCGGCATATTCCGGGCGACGAAAAGATCAGCGCACTGCTTGCATGGGATAGCCCCACGAAAAAGAAACTCATCGGGTTCCTGCCGGTCACTTCGACGTGGCGTGCGCTGAAACTCCCGTTGCCGGTGCTGGTCACTTGGCACGGCTATGCGCCGCTCAGCGTGCCCTTGCTGGATAAGGACGCTGCAGAGGAGGCGGCGGAAGGATTGCTGCAGGCGGCTCGCGAAGCGGGAGCCTTTGCGCTGCTTGTTTCCGTGCTCTCCGAGCAGGGCCCGGCCGCGCAAGCGTTGCGCAAGGCGCTCGGGAAATCGGGAGTGGCCGCGTGTACGCTTCACCGGGAGCAACGCGCTTTGCTCGATGCAACGTCCGGCGCCGAGCCGTTGCTTCAGGACGCGCTCGGCCCGAAGAAGCTGAAAGAGCTGCGCCGCCAGCGCAATCGCCTCGCTGACGACGGCGAGGTGCGTTTTTCGGTGTCGGTCTCGCCGCAACAGACGCAGGCGGCCCTCGAGCAGTTCCTGAAACTCGAAGCGGCCGGATGGAAGGGCAAGCGCGGCACCGCGCTCGGCGCGCAGCAAGGCCTTAACCGCTTCATCCGGGAAGTAGCGCGAAAGCTCAGCCCCCAGGGAAATTTCGAAGTGGCAACCCTCACACGCGGCGCGGATGCCATTGCATCCGGCATCGTCGTGCGTCACGGCAAACGCGCCTACTTCTTCAAGACGGCCTATGACGAGCGGCTGTCGAAGTGTTCGCCCGGCGTGCAACTCACGCTCGACCTGACCCGGCATCTTTGCGCGGATGAAACGCTTTCGTCGGTGGATTCAACCGCGGCCGCCGATCACCCGATGATCAACCAGGTATGGAAGGGCAGGCTCGCACTCGCGGAGACGCTGATGCCGCTCCGCGCCGGGCCATCCGCCTCAATTTTCGCCGCTGTGATTTCCGGACGCCGTGTCTTGCGCGAAGCCGCCCGCCGGATCGTGCATCGCTATCGCGCCTTCAAGGAGAAGTCGTCATGAGCCTGGTTCAGCCAGCCGACGCAAAAGCCTTCGAAAAGTTTCCGGATCTGCCGTTCCGCATCAGGCACGAGCTTGTCGGCAATCCGCTGTTGACACTGCCTGAAATCGTGAAGCTCGTGCGCGAATTGCCGCGCGATCAGATCGAGTACAGCTCCGGCAAAGCCGAGATCGGCCAGGACCCGAAGAAGGTGCAGGCGATCGATCTGCCGCCCGAGGAAGTCGTGAAGAGCATCGAAACCGCCGGCGCGTGGATGGTGCTGAAGCGTGTGGATGCGCATCCGGCTTACCGGGGTATTCTCGAACAGGCGCTGCTTTCGGTCGCCAAGGCGAGGGGACTTGCTTCGCTCGACGACGCGGGCTTCGAGGATATTCAAGGCTTCCTCTTCGTCTCGTCGCCGAATTCGACGACGCCGTTTCATACCGACGCCGAAGACAATTTCTTCGTGCAAATCCACGGCGAGAAGTTCTTCCATGTCTATGACAACCGCGATCACTCGATCGCGTCAGTCGAGGAACTCGAGGCCTCGGCGACCAAACACCGGAACATCAAGTACGATCCGAAGTTCGATGCTAGGGGTGTGGCGCACCGCCTGTTCCCGGGCGACGGCGTGTTCGTTCCCTATCAGTGGCCGCACTGGGTGCGCACCACGGACAGCTACTCGATTTCGCTCGCCATCACCTGGAAGACGAAGGCCGTGCGGCGACGCAACGATCTCTACGTCTTCAACTCGTTCCTGCGCAGCATGGGCCTGCCGCAGGCGGCGCCTGACGCGCATCCCGCGCTCGACGCATTGAAGCTCGCAATGATGCGCACGGCGAAAGCGACGGTCTCACCGCTCCGCAAAAGCGAAGGCATGCGCCGCGTGCTGCGCCGTCTCGTGCTCGGCAAGAACGCGAACTACTATTACAACGACAAGAAGCAGAAAGAAGCGGCCTGATCCTTCCTCAGAGGCTGCAACACAAGAAGGGCGCGGCAGAAGCCGCGCCCTTTTCGTTCTCTTTCGTCACTTCGGCTGCGGCACGATGCGGATGTAAGGCTTCGGCGATTTCCAGCCGGCGGGGTAGGTCTTCTTCGCGTCGTCGTCGGAGACCGAGCCCGCGATGATGACGTCGTCGCCATGCTTCCAGTCCACCGGGGTCGCGACCTTGTGTTTCGCGGTCAACTGAAGCGAGTCGAGCACGCGCAGCACCTCGTCGAAGTTGCGGCCTGTAGTCATCGGATAGGCGATCATCAGCTTGATCTGCTTGTCCGGGCCGATGATGTAGACGTTGCGCACGGTCTGGTTGAGGGCAGGGGTGCGGCCTTCGGAAGTGTCGCCGGCATTGCCCGGCAACATGCCCCAGGCCTTCGAGATCGAGAGGTCGGTGTCGCCGATCATCGGGAAGTTCGGCTTCGCGCCCTGGGTCTCTTCGATGTCCTTCGCCCATTCGCTGTGGCGATCTACCGGATCGACCGAGAGGCCGATGATCTTGGTGTTGCGCTTGTCGAATTCGGGCTTGAGCTTCGCCATGCGGCCGAGTTCGGTGGTGCAGACCGGCGTGAAATCCTTGGGGTGCGAGAACAGCACGGCCCATTTGTCGCCAATCCAGTCGTGGAATTTGATTTTGCCTTCTGTGGTCTGCGCCTCGAAGTCGGGCGCCTTGTCGCCAATGCTAACGGCCATGGCTGGTCTCCCTTGGTCAGCTTCTGAAAATCGGGTCCCTCGGGGCGTAAAACTCTCGCGCAGGAGGGGTTCCGGTCATATAGGGATATTCACAGGCAATTTCCAGATATAAGATCATTACACGTAAAAGTGACGGGAATTAGCTTGTACATGAGGCTCTCGGGCAGCTTCCGGCCCGGCAGGAGCTGAACTAGGCTTTTCTTGGCGTCCAGAGCGACGCCAGGGGGAAGTCATGAATCGCTTTTCAGTTTCTCTAATTTTGATCGCCGCCGTTTCGATTTTCTCGCCGGCTGCCGGCAGCGCACATGATTTCAGTGCGCCTCTACAGATGACGCCCCGGCCGCAATTGGCTCAGCAGCAGGATTGCCCGAATTGCGCGCGGCTGCCGCAAGCGGAATGCGTCACCTGCAACATGCAATTCGGCTGGACCAAGCAGCAGTCGATCGGCTGGTGTTCTCGTAAAGCGCATTGCCGCAGGAGTTAAGAACGAAAACGCCGCCCGGAGGGGCGGCGTTTTCTCATTCCAGCGGCGGCAGCGATTTCTCGATCGCAGCGCGGTTCTTCTCGTGCCAAGGCGGCAGCTTCAGCGAGGTGCCGAGGCGCTCCTTTGGCTCGTCCCAGGTGAAGCCGGGATTGTCGGTCGCGATCTCGAACAGGATGCCGCCGGGCTCGCGGAAATAGACCGAGTGGAAATACATCCGGTCGATCTGCTCGGTGGTGTCGATGCAGAGTACGTTCTGGATGCGGTTTGCGATTTCCATTTCGTCGGCGTCGTTCGCGGCGCGGAAGGCGACATGGTGAAGGGTGGCGGCCCCCTGCGAACCACGCGGCTGTTCCTTGTCGATCACGATGTCGATATGCGCGCCGATGTCGGCCGAGCCGAGATAGCGCTGACGCTCGCCGTCCTTGCCGCCGTCCGCGTAGCCGAATCCGTCTTTCAGGACTTCGCCCGTGCGCGTGCCGTTGTGGGGCCGCAGCGTGATGCCGGAGAATCCGCGCACCGCGTGCTCGACCGACACCGGGCCATCGGCCCAAGCCGGTGCATTCGCTGCGCTCGAAGTTTCGACCAGTTCGATTTTCATGCCTTCGAGATCGGCGAGCGAAATCATCTTGTCTCCGAAGCGCTCGCTCTCGGCCGTAGCGAAACCTTCCGCGTCGAGGCGTTTCTTCCAGAACGGGAGCGAGCCTTTCGGGATCGCGTAGGCGACTTCGACGGCCTGACCCGTGCCCTGCCGTCCCGGCTTTACCCCGTCCCAGAGAAAAAAGGTGAGCGCGGAGCCGGGCGCGCCCGTCTCGTTGCCGTAATAAAGGTGCCACGCGCTCGGGTCGTCGAAATTGACGGTGCGCTTCACGAAGCGAAGGCCAAGCGTCTTCGTATAGAAGCCGAAATTCTGCTTCGCGCTTCCAGTGATCCCTGTGATGTGATGAATGCCAGTGCTTTTCGCCATGACACCTCCTGTGCCGGTGATTGTCACCGATATGGAGCCCGCCGCCATCCTACAGAAGTGCTGCAAATGGGGATTGCGGTGACGCATTCGGGCAACACCCAGCCGCCATTACGCCTTTGACGAAAGTTTGAGCGGCTTCAGACGCGCTTCATTAAACTCTTGGAAACCATAAGGGCCCGAGACTTCACCCCGGAATTTGTAGCGTTTTGGGGTCACGATGGAGCAGTTTCGACAAGCCGCCAAGCGTATCGACGCTTCCGACGTCGTTTCGCTTCTGCGTGAGGTCTATCCCGAGGGCGTGCGCGGCCGGAACGAGGCCGAGGCGCTGATCGCCTTCGATCGCGAGTTCACCGATCCGGCTCCGGAATGGCGCGGCTTCATGGCGGAAGCGGTAGCCGATCACCTGTTGCGCCGCTCGCAGCCGCTCGGCATCGTGACGGCTGAAAAAGCGAACTGGCTGATCCGTGCGATCGCGCCCGCGGGCAAGATTTCCACGCGCGGCGGCTTCGAAACGCTCTTTCGCACCATCGAACAGGCTGCCGAAATTCCGGTTTCGCTCTCTGTGTTCGCGATCCGGACGCTGTCCGCTCTCGCGGGCGGCGATATGGAAAAGCCGCTCGACGCGCGCGACGTGACCCGCCTCCGCCGGATCCTCGAAGCCGGGACCGGGCCGGTTACAGCGGAGGAAGCCGAAGCGCTGTTCGACATGCACGACGCGTTCGCAGGCAGAAGCAATCATGGCTCGTTCGACGATCTGTTCTTCCGCGCGATTACGAATTATCTCCTGAGGGCGTCGCGCCGCGACACACTTCCGCGCAAGGAGGCGCTGTCGCGCGAGCCGAGGCGTGACGCCGGCAAGGATATCGAAGCCGAATGCGCCGCCTGGCTTGCGACGCGCATCATGCGTGACGGCCGGCCGACCTTCGCGGAGCGCGCGTTGCTTACGCTGATTGACAACGGCGCGGAACCCGATGGACCGCCGCTGCGTTCGTCCCGGGCAGCCTGAACTTCCTTCCATCCTGATTTCAGGCTTACTCCCGTGATCGCGTCGCGGAGCAGATTAATTCGCCCGGAGCCGCTGTCTTGGATTTCAATTTCTTTCAGGAGTTCGATCTCGTCCGCCGCCTGATGGTGGCGGCATTGATCGGTCTGCTGGTAGGCGTGGAGCGCGGGTGGCGCGAGCGCAATGCACGCGGAGGCACGCGCACCGCAGGCATCCGCACATTCACGCTGATCGGGCTGCTTGCCGGAGTTACCGGGCTGATCGCTCGAAGTCTCGAAGATAAAGCCGCAAGCGCGATTCTGGTCGCCGGCGCATTCCTGGTGGTCGCGGTACTGTTCGCCTGGTATCGCATGCGCGAGAACATCGCGGACAAGAATTTCGGCTTTACGACCGTCGTTGCCGCCATGACGACGTTCCTGCTCGGCGTCTATGCGCTGCTCGGCGATGCCAATATCGCCGCTGCGGCAGGCGTCGCAATGATGGTCGTGCTGCTCACGCGCGAGCAACTGCACGGCTTGCTCGCGAAGGTAACATGGGCGGAGCTGCGCGCCGCCGTCATTCTTCTCGCGATGACGTTTCTGGCCTTGCCCTTCATCCCCGATCAAAACTTCGGGCCTTACGGCGGCATCAATCCGCGGCAGGTGTGGCTGCTTGCGGTCGTGCTCGCGGCCGTTTCGTTCCTCGGTTATGTCGCCGTGAAGACGATGGGCAGAAGGGAAGGGACGCTGGTTTCTTCCGCGGCAGGTGGGCTCGTCTCTTCGACTGCGGTGACACTCGCCGCGTCGCGCGCTGCCGCAAACGACAGGCGCGGACTCCGCTTTCATGCGGCCAGCATCGCGATCGCGACCGCGATCTCGCTCGGCAAGACATTCATTCTCGTATCCGCGCTGAACGGCACGGTAGGCGCTCTGGTGGCGGCGCCGCTCGTCAGTGCCGCGCTCGCGGCTTTATCGGTCGGGCTTCTCTTTGCGCTCCGCGGTTCCAAAAGACGGGCGAAAGAATCCTTCGAACTCCGCAACCCGTTCTCGCTCAAGGAAACGCTACTGCTTGCGGGATTGATCGCAGCCGTGACCTTCGCGGTGGAAGCGTTCTCGGCCTGGTTCGGTACTGCGGGCGGGCTTATTACTGCGCTCGTCTCCGGTACGGTTGATGCCGACGCGGCTGCCGTTTCGCTGGCCAGGATCGGGGGCGGATCGCTGCCGCCTGCAACGGCGGCACTGGGCATCGTGCTTGCGGTTACTGCCAACAATCTGTTCAAGTTTTCGATCGGAGCCGGTGCTGCGGGGCGCGGATTTGCGGCCTATGCGTTGGCCGCAATCGGCATACCCGTTGCCGTACTCTTGAGCGTCGCTTGCGGCGTGCTCGTCTGGCAGGGCGGGCTTGAAGCGTTGTCCCTCAAGGCCAAGTGACGCTTGAACCGCAAGAGACGCTTGGCTGATTGACAAAGATTATATTGCGCCGCAAACCAGTACACAGGGTTTGCGTCAATCCGGGCCGGGCATGTTCAAGAAAATTCTGATCGCCAACCGCGGCGAGATCGCGTGCCGTGTCATCAAGACCGCGAGGCGCATGGGCATTGCGACGGTCGCCGTCTATTCGGACGCCGACAAGGACGCGTTGCACGTCGAGATGGCCGACGAGGCGGTCCACATCGGCCCGCCGCCGGCCGCCCAGTCCTATCTGGTGATCGATAAGATCATCGAAGCCTGCAAGCAGACCGGCGCGGAAGCGGTGCACCCGGGCTATGGCTTTCTTTCCGAGCGCGCGGCGTTCGCGGAAGCGCTCAAGAAGGCGAAGATCACTTTTATCGGCCCGAATGTCCGCGCCATCGAGGCGATGGGCGACAAGATCGAGTCGAAGAAGGCGGCGTCCGCCGCCAAGGTTTCGACCGTTCCCGGCTTTCTCGGCGTGATCGAAGACGCCAAGCATGCAGTCAAGATCGCCGACGAGATCGGCTATCCGGTGATGATCAAGGCCTCCGCCGGCGGCGGCGGCAAGGGCATGCGCATCGCGAACTCGAAGGCGGAAGTTGCGGACGGCTTCGAGCGTGCGAAGTCCGAGGCGAAATCTTCGTTCGGCGACGACCGCGTCTTCATCGAGAAATTCATCGTCAATCCGCGCCATATCGAAATCCAGGTGCTCGGCGACAAGCACGGCAACGTAATCTATCTCGGCGAGCGCGAATGCTCGATCCAGCGTCGCAACCAGAAGGTGGTCGAAGAGGCGCCGTCGCCGCTGCTCGATGAAGCGACCCGCAAGAAGATGGGCGAGCAGGCGGTGGCTTTGGCAAAAGCCGTCGACTACGACACCGCGGGCACCGTCGAGTTCGTGGCGGGACAGGACCGTTCGTTCTACTTCCTGGAGATGAACACGCGGCTTCAGGTCGAACATCCTGTGACCGAAATGGTCACCGGCATCGATCTCGTCGAGCAGATGATCCGCGTTGCCGCGGGGGAGAAGCTCTCGATCAAGCAGAGCGACGTGAAGCTCAACGGCTGGGCGGTGGAAAGCCGTATCTATGCCGAAGATCCTTATCGCGGCTTCCTGCCGTCGATCGGACGGCTCTCACGCTATCGTCCGCCGGCGGAAGGCCGCATGGGCGCCGCGACGGTGCGCAACGACACCGGCGTATTCGAAGGCGGCGAGATTTCGATGTTCTACGATCCGATGATCGCCAAGCTCGTCACGCATGCGCCGACGCGCATCGAGGCGATCGACGCGCAGGCCAAGGCGCTCGACGAATTCGTGGTCGATGGCGTCGGGCACAACATTCCGTTTCTTGCAGCGCTCATGCAGCACGAACGCTGGCGGACCGGCGCGCTTTCGACTGGTTTCATCGCGGAAGAATATCCGGACGGCTTCAAGGGTGTCGCGCCGATAGGCGAGGTCGCGATCGTGATCGCGGCCGCCGCTGCGGCGATCGATCACGTACTCGGCGAACGCAAGCGCCGCATTTCGGGTCAGATGATGGGCAGGCTGGTGCAGCGCGACCGCCGCCGCGCCGTCTGGCTCAATGCCGCCGAATATCCGCTCGACGTGTTCCGGAACGGTGATGCCATTCAGGTGAACTTCCTTGCAGATGGCGAGACCACGCATTTCGTGAAGCTGAAATCCGACTGGAAGCCGGGCATGGCTGTCTGGACCGGCACTGTCGATAATCAGGCCGTTGCCGTGCAGGTGAGGCCGGTGGCGAACGGCTTCCGTCTTTCCTTCCGCGGTGCGCAGGTCACGGCTTACGTTTACACCGAAGCCGAAGCGGCGGCGGCGAAGCTTATGCCGGTCAAGCAAACCGGAAACTCGGGCAAGGTCGTGCTTTGCCCGATGCCGGGGCTCGTGGTGTCCATCGCGGTGAAGGAAGGGCAGGAAGTGCAGGCCGGCGACCAGCTCGCCATCGTCGAAGCCATGAAGATGGAAAACGTGATCCGGGCCGAGCGGGACGCGACGATCAAGAAGATCGCGGTGAAGCCGGGTGACAGTCTCGCCGTCGACGCGGTCATTCTGGAATTCGCGTGATGCGATGAACCTCTTCGATCTTCTCTTTTCTCCGAAAGGGACGATCGAGCCAAAGCCTTTCGCGCTCGTGGTCGTCGGCGTCTATCTCATCAATATCGTTGCGGGCTCGACATTCGACGGCCAGTTCATCATGCGCGCGGGCATCTGGCCCTATCTCGGTTTGCAAATGCTGCTCACCTGGATTTGGTTCGCCGCCCATTCGAAGCGGCTGCGCGACGCGGGCAAAGGCAGCACGGTCGCCTTCATCCTCGCGTTTCTCTATCTCGCCGGCATCATCGCGATGATCAGTTTCGCCGCCGGCTCGGCCGCGGCGGTGACACAGGCGGCCGAGCCCTCGCAGCAGCTAAGCGGCTCGCTGATCGGCGTCCTGATCGCGATCCTTTTCATTCACACGCTTCTGACCGGTGATCCGGTTCTGATCGTCGGATTTTTCATCCTGTTGATCGGTCTTCCGTTCATCTTCGCGCTCATCGTCGCGATCTATTCGATCGTGACCGGCGCGCGTCCCGGCATTTCGGAGGACGCCGCTCCCGCACACCCGCAACAGCAGATTTCCCCGTCGTGACCTCGCGTCTCTATTTTGCCTATGGCTCGAACATGGACCGGGCGCACATGGCGCGGCTCTGTCCGCAGGCTGAGCCTTATGGTGTGGCAGCGCTTCGGTCCTACAAGTATGTGATGGCTGCCTCAGGCTTTGCGACAGTCATCCCCTGGCCGGGATCGTTCGTCCATGGCGTGCTCTGGAAAGTGGGGCCGAAGGAAATCGCGGCACTCGATCGTTATGAAGACGTCGCGGGCGGGCTCTACCGGGCGGTGCATTTGCCGGTGAAGTACAATGACCGGCTTTTGCGCGCCCTGATTTATCTCGCAAGCGGTGACAAAACCGGCGTGACGCCGCCGGGCTACATCGAAAAGATAGTGCAAGCGGCGAAGGACTGGAACTTTCCGGCCGGCTACGTTGAGCATCTTGCAAAGCAAAGTGCGGCCGGCGCGAAGCGCATGCGATGAGAAAACTCGTCCGTCTCAGGATCACAGGCAGGGTGCAGGGCGTTGGCTACCGCGCTTTTGTCGAAGCGCAGGCCGAACGGCTTAAGCTCGAAGGTTGGGTGCGGAACCGCCGTGACGGAACCGTGGAAGCGGTGGTCTTCGGTTCTTCGGAGTCGGTGGAAACGCTCTTTCGTGCGTGCCGCGAAGGACCCTCGGCATCGCGCGTCACGGCAATCGATGCCACTGGAGCAAGCGAAGCGGAGCTCTCGCAGAAGCCCTCCCACGAGAAATTCGCGGTATTGCCTACGGTTTGAGCGGAACCACGGGTGTTATGAGACGTTGCCCGCAAGAATGCGAGGCCTCTGATGAACAAGCGACAGCAACCGCCGCAAAAACAAAAGCACCAGCCGGGCCGCGAGCACGAGATGACACCGTTGCCCGACTACGAACCGAAAACCCGCGGTTCCGGACGATTGAAGAATAAAGTCGTGCTGATTACCGGCGGCGACTCGGGCATCGGTCGCGCGGTGGCGGTGGCCATGGCGCGCGAAGGCGCGGATGTCGCCTTCGGCTATCTCGACGAGAAGAAAGACGCTGCCGAGACCATCAAGCTCGTCGAAGAAGAAGATCGCAAGGCGCTGTCGCTTGCAGGCGATATCGGCGACGAAAAATTCTGCAAGAAGCTGATCGACGCCACGGTCAAAAAATTCGGCCGGCTCGACATTCTCGTCAATAACGCTGCTGAGCAGCATGAAGTCGACAGTCCCGAAGAGCTCACGGAGAAGCAGATCGACCGCACCTTCAGGACGAACATTTACAGCTTTTTCTTCATGGTGAAGCATGCACTTCCGCACATGAAAAAAGGGGCGTCGATCATCAACACAGCTTCGATTACGGCCTACAAGGGACACAAGACTCTGCTCGATTACTCCGCCACTAAGGGCGCGATCGTCACCTTTACCCGCTCGCTCTCCGAGAACTTGCTGGAGCGGGAAATCCGCGTGAATGCGGTCGCACCGGGACCGATCTGGACGCCACTCATCCCGGCGTCCTTCAGTGCGAGCAAAACCGCGAAACACGGCGCGAGCGCGCCGATGGAGCGGGCAGGGCAGCCCAACGAAGTAGCCCCCGCGTACGTGTTTCTCGCGAGCAGCGAGGCCTCCTACATCACCGGACAGGTGATCCATGTGAACGGGGGGACCATCGTCAATGGCTAACAATCCCAAAAGACTGCTCCACGATCCCTCGGGCGAAGTAACGCCGGAGCGCAAACCGAATGCCGAAGGCAGACGCAAAACGCCTGCCGAACACCTGATTCATCGGGATGCGGAAAGCGACCCGCGCCTTGGCGAACGGCGGCCGCATTCGGATGCGCGGGAGACATCGGACGGCTCGCTCGTTCGCGACGACGAGCGCGACTATCGCAACACAGACGAAGTTTAGGGAAAGACCTCGCCGAATTTCGCACGCAAGGCGCGATCGACGTCATCCATGCCCACGACAATCCCCAGATCGGATAGCGATGTCACACCATAACGCTGCTCGGAAATCCCGCAGGGCATGATCGCGGAAAAATGCGAAAGGTCCGGCGAGACGTTCAGGCTCACGCCGTGGAAGGTCACGCCCTTGCGGACACGGATGCCGAGTGCCGCGATCTTGTCCTCGTAGCCATCGCCTTTTTCGGGCCTTGCAACCCAGACGCCGATGCGCCCCTCTCGCCGTCCCGCTGTCACGCCGAAAACAGCGAGCGTGCGGATCAGCCACTCTTCGAGGTCAAAGACGAATTTGCGGACGTCGCCGCCGCGCGCCTTCAGGTCCACCATCACGTAGCCGACCCGTTGGCCCGGGCCGTGATAGGTGTAGCGCCCACCGCGTCCGGTTTTGAAGACGGGAAAGCGGTCCGAAACGAGAAGCTCGCCTTCGCCCGCGCTGGTGCCTGCGGTGATGAGCGGCGGGTGTTCCAAGAGCCAGACGAGTTCGCGTTCGCTCCGCTCCGCAATCGAGGCCGCGCGCGCTTCCATCCGCGCCAGCGCGGTCTCGTAGCCGACCGGGGCCTCTGAAACCTGCCACTCGGGCGGCGCAGGAAAGCCCGCCGGGGATGAAGAATCCACGGCCACGACCGTTGTTAACGTCTCGCTAACCATAGTTGTGCAGATTTTACCGGGCTTTGTGAGGGGGAACAGTCTTGGCCAAGATCGACGACGTCCAGTGCGACATATCGGTGATGCTGGGCGAATCCATGGTCCCCATCCACCAGCTCCTGCGCATGGGCCGCGGCGCCATCATCGAATTGACCGCCACGGAAGACGACGAAGTCACGATTCTGGCCAATAACATGCCTGTCGCCAAGGGCATCGTGGTGGTCGAAGGCAGCGCCATCGCGGTTTCCGTGACCCGCCTTTTGCCGCGTCCGGCCACCCTGCGCTAATTCACTCAATCGGGCTTGAGGGTGCGGGGGCGATTTGTTAAGCCCTCGCGGCTTGGTTCCTGCGGTCGTGGCGGAATTGGTAGACGCACTACCTTGAGGTGGTAGCGGGTAACACCGTGAAGGTTCGAGTCCTTTCGACCGCACCAAGTCTTCGAACGATCAGACGGCCCGCGGCGCGGCAGATCGCGCAGAGCGGGCCGTTTGCGTCTCAAGAGCCTGCTGCCTAGAAGCAAGCATCAGCGCAGCCCCGTAAAAAGGAGATTCGCCGTCATGCCCGAGGCCGAAAGCCCCGCCGGCAGCCGCGATGCCGATCTCCTCTTGCCGCTCCGTGACGAGGAAGGGCAGGTCTCCGCGGATTTCCTCAGTGCGATTTCCCGCTCGGTCGCGACCTCCGACGCCCCCCAGGTGCGGGCCCTCGCGGGCGATCTGCATGAGGCCGATCTCGGCGACCTGATCGAGGCGCTTCCCGCCGATCAGCGCGCAAAGCTCGTCGCACTCCTCGGCACCGACTTCGACTTTACGGCGCTGACCGAAGTCGACGACATCGTCCGCGAAGAAATCCTGGAAGAACTTTCCAACGAGGCCGTCGCCGAGGGCGTGCGCGAGCTCGATTCGGACGACGCCGTCCGGATTCTCGAGGACCTTCCCGAAGAAGATAAAGCCGAGATTCTCGAGCAACTGCCGGAAGACGAACGGCAGGAACTCGAGCGCGGGCTCGAGTATCCAGAAGAGTCCGCGGGCCGCCGCATGCAGACGGATTTCGTCGCCGTGCCGCCGGACTGGACAGTGGGCCGGACGATCGATTACGCGCGCGAGGATTCCGATCTGCCGGACGACTTCTATGCCATCTTCGTCATCGACGAGGATCGCCGTTTCGTCGGTGCGGTGCCGCTCGACAAGCTCCTGCGTTCTCAGCGCCCGGTGAAGATCTCGGAAATCATGGCGCATGACTGGCATGTGGTGCAGGCCGCCGCCGACCAGGAAGAAGCCGCGCGCACGTTCGAGCGCTACAATCTGGTCTCGGCTCCTGTCGTGGACGAGGACGGCAGGCTCGTCGGTGTACTTACCGTCGACGATGTCGTCGACGTCATCGAGGAAGAGGCAGCCGAAGACATCAAGGCGCTCGGCGGCGTCGCGCGCGACGAAGAAATCTCCGACTCGGTGCTCTATACCGCGCGCTCGCGGCTGCCCTGGCTCGTCATCAATCTCGCTATGGCGTTTTCTTCCGCCGCCGTGATCGGCTATTTTGCGACCTCGATCGCGCAGATGGTGGCGCTTGCGGTGTTGATGCCGATTGTCGCTTCCATCGGCGGCAATGCCGCGACGCAGGCCATGACCGTCACGGTACGCGCGATCGCAACGCGGGAACTGACCGAACGCAATACACGGCGCATCACCTTTCGCGAACTGGGCGTCGGCTTCCTGAACGGCATCGCGGTCGCGGTGCTCTTGGGAACTGCGGCCGGGTTCTGGTTCGACAATCTTTATTTGGGTGTGGTCATCGCCGCTGCCTTGATCTTCAGCATGTGCGGGGCCGGGCTCGCCGGCATGCTCATTCCGCTTGCCTTGCAGCGGGCCGGTTACGACCCGGCAGTGGCATCGGCGGTCTTCGTCACCACGACGACCGACATTCTGAGCTTTTTCTCCTTTCTCGGCTTCGCAACCTGGTGGTTCCGGCTCGGATAAGCGCCAATTAACCGGGGCTTAACCAATGAAGCTTTTTTGCAGCCTTCGCTGACCGCGCATTAATTGCGGCTGACGTAGCGTCTTCCCCAAGAAGAACGTGAGAGTCATGGGGAAGCTCTTCGATAAACGCTGGCTCGGCGATCAACTGGTTGCCGTCGTCGGTCTGCTCGTAGCCGCGGCAATGGCCGCGCTACTCGGCGTCGTCATGCTCGTAGCCGAGCGCGTCGATGAGAGCGCGAGTGCGCGCGAGCGCGAGCTGATGCAGGCCGCCGTCCTCGGTCTCAAGCAGAAAATCAAGAGCGACCTCGGCAGCTTTGCCTTGCCGGATAGCGGCCTCGAAAGGCCGTCGGACGAGCGGTCGCGCTGGCTGCATCGCCACTTCGGCGCAAGGCTCTATCAGGGCGGCCGTTATAACGAAGCCCATATCATCAACCCATTGGGCCAGACGCTTTATTCGTCGCTCAACGGCTCGCTCGTGCAGAAACAAGATAGCGAAGGTATAGATCAGAGGCTGCTGTCGCTCGTTGCGTTAGTGCGCGCCAACTTCGAACACGCGAACGTAATCAAGAAACTTCTGGCCGCCGACGCCGGGGAGCGCCCGCCGCCGCCAACTTCGGTCTTTCGCGCGGAGTTCGTCCGGGTCAATGGTCAACCGGCGATAGCGGCAGTAGTCGCCAATGCGCCGGTATTCGCCCGCAGCGAAGAGCGCATCTACTCGCCGCCGCTCGTCGCCGTCGTGAGCTATTTCGATCAGCAATCGATCGACGAATTGCAGTCCGATGTTTCGGTGACCGGATTGCGGTTCAGCGAGACGGCGGCTCATACGAAAGAAGAAACCGGTATATCTGTCAGTATGGACGACGGCAGCGCGCCGCTGATGCTGTTCTGGCACGCAACGCGCCCCGGCACCGCGATCCTGGAACGCATTGCGCCGGCGCTGGGCGCGATCACGCTCTTTTTCGGATTTGTGACTTTGATCGTCCTGCGTACGATGCGCGCCTCGACCCAGGAACTGGCGGTGAGCGAGCGCCGCGCGGTGGAAATGGCCTATCGCGATCCGCTGACCGGGCTTGCGAACCGCCTGCGCCTGGTCGAAACGCTGCGGGAGCAAATTCCTGCGCTCGCGCCGGGGCAGAAACTTGCGCTCTTCTTCCTCGATCTCGACGGCTTCAAAGATATCAACGATACGCTCGGGCATCCGGTCGGCGATGAACTGCTCGCCATGGTCGGCGAGCGGCTCGAAGGCATTCTAGGCTCGAAGGGCATGACCGTACGCTTCGGCGGCGACGAGTTTGCGTTGCTCGCGCCGATCTCCCAGACCGACGAGATCGGGCGGATTGCCGAACGCATTATCGAAACGGTACGCCAGCCCGTGATTGCCGGCGAACACGTCCTCAACGTGGGTGGTTCGCTCGGCATCTCGCTTGCGCCGGAGCACGGCCGCGAGCCCGAAGAACTGCTGCGCAGGGCCGACATTGCCCTTTATCGTGCGAAGTCGGATGGCCGCGGCACGCATCGCGTGTTCGATCCCTCGGACGAAGTCGTTCTGCAAAGCCGCCGCGCGATCGAGCGCGATATCGAGCGCGCGATGTGGCACGACGAGTTTTTCACCGTCTATCAGCCGCTCTTTTCGGCCGATGGCGAACGCATCGAAGGCGTGGAAACGCTGGTGCGCTGGCAGCATCCGGAACGCGGCATGGTGCCGCCCGGCGATTTCATCCATGTCGCAGAGAAATCCGGTCTGATCGTCAAGCTCGACGAATGGGTGCTGCGCAAGGCGTGCGAGCACGCGAAGCAATGGCCCGACATTTCGGTCGCAGTGAATATGTCGCCGTCGAACTTCCGCCATTGCAATCTCGCCGAGCGCGTGAAGCGGGTGGTGGAGGAGACCGGGTTCGATCCCCGGCGTCTCGAGATCGAGATCACCGAAGGCATGCTGCTGAATGCGAATGACGACGTGCTGTTCGATTTGCAGGAACTGCGCGAGTTTGGAATCCGCTTCGCGATTGACGATTTCGGCACCGGCTATTCGTCGCTGGGCTATCTCGGCAGTTTTCCGATCGACAAAATCAAGATCGACCAGAGCTTCGTGCAGAATCTGGGCGTGAAGGAAGATGCCGCCGCCATTGTCGAATGCGTCGCGCGGCTCGGCCGTGCGCTGGGCCTGTCGGTCACAGCGGAAGGCGTCGAGACCGCGGCGCAGCATCGCTTCGTGCGCGCTGCGGGCTGCCAGCAGGTGCAGGGCTATCTGTTGTCGAAGCCGCTGCGGCCGGCGGAAATCACGGAACTCATGTGCAAACCCGCAGCTGAACTGCAACGGGCGTAACTGCTATGGGTAATGGCCGGGCTTGTCCCGGCCATTACGCCTTAACACTCTTGAGATGTAGCAAAGACGTGGACACCCGGCTCAGTGCCGGGCATGACGAGTTTATCGTCTTACTCCACAATCAAGGCTGATGCGGCTGCCCGCAACGAAGCGTCGCGCCGTCCCGCAATCAGGCTCTGTCCGAACACGAAGGCATAGAACAGAAACGCTTTCGCTTCGGCTTCGGAACTCTTGCTGCCGAGTTTTGCGAACAGCGCCGAAACCCGCGCAAGACGCTCGCCGTCTACCATGGCGACCGCATCCGCAGCCCTGCTGTCGGATCGAGCTAGCGAGCGGATCGAAAGCTCGATCGCCAGACCCTGTGCGTTCGGCCCGCGGGCATAGAGGTCGATCAGCCGGTAGAGCAGGGCGCGCGGATCGGCGTCGTCTGCCGTCTCGTGACGGATGGCGCGCACGCGGCCCTCGGCCCAGCGCACGAACATCGCCGCGAACAACGCGTCGCGGTCGGCGAAGTGCCAATAGAAGCTGCCCTTGGTAACGCCGAGCGTCGCCGCGGTGGGCTCTACGCGCACGCCATCCCAGCCGTGCGCCGCGAGCTCCGCGAAGGCAGCGGCAATCCAGGCGCGCTTGTCGAGACGCGGCAGCTTTTTCACGCGGGCGGTCTGGGGCATGGCTCCGGTCTAGCCGTTTGACGGGTAAAATACCATACGCTACCGTATGGTGACAAAACGATAAGAAACGGTGTCACAAGGAGGAAGGCCGATGACGGGCGCAAGCCCGCGCGACGGCGTTGCGCGCTTCGAGCCGCGCAATCCGGCGTGGGAAAAGAAGTCGCGCGAGATTTTCGAGCGCCAGAGCTTCATGCGCATGCTCGGCGTGCGCATCAGCGCGTTGTCGCCGGGCTTTTGCGAACTCGAACTGCCGTATCGCGAAGACCTCTGCCAGCAGAACGTCTATGTGCACGGCGGCGCGATCACTTCGATCGCGGACACTTCTTGCGGGATCGCGTCTTCGACCCTGCTCGCGCCGGAAGCCGGTATTCTCTCGGTCGAATTCAAGTACAACATGATGGCGCCTGCGGCCGGCGAGCGCTTCATCGCGCGCGGCCGCGTGATTCGTCCGGGCCGTACGCTGACGATCGCGGAAAGCGCAGTCTTCGCGGTGAAGAACGGCGTCGAGACCGAGATCGGGCGCATGCTCGCCACCATGATGTTTCTGGAAGGCAAGGGTGCGATGCAGGGGGCGGCTGCATGAGCGGACAGACCACTTATTTCGGCGCGGTCTATCCGCGCGAGACCGACCACATGGGGCACATGAACGTCGCCTTCTATGTGCAGAAGTTCGATGCCGCGACCTGGAACTTCTTCTTTAACATTGGCGTGACGCCTTCGATGCTCAAGGAGCCTTCGGTCGGGCTCGCCGCTGTCGAGCAGGTGCTGAACTACAAGAAAGAGCTGATGCCGGGAGACCTCGTCGAGATCCGAACGCGGATTCTCGACCTCTCCGAGAAGAAGGTGCGTTTCCGCCATGAGATGATTCACCGCGAGAGCGGGATGGTGGCGGCGACCTGCGAATTTTTGAGTGTCTGCTACGACCGTAACGCGCACAAGTCGCGCGCTTTCCCGAAAGAAGTGCTGGAAAAAGCGCGCGCCGCGTTGGACGCCGCGCAAGGAGTATGACGATGATCCCCAATCGCGCCCCCGGTCTGGATTTCGCGCTCGGTGAGACCGCCGACATGTTGCGGCAGACGGCGCTCTCTTTCGCGCAGAAGGAAATCGCGCCGCGTGCGGCGGAAATCGACGCAACCAATACGTTTCCGCGCGATCTGTGGCCGAAGCTCGGCGATCTCGGCCTGCTCGGGATCACGGTGGAAGAAGAATTCGGCGGCTCGGGTCTCGGCTACCTCGAGCATTGCGTCGCGATGGAAGAAATCAGCCGCGCGTCGGCGTCGGTAGGACTTTCTTACGGCGCCCATTCCAATCTCTGCGTGAACCAGATCCGCAAGAATGCGAACGACAACCAGAAGAAAAAATATCTGCCGAAGCTGATTTCCGGTGAGCACGTCGGCGCGCTTGCGATGTCGGAGCCGGGCGCGGGCTCGGACGTTGTCGGCATGAAGACGCGGGCCGACAAGAAGGGCGACCGCTATGTGCTGAACGGCAACAAGATGTGGATCACGAATGGGCCCGAAGCTGACACGCTCATCGTCTATGCGAAGACCGATCCGAACGCCGGACCGCGCGGTATTTCCGCATTCCTGATCGAGAAGGGGATGAAAGGATTTTCGACAGCGCAGAAACTCGACAAGCTCGGTATGCGCGGTTCGGATACCTGCGAACTCGTGTTTCAGGATTGCGAGGTACCCGAGGAGAATATCGTCGGCGGGCTGAACGAGGGGGTGCGCGTGTTGATGTCGGGACTCGACTATGAGCGTGCGGTGCTCGCTGCCGGTTCGACCGGCATCATGCAGGCCTGCATCGACGCAGTGATCCCGTATCTGCACGAGCGCAAGCAGTTCGGTCAGCCGATCGGCACGTTCCAGATCATGCAGGCGAAGCTCGCGGACATGTATGTCACGATGAATGCCGCCAAAGCGTATGTGTATTCGGTGGCACGGGCCTGCGACCGCGGCGAGACCACGAGGGAGGACGCAGCAGGTGCGATCCTGTTTGCTGCCGAAAACGCGACCAAGGTCGCGCTCGACGCGATCCAGTGCCTCGGCGGCAACGGCTATATCAACGATTACCCGACGGGGCGGCTTCTGCGCGACGCCAAGCTCTACGAAATCGGGGCGGGTACGTCGGAAATCCGCCGCATGCTGATCGGGCGGGAGCTATTCGAGAAGACGAAGTAGCTGCTCTCCCAAGAGGCTTGGCAGCGCCACAAGACATGATACTCATGCGCCCCGCATGACAGACCACGACACATCCGAAGGCGCGCTCGTACTCTTTTCGGGTGGGCAGGACTCCGCCGTCTCGCTCGCCTGGGCGCTGACGCGCTTTCCGCGCGTGGAGACCATCGGCTTCGACTACGGCCAGCGCCACCATATCGAGCTGACCGTGCGGCCGGGCATTCTGGAGCGGCTCCGCGCCCTCGATCCGAAATGGAAGACGCGGCTCGGCGAGGATCATGTCGTCAATATCGACTCGCTCGGGCAGATTTCCGAGACCGCACTGACCCGCACAACCCAGATTGAAATGACGGCCAGCGGTCTACCCTCGACCTTCGTGCCGGGGCGCAATCTGATCTTCTTCGCCTTCGCGGGTGCGGTCGCTTACCGGCGCGGGCTCAAGCATATCGTCGCCGGCATGTGCGAGACAGACTATTCGGGCTACCCCGATTGCCGCGACGACACCATCAAGGCCATGCAGCTTGCGCTCAGCCTCGGCATGGACCGGCGTTTCGTGCTGCATACGCCGCTGATGTGGATCGACAAGGCGGCGACTTTCGAACTGGCCGAGCGGATTGGCGGCAAGGCGCTCGCCGATCTCGTGATCGAAGAAACCCATAGCTGCTATATCGGCGACCGCGCGAACAAGTTCGAATGGGGTTATGGTTGCGGCAAATGTCCGGCGTGCCAGCTTCGGGCGGGCGGCTACGAGAAATACAAGGCGGGAAGAAAATGAGAGCGGCGGCAATTCTTTTGGCGCTATTCGTCACCGCCGGTGCCGTAGCCGCACAGGAAAAGCTGCGCGCCGACGATTCGCAGGCGATCCAGCGTTGCATCCGCGAAAAGGAATCGAAGAACGAGCCGGCCGAGCGTTGCATCGGCCTGATCGCCGAGGGCTGCCTTGCGGCGCCCGCGGCGCAGTCCACGCAAGGGCAGGCCGACTGCTACCGCCGCGAACATCTCGTATGGGACGATATCCTGAACGAAACCTACCGCCGCCTGCAGGGGCAGTTCGAAGGCAAGCTGAAGACGCAGCTTCGCGACGTGCAGCGGGCGTGGCTGGAATCGCGCAAGCAGCAGTGCGGATTCTATCATGACGTGATCAAGGGCTCGCTCGCGGTTCCGATCGGGGCAAGCTGCATGAACGCGGAAACCGCGCGCCGCGCGATCTATCTCCTCAACCTTCTCAATATCTAGCTGGAAGCAGAATCATGGCGTTATCGGCCGACCTGAAAAAGACGCTCGAAAGAATTTCCACCGCAACGCTGACCACCGTTCTGCTCAAGAAAGGCGTGCGCTCGAGCTTCATGCGCGGGCCGAAGCCGCTGGTCGAAGGCACGCCGCGCATCGTCGGCGAGGCGTTCACCCTGCGCTTCGTTCCCGCCCGCGAGGATCTCGCGACCCCGGAAAGCTGGGCCAGCCCGCGCTCCACGCGCGGCGCGATCGAAGACATGCCCGAAGGCGTGATCGCAGTCGCCGATGCGATGGGTATCACTACTGCAGGTATCTTCGGCGACATTCTTGTGGCGCGCATGAAAGTGAAGAAGGTGACGGGCCTCGTCACCGACGGCGCGGTGCGCGACGGCGACGGCGTGAAGGCGGTCGGCCTTCCGTTCTGGTGCGCGGCCGTGGCGGCGCCCCCTTCCGTGGCGGGCCTTACTTTCGTGAACTGGCAGGAGCCCATCGGCTGCGGCGGCGTAGCGGTGTTCCCGGGTGACGTGATCGTCGCCGACAACGACGGTGCAGTCTGCATCCCGCAGAAACTCGTGGATGCCGTTGCGAAGGATGCGGTGGAACAGGAGGCCTTCGAAGCCTGGGCCGCGGACGAAGTGCTCAAGGGCGCAAAGCTGCCGGGGCTCTATCCGCCCAACGAAGAAACGAAAGCGCGTTACGAGGCATCCAAAAAGAAGTAATCTGCGCGAATGGCGTTCACCCAGTCCGCTCCCGCGAATGGTGCCAATATCCCGCTGCTCGGTCTCGGCACATGGGACATTCGCGGCGCGGTGTGCCGGAGAATTGTCGAGCAGGCGATCCGGCTCGGCTATCGCCATGTCGATACTGCGCAGGCATACGAGAACGAACGTGAGGTAGGCGAGGGTGTCCGTAACTCGGGCGTTCCGCGCGACCAGCTTTTCGTCACCACCAAGGTCTGGTGGACGCAGCTTGCGCCGGCGGATCTGTTGCGGACCACTCGCGAGAGTCTGCTTCGCCTCAGGCTCGACTATGTCGACCTGCTGCTCATCCACTGGCCGAATCCTTCCGTGCCGCTCGATCAGACGATCGCGGCACTCTGCAAGGCGAAGCGTGACGGCATGGCGAAGAACGTCGGAGTATCGAATTTCACCACTGCGCTGATCGATCAGGCCGTGCAGTATTCGACCGAGCCGCTTGCCACCAATCAGGTGGAGATGCATCCCTATCTCGATCAGTCGAAGGTGATCGCGGCGTGCGAAGCAAACGGCATGGCGGTCACCGCCTATTCGCCGATCGTGAGGGGCAGGGCGGGCGACGATCCTGAGCTCGTGAGGATCGGAAGAGCCCACGAGAAGTCGGCGGCGCAGGTTTGCCTGCGCTATCTCGTGCAGCAGGGGGTCGTCGCCATTCCCCGTACGGGCAAGCTGGAGCGTCTGTCGGAGAACTCCGGCATATTCGATTTCGAGTTGTCGCCGGCAGAGATGAGCGCGGTGAAGGCGCTGGCGAAGCCCGATGGCAGGCTGGTCAGCCCCTCTTGGGCTCCCGCCTGGGACGCATAGCATAGTACGAAAGACCTACGACTTTAGTTGTGTGCATGCTGATTTGAGCGTAGCCTTCCAGAATGGGGCTACGCCCCGTTTGGCGATGGTCCCAGCAACGGCTTGTTTCTCAAGGAGGAAACGCCATGGACCACAACACCGATCATCGGCCGGACGATATGTTCGGCAGCCAGAACCCCTGGACCGTCGCGTTCTGGGCAGGCGGTGCCCTCGCCATCGTGGCCGGCATCGCGATCTACGCAGGTATGCAGGGCTGATTTCTGTCTTTCCCCATCCCTTGCTGAGGCGGGCGGCTCCAAGCCGCCCGCGCTTTTTTTATAGGCAGGGTGGGAGTTGAATAAAACGAACGGTCGTGCTATTTGTTGGGCATGATCGTGAAGGCGCTCAAAAGGGGTCAGACCCTCCAGACCGAAGACGGCCGGGAACTGCTCGGTCCGGACGCTTCCAAGGGCGAGCGTACGCGCGTCCGTATCCTCGACGAGGCGGCGGCGCTGGCGAGCGAAAGCGGGATCGGCGCCGTGACGCTCGGGCCGCTGGCGGACCGGCTCGGCATGTCGAAGAGCGGGCTCTTCGCACACTTTAAATCCAAGGAATCCCTGCAGGTCGAAGTGCTGATGCGGGCGGCCGAGCGTTTCACCGAAGTCGTGATCGCGCCGATCCGCGCGGAGAAAGACAAGCCGAAGCGGCTCGGACTCTTCTTCAATAACTGGCTCGACTGGATCGAGCATCCGAGCCTCGGCTCTGGGAAGGGCGGCTGCCCGATCCTCGCGGCTCATTTCGAGTACGACGACGTGCCCGGCCCGGTTCGCGAACAGGCCGCGAAGCACAATGGCGAATTCTACGAATTCATGCGCCGCCTCGTGGCGGTCGCGCTGCCGCAGGCCGATGAGCAGGCAACGGTCGCCGCGATCGACGGGCTTGGGCTGTCGCATCTGCTGCGCGTCCGTCTGATGCACGACAAGAATGCACGCGAGAACACCACGCGCGCGTTTGAAGCACTCTTGAAGAATCCTCCATTGAAGGGAGTCGCGTGATGGCACGCTCCAGCATTCCGAACCTGAACAACGCGCTGCGCATGTTCCTGCTGCGCACTTACGCGCGCATAGCGCCGGAGCGCTTTCAGAAGCGCTTCGTGCAGAATTTCCTCAAGCCCAAGCGTCCGCTCCTGATCGCGCGCGAACGCCCGGATCTGCCGAAGCCGGATCAGTCGATGCGGATTCCGGTCGGCGGTGGCATCGGCCTCGTTTCCGATACCTGGGTGCAGGCCTGGCGCTGGGGCGACGGCCCCGCGGTGCTCGTCGTGCACGGCTGGGAAGACGATCATCACTGTTTCGACGCGATCATCGCCGCACTCGTGAAGCGTGGGCATGCGGTCGTCGCCTTCGATCTGCCGGCCCACGGAAAATCGGGCGGCACGCAATCGACGATTCCGCTTGCGGCGCAGGCCGTCGCAGGTGTTGCCGAAGCGCTCGGGCCCGTTCGCGCGGTTGCCGGACATTCGCTCGGTGGTGCGGCCATGACATTCGCGATCACCGAAGGCTGGCTCGATGTCGAGCGTGCGGTCGTGGTCGCGGCGCCCACCGGCCCGACCTACATGCTGAACGCGATCGCGAAGCGGTTCGGCATGAGCGAAGAGCGCAAGGAAAAGCTGTTCGAAGAACTGAAGCGCGTGGTCGGCTACCGGCCCGAGGAGATCGAACTGATGCCGAAGCTCGCAGCGCTCGAGATTCCCGCGCTGGTCGTTCACTCGAAGGACGATGCGATGGTGCGCTTCGTGACCGGCGAGAAGTGGGCCGCGAACTGGCCCGGCGCGCAGCTGCTCACGCTCGAGCGGCTTGGCCATCGCAGGTTGCTGTTCGACCCCGCGACCGCCGGAAAGATCGCGGATTTTCTCGTTCAGCTGTCTTCCGCAGCTCCTAAAAGCGCGGTTGCCTGACTATTCGACGAACAGCCATCGCGCGGTCGGCCCGAACTGGCGCATGAGCACGACAAACAGCACCGCCGCGGTGGCGCACACCAGTACGTAACCGTTCACGAACCAGCCGAGATAGGCGAGCGCGAAGAAGATTGCGCGCTGGCCGCGGTTGAAGTGGCGTCCTGCGATGGTGATCATGCGCGCGATGCGGTCGACATGCGCGATCGCAGCCTTGCTCTTGGCCTGCTTGGCCTGCGGCGTCGCGCCGATCTGGATCGCGACATAGTTGAAGAGCCGGTATGACCAGGCGAACTTGAAGAATGCATAGACGAAAAGCACCAGGAGCCCGACGACTTTGATCTCGAATACCGCCCGGCTCGTCTGCAAGGCAAAGGGCAGGGCGCGGAACACATCCATCACTTCGCCTGAGGAGCGCAGGAGAGCGAGCGCGCCGCCGATCGCGAACAGCGAAGTCGAAGCGAAGAAAGCCGTGCCCTGATGGAGCGACGCCATGATCTGCGTGTCCACGATCCTGACGTCGCGTGCGAGCATCGCCCGCATCCAGTCGCGGCGCGAAAGATCCATGCGGTAGTTGAGGCTTTGCTTACGCCATTCCGAGCGCTCGACCACGTAGGCATGGATCGCCCATGCCAGCATGAACCAGCCGAATGCGAGGAGGTCGAGGTTGGTGAGGCCGAACATGGAGAACGATTCCGGTTCCACGCAAGCGTGCCATCCGCGCAGGACGCGGGCAACTTGACCCGTTCGGACGCGCGTCTAGTTTGTGCGTAAGGAGAAGTTCGAATGCCGCAGAAGATAACCTACGGCCACAAGCAGATGGTCGAGGAAGCGTATAACGAGATCGAAACCATCCCGACCAAGGATGCCTTTGCGCTGGTCGGCCGCGACGACACGGTGCTGGTCGATATCCGCGATGTGCGTGAAATCCGCCGCGAAGGTCGCGTGCCCGGCGCGTTTTCCTGCCCCCGCGGCATGCTCGAATTCTGGATCGATCCGGAAAGCCCCTATCACAAACCGGTCTTTGCAGAGGACAAGAAGTTCGTTTTCTTCTGTGCAGGCGCGTTGCGTTCGGCGCTCGCGGCGCAGACCGCGCAGCGCATGGGGCTGAAGCCTGTCGCGCATATCGAAGGCGGTTTTTCCAAGTGGAAGAAGGAGGGCGGGCCGTTCGAGATGGATGAGCGCGACGACAAGAAGTGAGTTCTTGCGGCGCGAGACAATGCTGTACCGCAGCACGTAGAAACCCGGTTACTTCAAACTGCCTCTATTGACGTACGACTAAAGTTTATGCCGACTAGGCACCCTAACAAGGGTGGAGATTCCTCAATATGGAAAACTTTCTGGCGCCGTGGCGTCCGCAATTGCTGAGCATCCTGCGGATCATGGCGGGTCTCATGCTGACTGCACACGGGACGGCAAAACTTCTCGCGTTTCCGATTCATCCGCCGATGAACAACGTGGTTTCGGGTTCGCCGAGCTGGTACGCGGCGCTCTTCGAAATCGTTCTTGGGCCGCTACTTACGCTTGGTCTGTTCACGCGGCCGGCTGCGTTCATCCTCTCGGGTCTCGCCGCTGTCGCGTATTTCTACGCGCATGCGCCGCGCAGCTTCTATCCGGTGGTGAACGGCGGTGAGCTCGCGGCGCTTTATGCCTTCGCCCTGATCTACATCGCGGCGGCAGGACCGGGCGCCTGGAGCCTCGACGGTATTCTTCGCAAGAAATCGTAACTGCGGCGAACGAAACCAAAGCATGCGCGGCATTGCGTGCCGCGCATGCTTTTTGCTTTTTTGCGCGGTCGCGCGCAACAAATGACCGGCACGCAATCCGGCAAGCCGCCGCTTGCATCCGCTCATATTGACGCGAGGGATGCCGCAGACGAGTTACGAGCATCCCAATCCTGATGGAGATTCCCTATGGAGACCTTCCTGAGTTCATGGCGGCAGCAGATTCTCAGCCTGCTTCGCATCATCACCGGCCTTTGCATCCTGCAGTTCGGCACGGCGAAGATTCTGAAATTCCCGGTAATCCCGGGTCTCGCCAACTTGACCCCGACAAGCTGGCCCGCGGGCATCGCCGGCTGTATCGAACTCGTGGCCGGCGCGCTTCTCGTGATCGGTCTGTTTACGCGTCCGGCGGCGTTCATTCTCTCCGGTCTGATGGCCTTCGCCTATTTCCTAGGCCATGCAGGAAATAATTTCTTCCCGATCATCAACGGCGGAACGCTCGCGATCATGTTCAGCTTCGCGTGTCTCTATCTCGCGGCGGCAGGGGCCGGCCCGCTCAGCCTCGATGCGATGATCCGCAACAAAGAATAAGCCCGGCTTCTTCGATTCAGCGCGCGGGGTGACAAACGCCCCGCGCGTTTTTATTGTGTGAGGCATGAGTCTGAAGCTGATCCTCGGCAACAAGAACTACTCCTCCTGGTCGATGCGGCCGTGGCTCGCGCTAGCCGAACACGACATTCCGTTTTCGGAGGAGGTCATCAACATTTACGACCCGGCGTCCCGGGCGAAGATATTGTCCTATTCGCCGGCCGGGAAAATGCCGATCCTGATCGACGGCGAGAACACGGTCTGGGATTCGATCGCGATCCTGGAGACGTTCGCCGACAAGTTTCCGCAATTCGACATCTGGCCCAAGGATCCCGCTGCCCGCGCGCTGGCGCGTTCGATCTCGGCCGAGATGCATTCCGGCTTCGTGCCTTTGCGCAAGGCGATGCCGATGAACCTCAAGCGGGAGATCGCTCCGCCGAAGGCGGGCATCGCCGACGACGTAAAGGCCGACATCAAACGCATCTGCGACATCTTCCGCGATGCGCGCACGCGCTTCGGTGCGAGGGGAAAATTCCTGTTCGGCGCGTTTTCGGCAGCCGACTGCATGTACGCTCCCGTAGCAACCCGGCTCAGAACCTATGCCGTGCGGCTTGACGAGCCCTGCGAGGAATATGTGGAGGCGATCCACGAACTCGCTTCCTTCAAGCGCTGGAAGGAAGCCGCGCTGAAAGAGCCCTGGGCGCAGCAGGATTACGACGCGGTGTAGTCTGTCGCCCCGGCGGTTGCCTTCCTTAGCGGGCCACGGCACTTTCCGGGCAAGGAAACGCCCGTGACAAAAATCCAGTCCAAGCTCGACGTCCACGCCGCCGACTTCAAAGCCAATGCCGCCGCCATGGCGGCGCTTTGCGAAACGCTGCAACAGAGGCGCGCTGAAGCCGCGCTCGGCGGCAACGAGAAGTCGCGTGCCCGCCACACTGCGCGCGGCAAACTTTTGCCCCGCGAGCGCGTGATGCGGCTCCTCGATCTCGGCGCGCCGTTTCTGGAGCTGTCGCCGCTCGCCGCGAACGGCATGTATGGCGAGCCGATCCACGGCGCGGGCATGATCACCGGTATCGGCCGTGTTTCGGAGCGCGAAGTCGTGATCGTCGCGAACGACAGCACCATCAAGGGCGGCACTTACTACCCGATGACGGTGAAAAAGCATCTGCGCGCGCAGGAAGTCGCGCGCGAAAACCGCCTGCCGTGCATCTATCTGGTCGATAGCGGCGGCGCGAACCTGCCGCAATGGCCGGATGTGTTTCCGGATCGCGAGCACTTCGGCAGGATTTTCTACAATCAGGCGACGCTTTCTTCGCTCGGCATCCCCCAGATTGCGAGCGTGATGGGCTCGTGCACCGCGGGCGGCGCCTACGTTCCGGCGATGTCGGACGAGACGGTGATTGTGCAGAACCAGGGCACCATCTTTCTCGGTGGGCCGCCGCTCGTGAAGGCCGCGACCGGCGAAGTCGTGAGCGCCGAGGATCTCGGCGGCGGCGACGTGCATGCGCGGAAATCCGGCGTCGCCGACCATCTGGCGGCGGATGATGAGCACGCGCTCAAAATCGTCCGCAATATCGTCTCGACGTTCGCCCGCGAGGCGGGGGCAGGGTTAGAGCTGCGCGACGCGGAAGAGCCCGCGTTCGACACGAGCGAACTCGACGGCATCATTCCGGCCGACAAGCGGAAGCCCTTCGATGTCCGCGAGATTATCGCGCGCGTCGTAGACGGCTCGCACTTCGAGGAATTCAAGGCCCTTTACGGCACCACGCTCGTCACCGGATTCGCGCATCTTTCCGGCATGCCGGTTGGCATCATCGCGAACAACGGCATTCTTTATTCCGAGAGTTCGCTGAAAGGCGCGCACTTCATCGAGTTGTGCTGTCAGCGGAAGATTCCGCTTCTCTTCTTGCAGAACATTACCGGCTTCATGGTCGGACGCGAATACGAAAGCCAGGGCATCGCGAAGAACGGCGCGAAGCTGGTTACCGCCGTTTCCTGCGCACAGGTGCCGAAGCTGACGCTCGTGATCGGCGGCTCGTATGGAGCCGGCAACTACGGCATGTGCGGCCGCGCATTTTCCCCGCGCTTTCTCTTCACCTGGCCGAATGCCCGGGTCTCGATCATGGGTGCGGAACAGGCGGCGTCCGTGCTCGCGACCGTGCGGCGCGACAACATCGAAGCCGAAGGCAAAAAGTGGAGCGCGGAAGAAGAAGCGGCGTTCAAGGCGCCGATCATCCAGCAATACGAAGAGCAGGGCGATCCCTATTTCGCGACCGCGCGGCTCTGGGACGACGGTATCATCCAGCCTTCGGAAACGCGCCGCGTGCTGTCGCTTGCACTCGCGGCTTCTCTTAACGCGCCGGTGCCGGAAACCAAGTTCGGCGTTTTCAGGATGTGACGATGTTGGATAAATCCTCCGCGCCCGCGCGCTCGATCTATTTCTCCGAAGAACACGAGCAATTGCGCGCGCAGCTGCGCCGCTTCGTCGAGCAGGAAGTAAAGCCGCACGGGCTCAAGTGGGAAGAGCAGGGCTATGTGCCGCGCGAGATCTTGCAGAAGATGGGCGCGCTCGGTTTTCTCGGCATCCGTTATCCGTCTGAATACGGCGGTTCGGAAATGGATACGCTCGGCACGGTGGTGCTCGCGGAAGAACTTGGGCGCTCCACTTTCGGCGGTTTCGCGATCACCGTGCTCGTGCATACCGATATGGCGGGTGTCCACATTCTCCACGCGGGACCGCCTGCAATGAAGGCGAAGTTCCTGCCGGACGTCATCGCCGGCAAGAAGATCGTCGCGGTCTGCGTGACCGAGCCCTTCGCGGGCTCGGATGTAAAAGGCATCCGCACCACCGCGCGGCGCGAGGGCGATCACTACATCATCAACGGCTCGAAGACCTTCATCACGAACGGCGTGCATGCCGACCTTTATTGTGTTGCGGCGAAGTCGGACCCGAAAGCGCCGCCTTCGCAGAGCGTGTCGATGATCCTTGTCGAGAAAGGCACGCCCGGCTTTTCGGTTGCGCGTCCGCTCGACAAGCACGGCTGGCGCTCGTCCGATACTGCCGAGCTTTCCTTCGACAACTGCCGCGTGCCCGCCGAAAACATTCTGGGGCAGGAAGGCCGCGGCTTCTATTCGATCATGAAGAATTTCCAGAACGAGCGCACGACCATCGGCGCGATGTGCATTGGCGAATGCTCGGCGGCGCTAGAGCTTACGCTCGACTGGGTGAAGAACCGCGAGGCGTTCGGTGCACCGCTGTGGTCGAAGCAGGCGATCCGCCAGCGCTTGTCGGAACTGGCCGGCCGCGTCGAGGCGGGCCGGCAACTCGTCTATCACGCAGCATGGCTCGACGCGCAGGGCTTCGATGCCACGAAGGAAGTCTCGATGGTCAAGGCCTACTGCGGCGAGCTCGTCAACGAAGTGATGTACGACTGCGTGCAGTTCCATGGGGGCTTAGGCTTCATGCGCGAGAGTGCGATCGAGCGCATGAGCCGCGACGCGCGGGTGCAGGCGATCGGGGGCGGCGCGACCGAAGTGATGCTCGAGGAAGTCGCGAAGCGGATGTGAGTTTGGGAATTAAAGAAACTTGTATCTATTGGAAGAAGTAAAATGCCCCTGATCAGCCCGCTGCCTGAAGACCACAATCCGGATCTTATCGATCTTATCCAGTTCTTTCGCGGGCCGCTCGGGACGGTGCCGAATAGCGTTCTCACGATGCAGCGGCGCCCCAAGATCGCGCGTGCTTTTACCGAATTGAACAAGGCGGTGATGGAAAACGGCGGACGCGTTACCGCCGAACAAAAGCGTCTTATCGGGTACATCGCCTCGCACGCAGCGGGTTGCCGCTATTGTCAGGCCCATACCATTCTTGCCGCCGAGAGGTTCGGATCGACGCCCGAACGCATGGCCGCAATCTGGGAATATCAAAAGAGCAGTCTATTTACGGCAGCAGAGAAAGCCGCATTCGATTTCGCGCTGGCGGCCGCCTGCGTACCAAACGCGGTAACGCCCGAGATCGGCGAGAACCTGAAGAAGCATTGGACCGAGGACGAGATTGTCGAGATACTCGGCGTTGTCGCGTTGTTCGGATATCTCAATCGGTGGAACGACTCGATGGCGACCGAACTTGAACCGATCGGCATCGCCGCCGGCGAGAAGAATCTAAAGGCCGAGGGTTGGACGCCGGGCAAGCACGGTACTTAGCGGCGTGTGCGTTCGGTCGAACGCACGGATAGCGACAGCACGCGCATGCCTCGGCTTTTTAAAGAGCGCGGGAATACGTCCGCGTGGAAAAAACAGCGGGACGAAACCTGCAACCGCGCTTATTGTGGGCTCGCTGCGATTGCGTCTGCCGAACTTACTCGCGTCCCATGCGTTGTCACGTAAGGAGGGCGGAGTTCACGAAGAGGAGGACGGCATGGCAGTCAAAGACAAAATCGCCGAGCACATGGAGGTCGTCGGATCCGACGGCGAGCACGTCGGCACGGTCGATCACCTCGAAGGCGTCAATCAGATCAAGCTCACCAAGAACGATCCGGCATCCAAAGGCACGCACCACTTCATTCCGGTCGACTGGGTCGAGCATGTAGACGAGAAGGTGCACCTGACGAAGACGAGCGCGGAAGCGTTCCAGCAGTGGGTCTAGGTTCGCTCGCCGAACAAAAAAGAAGCCCGGCTGGGGGAGAGCCGGGCTTCTGCATTTTCCGGAATGTGCGAGGGGGGAACGCCATTCCGGACGGGGGAAGAGAGAGAAAGTTAGCGCATTATGTAGGCTGCCACCGTTCAACTGGTCGTGAGGCGGCGCCATTCGCCGCGCATGCGATCCGAGAGCTGCTGCCAGTTCTGCGAAACGATGTCCCAATTCACCATGTGGCGAGTGGAGGTCGTGTTTTCAACGCCCACGATGGCCGCACGATTGTCAACGACGTAGGCCGTGAGCACGGTCAGTGCTGCGCCGACAAAGATGCCGAGAAGGAAGCGCATTGCGGAATATCTCCCGTTTGTCGGGCAGATAACGCCTTGGCCGGGCAGAGGTTCCCGTGCTTCCGTAACGTCAGGTTGCCGTGGCGGCAGGCTCATGCAAAAGGGGGGCGGTCTTATGCCAAAATGCATGGGGCGGTTACGCCGGCTGGGTGTTAGAAGCCGCGCCGTTTCGGCTTTTGTGCAGTGCGAGAAGCGAAGAAATCATGGCCATGACACCTTCTGACGCAGATCCCGCGTCAGTACCGGCCGATCCCCACGGATCTACCGCCAAGCCGAGCCACCTCGCCCTCGTGGTGGGGGCGGTCGGTGTCGTCTATGGCGACATCGGCACCAGCCCGCTTTACGCGTTTCGCGAGGCCATTGCGGCGGCCACCGGCTCGCATGGGGCCGTCAGCGCGGTAAGCGAAGCCACCGTGCTTGGCCTTCTTTCGCTCATCATCTGGGCGCTGCTTTTCGTCGTCACGGTCAAATACGTGATTTTTCTTCTGCGGGCAGACAACAACGGCGAGGGCGGCACGCTCGCGCTGATGGCGCTCGCGCAGCGCGGGCTCGGAAGATCGAGTCCGGTCATTCTGATGTTCGGGTTGATCGGCGCGGCGCTGTTCTACGGCGACGCCATGATTACGCCAGCGCTCTCCGTGCTCTCCGCGGTCGAAGGTTTGAAGATCGCAACGCCGCGGCTCGAACCATTCGTCGTTCCTATCGCGCTCGTGATCCTGATTGCGCTGTTCGCCGTGCAGTCCCGCGGCACCGCGAGCGTTTCGAAGCTGTTTGGACCCGTCACGGTAATCTGGTTCTTGGCGCTGGCTGTCGGCGGGTTCATCCACATTGCGGACAGCCCGATCGTGCTGGCGTCGTTCAGCCCGCACTATGCTATCGCGTTCATGATCAGTAACGGATGGATCGCGCTGTTCACGCTGGGCGCGGTGGTGCTGGTGGTGACCGGCGCGGAAGCATTGTATGCGGACCTCGGCCACTTCGGCCGCAGGCCGATCCAGGATGCGTGGCTCTGGCTCGTGCTGCCTGCGTTGCTGCTCAACTATCTCGGTCAGGGCGCGCTCGTGCTGCATGATCCGAAGACGATCACAAATCCGTTCTATCTGCTCTATCCGAAGTGGGCGCTGCTGCCGATGGTGTTCCTTGCCACCTGCGCGACCGTGATCGCGAGTCAGGCGGTTATCACAGGCGCGTATTCGCTTGCGCAGCAGGCGATCCAGCTCGGCTTGCTGCCGCGCTTCGAAATCAAACATACCTCGGCGTCGCATTACGGACAGGTTTATCTCTCGCGCGTGAACTGGTTCCTGCTGATCGGCGTCGTGATGCTGGTCGGCGTCTTCCACACATCGAGCGCGCTCGCGACCGCCTACGGCATCGCAGTGACCGGCACGATGCTGATGACGACGCTGATGGCGTTCGTCGTCGTTCGACGGATATGGAAATGGAGCCTGCCGGCATCCCTATCCCTGCTGGTGCCGCTGTTCGTTATCGATATCGCATTCTTCGGTTCCAACCTTCTCAAGTTCCACGATGGCGGTTGGGCGCCGATCTCGATCGCCGGTTTCATTGTCCTTGTGACACTTACCTGGCGGCGCGGTTCGCGGCAGCTTTTCGAGAAGACCCGGCGCCAAGAAGTGCCGCTCGAATCGCTGGTCAAAAACCTCGATAAGAAGGAAATTCACCGCGTGACGGGTACTGCCGTATTTCTTACGAGCGATCCCGAGAACGCCCCGACCGCGCTTCTGCACAGTCTGAAGCACTATAAGGTGCTGCACGAACACAACGTTATCCTGACGGTGGTGACCGCCGACACGCCGCGGGTTTCGCTCGAGGAGAGGGTGGAGCTCGAGGCGGTCAGCAAGACGTTCTCGCGGGTAAAACTACACTACGGCTTTATGGAAAGCCCCAATATCCCGAAGGCGCTCGCGATCGCCCGCAAGGCCGGCTGGACCTTCGACATCATGTCGACGTCGTTTTTCCTGTCCCGTCGTACGCTCCGACCCGCCAAGAACTCGTTGATGCCATACTGGCAGGACAAGCTCTTTATCTCGCTTGCCCGCACGTCGGACGATGCGACCAATTACTTCCAGATTCCGTCCGAACGGGTCGTGGAAGTCGGCACGCAGGTCGCAATCTGACATCTGCAAGAGCGGGCGATTTCGTGCCGGGCCTTCGTTAACGAAAAAGTCCTTGGCGGCGGAGAATTTGTCACTATTTTCGAGTAGCCGGATTCCTTCGGGCGGCGCGGCAGATGCGGTAAGATCATTCCATGGACCTGAATAACCTCTTCGCTGGGGTAACTTTGACGTTGCCGGGGTGGGCCATCGCGTCCGCCGGCGTTGTCGTGCTTCTGCTCCTCGTTTTGATCCCGCGTTCGCGCGCTGACCGCGGCGGCCTTGCGACGCTCGCGCAATTGTCGCTCGTTGCCGTAATCGCGGGCGCGGCCTATTTCGGTCTCAAGCTCTACGAAGACAACACGCGGCTCTCCGAGCGCATCGCGATCGAGGAGCGCGCCTCTGTCCTGCTCGCGCAGTCGGGCCAGCCGGACTCCGTGCTGGGTTGCCTCAACGTGTCGCTCGCACCTGCCCTGGACGATGCCTGCGAGAAGGCCGTGTTTGCGGAGCCGCAACGCATCACCTCGGCAATTTCCGTAATCGCGGATCGCCTGACGCTGCTGGAAGATATCGACGCGTTTGCCGCGAGGGAGCCTGCCTTCGCGCAACGCTTCGAGCCGCTGCGCCGCTCGCTCGAAAGCGATCCGTACGGAATCGTCTCGCACGTGCTCTCGGCCCAGTTCAAATGTCTGCCGGATTCATGTCCGCGTCTGCGCATTTTCAGGAATGCCGAGAAGATCAAAGCCAATCTTTCAGACCGTGCGTTCGACCGGCTTCTCCTGAAGCACAGGGAAAGCTGGGCGAAGAACCCGGCGAGCGATCAGTTCGGCGAAGTATCGGACATCCTGACGCTCGGCATGCGGCCGGAAAATAGTGAGGCGCTGAACTGGGGCGAGCAGGAGGCTTCGCAGACTCCGCCTGAGCCGTTCGTGCCGCAGGCTACGACCGGCACACAGCCTTCGCCGCAGGCGCGGCCCGGCGAAGCCGGAAAGAACGCAAAGCAGCAAAAAGCCGCGCCGGCAAAACAGAAACAGCAGCCGGTTGCAGGCGAGCAGAAGAAACAGACGCCGCCTGCCGCTGCGCAGGCGCGCAAAAAGGGTGGCCCGCCGGAGCCGGTCGGAGGGCTCCCGCGCGTGACTTCGCGCCATGGCCTGAGCGAGCCTGACGACGAGGACGACACGCCTGCGCCGTCACCGCCGCAGGAGCAGCAGAAACGCTCGCCGTTCGGCATCTTCGGCCGCTGATCCGGAAATGTCAGGCGCGGGCTGGCGGTCGAGACCGTCCGCTGTAGTATGCCGGCAAAATGAACGCCAAAGCCGATTTTCCTCTCCGCTCCGTCCTGATCGCGAACCGGGGCGAGATCGCATGCCGCGTGATCCGCACCGCCAAAGCAATGGGGATGCGCACAATAGCGGTCTATTCGGATGCCGACCGCAATGCGCTCCATGTGAAGCTGGCGGACGAAGCCTATGCGATCGGCCCTGCGCCCGCGCGCGAGAGCTATCTCGTAATCGATAAGATCATCGAGACGGCGAAGCGCGCGAAGGCAGACTGCATTCATCCGGGTTACGGATTTCTGTCGGAGCGCGCGGAATTTGCGGAGGCCTGCGCCGCCGCCGGTATCGTTTTCGTAGGACCGCCGCCCGCTGCCATTCGCGCGATGGGACTGAAAGGCGAGGCGAAGGCACTCATGGCGAAGGCCAATGTGCCCGTGCTGCCCGGCTATCACGGCGACAAGCAGGACGCGAAATTTCTCAAACAGAAAGCGTATGAGACCGGCTATCCGGTGCTGATCAAGGCCGCGGCAGGCGGCGGCGGGAAAGGCATGCGCCGCGTCGACAAGCAGATCGATTTCGACAACGCCCTTGAGGCCGCGAAGCGCGAAGCCGAGGCGTCGTTCGGGAATCCCGACGTCCTGATCGAGAAGTATGTCGCAAGCCCACGCCATATCGAGGTGCAGGTCTTCGCGGATAGGCACGGCAACATCGTGCATCTATTCGAGCGCGATTGCTCCGCGCAGCGCCGTCATCAGAAGGTCATCGAGGAAGCGCCTGCACCAGGCATGCCGGAAGACGTGCGGGCGCATGTTACCAAAGCGGCAATCGAGGCCGCCCGCGCGGTGAATTATGTCGGCGCAGGCACAGTGGAGTTTCTTGCTGACGGGTCGAAAGGCCTGCGTGCGGACGCGATCTGGTTTCTGGAAATGAACACCCGGCTGCAGGTCGAGCATCCGGTCACGGAACTGATCACCGGGACCGATCTCGTGCACTGGCAGTTCCTGGTTGCGGCCGGCGAGCCGCTGCCGTTGACGCAGGAGAAGGTCAAAATTCACGGACACGCCGTCGAGGCGCGCATTTACGCGGAAGATGCCGCACGCGGCTTCCTGCCTTCGACCGGCCGACTCTCGGCACTTCGCTTTCCTGTGGGCAACGGCATCCGTGTCGACAGCGGTGTAGAGGCGGGCGGGGAAGTGACGCCGTTCTATGATCCGATGATCGCGAAACTGATTACCTATGGCGCGACACGCGAGCAGGCGTTCGGCCGCATGTCGGAGACGCTCGGCGGCACGGTTGTGATCGGCCCGCGCAGCAATGTCGAATTTCTCAAGGCGCTCACGGACAGCGCCGAGATGCGCGCGGGCACGGTCGATACCGGTTACATCGAACGCAATCTCGAACCTCTCACGAAACCTGCCGAGACCGATTTCGCAGCTGCGGCGTTTGCGGTCGAGGAGCTGACGCGCCGCGAGCAGACGAAACAACGGGAGGCGGCTGGCCGCTTGGCCGCTTCGACGCGCCGGTCGCCGTGGAACGCACTTGACGCCTATGATTTCGGCGGGACGCGGGATCTTCCGGTCGCGGTGCTCGTGAACGGCACGCGCTTTGTCGCGCGAGTCGAACAGAAGGGGAGCGCGCTTCGTGCAACCGTGAATGGTGTTGCCGCGGCTCCGAGCGAATTCGTCGAGGCAGGCGACATGCTGGTTGCAATCCGCGAAGGAAGGCAGACCGCCGTCAAGTTCGCGGAGCTGTCGAGCACAGACCTCGGCCGCGCGTCGGGGAATGGCGCTTTGAGCGCGCCGATGCACGGCAAGGTTCTGAGCGTGTCGGTCGCCAAAGGCGATAAAGTCGCCAAGGGTCAGCGTCTCATGGTGCTCGAAGCCATGAAGATGGAGCATGCGCTCGATGCCGCGACAGACGGGGTCGTGATGGAGCTGTCCGTCGCGGCAGGCGATCAGGTCGCGGAAGGCGCGCAGCTCGTGCTGATCGAGCCGGAGAAGAAACCGGCGGCGAAAGCGGGCGCCTGAAGTTTGCGTCAGCCGAGAATGAAGGTGACTTTCATGTTCACCCGGTACTCGTCGATCTTGTTGTCTTTGACCGTAGCTTTCTGTTCCTGAATCCAGACGCTTTCGATCCCCCGCACTGTTTCCGAGGCGCGGGAAATTCCGATCTGGATCGCGTCCTCGAAGCTTTTCTTGGAAGCGGAAGTGATCTCGATGACTTTAGCGACGGCCATGACTTCCTCCATTGTTGTATTTGGCAATGAGATACGCGATGGCAGTTAAGGTCAAGGATTGTGATTTTCCGCTACAAGCATGTGCAACAATTTTCGAATTTGTCTAAGAAGTGATTCATGGCGTTGCATCTCATCAAGCTCTGCGTAGGTGTGGAGTCCATTCGCGAACTCGACGAATGGATCAAGGAACGAATGGCGGACAAGAAAAAGAAGAAACAGCCGCTCGAGCATATCCATACGACACGCATGATGCCGACCCAGAAGGAAGCGCTGCTCGACGGTGGCTCGCTTTATTGGGTCATTAAGGGCGTCGTTTCCTGTCGGCAAACGCTGATTGATCTGCGCCCGTTTACGGACAAGGAAGGCGTCAAGCGCTGCCGCATCGTGATGGAGCCGAAACTGGTTCCGGTGCTGCCGAAGCCGCGCAGCGCCTTTCAGGGCTGGCGCTATCTCAAAGCGAATGAGGCGCCGGCCGATCTCGCCAAAGGTGCGAAGGGTGCTGCCGCAATGTCCGAAGAGATGCGTCGCGAGTTGCACGAACTGGGCCTGCTCTGAAACAAAGTCGGCGCTCCTGCGTTTTCCTTGGGGGAAAGAACGGAGCGAACCATGACCCAGCGCGCGAGCTCGGATTACGAACAGCCCGATAAAAACGTCGCCGACATGCCCGATCCTGTTACGCTGCCTGCGACGAAGGCACGTCAGGCGGAGAACCGCGGACACATGTTCTGGGTGCTCACGATCGGAATCGCGCTTGTCGTGATTGCTTTCGCGGCGATCTATCTCGGGTTCTTCGCGGTATCGCCGCCGAACACCTGATTATACCGCGATGTTGTCAATCAGGCGCGTTTTGCCGATCTTGGCCGCGACGAGTAGCCGGAGTTTCGCTTTGCGCTGCGGGTCCGGCTTTGCGAGCGTCGCTGCGTCGCGCGCCTCCAGATAGTCGAGCTTGAAGCCCGCGGACATGATCTTCGCGCGGCCGCGGCTGAGCACGGCCTCGGGATCGCCACCGCCTGCAATTGCTTTTGCGGACTCTTTCAATACCTGATGCAGCACCGGTGCAGCAGCCCGCTCGGGCGGAGACAGGTAGACGTTGCGCGAGGACAGGGCGAGGCCATCCTTCTCGCGTATGATCGGAGCGCCGACCACTTTCACCGGCAGATGTAGATCGCGGGCCATCGTCCTGATAACCTGCAGTTGCTGATAGTCCTTGTCGCCGAAGATCGCGATGTCGGGCATCACGGACGTGAAAAGCTTGGCGACGACGGTCGCAACGCCCTCGAAGTGTCCGGGGCGGAACTTGTCGTCGAGCCCCACGGCGGCGGGGCCTGCGGGCTTCAGCATGGTGGCGAAGCCATCCGGATATATTTCTTTCGCGTCGGGCATGAAGACGAGATCGGCGCCCGCATCCGCAAGCTTGTCGAGGTCGGCTTCGATCGTGCGCGGATAGCGGGAGAAGTCTTCGTTCGGGCCGAACTGCGTCGGGTTCACGAAGATCGAAACCACAACTTTCTTCGCGGATTTTTTCGCAAGCGCGACGAGCGAAACGTGGCCGGCATGCAATGCGCCCATGGTCGGCACGAGCGCGATATCCGCTTTCCGCTTTCGCCAGTCCGCCAGCACTTCGCGGAGCGCTTTGACGGTCTTGACGATGCGGGGTTGCGATTTCTTGGCGGCTTTGGCCATTTTCGCGCCTCCGGCGCCGGGATCCTGGACCCGAGAAATAGCAAAACGCCGCATCTGGCGCCAATCGCTTGATTTCACACTGTAAATGTCCAGTTGCATCGGCTGCCAAAACACCCGATTTAGTACGGTATGGCCGGTACCAAAGACAAAAGCCCAGTCACTGCGGACGCCAAGCTGCCGAAGGAGGCCTCTCCGCGGGGCGAGGTCGATGCGTTTCTGGCCAAGGCCAAGTCGCTAGGGCCGCGCATGGACGGCCGGCGCGGCAGGCTCGCGTTCGCGCTTGACGCCACCATGAGCCGTCAGCCGACCTGGGATCTCGCCTGCAAGCTCCAGGCGGAGATGTTCGAGGAGACAGGTGCGATCGGCGGACTCGATGTCCAGCTGATTTACTTCCGCGGCCTTCGCGAATGCCGCGCCTCCAAATGGAACAGCGATCCCGCGCGTCTCGGCGAGATCATGGCGGGCATCGCCTGCCAGGGCGGACATACGCAGATCGGCCGCGTGCTCGAACATGTCCGCTCGGAAAGCCGGACGGCAAAAATCGACGCACTGGTCTATGTCGGCGACGCGATGGAGGAGCCGGTCGATCACCTTTGCGCAATCGCGGGGGAGCTTGGCCTGCTCGGCGTTCCCGCGTTCATGTTTCAGGAAGGCGGCGATCCGGTCGCCGAGAATGCGTTTCGCGAGATCGCGCGCCTCACGAAAGGCGCCTGGTGTCCCTTCGATGCAGGGGCCGCTTCGCAGCTTCGCGAATTGCTGCGCGCCGCCGCAGCCTATGCCGCAGGCGGTCATAAAGCGCTCGGCGATCTGTCCCGCCGCGGCGGCCGGGGCGCTACCAGGCTGATCGAGCAGCTACGCTGATGGGAATTCCGACCCTGCTAATCGGCCTTGCCGTGCTGATGGTCCTCATCTTCGTCGGTCGCATGGTCTCCAGCAGCGACCCGAAGAAGCTCGCGAAGCTTGTGCGGACGATCAGCGGTATCGCCTCGATCGCGCTTGCCGCATTTCTTGCGGTGAGGGGCCAGATATTCCTGGCGATCCCGGTTGCCTTCTTCGCAGCCGGTCTGCTCGGCTGGGTGCGGGCTCCCGCGAGCTGGACCGCGCGGACGCAGCGCTCGACCGGACAAGTGTCGCGTGTGCGCGCACAATTCGTGGAAATGGAACTGGATCACGACAGCGGCGAGATGCGCGGCCGCGTGCTCAAGGGAAAATACGAGAACGTCCCGCTGGATGCGCTCGACCCGCCGGCGCTGCTTTCGCTGCGCGCGGCGTTCGACGAAGAGAGCCGGGCTCTACTCGAAGCTTATCTCGACCGCAGGATTCCCGGCTGGCGTGAAGACGTCGATGAAGATCCGGGTCTTGGGAGCCGACAGCCGCCGCGCCATGGCCCGATGACCGAAGAAGAGGCGCATCAGATCCTGGGGCTTGAACCGGGCGCTACCGATGCGGACATCCGGCGAGCCCACCGCTCGCTCATGAAGAAATTGCACCCCGACCAGGGGGGGTCGACGTATCTCGCGGCCCGCGTCAACGAGGCCAAGGAAGTTCTTCTTCGCCGCCATCACTAAACTCCACGCAACACTTACGCTTCGCTTGAGTGACGTCTCCCGCCGGATTTGCTCCGGTTATTCTTATTGTTTCAGTTCTTCGCGACGATGCAGTCCACGTCTCTTTTCTGCAGCGTCTGGCATACGCGCCGCGCATGCCATTCCGACCGAAATCCCGCGAACCGTGCACGAAAAAGATTAGTGGAGTCTTTAGAGACCTTCTCGGTGTAGGGCGTCAGCTTGGCGAGGAGGGCGGTTGCGGATTCCTTAACGTCGTGCAGCCGGTCGCGGGCAGCTTTGGCATTCGGGAATGCGCCGACCTGGATGGACCAACCGGTTTTCGCCGAAGGGGGCAGCGGGTCGCCCTGATCCGCGCCGGAAGCAGGCGGTATTGCCGAGACCGGAATGCTGTTCGTGGAGGCGATCTGGGGGGCGCGTGCTGCTGCTGGGTTCAGTGCGTTTGCCTTTTTCTCGGCTGCAATCGCCTGTGCCTCGATTTCCAGTTCCTCCGTTTCGGAGAGCGGCTGGGACGAAGGCGAATTCTGCGATTTCGTTTCGGGCTGCAATTTCGGCGCTTCGGCAAGCGGGTGAGTCTTCGGCTCGTTGAAGGCGAGCGCGCTTCCGGCTTTCACCGGAGCGGCTGCCGCCACCTGCGTGGCCACCGGAGCCTGTTGCGGCTTGGCTTCCTTGGAAAGTTCGGCGACCACGACCGGCTTCTGTGCGCTGTCCGTGACGATCGGGACGGCCGCGATGTCAGACGCGCGCAGGTTCGAGAAGGTGAACGCGTTCGGCTGTTCGGTGGCCTGTTCCTTGATTTTGCCTTCGCCATCCAATGGCATGGTTTTCACCGGGATCGGACGGATCGGCTGGTTCGAGCCGGCGACAACGATCGCCTGCTGCTTGGCCTGCGCTTTCGGCTGCGGTGCGTTGGCTACGCGCTGCTTGGGCTGCTCCTTCTTCTGAGACTGCGCCTGTTCTTTCGGTGCTTGCGCCTTCTGCGCGATGCGCTGCTGTTTCGGTGCCGGCGCTTCCACAACCAGCGGCGCGGTGCGGCGGCCGTCGGTGGCGTCATCGAGATTGTCGGTGATGAGTTCGCGCATGTAATTGTCGCGCTGCGCCCCGGTACGGCCGCCGAGTACGACGGCGACGATATGACGATTCTTGTGACGGACGCTGGTCACGAGATTGAAGCCGGACGCATTCGTGTAGCCGGTCTTGATCCCGTCCACGCCGGCAACGCGGCCGAGCAGCCGATTGTGGTTTGCGATCATGCGGCCGCGCCACTGGAAATGCGGTGTGGAGAAGTAGTGGTAGAGCGACGGAAAGCGGTCCTGGATCGCGCGGCCGAGCGTTGCCATGTCGCGCGCGGTCGTTACCTGATCGCGGTGCGGCAGACCGGAAGCATTCTTGAACACGGTGTTCTTCATGCCGAGCGCCAGCGCCTTTCTGGTCATCAGCGTGGCGAATTCGTCTTCGCTGTCGGCAATATTCTCTGCGACCACCGTGGCGACGTCGTTCGCGGAGCGCGTGATCAGCGCCTTGATCGCATCTTCGACCGCGATGGTGGTGCCGGCCTTCAAACCAAGTTTCGACGGCGGCCGCTCGGAGGCGAACTCGGAGACGTTCAGGCGCGTTTTAAGCTGGAATTTCCCCTGTTCGATCCGTTCGAACAGGAGGTACAGCGTCATGATCTTGGTGAGCGACGCGGGATGACGCAGCGAGTCCGGGTTCTCTTCGTCGAGGGTCTTGCCGCTTTTCGCGTCGATGACGATTGCAGCGAAGCCGGCCTGCCACGCGCCTGCCGAGCGCCGGTTCTTTCGCGCTTCCGCGTCAGCCGTCGAGATGAGGAGTAAGCCGCCTGCCAATAGCGAGGCGACCGCCAAGGCGGCCCGCTTCCCCCGCGGGGTACGCCAGTACGCAACACACATACGCCCGTCCTGTGCCTTCGGCCGGAGATGGGCTCATTCCAGCCTTTTGCCCAACCTGACGCCTCTAACAAGGGCGCCCGAAGCCTCTGAAGGTAGGGTCTGGCTCTTATGAAAGGGTAAAACCCCCGCTTGCAGTGCAAAAAGGGCCGCCTAAACGGGGGAAAAAAGGGGCATGCTCCTGATCCTCATCTATTTTGCATCGCAACATTTTCCTTGACTCTATTGTGCAGTGCACTAAATAGGCAGTCAGCGGCGCGCGAATGCATCGCCCAAAGTCTAGGAAACGGATGCGCCCCACGGGGCGCGATTAGGGGATTACCATGATCGAGAAATTCGAAGAGTTTCAGAAGCTGAGCAAGGACAACGCCGAACTGGCCGCGAAGAGCTTCGCGACGTTCCAGAAGGGCGCGCAGGCGATTGCCACCGAAGTCGCAGACTACTCCAAGAAGTCGTTCGAAGACGGTTCGGCCGCTTTCGAAAAGCTGCTCGGTGCCAAGTCGCTCGACAAGGCGATCGAAATCCAGACGACCTATTTCAAGAGCGCCTACGAGGCTTTCGTCGCGGAAGCGACCAAGCTCGGCGAGCTCTACAGCGACGTTGCCAAGGACGCCTACAAGCCGTTCGAAGGCGTGATCGCTAAGGCCACGACCTTAAAGATGTAAGTACGCGTAAGCGTAAGCTGCGTAAACGAAGAGCCCGGCATCGCTGCCGGGCTTTTTGTTTGGCCGCGTTCGGGCAGGGCTTACTGAGAAAGGTGAAGGCTCGCGAGTTGACCGCCGATCGCATTGAAGACGGCGTTGAGGTCGCTCGCGCTTTGGACGTCGAAATACATCGACGGGTCGGTCGCGCAGTTCCGGAGTAGGGTCGCATTCCCGTTGATGACCCGGATCGTGTAGATGCGGAATCCGGCCGCCTTCGCGTTCGTGCACGCGAGTGCGGTTCGCGCATCGATTGAACTCTGGCTGCTCGACCAGCGGTTCTGCGTATTGTCGCCGTCGGTGAGCAGAATGATGTACTTGCTCAGATCCGGCGCCGGGGCCGCAGACTGCGTCAGCGGCTCGCCCTGCGTGAGCGAGTGCCAGGCCCAGGCCAGGCCGATCGTAACGTTCGTGTTGCCACTCGCGACCATGGTGTCGATCCGCGTATGGAGATCGCTCCAGGTGTGGGTGAGCGGCATGATCTCCGAGAGAGCCCAGCCGCACTGGATCGCCGGAAACCTTGTCGCGTTTGTCGTGGGCGCGGTGTCCAGCGCATCGCTATTCTGATCGCGGTCCTCGACGCAGCCGGTCCAGGTGTTGCGGTTCGCGGGCGTCCAGGTGGCATCAACCCAGCTGCCGCCGTTGTTCTGGCAATTCCACTGGCTCGTGTATTCCGGCTTGGTGCAGACCTTCTGGTTCTCGCAAGAGTTTTTTGAGTTGTATCCGGACTTGTTGCAAGAGCCGTTCTCCGACTCCCAGATGTCCCAGCGCAGCCAACTCGCACCGATGTTCGCCGTCCCCACCTTCGTCTGGACATGGAAGGGGATGATTGAAACCTTGACGTCGCCGGGATTCTTGGCGGCGGTTTCCAGCGTGTTCAAGAGGTTGTGTGCGGCCTTCTTCAACTCGGTCAGCTTGTTGTTCGAAGCCATCGAGCCGGTGTTGTCGAGCGCGAGCGCGACTTCGAGCTTCTTGATACCCCACGTTACCTCGGCGTGCGCGCCGACGGGGAAACTGCTGATGCCGATTACACCCGAGATTACTGGCTGATACTGCCCGGATACGTTCAGCACGAGCCTGCCGGTCGCGGCGGTCGTGATCTGGAGATCGCTCGGCTGGATGTTGACGGCGGTGGAGCCGAGACTGGCCTGGAAAATCTGCCAGCCCTGCGTGTCGAGTTGCGTCTGGGTAAGCGGCATGAGCTTCGCGAGCGCGAGCGCGGTCGAATCCAGCGCTTTCTGCATGGAAGCGCGGTTGGAGTTGGCCATGGAGTAGTCGACGGCTGCGCCGGTCACGCCGACCAGCGGCACCAGCGCGAGCGAGAACAGAATGGCGGCGTTGCCTTTGCGGCCTTCCTGGCCGAACCAGAAACGGCAAAACAGTCCCATGACGGTCTCCGGGGTTCCGGCGGGACCCTGCACCGCGACTTTTAACCAAGTCTTGCGGCGGTCCGCGAAACCGAGGCATCCGGCCCCGGCACGAGGAGCGGCGCGAAGCGAGATGAACGAAAGCAAAACGGGATCGCTAGAATTCTAGCGATCCCGCCTTGCAGCTAGACTTAGCGCGCTTACTTCGCGAGATGGAGGTTAGCTAGCGTAGCGCCGATCGCGTTAAAAACGCTCGTTAACTGGGCTGCGGACTGGACGTCGTAGTACATCGACGGATCGCTGGCGCAGTTGCGGAGCAGGTTCGCGTCCCCATCGATCACGCGGATCGTGTATATCTTAATTCCAGCCGCCTTGACGGCCGTGCATGTCGCAGCCGTACGCGCATCGATGCTGCTGCTGTTGGTCGTCCAGCGATTTTGAGTGTTTTCGCCGTCGGTCATCAGGATGATGTATTTGCTCAGGTCGTTCGCCGGAGCGGCCGCTTGTGTGAACGGCTCACCCGACGTCAGCGAATGCCAGGCCCATTGCAGCCCGATGGAAACGTTCGTGTTTCCAGAGGGATTCATCGCGTCGATCTTGCTGTTTAACGCGTTCCAATCATAGGTCAGCGGCAGCATGCTCGTCAGCGAATAGCTGCATTGTTTAGCCGGGAATTTGGTGGCATTCGAATTCGGAGTTGTGTCGCTGGCGTCATGAGGTTGGTCACGGTCCATGACGCAGCCATCCCAGGTTTTACGATCATTCGAAACGCAGTTCTTCCCCTTCTTGTCACACGTTTGGTTTTCCGAGTCCCAATCGTCCCATTTCAGCCACGACCCGTTGTAAGTGTATATGGACGTATCGAGTCGCACTTCCTTGTGAAAGGGAATGATTGCGATTTTAACGTCGCCGGGCTTCTGTGCAGAGGATTGAAGCGTGGCAATGAGATTCTTTGCCGCCTTCTTCAATTCCGTCATCTTGTTGCTCCAGTCCATGGAGCCGGTATTGTCGAGTGCGAGCGCGAGTTCCAGCTTGTTCATGCCCCACTGGACTTCGGTGTTGACCGAAACCGGGAAGGTGTTGACGCCCATGAAGCCGCTGATCTGCGGCGTGTACTGACCGGTCGCGACCAGGTTGATCTTGCCGATCGTCGGCGTCGTAATCACGAGGCCTGATTGCGGCATGCTGACCTTCAGCGTTCCGATGTTGGCGCTGAAAATTTCCCAGCCCTTCTGGTCCAGTTGCCCCTGCGAGAGGGGCATCAGCTTGGCCAGCGCAAGCGCGGTCGAGTCGAGCGCTTTCTGCATGGAGGTCCGGTTGGAATTGGCCATGGAGTAATCGAGGGCGGCGCCGATGCCGCCGACGATGGGCACGATCGCGATCGAGAAGATGATCGCTACGTTTCCCGCCCTTGAACGCGGGCCGGACCACAATTGCCGGAGCGACGAGAGAAGCGATTTCATGGACGATCCCCAATGGTTTGGGTCCAGATTTCGCCGGAACTCCTCTAAATCAGCTTAAATTGGCAGCGCGGGGTTGCCTCAAATACGCGACAAATCGCGTATTTGGTTAGGAAATGCCTTCCGCGACCGCAGAAACGCCGTTGGCGGCGGGCGGCGGCTACCTATATTATCCGGGAAGCCAGAGTCTGGCTGTCTCAACCACATATTTCCGGCGCCCAGGGTCTTGCCGGATGGCTGTTTCGGAAACGCTGCGCTGTGATTGGTTCAACGAAAGATCGTTTTTTGCTGGAGCCGCTACGGCTGGCCAAGGGCGATGACGAGCGCCGGCCCGGCCGCGACGACGGCACCGGCACCGCCGTCATTGCCCGCACCAAGCCGCAGACCAAGCGGCCGAACCTCTATCGCGTCCTTCTGCTCAACGACGATTACACGCCGATGGAATTCGTCGTGCATGTGCTCGAACGATTCTTCAATAAGCAGCGCGAGGATGCGACGCGCATCATGCTGCACGTTCACCAGAACGGGGTGGGCGAGTGCGGGATTTTTACTTATGAAGTCGCCGAGACGAAGGTGACGCAGGTGATGGACTTCGCGCGCAAGCACCAGCATCCGCTCCAGTGCGTCATGGAAAAAAAGTAGGCGAAAAAAGTAAGTGAAATAAGTAAACGCGCGCGGCCGGCAGCGCCGGAACGGCGGAAATTCGCCCCGATCTGCGGCTATTGTAACGTGCTTCGCACGACCTAGATAGTGGACATCCCGCCCAAGCACCGGCAAACTTTCGGCTTACGGAACCCGGTGAATCACCCGGAAAGTCATGGACCCAATGCCGACCTTTTCGCGCAGCCTCGAGAATTCCCTGCATCGCGCGCTGGCGCAAGCCAACGAGCGCCATCACGAATACGCGACGCTGGAGCACCTATTGCTCGCGCTGCTGGACGATCAGGACGCTGCCGCCGTGATGCGCGCATGCAACGTCGATATCGAGAAGCTGAAGCAGAATCTCGTCGACTATGTGGACGGCGAACTCGAGAATCTGGTTGTCGAGGCTGGCGAGGATTCGAAGCCGACCGCAGGATTCCAGCGCGTCATCCAGCGCGCCGTGATCCATGTGCAGTCGTCGGGCCGGGAAGAGGTGACGGGCGCAAACGTGCTGGTCGCGATCTTTGCCGAGCGCGAAAGTCACGCCGCCTACTTCCTGCAGGAGCAGGAGATGACGCGCTATGACGCGGTCAACTACATCAGCCACGGCATTGCAAAGCGCCCGGGCGTCTCCGAGAGCAAGCCCGTGCGCGGTGCCGACGAAGAGGGCGACGCCAAGCCGGGCGAGGAGCAGCAAAAGAAGAAGACGGACGCGCTCGAAGCTTACTGCGTGAACCTCAATAAGAAGGCGAAAGACGGTAAGATCGATCCGCTGATCGGCCGTGCGAGCGAAATCGCGCGCACCATCCAGGTGCTATGCCGCCGCCAGAAGAACAACCCGCTTTATGTCGGAGATCCCGGCGTCGGCAAGACCGCGATCGCGGAAGGCCTCGCGCTCCGCATCGTGAATGAAGACGTGCCCGAAGTGCTTCGCGGCGCGACCGTGTTTTCGCTCGACATGGGCTCGCTGCTTGCAGGCACGCGCTACCGCGGCGACTTCGAAGAGCGTCTCAAGCAGGTCATCAAGGAACTCGAAGCGCATCCCAACGCAATCGTGTTCATCGACGAAATTCACACCGTGATCGGCGCGGGAGCAACTTCCGGCGGCGCGATGGATGCGTCCAACCTCCTGAAGCCCGCACTGGCCTCCGGCACGATCCGTTGCATCGGCTCCACGACCTACAAGGAATATCGCCAGCACTTCGAAAAGGACCGCGCGCTTGTGCGCCGCTTCCAGAAGATCGACGTGAACGAACCCACGCCGGAAGACGCGGTGGAAATCCTCAAGGGCCTGAAGCCTTACTTCGAGGATTATCACAAGCTTCGCTACACCAATGAAGCGATCAAGGCGGCGGTCGATCTTTCCGTGCGCTATATTCACGACCGCAAACTGCCGGACAAGGCGATCGACGTGATCGACGAGTCGGGTGCCGCGCAGATGCTGGTCACGGAATCGAAGCGCAAGAAGACCATCGGCATCAAGGAAATCGAGGCGACGGTCGCGACCATGGCGCGCGTCCCGCCGAAGACGGTTTCGAAGGACGACGCCGTCGTGCTCGAGAATCTCGAAACTGGTCTGCGGAATGTCGTGTTCGGCCAGGACAAGGCGCTGACCGCCCTTTCGGCTGCGATCAAGCTCGCGCGCGCGGGCCTGCGGGAGCCGGAGAAGCCGATCGGCGCTTATCTCTTCTCGGGCCCGACCGGCGTCGGCAAGACCGAGGTCGCAAAACAGCTCGCACAGTCGCTCGGCGTGCAACTGCTGCGCTTCGACATGTCCGAATACATGGAGCGGCATACCGTTTCGCGTCTCATCGGCGCGCCTCCGGGTTATGTCGGGTTCGATCAGGGCGGCCTGCTCACGGACGGCGTCGACCAGAACCCGCATTGCGTGGTGCTGTTGGATGAAATCGAGAAGGCGCATCCGGATCTGTTCAACGTACTGTTGCAGGTCATGGATCACGGCAAGCTCACCGACCACAACGGCAAGTCGGTCAACTTCCGGAACGTCATTCTCATCATGACGACGAATGCCGGCGCCCAGGACATGGCCAAGTCCGCCTTCGGCTTTACGCGCTCCAAGCGGGAAGGCGACGACGCCGAGGCGATCAACCGGCTGTTCTCGCCGGAATTCCGCAACCGGCTCGACGCGATCATTCCGTTCTCGCATCTGTCGCCCGAGATCATCGGTCAGGTGGTCGAGAAGTTCGTGCTTCAGCTCGAGGCACAGCTTGCAGACCGCGGCGTCACCATCGCGCTTTCGGACGAAGCCAAGCGCTGGCTGATCGATCAGGGCTACGACGAACTCATGGGTGCGCGGCCGATGGCCCGCGTGATCCAGGAGAACGTCAAGAAGCCGCTCGCCGACGAAGTCCTCTTCGGCAAGCTCAAGGACGGCGGACATGTCCGGGTCGTGGTTCGCGAGGAAGAGGGCAAGCCGGCGCTCGGCTTCGAGTATCAGGAAGGCCCGGTCATGCCGAAGCCCGAACAGGACGTGGCGAAACGCGTCAAGCGAACGCGCAAGGCCCGCAAGGACGACGGCTCGGGGGATTCCGGGCCAAAGCCTCTGGTCAACGTCTAGGCCATAGCTCGACAGGGTGTAATGCACGCGGCGCGCTTGTAACGGGCGCGCCGCTCGTGTTTTGTCGCGGCTGGATAACTCCCCGCGATTTTCTCCCGTGACCATGCCCGACAATAACGGCGCCAAGCCGGAAACCGCCGCGGCGCTTCCACCTCCGCGCGTATGGTACTGGCGTGGCATGCGCGCCGGGCTGTCGTCGGTTCAGGGCATGGTGCTGTTCGCGGGTTTCATCGGTTTCGGCGGGCTGATCCGCGATGTCGGTTTTCCGCTGGGCGCCGCGGTGCTTTCCACGCTGATGGTCTGGGCCTTGCCCGCGCAGCTCATTATCGTCGGCGGGTTCGTCGCCGGGAATCCGCTGCCTGTGGTCGCGCTGGCGGTTGGGCTTTCCTCCGTCCGCTTCTTCCCGATGGTGGCCTCGATCATGCCGACGATCCGCGGAAAGAGCGGGCTCGGCACACAGCTGCTGGCGTCGCATTTCGTGGCCGTCAGCGCATGGGTCGAGAGCATCCGGCTGATGCCGGCGATACCCGTCGAGGCGAGAATCCCGTTCTTCTTCGGGCTCTCGAACATCTTCCTGTTCGGTAGCATCGCCGCGAGCCTCGTCGGCTATTTGCTCGCCGGTACGCTGCCGCAGGCGCTCGTGAACGGTCTCGTGTTTCTGACGCCGATCTCGTTTCTGCTTCAGCTCATCCGGAATTCGCACGATACGGTCGACTGGCTCGCGCTTACCATGGGGCTCGCGCTTGCGCCGGTCTTCGCGCAGTTCGGCGGCACGCTCGATCTGCTGTGGATCGGATTGATCGGCGGCAGCATCGCCTACGGCGTAGGGCGCTGGCGGAGGACGAGGACATGAGCCTCAGCGTCTCCGATCCAATGCTCTACGCCTATCTGCTCGTGATCCTCGCGGGGTTTCTGCCCACCGACGTATTCCGTTTTGCGGCGGTGCTGTTCTCGCGACGTCTCGACGAGGACAGCGAGGCGCTGATCTTCGTACGCGCGGTTGCGACCGCGCTGCTCGCGGGCGTTATCGCGCGGCTTGTGCTGTTTCCGGCCGGCGATCTTGCCGGCGTGCCGCTCTGGCTTCGCCTGCTTACGATTGCCGCGGGCGTAGCCGCCTATCTGCTGTTCAGGAAATCCGTCTTCGCCGGCGTCATCGTTGCAGAGATCGTGATTGTCGGCGGGGCGATTTTGTTTCGTTGATCAGCTCAACGCCGCTTTCAGCAGCTTCGCATGCTCGGCGAGCACTTCGGGCTTTTCCATCACGCTCGCGGCCGGTTTCATCGGGGTGTCCTTGTGGCGCGGGATGATGTGGACGTGCAGGTGAAACACCACCTGGCCTCCGGCAGTCTCGTTGAACTGCTGCATCGTGACGCCGTCGGCGTTGAATGCCTTCTTGCCGGCGATCGCGATCTTCTTCGCGGTCCTGATGACGTGGGAAAGCGACTCCGGATCGACGTCGAGCAGGTTGCGGGCGGGCTTCTTCGGAATGATCAGTGTGTGGCCGGGCGCGCGCGGCATGATGTCGAGAAAGGCGAGGGTATGCTCGTCTTCGTAAACCTTATGCGCGGGAAGCTCGCCCCGGAGGATTTTCGCAAAGATATTGTTGTTGTCGTATTCGGCCATGACGTTCGCCCTGTGACTGTTCTTCCAGATTGCAGCAGTGTCTGCCGCCGTCAAGTTGCGACGCGCTTATAGGGCGCCGCTTCGGCGAGGTGCTCGCGCTCGGCTTCTACGTATTCGCGCTCGCGCACGAGATAGTCGTCGATAGCCCGGCGGAGGGCAGGGTTTGCAATGTAGTGCGCCGAATAGGTCGGCACCGGCACATAGCCGCGCAGCAGCTTGTGTTCGCCCTGCGCGCCGGCCTCGACCGACTTCAGGCCGTGCTCGATCGCATACTCGATTGCCTGATAGTAGCAGACCTCGAAATGCAGGAAGGGGTGATGTTCGATCGCGCCCCAGTTGCGCCCGTAGATCGTCTGCGCGCCGAGAAAGTTGAGCGCTCCTGCAATGTAATTGCCATTGCGCTTCGCCATGATGAGCAGGGTTCTGTCCGCAAGCTTCTCGCTCACGTGAGAAAAGAACTCGCGCGTGAGATAAGGGCGGCCCCATTTGCGCGAACCCGTATCCATGTAGAAGCCGAAGAAGGAATCCCAGACCGACTCCGTCAGTTCGCTGCCCGTGAGCCTGACGATCTCGATGCCGCTTGCCTGCGCCTCGCGGCGTTCGCGGCGAATGGTCTTGCGCTTGTTCGACGAGAGCGCGCTGAGGAAATCGTCGAACGTCCTGTAGCCGCGGTTGTGCCAGTGAAACTGGCGGTCGGTGCGGGCGAGTAAGCCGGCGCGGGTGAGAAAATCCCATTCGCTTTTTGGCGCGAAAGTGACATGCACCGAAGAGGCACTTCGGAGCTTGCAGAGTTCGACCATGCCGGCGACCAGCGCGTTACGCGCGGCTTCTGCATGGGGTCCGCGCTTCACGAGCAGACGAGGGCCCGTAACCGGCGTGAAAGGAACGGCCACCTGCAGCTTCGGATAATAATTGCCGCCCGCGCGCTCGTAGGCGTCCGCCCAGCCATGATCGAACACGTATTCGCCCTGGCTGTGCGCTTTCAGATAGCAGGGCGCAACGCCATGGATTTCACGCCGCTCGTCCTCGACGACAAGATGCTGCGGGATCCAGCCGCTCCGTCCGCCGACCGATTTCGACTCCTCAAGGGAGTACAGAAAAGCGTGCGAAATAAATGGGTTACCCGGGTCTGCAAATGCGTCTTCAAGTGATGATTCAAGTCCTTGAGAGTTTGATTCAGCGCGTTCGCCTTCTGATTCAGGAATTTTGTGGGCTGACTCAGCAAGTTCGTGTCCTGATTCAAGTACCTTGCATTCTGATTCAGGAAGCGGGGCAAAGCCCTTCACGCAGGAATCCCAGACGGAAGCCTCGATCGATCGGATCGAGCCCTCGACGCGGACCTGAAATTTGGGAGATACAGCCATTCCTGCATTGTCGCCGATCCTGGCGGCGGCTCAAGAGCGGGATTTTAGGGTCTGATATGTTCGAAGATGATCTGGTCGACCCACTTCGCGACACGTTCGCGCTCCCGCTCCAGCCGCACAGTCCAGCTCAGCAATGGAATTCCCAAAACGTGGCGGCCGATCAACGGTGCGAGCGCGGGCATATCGAACTGCGCGTAGGCGATGAAATGGGGTTTCGAGCGCATCAAGTGCAGCAGAAAGCCGAGATAGCGCTTCTTCCAGAAGGAGAGAAATTTCCATTCGGGGTGAAGATACCAGCGCTCAGCGACGATGCCGCGCGGCAGGCCCGGAGCGAACTGTTTTAGCGCTACGACAAGTTCCGGATCGAATGACATTGCCGCCACCGGCCCATGGTATGCGACGAGGCGGGAAGCGACGGCCTCGGCAAGCGCCATATCGCCGTCCCACTTGCTCTTGAGTTCGAGAATGAGCGGCACGCGGCCGCCGACGAGTTGCAGAAGATCATCGAGCGTCGGAATCGTGTCGTTCGTATCCTTGAGCTTGATCCTGTTCAGTTCGGCGGCGGTGCGTGTAGCGACTTCGCCCGTTTCAGATGTCAGCCTCTCCAGCGTCTTGTCATGGAAGACGATCACTTCTCCGTCTTTGACGAGTTGCAGATCGACCTCGATGCTGTAATTCGCATCGATCGCGGCCTTCGCGGCGGAGAGGGAGTTTTCGGCGATGCCGTTGCCGTGCAGTCCGCGATGCGCGACCGGGCGGGCCGTCAGCCAGCCGAGCGCCATTTCTAGGAAATCTCGAACATGGCTTCGACTTCTACCGGCGCGTCGAGCGGCAGTTGCGCGACACCGACGGCGTAGCGTGCATGCTTGCCGGCATCGCCGAGCGCTTCGACCATGAGGTCCGAGGCGCCGTTCACGATCTGCGGGATGGTCTGATAGTCCGGCAACGCGTTCACGAAGCCGCCGAGCCGGATGCAACGCCTGATGCGCGACAGATCGCCGAGTGCCGCCTTGGCCTGCGCGAGAATGTTGATCGCGCAGAGGCGGGCTGCTTCCTTGGCCTGCGCTTCGGAGACGTTCGCGCCGACCTTGCCTTTGACCGTGATGCCGTTCGGCCCGATCGGGAGCTGGCCGGAGACGACCAGCAGATTGCCTGCGACGACCGCACCGACATAATTCGCGACCGGCGCCGCCGGTTTTGGGAGTTCTATTCCGAGCTTTTGCAATCGCAGTTCGATTTCGCTAGCCATTGGGAGCCTCTCTCGGTTCGCCTTACTCTTGGCTGATCGCTTGTTTAGGCGCAAGGCGCTTCCCGCCGGAGACCTGCATGTTCCGCAAGACGTTTGTACTCGCAATGTTGTTGACGGCGGTTTCCGCAAGCGCCGGCATGGCCGCATCGCTGGTTGCGCATCGCGCGATCTACGATCTCGTGCTCGACCCCGAACATCCCGGGACGCAGGTCGACAAGGCGCGCGGACGCATCGCGTTTCAATTCACAGGTACCGCCTGCGAGGGCTATACGATCCAACTCCGGCAGGTGACGTCGCTCGACACCGGCGAGGGCCAGGAGACCGTGAGCGATCTCAGGAACGAGAGCTGGGAAGACGCAACCTCCACGAACTACCGCTTCAAGACCGAGAACTTCGTCAACGAGGAGAAGCGGGAAGACGTTTCCGGCACGGTGGCACGGCAGAAGAACAACGCGCTCAGCGTGCGGGTGACGAAACCGAAGCCAGCGAATTTCACGTTGCCCGGGAAGATTTATCTGCCGACGCAGCACACCCGCGCGATGCTGGAAACCGCCGAACGCGGTGAGCGGCTGCTATCGGCAAGGCTGTTCGACGGCTCTCCCGACGGCCGCAAGATCTATGAAACGCTGACGGTGATCGGCTCTGCGGAACTGCACAACGATAAAACGCCCGCGCCCGATCCAGCGCTTGCGGGACTGAAGCGTTATCCCGTGACCACCAGCTATTTCGAAGTCGGGCAGGCGGATCGTCTGCCGGCCTACACGCTTTCCTTCGATCTCTACGAGAACGGTGTTTCGACTGCGCTCCGGCTCAACTATGGAAATTTCGCACTGAAGGGCCTGCTCCGGAGCGTTGAGTTGCTGCCGCAGAAGCCCTGCGCGGCTCCGCCCGCGAAGCGCTAAAGCACGACCGGAGGCGAGAGCACGTCGCGTGCCGTGCGCACGCGCGCTGGATCGAGGTTCATTTCTTCCGCGAAGGCGACGAGTTCCTTTTCGTTCGCGAGAAGATGATCGAGCAGCGCCGGCAGGAACGAAGGGTCCCGCGCGGCCGCCCGGACGTTCTCCGGCCCGAGGCCGGTCACGGCGAGGAAACGGCCGATCCGTTCGGGATCGGATGCGAGATAGGAAAGTCCCGCGACGCCGATCATCTCGGCTTCCTGTTTCGTTAAGGATGATTTCCCGCGTAGGAGCGCCATTTTCACTTCCGTAACGATTGCCTTCTACTTTGGAACCTAAGGATGCCGGAAGAAGCGTCCGCATGTCGAACGGTGCCGAAAGCCTGATTCTTCAGTATCACGCAAGGCATGGATCGAATTTGCAGACGGTTCGCGCGAACATCGGACGTCCGCAGGCGATTCGGGGAAGTGAAATTCAATAGGCGGCCCAGAACGGCTCGCCGGGGTGGACGGGGAAGAGCGGGATGGCGAAGACTGTCCTGATTGTGGAAGACAACGAGCTTAACATGAAGCTCTTCCATGATCTCCTTGAGGCGCATGGTTACCAGACCATCGAGACCCGCAACGGGATCGAGGCGCTGGATCTTGCGCGCAAGCACAAGCCCGACCTCATCATCATGGATATCCAACTCCCGGAAGTCTCGGGTCTCGAAGTCACCAAGTGGCTGAAAGAGGACGACGAGCTTCGCTCGATCCCGGTCATCGCAGTCACGGCCTTCGCGATGAAGGGCGACGAGGAGCGCATCCGGGAGGGCGGCTGCGAAGCCTATCTCTCGAAGCCGATCTCCGTTTCCAAGTTTCTCGAAACCGTGCGCCATTTCGCAAAGGATTAAGACGGAATGAGTGCCCGGGTTCTGATCGTCGATGACGTCCGCGCCAACCTCAAGTTGCTCGAGGTGCGCCTCTCGGCGGAATATTTCGAAGTCGTGACCGCAACGAGCGGCCAGGAGGCGATCGATATCGCCGAGCGCGGCCTGTGCGACATCATCCTGCTCGACGTCATGATGCCCGGCATGGACGGTTTCGAAGCTGCGCGGCGGCTGAAGAGTTCGCCCGCGACCATGCACATTCCGATCGTGATGGTGACGGCGCTCGATCAGCCGTCCGACCGCGTGCGCGGGCTTGAGGCCGGTGCAGACGATTTCCTGACCAAGCCCGTGAACGATCTCGCGCTGATTACGCGCGTGCGTTCGTTGTCGCGGCTCAAGGTAGTGATCGACGAATTGCGCATGCGCGCGGTGACTTCGCATGAGATCGGCGTCACCGCCGATGTCGCCGAAACGGTCAATGAAACGGGCGAGGGCGGCAAGATTCTGATCGTGGACGACCGCCAGTCCTCGGCCGAACGCATTCACGACACGCTCTCCGGCAAGCACAGCGTGGACGTCGAGAGCAATCCGCAGGAGGCGCTGTTCCGGGTTGCGGAGGGCGGCTACGATCTTCTGCTTCTGAACCTCGACCTTCAGGAATTCGACGCGCTCAGGCTGTGCGGGCAGGTGCGTTCGCTCGAGCGCACGCGGCATCTGCCGATCCTGCTCATGACGGAGCCCGGCGATCAGGCGCGGCTCTTGCGCGGTCTCGATCTCGGCGCGAACGATTACGTGATCCGTCCGATCGACAAGAACGAACTGGTCGCGCGCGTGCGTAGCCAGATCAAGCGCAAGCGCTACACCGAGCGGCTGCGCGACAGCGTGCAGACCTCGATGGAGCTTGCGGTCACAGACGGGCTCACAGGCCTCTACAACCGCCGCTACATGGAAAGCCATGTCGGCACGCTCGTGGAGCGCTCGGCTTCGCGCGGCAAGTCGCTTTCCGTGCTCCTCCTCGACATCGACTACTTCAAGTCGATCAACGACACCTACGGCCACGATGCCGGCGACGACGTGCTCCGCGACTTCTCGGACCGTCTGCGCGCGTGCATCCGCGGCATCGATCTCGCCTGCCGCTATGGCGGGGAGGAATTCGTGGTCGTGATGCCTGATACCGATATCGGCGTCGCCACAATGGTAGCCGAGCGCATCCGCCGCCGCGTTGCGGGCGATCTTTTCGCGATCCACAAGGGCGAGAAGCAGATCGAGGTCACGATCTCGATCGGCATTGCCGCGCGTTCGACGCCCGAGGACAACGCAGGAATGATCCTGAAGCGGGCAGACGAGGCGCTTTACCGCGCCAAGCGCGACGGACGAAACCGCGTTGTCGCCGACGCTGCCTGAGCGTCCGCAAGGATTGTCAGGCTTAACGCGCTCCCCCGGTAAGGTTATCCTTTTAGGTAACCGCGCGATTCGCCGCCCAAGCCTTTGAATTTCATTGCCTTCGGCGAGCGCCGCGCTACGTTCAACCTACGTTCTGACTACTAGCTAACCCTACGGAATGCTCAGGTCCGCCGCATCTCCTGGGTCCGTGGGGTTCGGCCGGCAGGTTCGAGACGAGAGGCCTCCTCTTTCTTTGCCTGCCGGCCACCTAATCTCAGAGGACTGAAACTGAAAAAGGCGCCCCAAAAGGGCGCCTTTCTTTCTTTGGCTCGGAAGGAGCGATTACTTGATCTTCGCTTCCTTGAACTCGACGTGCTTCTTCGCGACCGGGTCGTACTTCTTCTTGACCATCTTCTCGGTCTGCGTGCGCGAGTTCTTGGTGGTCACGTAGTAGTAGCCGGTGTCGGCGGTCGAGACGAGCTTGATCTTGAGGGTGACTGCCTTGGCCATTTGAATGTCCTGAAAAGGGGGGCTTTTAGTAGCGTCTTGCGCCCGAATTTGGCGGCAACCTAGCGGCCAATCCCCAGAAGTCAAGGAAGCGCACGAAACGGACGGCATTGCCGGAAGGGATGCCCTTATGGCCGGCGAAACTCCCGGTCGAACCACGTCTGGACGTTGTATCGGACGTCCGAGGTGGTTTTGAACTCCAGCTTGGCACCGTGATTTCGCGCGAGCCAGTCGTAAAAGGCCGAGAAGTTGAGATCGGTGACCGGCGTATGGGAATAGCCCTCCGCTCTTCGCCACTGATGGCAAAGCTGCCGGATTGCCTTCTCCGCTTCACCTTTGGTCACGGCACTCAGTCTAACAGTTTCCGCTGAAATCCGCCCGGCCGGTAGAAATAGAACGGCGCGGGCCGGGTCATTTCGCCGGTTTTCAGGCGATCCGCGATCTCGCGAAGCACGACCTTGGTGATATTCGGCAACTCGACTTCCTGTGCGTCGTCGAAGGTAAGCCAGTCCAGCGAAACGAGTTCGGTCTCCGTGCCGACGATTCCCGGAATCTCCGCGCCGATATCCGCGCGGTCGGCGAGGAAGAAGCGGGTGTCGAAACGCTTCGGGCGCTTGGGCGGCGTAATCGCGCGGGCTACGAAGGTGAGCGCCGAAAGCGAAGGGCGGATTTTCTTCGACACGAACGGCGACCACGCATCGGCTTTCGAAGTCACGCCGTTCGCGTCCTCCTTGCCGATGAGCAAGCCGGTCTCTTCCGCGGTTTCGCGGATCGAGGCGAGCGCGAGCGCGCGGCCGCGGCCCGCGCTCCATTTCACGACGTTCTGGGCGAGGCGGCGCGCGCAGATTTCTCCAAGATCGTCGAAGGGCTTGATTGCGCGGTCGGCGGCATCGAGCCGTCCGCCCGGAAATACATATTTCCCGGGCATGAATTTGTGCGCGTGATGGCGCTTGCCCATCAAGACGCGCGGCAGTTTGCCCGAGCGGTCGATCAGAATGAGGGTCGCGGCATCCTTGGGCTTGAGCGAGACGCCCGTGCCCGGGCCGAGCTTGGCCCGCTCGCGCTCGTGGAGCTGTCTCTCGGTTTCGTTCATCGCACGTCCTTCAGCCGTGCGTTCGTCATGGTGGCGATTTCATCTTCGTGGTTCGGGTCGAAGCCGTGCATGCGCTGCGCCCATTGCCAGGCGACGACGACGCCCTTGACCGGCTGCAAAAGCGCCAGCGAAAAGATAAGCGTAAGCGGCAGCCAGATCGAAAGCGAAAGCCAATGCGGCGGCTGATAGAGCTTTTCCGCGATGAGGGCGAGCGGAACGATGATGTGCCCGACAATCAGGATCACGAGATAGGCTGGCGCGTCGTCCGCGCGGTGGTGACGTAATACTTCGCCGCACCCCGCGCATTCGTCGGCGACCTTCAGGAACTTGCGGAAAAGCTTGCCTTCGCCGCAGTTCGGGCACCGGCCGAGCAAGCCGCGCTTTACTGCTTCACCAAGATTCCGCTTTTCGCTCATCGCCGCTTGCCTTTTCCTTTGCCGCTTTTCTTGCCGCCACTTTTGCCGCTCTTAGCTGGTATCGGACGCCCGTATTTGCCACGCATCGGGGCGTTTTGCCGCTCGCCGGGCGCATGACTGCCGCGCGGGCCATGCGGCCTGTCGCTACGCGTTTTCCGGCTCGCCTTCAGGTCGTAGCGGCCTTCGGAAATCAATTCGAACCGCAGCGCGCCCGCGACCGGAACCGCCTCCACGAGCTTCACCTCGACAATGTCGCCGAGCCGGTAGGCTTCGCCGGAGCGGTCGCCGACCAGCGCCTGCAAGGCTTCGTGATAGGCGAAGAACTCGTTGCCGATGGTGCGGGCGGGCACGAACCCGTCCGCGCCGATTTCATCGAGCTTCACGAAGAGGCCGGCGCGGGTGACGCCGGACACCACGCCGCGGAAATGCGCGCCGACACGGTCGGCCATGTAATGCGCGATCAAGCGATCCACCGTTTCGCGCTCGGCCGCCATCGCGCGGCGTTCGGCTGCGGAAATGCGGGCGGCGATCTCTTCGAGGCTTTCCGGCGTCATGCCGTTCGAAAGGCCATCGTCGCCCAGGTTGAGTGCACGAATGAGCGAGCGATGCACGATGAGATCCGCGTAGCGGCGGATGGGGGAGGTGAAGTGCGCGTAGCGCCGCAGCGTCAGGCCGAAGTGGCCGTAGTTGTTTGCCGAATATTCGGCCTGCGCCTGCGAACGCAGCACCACTTCGTTCACGAGGCGCTCGTATTCGGTGTTCTTTACGCGCACGAGCACGCGATTGAAGAGCGCGGGGCTGAGCTGGTCCGTCTTCGGCAAGGTCATGCCGATGGAGTGCAGGAAGTCGCGGAGAGCTGCGGCTTTCTCGAGCGAAGGACCGTCATGCACGCGATAGACGATCGGCGTGCGCTTTGCTTCCGCCGTCTCTGCCGCCGCGACGTTTGCGAGGATCATGAATTCTTCGATCAGCCGATGCGCGTCGAGGCGCTCCGGGGTCGTGACACGGTTGAGCGTGCCGTCCGGGTTCAGAACCAGTTTGCGCTCCGGAATATCGAGCGCAAGCGGTTCGCGCGCGTCACGCGCCTTCGCGAGAGCGCGATAGGCGGCCCAGAGCGGCTCCAGCACTTCTTTCAGAAGGGGCTGTGTCGTGTCGTCGGGTCTGCCGTCGATGGCGGCCTGCGCCTGCTGATACGAGAGCTTGGCGTGCGAGCGCATGAGGATGCGATGGAAGGAATGGCGCTTCTTGCGGCCGTTCGCGTCGATCCACATACGAACCGCCATCGCCGCCCTGTCTTCGTTGGGCCTGAGCGAACAGAGATCGTTCGAGATGCGCTCGGGCAGCATCGGCACAACGCGGTCGGGGAAGTAGACCGAGTTGCCGCGAATGAGTGCTTCGCGGTCGAGTGCGGAGTCCGGCGTCACGTAATGCGCGACGTCGGCAATCGCGACCGTCAGCACGAAGCCGCCGCGGTTCTCGGGATTCTCGTCGGGAGCCGCATGCACTGCGTCGTCGTGATCCTTCGCGTCCGGCGGATCGATGGTGACGAGCTTGAGCGTGCGCCAGTCTTCTCGGCCCTCGAGCAAGGCGGGGCGGGCGGCTTCTGCCGCGGCGATTGCCGCATCCGGAAAACTGTTCGGAATGCCGTGGGCGTGGATCGCGATCAGGCTTACGGCCTTCTCGGATTTGATCGAGCCGAGACGCTCGCGGACTTTCGCTGTGGCCAAGCCAAATGCACGTTGCGGCAGCGCGTCGGCGGTGACGAGATCGCCGTCTTCCGCGCCGTTTTCCATGCCTGCCGCGATCACGATTTCGCGGCCCAAGGATTTCTTGTCGACCGGCACGAGGCGTCCGCCGCCGAGCGCACTCTTGCGGTAAATGCCGAGCAGTTGCTTCTGCGCTTTTTCGAGCACCTTGATGACGCGGCCCGTGTAGGGCGCGTCTTCGTCGTCATGGTTCTTCTGCGTGCGAAGAAGTACGCGGTCGCCGATGCCGGGGGCGGGGCCTGCGCCCGGTTTGCGCCCGAAGTTCAGGCGAATGCGCGGGGCCGCGCCAAAGTCTGCTTCGTCCCACTCAAGCGGCTCGGCGAGGAGATCGCCGTCGCTGTCGCGCGCGACGATGCTCGCCATGACGGTGCCGCCGACTTCGCCTGCGACGTTCACCTTGCGGCGGCGGCCGCGAACTTCGCCGCCGTCTTTCAGATCGCGGAGCAAGGATTTCAACTCGACCTTGCCCACGCCATCGAGGCGAAAGGCGCGGATGATGTCGCGCTTCGAGACATCGCCGCCGCGCTCGGAAATGAACGCGATGATTTCTTCCCGCGACGGCAGCTTGCCGTGCGGCTTGGGATCCTTGAATTTCTTTTTCGGTTTTTTGGACAAAGGGAATCTCGGGGACTTTCTATCGCCCATTCAACATGGACGCAGCAGTTTTGTTCTCGCACCCGTTCGGGCCGAGGCTGAATGGCCACCCTGCGAGGGCGGCGGGGACGCCGGGGGATGACCGATCCCCTACGGCCGCCTGCACGATGACAAAAGTGCAGACGACGTATTCACCGCAGAAAACCGGACACGCCGGCGTCCCGCACGCGGGTGGGTTACAGCCTGTTTCGCCTGACCCCCGGTGGACGTACCAAATTATCCACCGCTGGAGACCTCCTCGGTCGCTTCGTTTGCGGTTGGCACCGCCACGGGAGCAACCGCCAAGAGAGGCCGAAGTGGCGAGCGGCAGGCTCGCCGGAGTCATGCGACTTCAGCCGCTGCGAGACGGGTGCGTTACGCCCGCGCGTCGCAGCCACCGCTCCCGGTCCGCGCACCGAACACGCCGCGCGACGCGCCCCTCGTGAACCGAGACAGGCGCATTATGGGCGTGGCGCGGGACGCGGGGATAAGTTTTTCCGCACTTCGGCGGAAAGGATTGAGAGAAAAGCGAAATCGCTAAAAGCGAAAAATGCTTATCCCCACCGGGGACGACATCGACGTAAAGAGAGGTCTTCAATTACTCTTCGGTCGCGGTCTCTTCAGCGACGCCGGTTTTCTTTTTCTTTGGCGCGGCCTTCTTCTTTGCCGCGGCCTTTTTCTTTGGTTTTGCCGCGGCTTTTTCGCCGCTGCCGTTCGTCTCTTTCGTTTTCTTCGCTTTCGCGGGCTTCTTGCCGCTCTTTCCCGCGCGCGCGTCGATCAGCGTGACCGCCTCCTCGAGCGTCACGGCCGCGGGATCGGTGGTGGAGGGGAGCGTCGCATTGACCTTGTTGTGCGAGACGTAAGGACCGTACTTGCCGTCGTGCTGGGTCACGGGGCCGCCGAGCGTGGGGTGATCGCCGAGCGCCCGGCCTGCCGGCTTGCCGCGGCGTCCGCGGCCAGGGCCGCGTGCGAGCTTTTCGGCGATCAGCGTGACCGCACGATTGAGACCGACGGTTAAAACCTCGTCGCCGTCGGTCAGGCTCGCATAAGTGTCCTGATGCTTCACGTACGGACCGAAGCGGCCATAGCCCGCTACGATCGGCTCGCCTGACTCCGGGTGCTTGCCGACTTCGCGCGGAAGCTGGAGCAGCGAGAGCGCGGTGTCGAAGTCGAGTTCGTGTGCATCGAAATTTTTCGGGATGCTCGCCCGCTTCGGCTTCGAGAGCACGGGCTTGCCGGTCTTGGTCTTCTCACCCGTGTCCTCGGCCTCGCCGAGCTGGATGTAAGGACCGAAGCGGCCGGAGCGAACCGTGATTGTCTTCTTGGTTTCGGGATCCTCGCCGAGTTCCTTGGTCGCCGCGAGTTCACCTTCGCCGGGTGCGGTCAGCGCCCGTGTGAAGCGGCATTCGGGATAGTTCGAGCAGCCGACGAAGGCGCCGAACTTGCCGACCTTGAGGCCGAGGCGGCCGGTGCCGCATTGCGGGCAGGCGCGCGGATCGGAGCCGTCCGCCTTCGGCGGGAAGTTGTGCTCGTTCAGGAGCGCATCGAGGACGTCGATGACTTCCGAGATACGAAGGTCTTTCGTTTCCGCGACCGCGCCGGTGAATCCGGTCCAGAACTCGCGCAGCACGCGCTTGTAGTCGAGTTCGTGGTTCGCGATCTCGTCGAGCTTCTCTTCGAGATTGGCGGTGAATTCGTATTCGACGTAGCGCGGGAAGTAGGACTCGAGGAAGGCCACGACGATGCGGCCCTTGTCCTCGGGAATGATGCGCTTCTTGTCGAGCCGCGTGTAGCCGCGGTCGCGCAGCACCTGAAGGATCGATGCATAGGTCGAAGGCCGGCCGATGCCGAGTTCTTCCATGCGTTTCACGAGCGAGGCTTCCGAGAAGCGCGGCGGCGGCTCGGTGAAATGCTGGTCGATCTTGAGTTCGTTTTTCGAAAGCGCCTCGCCCTGATTCATCGCGGGCAGGCGGCGCGCGTCTTCGTCTTCGAAGTCGTCGTCGCGGCTCTCGTTGTAGAGCGTGAGGAAGCCGTCGAACTTCACGACCGTTCCGGTCGCGCGCAGGTTCACGAGCTTGTAGGGCGCGGAAGGCGCAGTCACGCTCGCTTCGATCTCGGCGGTGGTGCGTTCGAGTTCGGCGCTTTCCATCTGGCAGGCGAGCGTGCGCGTCCAGATCAACTCGTAAAGACGCGCCTGATCGGTTTCGAGCTTGCGCGCCATGTCCTTCGGGTGGCGGCGCAGGTCGGTCGGGCGGATCGCTTCGTGCGCTTCCTGCGCGTTCTTGGATTTGTTCTTGTAGATGCGCGGGCTGCCGGGGAGATAGTTCTTCCCGTAGTCCTTGGCGATGACATCGCGCGCCTGCGTGATCGCTTCCGGCGCGAGGTCGATGCCGTCGGTACGCATATACGTGATGAGGCCGGTGGTCTCGCCTTCGAGATCGATGCCTTCATAGAGACGCTGTGCAAGCCGCATGGTGTGCGAGGGCGCGAAGCCCAGCTTGCGGCTCGCTTCCTGCTGGAGCGTCGAGGTCGTGAACGGCGGGTAGGGGTTGCGTTTCGCGGGCTTCGCTTCGATCGAAGCCACTTTGTAGCTCGCCGCGTTTAGCGCCTTCTCGAAATCGCGCGCCTCTTTTTCCGAGCCCACATCGAGGCGCTGGATTTTCTTGCCGTCCGCGCCGACGAGGCGCGCTTCGAATCCGTCTCCGCGCGGGGTCGCGAGCAGGGCTGCGACCGACCAGTATTCCTGCGGCTTGAAAGCCTCGATCTCGCGCTCGCGGTCGCAGACGAGGCGGAGCGCCACCGATTGCACGCGGCCCGCAGAACGCGCGCCGGGGAGCTTGCGCCACAGCACGGGCGAGAGCGTGAAACCGACGAGATAGTCGAGCGCGCGGCGCGCGAGATAGGCGTCCACCAGCGAGTGGTCGATCGCGCGCGGATGCCGCATGGCTTCCTGCACGGCATCCTTGGTGATCGCGTTGAAAACGACGCGGTCGACCTTCTGGTCTTTGAGCGCGCGCTTCTCTTTCAGGACTTCCAGCACGTGCCAGGAAATCGCTTCGCCTTCGCGGTCAGGGTCGGTCGCGAGGATCAGGCGGTCCGCGCCTTTCACGGCGGCGGCGATCTCGGCGAGGCGCTTCTGCGCCTTGCCGTCGACCTGCCAGATCATCGCGAAGTCGTCGTCGGGCAAAACCGAGCCGTCTTTCGGGGGCAGGTCGCGCACATGGCCATAGGAGGCGAGTACCTCGAAATCGGGCCCGAGATATTTGTTGATCGTCTTCGCCTTGGCCGGCGACTCGACAATGACGACGTTCATTCAGCGTCCGAGGGTTATCGCGAACAATCAGATGGGTCCGCGGCCCCGCGCGGCGGCGGGAACATGGTGAGATAGGCTGCCCAAGTCAAATCGCAGCCAAGTCGCCTGCCTAAAGCGGAGTGATTAAGGCGAGCTGACCAATGCCTGCTATGCGCGAATCTTGAAATAATACAACCTATGATATAGGATCGATTCCGTGGGTCGGATGCGGGCGGACCATGACGGAAACAGGCTCAGGAGGCGGAGAAACCCGTCCTGAAGAGGTCGCGGCCTACGTCGCCGCCATGACCGCTGAGATGGGGCGGCTGGCCCGGAAGCACAACCTGCGGGCTCTGGGGTATCTCCTGGATCTTGCCCGGATGGAGGCGATCGAGCAGGCCGGGACGACCAATTCGGGCGACGGTCAGCGAATCGCCTGAAGCGTCAGATCAGCGAAATCATCCCGCCGCCGTGGCGCTCGATGCGGCCCGCGAGTTCCAGTTCCAGGAGCGCCACCTGCACGTCCGAGGCTTTCGCCTTCGCTTCTCTCACAAGATCGTCGAGCGCCACCGGCGTGCTGCCGAGGAGTGAGGTAACGCGCGCGCGAAGTTCGTCGGCCGTGGAGGTCGTCTCGGCGGGAACGACAATATCCGGCTCGCGCACCACCGACGGCGTGCTGAGACCCAGCGTTGGCTTCAGGCTTTCGATCACGTCCGCCGCCGAAGTCACGAGCGTGGCACCCTGCTTGATAAGACGATTGGTGCCGCCAGCGCGCGGATCGGCGGGAGAGCCGGGGACCGCGAAAACCTCGCGGCCCTGTTCGCCTGCAAGGCGGGCCGTAATCAGCGAGCCCGAGCGCTCCGCCGCTTCGACCACGACGACACCCGCCGCAAGACCCGAGATCAGGCGGTTGCGGCGGGGAAAGTCCTTGGCCCGCGGCTCCCAGCGATGCGGCATTTCGCTGACCGCCGCACCGCTTTCGATGAGCTCTTCGAGCAGGTTCTTGTTCTCCGCGGGATAGGGTTTCGCATGCCCGCCCGCGAGCACCGCGATAGTGCCCGAGCCGAGCGAGGCCCGATGCGCTGCCGCGTCGATGCCGCGGGCAAGCCCGGACACGACGGCAAAACCCGCTTCGCCGAATTCGCGCGCAAGCGCCGCCGCATAGCGGAGGCCCGCGACCGATGCGTTGCGGGCGCCGACGATGGCGATCGCAGGCCTCGAAAAAATCACCGCATCGCCGCGAACGGCAAGAAGCGGGGGCGGATCGTCGATCTCGCGGAGCAGCTTCGGGTAGTGCGCTTCTCCGAGCGCGACATAACGAACTCCAAGACGCGCGGCCTCGGCCATTTCGCGTTCGGCGTCCTCGCGGCTCGGGATGTTCAGAATCGAGCGGCCGCCGCGGCGCGCAAGTTCGGGGAGGAGGCGGACCGCGGGCCCGGCGCCGCCGAACTGATTGACGAGAATGCGAAACGTGCGCGGGCCGACATTCTCGGCGCGGATCAGGCGCAGCCAGTCGATCCGCTGGTCTTCCGTAAGCCGGAAAACGTCGTTCTTCGTCATCGGCGGCACGATCCGCGATTTCGCCCTGCAAGACAACGAGGGCACCGCCGCGAGAGGATAGCGATACCGCAGGAAGGAATTATTAACCATAAAGGCGATACCTTCGCTTCTATTGCAGGCAAAGGTTTTTCGAGATGTTTCCGCGCTCCTTCCGCGCCCAGGTCGGGCAGCGAATGGCTATTTGGGCGGGCATGCTCGGGTTTCTGTTTTCCCTCTACGCCGCCGTCGAAATTGTCCAGACCGTGCGCATGTCGGCGTTCTCGGAGAAGATTGCCCAGTCCTCGGCGGCATTGAAGGTCCACAACGCCTCGTACAATGCATTCTCGCTGCTCGCCCGCAGCTTTGACAGCGAGAAGACCGGGAAGGAAGTAGCCGGGGCGCTCAAGGAAATTCAAACGCTCACCGGCGACGAGGCGACGCAGAAGGCTGCGCGCGTGATGGCCGATGCCGCAGCCGTCTTGGTCCCGCTCGTGCTCAACCACCCCGAACGGCCGAAGGCGCTGCAAACGCTGGTCGAGCGGCGCGCTGAGCTCGAGAAATTGCTGATCGGCAGCATCGTCGCCAATCAGGAAGAACTCGCCACGATGATATCCCACGATCGCAAGAACAAGATCCTGATCGTGCTGATCTCGATCTTCGTGATCGGGCAAGTTCTGCTTCTGGAGTTTCGCTGGCTGGTGAAGCCGTTGAGCAGGATGGCCGTCGTGGTCCGCGGCGGAAAGAGGTTCTCGCAGTCGCTTACCAACGAAGCGCTGCGCCGCGACGAGGTCGGTGCGCTGGCGCGATCTCTCGTCAATCATTTCGCGCTGGTGAAGCGCGACGAGGAGCTCGCCCGCCTGGAGAAAGGCAAGCTGAACGACCGGCTCGCGAAGCAGGAGACCCTTAAACAGGAAAGCCTCGCGTTCCAGACGCGGATCGACGAGATCGTGCAGCGGCTCGAACTTCACGCCGCCCAGATGTCGTCGGCATCGAAGGACCTGCTTTCGATCTCATCGAACGCCGACGAGCGGGCCGCGGAGAGCGCAGACTCCACCCATCGCGTTTCGGAGCACGTCAACGTCGTGGCGTCCTCGATCGACGGGATCGCCAATACGATGACGAAGGTGGTCGCGGAAACCGAGCGCACATCGCAGATTGCCGCCGCCGCCCGCGAACTGGTGACGGCCGCAAGCGAAGACGCCCACGCGCTCACGGAATCCGCGCGCACAATCGAAGCGGTGATCGCGCTCATTCAGGATGTCGCGAGCCAGACCAACCTGCTGGCACTGAACGCGACCATCGAGGCGGCGCGGGCGGGCGAGGCGGGACGCGGTTTCGCAATCGTCGCGTCGGAAGTAAAATTGCTTGCCACCAAGACCGCGCAGGCGACGGATGAAATCCGGGCAGGCCTCAACGGCATAGTCGATTGCTCGCTGCGGATCGCCGAGCGCGTGAACCGTCTTGTCGGGTCGGTCGAGCAGATCGACGGCGGCGCTGCGGCCATCTCGGCCTCGATCCGCGAGCAGCATTCCAGTTCGCAGGCGATCAAATCGAACTCCGCGCAGAGCGCGGAGGATGTACGCGGCCTCGCCGACACGCTCCAGCATGTGGCGGGGCTGATCGCCGACGCCAAGAGCGCTGCGAGGACCGTGACGGAAGTTTCCGCCGAACTCGGCCAGCAGTCTCGAGACCTGCGTTTGTCGGTCGACCGCTTTGTCGCGAACAGTCAGGAGAGCGCCGCTTGAGCATCGCCACGGAACGCCTGCACGAGACATCCGACGCGCAGCATGCCGTGCATCATGCAGTGCGGCCCTACCGCTTCGCGGCCAAAGTGTTTCACTGGCTCGTCGCAATCCTTGTGATCTTCATGATTACGAGCGGCGTGATGATGAAGCAGCTGGGCGAGAGCGCTCCCTTCGACATCTACACGCTGCACAAGACGATCGGCGCCGCGATCGTGCTTCTCGTGTTGTGCCGTTTCGCATACCGGGTGCTGTTTCCGGATCGCTCATGGAATGCCGAGCGCTATCGGAGACCCTATCTGCACTATGTGCTGTATGCGTTGCTGTTTCTGGTGCCGCTTCTCGGCTGGGCCGGCATTTCGGATTTCGGCGCGCGGGAAATCTATTTCGGCTATTCGCTGCCCGCCATCTGGCCGCGCGGCGCGGGGTGGTCCGATTTGCTGCTCGAGTCGCACGCCTATGCGGCGTTCGGCATGCTGGTCGTGGTGGCGCTGCATATCGGCATGGCCGTGCAGGATCACCTGACGCGCTCGCGTTGGGATGCTCCTGAAGAAGATTGAGCCCCGCACGCTCGCATTATTGATTTTCCGCGCTGGCTACTCGCTTCGCTCGTCAGCGCGGCTCGCACTGGGACGCGCCTGAGGAAGACTAGCGGCGTCAGGCTTTCTTTTTGGAGCCGATCTTCGACTCGTTGCCGGAAAGAAGGCGCGAGATGTTTTCGCTGTGCTTCCACCACACTAGTACGGCGATCAACAGAAACAACGCTGCAACCGGCGGGTAGCCGAGAAAGTACAAGATTAACGGGCTCACTGCGGTTGCGACGAGTGCCGCCAGCGACGAATAGCGGGAGGCGAAGGCGACGGCGAGCCAGACGAGCGCTGCGCCGATCGCGGCCTGCCATGCGATGCCGAGCAACACGCCGAGAAACGTCGCGACCCCTTTGCCGCCTTTGAACTTCAGCCACACAGGATACATGTGCCCGATGACGGCCCCGACCCCCGCGAGCACAGACCCCAGGCCGGTGGTGACCGGCCACTCATGGCTCACGAAGCGCGACGCGATTAACACCGCGACAGTACCCTTCAGCAGGTCACAGGCGAGGGTCGCGGCAGCCAGCCCCTTGTTACCCGTGCGCAGCACGTTGGTCGCGCCGATATTGCCCGAGCCGATTTTGCGCACGTCGCCGAGGCCCGCGTATTTCGTGAGCAGCAGCCCGAACGGGATCGAGCCCAGCGCATAGCCGAGGAGGAAGTCGACGAGAAGGACGGTGGTGGAAGTCATGGCCTAAGGTATTCGTAGACGGTTCGTCCCGCAACGACGGTGCGGGTTGCGCGGCCGGAGAGCTTCGCTTCATCGAAGGCGGTGTTGGTGCAACGCGATTTCAGCGTATTGCGGTCGAGCACCCAGGGCACATCGGGATCGAACACGACGACATCCGCGGGAGAATTGGGCTTCAGCGTCCCGCCGGGAAGTTCGAGCAGTTCCGCGGGCCGCGTGGACATCGCGCGCAGCATCGCCATCAGCGAAAGCGAGCCGTCATGCACGAGCCGCAGGCCGACGGGCAGCATGGTCTCGAGACCGATCGCGCCGAACGCTGCTTCGGCAAAGGGCAGGCGCTTCACTTCAACGTCCTGCGGATCGTGATCCGACATGATCACATCGACGAGGCCTTCCGCGACGGCGCTTGCGAGCGCGGCGCGGTCCGACTCGGTACGCAGCGGCGGCCGCAGCTTCAGGAAGGTGCGGTAGGAGCCGATGTCGTTTTCGTTCAGCGCCACGTGGTTGATCGACGCCGAAGCCGTGACCCGGAGGCCGCGATCCTTCGCGCGGCGCAATACATCGAGTGAGTCCGCACAGGTGATGGAGGCGGCGTGATAGCGGCCGCCGGTCAGTTCGACGAGCCGGATGTCGCGCTCGAGCATGATCGTCTCGGCGGCTTTCGGAACGCCGGAGAGACCGAGCCGGGTCGCGAACTCGCCCGCGTTCATGACGCCCGCGCCGGTAAGGTTCTGGTCTTCGGTGTGATGCACGATCAGCGCATCGAAGTCGCGTGCGTAGGTGAGCGCCCGGCGAAACACGTTCGCGTTCATCACGCTCTTTGCGCCATCGGTGAAGGCGACGGCACCCGCGGCCCTGAGCAGACCGATCTCGGTCATCTCGTTGCCCTCTAAGCCCTTGGTCAGCGCCGCCATCGGATGGATGTGCACGACGGCGTTGTCGCGCGCGCGTCGCAGCACGAAGTCCACGGTCGCGGGATCGTCGATCGGCGGATCGGTCTCGGGCTGGCAGATGATGGAGGTGACGCCGCCGGCGGCAGCCGCGTGGCTTGCGGTCGCGAGCGTCTCGCGATGCTCGGCACCGGGCTCGCCGATGAACGCGCGCATGTCGATCAGGCCGGGCGCGATGACCTGGCCGTTCACATCGACGATTTCAGTGCCTTCCGGCGCGCCGGACGCGCGGATGTTTTTGCCCGCCTCCTTGATGACGCCGTCCGCGATCAGGACATCGCCGCGCTGGTCGAGATCGCGCGAGGGATCGATCACGCGGGCGTTCGCGAGCAGGAGCGGGCGATTTTCGTTGCGCGCGATCATTTGAAGATCCGCCGCTGTAGCATGCTGAATGCAACCCAAAGCGCGACGATCAATATGAGCGAGCCCATGCTCAGCGAGACCATCAGCGGGCTATTGAAGTCGTCCGGGCGAAACAGCCACAGCATCAGGAGATAAGCGGGGGCGGCGATCGTGAGCATGACGAGCGCAAGCAGCGCGAGCGAATAGAGGATCGCCATGTACCAGCGCTGGCTCATAAAGAGGCTGATGATTTTGCCGATCACCTCTTCGATGATGAAGGAGATCATGTGCGGCCCTCACGCATTGGGAAGGTTCCGGGCCAGCGCTTCCAGCACCGCCATGCGCACCGCGACGCCCATCTCGACCTGCTCGCGGATGAGCGACTGCGCGCCGTCGGCGACCGAGCTTTCGATTTCGACGCCGCGGTTCATCGGACCCGGATGCATCACGAGCGCGTCGGGCTTTGCGAACTTCAGCTTCGCCGGATCGAGACCGTAATAGTGGAAGTACTCGCGGGAAGACGGGATCAGCGATCCCGCCATGCGCTCGCGTTGCAGGCGCAGCATCATCACGATGTCGCAGTCGCGCAGCCCTTCGCGCATGTCGCGGTGGACTTCGACGCCGAGGCGCTCGATGCCCGAGGGCAGGAGCGTCGAGGGGGCGACCACGCGCACCCGCGCGCCCATGGTGTTGAGCAAGATGATGTTCGAACGCGCGACGCGCGAATGGGCGATGTCGCCGCAGATCGCGACCGTCAGTCCCTCGAGGCGGCCCTTGTTGCGGCGGATGGTGAGGGCATCGAGGAGTGCCTGCGTCGGGTGTTCATGCGCGCCGTCGCCGGCGTTGATCACCGAGCATTCGACTTTCTGCGACAACAGCTCGACCGCGCCGGAGGCGGCGTGGCGCACCACGATCATGTCCGGATGCATTGCGTTCAGCGTCAACGCGGTGTCCAGGAGCGTCTCGCCCTTGCGGATCGAGGACGACGCGATCGACATGTTCATGACGTCCGCGCCGAGCCGCTTGCCGGCAAGCTCGAACGAGCTTTGCGTGCGCGTCGAGGCCTCGAAGAAGAGGTTGATCTGGGTCCGGCCTTCGAGCGTCGTGCGCTTTTTCTGAATCTGGCGGTTCAGATCGACGAATTCCTCGGCGAGATCGAGGAGGCCGGTGATGTCGGAAGCGGAAAGCCCTTCGATGCCCAGCAAATGGCGTTGCGTGAGCGCAAAAGTGGAAGGGCCGCGAGTTGTCATTAAAGGCAACCGCATAGACCCAACTTGCGCGCATCGCAAGCGCCGATTGCCATGTTAGATTAACGGTCCACTGGTACCGACTGCGGAATACGCGCCATGACCGCGACGTCACCTTTTGCCACCCACGAAGTCTTCAACCAGTCGCCGCCGCTGGGCGACGTGGACCTCTATTCGAGCGATGCCGCGCTGACCGGAGCGACAGCGGCTTTCGGCGCAGGGAAGTCGGCTCCGTCGCTCCGCGAGTTCGGAACCGCGTTCGGGCGCGCGGAAATGACGGAACTCGCGCGGCTTGCGAACGAATACACGCCGAAATTGCGCAGCCATGACCGGCAGGGGCATCGCGCCGACGTGGTCGAGTTTCATCCGGCCTATCACCGCTTCATGGAAGCGAGCATCAAGGCGGGCGTCCATTCCTCGGTCTGGGCGGCGGACGGCTCGCTCGTGCCCGGAGAGCAGGTCGCGCGCTCGACCCGGCATTATCTCGCAAGCCAGGTGGAGCAGGGGCATCTGTGTCCCGTCACCATGACCCATGCGGCGGCAGGCGCGCTCGGCACGGAGCCCTCGCTCCTTCGGGAGTGGCTGCCGCTGATCCGGTCGCGCGAATACGACCCGCGCTTCCTTCCCGCGGGCGAGAAGCGCGGCGTGACCTTCGGCATGGGAATGACGGAGAAGCAGGGCGGAACCGATGTTCGCCAGAACACGACGCAGGCGACACCGGACGGAGATGCCTACCGGCTTGTCGGTCACAAGTGGTTCTTCTCCGCGCCGATGTGCGATGCGTTTTTGGTGCTTGCCCAGGCAAAAGGCGGGCTCACCTGTTTTCTCGTGCCGCGCTTCCGCCCCGATGGCTCATCCAACGCGCTTCGCCTGATGCGTCTGAAAGACAAGCTCGGCAACCGTTCGAATGCGTCGAGCGAGGTGGAGTTCGAAGGCGCTTATGCGCAGCGCTGCGGCCCAGAAGGCGAGGGTGTGAAAACGATCATCGGCATGGTCCAGCTCACGCGCCTCGATTGCGTGACCGGCTCGCTCGGCATCATGCAGGGCGCGTTGCGCCACGCCGTGCATCACACCCGCCATCGCACGGTGTTCCAGCGCAAACTCGTTGATCAGCCGCTGATGCGTATGGTGCTCGGCGATCTGGCGCTGGAGCGTGAAGGCGCGCTCGCGCTCGCGCTCCGGCTCGCGTCGTCCTTCGACAAATCGGCCGGTGATCCGGACGAAGCAGCGTTCGCGCGCATCGTGACGCCGGCCGCAAAGATGTGGGTCTGCAAAACCACACCGGGTTTCGTCTACGAGGCGATGGAGTGTCTCGGCGGAAACGGTTACGTCGAGGAAGCGCCGCTCGCGCGCTTCTATCGCGAGAGCCCGGTGAATGCGATCTGGGAAGGTTCGGGCAACGTGATGGCGCTGGATCTTCTTCGAGGTGCCGCGCGAGAACCGGAGGCGGTGCAACGCGTTCTCGCCTCGCTCGAAAAAGCGACGCACGCGCTGCCGAATGCCGCGCAAGCGATCGAGATCGTGAAAGCCGGTTTCCTCAGCCCCGAACGGGAGGCATTCGCGCGGCGCACGGCAGAGGTGCTGGCGCTGCTCGCCGCGACGGCGGCGCTTGTCGGAGGCGCGCCGGCCGCCGTTGCCGAGCAGTTCGCCGAGCGCCGGCTCGGCGGCCTTGCTTTCAGAAGTTTCGGGAACCCGATGCCGGGGTCGAGCGTTGATGCGCTGATTGAGAGGACTTTCGGCCGGACTTGAATTGCCGGTTCGTCAATCCATCTCTGGGTCGGCTTGCTCTTGCGGCTCACAAGCTGCAGGCGCGGCGTTATACAATGAGGACTTGAACCATGAAAATCGTTTCCCGTACTGCCATCGCCGCCGGAGCCGTAGCGCTCATCGCGGGAGCTTCTGCGTTCTCCGCAAACGCTGCTCCGCTCGGTCAGAACCTCGAAAGCCTCAAGAACTCCACGGCACTGAATACGACTGAGGTGCAGTGGCGCCGTCATCGCGGCCGCAATCTCGCAATTGGCCTCGGCGCGCTAGGCGCTGGCGTCGTCGTCGGTTCGGCGATCGCCAACCAGCAGCATTATTACGGCGCGCCGTACGGCTACTACGAGCAGCCCTACGCGTATGCGCCGTCCTACGGCTACTATTCGCATGGCTACTATACGCAGCCCTACACGCCGTACACGCCCTACACGGCGAACCGCAGCGGCAATCAGGTCGACAGCTGGGACAACCCCGCGGACTACGCGCGATAACGGTAATGTGACCGGGGCTCGCGAGAGCCCCGGTTAGTCCTTTGAACGGAATGGCTTACTATCCGGATCATCCACAGGAGTGCCGCGGTCATTCAGGCGCGGTTCATGCCCAAGGAGCGAAATTCCACCCGAGAGCGCAACTACAGGCGCTTAACTAGCGAGGCTAACAGATCATGAAGACGTTCAAGCTTTACAAATTCGTGCTGGCACTGGTTGCCGCCGTTCTCATCTCGGCCGCCGCGAGCGAGGTCAACACCGCTTACGCTGCACCCGCTGCTTCAGCGCAGAATTTCAAGGGTGTCGTCGGTGATCAGACCACGCAGGTTCAGCATCGCCGCCGCGGCAACCGCTGGGTCGGTCCTGCGATCGCGCTCGGCATCTTCGGTGCCGCCGCTGCCGCAGCCGCCGCGCAGAACAACAACTACTACAACAATCCGAACTACTATTATCAGCAGCCGCGTCAGCGCTGCTGGGTGCAGACCGGTCCCTATCAGGGTCAGGGCTACTGGGCCTGGTGCTAATCCGGTCGGATCACGGTCAAACGAAACGGCGGG